>WLWD01000255.1_pt1 | contig 439458 bp, 279 predicted proteins | sample 6712731 | NCBI WGS metagenome assembly WLWD01 (sample SAMN12718690, study PRJNA576275) | sponge metagenome | isolation source: marine sponge | host: Mycale hentscheli | place: New Zealand: South Island, Marlborough, Capsize Point | collected 2014-11-01
GCAAGAATGCATCACCTAATATAACTAAAGATAAATTACAAAGATAGGTTAAGCTATTCCCAATGGATGGATGAGAGTGTGTGCATGTGTATGAATGTAAGTTGTGCAAGAATGCATCACCAAATATAATTAAAGATAAATTACAAAGATAGGTTAAGCTATTCCCAATGGATGGTGGATGAGAGTGTGTGCATGTGTCAACTTCATTAACAGTTCTTGTCAGAAATCTCCAAAAGGGGAGAGGGCTTTAATTTAGAAGTGTACTGGCTCACAGACATATATCTGAGCTAGTACTGTCAGTTTCTCCCAGCCAGGGGGGGGGAGGGGGGAAGGGGAAACAATTCAACCTAATATCAGCACTTGTTTTTAGAGGCATATCTGCATGCCCTGACTATATTTGAGTGCACCATTAATTATAAACATTTCATTCTATCCAGCACCTTCAAACCCAGGCCAGACGGGAACTCAATCTCACTAAAATCCATCTCACTAAACACCGATTACAAACATCAGAGGTGTAATTATATTCATACAAGCAGATGCACCTTCACTGTTAATTATGGTGAAAGATACACACACATTTGCAGTTTGATGCAGTATCGAAGCAAAAATATTTTTTGCTTCAAAATTTCTGCATCACACACATCCAGTAGTGCACGTGTATTACATAAAATAATATTGTACCAGCTGAGAAATAAATTCGCACACAATATAGGGCTAACATTTTACTCTGATATAGTTATCAATTACCTCCAGCTGGTGACAGTATTTTAAAATATTTTCCAATATTGTAATCTGACTTGTGTAAATAAATTATAATAATAGGGCCTATTCTCTGCATGATTAAAAGAACACAAATGACAACATTCCGTTACTTTGAAATGTAAATACTTTGTTTCACATAGGAAATGCATGCACAAGTATTTAGTTCCACTCTTTTTGTACCACGTAGTTAAAAGGAAAGTATACTTACGCCTGAGATGATGAAGAACTAAGTTGAATAGCATATTCTACCATGGACTGCTCAGTGTCATCTTTTTCACTCTGAAAAAAAAATCAATTATATTATAATCATTTGCACTGTGTTTCACACAGCTTTGCCCACATGATTATATCATTACCCATCTAGTGGCATGTGATAACAGACTAGACCAGGATAGTATTGTATAAGCATGCATGCAAAACATCTTCACAGTCAGTCAGTCCTGTCAAGTGAAAAGTGGCATGAAAATAAATATTCTTCCAATACTGTACAGTGCAGTAAGAAGTGATTTATTACTACCTTGATGTTTTCTTAGCCAGCAATATTTTGATTTTACTTGCTACACACACTACAAGCATACAATATAGGACAATACAGACCACTCGCATGATGCAGAAATCTTCATGAAAAAATCAAGGCTGATTATATATATAATTATAATATATGACCGAATTTGGGAAAAGGGACCTTATCGCGCAAAAACAAATATTGAGTTATGGCCAAAAGAACGACGATGGGGTTAATTTTTCCATTTTAAGGTTAAGCAATTACACTAAGCTACGACATTATTCCTACCTCTGGGTGAAGTTTTGGGGCTTAATTCTGTCGGGAAAGTAGAAAACCAGACACTTGAAAAAGCTAGGCGAAAAGGAACATGCACGGAATTCCATTGGCTTGAATATGTACTCGCATCACATGACTGTTTGTATGCGTTCACTTTTTAAATATTCTAAGTAGCTCACGAGAGACATTAAATTATAACAAAAATTATCAAAGCAGCAATATATTACTTATCACACTCATCATACAATATGTTATATTTTCACTCAGCACCTTCGGCTCCTGTAAATATTCTGCTGCTCATAAAATATTATCCCATACATTGTAGCTACTCTGACTTGTGTTATATGTTGATAATCATTGGCGAGCGAGTGGAGTGAGCAAGACACTCTCAGGGGTAACACAATTGAAAATCGGGGATGTTTGTTTGTTTATAGATATGTGTGGACGTACGTATGTCATTTTGTACTTTGACCCTCACGTATTTTTGTGTTCGCTCCGTGTTCGACCCCGTCCCAAACATTCACTAAACAGAATCTTCCGGTTTAGTGATTATTACCCGTGTCACCCTTTGTTTACCGCGTTACCGCTTTGAATTCTTTTGCGGGTGCAGTTAAAACTCAAAAACTTATGGGAGCTCCATTTCTATTTGAGTTAGTGGCAGTGGTAAGCTAATATGCTATTTGTCACAGTTATAAGCCCTATGCAACAGTATTTACTTGAAAATTCATTGTCCACTAGACTAACCATGAAGGAAAGTCTTGCGTAGGTATGTTCAGTTGTGTTAATGTATTGTGTGTTACAACTACTACTAAGAATACATATCACAAAGACTTGATTTTGTTGCTTACTTTTCAATTCAAACAGTTGCGGGGAGCGGTTACTATGGCATTGAATCTCCTTTACCGTATATACATAATTTAAAGACTCGACTTTATTTTAGTAGCTTGAGTTTTAGTAGTTAAAATCAATCGTTTAAAAATAGTGCAGTTTAAGGCTCGCTCGCCATTTGTGCTCATGAGCACACCACTAGTTTATATGCATTACACACACACACACACACATATACAATAATCAAACACAATCATTTGACTCTGCCCACGAGTTACCAAACTCACGTTTGAAGGAGAATTAATGAGAATGGGAGAGTTCTGGGAATACGAAGTGCTTGGAAGTGGAGAAGAGACTGGTGAATGATAAGGTGACACAATGGAGTGCACTGAAGGAGGTGATGGAAGACTATCAGTATCAAGCACAGCTTGAGAAGAAGAAAATCTGAAGACAAAACACCACATGAAGCCAACTCCTCCTCCATGTTACATCAGTGTTTGTGTGAGTGTGTGATCTGTGTGTGTGATCCCTGTGTGTGTAACCCACACACCAGTCCCCAGGTGAGTTCTTTGGCTCTGGTAGGTGTAGATGTCTAGAGATAGTACTGGCCACAGCATTTATGCCATAAATGAATTTCATTAGGCAAACTAATGTAACTATCACATGCAGTATCTTACAGTTGGTGTTGAAGTACAAAACAACTTCTTACATTGCAAGGGGGTGCAAAATACATTAGGACTGGGCAGAGTGCAATTGTTACTAGATGTGTAAGGTCTAGAAAACACAAAATGCAACAATATCAGACACTTAGGTTTGACCATTATCACAGTAGTATATATTCATAAATATTATTGAGCTAAATTTAACTTCATACACACTCATATTCTACACTAATCATTATTAACATATGTTTACTAATCCACTCACCAACAGGCAAACTTTTGATATTTTGAATTACTTACATTGCATAACTTTCATATTCATCATCACTAACTGTTGTCTATAAGAATATAACATCAAAATATTATCTTTAAGTTTAAATACTCCATAGATTTATTTATATAGATCCATTACTTGCCACTTTTCCAGGTTTTTAAGCTACCTTCCTCAGGTGTATAGTAGCTACTCAAAGTAGGTTAGAGCAGCTGCTAAAAATCAGCTGGTGGTTGTGGGTAGTCCCTACAACCAACTTTACATTACTACCTTATACTACTCTGGTGAAGATATCTAGTGTGGAACAAACCACTTATTACACTTATCCTTTTAGTGTACCACCACTGCAAGGCATTTCCCTCTCAGGCTTTATTTCAAAAACTTTATTCTAAAATAAATTACCCTGCTCTTGAAATATTTTGCCATAGCACACTCTTATTTTCACAGCCAGAGGCAGTGAAAAAATGAGCTTGGCAATACTGCACAAACATGAAGTAACAACCATGAAATATTATGATTACGGGTCATGTACCTCAGGGGGGGGGCTCTACAGGGGGGGCAAAGGGGCAATCACCCCCTGAACTTCCAAAAAGGGGGGGCATTGCCCCCCCCCCCAACTTTCATTATCATGTCATGTTCACCATTACATACTCACACATCATTGGATTATTTATTAAAAACTATTCTTAGATATGTAAAATGTGTGATTTCCTTGATAATAGCTACCTCATAATGCAATCTCAGCATGTGATCAATTTACATGAAATAGCAAGAGTTTATTCATGCCAAGGAAGAGAGACTAAAATATTTTGGAGGGGGGTGGGGGGGGGGGGGGGGGGGGGGTGGGGGGACATGTTTCACGATAAGTGGAAAATGGTGGCTGATAGTTTTTGTCACCAACTTCCAAGAGAACATATTTTAATGCATTACAGCAACTTAGCACACAAAAGCTAAGAAACAATGTCACATATAAGTCGTGAGCATCTTAACGGAAGACAAAACAATAAACAAACAAACAAGAAAAACAACAACAATGAATGGTGGGCTCTAAATAGAGAAAAAAGAAAAGTACTGTTTGCCATTGACACAGCTAAATTCAACTGCAAAAGATATGCAGCTTGCAATCGGAGTTCTGTAAGATACTATCCTGAGGATTCATCTTCAATCAAGAAGTTCTTCGATACGTACACACAGCATTGATAGATGGACTTGAGTATTACTCACAAAAATATCTTAGTAAGAAACGTAGAAATTTCAATTGTTAAGATGCTCACGACTTATATGTGACATTGTTTCTTAGCTTTTTTTATTTAGGGCACTCGTAATGTTGTAAACATGGTGTGGATCAACTTGAAAGGATATAGTGAGCTATAATGGAGGGTTCTCTTTGCGTGGCTACTTTTTTGAATTTCAATTGAAGGAACTGCCTATACAGAAATCACTCAACAACAAAGAGAAAGTTGCCTCATGAAGGAATCCAAGCATTTGACTACAGCTTTAGAAGACAAAGCAGTTGTGAAGATATGCATGAGGATGACTTATAATTGCATTGGACTCAGAATCAGCTACAGACTGTCTAGTATATTACATGGCAAGTTATTTATCTGACAATTCATGGTGAAGGTTAAGTAAGATCTTACTAAGAAATTTTTGCTGAGAGCTAGGCTCAGCCTTAAATAGAGTTAGTAGAACCATGTATGGCCTCAATAAAAATATTAACAGTGACATAACTAGTTAAGATCTCACTCTCACTGTTCCCAATTTATAGGATATGATTGAGAATATACAATGGATAGTTTGCTTGTTGCTCTGCTCAAACTGCATACAACTCACTTTAGCAACATTAGGCAGTCTTATATTGGCCTGTATATAAATGGTACCTCCACTCTTCGCCAGTGTTGATACTTGTTTTCCAGTCCATCGAAATGTGGACGAGACAGATGGAATACATAGAGCTCTTGACCCTGCACCAGCCCTCTGTAAATATGTGAAAGGAAAGCTTTCTCCTAAACTGATACTTTCCAAGGTCAAACCCATATAGGTGTAGCAAACACCTTACAAATTTCTTCTTTTATGTCGTCAGCAGACATTGCTGAGGTAAACTCAATTTTCCCAACAAGTCCCGACTCAGCTAATAAATTTCTTTTAGCATTCCGGGGTATTGATATTTTTGGGCTATTATCACTCCATTCTTTTGGTAGGCATATTATATCTCGAACATAGCAGTTAATTTTGCCATTACGTTCTTCAGAACATCTTCGTTTCCCCATAAACATAGACGGCAACCTAGATCTTCGCTTTCTTGAGGAAGATGCTGCAATTACATTTACAGTTGATTTTTTCATAATGTAAAGTCATAACATGTTTTTTCCGTTTCTCATCCTATCTTGAAGCGAAACCGTATGAGCAGTGGGTGATGGATAAAGCAAATAGTGGAAATAACACAATTAAAGAGCCAATTGTGGGTATACCTATCAGAGGATACTCTTGCATCCTTGGATTACTTGGAAAAACATACTGCTACTAGTAAAAGTAATGCCTATTATTTTAGGAGAGGCAAGCGTAAAAAAATCGATATTCCCCCACTCCCCCCAACTAACATTTCTTTAAATCTCAAACCTAAAGATACTGTAGAGCAATTTGCAAAAAAAAAACACAAAAAAAAACAAAAACGGGACAACAAACAAAAACTATAGAATTCACAAAATATGATTCAGACACATTTTCAAGACATTTAATGTACTAGCTATTTGCCAATTGTCTTTGCTGAAATTTGCTTATAATTGTTGAAGACTAAACCAAGGCTGAACACTCAAATTATTAACTAGTTTATCACTTCACTTCTATGTCAATTCACAATTACATGTAGCTAGCAGCATGTTCAATTCTTCTATATTTGTACACTCCCCCCTTTGTTACCCTCTTTTTCACTTCTCATTGTTACTCGAACCGTTTACCCCTGAATTTATCAAGCCATAGCTGATTACAGTATATAAATAGTCTCTAGCTAGTTAGTGAGACGTTCTGAGCTGGGAACTGTTTACAAAAAAAAACATTCCCCGTCTGATTTACTTAGAGCGGTAGTCTTAGACTACAACCGAGAGGCTTACAACCTGACTCGCTAGAAGTTGACCGTGTGAGCATTTCCCTCTTCAATAATCTTACCACGAAGTTGTTGTCTAGGTTCAGATTGCCAAGACCCAAACGAGGAGGTATGGGGAGCAGAAAAATTGGAACTTCCAGTCCAACCAGATCTTCTGCTACTATTAGCAGCGCCTGCAGTAGCAGTACAACTTGAGTTTCCGCCACTAGCGACGGGATCACCAGCCCCATCTATACTTCTCCCGCCTATAGCTTCTGCAATACTTCGCCTGACGGCGTCAGCTACTAGTCCTGCAATATCCCCGCGTCCGTCCATGCGCAGCAACGGTAAAGGAACTACAAAAATAGCGGTAGTTCGGGATTTAAGAATGACCGGGCACGCAGGGATTGTGGTGGCCTGTAATCGCGCTGAGTGGTTTTATTTTATTTTTATTTTTTATTTAATTTTTTTTTTTTTTTTTTTATAGCTAGTCCCGTTAGCTAACTTCACTGGTTCAATTTGTAACCGTTCCTGTGTGTGGTGCTTGAGGAACTGCAGCCGTGATATGGAGCCAAGTGAAGCTGGAGAAACCGGTGTGACTACTACAGCATCGCAGTCCAACCGACACAAAGGTAGAATTCAGCTAGAAGTTGACATATCCAGATTAACTGAATTAAGAATGTTAAATTTTACATGGTCTCAAATTTCTCTATTGATGGGAGTGTCAACCAAGACATTACAAAGACGTGCTAAAGCTGCAAATATTGTCAAGTATTCTTCAATTAGTGATTCTGAAACAGATCATTATGTTGAACATATTGTCAATGAATTTCCTAGAGTAGGGGAGGTGATGTTAGCAGGTCACCTAAGAACTAGGGGAATTATTGTTCAAAGAAGCCGGTTACGTAGTAGCATACAGAGGATACGTGGACCAGGCAGCTTGGCCCCTTGCATTGACAGACGCTCATATAATGTTCCTGGCCCAAATTTCCTATGGCATGCTGATGGAAATCACAAACTGATTAAATATAGACTAGTTATCCATGGGTGTATTGATGGTTTTTCGAGACTTATCACTTATATGAGGTGCTCAGACAACAACCGTGCAGAAACAGTTCTACGCTGCTTTTTTAATGCTGTGGCTGAATATGGTGTACCTGCTAGAGTACGAACGGATAAGGGAGGTGAAAATGTAGACATCTGGAAATATATGGTTGACGTGCGAGGTCAAGAAAGTCAACCATACTTGACTGGAAGTAGTGTCCATAACTGTAGGATAAAACGCTTGTGGAGGGATGTAAGATATAGTGTTATATCCACCTATTCTGAAGTATTTGATACTTTGCAGAGAGAAAATGTCTTGGATGTGGAAAATGAAACTGACCTTTATTGCCTTCATTACATTTTTCTTCCGAGAATAAATAAGTCATTGACAGGATTTTTGCAAGCTTGGAATTCTCATGCTTTATCAACTGAAGGAAATTTCACTCCACAACAGTTGTATACAGCCAATTTGAGAAATAGTCCACCTTCAGAAGAAATTGACACCAATGCACATTGCATTGATCAACAACTAGAAAATAATTCTATTGAAGAGGAAGAGAGTGTGTCAGTCCCCAGGACACACAGTCCACTCCTTCAACATGAAAGTGACATTCTTCAAGATTCCATTAATCCATTGGCAGAATCAAATGCCTATGGAGCAGATTTATATGTTCAGGCACTTTTCATGGTTAACAACTTTATCGAAAATAATTCTTAATATTTGCACTATTCAAACAATTTCTTCATAGCTATAGCTAGTTATTTACGGCAAGCACAAACAGTATTATCGTCTTTATTTTTTGTAATATTTCTGCTAATAATAAACTGGTTGTTATTAATAGAATTTGAACAGTAGTTACAGTACAAGGAGAGAGAAAAATTAAAAGAAAAAATTCTAGGTGCAGGAATCATGTCATTTATAGTAGTTCGGTAAGGGATTGCTTTTGCACACTTCTATCAAATGGGTAAGTTTTTATTTTGGCTAATGTATATTGTGTGCATATGCGATTGTAACCTCCACTCTACCCCTACTATTCTTCTAACTTCTATATGTCTGGATAGTCATAATAGGAAATTGATGTATAATAGCTAGAAAAAGTATATTTTCAAGTGGTTCTTAAAACTTTAAAAAAAAATTTAGGCACTCTTAATTCGTGTGTGCCAATCATATTCCTTTATGAAGCCCATGTGAGTGGTGGTGTGCATCTATTACTTAAATATATACAGTTAAAACAACACATTTGGATTTACATCTGCTCTGTTAACTACAACACCTTTAGCTAATATAATTACACTTCAACTAGTATTTCATGTAAGCATTAGTCGATAATACTGTTTGAGTTTCCCTGATGAACATGTGCTGTAGGTTGGCATGTGCTGTAGGTTGGCATGACCAGACCTCTATGCTGTCTGTCCTATCTAGGTAATAGCTAGCTATGGCATATTTTTAATTGACACATGAAGCCACTCTCTATAGCTAATTCAAATGAAAGAAAAGCTCATAGTTATAGATTTTTATTTTATTGTATGAATTACTCTCAGAGACAAACCAGACAGACATTAGCAAGCTGTGTAAAATTAGCTACAATCTAGTAGCAGTTAGCTACCTGCTACTTTAGGTCATAGCATCAGGATAAATTAACTACAGCTGGGCAAGGTAGCTACTTGGCACATGAACTAAATGTTAATAAAGAAAGTTTAGCTGGCCATATAGCTCTTCAAAAATTACTAATATAAAGTGAAATAAATGTTACAGCTTTTGTTTACTGGCCTTTGATTTAGTGAGGAGTGCGCTAGCTATGTGCCCAATTTGATTTCTACAAAATAACAGTGGGTATTAGCCAACAACACTGAAATTGTCTTTGTGAGAAACCATGCACTGAAACCAAGAACAATTGGTGAAAAGCTACTCGGTAAATGTTGTTTTTTTTATAAAAATGTTTTCAAGTACTCAATGGTATATTTGGTATATTCAACAAAGGAACCTACACCAAATATAATTAATTTGTATTTGTAAATAGGAACCATAATTATAAGCCCATATAAAAGCTTCTACTAATATATCGGAGTTCCTACTTGGATATAGGAGCTCCTATTTGTATATAGGAGCTCCTATTTGTATATAGGAGCTCCTATTTGTATATAGGAGCTCCTATTTGTATATAGGAGCTCCTATTTGTATAAAGGAGCTCCTATTTGTATATAGGAGCTCCAATTTGTAAATAGGAACTCCTATTTGTATATAGGAGCTCCTATTTGTAAATAGGAACTCCTATTTGTATAAAGAAGCTCCTATTTGTAAATATAAGCTCTTCTTTACAAACAAGAGCGCCCTATTTGTTAATACAACCCCTGCTTGTAAATAGGAGTTCTTAATTGTAAATAAGTGTTTCTATTTGTAAATAAGAGTTACTATTTGTAATTTAGAGCTACTATATCCATATAATAACTCCTAATTACAAATAATAGATCCTATTTATAAATAATAACTCGAAGAGTACTTCATTGGCAATTTGTCTCATTTGGCGCCCCAGATATAGAGGATCCTGCACCGCTAACAATTCCTGGTCGCCATGTCCTTTTCTGAGACTGCTGTGCGTGCTGCTGCTGTACATTCCTCTGAGCGTTTAGGTTAAAGGAATTGCAGATGCAGGTGATCGTGGAATTCGTAATGGGTCAGGATGTGTTCCAATTCTTCCCACAGGGTATGGCAAAAGTTTATGCTATGCCTGCCTTCCAATACTCTATGATAAGTTGCATGAACATTCAAACAGGAGTATTGTAGTTGTTGTCACCCCATTGACAGCTATAATGGAAGACCAGGCAAGTTGGAACTGATGTAGGCATGCAAGTATTGTTAGCTTTCATATATTTTCTAGGTTTTGTGCTGGTCAACAAAGGGACTTTCAGTAGCAGCAGTTCATAGTGCCACTACACCATAAGTGAAGGCTGGTGTACTTAAGGGAGAGTATGGCTTAGTTTTTTTTACACCAGAATTATTGTTGGAGAGAAGATGGAGGGATGTGTTACATAGCAAGCCATATGAGCACAGAGTCCGAGCGTTCATAATTGATGAAGCTCACACAGTAAAAAAGTGGTGTGTTATAGTTTTTTTTTAAATTTATACTACTCATATGGATAACAAGATGTCTTTATTGATTGATTTTAATTTTATATAAAATAGCTTGTGTTACAATTTTCATCCAAAAGTTTGATTACATTCTAAACAAAGAGTACCCATGAAATTTTATTAAGAAAACTTTGTTATAATTTATAGGGGTGAATCATTCCGTGAAGCGCTTCTTCACATTGGTGAAGTAAGAAGTTTGTTACCTAAGGGAGTAAATATAATGGCTTTGACTGCTACTGCAACTAAAACACTTCAGAGGCAAATCTCATATATTCTTGGAATGTACTTGCCCAAGGTGATTGCAGTGCCACCTTGTAAGAACAATATAATGTATTCCGTAACATCTCACACTTCATTGAAAAATACTTTTGAACCACTTTCGAAGAAGCTAAAAGAGGAAGGAACAAATATGTCTCGCATGATAATCTACTGCCGAAGTATTGTTGACTGTGCTGATATATACGAGTTTTTAAAGAGTGAGCTTGGGGACAGTTTCCTTGTACCACCTGATGCTCCTGATCAATCAAAGTTTCGCCTAGTGGATATGTATACTTCAATTACTGACGAAGAAGTAAGGAGTCAAATTGTGGTCTCATTTTCAGACGAAAGAGCACCTCTTCGATTGGTATGTGCAACGTCAGCATACGGCATGGGTGTGGACTGTCCTAGTGTCAGAGAAATTATTCATTATGGTGTACCATCTGACACAGAGACTTATATACAAGAAACTGGGCGAGCTGGTAGAGATGGCAAGCCCTCATTAGCCATTCTTGTATCACTCAAGTCGGTGACAAGACATGCAGAAAAATCTATGAGAGACTACCAAGCAAATTATGACATTTGTCGGAGAGACTATTTATTTAATGATGTGGACAATTATGTACATGAAAATTCAGTGGTAGGCTGTATGTGTTGTGATATATGTTTTCAAGCATGTGAGCGCGGAACATGTGTCATAAAACAATCAGATTTTATTTTTATTTAAATTTATAAGAAATTATTTTTATTTATGCAGAAAAATTGATGTATTATAATTAGTTTTTAATATGAGCGATGATCCATTTTTTTATAGCAACAGTTGAATGTGCATGCAGTGGATGCCTAGGATTAGGAAAAAATGTATGACAGCGATTGGGAAATACTTTGAAGACAGAAGTGAGCTCATTCAAGATAATTCTCATGTCCTTCATTTCACTTGCTTTTTGATGTCTTCCACTTTCATGTGCCACTTCGTTTTCTGTGTCAAAATTGTTTAGCACTGGAGATAGTACATGCAAAACCTTTGAAACCTTCATAATGGAATTTACTGTCTTGTTGGCACCAAGTCCACTGATTGATGTCTTAACGAGCCTGTTCAGGTGTTCCATATGGAGGTCATTTGGAATGTTGGTTCCTTTCAATCCCTTGGTGTTGACAAAGCGACTCCATATTAATTCGGTGGCTTGCCTTGGTGAAAGTGTGAAGTCATGCTGCACCAGGAGGTTTAAGCTTTCCAAGGCATAGTTCTTTCGCCCAGAACTACGAAACATAGGCAGCAAATATCTCCAACATCGAAGCACGCGGCCACCGTCACCTTCTCTGATAGCATCTGAATATTCCATGTAGAAACAGCCCAGACTCAAAATCCTTTTCGCATATATATGAACTTTGTCCGTGCAATTGTCATCTGTTGCTGGTTTGTGAAACAATATGTCAACAAACGAATCAAAAATATTGGTTGAAATTGTCAGTAGAAGTGTTTTCCTTTCTTCTGTAGTTAACATCCAGACATTCTCAGGGTCTGTAATGTATTTACTTGGAACACTATTGATATTCTCCATTCCAAGCATGTCCATAGCAGCTGTAAGAATGTGACACTCTACAATTAAAACAAAAAAATCGTCACATGCATTGAAATTGTCCAGTGGCTTCTTCACAACATTCGTTCTGCCAATGCAATTTCTAAGCTGGTACAAAGACCCGTGATCACCAGCTGATTGAGTGGAATAATAATACCTAAATATGAGCTGTAATAACACAACCAAGTGGTTAATATTACTAAAGCTAATAAAGTGAATAATGTTACTTACACCCAAGAAATTTGCTTTGGCATGCCAATCTTCAGCAACTGGTACTATTCCTGAGAGTGCTTGAGGGTGAGTATGGCCATTCATTTTCCCCTTAATGGCAGATCTTGCCCTTGCTGCAGTTAGCTGATCTCCACCAACAAGTATCGAGTAAAATGAAGCACTTTCTTCTTTGACCACTTCACCAGTGCTGATTGTGCGTTCTAGGCAAGTACTTCAAGAGGGAACATACTGGTGTAAATGTGTCATAATTTCCACCATTTCACCACTCTTGTTCTCATTTTTTGGAATGACACCCAAGGGTACCTGCAAGTAATAAATGTGTTGTGAGCTATAATCTAATTGTTCTTACATATAAAGTAAGCTACTTTGATTAATTTTATTACCATCATGGTAATAAAAGTGTAAACTATATTAGGAGCACACATTTTAGGCAAACTCATTAAGTGTATAAACAAACTGGAATCGGAAAATTACATATTGGCCGACATCATCACCTTTGTATGTTGCATATAAACTTACCACTACAGATTTCTGGGACATCTCCTGAGAATACTGATGCTCAATGTGCCATTCAACAACTTTATCAAAAGAAAACCCAAAAAAAGAAAGATAAGATACAAGAACTATGGCAATGTTTTGTCGTAGACATTTGTCATCACTTTTTGAAGGAAAAATTGCCTGTGCAATATTTTCAGGAGTCGAAGTGTTTGGCTTCATCAAATCAGAGAGTGAAGAGACATTAACGTGATTCTGTACTGCGTATGAATGGAAATAGTGTAGAGACTCATTCTTCCTGTCTGAACGCAAAAAGCGTGGCCTCACTGTTTTGTCAATGTTATCTCCACATATCCTGAAACTTTTAGGTACTACAGTTGATGTCATCCTCTGGATCTTGGCAATATGGTAAGCAGGTTCTAATGTTGTCGGTGGTGATGCAGTAGAAAGTACTGCAATCTCATCAGAACTTTCTGTTGTCTCACTATGGCTGTCAGATTCCAAGCATGTTTCACTACTATCAGACAGACAATCTTCAGCCTCACTACAGTATGAATCAGAAAGATGCGCGACTCCTCATGGTCCTCTACAAGGCTAAGATCCAAATCATCCAAATCATTGTCATCTTCATCACAGTCACTGTCATTTTCTTTGTCAGATATTTCATTCTCTTGTCCATGTTTTGTGACTTGGATCATCACAGGCCTTCGCTTCACAGTCGTAGGAACTTCCTGTGAAATGATACAAATGGTTATAATGAAGCATTTACATAATTAAAGTTAGCTACATACTTCCATTAGCAATGGAATGAAGCTATTCCTCCACTCAAGCACTTCGTTATCATGGTTTTCACCAATAGTACAGAGTAGTCTGCTCAGAGATTTATGAGTTAAGGTGATATTAAGTCTTGCTAGTCTCTGATATGCCTAAAATAGAAACAGAGTGTATTTAATTAAACAATTAATTTTAACACATTAGATGCTTACTTGTTTCCCACAATGACTACCGTATAGAATTAACATAATGATTTTCTGTACTAAACTCATGTGATGGCATCGATATTGCAAGAGAATAGAAGCACAAATACCTATAGTAGCAATCCTATTTCTCTTATCACTCGTAATCAATGTGCAAGCATTCAACATCCCAAAGAGAATAGGTGCATACATCTTCAATTCTTCTATATAACAGTAATCCACTTAAAGTTCTTCATGTCATCCCATGATCCACTGCGTAAAATGGACCTGGTTTTCATTTCGCACATAACATTCAGCTCTCTCTTTAAGATAATTCCGAGCTTTTTCATCATCAGGCTTCTTGTCACTGGATCTTCATAGCACTGTTCAACTAATGACTTCTTGGAACCCCTGGCTATGGACTTGCCCATGTGTCTTCTTCTTGGTGTGTGCAAATTGAATTGCTTTGCACCTGAGCTATAGCCTATGTTTATCTGTGGAAAATATATTAAAAAATCACTTCAAATGATACATTTTTGTAATTAATTGGCAATTGCAATAATTGCCGATGCTATAGCTGATTCCTGTGTCACAAACAGGGTACTTTGTACCCACTTCGCACTTCTTCATTACAGCTCCCTACTCACACCACACCTGTTACTCAACACCAACAGCTTCATATCCTGCCCTGTAGATGCACAAGCATCTATCTCATTGAACAAACCAGGCTAAGCCCTTATTCTCACACAAATTGTGTACAGTTATAATGAGATATTCAGTTTTGGAACTATTCACAAACAACCTATAGCCCTGAAGGTTTTAAAATATGCTTCCATGATGTTTTAAATGGAATACAGTAATTCTTGGCTAAGTGGGTGTTTATATTTTCTACCTTGAACTCTTATTACAATAGAGTTTGAAGCCTGAAAAAAAAATTCAAAGAGAAGCATTATTTGGTCTAAAAAAATACACAAATTTTCTTTATCCCTCATATTCAAAATCTTCTAAATCCTGTTTTTGTTTGTGGGGGTGAGGGTGGGGGGTGGGGTGTGGAAGGGGTGGGGGGGGGCATGACACATTTTTCTGGAAAAAATATCATTTTAAGTCCATTTGCTAATTGATTTTGGTGGTGATGTTGAAGCAAGTTATTAGTAATGGCAAAGTCCTTCAGTAGTCTCTTTTAGCCATATCTGTTATCACACCTATTTTTGCAAAAATTAAATGACACAAAACTTTTGATCAAATTTTGAATTTTTGTATTTTAGGTTCCTGTACATGTATAGACCATGCTGTTTATAGGAAAGCAAAAGAAAGACGGTGGGGGTTGGGGTGTTGAAGAGTATAACACTTCAGTGGTCTAAATATTAATTAAAAAACTATTGATTGATTGATTGATTGATTGATTGATCTGACTGATTGATTGATTGATTGATTGATTGTTGATTGATTAATTGACTGACTGATTGGTTGACTGAAGGATTGGGTGACTGACTGACTGACTGACTGACTTAATATAAGCTCTCCAACTTTTTAATTATGAATTCAGAAACCGGTCTGAGATTTTTGTAACAATGTTTTTCCAAGGGGACTGTACTGGTATAAAGTACAATCTATTATACTTATAAAAAATTTGCTTCAAATAAAAATATTTCATGAATACTTACATATGGGTCACATCAAAGTAAAAGCGAGGCCACACTCACTTTTCTATAATTGTACTTCAGTGATTTGTGGTTTAATAGTTTTTGGTGGGAAAATGACTAAGTGTGACTTACTGTACTTGCCTTACAACCAAAACTGATCTAACTATTGCTTGTTCTCCACAGAGCATCTAGCACAAAAAAAAACGTTGATATTTTGGCAATTAATATCACAATCAAAGTAATCGAGCAACTGTAGAATTTATTATTAAATATTACATGGACTTACTGACACTGATGGAGATGTAGCTGCCAAGCAAATTCTCTTTGGTTGTGGAGGTGGAAGCGAAGAGGAATAGTGTTGTGCTTGCAAAGGAGTGGTGGAATGCTGTGCTTGTAAAGAAGTGGTGGAGTGCTGTGCTAGTGAAGAAGTGGTGGAGTGCTCTGGTCGCAAAGGAGTGGTGGATTGTAGTGCTTGTGAAGAAGTGGTGGATTGCTGTGTTTGTGAAGAAGTGGTGGAGTGCTGTGCTTGTGAAGAAGTGGTGGAGTGCTGTGCTTGTAAAGAAGTAGTGGAGTGCTGTGCTTGTGAAGAAGTGGTAGAGTGCTGTGCGATCTTAGTCAAAACTACAGTAAGTTTGTCTTCCACCTGAGATTGTAATTTATGAAGCCTCTGATAGATACCAAAGCAAACTCTACACATTTTTCCAGGATCCGATTCATTGCAGCAGTAGTTTCTTCCTTACTAAGGATAGCCACAAAGCAGTTACCCTTTTACTAAGCTCCAAAGCACCAGCAGAATCAGGACCCAGATTTACTCTTTTTTTCACATTTTGTATAAGAGAAACTCCACAGCCTATGCAAAACATCTTGCGAAGTACCTCTGTCAACTGCAATCAACTACTAAACTTTGCGCAAAGAAAAGATATGTAACTGTGCAGAGTGCCTACACCCACGCAATAAAGTATCCGCAGTTTTTTGGGTAGCAACGTCCCGCAAATAGCGGGTGCGGTTAAAGTAATTGGCGAGCGAGCGTAGCGAGCGAGACACTTACAGGGGTAAAAATGAAAAAATCGGGGATGTTTATTGGCGAGCGAGCGTAGCGAGCGAGACAGTATTAGGGGTGGATAATGCAAAATCGGGTATATGTTATATATATGTATGTATGTATGGATGGTACGTATCTTCTTTAAACGCGCGCGCGTAGAACGTTTTTCACCTAAAAACACGGCTATTTAGGCTTGACTCCAGTTTATTCTGAAACTACAGCATTAAGCAAACCTTACTTTATACTTAAGCTCCAAAGTATGAGAAAATTCCTGCTAAAACGCTTGTTTTCAAGACACAAAAAGTTGATTCGGCAGGTTACTATGGCATTGAAGACCCTTTTCCAGACTTAATTTCAAAACTTCGCCGTTTTATGGGGGGATACGAAGTACCGGTTGTTGGTTGTCAAGAGCTGTTGGTAGTCAGAATGCCGTAGTATTAATAATGCTATGGAAGCTACTACTTCTCGAGGGAAACTGAGATAAGTACGCAATTCCATATTTGTTAGCTAAATATGCAAAATTAACTCTGGCCTTTCTTTTTTGTAGCTAAGAGCTAGTCAACAGTGACTGGTAAATTCAAATAGTCAGATTGGCTCAAATTTGGTACTACAAAAGCTACCACTGCTCAAGAAAATGAGGTAAGAAAGTAAATTTGTATTTGCGTGCTAAAATTGATTGTCTTTTGTTTTTGTAGGTGAGAGCTTGTTGTCAAGAATTCAAGGTAATTCAGATGGTCAAAGTAACTTCAATTTGATACTACAGAAGTTATCAATACTCAAGAATGAGGTAAGTAGTAATTCCGTATTTGTTGGCTAAAATTACAAATAATAACACTGGTTTATTTTTTATCGTAGCTGAGAGCTTGTTCAGGAGTTACTGGTGATTGAGATAGAATGGTTGATGTTTGATACTACAAAAGTTACCATTAATCAGGTAAGAGAGTGATTTTGTATTTGTTTGCTGAAATCAAATGTCATAACTGCTATTATAGTGTTTGCATGAAGTAAGCTAAAAATAGTAACATTTTATGTTACCTAGCTATCAGGCTCGCTCGCCTTGTGTATGTATGGATGGTACGTATGCTCTTTAAATGCGCGCGCTTCTAATTACGTAAGTTAGGTAAAGCGTTCACAGTTCCAGTTTTTTTCAATTAACGAGCGCGGAGTATCCTGCTGCAGACGCAACATTGTTTCAACCAAAAAGTTTGCAGCTACTCTCTTCTTGAAACAATCGTGAAGTCTTTGTCAAGCTGCGCTTCTTTGCCACTGCTTTCGAAGTTTATTCAGGTAATTGTTAGTTTAGTCTGGGATCAGAGACTTTAGATTCTCTGATGCTAACTGAGAATGGAAAGGGTTACACTGTGCACTACAGTTAGATGTAATTTCTGTCCTATTTTTCTGTAAAAAGAGTCTGCTCGCTCGCCATGCATTTGCGCTATTCGAGCTCACCACTAGTTTATTTGTATATATGTATGGACGTATGTATGTCATTTTGTACTTTGACCCTCGCGTTTTTGTGTTGGTTATGTGGTCGACCCCGTCCCAAATTGCACTAAACAGAATCCTCTGGTTTATCGATCAGTACCCGTATCACCCTAGAAATTGAATTGTTTACCGTTTTGAATTCTTTTGCGGGTGCAGTTAATACTTGACAACTTAAGGGACTTCCATTTCTATTCGAGTTAGTGGCGGTGGTAAGTCAATGCGCTCTTTGTCATAGTTATAAGCCGTGCCACAGTATTTACCTGAAAATACATTGTCCACTAGACTACTGCCAAGGAAGTCTGTGTAGGTGCATGTCCAGCTGTGTCAAAGCATTGTGTGTTACAACCACTACTTAGCTAAAGAATATCACAAAGAAAACTTTTAAATAACGCGTATTGTTTTGTTGTTGTTGTTTTTTCCTTCAATTCAAGCAGTTGCAGAGAGTTGTTACTATGGCACTGAAATCCCTTTACCCTGTATGCTAAATTTAAAAACTGGACCTTATTTTCAGTAGCTTCAGTGTTAGAGTTCAATAAAAAATAGTATAGTCTTTAGGCTCGCTCGCCATTTGTGCTCAAGCACACCACTAGTATATATATATGTATGTATGTATGGATGGTACGTATGCTCTTTTTTTTTTTTTTAATGCTATGGAAGCTACTACTTCTCGAGGGAAGCTGAGATAAGTACGCAATTCCATATTTGTTAGCTAAATATGCAAAATTAACTCTGGCCTTTCTTTTTTGTAGCTAATAGCTAGTTGACAGTGACTGGTAAATTCAAATAGTCAGATTGGCTCAAATTTGGTACTACAAAAGTTACCACTGCTCAAGAAAACGAGGTAAGAAAGTAATTGTGTATTTGTGTGCTAAAATTGATTGTCTTTTGTTTTTGTAGGTAAGAGCTTGTTGTCAAGAATTCAAGGTAATTCAGATGGTCAAAGTAACTTCAATTTGATACTACAGAAGTTATCAATACTCAAGAATGATGTAAGTAGTAATTCCATATTTGTTGGCTAAAATTACAAATAATAACACTTGTTTATTTTTTATCATAGCTGAGAGCTTGTTCAAGAGTTACTGGTGATTGAGATTATCAGAATGGTTGATGTTTGATACTACAAAAGTTACCATTAATAAGGTAAGAGAGTGATTTTGTATTTGTTTGCTGAAATCAAATGTCATAACTGCTATTATAGTGTTTTCATGAAGTAAGCTAAAACATAGTAACATTTTATGTTACCTAACTATCAGGCTCGCTCGCCATTTGTGCTCAAGCACACCACTAGTTTATATATGTTTGGACGTATGTATGTCATTTTGTACTTTGACCCTCCGTATTTTTGTGTTCGCTCCGCGTTCGACCCCGTCCCAATCTTCACTAAATAGAATCCTCCGGTTTAGCGACCATTACCCGTATCACCTTAGAAATTGAATTGTTTACCGCTTTGAATTGTTTTGCGGGTGCAGTTAAAACTCAAAAACTTATGGGAGCTCCATTTCTATTCGAGTTAGTGGCGGTGGTAAGTTAATGCGCTATTTGTCACAGTTATAAGCCCTACTCAACAGTATTTACTTAAAAATGCATTGTCCACTAGACGAACCACGAAGGTAAGTCTTGCGTAGGTATGTTCAGCTGTGTGAAAGTATTGTGCGTTACAACTACTATTAAATATCACAAAGAAAATTTTAAATAACGTGATTTGATTTTGTTGCTTCTTTTTCAATTCAAACTGTTGCGGGAGCGGTTACTATGACATTGAAACCCCTTTACCTCATACGTAATTTAAAAAACTCGACTTTATTTTAATAGCTTGAGTGTTAGTTGTTAAAATCAAATTTAACAATAGTGCAGTTTAAGGCTCGCTCGCCATTTGTGCTCAAGCACACACTAGTTTATTTATTTGTATATATGTATGGACGTATGTATGTCATTTTGTACTTTGACCCTCGCGTTTATGTGTTAGTTACGTGGTCGACCCCGTCCCAAATTGCACTAAACAGAATCCTCTGGTTTATCGATCAGTACCCGTATCACCCTAGAAATTGAATTGTTTACCGTTTTGAATTCTTTTGCCGGTACAGTTAAAACTTGACAACTTAAGGGACTTCCATTTCTAATCGAGTTAGTGGCGGTGGTAAGTCAATGCGCTCTTTGTCATGGTTATAAGCCGTGCGCACAGTATTTACCTGAAAATACATTGTCCACTAGACTACTGCGAAGGTAAGTCTGTGTAGGTGCATGTCCAGCTGTGTCAAAGCATTGTGTGTTACAACCACTACTTAGCTAAAGACTATCACAAAGAAAACTTTTAAATAACGTGTATTGTTTTGTTGTTGTTGTTTTTTCCTTCAATTCAAGCAGTTGCAGAGAGTTGTTACTATGGCACTGAAATCCCTTTACCCTGTATGCTAAATTTAAAAACTTGACCTTATTTTCAGTAGCTTCAGTGTTAGAAGTCAATAAAAATAGTATAGTATTTAGGCTCGCTCGCCATTTGTGCTCAAGCACACCACTAGTTAAGTAACCGCGACAACATTCCTCTAGAACAGCCAACGTTCGTGATTGTCCCCAGACCCTTTCCCCGCGTAGCGGTTGGGTAAAGGGTCTGGCTACGCCAGACTAACTGCTACAGTGAATAGAGTAGCCAAGAATTCCGACAAGACAGGCCGTGAGACGCTTTGAAAGCTAAAAAGAACTCTAAATACAGCCCAGATCAACTGCCAGTTTCTCTGCACATCGAAGGTTTTACTCTCCAGTATTTTAGCACTAAGTTGAGATAAATTGTAGCTTTTTATTAACATAAAAAACTCAATTTTTTTGGTTTGCTCCATAAGGTCCCTTTTCCTAGACCCACTCACAATTATAATGTCACAGATTGATCTGATGTACCAGGTAAGATGTGACAGAGGCTGGCAGATTTGATTTTATATAGCTATGGCATCACATGTGGATGATCACACCCATACATACATAGTTACCATATACTCCCTCATGGTATTCCCTATCAGGCAGGGTTTTTAACACATTTCTTTAGTGCATCACTAAGTGGGTAGCTAGTAATTGAAGTTCCTTCAAATTTCATGCAGCAACTGGTCAATTCCTTATCAGCATGAATTACACTAATGCCAACAGCCATGTAAACACAGTAGCATGCACTCAAGCCTCAAGGAACCACTTCCGCATAACCTGCGAAGTTACGACTGTTGGAGTAAACAAAATAATTTAGACGCAAGTTATTGGGTCGCCAGTAAGTTTCCTACGTTCCAATGTTGTCACAAAGCTGGATTAACCAACTTGAAAACATACCGTTCAGCCAGCAAGTAATCTGGCCTAACCAAATCCTTAGGTAAAGGGTTTGGCAAGGCAGACTAGTCAGCAAGGGAGTAGCTAGGAGTGTGAGCACTGAATGGGACCCCAATATATAGCTATAGCAATTGGAATCATAATGATGCATGAAACAAGTGACATCATTAAAGTTGAGAAGATGTTCCGTGCTAAAAACAATTAGCTAATGGAATGTTTTCTAAACAATAACAACAGCAAAATCCACTATCACTTGTTGTTTTTCCAAAACAACAACAACAAACATCCAAATGCTTTACTTTCGCTCCTCCCATTACTGAGAAAATATCTGTGGCATACTGAGAGAGAAATAGCTACAAATTCAATGTAATTACTAGTTAATCATCAGAAGTGCATTGAAAGGTATGCATTACAAATGACAGTCAATGTGTTCTCAACATCAGCAGTTGCAATCTTATCCAATGTTTCTCTTATCTTGACAGTATGTAAGTGGGTATCAAGATAAAATAATGACTGGAAAATACACGTAGTAACTATTGACGTAATTATATCCAGTAACAAGTACTGAAAAGTTGAGATGCAATGATCTCTAGGAATAAGAGTAGCAACTAGTTATTGTTTATCAATCTTCCTGTGTATAAACAGGAGACCATTAATTCAAGAGATAAGCCCAAGTTATAGCTGTACTTGTTTTAATACAATAGAGTAAAACCCCTTACCAAAAATCTTAAATAGCTCCATAGTGATTTGGTAAAGGTCGTCTTGCATGCATGGATAATGTGTGCACTCATTTATTACATCTACCCGTGAGATATTATTTTCCTAAATTTCTGCACACGATTCCACACAACACGGAAAACAAGGAAAGTCTTCACACTAGACAATTACATGATAAATACCACAAAGTATTAAGCTAGTAAGTATTCTTGATTCTGCTTTACGATTGCAGCTTGCTAGTGAGAGGTCTAGCTGAATCTGGCCAGACACAACAATTTGGAATATTACTTATATTTGTACTTTTGTTTGAATCATTTCCGCTGTAATATAATAATTATGGCAGTGACATAGGAAGAGGTTTCAATTTGTGAGAAAGGGGGGTTAAGGGCATATGCTTTGTGGTTTAAAAATCATCTCTTTAGATTGTGTCCCAAAATTATACTCCCCTCCCCCCACCCCCTGGGGCCACTGTACATACAACATTGAATCCCTAAAATACTTAGCTTGTTTGTACTTCTCATGTATTCTATATGTTTTTGTAGCTAGGTAGGATGATGTTCTCTCTCTAGACAGGAATGATAGAAGTAGCTTCAAGTTGGGAAAAACATGTACCACACACAAAATTACATCTAAATTAAATCTGCATATGGTTATGATTAAATCAAAATTATGGTGTTGAGATTTGATCTTAATCAGTAATGTTACAATACAACTTCTTCCGTTTCATTTCTTAATCCATATAGTTATTTACCAAAGGATTTCTTTGAATAGAAAAAGAATGCAAAGGAAGAGCAAGCAGAAAAGTGAAACAGGTAAATTTATTGAGCAAAAAAGAATACCTAAGTTAAACAAAAAAATCAAATTTTGGCAAGGCCTGGTGTAATTTTCAATTAAAGCAAAATGATGAGGGAAGGAGATTAATAAGTACACACATATGAGTGAAAGAATTATTTAAGGTGTAGCTAGTGAAAAAAAAACTTATGTGAATTGAAATTTATGTTTACTAAACTTGTCTCTGTCTTTTGTTTATTGTTAGAAAGTGAACATGTGATTCATTAAGCATTGTGTGTGGTAGCATTAGCTTTTGGGGATTGAGAAGAGGTGATAGTTGACTGGTTATATTAATGAGACGGGAAAAATTCTAGCTGACTGCCTGTAAATACAAGTATTTATTCTGCTGCATCTCACCATCTGTGTAGCTACAATCTATATAAATTGCTTCCTTCATTTTTAGCTACTTGCTATTGTCTTCTTCTATGTCAGTTTAGACACTATAAAAGAGTCTAAATACATCATTTAGATATTATTCCCCCCTCTTCAACAATACATAATATTTCTTGATAACTAAATTGTTTAAAAGGAACCTATCACTTCCAATTTGTCTATTTATAAAGGGGCTTGCGAAAAAAATGGAAATTGTACAATAAACCTTAGAACTGAGAAGAATTTGGGAACATGTTTTCAGCCCACAATAGGAGGTTGTTTGCTTAGAGAGGTGACAATTAATACCTTTTCTGTTGGAGGGCAAGTTGAAAGGTCTTTATTAGCTCATTATCAAAGGCTTCACTGTATAGCTATCATAAACTCTGACCATATTGCATTAGCATTAGCTGATCTTGTGATTTGTTGTTCAACCTCCCTCTATTCTTGCTAAGGCTTATTCTATTCCACTTTCATATTTGAATTCCACAAATACTGTATCATGACCACATGAAGTTTAAGAACAGTGAGCATTATGCCAGAAAGTTTCAAACTGTGAAATGTTTGAATGAACTCAATTCTCTTTTTTCATTTATTTGAAAATGTATTTGTTTTGTGTTCTTCAAGACTCTGACTTGTGCATATAAATGTGAACTTCATTACTTTCTTAGGAGACAGTGCATCCATCCACATATTGCCAGGTAACAATTTCTGCTCTATCTCGTATAGTAATGGTTCCCTTATTATTTCCCTGTCTACCCTTGACTCTTAAATACTTTAGTTAGAATTCTGAACTTTTTACAATAACATTATAATGTTAAAACTTCTATTTTAGAAACATGAAAGTGAAGTGTATCATTAGCTAAGAAATCTTGTATTTTGAGACGTTGTATTAAATAGTAAGACTAAAGATAACGCTTGCTGTTAGTTTTTTTTCATAACTAGACTATAGGATATACATATATTCTCTCCTCCCTGTTGGTTGATAAGTTCTATTATCAACTTCAACTTTGCCGGCCATTTTAAGAATTCATCAAACTCTCCAGGTATAGACCAAACAGCAATTTCAACACACCGAGTGTACAAAAGGTTACTATTAGCATCCACTCCTATGCAGAATTTGTAGCCACACTGATGTGTGTACATAGCTGGACTCATCCAGTCATCACGTTTGTCCTTTGCTTTTTCTAAGCAAAAATTCTACATTTCAAACTTCTTGTTCAGGACTATCATATTGAACAAATCAGAAACTTCTCCATTGGTTTTCTTGCAGTAATAGATTTAGTTCACAAATTTCCTTATCTTTTTCTCTCAGTTGTTCCTCGAACACTCTCTCTTGTTCTTGTATTCTGTGCTCTTGCTTTTCTATCTTTTGTTGAAAATCTTTTTTGATACATACAACTAAAGAAGTTGTCAAGGTGAGGTGTTTCTGGCTGTTCAGTCTAGCGTGTTCGTCCTGGTCCTCTCTAATGAAACCATCACATCCCACACTGCTGAACTCACACTCTACCTCTTCCAGATGACATATCTTCATGTGATCTTCCATCACTTCACGCTCACAGCTCACTCCACACATATTGGGACACTGCAAGGCTACATACTTGCACTCTGGCAAGTGTGAAGTGTGTGTCTACTACCTCCTTGTAGGTGGCTTTGAAGCCACAGTGCTGGCAGACATGAGGTCTCTTAGTGCACTCTTGAGCCACATGCTGGTCCACCTTGTTCTTGGGGATGGGACACCTGGTGTCCACATTGTCCAGGTGAGGGTCCAAGTGAGTGTCCAACTGGTCCAGTGTCCCAGACCAGACACGTCCCCTCTCTTTCATACTGCAATAGATTTGTAGGGAGCAGATTCTTTTTTGACTTCTACGATGTTCCAGAATTGTAAAATCTTTCTCTCCACATTCAGGGCAAGGCTGTCCTTGATCCTGAATTAGGCCTGACAGAAACTCTCTCCACAGCAGCTAGTCAGAGTCAGTCTTAATTATCATTAAGTGAGCATGTTATTTCATATTATAAAGTCAGTGTTGATGACTTCTCTATAGTAGTGTACTATGTTCCTGCCTCTAAAGTCCTTCATGGTAGCCATTGCCTCAGAATCTCTGCTCAACCGATCTGCTCAACTTAACCCACTCCCTAACTACAGAAGCCAAGTTAAGTAAAAATAGTGATAGAAATAGCAGAAACACTACACCTATTACAAAACATGAGATTGACTGATTCAGCAGTGGTGTAGGAAGGAGGGGGGGGGGGGGGGGGGGGGGGCTCTGGGGGCTGGAGTCCCCCTCCATAATTTTGGGGCACAATCTAATGAGGTAATTTCTCAAATGCACACTTTTAAACCACAAAAACATGCCCTTAGCGCCCCCTCCCCCTCCCCCCTCCCTATACTGAAACATCTTCCTACATTGCTCTTTACTGTCAGACCATTGGCTATATGCTAGCCACAGATGATGAAACACACCTGCACCCTGTTGAAGAAAGTCCGAGGACTGAAACGTTATTTCCTTCTAAGAAAATTTTTTGCTATATTAAGCTAAACCCTTGTAACAATTTTTTTAAACCTAGCAATGAGCCTATATGATTACAATTTTCTAATCCCATACCTAATTGAGTATAAGGACTTGTGTTAATAATGTCGAAGGATGATTAATAGTGAATGTGGGGACGGTTAGGGGAAGGGTACTTCTTCCGCTGCCACCAGAGAGTAGTAGTCTCTTACGGGTTAAGGCTGGAACAGGCTATCTGAAAAATCTTTGGTGAGCTACAGTATATCAAACCCAGCCACACATAACTCACATGACACTAACAAAAATATATAAGATATGACCATTGAAATATTAAATATTGTTCTCTAAATAGGCATTCACTGCCCTCACTGAGGTTTCTCGTGGGTGGGCATTCCCGCAGTGAATTCTAAACTTGGTTCATATATATGTCTCAACTTTGGTCCTCGGCTAATGCAGAGGTGAAGTAGCTACTACTGAAGTAAAATACCAAGAAAAGCAAACAGAATTCTATGCCTACACTCTCGGGGACTAGCTATATATTTGTTCAATGTAGAGTTATATATGAAGAGAGTCAATACTGACTACCAAAGCAAGTTAAATAATGCTTTATAGCATTAGTTATAGTGTGTGTAATTACTATACTGTAATGTACAGTACTAATGTTCTCTTTTTATGATTTTGATTCTTTGTTGGTATTATCTCAATTTCATGTTATAATTAAAAACCATTACAAGAGCAAAAGCTAAGCTTTGATTCATGGCACTTGATTTGTGCCAAACTTCAATATTATCCAAAGTTTACCCTCTCTTGATACTATGGATATTAAGATATTGAGACTCAAAACATGGCCAGAATAGTCACCGAGGCAATGAGTGTACAGTAGAACTATGTTGTATCAGTTATTTTCTTAACATATTTAAAAAAGACTTGAGTTATCAGTCACTTATAGACATACTTACAAACGGAGAAATATGGTCTAATTAAAGCAGATTTTAAGTTTAGGTCCAAATACTAAGGAAATTGCTATTAATTTCGTCTTACATTCCAACACTGAATTCCCTCATAATTGTTTCAGATTTTGTTAGGAATTTTTTTCTATTTAGTAGATAGCAGATTTGTTCACCATTATGCTCAAGTATACCACTAGTGTATATGTATTCAACACAGATACACTAGTGTATTGATGGTATGTATGCCCGTTAACTCCCTTCCCCTCAACAAAAATTTATCTTTTTACTGGTAAAGTCTCAAGTCAAACTTTATCATCCTTCTCGTCAAGCAAGCTGCAGTAGGACATTGGTCTGAAATAAGTTGAGTGAATGATGTATATTCATAATTGTTTTGAAGATAGTCAGTTGCATGATAATTTGCGAACATTGTGAACAATGATCAATTAATGTTTGGACAAGATAAATGAATAAATTTATTCTTGGTTTAATAGTACTACACAGCACATTAGACACTGTGATAGGTGCTGAAAATCTTCGCTTGGCATTCCTGAGCCTTACCAACCATTTCTTCTTTCTTTGTATCTAAATTGAAACAGAATGATAAGAGAGAAGGATAAATAATGTTCAGTAACCAACCTTGGGAACTGTTTGGGTATGTGTCCCACCAGAATTGATCCCATCCACTTCAGAATCTGGAATGAGTATCGAGGGTTATATTCCAAGTCTTCCTCATGTGGATTGAGACCGGTCTTACTGGAGTCACGCTCATCCTGATGAAGTCTGTCAAAAAGAATTGGTGGAACTTACGATGCTGTCTTTGTTTCTGTTTGTGCTAGGCACTCACCCTCTGCTAGGTTAGTGCAAGGAGCTTCATATGCACCAGTGATGGCATTTGCACATTGCACAACAGAATTGTCTTTCCTCTCTACATTAGCTGCTAGACTTGAACTTGCACTGGTCAAATATGCAAAGACTCAAATGTCCTTGCATCCATTGGAGCGTGTGATGGCTTGACCTGAGAAAAAAGAATCACTGTGGAATGAGCTTGCATCCAAATCCACATCTACTTCTCTAACTGTATATTCTGAACTGGTATCTGAGTCAATATCAAATTCTTCGCCCCTTCAGATTCAGTATCAAAATCCTCATCACTATCATCATCAAATTCTTCTTCATCTATTTCTTCATCAGTTTCCTCATCAGTGTCTTCATATCCAACTTCTTCAACTACTACAATGTTATCCACATCTTCTCTTCCGTCATCATCATCAGTCCCCTCATTCTCATCTGTTCTCCTATCCTCATCACACTCATCATGGACTGTTCCCATATCCTCATCTGTTTCCTCTGCCTAACTCTTGTCATTTGTGACCTCATCCTTGACCACCATGTCAGTTTTCTCCTTGTCGTCCATTGCCATGTCAACATCCCATTCATCATCCAATTTTCCACTCTGAGTGACAGTCTTAGAAAATTTTCTAAATTTATCTTCACCACATCCTGATTTCCTACCAATTCTTTCTCTATGTTACTGTAACTGTAGGGAGCTCTGATGGGTTCATCAATTTCCAACATGTATTGCTGATCTTTGAACCCTGTTTGAACTTCGGTCAGCTTATTCCACCAATTTTGTGAGCATTTGTCAAGCTCCATGTCATGTCTCAAGACTTGTTCCACATTCTGTCTGTCTTTTTTTTGACAATTAGCATCATTCGCAGATGTGAAGCCCCGGTACTTCAAACTTGAGTCTGTAGAAGCTTTGAGAGGCAAACTTGCACATTCTGCATACTGCTCCATGTTGGAGGCTGCAGCATAGTATTCTGCTTCCTCACATCTGTCAGAAGATACTTCATCTGTTGATGATGAGAATGGCTGATGGTTGAGGTCGGTGTTGCTAGTGTTCACATCTTCTATTACTTTGCCCACAAGCTCACCCACATCAAGATCCTCGTGCTTTATTTCTTCAGTATGGGCTGTGAAGAAGCTGATAGAAAGATCCTGGGGAGGTGTGTGCTCAGAAAGCATCCAATGAGGAGGCGGAAGAAGTGTAGATGTCATATCACATGGAATAGAAGCTTCATTAGGTGTGAACCAGCCACCATGACAACCATTCTCAAAGTTAGTGTGAGAAACTCCTTCAGTTGACATTTTCCAGGCCGGGTTGTTGTGCACTACTTTTTGGGCACACTTTTTCTTTCTCCTCTCCTGGGCTAGACCACGCTCCCAGCAACCTTTGTCCTGGACTTCATTGGCATTGAACTTGGAGTAAGACTTCAGTGGATGATGTTCAGAAGAAGTATCATCATGGACTGTGGATTGGTGAGTATCATCAGTAAACAAATAATCCCAACCGACACTCTCCAGGTCTTCCTGAGTTGCTTGGCCTGTTGAAGTCATTGAATGCATATCAAGATCTCCTGCATTGTCAGTGGTGCTCAGTTTCTCCCCAAACTCATCTCTCGCGTTTTTGCTATCAGGAGTTGTTGAATGATCTGAGAACAAGGCAAAAGTAGTTTTAGAAGATATTTCCCAGGTTACTGGTGTGGAATTCCAGCAAGTCATTGTCCATTTATCAAGAAAAAGCACCTGATGTCTTCTTGAGACTTTACATCCAGCAATTTTGTTGACATCAGATCATCATAAGCTGCATTACAAGCACTCTGTCCCCATACCATCTCAGAATGTATCTCTCCCTTATCGCAACCTCTTTCTTCAGGTGACTTGACTGGAGGAGGAATCCAGAAATTTGACACCAGCTTGGATGTAAGGGAAGGCTTTGGAGGAGAAACTGGAAATGTTTTGTAGCAGGTGGGTTCACTATTGACAAAATTATCTCTTCTAGACTTTTCTTGGAAAGATGTAGCCAATTGGTTGTCATTTGAAAACAAATAGCTGGTGTTGTCCTCCAATGACTCATGAACTTCATCGCTTGTCATATATTGAGCAAGGGGAGGAGTGTAACAGTTTCTGGTGTACCGAGTAGGAGGCGATCATCTTATTACTTCATCCTTAAAGACAGGAAAAGAAGCATTACGGGATGGTCTTGAGCCATTCATAGCCGCTTCATTCTGGAATTTTTCTCCTGTCTGTGGTGGCTGGCTGATAAGCCTGGTGTTGTTTGAATTCTCTTTAGCCTCCCTGACCATTTCCCATTGGGGATGGCTGGAATATTGATCAGGAGTAGTTTGGTAAGGCACATTCCAGTAATCACTATAGCTATATGTATAGTTCATTCTTCCAATCAACTCGTCAAAAGTACTGTTTTACGTCTATTTTTTTAACCGATTTGGTTACGATTATTCGCTAAAAGCTCAGTAAAGTATACAATAATAAATTGCCCAGACTCTGGAAATGTAGCAGCGCACTCCAGCATTTTAGGCGAGCACACGGATAGTCTCGTTGGGCCTGACCCTTTAACAAATGCAAAGGGTCTACTAGCTCCGCGAGACTGCTTGGAAGAAACGAGAAGTTATAACCGCAGTGAGACGGAGTGGGATGTTACTTTAACAACTTTGCAAGTCTGCTTTGTAGAATTCTTTTTTACCAACCACAGATATATAACAATTGAAAACTACACTCAAATGATGCATACTCTCATTTGGCTAGCCTCATGGTGTGCTATAGATCTCTAAGAGAACTTAGTACTCTATATCAAGAATGCAGATGTTGAAAATTGCATGCTGCTTTGATTTTCTGTTAAAATTCAAAACAATAGCTAATTATGACCCTTCATAGCTATCTCTGTGCCCATTAGTGTACAGATAAATTAATCAGCTCAATTGTCACTAACAGGGCTGTAGACACACATCAAGCTTACTAGAAAAACATAAGCAATAATTCGTATAAAAAATTAAACTAATACAATGCCTGCTAATTTAGTCAAGCTGTATAATTTAATTATTGTAGAATGTTAAATTGAATCTGCATATGATTTGCACTTAATATTTTATGCTCATGTAATGAGTTAGCTACTACTTGTGGAGTTCTATTTTGTATTTTATTTAAGTCAGCATGCATGAGAGGATTACAGCAGTGTGTTTGTCTGGGGTAGGAGGTCCCTTAAATTGAACACTTTTTCCGAGTAAGTTCGGAGAAACTTCAGCTCCAAACAAGTGCAAGCTAGATGCAACGACCCTTACCTTTCGTGTACATTAGTTTACATCAAACAGTGTCAAGTGATCACTTGTAGTTCACGTATTTTCTCTTAATTCCATGTGTCCTTGGTAGTTAGAAGTTGAAGTTGAAGTAACTCAAAGAAATCTTAGTTTGTGTAATAATGCAGCTGAAGGTTCGTATCCTGGGTGCTCTAGTTTGCACAGTAGGTTTGCTAGTATAAAAGAATCTAAATACATCATTTATTATTTTTCCCTCTTCAACAATACATCATAATATTACTGATTGCTACATCAACTGTTTAACAATTTCAATCCCCTTCATCTCCAATTCTGTCTTGTTAAAAAGGGGCTTGTGAAAGAAAGGGAAATTGTACAATTAAACCTTCGAACTGAGCAATATTTGGGAACAGGGCTTTCAGCTTACAAATAAGAAGTTGTTTGCTTTGGGAGGTGATAAGTAATACATTTTCTATTGGAGTGGTGCAAGTGGAAAGATTAAATAGAGGTAGATAATTTGCTCATTATCAAAGGTTTCACTGTATAGCTATCATAAGCTCTGACCATATTGCATTAGCTATGGCTGATCTTGTGGTTTGTTGTTTTTACCTCCCTCTTTTGAAGTAATGTATTGGTTTTATGTTCTTCAAGACTCTGACTTGTGCAGATAAATGTGGACTTCATTAATTTCTAATGAGAGTCAGTGCATCCATCCACATATTGCTGGGTAACAATTCTTCTCCATCTCATATAGTAATGCTTCCCTTATTTCCCTGTCCACTCTTGACTCTTAAATACTTTAATTAGATTTCTGAACTTTTTACAATAACATTCTAGATACACACAATTATGTTAAAACTTCTATTTTAGAAACATAAAAGTGAAGTGTATCATTAGCTAAGAAATCTTGTATTTTGCGATTTTCTACTAAACAGTACGAACCAAAACAACACTTGTTGTTAGTTTTTCTCAGATCTAGAGAAGAGGGTTTATATATAGCATTCTTTCCTCCCTGTTGGTTGATAAGTTCTATCTTCAACTTCAAATTTACCGGCCATTTTAAGTGTTCATCAAACTCTCCAGGTATAGACCAAACACTAATTGTAACATATGAAATACCATAAATGATCCTATTAGCATCCACTCCTATGCAGAACTTGTAGCCACACAGATGTGTGTACATAGCTGGACTCATCCAGTCATTAAGTTTGTTCTTTGCTTTTTCTAAGCTGAAATTCTTCATTTCAAATTTCCTACTCGGAATTATCATATTGAACAAGTCAGAAACCCGCTGTTGATTTTCTTGCAATGAAAATTTGAGTTCAGTAATTTCCTTATCTTTCTCTTCGAGTTTTTTCAATTGTTCCCCTAATGTATTCTCTTGTTGCTCTAACCTTTTCTCTTGTTCCTTAAGCACCCTCTCTTGTTCTTGTATTTTGTGCTCTTGCTTTTCCATTTTTCTTTGAAAATCATTTTTTATATTTACAACTAAAGAAGTTGTCAATGTGAGGTGTTTCTGGCTGTTCTGTCTGGTGTGTTCGTCCTGGTCCTCTCTAATGAACCGATCATCACATCCCACACTGCTGAACTCACACTCTACCTCTTCCAGACGACATATCTTCATGTGATCTTCCATCACTTCACGCTCACAACTCACCCCACACAAATTGCGACACTGCAAGGGGACATACTTGCACTTTGGCATGTGTGTGTCTACTACCTCCTCGTAGGTGGCTTTGAAGCCGCAGTGCTGGCAGACATGAGGTCTCTTAGTGCACTCTTGAGCCACATGCTGGTCCACCTTGTTCTTGGGGATGGTCTGTAGGCAGTTGAGGGGACACTTGGTGTCCACATACTGGCAGTTGTCCAGGTGAGGGTCCAAGTGAGTGTCTAACTGGTCCAGTGTCCCAGACCAGACACACCCCCTCTCCTTCATGATGCAGTGAACCTGAAGATTGTTGATTCTCTTTTGGTTCTTGACATGCTGGAAAAAAGTAAATTCTTTCTCTCCACATACAGGACAAGGTTGTCCTTGTTCCTGAGTGTCAACTATGCAGGTCTGACAGAAACTCTCTCCACAGCAGCTAGTCAGAGTCAGTCTCCTAGTCACTAGGTTACACTTTGTACAGAGGAAGTCTTCTGATACTGTGTCTATAAACTCACACTTGTAGCCTTGGGAGGAAGCCATTTTGAAACCACTGAGTCAGCAATGACTACATGAAGTAAAACCCAAATATGTACCCACAAACGTATGAATATAGTTAGCTAACAGATAGCCTGTGACTCCCAGGAGAGATCCATCCTGTGGTTTACAGTTGTAGCAGAGGTGGAGGATTACACTTGCTTGTGATTAATATCATCTTTCCATCAAATCAAGAAGCAGTCAATTCAAGGATGGAATCAGATAGACCTGAGATATGAGGAGTTGGTGTGGGAAGCCATGCCAGAGGAATATGAGCGATGCTGTGTGCTATGTAGAATAGCTATGATTCATTGTCTACAGTGTCTAGTTCAAGTCTTTATTTTTGCTCTACATGCTTTTATGAGTCACACAGCCAGACAAAAAAAATATTTCACTCAGCAGAAATTTGGAAGGTATGTTTTATCTGTTTAGTGAGTATCATAAGAATAATAGATTTGTCCTACACTCATTAACTTAAAGCAACTACTGTTTGGGCTAGTTTTGGTTGGGAGTTATAAAAATTTAAGCTGACATAAAATTTTTATTTACTACCAGTGACCAACTCAACTAAAAAATCACATCACCAGTACCAGATTGAGGCTGGCATTGTCAAAGGTCTAACACACAGAGCATATTAATGGATTCACAAACACATTCCAAAGTCTTCACAGACGAAGCGCTAGCTCTCTTGTTGGAAGCGGTTAAGCAACATTTGGACATCTATTGTCAAAATAAATGCCTCAGTGGCTAACAACATTGAAAACTATCCTTAAGAATTTAAATGTAAAACAATTCTTCAGTCAAGCAGAACACTTTGAACCATTTTAGGAAAAATTACCAAAAAAATAATTACCAGAATAGAAGTTGGAAAGTAAACTGTGTGGAGTATGATGTTAATTCCAGTTGTGGCTCTATACATATATCGTGAAGATATGCGGACCTTTGAGGTCAGTTCTAAAGAACATCAGGGCAGAAATATCCTTCGATATAATGCTGAATCAATGGACTTAGAATTTGTAAAGGCAGTGTAAAAATCTAGGAAAGGACAGGGGTGTAAACAGGAATTATATTTTAAGAGGGGGATTATTTTACAACACCCAAGTGGATATTTCTTTAAAAATGGAGTCTATTATTTAAGTCAGTTTCATAGTTTATGTGAATAATGCTAATGCACTTAATCTATCCATAGCTACTTCACATTTTGATTACATTATATAGGTAACTACCAAGTGAAATACAATTCATCCCTATTCAACATTAGCTATAGCTATTGTTATCTGCAGCTATTATTTATATGTAAATAATTATGCCAAAAGTTACTCTTGAAGGAGGCAAGGATGGCTTTCACGAACTACCTCTCCACAGTCGGCTAACACAGCTGTTGGAATGGTCTTAGTTATCTGTAGTTTCGTTATTCGAAGGACCAGAGTGCTTCTTGTGTCCGTATATATTTTACAATAATGACACTCAGATAAATGTGAACAATACACAAAGAATAATTTAAGAGCACTGAGTAATCATAAGAATGCGTAGCCAGACAATGCAGTTGGCTCGCGGCTATGACATGACGAAATAATACATAAGATGTGTATATGCGTGTGATTATTGAGTGTGTGATGGTAGCGTATGTTCAGTTCAGTTCTGTCCATACCAGGGTAGACGTGGTCAATTCTAATATGCCAAAACTAATATATAACTTCAGGTCTCTGCATATGCCTTAGAGGGAGTCACAATAGCAAAAGTTTTAAAGATAGTCAGTTTCAAGACTATGCAAACTTAATGAACAATGATCATGTTACAGAAATTAATATTTGCACAGTATATTCTTGGTTTCATGGTACTACACAGCACATTAGACACTTGACAGGTGCTGAAAATCTTCGCTTGGCATTCCTGAGCCTTGCCAACCATTTCTTCTTTCTTTGTATCTAAATTGAAACAGAGAATGATAAGAGAGAAGGATAAATATTGTTCAGTAACCAACCTTGGGAACTGTTTGGGTGTGTGTCCCACCAGAATTGATCCCATCCACTTCAGAATCTGGAATGAGTATCGAGGGTTATATTCCAAGTCTTCCTCATGTGGATTGAGACCGGTCTTACTGGAGTCACGCTCATCCTGATGAAGTCTGTCAAAAAAATTGGTAGAACTTACGATGCTGTCTTTGTTTCTGTTTTATGCTAGGCACTCATCCTCCGCTAGGTTAGTGCAAGGAGCTTCATATGCATCAGTGATGGCATTTGCACATTGCTCAACAGAATTGTCTTTCCTCTCTACATTAGCTGCTAGACTTGAACTTGCACTGGTCAAATGTGCAAAGACTCGAATGTCCTTGCATCCATTGGAGCGTGTGATGGCTTGACCTGAGAAAAAAGAATCACTGTGAGATGAGCTTGCATCCGAATCCACATCTACTTCTCCAACTTTATATTCTGAACCAGAATCAGAGTCAATGTCAAATTCTTCATCCTCTTCAGATTCAGTATCAAAATCCTCATCACTATCATCTAATTCTTCTTCATCAACGGCCTCATCAGTGTCCTCAAATTTGTCACCTACTACATTGTCATCCACATCTTCTCTTCCATCTTAATCATCTGTCCCTTAGTCCTCATCTGTTCTTCTGTCCCCATCACACTCATCATGGACTGTTTCCATATCCTCATCTGTTTCCTCTGCCTCACTCTAGTTGTTTGTGTCCTTGTCCTGGTCCACCCTGTCAGTTTTCTTCTCGTCTTGCGTTGCCATGTCCACATTCCTTTCATCATCATTTAATCTTCCACTCTGAGTGATAGTCTTAGCATAATTGCCAAATTTATCTTCACCATTGGCACTTTCATCCTCATTTCCCACCAGTCCTTTCTCTATGTTGCTGTAACTGTAGGGAGCTCTTATGGGTTCATCAATATCCAACATGTATTGCTGATCTTTGAACCCTGTTTGAACTTCGGTCTGCATATTCCACCAATTTTGTGAGCATTTGTCAAGCTCCATGTCATGTCTCAAGACTTGTTCCACATTCTGTTTGTCTTCTTTTTGACAATTAGCATCATTCGCAGATGTGAAGCCCCGGTACTTCAAATTTGAGTCTGTAGAAGCTTTGAGAGGCAAACTTGCACTTTCTGCATACTGCTCCATGTTGGAGGCTGCAGCATAGTATTCTGCTTCCTCATATCTGTCAGAAGATACTTCATCTGTTGATGATGAGAATGGCTGATGGTTGAGGTCGGTGTTGCTAGTGTTCACATCTTCTATTACTTTGCCCACAAGCTCACCCACATCAAGGTTCTCGTGCTTTATTTCTTCAGTATGGGATGTGAAGAAAATGATAGAAAGATCCTGGGGAGGTGTGTGTTCAGAAAGCATCCAATGAGGAGGCGGAAGAAGTGTAGATGTCATATCACATGGAATAGAAGCTTCATTAGGTGTGAACCAGCCACCATGACAACCATTCTCAAAGTTAGTGCGAGAAACTCCTTCAGTTGACATTTTCCAGGCCGGGTTGTTGTGCACTACTTTTTGGGCACACTTTTTCTTTCTCCTCTCCTGGGCTAGACCACGCTCCCAGCAACCTTTGTCCTGGACTTCATTGGCATTGAACTTGGAGTAAGACTTCAGTGGATGATGTTCAGAAGAAATATCACCATGGACTGTGGAGTGGTGAGTATCAGCAGTAAACAAATAATCCCAACCGACACTCTCCAGGTCTTCCTGAGTTGCTTTGCCTGTTGAAGTCATTGAATGCATATCAAGATCTCCTGCATTGTCAGTGGTGCTCATAGTCTCTCTCCAAACTCATCTCTCGTGTTGGGTCTGGCTACGCGAGACTGCGTGGAGAAACGGGAAGTTAACCACAGTGAGACGGAATGGGATGTTACTTTAACAACTTTGCAAATCTGCTTTGTAGAATTTTTTTTTACCAACTACAGATATATAACAATTGAAAACTACACTCAAATGATGCATACCCTCATTTGGCTAGCCTCATGGTGTGCTATAGATCTCTAAGAGGACTATCATTAATTCAAAACAATAGCAAATTATGACCCTTCATAGCTATCTCTGTGCCCATTAGTGTACAGACAAATTAATCAGCTCAATCATCACTAACAGGGCTGTAGACACACATCAAGCTTACTAGAAAAACATAAGCAATAATTCGTATAAAAAAATTAGACTAATACAATGCCTGCTAATTTAGTCATGCTGTATAATTTAATTACTGTAGAATGTTAAATTGAATTTGCATATGATTTGCACTTAATATTTTATGCTCATGTAATGAGTTATTACTTGTGGAGTTCTATTTTGTATTTTATTTAAGTCAGCATGCATGAGAGGATTACAGCAGTGTGTTTGTCTGGGGTAGGAGGTCCCTTAAATCGAACACTTTTTTAAAATATTTCGAGCTAGTTTCCGAGTAAGTGCAGAGAAACTTTAGCTCCAAACAAGTGCAAGCTAGATGCAACGACCCTTACCTTTCGTGTACATTAGTTTACATCAAACAGTGTCAAGTGATCACTTGTAGTTCACGTATTTTCACTTAATTGCATGTGTCCTTGGTAGTTAGAAGTTGAAGTAATCCAAAGAAATCTTAGTTTGTGTAATAATGCAGCTGAAGGTTCGTATCCTGGGTGCTCTAGTTGGCACAGTAGGTTTGTTAGTATAAAAGAGTCTAAATACATCATTTATTATTTTTCCCTCTTTAACAATTCATCATAATATTACTGATAGCTACATCAACTGTTTAACAATTTCAATCCCCTTCATCTCCAATTCTGTCTTGTTAAAAAGGGGCTTGTGAAAGAAAGGAAAATTTTACAGTAAAACCTTCGAACTGAGCAATATTTGGGAACAGGGCCTTCAGCTTACAAATAAGAAGTTGTTTGCTTTGGGAGGTGATAAGTAATACATTTTCTATTGGAGTGGTGCAAGTGGAAAGATTAAATAGAGGTAGATTTGCTCATTATCAAAGGTTTCACTGTATAGCTATCATAAGCTCTGACCATATTGCATTAGCTATGGCTGATCTTGTGGTTTGTTGTTTTACCTCCCTCAATTCTTATTTGAAAATGTAATGTATTGGTTTCATGTTCTTCAAGACTCTGACTTGTGCAGATAAATGTGAACTTCATTAATTTCTAATGAGAGTCAGTGCATCCATCCACATATTGCTGGGTAACAATTTCTTCTCTATCTCATATAGTAATGCTTCCCTTATTTCCCTTTCCACCCTTTGACTCTTAAATACTTTAATTAGATTTCTGAACTTTTTACAATAACATTCTAGATACACACAATTATGTTAAAACTTCTATATTAGAAACATGAAAGTAAAGTGTATCATTAGCTAAGAAATCTTGTATTTGGAGATTTTCTACTAAACTGTACCAACCAAAATGACACTTGTTGTTAGTTTTTCTCAGATCTAGAGAAGAGGATTTATATGTAGCATTCTTTCCTCCCTGTTGGTTGATAAGTTCTATTATCAACTTCAACTTTGCCGGCCATTTTAAGTGTTTGTCAAACTCTCCAGGTATAGACCAAACACTAATTACAACATATGAAGTGCTATTAATGATCCAATTAGCATCCACTCCTATGCAGAACTTGTAGCCACACATGTGTGTGTACATAGCTGGACTCATCCAGCCATTACATTTGTTCTTTGCTTTTTCTAAGCTGAAATTCTTCATTTCAAATTTCCTACTCGGAACTATCATATTGAACAAGTCAGAAACCCGCTGTTGATTTTCTTGCAATGAAAATTTGAGTTCAGTAATTTCCTTATCTTTCTCTTCGAGTTTTTTCAATTGTTCCCCTAATGTATTCTCTTGTTGCTCTAACCTTTTCTCTTGTTCCTTAAGCACCCTCTCTTGTTCTTGTATTTTGTGCTCTTGCTTTTCCATTTTTCTTTGAAAATCATTTTTTATATTTACAACTAAAGAAGTTGTCAATGTGAGGTGTTTCTGGCTGTTCTGTCTGGTCTGTTCGTCCTGGTCCTCTCTAATGAACCGACCATCACATCCCACACTGCTGAACTTACACTCTACCTCTTCCAGACGACATATCTTCATGTGATCTTCCATCACTTCACGCTCACAACTCACCCCACACATATTAGGACACTGCAAGGGGACATACTTGCACTTTGGCAAGTGTGTGTCTACTACCTCCTCGTAGGTGGCTTTGAAGCCGCAGTGCTGGCAGACATAAGGTCTCTTAGTGCACTCTTGAATCACATGCTTGTCCACCTTGTTCTTGGGGACTGTCTGTAGGCAGTTGAGGGGACACTTGGTGTCCACATACTGGCAGTTGTCCAGGTGAGGGTCCAAGTGAGCGTCTAACTGGTCCAGTTGTCCAGACCAGTCACACCCCCTCTCCTTCATGATGCAGTGAACCTGGATATTGTTGATTCTCTTTTGGTTCTTGACATGTTGGAGAATACTAAATCCTTTCTCTCCACACACAGGACATGGTTGTCCTTGTTCGTGAGTGTCAGCTATACAGGTCTGACAGAAACTCTCTCCACAGCAGCTAGTCAGAGTCAGTCTCCTAGCCACTAGATTACACTTCTTACAGAGGAAGTCTTCTGATACTGAGTCTATAAACTCACACTTGTAGCCTTGGGAGGAAGCCATCTTGATAAACAACAGAAGTACCAATGATCACATGACTTATGACCCTACTATGTACCCACAAGATTATGAATATAGTTATGACTATCATCAAGAACCATATAAGGGCATGGACACTACTCTATGCTTATGATAAGACATGAGATCAGTATTTATATGTGACCAGCCTTTTTAATATTTGTCCATTGTGAGATGATGAAGTGAAATATAAAATGTACGTGAGGCCATAGGGTTAGGGTCAGGACCAAGTATACATAGTGTAGTTGAACCCAAGTTTGTCTAGGTGATGTCCCAGTCTCAACAGATACGCTGCCAGCAGAATTAGAGTTAATCTAAGTTAATTGGTAAAGGATCCTCTTATCTACTACTTCAACTAACTCTGAGATTATTCACAGAGTTGTTAAATATAATGTTACAGATTGATGTGCAAGTATGATGTGACAGAGGCTCATCACATGTGGATGATTGGGCCTTTTAAAAGTAGTTCACACCCATACATACTAGTTACCATTTACTCCCTTATGGTTTTCCCTACCAGGCTGGGTTTTTGACATATTTCTTTATAGTCCAGCAGCCAAATCGACTTTTTACCAATAACCTTGTTTTAGGGTCAATAGTAGTTTTTTTTTGTGGATTATGCTTCCTAAGACCTTCAAATTGAAGAAACCTTTACTGGACCTGTGTCAGCATTTAGCAATTTTTGTAACTGTGATCTTTAATGAAACCGTTTGATGGTATTGAATGTACCAATTTACATCTTTTTAAACCCCCTTTTTTGTCTAAATGTTCACTTTATGACCACTAGTATGAACATGCTGTAGTTTCTGATCATGTGTGTAGCTTTTACCACACCCCTTTAATTGATTCTCAACTAGTAAGGAATGGTCAGTGTGTTTTTCAAGGCTGAGCTGGTAAGTTGAATAATGTTGTGTAGCCTGCTAGCTATTTATCATAGCTTAGGTGGGAGTGTAGGAGGCAGTAGTAGTGTAGGCTCAAAAGTTATCACAAACTTAGCAACATAGCATTTAGCTATCTGGTGGCCACATGGCATTTATCTGATGGCCACATGGCCATTCTAGTATGGTCATTTTATCACATGGTCATTGCCTTTGCTACTCAGCAAGACAGTGAATTCTTGGGAGGCAGAGGTGTAGCTCCTGGCACGTGTGTATAGCTAACTATATTGTAACTCTGGGAAGCTTAGCATACTGTATTGATTTGTTCTAATAACTATGGAGGGAGAATGCTACTTCAATTGGAAGCATCAATGTGATTCTTTGAAAGGTAAGGGACTTGTCAACATCAAAGCTAAACGAATTCAAAACATAATCAGGTGTAGTCAGTTATATCAGGATCACATTCATGAGAGACTGCAGCCAGAGTTTGATAGTGATCCAAATCTTATTTTGCAAGCCCACAAGATATGTGTAGAGAAGTATCTTCACCCAAAGGAAGTTCAAAAGGCAGTGAAGCGCCATGCTAGTGAAGTAGACCTGGATACACCAGCTTCGAAAAGAGCTAAACGATCTGATCTCCCCAAGTTTAGCTTTCTACATCATTGTATTTACTGTGGTGAAGAATGTGAAGTTCAAAGGGATCCGAAGAATCCAGCAAGATGGAAGCCAGCCTATATCTGTACTCAGTATGTGACTGGACGCAAAAAATATTTGAAACAGGAACTTTTTGAGAAGTGTGATGAACGTAATGATCAATGGGCTTCTCAAGTCAGAGTCAGGATAGCTGGAGCTGTTAGTGACTTGCATGCTGCTGATGCTCGCTATCACAAAAACTGCCGTTCGAAATTTATGTCCCCAAAATCTACAAGTGCTGCAGTAAAGGCATTACAGGAGGTAACAGGTATTGAGGATATAGCATTGCAGGCACTTATAAAAGTTCTAAATGAAGACAAGTCACAAATCTGGAATTCTGTTGACCTACATACTTTATACATAGAGAATGGAGGGAGTGGCTTGTCTCGTCGATTGCTTGTAACCCAACTCATAGAACACTTTAATGGCAGCCTCTTAGCTCTATCTAGTCCAGGAATAGCCACTATTTTGGCTTTTCAAAGAGGAGCAGCAAAGGCTTTGCACATTGTACCAGATCAAGAAGATTGGAGTCATCAAGAAGATGATGACACTGCTATCACAATTGGTAAGTTGAAAAAGAAGATCTGTCAGGAAATCGACTGTATCAACCTTGACAGAGACCATTACAAATCACATCTGGACTACGATACTGCATTAGAATGTACCAGCAACACTGTCATAAATGTCCTTTCAAGTCTGTCACCAAAATTAGACAACACTCTACCAGCTGTGCTCATTGCTAACATTATTACTTCAGTACTAGCAAACCATCCAACTGACCTGCAAATTAGCCTGGCTGTACTTTTGCGAGAGTCAAAGGAATTGGTGAAGACTATAAATAGCTTCGGAGTGACTTGCACTTATGATGAGCTACTTCGTTTTAAAAAGTCAGTAGCTGTAGAGGCAGCTAAAAGCGCAGCTGTCACAGCTTTCAATGTTGAAGATGGCTTAGTTCAAGTTGTGGTGATGCTGATATAGCATCCCAGAATGGTAAAGTGTCCACCCATTCACTAGCTGTTCTCCTAACTCAGCCTGATGCCAATTCACAGCACAAGGAACACAGCATACCACGGCTTAAGAAGGCTGAAATGACAAAAGAAATAGATTACCAGCTTGATATCATCAGATACAGTGGGCCCAAGAAGCCAAAAGTCCCATCTCAGTTTTTGAAGAAGCAAGTTCCTCCATTAAAAGTCATCGCTCACATGGTATTATCACTACATAGAGCCAATGAAGGTAATTTAGCCTTCCTGACAGATGCCATAAGAAGAGATGACTGTCCTGAATTCAATGGGGTATAATACTTGCTTGTGCCGTGAACAAGGAAGATATCTGGAGCCAAAAACAAAAGCTGTATATCTGCCGTTGATTGGTATGCCACCAGCTCATTCTGATACTATCATGACAGCCATGAGCAAGGCACAAGAACTGACTCAAGAAATTGGAGAGAATTTCACACTGTTTACAGCAGATCAACAGCTCTACAGAGTAGCATTAGAGGTGCAGTGGATGCATCCAAATTTGTTTCCAAATCTGATTCCAAGATTGGGTGGAATGCATATGCTAATGAGTTTTGTGGGTGCTATTGGAACATTGATGGTTGAGACTGGCCTTGCCCAGATTTTGGAGTCTGTATTCGGAGGAGTTCAAAAAATGTTAACAGGAAAGAAGTTTCCTATGAACGTGAGAGCAATGCGTTTGTTAGCCGAGGAGCTGCTTAGGAATGTTATCAGCAAAAATCAACTGAAGAATCATAATGATTTCATGAGTGCCCTTGAAGACTTGGCATTGAAAAGTCGTACTGCAAAGATGTGGGTTGATGCATTTATAAAGCTAGTCATTGCCAGGTAACTATTTCTTCTCTATCTCGTATAGTAATGCTTCCCTTATTTCCCTTTCCACCCTTTGACTCTTAAATACTTTAATTAGATTTCTGAACTTTTAACAATAATATTCTTAATACACGCAATTATCTTAAAACTTCTATTTTAGAAACATGAAAGTGAAGTGTATCATTATCTAAGAAATCTTGTATTTTGAGATTTTCTACTAAGTAAAACCAATGAAGACGACACTTGTTGTTAGTTTTTCTCAGATCTAGAGAAGAGGATTTATTTGTAGCATTCTTTCCTCCCTGTTGGTTGATAAGTTCTAGTATCAAGTTCAACTTTGCTGGCCATTTTAAGAGTTTATCAAACTCTCCAGGTATAGACCAAACAGTGATTGCAACATATGAAGTGCCACGAACGATCCTATTAGCATCCACTCCTATGCAGAACTTGTAGCCACACATGTGTGTGTACATATCTGGACTCATCCAGTCATCACGTTTGTCCTTTGCTTTTTCTAAGCTGAAATTCTTCATTTTAAATTTTCTACTCGGAACTATCATATTGAACAAGTCAGAAACCCGCTGTTTATTTTTTTGCAATGAAAGTTTGAGTTCAGTAATTTCCTTATCTTTCTCTTCGAGTTTTTTCAATTGTTCCCCTAATGTATTCTCTTGTTGCTCTAACCTTTTCTCTTGTTCCTTAATTTTGTGCTCTTGCTTTTCCATTTTTCTTTGAAAATCATTTTTTATATTTACAACTAAAGAAGTTGTCAATGTGAGGTGTTTCTGGCTGTTCTGTTTGGTGTGTTCATCCTGGTCCTCTCTAATGAACCGACCATCACATCCCACACTGCTGAACTCACACTCTACCTCTTCCAGACGACATATCTTCATGTGATCTTCCATCACTTCACGCTCACAACTCACCCCACACATGTTGGGACACTGCAAGGCTACATACTTGCACTCTGGCAAGTGTGTGTCTACTACTTCCTCGTAGGTGGCTTTGAAGCCGCAGTGCTGGCAGACATGAGGTCTTTTAGTGCACTCTTGAGCCACATGCTGGTCCACTTTGTTCTTGTAGACTGTCTGTAGGCAGTTGAGGGGACACTTGGTGTCCACATACTGGCAGTTGTCCAGGTGAGGGTCTAAGTGAGCATCCAACTGGTCCAGTGGTCCAGACCAGACACACCCCCTCTCCTTCATGCTGCAGTGAACCTGGAGATTGTTGATTCTCTTTTGGTTCTTGACAGACTTGATAGTAGTGAACTCCTTCTCCTCACACACTGGACAAGGCTGTCCTTGTCCCTGAGTGTCAGCTATACAGGTCTGACAGAAACTCTCCCCACAGCAACTAGCAATAGTCAGTCTCCTAGCCACCAGAGAACACTTCTTACAGTACAAGTCTTCAAACACTGAGCCTATAAACTCACACTTGTAGCCTTGGGAGGAAGCCATCTTGAAAAACAACAGAAGTACCAATGATCACATGACTCACGACCCAAATAAGTACCCACAAGGTTATGAATATATTTAGCTAACATCATTATAGAACCATATAAGGGCATGAACACTACTCTATGCTCATGATAAGAATAGTATTTATATGTGACCAGCTTTTTTCATGTTTGTTTAATATACATAGCGTAGTTGAACCCAAGCTTGTCTAGGTGATGTCCCAGTCTCAACAGATACGCTGCCAGCAGAATTAGAGTTAGTCTAAGTTAATTGGTAAAGGATCCTCCTGGCATTGGAGCTTATCTACTACTTCAACTAACTCTGAGATTATTCATGGAGTTGTTAAATATAATGTCACAGATTGATGTACCAGGTAATATGTGACAGAGGCTGGCAGATTTGATTTTATATAGCTATGGCATCACATGTGGATGATCACACCCATACATACATATAGTTACCATATACTTCCTCATGGTATTTCCTATCAGGCAGGGTTTTTAACACATTTCTTTAGTGTATCACTAAGTGGGTAGCTAGTAATTGAAGTTCCTTCAAATTTCATGCAGCAACTGGTCGATTCCTTATCAGCATGAATTACACTAATGCCAACAGCCATGTAAACACAGTAGCATGCAGTCAAGCCTCAAGGAACCACTTCCGCATAACCTGCAAAGTTACGACTGTGGAAGTAAACAAATAAAATTTAGACGCAAGTATTGGGTCTCCAGTAAGCTTCCTACGTTCTAATGTCAACTTGACAACATACTGTTCAGCCAGCAAGTAATCTGGCCTAACCAAATCCTTAAGTAAAGGGTTTGGCAAGGTAGACTAGTCAGCAAGGGAGTAGCTAGGAGTGTGAGCACTGAATGGGACCCCAATATATAGCTATAGCAATTGGGTTCATATGATGCATGAAACAAGTGACATCATTAAAGTTGAGAAGATGCTCCGTGCTAAAAACAATTAGCTAATGGAAAGTTTGCTAAACAATAACAACAGCAAAATCCACTATCACTTGTTGTTCTTCCAAAACAACAACAACAAACATTCAAATGCTTTACTTTCACTCCTCCCATTACTGAGAAAATATCTGCGGCATACTGAGAGAGAAATAGCTACAAATTCAATGTAATTAAAACAATGTAATTAAAACAATATCAAATTCTTTATCCTCTTCAGATTCAGTATCAAATTCCTCATCATTATCACCATCAAATTCTTCTTCATGACAACCATCCTATGACCCTTTTTAACAAGACAGGATTGGAAATAAAGGGGATTGAAACTGCGCCTAAACGCGCGCCTAAAATGCTGGCGTGTGCTGTTACATTTCTGGAGTCTGGGAATCCTCAGACGCCACTGGGTAATTGAAGATTTTTTTCTGATATTTTATTGGTCAATTTCTTATTGTATACTTTTCTATTGGAGTGGTGACAGTGGAACGATCATTAGCTAAATAGAGGCAGCTAATTAGCTCACTATTGAAGGTTTCACTGTATTGCTATCATAAACTCTGACCTATTGCATTAGCTATAGCTGATCTTGTGGTTTGTTGTTTTACCTCCCTCTATTCTTGCTATGGCTTATTCTATTCCACTTTCATATTTGAATTACACAGGTACTGTTTGAAGACCATATGAAGTTTAAGAACAGTGAACCTTCTGCCAGAAAGTTCAACCTGTGAAATTTTTGAATGACCTCACTTCTCTATTAGCACAGTGAGGGTACATAGGAGACGGGGCATATAATATGCAGTCTGCTATTTTCTGGTGTACTGCATGGTCCTTCTTCTTGGATTCTCATTTATTTGAAAATGTAATGTATTGGTTTTGTGTTCTTCAAGACTCTGACTTGTGCAGTTAAATGTGAACTTCATTTCTTTCTAATAGGAGACAGTGCATCCATCCACACATTGCCAGGTAACAATTTCTGCTCTATCTTGTATAGTAATGCTTCTCTTATTGCCCTGTCCACCCTTGACTCTTAAATACTTTTCTCTGAGTTAATAACATAACTTTATAAATAATCATGTAAAAAGAGAGGAATAGTAAGATGCTTATATCAGAGAGCTAGGAGGATAACTAATATGAGTACTTGAAGGAAGAAGAGAAACATCTACACAAAGTACTTCAAAATAATAGTTATGACAACGCAACCATTAGGGCAGGCTCTAAAGAGTTACCTTCTAACAATCATACAAATACTGAGCAAGAGAAAGGCTTGGTTCTTACTAATCCATAGGATTGAGTGAAAATATTCAGAGAGTGTGTAGAGACTTTGGCATCAAAACAACATTTAAGTCGGGCAAGACACTAAGATCACATCTTACTAAAATCAAAGATACTATATCCATTACCCCCGAGTCAGTGTACAGTATACCTGCAGTTGTGGTAAGGTATATATTGGTGAAAAAAAAAACTAGCAAGAAGGCTTGAGTAGAGAGTAAAAGAACATCAGGATGCTTGTAAGATGAGGTGATGAGAAGGTTTCAGCCTTTGCTGAACATGCTTGGCCGCAAAATCACCCCATTAAATAGGAAGAGGTAAGAGTTGTAGACAGAGCCTGTAAGAATTGTGAGCTGACAACAACAAGTTTAACAGATTTAGAGTTTCCAGGATGCTGGCTGTCCATGCTACATGCAAATCACCCTCCAGGATATAGTAGACAGTAAGCATACCCTCCATAAATCTTGCTGTTTTGTGTTGTTATATCACCACGGAGAGTTCGACCTCATGTTGACCCCTGAAGAGGACTTTGGCAAGAAGTCAAAACATCGGGTTAAGTTTTAATTAACAATTATTATTGGCTGTAAAAACGAGAAAATTTGTTATTATAATAACATTCTAGATACAAGGCAATTATGTCAAAACTTCTATTTTAGAAACATGAAAGTAAAGTGTATCATTAGCTAAGAAATCTTGTATTTTGAGATTTTCTACTAAATGGTACCAATCAAGACGACACTTGCTGTTAGTTTTTCTCATAATCAGAGTAAAGGATTCATATATAGCATTCTTTCCTCCCTGTTGGTTGAGTAGTTCTAATATCAACTTCAACTTTGCCGGCCATTTTAAGTGTTCATCAAACTCTCCAGGTATAGACCAAATAGTAATTGCAATATATGAAATGCCTGAAAAAATCCTATTAGCATTCACTCCTATGGAGAACTTGTAGCCACACATGTGTGTGTACATAGCTGGACTCATCCAGTCATCACATTTGTTCTTTGCTTTTTCTAAGCGAAAATTCACTTCAAATTTCCTACTTGGAACTATCATATTGAACAAGCCCAAAACCCGCTGCTGATTTTCTTGCAATGAAAATTTTAGTTCAGTAACTTCCTTATCTTTATCTTCGAGTTTTTTCAATTGTTCCCTTAATGTCTTCTCTTGTAGCTCTAATGTCTTCTGTTGTTCCCCTAATTTCTTCTCTTGTTCCCCTAATGTCTTCTCTTGTTGCTCTAATTTCTTCTCTTGTTCCCCTGATGTCTTCTCTTGTTGCTCTAATGTCTTCTCTTGTTGCTCTAATTTCTTCTCTTGTTCCCCTGATGTCTTCTCTTGTTGCTCTAATTTCTTCTCTTGTTCCCCTGATGTCTTCTCTTGTAGCTCTAATGTCTTCTGTTGTTCCCCTAATGTCTTCTCTTGTTCCTTTAATGTCGTCTCTTGTTGACCTAATTTCTTCTCTTGTTGCTCTAATGTCTTCTCTTGTTGCTCTAATGTCTTCTCTTGTTGCTCTAATGTCTTCTCTTGTTGCTCTAATGTCTTCTCTTGTTGTTCTAACCTTTTCTCTTGTTCCTTAAGCACCCTCTCTTGTTCTTGTATTTTGTGCTCTTGCTTTTCCATCTTTCTTTGAAAATCTTTTTTTATATTTACAACTAAAGAAGCTGCCAAGGTGAGGTGTTTCTGGCTGTTCTGTCTGGCGTGTTCATCCTGGTCCTCTCTAATGAACCGACCATCACATCCCACACTGCTGAACTCACACTCTACCTCTTCCAGACGACATATCTTCATGTGATCTTCCATCACTTCACGCTCACAACTCACCCCGCACATATTGGGACACTGCAAGGCTACATACTTGCACTCTGGTAAGTGTGTGTCTACTACCTCCTCGTAGGTGGCTTTGAAGCCGCAGTGCTGGCAGACATGAGGTCTCTTAGTGCACTCTTGAGCCACATGCTTGTCCATATTTTTCTTGGGGACTGTCTGTAGGCAGTTGAGGGGACACTTGGTGTCCACATACTGGCAGTTGTCCAGGTGAGGGTCCAAGTGAGCGTCCAACTGGTCCAGTGGTCCAGACCAGACACACCCCCTCTCCTTCATGCTGCAGTGAACCTGGAGATTGTTGATTCTCTTTTGGTTCTTGACAGACTTGATAGTAGTGAACTCCTTCTCCTCACACACTGGACAAGGCTGTCCTTGTTCCCGAGTGTCAGCTATACAGGTCTGACAGAAACTCTCCCCACAGCAGCCAGCAATAGTCAGTCTCCTAGCCACCAGAGAACACTTCTTACAGTACAAGTCTTCAAACACTGAGCTTATAAACTCACACTTGTAGCCTTGGGAGGAAGCCATCTTGAAAAACAACAGAAGTACCAATGATCACATGACTCACAAGCTAGGCCGTTTTTTTTTAGCTGCTTCTTTGAAACTCCGCCCATCCCCTTGTTTAGAGTAAGGTAAGGGTCACTAAGACTAATTCTGCAAAAAACAAAAATAGGAGAAAGAAAGTATTTTCCGATGACTTACTTCTGGAACCTATATCTCAATTTCAATTTTTGCGCGGTAAGGTCCCTTTTCCCAGACCCGCTCACGTATTTATCAACTCCTTGAATAATCTCAGAGTTAGTTGAAGTAGTAGATTAAGCTCCAATGACAGGAGGATTCTTTATCAACTAACTCTAATTCTGCTGGCAGGTATCTGTTGAGACTGGGACATCACCTAGACAAGCTTGGGTTCAACTACGCTATGTATACCTGATCCTAACCCTAACCCTATACTTCCTGAGACTATTGATTGCGTGCACTCTACAGCTTATCTCTGGCTGAAAGTTTACCGCTACATAGTCTGGCGTAGCCAGACCCTTTACCCAGCCGCTACGCGGGGAAATGGGGACAATCACGTACGTTGGCTGTTCTAGAGCTAGCCCCACGATTAATTTTGGGGGGTGGTCAATTAACATTCTTTTGGCCGTCTCCTAGGCCAACATGAGTGGGCGTCTGACCACTCTATAAGTATGGGGCGCCAAATGAGACAAATTGCCGCCTTATACTATTAAGATCTCCTATTTATAAATTGGCATTTCAATATGTATATTGGAACTCCTATTTATAAGTAGGAGTTCATATATACAAATAAGAAATACAATATACAAATAAGAGTTCCTATTTATATACAGGAACTTGCATTAGTATATAATGAGCTCCTGTTTGTAAATAGCTTGGAGCTACACAAATGCAAGAGTCCGCATTTCGAACTCTTTGAGGTGTCACAATAGTTTCAGGAAAACCCTTTACCACACGCTGGAATGCTTAGACTTTTCATAGTTTACTTGGAAAACCCTTTACCAAGTTAGCTGTTTATCTTTCACTTGTATTTAATCCATTTATATATATTATATATATATAATATATATATATAACAAACATGGCAACTAATGTTACCTCCTATATACATACATACAGACTCTCTATACTCTATAGCTTTGGATGATAGCCCAACATCACCTAACATTTAATAATGATGATGATGTTGATGATGATGATTTAAACAAAGATATTCTTAGTCCAATGATGATATAGCAAAAATCAAAACTATTCAGTTATTCAAACTTAAAATGGATATTGTAATAATAATAATAATAATCACTTAATAAGTTAAGTTGTAAGGATTCACTGACACACAACAATCAACATATTAAACACTCACTAGCTAGTTAGCTACTAACTTATTAAATTTCAATACTGTATTTTTAAACTCAACTGTAATGCAAACCTGGATGTTATTGTTTATTGTATGTGGGTGTCATCATCAAGCTCCTCTCATAGATGTATTATGTAGCTAGCTACTATAGCTATATAGGAAGTATTTTGTTGATGCTTTCTGCTTAAAATTCATTCTCCAAACTTGCCCTATACAATTAATGTCTTATTTATTGTTTGGCAGGTGATAGGTAATTTTTTTGTGAACTGCAAATAACAACAACAACAAAAACAAAAACAAGAAACAAAAAGTGCTTAGCTAGCTAACCAATGGTGTGCTATTATCACAATAAATGATATATGCAGAGACTTAGCTAATCCTATATAGCTATGTAGGTAGTCAGCACTCAAAAATTGTAAGATTAGCTGCTACGGCATTACCTAATTGGCTAAATTATCTATTAGCTAGCTATCATGATAAATTCTTTAGATTTTATTTAAATGTAACCTGATGATGCCGTGATTTTTGTCATAACAGTCCCCATATCTGGGAGGATTAGACCCTCGCCCCTGGAAAAAAAATGGGTAATAAAGGGGAGGGTGAGGGCGAAAGAAAGCTTTATCTGCTTCTATGGAGGTTCTGCCATCGTCTATTATTGAGCTAATTACATTTTATCCACATTCATTGAAATATAGCTAGTTATCACGTTGCCTATCAACTAATCCAGCTACAGATAGTGTTAGCTATTCATTGTCTGGAACTAAGTTCTATATGAACTATTAGTTGGTGCACACAGACCACTGTCTGATGCAGATTGTTGACTTGTGGAGTTGTCTATTAATGGAAAGTTTAATGTACGGTGTACACACATACTTCAAATAGGCATAGCTTTCGTTTGTCATTATATTAGTGAAACTTTTCTCAAACTAAGCCCTTTTCCATTAATAACTTTCTTTACTGATGTTGCAACACTATAATTATCAACTCTCATAGTATACTCTTTTGACCTTACGTTACAGAGAGAGAGTATGCTACATAATTATTTACATTTATATATCAGGAGTTAACTGGAATAATGATCTCAGCGAGAGATTTAATCTCAGTTTCTGTGTTAGTATTGCTGTATTAGTCAATGATCAATAATAGTTCTATTCAAAATGAACAAAAGAATCGAAATGGAATTAGAATGTAAAATGAATGGTATGACAAGTTGAACACAAAAAAAAATTAATAGCTGCAAATAGCTAGCTACTTAAAAAGTTACAGTAATCCAAATCTTCCATTGTTTTTTATTGCAAATGTCATTTTCTCCTTAAATTCAGAGTAACTATCATATTTTGTGGGCAAAATCAGAGTAAGTGCACAAGTTGAAGCCTTAGGATAAATACTAGTTCCATTAAAAGTTATGGTGGGTGAAGGCAAAAATCCCATTGGCGGAACTTCATCACTTCCACTAAAAAAAAATAATATATCTTCGAGAGTCAACTTAGGTTGTTGGGAACCTATATGAGAAAGAAAATAGATCAAGGTATAACATACTAATGCTTTACAGTTTCCACAATGCCACAGTGGGAAGCTATAGTGGACAATACAACCTCTCTCTATCTCTTTAAATTGACAACAAAGATCTAGAGACTTCCCAGTGTAACCTTACCTATCATCAGGCTTTAGAAAAATAGCTATAGCCCATTGTAAGTAAATTATACTGAAATGCTGAGGCAACTTTTCAATTAACACAAACTTTAGCTTATTGCACTAACTGTGTCTAAAATTCCAGTTAAGCTTCCCGTACTTTCTATGTACATTGATCAAATACTGCACTAGCTAATGACTGTTCTTCCTGCCTTTCTCACTGATACCTGTTCTAAATGTATTACCTTCGCAATCATTTAGCAAACGAATAAAATACATATAAGTCGTCTCCTCCAAAGTCCTTGAACTCGTTCCACACTCGGAAAACTTCACAGTATTTAGTAGATCTTGCAAATGATCTGCATAAAAGGAATAGGTATTAATAGGGTGTTTTACATCATAAGGTTTCTCAAGTCATTCCCATACTTTGTAAGGAATAGCTACAGACTTAGTTGACCAATCAAAAACAACTTTAACTTCAATGTAGCACATCACAATTGAAGGATGAGGAGGCCATATCCCTTAGGATAGTAGTCCAGTGCTAATGAATGGCAAGCTTGAAATGTTTAATTAAACTCTGACTCAATAAATGGTTGCCAAATGATCACAAGATTCAATAACTATTATATGTAGTATCTTGCAATCACAGGGTGAGTAATTTTCAGTACCATATATACCTACTCACTATTGGATGCCACAACAATGCTATTTCAACTTACAATGGTAGTGGTCGTCATTGCACCGCTCTAGGAAAATGCACAACTTCACAAAAAATTTTATTTTGTATTATCTAGCCATAGTACTGAAATTTACTTATCTATAGTTCTTTTATGTAACAGTCAATTATATTTGCTATCTACTTTGCACTTAAAAAACCACAAGTTATTCAACCATCAATTCAAGTAAATTTCTCAAGCAATCACTTTCTGTTCAGATTCTACTACCCATTTTATGTCGTGGAGGCTGGTTGGACCATTTGAATCTGAATACAGTGTTCAAACATGACCCAGATGTGAAGAAAAATATAAAGATTATAACAAGGTAAAAATAAATTCCTATTCTAGCACAAAAGTTGTACTCTTTCCCAAAGCCTGTCACACTTATAATTGTGTTGAGAATAGCCACATCAGGGGCGGCTCCGCCAATTTTGAAGTAGTCAGGCCAGGAAGTGGGTGTGGCTTAAATACAGGAAGCAGAAGTGGTTAATGCAGTTATTGACTCGATCATATGTATCAGCTACTAAAATTAAAATACAATGTGCTTTTCCTTGATGGCCTTACAGCAAAGGTGGCAAAAGACGCAGTCTTTAGCTTCATTATAGTGCAACCAGGACCAAGAATGGAACCAGCTCGCCTGAAATGATCGCTTCCTTTTGCCAAAATCTCTCTTAGGAAAAGAGAATGATGCCGGTTGATGTGGAGTTTCAGGCAAAGACTCTTCAGAAGGTAAAGAAGCCATAAAAGCCAGAGAGCGAGAGGCACAGACCAGAGGTCAGACCACGCGGTCACAAAACTTACCTATGCGCCACACCCACTAAAGCTATGAGGGTAAATTAGCCACACCCACTCTTTAAGTTTTGTACTCAAAAGTGGTCGGGCCCTGGCCCGAGTGGCCCGACCGTCGCCGCCGCCCCTGCACATACAAGTAGGAGAGCATAATAGCAGCTAGTATTCAGGAGCAGCATCTATTCAGAGTAATGAGTAATACAGGTTAATTCTCTTGCCCATCACTTTTCAAGCAAAAGTGCCTAAAATGGAAGGGAAAACAAACTTGTGCTAAAAATGGCTGTAATAATGTAAAGAATTATTTTGCTTCTAGTCTTTATTGGAAATACAACCCAGGCTCTGCTTTTACAACCAGTGCTCTACCCACTGAGCTACACACAATTAATGACATTCGAACCGCATACACTTTTTCTTTAAACTTTTAAGCAGTTGCTACATGCTATAATCTGTAAATATAGAACCATCAACTTTCAGTTCAGCAAGAACATTTCTCTCCCTTTCTAAATACTTTAAATACATCACTTATAAACCTGAGCAAAGAATTATTGACATATGAACCACTTTTACCTGCTGATAATTTTTGGTGACCTTTGTTGGTAAAGAAAGGAGCCATCAATTTCGGATATTGGGATATGATGTCTAATACACCAAGAGATAGCAGGCCTTTTTTGAACTGATCTAGTTCGGCTAATACTTCCAGTATGCTATAATGCAGTGTAACCACTTGCTTTATTTCAGGTATATCTGATACTTTTGCAGTAACTATAGGCTTCGTGTATCCTGAATTCATTATTACATCACTAGAATCCAGCAAAAATTCTGTCACTAGCCTGTCATCTTGAATATCAGACAGCTGAAAGAAAGTTAAAAAAAAAAAGGTAAGATTACTCCTTTCTGTAAACAATCAAGCTAGCTACCTGTGACAAAAAGTGATGCGCTTCGTGGTGTGGGACATCATCAAAATTAACTTCAATTTCATCTACTGACTTTCCACTAATGTATTGATACACACTCTCTGCAAAAAAAGGGAACCCATTTCCTCCCTGTGCCAATGACATGGACACAAATTGTCCTAATCTTTCAAACTTCTTGGCCTATAAGTATAAAAAAGAAAGAGATTAAAAAATTATTAAAATTAACCTAAAATTCATATACCTGTAATCCTAAAACATCATGCCTGAAAGTGTATGAATCATTTTGTCCGACACACATGCTTGATTTAACGTTACTAGCCAGTAAGCGAAAAAATTCCCTTCTTGGTCCTCCACCATCTTGAGCTTCTTCTCCAAAAAATGATACCTATGTATCAAACATGGGACAAACACTTGAGTCGTGTGTTTCAAGCACATCTGCAAGTGTTTGTAAAAGTTCTTAAGTACAAGCATGCTATAACTGCGCACAACTTCAAGAGCTTAAAAGAGCTTGAAGCACAAAATTTTACAAACACTCACAGATCTATATTTTATTTTTGTAATGAAAGTGATTAGAATGTATAATTCAGTGAAAATCAATGTACTTATTGTTGCAATGAATAAAACATTATTCAGGGGGTTTATACTTACTTCAAATGCATGCAATCAAGTAAAATGTGTATCAAGTCAAGCTTACAATGGAGCTTACAAACAAATTGTGCTTAACGCAGTTTAAAAGCATTAAAATACTCAGCACAAGCACTAATGTGTATTTCAAGCAGCACATTTAAGTACCTAAAAGAAAGTGCTTAAAGTGCTTATAACCCCAAGTAATACGAGCGTGCATATTTGATGGCATAATAATGATAACAACAATTCATAGTCATATCATACCATTAGTAGTTTCTTTGTTGAAAATGCTTTCCTTTCTATCCCGTGAAGTGCTGAATTCACTACATTGCTTCTTTGAATGGCTAGGCTAAAGCACTCTTCATCAAACATTTCCTTTTGTAAATGCATCACAACTTCAGCAACTGTACTAAACATTTTTTGGCAGTTTCTAGACACACAACGGTGACTCATTATAATAATGGAGCATGATAGGTGCGAACCTGCAGAGCTGTACACAAGACTAACAAGAAGTTAAAGAAAATAGATATTATAGGTTTTTGCTATAATATATTTTTGTAACATCTGAATTGACTGGACAAGTTTACTTGTTAAATATGTCCAGCAGTTTTTTTTTATGTATAGAACAGAGCCAGTAGGAGCCAGAACAGCCTAAACAGCTGTGGCCGTTCATTTTTTCTCCCTGCCTGAAGGAGTTGCAGTAAAAAATTGTTTCACTCCCTTCGAAATCTCTTTTCATTAAAGACCTTTAAGAACTTTCAGAACACATTATTTAGTAAGTGAGAGTGGAGTATATGAAACAATAATTCATAGCTGATAAGCTGTCATTTTTAGTGCAACCACTGTATTCAAAAGAATAGATTACACCAGCAATGAAATAATTAACTATTATTTAGCACATTTTAGGCTGTGACTTTCAAGCAATTAATCAAAAGCAACAATGCAACAATAATCAAAAGGCAGGAAGTAGCCTAAGTAGTCAACAGGCCACTTACTGCCAGCCTACCAAAACCCAGCCATTATGCACAGTGTGAAAAGAAACAATTTCATGTTTTCACCAGCAATTCAAAGTCTTTGGTTAAAGCTACAGTCAATAGATAAAATGTTTGGCATACTTTATTAATTTGTTTAACTATAACTATGGCTACTTCGTCAGAAGGAAGTACTATAAATATATTGAAAAAAAATAATTATTACAGTATGTTTTTTTCACTGAAACTTTTTGATGCAATTTATTTTAAATACTTCCATATATATACCAGATACTAAGCTAGCTTACATGCTATTGTTAGGGGATCTCTGAAAGGTGGTAATAGAGGGGACAATTTTAATGATTAGTCTACAGATAATGCACAAAATATTTCGTAGTCGTAATACTGTCTTGTTAACTGCTGCAATAATGCAATAGCAGACTCACTACTCTCTGGAAGAAGAGGCACAAGTTGGTGGGAGTCTCTAACAGCCACACAGGATAAAGTTAGCTATGCATCATATGTACTAGAAATCCAGCACGGAATAATCGCTTAATTTCTAACTGGAGACTATTAATTGTTATGAAGTTCATAACTTACATCATGCATGTCATTATTTCCAGCATTACAGTAGTTACAGTAGTATCACTTGGCTACTGGAAGAGGAGGGAGGGGGGAGAGGAGTGGGTGGGGGAGTGAGAGAGTTTTCCAAGTGGTTTATTGTAAAGCTTTGTGTGCAAATTCTATGTGTACATAAGCAGTGCTTCCGAATACCCTGAGGTGTGTTATACCAGGTTTCCGACCAAACCAGGCTTGATGGGCTGCTTGTTTAAAGTTTAAATACTAAGGGAACACAATCAGCATAAGAATAAAGCTTATAGGAGGACCGCAATAACCCAATGCAATAACTTTAAGACTCCCGCTTTACTGCAGAATATTGGGAATATTGCATGCTGTACGATAGTCTCCAATTCAATACATTTTGTATATAACAACACTCATTAGGCTGATTCAGTACCAATAACACCTGATAACTTGTTATAGCTCCCAATCCACTTAAGCTATTATGTACGCTAGGTACCAGAAACACAGCAGCAATGTAGATAGTCCTGCATGGTAGTCTGCCACTAGAGAATGTGCTCAGAACTAATTAAAAATAGCAAAAGATCAAAAATTACAGAATGGCTGTTCTAAGACAACAATAGAAAGGAGGCTCTGCTCCCTCAGCTGGCTGAGGCAAGAATGCATCACCTAATAATAACTAAAGATAAATTACAAAGATAGGTTAAGCTATTCCCAATGGATGGATGAGAGTGTGTGCATGTGTATGAATGTAAGTTGCGCAAGAATGCATCACCAAATATAACTAAAGATAAATTACAAAGATAGGTTAAGCTATTCCCAATGGATGGATGAGAGTGTGTGCATGTGTATGAATGTAAGTTGTGCAAGAATGCATCACCAAATATAACTAAAGATAAATTACAAAGATAGGTTAAGCTATTCCCAATGGATGGATGAGAGTGTGTGCATGTGTATGAATGTAAGTTGTGCAAGAATGCATCACCAAATATAATTAAAGATAAATTACAAAGATAGGTTAAGCTATTCCCAATGGATGGATGAGAGTGTGTGCATGTGTATGAATGTAAGTTGTGCAAGAATGCATCACCAAATATAACTAAAGATAAATTACAAAGATAGGTTAAGCTATTCCCAATGGATGGATGAGAGTGTGTGCATGTGTATGAATGTAAGTTGTGCAAGAATGCATCACCAAGAATGCATCACCAAATTAATTAAGATAAATTACAAAGATAGGTTAAGCTATTCCCAATGGATGGTGGATGAGAGTGTGTGCATGTGTAAACTTCATTAACAGTTCTTGTCAGAAATCTCCAAAAGGGGAGAGGGCTTTAATTTAGAAGTGTATTGGCTCACAGACATATATCTGAGCTAGTACTGTCAGTTTCTCCCAGCCAGGGGGGGGGGGGGGGGGGGGGGGGGGGGGGGGGGGAAAGGGGAAACAATTTAACCTAATATCAGCACTTGTTTTTAGAGGCATATCTGCATGCCCTGACTATATTTGAGTGCACCATTAATTATAAACATTTCATTCTATCCAGCACCTTCAAACCCAGGCCAGACGGGAACTCAATCTCACTAAAATCCATCTCCCTAAACACCGAATACAAGCATCAGAGGTGTAATTATATTCATAAAAGCAGATGCACCTTCAGTGTATGGGACTGTTAATTATGGTGAAAGATACACACACATTTGCAGTTTGATGCAGTATCGAAGCAAAAATATTTTTTGCTTCAAAATTTCTGCATCACACACATCCAGTAGTGCATGTGTATTACATAAAATAATATTGTAACCAGCTGAGAAATAAATTCGCACACAATATAGGGCTAACATTATACTCTGATATAGTTATCAATTACCTCCAGCTGGTGACAGTATTTTAAAATATTTTCCAATATCGTAATCTGACTTGTGTAAATAAATTATAATAATAGGGCCTATTCTGCTTGATTAAAAGAACACAAATGACAACATTCCGTTACTTTGAAATGTAAATAATTTGTTTCACATAGGAAATGCATGCACAAGTATTTAGTTCCACTCTTTTTGTACCACGTAGTTAAAAGGAAAGTATACTTACGCCTGAGATGATGAAGAACTAAGTTGAATAGCATATTCTACCATGGACTGCTCAGTGTCATCTTTTTCACTCTGAAAAAAAAAATCAATTATATAATCATTTGCACTGTGTTTCACACAGCTTTGCCCACATGATTATATCATTACCCATCTAGTGGCATGTGATAACAGACTGACTAGACCAGGATAGTATTGTATAAGCATGCATGCAAAACATCTTCACAGTCAGTCAGTCCTGTCAAGTGAAAAGTGGCATGAAAATAAATATTCTTCCAATACTATACAGTGCACTAAGAAGTGATTTATTACTACCTTGATATTTTCTTAGCCAGCAATATTTTGATTTTACTTGCTACACACACTACAAGCATACAATATAGGACAATACAGACCACTCGCATGATGCAGAAATCTTCATGAAAAAATCAAGGCTGATTATATATATAATTATAATATATGACCGAATTTGGGAAAAGGGACCTTATCGCGCAAAAACAAATATTGAGTTATGGCCAAAAGAACGACGATGGGGTTAATTTTTCCATTTTAAGGTTAAGCAATTACACTAAGCTACGACATTATTCCTACCTCTGGGTGAAGTTTTGGGGCTTAATTCTGTCGGGAAAGTAGAAAACCAGACACTTGAAAAAGCTAGGCGAAAAGGAACATGCACGGAATTCCATTGGCTTGAATATGTACTCGCATCACATGACTGTTTGTATGCGTTCACTTTTTAAATATTCTAAGTAGCTCACGAGAGACATTAAATTATAACAAAAATTATCAAAGCAGCAATATATTACTTATCACACTCATCATACAATATGTTATATTTTCACTCAGCACCTTCGGCTCCTGTAAATATTCTGCTGCTCATAAAATATTATCCCATACATTGTAGCTACTCTGACTTGTGTTATATGTTGATAATCATTGGCGAGCGAGTGGAGTGAGCAAGACACTCTCAGGGGTAACACAATTGAAAATCGGGGATGTTTGTTTGTTTATAGATATGTGTGGACGTACGTATGTCATTTTGTACTTTGACCCTCACGTATTTTTGTGTTCGCTCCGTGTTCGACCCCGTCCCAAACTTCACTAAACAGAATCTTCCGGTTTAGTGATTATTACCCGTGTCACCCTAGAAATTGAATTGTTTACCGCGTTACCGCTTTGAATTCTTTTGCGGGTGCAGTTAAAACTCAAAAACTTATGGGAGCTCCATTTCTATTTGAGTTAGTGGCAGTGGTAAGCTAATATGCTATTTGTCACAGTTATAAGCCCTATGCAACAGTATTTACTTGAAAATTCATTGTCCACTAGACTAACCATGAAGGAAAGTCTTGCGTAGGTATGTTCAGTTGTGTTAATGTATTGTGTGTTACAACTACTACTAAGAATACATATCACAAAGACTTGATTTTGTTGCTTACTTTTCAATTCAAACAGTTGCGGGGAGCGGTTACTATGGCATTGAATCTCCTTTACCGTATATACATAATTTAAAGACTCGACTTTATTTTAGTAGCTTGAGTTTTAGTAGTTAAAATCAATCGTTTAAAAATAGTGCAGTTTAAGGCTCGCTCGCCATTTGTGCTCATGAGCACACCACTAGTTTATATGCATTACACACACACACACACACATATACAATAATCAAACACAATCATTTGACTCTGCCCACGAGTTACCAAACTCACGTTTGAAGGAGAATTAATGAGAATGGGAGAGTTCTGGGAATACGAAGTGCTTGGAAGTGGAGAAGAGACTGGTGAATGATAAGGTGACACAATGGAGTGCACTGAAGGAGGTGATGGAAGACTATCAGTATCAAGCACAGCTTGAGAAGAAGAAAATCTGAAGACAAAACACCACATGAAGCCAACTCCTCCTCCATGTTACATCAGTGTTTGTGTGAGTGTGTGATCTGTGTGTGTGATCCCTGTGTGTGTAACCCACACACCAGTCCCCAGGTGAGTTCTTTGGCTCTGGTAGGTGTAGATGTCTAGAGATAGTACTGGCCACAGCATTTATGCCATAAATGAATTTCATTAGGCAAACTAATGTAACTATCACATGCAGTATCTTACAGTTGGTGTTGAAGTACAAAACAACTTCTTACATTGCAAGGGGGTGCAAAATACATTAGGACTGGGCAGAGTGCAATTGTTACTAGATGTGTAAGGTCTAGAAAACACAAAATGCAACAATATCAGACACTTAGGTTTGACCATTATCACAGTAGTATATATTCATAAATATTATTGAGCTAAATTTAACTTCATACACACTCATATTCTACACTAATCATTATTAACATATGTTTACTAATCCACTCACCAACAGGCAAACTTTTGATATTTTGAATTACTTACATTGCATAACTTTCATATTCATCATCACTAACTGTTGTCTATAAGAATATAACATCAAAATATTATCTTTAAGTTTAAATACTCCATAGATTTATTTATATAGATCCATTACTTGCCACTTTTCCAGGTTTTTAAGCTACCTTCCTCAGGTGTATAGTAGCTACTCAAAGTAGGTTAGAGCAGCTGCTAAAAATCAGCTGGTGGTTGTGGGTAGTCCCTACAACCAACTTTACATTACTACCTTATACTACTCTGGTGAAGATATCTAGTGTGGAACAAACCACTTATTACACTTATCCTTTTAGTGTACCACCACTGCAAGGCATTTCCCTCTCAGGCTTTATTTCAAAAACTTTATTCTAAAATAAATTACCCTGCTCTTGAAATATTTTGCCATAGCACACTCTTATTTTCACAGCCAGAGGCAGTGAAAAAATGAGCTTGGCAATACTGCACAAACATGAAGTAACAACCATGAAATATTATGATTACGGGTCATGTACCTCAGGGGGGGGGCTCTACAGGGGGGGCAAAGGGGCAATCACCCCCTGAACTTCCAAAAAGGGGGGGCATTGCCCCCCCCCCCAACTTTCATTATCATGTCATGTTCACCATTACATACTCACACATCATTGGATTATTTATTAAAAACTATTCTTAGATATGTAAAATGTGTGATTTCCTTGATAATAGCTACCTCATAATGCAATCTCAGCATGTGATCAATTTACATGAAATAGCAAGAGTTTATTCATGCCAAGGAAGAGAGACTAAAATATTTTGGAGGGGGGTGGGGGGGGGGGGGGGGGACATGTTTCACGATAAGTGGAAAATGGTGGCTGATAGTTTTTGTCACCAACTTCCAAGAGAACATATTTTAATGCATTACAGCAACTTAGCACACAAAAGCTAAGAAACAATGTCACATATAAGTCGTGAGCATCTTAACGGAAGACAAAACAATAAACAAACAAACAAGAAAAACAACAACAATGAATGGTAGGCTCTAAATAGAAAAAAAAGAAAAGTACTGTTTGCCATTGACACAGCTAAATTCAACTGCAAAAGATATGCAGCTTGCAATCGGAGTTCTGTAAGATACTATCCTGAGGATTCATCTTCAATCAAGAAGTTCTTCGATACGTACACACAGCATTAGATGGACTTGAGTATTACTCACAAAAATATCTTAGTAAGAAACGTAGAAATTTCAATTGTTAAGATGCTCACGACTTATATGTGACATTGTTTCTTAGCTTTTTTTATTTAGGGCACTCGTTGTAATGTTGTAAACATGGTGTGGATCAACTTGAAAGGATATAGTGAGCTATAATGGAGGGTTCTCTTTGCGTGGCTACTTTTTTGAATTTCAATTGAAGGAACTGCCTATACAGAAATCACTCAACAACAAAGAGAAAGTTGCCTCATGAAGGAATCCAAGCATTTGACTACAGCTTTAGAAGACAAAGCAGTTGTGAAGATATGCATGAGGATGACTTATAATTGCATTGGACTCAGAATCAGCTACAGACTGTCTATTACATGGCAAGTTATTTATCTGACAATTCATGGTGAAGGTTAAGTAAGATCTTACTAAGAAATTTTTGCTGAGAGCTAGGCTCAGCCTTAAATAGAGTTAGTAGAACCATGTACGGCCTCAATAAAAATATTAACAGTGACATAACTAGTTAAGATCTCACTCTCACTGTTCCCAATTTATAGGTTATGATTGAGAATATACAATGGATAGTTTGCTTGTTGCTCTGCTCAAACTGCATACAACTCACTTTAGCAACATTAGGCAGTCTTATATTGGCCTGTATATAAATGGTACCTCCACTCTTCGCCAGTGTTGATACTTGTTTTCCAGTCCATCGAAATGTGGACGAGACAGATGGAATACATAGAGCTCTTGACCCTGCACCAGCCCTCTGTAAATATGTGAAAGGAAAGCTTTCTCCTAAACTGATACTTTCCAAGGTCAAACCCATAGGAGTAGCAAACACCTTACAAATTTCTTCTTTTATGTCGTCAGCAGACATTGCTGAGGTAAACTCAATTTTCCCAACAAGTCCCGACTCAGCTAATAAATTTCTTTTAGCATTCCGGGGTATTGATATTTTTGGGCTATTATCACTCCATTCTTTTGGTAGGCATATTATATCTCGAACATAGCAGTTAATTTTGCCATTACGTTCTTCAGAACATCTTCGTTTCCCCATAAACATAGACGGCAACCCAGATCTTCGCTTTCTTGAGGAAGATGCTGCAATTACATTTACAGTTGATTTTTTCATAATGTAAAGTCATAACATGTTTTTTCCTGTTTCTCATCCTATCTTGAAGCGAAACCGTATGAGCAGTGGGTGATGGACAAAGCAAATAGTGGAAATAACACAATTAAAGAGCCAATTGTGGGTATACCTATCAGAGGATACTCTTGCATCCTTGGATTACTTGGAAAAACATACTGCTACTAGTAAAAGTAATGCCTATTATTTTAGGAGAGGCAAGCGTAAAAAAATCGATATTCCCCCACTCCCCCCAACTAACATTTCTTTAAATCTCAAACCTAAAGATACTGTAGAGCAATTTGCAAAAAAAAAACACAAAAAAAAAACAAAAACGGGACAACAAACAAAAACTATAGAATTGACAAAATATGATTCAGACACATTTTCAAGACATTTAATGTACTAGCTATTTGCCAATTGTCTTTGCTGAAATTTGCTTATAATTGTTGAAGACTAAACCAAGGCTGAACACTCAAATTATTAACTAGTTTATCACTTCACTTCTATGTCAATTCACAATTACACTTAGCTAGCAGCATGTTCAATTCTTCTATATTTGTACACTCCCCCCTTTGTTACCCTCTTTTTCACTTCTCATTGTTACTCGAACCGTTTACCCCTGAATTTATCAAGCCATAGCTGATTACAGTATATAAATAGTCTCTAGCTAGTTAGTGAGACGTTCTGAGCTGGGAACTGTTTACAAAAAAAAACATTCCCCGTCTGATTTACTTAGAGCGGAAGTCTTAGACTACAACCGAGAGGCTTACAAAACCTGACTCGCTAGAAGTTGACCGTGTGAGCATTTCCCTCTTCAATAATCTTACCACGAAGTTGTTGTCTAGGTTCAGATTGCCAAGACCCAAACGAGGAGGTATGGGGAGCAGAAAAATTGGAACTTCCAGTCCAACCAGATCTTCTGCTACTATTAGCAGCGCCTGCAGTAGCAGTACAACTTGAGTTTCCGCCACTAGCGACGGGATCACCAGCCCCTTCTATACTTCTCCCGCCTATAGCTTCTGCAATACTTCGCCTGACGGCGTCAGCTACTAGTCCTGCAATATCCCCGCGTCCGTCCATGCGCAGCAACGGTAAAGGAACTACAAAAATAGCGGTAGTTCGGGATTTAAGAATGACCGGGCACGCAGGGATTGTGGTGGCCTGTAATCGCGCTGAGTGGTTTTATTATTTATTTTTTTTTAATTTAATTTTTTTTTTTTTTTTTATAGCTAGTCCCGTTAGCTAACTTCACTGGTTCAATTTGTAACCGTTCCTGTGTGTGGTGCTTGAGGAACTGCAGCCGTGATATGGAGCCAAGTGAAGCTGGAGAAACCGGTGTGACTACTACAGCATCGCAGTCCAACCGACACAAAGGTAGAATTCAGCTAGAAGTTGACATATCCAGATTAACTGAATTAAGAATGTTAAATTTTACATGGTCTCAAATTTCTCTATTGATGGGAGTGTCAACCAAGACATTACAAAGACGTGCTAAAGCTGCAAATATTGTCAAGTATTCTTCAATTAGTGATTCTGAAACAGATCATTATGTTGAACATATTGTCAATGAATTTCCTAGAGTAGGGGAGGTGATGTTAGCAGGTCACCTAAGAACTAGGGGAATTATTGTTCAAAGAAGCCGGTTACGTAGTAGCATACAGAGGATACGTGGACCAGGCAGCTTGGCCCCTTGCATTGACAGACGCTCATATAATGTTCCTGGCCCAAATTTCCTATGGCATGCTGATGGAAATCACAAACTGATTAAATATAGACTAGTTATCCATGGGTGTATTGATGGTTTTTCGAGACTTATCACTTATATGAGGTGCTCAGACAACAACCGTGCAGAAAGAGTTCTACGCTGCTTTTTTAATGCTGTGGCTGAATATGGTGTACCTGCTAGAGTACGAACGGATAAGGGAGGTGAAAATGTAGACATCTGGAAATATATGGTTGACGTGCGAGGTCAAGAAAGTCAACCATACTTGACTGGAAGTAGTGTCCATAACTGTAGGATAGAACGCTTGTGGAGGGATGTAAGATATAGTGTTATATCCACCTATTCTGAAGTATTTGATACTTTGCAGAGAGAAAATGTCTTGGATGTGGAAAATGAAACTGACCTTTATTGCCTTCATTACATTTTTCTTCCGAGAATAAATAAGTCATTGACAGGATTTTTGCAAGCTTGGAATTCTCATGCTTTATCAACTGAAGGAAATTTCACTCCACAACAGTTGTATACAGCCAATTTGAGAAATAGTCCACCTTCAGAAGAAATTGACACCAATGCACATTGCATTGATCAACAACTAGAAAATAATTCTATTGAAGAGGAAGAGAGTGTGTCAGTCCCCAGGACACACAGTCCACTCCTTCAACATGAAAGTGACATTCTTCAAGATTCCATTAATCCATTGGCAGAATCAAATGCCTATGGAGCAGATTTATATGTTCAGGCACTTTTCATGGTTAACAACTTTATCGAAAATAATTCTTAATATTTGCACTATTCAAACAATTTCTTCATAGCTATAGCTAGTTATTTACGGCAAGCACAAACAGTATTATCGTCTTTATTTTTTGTAATATTTCTGCTAATAATAAACTGGTTGTTATTAATAGAATTTGAACAGTAGTTACAGTACAAGGAGAGAGAAAAATTAAAAGAAAAAATTCTAGGTGCAGGAATCATGTCATTTATAGTAGTTCGGTAAGGGATTGCTTTTGCACACTTCTATCAAATGGGTAAGTTTTTATTTTGGCTAATGTATATTGTGTGCATATGCGATTGTAACCTCCACTCTACCCCTACTATTCTTCTAACTTCTATATGTCTGGATAGTCATAATAGGAAATTGATGTATAATAGCTAGAAAAAGTATATTTTCAAGTGGTTCTTAAAACTTTAAAAAAAAATTTAGGCACTCTTAATTCGTGTGTGCCAATCATATTCCTTTATGAAGCCCATGTGAGTGGTGGTGTGCATCTATTACTTAAATATATACAGTTAAAACAACACATTTGGATTTACATCTGCTCTGTTAACTACAACACCTTTAGCTAATATAATTACACTTCAACTAGTATTTCATGTAAGCATTAGTCGATAATACTGTTTGAGTTTCCCTGATGAACATGTGCTGTAGGTTGGCATGTGCTGTAGGTTGGCATGACCAGACCTCTATGCTGTCTGTCCTATCTAGGTAATAGCTAGCTATGGCATATTTTTAATTGACACATGAAGCCACTCTCTATAGCTAATTCAAATGAAAGAAAAGCTCATAGTTATAGATTTTTATTTTATTGTATGAATTACTCTCAGAGACAAACCAGACAGACATTAGCAAGCTGTGTAAAATTAGCTACAATCTAGTAGCAGTTAGCTACCTGCTACTTTAGGTCATAGCATCAGGATAAATTAACTACAGCTGGGCAAGGTAGCTACTTGGCACATGAACTAAATGTTAATAAAGAAAGTTTAGCTGGCCATATAGCTCTTCAAAAATTACTAATATAAAGTGAAATAAATGTTACAGCTTTTGTTTACTGGCCTTTGATTTAGTGAGGAGTGCGCTAGCTATGTGCCCAATTTGATTTCTACAAAATAACAGTGGGTATTAGCCAACAACACTGAAATTGTCTTTGTGAGAAACCATGCACTGAAACCAAGAACAATTGATGAAAAGCTACTCGGTAAATGTTGTTGTTTTTATAAAAATGTTTTCAAGTACTCGATGGTATATTTGGTAAAGAGTTTTACAAATATTCAACAAAGGAACCTACACCAAATATAATTAATTTGTATTTGTAAATAGGAACCATAATTATAAGCCCATATAAAAGCTTCTACTAATATATCGGAGTTCCTACTTGGATATAGGAGCTCCTATTTGTATATAGGAGCTCCTATTTGTATATAGGAGCTCCTATTTGTATATAGGAGCTCCTATTTGTATAAAGGAGCTCCTATTTGTATATAGGAGCTCCAATTTGTAAATAGGAACTCCTATTTGTATATAGGAGCTCCTATTTGTAAATAGGAACTCCTATTTGTATAAAGAAGCTCCTATTTGTAAATATAAGCTCTTCTTTACAAACAAGAGCGCCCTATTTGTTAATACAACCCCTGCTTGTAAATAGGAGTTCTTAATTGTAAATAAGTGTTTCTATTTGTAAATAAGAGTTACTATTTGTAATTTAGAGCTACTATATCCATATAATAACTCCTAATTACAAATAATAGATCCTATTTATAAATAATAACTCGAAGAGTACTTCATTGGCAATTTGTCTCATTTGGCGCCCCATAGTTAAGAGAGGTTGATCTGGGCTAACCGATGTCTCTTCGAGGGAGAACGGGTGCCTTTAAATTTACGTACAGAGTTGTAGATGTAAACTGGGATTCCCCTTTGGGTAGAGGGTCCTATGGAGTAGTTTATAAAGCCAACTGTGATGAACTTCAGTGTGCTGCTAAAGTTATACACGAGACACTTCTAATAGGACACTTGACAGATTATCAAGGTCAAGGTGAAGAACGAATTCTGGAGAACTTTCACAGAGAATGCCATTTTTTGAGTGAATTGAGGCACCCTAATATAGTGCAGTATCTGGGCACTCACCTTCAAGAAGAAAGTTTAAGAAGAAACAGTAATCTAATTTTGCTAATGGAATTAATGGAGCAAAGTTTAACACATTATCTCGAGAACTCTGATGCACCTCTCCCCCTTTATTTGGAGATCAATATTTGTCATGACGTTGCACTGGCCATTTCATACCTGCACTCCAATCATATTGTGCACAGAGACCTGACTGGAAACAATGTCTTGCTGGATGCTGGGAGGAAGGCAAAAGTGACAGACTTTGGTGTATCGAGGCTTATTGACCCTGATACACTGCAGCGGAGCTCCCTGTCGTTACATCCTGGGACGTCTGCTTACATGCCACCTGAAGCAATAGAAGAAGTACAGTCACCTCACTACACCGAGAAGCTCGACTGCTTCTCGTATGGTGTACTCTGCATTCAAATTTTCACTAGGCAATTCCCTAATCCAACTTCCCGGTATAGGTCAGTGGATGAGGAGACCTCAATCAATATTCGAGCAGTTGTGTCAGAGCGAACTCGTAGAGAAAACCATATTAATATGGTACAGGATGATCATATATTTAAAATCTTGGTATTAGCATGCTTAAGTGACAGTCAAATAGATCGTCCAACTTCCCAAGAGTTGTGTCATAATCTCACTCTGCTTAAAACTCGTCCAGAATATGTGGAAAGCAAAGCCAGTAGTGGTCTTCATGTCGAAAGACGGAGTGAAAGCAACGAGAGAGACAGGGACACTATCCGTCGCTTGGAACGGGATTTGAATCAAAGCAGAACTCTTTCTAGTCAGTTACAGCAAGACTTGGACTCACTACATGGGAATCACAGACAAGAAATTACTCACAAAAATAACGAAATTTTACGTTTGAATGAAAGAATTCAAGGTTTGACATCCAGATTAGCATTAGCAGAGCAGAGGTGCAACAAGAAAGTGCAGGATGGGGAACAAAAAGAAGTAGAGCTGAATCGAACACAATCTACAGTCACACATTTGCAATCTGAATTGAAGATACTAGAGATGAAACTAGGATCGAAGGATGATGATATTTTAAAGCTAGAGAATAAAATTAGATCATTACAGAAGGAATTATCCTACAAAATCACACTGCTCGAAGAATTTCAAGAAAAGAAAGAAAGCATTATGAAACTTCAGTTATTGTGGAGAGAAGGACCTGAAGCATGCACCAAGTTGCGAAGAGAACCTGATGCTGTACTTGATAATGATGTGGTGTACTTCAAGTATTTCTGGGGCATCAACATCTTTGCTTACAATATTGCTCAGCAATCATGGGCGGAGCTTCCTGACTGTCCTGTGAGCAGCTTTTCCATGGCTGTACTGGATGGCATGTTAACTATAATAGGAGGGAAAAGCTCAGACCTTGCTCCCGTCAGCACCTTGTACAGCTATGCAGGAAGTAAGTGGGTACAGAAGTTTCCAAACATGCACACTGAGCGTTACTGGACAATGTCCACAAGGTGGAATTATTTTCTAATTGTTATGGGAGGAGAAGGAAGGGACAGGCAGGTGCTTGATGTTGTGGAGGTGCTGAACTTGCAAACACAGCAATGGAGCTTTGCATCCAGCCTTCCTCGCGCAATGGATTCTGCTGCATCAGCTATATGTGGCGATGACTTGTATGTGGGAGGAGGTAGCCATGCCGATTCAGCTAGATACATTGCAGTGTGCTCTCTCCCACATTTACTGGACAACTTGCATGAAGAAAAACTGTCTATCGGTGTTGCTCTGTCGCTGAAGGAATTGTGGAAACAGATTGATGATCTTCCTTACTTTAAAACCTGTCTAACTTCGGTTGAAAGCTACTTGTTTGCTGTGGGAGGGAAGGATGAACTCCAACAGCCAATGTCAGCTGTGTACGTTTATAATTCTCCCCGCAAGAAATGGCAGAAAGTTAGTGACATGAAGTATGCCAGATCTTCATGCTATGCTGTCAGTCTACCAAATAACGAGATAATGGTGGTTGGTGGAATTAATAAGGATACTAAAGTGGGAACAAAGGTGGAAATAGCAAGATTGAAGAGTCATGAAAGAGTACAGTAGCCATTTAAAAATATTAATTTCAGTTTTGTCAGGTAATGTTATTTTTCTACAAATATTAACAAAAAACATCTCCTTAGCTCAACAAAAAGACAGAACTAAAGTACACACACACACATTAATTAGATCAGGTACAGAAGTCTGGAATGTTAGACCCTTTACCTAACTACTATGTGGTAGGCATGACTTAGATTCTTCTTTATCATTCACCAACAATCATGTATAATGAGCAATTAAATCACTGGAAACACATTAGTTGATTAATTAGTTAACATGGCATGTGAATGGCAAGAGAAATGTATAAGATTAAGGGGGTATTGACCCATTAAAAAAAGTTTTTTTTTTTTTTTAAACTTTTTTTATTTTTTATTTTTATTCAGTTGGTTGAAGCATTATGAAGCTGTGCACGAAGTTTCAAGTCAATTGGAAATTTCTTTATTTATTTATGATTTTTTTGTCACCCCTACTTATTGTAGACTTACTGTATCACCCGCTCGGGAAGAATCCAATCTTTCATGTCTTACCGTTACCGTTTGTATAGCGCGTACCGCTCATTTTTTGTTTACAAAGTACATGTTATTATAGTTCAAAATAAAGCACACAGGAAGAGCTAAGTAACCACGTAAACTGCACACCAATTGGAATAAGTGGGGGCGACTGCGCACGTTGCGCGTTCTTTCCTCGATCGAACCTTTGCCGTTGTTTCTTATTTTGTTCGAGTTGATAGTTTCTTCCATAACCCGCGTTATGGGGAACGAACGTAGTGCTAAGAAGCGTCCCAGAGTCTTCCAAGGCACCAGGATACAATTGATGGCTCCAGTAGAGTCTCCACAGGTTGACACGGAGGCTATCCCACCTTCAGTAAGTAAACAAAAACTTAGTGGCAGTTCAGCTGGGTTTATTTCTGGGCGCTCTACTACTGTATTGCGTCCCAGAGGTAGTAAATCTTCTCCTGAGCTTCCAAACAGTAGTTCTGGAACTGTCAGAATGGACAGGCCCAAGTCAGCAAATATTATTTGCTCTATTGGGCAGTTGAGTGGTGCCTTAGAGCAGCTTCATCACTGCCATGGGCATCCCTTGACAGTTTCAGAGAACAGCAGTGTTAGGCGGGGGTTGGTTTCTCGTGTAACTTTCAGTTGCCAGTGTGGGTGGTTCCATCACACAACTGATCCTTACAACGTGGACCATCTTCCTGTCAATGCCAGAGCTGTTTTTGCTAAAAAACCTGGGTGCTTTTTTGGGCAATGATGATAATCAAGACTCGAATTCTGAGCCGATACAGTAATCATGTACACACACACACACACATACACATCGGGCTGGCCTATGTTACTGTGGAACTCTTGTGGAGTGACCCATGTTCACAAGGTAACATAGTAAATACTTATTTTCCATTGGAAACTCCATTATATGCCTTATTTTCTTCTATTACAGGCATTATCAGCTGGAATAACTTGTGTTGTGGTTAACCTCAATTTTCTCAAAAGTGGAACTGTCAATCTTCTAAAAATCATAACTTGCTCTCACTATTTTTTTACAGTGTTGTTTTTATATCATCTGAAAGCTCTTTTTCTACTCTAGTGCAAGAGTTGGACATTTTTTTTATTTTTAGTTTTTATTGAAGTTATGATAAATTTTTTCACATTTTCATAAAAAACTACTGTTTTTTTTTACAAAAAAAAATTATATATAATGAATATTTAGAAAAATTCTTCAACTTGCGCACTAGATAATGTATCAAGGAATGTGTGTGTCAAGTTTGAAGTCTTAATGTAGAAGTTTAGTCATCCTAAAGTGGGTAAGGGTTTTCTTGACGTTGACATCGTAGGATTTTGGAGGGTGTGGTTTTCCTCCCATTTTTTTTAGCTCATTTTGAAGAGCTTCAGATGGGCAATCTTTTGAGCCCAAAAGTAAAAATATATATTGATGTACAGTAAAACCTCCGAACAACAACCGGTCTTGGGGGACAGATCGTTTGACCTTTGTTGAGAGAGTTGCCTTTCTTCGGGGGTTCTTAGAGTATTATGCCAAGCAACAATGATACTCCATAATAATAATAGAAATGACCAATGAATTGAGGTGACAAATAGTCAAATAATGATCACTGTGTTAGTGATTTTCTTGCAGATTTTGCTCGCCAAACCTGAACCTTCCAATGTCAGAGACAAGAGTGCTGTAGCAGTCTTCAAAGACTGATCAATTGTTGGACATGTCCCCATTAACATGGCTCCAATTCTGTACCAGTTTTTAAGAAGAGAAGTCAACAGGGCTTTTGTTGAAGTTAAGGGTGAAAAAGCGAACCAGAGGTGGCGGCTATGGACTGGAAATACCCTGTGTTTATCGTTTATACAGTCGGCCACGGTATATACAAAGATTGAAAGATACTCTTGACCCACTGATCGCTGCTGGACAATTGTAACTAGCTAGTAAGAACAATTATTATATATAATGTAGCTATAATTTTACTATTTTGACCGCTCTAGGATAATTAACCCTGGCCGTTGTAAAGAATTCGGGGGGGGGGGGCCGTTCATCGGAGGCTATAAAACTATTGGAACTGTACTGTAAACGTTTCGTTCCACTAAAAACTACCGCTGTGGAGAGGCTGACCGTTCTTCGGGAGCCCGTTGTTGAGAGAATTCACTGTATACTTAAGTTATGACCAAAAGAATAAACCCATTTTTTAATGGGTCAATCCCCCCTTAAATATAACCAAAGGTAGTGGAGTATGGGGAAGGGGTCGACCATCAACCATACACAAAAAAATGTGAAGTACATTCAACTTGATGCTCACTTTTTATTAATGGTGATTGGGTAAAAAGGTCAATATGCTAGACTAAGCTATTGGGGTTATTTTATTTCAAATTAAGTCATTGATAAATTTTGTATTTTATTCTTAATTTCTTAAAAATGTTTACTTATTATTCTTTTATAAGACCCTATTATTGTTTTCATAAAGACTCTAAATCTAGTCAGTTATCCGAACTCTTAATTGACATAATCAATATAGCTACTTGCATAGTCAAACAATCCCAAAGTTTAAAGATTATATCTGACAGCAGAGCTGACAAGTTTTGTATTTTTTTTTCTATTTGTTTGGTTCGGCTACCTAGCTAATTATTCTAAAAATCACTCCAGAATATTTTATGAAGGTCTATTTGAATGAGCAGAGGATGATAAAATGAAGTACAGTTGAACTTCCGAATAAAGGACAGAATCGAACACGAGTTTTGTCCATTTTTGAGAAGCTGTCCCTTCTTGGAAGCCATCACTTTTTGACTGTTTATCTAATATTTGATTGTGTAAAAGTTTATTAGAGTTAATGGAGTGAAAAAAATAAATAAATAAGGTTACACTTCAGTAATAGAACACGTATAGCTAATGTATTTTTTTTAAACAAAAAGTCACATTAATTTTTCTTTTTTAACAATGAAAAATTTAAGTTCACATAATTGTCTGTAGTTATTCCTTACTCTATGGCTTTTATGTGACCATGATGCTCCAAATATGAGCTTACATTTTCCAATTGTTTCTTTGAGGCTCTTCAACTTCAGTGAAAGAGACAGCAAATGAGTTATCACCATCATTCATCTTCTCATCCAGTTGATTTAAGCTGGATTCCCTATCTCAGTCATTCATGGAGTGGCTAAAAGTACGAGAGGAACTAAATTTTATCCAGAAAGTAAGAGCAAAAAAAAAAAGAAAAAAAAAAAAGGGGGTCGCTAAAATATCACACTTAATAGGTCGACCCCTTTCCAGCTTAGCGATTGGTAAAGGGTCTGGCTACGCGATACTAACGCGAGAGTAGGCTGCGGGTTAGAAATACAGGTTCATCTACCGCATCTGTAGACCCAGGTAGAACTTGTTGATTCATTAAAATTTTATAGTAGATCTTGATATAAGTCAATGAATGTCCATTAATTGAAGCACTTTTTGTATTGGTGTAGCAATAGTGGGAATTCTGTTCTGTCCGTTGTCCGGAACTCGGAAGGTCCGCATCTCATGAAGCTCTTAATATTTTGAAATCCATCCATAGTTTTGTGTTTGTCCGCTGTATCGTGGTAGTCATTTTTTCAAGGTCCCTTAAACTGGCCCTATTGTATCCTACACATCCAACACTGCAGGAAGTATACAGTGCTTCCAACTTAAAGAGTGGATTTTTTTAAACTACTGTATAGACCCTCACTACAGTAATTTAATATACACATACCATTTCTTCATCATCCCAACAATGTTTACAATAGTAAAACTGCCTGTTTAGAGAATGGAAAACGGAGAACAGCACTTTTCTCATTCACTCTAATACATTTTACGCCATTTTTTTTGACGTCAAGATTTTGCGGTAGTTCGTCATTAAACGTAACTAGTTAACGAGCTAAGGTCGAACGGTTATTTCCCCGAGCAGTAAGACGGGACTTTCCCTAACTGCAGTCGGCTGTATGGATTCTCATCGTTCTACTAGCAGCAGTAAACGAAGTCGAAATCAGTCAGAATTGTTGGTATACTAGTGGTGTGCTTGAGCACAAATGGCGAGCGAGCCTTAAACTACACTATTGTTAAATTTGATTTTAACAACTAACACTCAAGCTACTAAAATAAAGTCTAGTTTTTAAATTACGTATGCGGTAAAGGGGTTTCAATGTCATGGTAATCGCTCCCGCAACAGTTTGAATTGAAAAAGAAACAACAAATTCAAATCACGTTATTTAAAATTTTCTTTGTGATATTCTTAATAGTAGTTGTAACGCACAATACTTTCACACAACTGAACATACCTACGCAAGACTTGCCTTCCTGGTAAGTCTAGCGGACAATGAATTTTTAAGTAAATACTGTTGAGTAGGACTTATAACTGTGACAAATAGCGTATTAACTTACCACCACCACTAACTCGAATAGAAATGGAGCCCCCATAAGTTTTAACTGCACCCGCAAAACAATTCAAAGCCGTAAACAATTCAATTTCAAAGGCGATACGGGTAATGGTCGCTAAGCCGGAGGATTCTGTTTAGTGAAGTTTGGGACGGGTCGAACGCGGAGCGAACACAAAAATGCGGAGGGTCAAAGTACAAAATGACATACGTACGTCCATATATACTAGTGGTGTGCTTGAGCACAAATGGCGAGCGAGCCTGATAGTTAGGTAACATAAAACTAAGTATTGTTACCATGTTTTAGCTTAGTTCATGCAAAAACTATAATAGCCGTTGTGACCTTTTATTTCAGCAAACAAATACAAAATCACTCTCTTACCTGATTAATGGTAACTTTTGTAGTATCAAACATCTGCCATTCTGATAATCTCAATTACCAGTAACTCTTGAACAAGCTCTCAGCAACAATAAAAAAATAAACCAGTGTTATTATTTGTAATTTTAGCTCCGTATTTCCCCTAAAACGGCGAAGTTTTGAAATTAAGTCTGGAAAAGGGTCTTCAATATGGAACGCCGTTTGCGACAAAAATATGCACCCAGCCGCTTGTCTCCAATCGATTTCCAAAAATCGATATAAAACGCCGTTTGCGTCAAAAAAAAAACATATCAAAATCGATTTTCAAAAATCGAAATTCAAAAATCGATTTCCAAAAATCGAAAATAGAATTTTAAAAAGACGATTTTTGAAAATCAAATTAAAAAAAATTTTCAGGGATCGATTTTATCCTAAAATATGGGAGTAACTATTTTTACTCCAAAACTGGTAAAGGTCGTCTTAAAGCGTTGTAAAGGTAAACCAAAATGGCTGAGAAGTTGTCTGCTGCTGACCTAAGTAAGGCTAAGGAAGCCATTGAAATACTTGGTCAATTTGTGTCAACTGCCTCTACTTCATCTGGATCTGGAGCTAGTCAAAGCCAATCCACAAACGGTATGTAAAATTTATTCCCTTTTTGTCAGCTAGTTAACTAGCACCAATTATCTTACTGTGCTTGGCAACTGTGTTAAATTATATTGTGTTCTTCTAGTTGTACAGCTTGCTGAAAATGCTCTTGGTGTTCTAACAAAAATGAAAGCAGGAAAATCAGAAAAGACACCAAAAGGAAAATGGCAAGCCAGGAAAGAAGTGAAAAAGTTGTTTAACTATTCAGGTGCCAAGCGCAAAAAAAGGGAAGAGGGAGGTGTTGAATGGAAGCATAAGTTTTTCTGTCTAGCTTTTCATGATCAGCGCCGCATTCCTACTACAGACGTGGAGAAAGATGATTTACTTCAAGCAGGACTTGGTGAAAAGGAAATTTGGGTTAATAATTTAGAAATGAATGCTGAAGAGTTTCGAGATTTGCTATACTTTCACTATCCTCAGCTTTGTAAAGCTGGAGGATTCAGATTGTGCAAATGCAAGCCCAATAGTAGAGACTTTTAAGAGCTTTCAAAATTTTCCCATTCATCACCGAAAGCATTGAAACAGCGAGTTGGTAATTCTAAGACATATATTCGCCCCCTCCAAAAGGACTTGGATCTAACTGTCATTTGTGAAATTCCTGGTGGTGTAAGTTAGAACTTATATTAAAAATACAACTATTATTGTCCATGATAATTTGTATACATGTATGTGGTTTTGTTTTAAAGCCTGATCAAGAATGTCTAGTCTGTGGTCGTTTTTTTGGTCTTACTGAGATTGAGGAGCATTTAAAGGAGTGTGAAACAATCCAAGACAAGAAAATGTAATTTCAGTTTATAATAAACTTTGAAAATAATTGATATTTTAGTCTTATTTCAGTTTAATTTTTTTTGTTCACTTTTGGTCTTCTGCAGTGTAAAAAGCTCCCATTGTTTTGAGCAGCCTAAAATGGAAACTCATAATGAAACAAAGTAAGTAAATTGTCTTATATACAAGTTGCAAAAAGATTATGTTCTGTTCTTACTTTTGTTTCAGTAATACACTTCCAACTACTGACGTTATTGATTTGGATGCAATGAGCAGTGCGTCTGAAGATCTTCCAAGGATTGATTTTGTAAGTTACATAAGCAGTCAACTAGAATATGGTAGTAAATAATTATTAATGATTTTTTGAGTTGCTTTCAGTACCAGTACCGGGAATTTTTATTTAATATTAGTTTACACCTCGTTCTTGAAGATTCAGACATTATATTTGCGTTTCTTTGTACAAATTCTTTTGAATATACTCTTAGCTTTAGAAGTATGCAACGTCAACACACGAAAATTATGCACTTAACCAATGCTACATTAGATAAATGTTTTTTTTTATTTGGATATAGCTATGATGCAAATCTATTGATATTAAGATTATGTGAATATTATTCTAAATAATGAGCAGTGAACTTTGTAAGTAATACCAGTTTATATGCAGGATACTTATGAGGTGCATGATTTGGAGGAAGAAATGGTTCAAGCAGTAGTTGAGCAAAGTAAAGTTCAATACTCAGATACAACATGTGTAGAAAGGTACACACAAAATATCTAAATTGCTATGAACTTTTTGTACTAATTATATTGTTCATATATTCTTAAGGGATTTGGCACATGAAGTTAAACTTATTGCCAAAGAATTGAAACAAGAACTTCTAATTGACATCAGGCGAACTAATGTATTAGATGATGCTCTGCGGGAGGCATTAAAAAAGAAGTTTAGTGTGTTGAAACATGTGAAGGTATGTTTACATAGCTGCTTTAAACCATCAATATTAGTTTAAAATTCATAAATCAATTATTGTAATTACTACTATAATATTTTTTTGCTGTAATTTTTTCTCCATATTGATAACTTCAGAAAAGGAATACTGTAGCTCAAAAGCATTTATTACTAAAGGGTAGAAAGTGAATTGCATTCTGCAATTTTTTTTTCCAAACATACACTTTCTTTTTTCCTTACATGAGTGTAATAACACTTTTTAAAGTGCATTACTTTTTTATAGGTCACATTTGTTGGGGAGGGAGCAGTGGACTATGGTGGACCAAGAAGGGAATTTTTTCGTTTGTTGGTGTTGGAAGCTGCAGAATCACTCTTTGTTGGTGTAAGCACATCCAAATTCTTCTGTATGAATGCAACAGCTCTTCAGGCAAGCTTATTTATATTTTTTCCCGTTTGTTTTATTATTTTATATTTCCTATCATTTTGCAGAATAATCATTATAAGTATCTAGGTCAGTATGTAGTAATGAGTATGACTCAGGGGGGATGTGGTATTCCATACCTTTCCCCACCTGTGTATGATTATATATGCAGTGGAAAACTTCCAAGTAGCATTGAGGTTGATAAAAAAAATCTGCCTAACACAACTCTGGCATTTATCCTGCAAAAGGTAGGATTATTTGGGTGTACGTGATCTGTGGTATACACCAATTTTATTGTGAATGCATAGATAGAGGGTGCTGAGAATGACAGCCAGTTTCAAGCTGCACTTGGAATTGATGAATCTCAGACTCTTTTGTATGAGACTGGCTATACTAAGCCTATGATGTATCTCACTGTAAAGGATAAAGCGAATATATCATCTGTACTGACTACTTATCACCTAATGACTAAAGTAAAAGCAGCTATGGATCAATTCATTGAGGGATTAAATTCCCTGAATGTACTTCATCACATTCAAGAAAATTCTTCTAGGTGGAGAGAATATTTTGTGGATACTGGAATAATAGTTGATGCTGGTAAGCTTTGAATATTAGCTTGACACAGCCACTAACTTTGCTATGTGTAAGTTAATAAGTGTATTTAATGTTCAGCTTATATGAAGCAGCTACTGACGTTCCAGTTTTCTGAGGATGGCTCCAATAAGTTACCGATTGAAAGACAAGCATACATCAATTTCGTTGATTTTCTGGATGATTGTGATGGTTAGTTTTTTGGTTTAGCTACATTGCACATTGCTAGCTAATCACAATCATGTTATAAATTAATGTGATAAAAATACGGTGTAGCATTCTATTAATTGAGCACATTTTTTTTATTTTTTAGATGAAGACATTGGATGTACAGTTCCAGATGTGTTGGTGTTTTTATCCGGTTCTAGTCATGTTCCTCCAGTTGGTTTTGGGAAAAAACCCAGCGTTGTTTTTGTTCATGACAACTTTCGCAAATTTGCGACAGCATCTACTTGTGACCTCCAGCTAAGAATACCAGTCTGCCATGGAAGTGATTATCCAAAGTTCAAGCAAGACATGATTTTATCAATCAAAGGAAACGATGGATTTGGTGGTCCATAATTAGCCTCTAGTTACCAGTTGCTCATTTCTTTCATTTTTCATGTGCCATCACTAGCATATTTTTGGTAATTCAACAATCTGAGAATAGATAATATAATGTATTCTAGAAATTCCTAAATTATGCTAGCATTTTATTGAGCATTATAGGTACATTAAAACATTGACAACAGTCTACCAAAACAAACTCTCTAATGTACAAATTTATCCTCATCATAGTACCATAGTTCAAACATTGGACAGCTACAGTTTGAAATATATAATTGGTTTGAGACACATATTGCCATCATTAGTTCGGTAAATTGCTAGTTACACACCAAAAAATAATACACACAAAAGTTGTCAAACATTAGCTAGAGGAATTGTGAACATCGTGAATGAATACTTTTGCTACTGTGAACCTGGTTACTAGTCCTTCATGTGAAGTGCAGTTAATCCTATGCAATTGATTTTGGAGAGCAGATTTGTCTTCAACTGATAAGAACACCTCTACTTCATCAACGAATACAATATTATTCCCATCCAGTGGTACTGGCCCTTCATTATCAACGCCATATTCTGCAAACTCCTATACAACAACAACAACAACAACATAATCAATAATCGAGAAAACAAAATCATAATTATAATGGCCTACCCTGTCTACACTGTCACTACCATCAAATATTACCTGGTCATCTCCTTGTACAGATGAATGTAGAAGCTGTCTGTTTGCAAGTAGACCTGATACCCACAGTTGCATTGGAGTTCTATTGTTTTCAGTCCTTAAGCTATGATGAGACCATCCTATTCTGAAATAATCTAACTTTTCTTGAATAACTTCCAGAAATGTTATATGTAAGGCATAAATATCCAGTTCATTTTCTATGTGTAGGAGACCACATTCCTCTAAGAAGTAGAAAAACGAATAAAAGAAGGATATACAGCCAGTATACAAGTCTCGCCAAAGCCTTTCTATTCTCTGATTATGTACACTGCGACCGACAATTACACTACCTCGTCCAATTCCCCTTTCAGGATGCTCCAGCATATATTGTGCTACATGAACATTTTCACCACCTTTGTCCATTCTTACTTTTGATGGAAGACCAAACTCTGTAACTGCACTTTGAAATGCTGTCAGCACAGTTTCTGCACGATTGTTAGTAGAGACTTTTAAAAATGTTATCAGTCTACTGTACCCATCAATGCAACCATGAATTACTATGCGCCATCGAATCAGTTTGTGGTAACCATCAAGATGCCACAAGTCATTGGGACTTTGGACAGCATACTTTCTGCGACGAAGGACATTCCTAACACGTGCTTCTACTCCAAAAGGATCAACTCTTTTCAATGATTCTCTAATCTGCCTACGAGATACCTTGATTCCATCTGCCTTTAGCCTACCATCTACGGATTTTTGTCCACAGCCTGGGAAAAAAGAAATGATCGATGATACCTTTTCATCAAGCTCTTCTTCTGTTACTGATGAATATTGGTCAAGACGACAAGGAATACTATATTCATGTAGCCGCCGTTCAATTGTTTTTCTGCTACATCCGAAAAAGGAAGCAATGTCTCCAGTTTTAAAATTGCAATTTCTGAGAAAAAGAAGTCGATCTGGGTCAATGATCACTTTAGGTCTCCCTTTGGTCACTGCTCTATGATGCCTTAAATCTTGTTCCAAGTTAACTTCAATTAAAATTTGATGAATAATCTCAATAAGCTGAGAAATAGTTTCAGAATGAAAATTATGTTCCAGTAACAAAAGATAACTAACTGCAAGTTCCAACAATTCTAAAAGAAATTCCTTGTCACTGTCTGCAGTTGTCTGTCTATATTCAATTATTACAGCTTCGAGAACAACTTCAGAAAACGTTAGTACTCTTTCACAGAGAGCCTCCATTATTAAGGTTGTCACGTGATACAAATGGCCGTGTTATCACGTGCTTTTCAAGCAAAATAAATTTGAAAATCGATTTTTTAATTTATCAATGAAAGTAGATTTGAACACCGATTCTAGAAAGTCGACTTTTGAACATCGATTTTCCAAAATAGAGTCCAAGAATTTCGATTTTTGAAAATCGATTTTTGAATTTCGATTTTCAGAGATCGATTTTTGAATTTCGATTTTTGGAAATCGATTTTTGAATTTCGATTTTTGAAAATCGATTTTGATATGTTTTATTTTTGACGCAAACGGCGTTTTATATCGATTTTTGGAAATCGATTGGAGACAAGCGGCTGGGTGCATATTTTTGTCGCAAACGGCGTTCCATACTTCAAAGCCATAGTAACCAGTCGAATCAACTTTTTGTTTCTTGAAAAGCAAGCGTTTTCGCAGAAATTTTCTCACACTTTGGAGCTTTAAGTATAAAGTAAGGCTTGCTTAATGCTGTATTTTCAGAATAAACTGGGGTCAAGCCTAAAAAGCCGTGTTTTTTGGAAAAAAAGTTCCACGCGCGCGCGTTTAATTACATACGTACGTCCAAACATATATACAAATAAATAAATAAACTAGTGGTGTGCTTGAGCACAAATGGCGAGCGAGCCTTAAACTACACTATTGTTAAATTTTGATTTTAACAACTAACACTCAAGCTACCGGTATTAAAATAAAGTCCAGTTTTTAAAATACGTATGAGGTAAAGGGGTTTCAATGTCATAGTAACCGCTCCCGCGACAGTTTGAATTGAAAAAGAAGCAACAAAATCAAATCACGTTATTTAAATTTTTCTTTGTGATATTCTTAATAGTAGTTGTAACGCACAATACTTTCACACAACTAAACATAACTACGCAAGACTTACCTTCGTGGTTCGTTTAGTGGACAATGCATTTTTAAGTAAATACTGTTGAGTAGGGCTTATAACTGTGACAAATAGCGCATTAACTTACCACCGCCACTAACTCGAATAGAATGGAGCTCCCATAAGATTATGAGTTTTAACTGCACCCGCAAAACAATTCAAAGCCGTAAACAATTCAATTTCTAAGGTGATACGGGTAATGGTCACTAAACCGGAGGATTCTGTTTAGTGAAGTTTGGGACGGGGTCGAACGCAGAGCGAACACAAAAATACGGAGGGTCAAAGTACAAAATGACATACATACGTCCATATATATAAATAAACAAACATCCCCGATTTTTTCATTTTTACCCCTGTAAGTGTCTCGCTCGCTACGCTCGCTCGCCAATAAACTAGTGGTGTGCTTGAGCACAAATGGCGAGCGAGCCTTAAACTACACTATTGTTAAATGATTGATTTTAACAAGTAACACTCAAGGTACAACCGCTCCCTGCAACTGTTTGAATTGAAAAAGAAGCAACAAAATCAAGTCACGTTATTTAAAGTTTTCTTTGTGACATTCTAAATAGTAGTTGTAACGCACAATACTTTCACACAACTGAACATACCTACGCAAGACTTACCTTCGCGGTTCGTCTAGTGGACAATGAATTTACAAGTAAATGCTGTTGAGTAGGGATTATAACTGTGACAAATAGCGACTAACTCGTATTGAAATGGAGCTCCCATAAGTTTTTGCGTTTTAGCTGCACCCGCAAAAGAATTCAAAGCAGTAAACAATTCAATTTCTAAGGTGATACGAGTAATGGTCGCTAAACCGGAGGATTCTGTTTAGTGAAGTTTGGGACGGGGTCGAACGCGGAGCGAACACAAAAATACGGAGGGTCAAAGTACAAAATGACATACATACGTCCAAACATATATACTAGTGATGTGCTTGAGCACAAATGGCGAGCGAGCCTAAAGACTATACTATTGATTTTGACTTCTAACACTGAAGCTACTGAAAATAAGGTCCAGTTTTTTAAAATTTAGCATACAGGGTAAAGGGATTTCAGTGCCATAGTAACAACTCTCTGCAACTGCTTGGAAGAAAAACAACAACAACAAAACAATACACGTTATTTAAAAGTTTTCTTTGTGATATTCTTTAGCTAAGTAGTGGTTGTAACACACAATGCTTTGACACAACTGGACATGCACCTACACAGACTTACCTTCGCAGTAGCAGGGCCGTAGGAAGCAAATTTGAAATGGTACAGCCAAAGATACCACACCCACTCATTATTAATATTATGTATTTTTAGATCGATGTTTGAAGCACAGAAGTAGCAGGCATGCAATGACAGCACTGAAATCTCAATTTTCACTTAATGAATAATTTTGACATAGTGATAATCCAAGGATACAAAAGAAAAAAATAATTAGTACATGAAATAAATTTAAAATTGTTGTATGTTATTCATTCTATGGTCATTTCCAGTTATAAATTCATTTGAACAGATTTTTAAGTCTAAATTATCAGCTATGGAAAACCTGAAAAACATACTCTCTATTCTTGAACTTTTCTAATGCATGTGTTTTTGGGAGCATAACACCAACATCTAAACAGGTTTGGGGTACAGTAATAACAGCATCCACTGCTGCTTTATGGAGAAGACTATAGTATGTCCAAGTTGAGTTGGCACGACCCCAAGCGCGGTAATTGAGGAATGCATTTAGTACTTTACCGGAAGCAATTTAGTCATGTGAATCCAAGTCAATTAATCGCGCAAACGTCAACGTTGCACGTGAAAAAGGGGCGGTAGCGCAGGTGCGCATTAATACTGTAACTATTGAAAGAAAGAAATTTAGTGAAGTTTATGGAGTTTTTCGGGCGCTGTACAGCTCATCTCGTCTGTTTTCAATGATATTTATGTTTCTTATGCGCAGATAATGTACAGCAGATGGAAAACGCAAACTGGTGGGAGTTCTTCTAAAGAGACAGGATTAAAATCAGTGGATTCTACCTACTGTGTCCCAACAAATATTCTGATGTTCACAGGATTCAGCAGTACAGCACTGTAAACTTGTAGCTAAAGTTACTAGACTTTCATGTTAAAATAAAATTATCAATTCTTTCATTTATTTATAATAAGGTATATGAAAATTGGTGAAATGATAGAATTTAAGTAGTACACATTCAAAAAATAGTTGTGATCCGAGTTGAAGGTGGAGTTCTGCCTGAGTTGGTCCTAATTCTTACAATAAATGGCATCTATAATAGTGAAGAAAAGGAATTGGCATAAACACGGCTTTGACAAGCACACAATTTAACGGCAAACAGCGTAAGTGTGGCTGTATTACAAGTTGCTAGCTAAATGATAGCTATATCACTGAAATAATATTGGCTATATGGCATTTGTTATTGAACAGGTAGACAAATAATCTTACCAACATCCTATCAGGTGGTCCTGTACCCTCCGCAACAACAGAACACTCCGTCTATCCTGTTTCCACACTCGCAACCTAAGCTAATCGTGATATAAAGCTAGAAACACAGCAATCTGAGAAGAAGCCGCTCATTGTTTACAAAATTCTTAATGAAGACAGTCCGCGTGATAAATTGAGCCATACCGCGTGACTAAAAGCGGGCGCGTTTTGAGCGGGAAACCTGTGGTTTTTTCTATTCCCATAGACTTTTGTATTGAGTTTTGGAATAGCACTTTCTCTCCGGTTTTGGAGTTTACTGAGGGAATATTTTTAACCGCTTCGGCGCGAGCTTTCCAATGGTGCAAACCCTGGATGCGTAGCTGCTTCCGTTCTAAAGTTATTCAAGTTTTTCTTGCGGCCAACTCAACTTGGACATACTATAGCTTCATGCTTGTTAAAGCACCTAGTGGCATCTTTCCAGTTCCAGAACCCACCAGATATAAAAGTAGATTCTCCTGCATGCCCAATAGAAACTTTTACTTTACCAGTTTTCAAGCCATTGATGCAAATGTGACAATAAGCTAAGTCTCCAGAGGCATCATAGTGGATCCATTTCCACTTGGCGAACCACGAACTTTGGAAAGAGCGGTTCACTATGTTTTTCTGTCCAAACTGGCGCTTGGGGAAGCTGTGGTTCTGCGGCTGATATGGCTCAGAAGGAACATCTGGTAAGGCGGCCATGCCTAAAACTTATCAATCTGGGCATGCCCAGTACTAATTTTAAAGTGGGGGTGTGGTTTCTAGGGAAAAAAACGGCACGGCCATGGCCGTGCTGGCAGTGCCAGCTCCTACGGCCTTGAGTAGTCTAGTGGACAATGTATTTTCAAGTAAATACTGTTGCGCAAGGCTTATAACCATGACAAAGAGCCCATTGACTTACCACCGACACTAACTCGAATAGAAATGGAAGTCCCTTAAGTTTTCAAGTTTGACTGCACCCGCAAAAGAATTCAAAACGGTAAACAATTCAATTTCTAGGGTGATACGGGTACTGATCGATAAACCAGAGGATTCTGTTTAGTGCAATTTGGGACGGGGTCGACCACATAACTAACACAAAAACGCGAGGGTCAAAGTACAAAATGCCTTACGTACGTCCATACATATATACAAATAAACTAGTGGTGTGCTTGAGCACAAATGGCGAGCGAGCCTGATAGTTAGGTAACATAAAATGTTACTATTTTTTGCTTACTTCATGCAAACACTATAATAGCAGTTATGACATTTGATTTCAGCAAACAAATACAAAATCACTCTCTTACCTGAAGTATCAAACATCTGCCATTCTGATAATCTCAATCACCAGTAACTCTTGAACAAGCTCTCAGCTACGATAAAAAATAAACCAGTGTTATTATTTGTAATTTTAGCCAACCAATATGGAATTACTACTTACCTCATTCTTGAGTATTGATAACTTCTGTAATATCAAATTGAAGTTACTTTGACCATCTGAATTACCTCGAATTCTTGACAACAAGCTCTCAGCTACATAAAAAAAAGACAATCAATTTTAGCACACAAATACAAAATTACTTTCTTACCTCATTTTCTTGAGCAGTAGTAACTTCCGTAGTACCAAATTTGAGTCATTCTGACTATTTGAATTTACCAGTCACTGTTGAAGCTCTTAGCTGAGTTAACAATAACAGAATTACCTGAATAAACTTAGAAAGCAGTGGAAAAGAAGCGCAGTTTGACAAAGACTTCACAATTGTTTCAAGAAGAGAGTAGCTATAAAAGTTTTGGTTGAAACAGAGTTGCGTAAGGCAGTGCAGCAGGATTCTCCGCGCTCGTTAATTGAAAAATACTGGAACTGTGAACGCTTTACCTAACTTACGTGATTAGAAGCGCGGGCGAAAACAGAGGTCTCACGTACCCCATAAACAGATAAATAAATAAATAAATATAGCGAAATCTCGATTGAGTTACCCCTGATAGTGTCTCGCTCGCTTCGCTTGCTCGCCAACAAACATCCCCGATTTTTTCATTTTTACCCCTGTAAGTGTCTCGCTCGCTACGCTCGCTCGCCAATAAATAAACAAACATCCCCGATTTTCGATTGTGTTACCCCTGTAAGTGTCTCGCTCGCTACGCTCGCTCGCCAATAAACATCCCCGATTTTCAATTGTGTTACCCCTGTAAGTGTCTCGCTCGCTACGCTCGCTCGCCAATTACTAACTTGGAGCCAAGCCTATCTCCAAGCGGTCATCTTTTTCAAGAGCTGAAGAAAAGCTGAAGAAGTGTAATACTCCCAAGGCCCAGCATTATGTATTCTGACAACATCAAGGCGATGCAGTTGGAGTCCTACTGGTTGTGCAGCTCCAGACGGAAGCTAAAACGCTGGCCGTGATAGGCAGTAACGCCGTAAAACTTGATACCTAGGGCCTGAGATACAACCGTAGCTAAATCAGCCATACCCGTGTAACAATTAGCGGTAAACTGGCGCCCTTGCACAAATACGCATGCGCTGTTTTGTGACGTCGCGTTTACGTGTACTAAAGGCCCACAACCCGCTCTAAACGTCATCATTTGATGACCCTTACCGTGTGTAAAAATATTTTGGTGAAAAACAGCCACAACTCACTTAATTTTTAAGGTATAGCTACCAAAGTTATACATAATAATTTTAAGGCAATTTTACATCATGTGTCAAATTTATAGAGATATAACTCAATAAATTCAAAAATCCTGGCTTAAACACTTTTTTCTTAAAATTTAAAATATTTCGAGATTCAAATTTCGTGTGCCCACAAAATCGGGCTCACATGAAACTTCAGGTATTAAAGTATCAGTATACCAAGTTATAGAGATAAGGAAAAATAATTTCTCTTTTTTCAGCTTAAAAACACTTCCAAATTCACTGTCTTGAAGCTCCCAGTTCCATCACCTATAACCACAACAATAACCACAAACCCACAAAATTGTTTTGTCTGTATGTCAATATGACATTAATGTATAATAATACAAATTTTTAGCTTTCTATTACACATACTTGAGAAATTATAGCAGAATTAGCAACCTTAACCAAAAAGCTAAAAAATCCACTCTTTAAGCTGGAAGCACTGTACTTATCCTACATGGGATAGTTACAGGCAGTGTTGTTTTGGTTTAGCAATTCCAGACTTTCTTAGTTTTAGTTATTCATACTAAAAAATATCTTGAATGCTTAGTTTTAGTTTTTTCCCCAAATTCTTCCTGAAGATTTAGTTAGTTTTTAATTTTTCTTCAATACCATGTAGAATATTTAGTTGAGTTATATCAATTGTCTTAGTTGTAGTTAATTTATGTTGCCTCACAAATTCTGCAATAATGAGACTTCTAAAAGAAAGTTGTTCATTTTTTCCAAAGAACTTCAAAAATGGCATATTTCTATGAAAACTTGGGTATTATTAATAAAGTATGGTATTTGTTATGTAGTTTAGAGAATAATTACTTGATGGGAATTTATATTTTCATTTCAAGAGAGACTGTGTGGAATTTGCGAAGGTCAGAGGTCAGTCACGTTCACAGGAGTCAACGAAAAAGGCCAAGAGTGGTGCTGCATTCAAGGTCACCATTTCGCCTGAAGTTGAATCTGATGAGAGTGTTGAGCTAGTTGTTCAACATGCCCTTACCATCGGTACAAGATGTCAGAGTCGGTGGATACTAGATTCAGGTGCCACTTGTCACATGTGCAACCGTGAATCATATTTTGAGCACATTCATGGTCTTGACAATCTCATGAAAATCACCCTTGGAGATGGAAGTACCTTGCAGGCAGCTGGTCGAGGAAATGTTGTTGTGGCAGTGAGATTTTCTGATGGGAAAGTAAAGAACTGCACACTATATAACGTATTGTATGTGCCTGGTCTATCCTTTAATCTTTTAAGTGTACCTGCCGCAGCCAGGAGGAACAAAATAACAACCTTTACAGGCTCTACGTGTGAGATAAGGAGTGACAGTGGAAGACTCGTTGCGTGTGGACACAGAGAAGGTAGCTTATACTATCTGGATTGTGATAGTAGTAATGAGCAAGTTCACTCTTCTTCCTGCAGTGATAAAATTACTGGAACAATGTGGCATCGCAGATTTGGTCATCTTGGTCTTTACGGTCTCAAGGCACTTCTGAAGCACTCGATGGTAGATGGTCTGGATGTGAATGATTTCCCAGAGAGTGAAATTTGTGAATCCTGCATAAAGGCTAAAGCACACCGACTACCCTTTGAAGCAAGCTCTGTGAATCGTGTTCAGGAGCCACTTGGGCGGATACATAGTGATGTGTGTGGAAAAATGGGAACTAAATCTCTCAGTGGTGGCGAATACTTCGTCACCTTTATTGACGACTATACTCATTATGTGTGGATCTATATCCTGAAGAAGAAGGATGAAGTACTGCAATTCTTTTGTAAGTGGAAGGAAATGGTGGAGCTTGAATCTGGAAGAAAGGTGAAGATAATACGTTCAGATAATGAAGGTGAGTATACCTCCTTTACGTTCAGTTCTTATCTTGCCAGCAAAGGAATAAAGCATGAGTTCACAGTTCCTCACACACCCGAGCAAAACGGTGTGGCTGAAAGGCAAAACCGCACTTTGGTAGAGGGTGTACGAGCTATGCTGAATGATTCCGGTCTACCTCATCGTTTCTGGGCAGTCAGCATTGTGTTTAATGAATCCTCAATGCCTGGAATTAAGAAGGAACCAGGAGAAAGTGAGGAGAAGTTCATCACCGTCAGCATACCTGAAGAACATGGAATAGCTGATAACACTGAGTGCACTGAAGGTGAAGATTTAATTCCTGAAACAGTTGGGGCAGAAAATGACAACTGTAACCGAGGTGAAGATAATCAAGAACAATACCAGATACTTTCCCACCTGTGCGAAGATCTTCTCGAAATATTCAACCACCGGATAGGTATGGCTTCTCATTAATTGGTGTTGATGATGAACAAGCTCCAATGTCAGTGTCAGAAGCCCTATCTTCGTGTGATAAACAGAAGTGGAAAGAAGCCATGGAACGAGAAATGAAGTCACTTTACTTAAATCATGTGTGGGAATTGATGGAGCCTCCTGAAGACCGAAAGATAATTGGAAGTAAATGGATATTTCGTAAGAAAGTTGACACTAGTGGTACTGTTAGTCGATACAAGGCACGTCTTGTTGCTCAAGGCTGCTCGCAGAAGCCTGGCCTTGATTATGAGGAAACTTTTAGTCCTGTTGTCTGTTTTGAGTCAATTCGATCAGTAATTTCAATCAGTGTCCAGAAGAATTTGCAACTCCATCAAATGGATGTCACAACTGCCTTTTTACATGGGGAACTAGCAGAAGAGATATACATGAAACAGCCTGAGGGCTACATTGAGTCAGGCAACGAGCATCTAGTTTGCAGACTTAAAAAAAGTATATATGGTCTCAAACAGGCACCAAGATGCTGGAATCATGCTCTTGACAACTGCTTGAAAAAGATGAATTTGAAGCAAAGCCTGAGTGATCCCTGTGTTTACATTTCTTCTGGTTTGGAGTTTCTGGTGGCCGTCTATGTTGATGACATTATTCTGGGAGGAAATAATGGCCTCAGAATAAAGGAGGTAAAGAAAGAATTGGGAAAGAAGTTTGAAATGAAGGATCTGGGTAAACTGCATCATTTTCTTGGGGTTGCCGTTAATCAGGATCAGAAAACAGGAAGTATATGGATTGGTCAAGCCTCCTATATAAGAAAGCTGCTTCAAAAATTTGAAATGTCTGATTGTAAGCCTATCAAATCTCCTGCTAATCCAGGTGTCAAACTCACGTCGAGTGGAGATGGTGACTATGTTTGTGATGAGAAGATTTACCGAGTCTTAATTGGAAGTCTACTGTTTTTGTCAACCAGAACCCGCCCTGACATTGCATATGCTGTGGGATGCGCTGCTCGTTTTTGCAGCAATCCAACCAGAGAGCATTGGACAGCTGCTAAGAGGATTCCGAGATATTTGAAGGGAACAGTGAACCTTGGCCTACTATATAGTCCCACTGGATCACCAGACTTCGTAGGATACTGTGATGCAGACTGGGCAGGAGATGTGCAAGATCGAAAATCAACGTCCGGCTATTTGTTCATGCGAGGAGGTGCAGCTATCACATGGCGAAGTTGCAAGCAATCTTGCGTATCTCTGTCCACCACAGAAGCGGAATATGTAGCGCTTGCTGAAGCAGCTCAGGAAGCTGTATGGTTGCAGAAACTGAACAGTGACCTTCTTGGCAGGAATGTTAGCAACACACTAATATATGAAGACAACCAGTCTGCTATGTGCATCGCAAAAAGTCAGATAAGCCGACGAAGAACCAAGCACATTGAAATCAAGTATCATTATATTCGTGAACTTGTGGACACTGGTCGCATTAATCTTGTGTATTGTCCATCTGAAGAGATGATAGCAGACATCCTTACCAAAGGACTCTCAGTGCCTCAGTTTGAAAAGTTGCGTACTTTGGCAGGAATGTGTGAATGCTTTGATTGCTGAAAGTGAGAAGGAGTGTTGAAATATTGACTATCGAACACTTTCAGTTAAGTGGTCTCATTGAAACTTATCTATCATCATGCATGCATACACTATCTATTTATAAACACAATCAATTACGTAACTATTATCATACGTTCGTTGTCTTTTTTGGCTGACGTCACCTTAACAGGTTCTGATGCTGGCTAAAATACTCTTGATTAAAGCTATTAACCAACAATTCTTACCAAAAGTACAATACCCCAAAACTAAGGGGTTTTAGTTTTAGTTTTAGTTAACTAAAACAACACTAGTTACAGGATAGGCAGTTTCCTACAGTGTGGGTCATGTAGGAAATTTCGGCCTCGTGTGTGTGCCTATGTGTAATCTAGGAATGGCAATTGGGAGATAGCTACCTCACATACTTCAACGGAGACATGAAATAGCTATTAGGCTTGCCATAACAAATAGCTAGTGAATAATGGAAGTGCACACATTAATTTACTACATAATTGGAAACACTTTACCTTAAAAGCAGAGAGACTTTTAACTTTTCTTAAATTGATTATCAAACTTCATGATTAATTCAGTGATTGTGACAGTGAGTCTTCCAATGAGTATGTAGCGAGAATACCCTCTCAGTTGCTGCAGATGAAGACCGAAATAAAGCTTTTTTGAAATGATTTAACCCACAAAGGTATGTATTCACCTCGAACCCACTAGTTCCACCATTCACACATATTAAACTCTGGTGATACACTCTCTGCAGCAGCAAAGTAGCTATGTAGGCAACTCATGGACTTCAAGACTTCATTCTTCCAATGTCCTCAATATTAGCTAAACACGAGAAGACTGTGGGGTTTGTTAGGGTTGGCAGCTGTTTCCTGCTGCCGCCAGAGAAGAAGGTTGCTCCCAGACAATGCTTAGTAGCCGAATATCCACCTTGTTACTCTATATCCTCCTAGCTGGGTTGCTCTGCCTATTCCTCAGGATTGTCAAGGATTGGTGGGAATTGGATGATTAGGTCTCTATTCTCACAAGCACGAGTGAGGGCCATAATATTAACAACCGTTTCCCATGCATGATAATAGAAAGTGCAGCAAAGGTGCACAAGCACTCTCTGTTTCTAATTAGTGTTCTTTTGTCTTCTCTTCTGGGTGGGCATTCCCACAAAGGCTGAAACTGAAATTAGTTCATTATACTCTAGTGCAGCCTAAATTCTGGCTCTTTTGGTGTGGAAGTTATAATATATTGGACTGTTTTGAATAGTTTCACGTTTCTTTGCACTTCTTTATTTAAAATAATAGTTTCACAAAAATTTGTGTTGGAGTAGCTTATTATTCAGACACCAAATTGTTCCTGGAATGAGTTGCAATAGCCTAGCGGACAGCCTCCACCATTATAGTCATGGTAGTCAATTGCTGTATGCTCTCAAGCTCATCGGCTAGTCAGTAATGTTCAGAATCACTGTACATACATTTCATGGGATACAAAACCCTTAAAATAATATTAAGGGACTGCCAAGAGTTGTGAGTAGTGGTGGAGCTAGAGGAGTGATTATGAACTTGATAACGTTTCATTAGAAATTCTTTTTTTAGTATTTATTGTAAATTGTGAGTACAACGGACAGACTGATATTGAAGTGTAGTGATACAAACGATAAGCTTTAATGGAACATGTGATAAGCTTTTATAGTAGTGATTTGGACTTTAAGTAACATCACCAGTTGATGTTGTTTGTGAAGTTTAAAGGGCACTAGCAATGCTTATCTCACAATCTAGGTGAGTAACAGATTCTCTGGCAGTGACTTTATAGGCTTCTGATGGAAAATCTTTCTTTAAATATCATAATGTTGCCACGCTATAGTCATTAGTGATTGACCAGGACCCAGAGTAGAATAGAATGATACCCTCCACTCTAGTCATCCTTTGTCTTTTATTCCATGTGATTATTATATTATTTATTTCATGACAAATGAGCATCCTCCTAACAGAATAAGAAAAAACTATAGCAAGCTGGAGTCATAATTGAGGTTTTAATGACTTGAATATCCAATTTTAATGATAAATTCTTCTAATTAGACATAACTGTGACAGAGAGTCTTGAATTTTGATGTAGCGAGAATACCCTCTCAGTTGCTGCAGATGAAGACTGAAATAAAGCTTTTTTGAAATGATTTAACCCACAAAGGTATGTATTCACCTTGAAACCACTAGTTCCACCATTCACACATGTTAAACTCTGGTGATACACTCTCTGCAGCAGCAAAGTAGCTATGTAGGCAACTCATGAACTTCAAGACTTCATTCTTCCAATGTCCTCAATATTAGCTAAACACGAGAAGACTGTGGGGTTTGTTAGGGTTGGCAGCTGTTTCCTGCTGCCACCAGAGAAGAAGGTTGCTCCCAGACAATGCTTAGTAGCCGAATATCCACCTTGTTACTCTATATCCTCCTAGCTGGGTTGCTCTGCCTATTCCTCAGGATTGTCAAGGATTGGTGGGAATTGGATGATTAGGTCTCTATTCTCACAAGCACGAGTGAGGGCCATAATATTAACAACCCTTTCCCATGCATGATAATAAAAAGTGTAACAAGGTGCACAAGCACTCTCTGTTTCTAATTAGTGTTCTTTTGTCTTCTCTTCTGGGTGGGCATTCCCACAAAGGCTGAAACTGAAATTAGTTCATTATATTTTAGTGCAGCCTAAATTCTGGCTCTTTTGGTGTGGAAGTTATAATATATTGGACTGTTTTAAACAGTTTCACGTTGCTTTGCATTTCTTTATTTAAAATAATAGTTTCACAAAAATTTGTGTTGGAGTAGCTTATTATTCAGACACCAAATTGTTCCTGGAATGAGTTGCAATAGCCTAGCGGACAGCCTCCACCATTATAGTCATGGTAGTCAATTGCTGTATGCTCTCAAGCTCATCGGCTAGTCAGTAATGTTCAGAATCACTGTACATACATTTCATGGGATACAAAACCCTTAAAATAACATTAATGGGACTGCCAAGAGTTGTGAGTAGTGGTGGAGCTAGAGGAGCGATTATGAACTTGATAACGTTTCATTAGAAATTCTTTTTTTAGCATTTATTGTAAATTGTGAGTACAACGGACAGACTGATATCGAAGTGTAGTGATACAAACGATAAGCTTTAATGGAACATGTGATAAGCTTTTATAGTAGTGATTTGGACTTTAAGTAACATCACCAGTTGATGTTGTTTGTGAAGTTTAAAGGGCACTAGCAATGCTTATCTCACAATCTAGGTGAGTAACAGATTCTCTGGCAGTGACTTTATAGGCTTCTGATGGAAAATCTTTCTTAAAATTCATAATGTTGCCACGCTATAGTCACTAGTGATTGACCAGGACCCAGAGTAGAATAGAATGATACCCTCCACTTTAGTCATCCTTTGTCTTTTATTCCATGTGATTATTATATTTATGTCATGACAAATGAGCATCCTCCTAACAAAATAAGAAAAAACAATAGCAAGCTGTAGTCATAATTGAGGTTTTAATGACTTGAATATCCAATTTTAATGTTAAATTCTTCTAATTATACATAACTGTGATGCTAAATTCCCTGCATAGTTATTTCTTCTCACTAAAACTTTCTGCTTTTAACTTATTTTTTCTATTCTCATTTACTTTGGAGGTTGTTTATGAACAAAAAGTAGCTGGATATTTTTAGGTTAAATTCCACTGGTATATACTGTATCACAATAATTAAATTGATTACTGAGCTACTTGGTACTTGCAGACAACCATTGCATGCTAATATTACAATTCTCAATATATTTTGCTATGTGAGCTAGGAGCAAGGTTGGAGGTGAGATTTCTGTGATTGATAATACTTATCACTTCTATTCAGCCTTGACAATGGTTGTTATGGGTCTATTCCTTTAGCTGGATTGTGTTTGAGGGTTGTAATTCCTCAAGCTCACGTGATCCTAAAAGGTGAAGAATCAGAACTCTAGCCAAAACTTTAACCAGAGCTGTGGTTGCAGGCCTGGGTCAGACATAAAGCATTGAGCCATGAATAACATTATGTGGAAGTAGAGCTTGTGATATAATATTCGTGTGTGCGCTGAAGTGTTATGAGTGCTGATAATGTTTGTAGAGGATGTTCATTCCTGTAGCAGTTGTTCAGTCTGTTGGCCTGAACACTTTACCTAATAACTTTTTTTAAGCAGTATTAACAGTGTAGATTATTTAACAAAATTTATGTATTTTTATTACATTGGCTGTGCTTATAGCTAGATATCTCATATTTACAGTCTTGTTATGATTTAGCTAGCTGAAAACTATACTATAAAATCTAATACTATAATATTTCTGGTTTACTTGTATTTACTATAATTATAATGGTGCATGAAATTCTATAAAAGGAGGAGCTATTCATTCCTATCACAAGTAAAGTATAATACATAATGTATGAAAGATAAGTTAGCTAGTGATTGTGAAAGATAAGTTAGCTAGTGATTGTGAGTGAATTGTCAGATTTTGGCATTAGGCAAGAAGTAGCTAATAGGAAGAACTCGACTATTGCTCTGATCATAACTAAATAAAACCACACTAGCTAATATGACTGTAACTACAAACCATTGCACATGGCTTGAATAGTCCAGAGGCTGGGAGTATAGTGTCTCCAGAAGTACAGCAACTAAAATATCAATGGATCTATCATTTGAAGAGAGAATAAAAGTTAGGTTAGCCACACCGCAGTATCCATAAATTTCCAGATAGCGCTAAACTAGGTGATCTGTTTTGTATTAGTGTTATGGTGTAAGGGTCCCAACCAGCTTTTGTATGGAGACAAATAAAAAGTGCAATCAATTGTGGATTAGACTTGAGATATGGAAAAAATAAAGATAACAAGTTAGGAAATAAAGATATCCATACATATGATGTTAATGTCAGAGAGAAGATGTGAAGGTTCATTATGATAAGTTGAGTTCAGTTCCAGTTCAGGCTGAGGGCTAAACAGATAGTCCAATGAATACAATTTGTGTGAGCTTTGCAGACAGCAGTAGTTTAATAAAGCAGTTTTAAACAGCAAATTAACTTTCTTGTAGTTATATAATGAATACAATGAACTACTTAAAGGCAAAATATTATTCTGTAGTATGAGTTTCAGGATACATAAAAGCTGAACAAATTATAGTAAGTGTGGCTGAACTTTGCTGTGACTAGTACATAGAGTAATTAGTAGTGTTAGCTACATAGAGTAATTAGCAGTGTTAGCTACAAAGCTGAACCTTAAAAAGCCAGCATTTATCACGAGTATGAAGAATTGCTATGGATGTATAGTGATAGAAATATGATATGCCTAAATGGAAAATATTGCGAGTATGATACTATCAATAAATCAGACATTTCTTGCGTTTAACTTGTAATAATTTTGTGAGTGTGATAATATCGCTATATCAGACAGGATTCTTGTGTTGAACTTATAGTATTAATCTAAAAATCCATCTTGAGAGTATTCAATGGGCAATAGCAACACTTACTCACAATCTGATGGAGTAGATAAATTTATAGGACAGAGACTTTATTGGTTTCCGATTATAGAAATTCTCTCTCATAATATGTTAGGTATTGTCACACTAGTCATATGCAGTTTAGCTAGTAATAGATTCGATCAATTACGAATGGTATATAGACGACATACAGATTTGAAAAATCCACAAAGATTGAGACCATATTTCTTACTACTGTACATAAATTTGGAATAAAATTTCATTAGTAAATTCTACTATTCATAGTCTTACTACATAAGTTTTACTAGCAACCACAAATACAGTAGCCAGGAGAGAACATTCTGGTATAAAAACAAGCATCAGTGAGGACCTTACCAGTGTGTAGGTTAGAACCATGAAGCTTCTCATTCTTTTGTCTTCTCTGCTAGTCCTCACCTTGCTGCAGGAAGCTTTCTCCACTCACCTGGAAACTTGTGAGTGTAACCAGATCAGAAATCTGGTTGATACCACTGTCAAGAAGGCAATGAGTCAGCTAGAAGACAGACTGCTAGAACATTTTAACTTAACTCTAGAAAACCAAGTAAACATATTCGAAGACAGACTAGATACTACCATGAAAAAGTTTTTGAAACCGATAAAGGAACAACTTGATTTTCACCTTCCATCACCATCGATGCTTGGAACTAAAGAGCATCCAGTTAAATCCTGTCAAAACCTGCACAAGATAAATCCCAAAAGTCCTTCTGGCTACTACTGGATCAAACAGTCTTCTGGGTCTCCTGTGAGAGTGTACTGCAGTATGAGTGGAACCTGTGGCAGAGAGACAGGAGCGTGGATGAGGGTGGCCAACATAGACATGAGGAACACCAGTCAATCCTGTCCAAGAGGACTCACCTTATTAACCTCTCCTAGACGAGTTTGTGATATTACATCAAATGGATGTGTGAGTAACACATTTAGTGTACAAGGATTTCAGTACAACAAGGTTTGTGGGAAGATTATTGCATATCAGAAGAGAACCTCAATTGCCTTTTATTTTGGAAGTCGTGGTATTGACAGAGACTATGTCTTTGGAGTGAGCCTTACACATGGCCAGAACCCACGCAAACACATCTGGACATTTGCAGGAGCTTCAGATGAAACTAATCGACATTTTTACTACAAATGTCCCTGTATCAACACTGCCTTGACTGCATCACGAGTTCCCAGCTTTGTTGGAAATGATTATTTCTGTGATACTACTCTCAGTGGTCCATATACCGGTTCTAATCAAGTATACAATTATGATCCTCTGTGGGATGGGCAAGGATGTGGTTCTACTAACAGATGCTGCTCTTTCAATACTCCTCCTTGGTTTGTAAAGAATCTCTCCTCTTCAACCAGTGACAACATAGAGATGAGAATGTGCCGACCAAATAATTCAGGTGCCACTCCTTACGAAAGAGTTGAACTCTATGTGCAGTGATTTATTTATGTGTGATTAACGGAATCATTTTTCTTTTTTAGTTTAGTTGATTTCATTTTGTATACATATTAACTCGCCAACAATATTCTGTGTTTATACATCCTGTCATTGTAGTTACTGCACATTTCCAATTGTAATGTTCTTATCTCTCTAGTTTGATTCGGTCTAACCCCAATATTTTCACCTTCTCTTATGATCTATCATTGACGTTCAGATGTAGATGTTGTGTAGTGTATTGTGCTGAAATTTTGTGTCATAAGACACAAAGTTCAGCACAATACACTAAACAACAAATGCGATACACAACCAATAATTTGTGGTTCACTGTTCAGGATATTTCCTCCTCCTTCATACCTCAGGAGTGATGGAGGGGAGGCAGGAAGGGCTCAGGTTCCCCTAGATTTATGACTTTGGGGGGCACAGGGGGGGACACACGACATGCTTCAATTATTAACAGTATTTCCTCATTCGTTTTAATAAATTATATATTTGGAAATAAATGTTAACATAAGTGATTATTTATGGTTACAAAATAAAGGAAAAGAAACAATGACACCCAGAAACAATAAAATATAGCCAATTAATATGCTTTATAACAGCTCATTATGTATGTATCTTTAGGATGTATATTAAAATATCTAGGTGGGTGTGGAGCTGTTACTTAAACATTAAATAAATAAGACTATTATGTTCCTCATATTTGAGAAAACAAAGTAACCAAGTTTGGTTTGCTGTGTGTTTACCTCAAAATTTAATTGCATCAGTCTATTTCAGGTTCTCCTCGCTCACCTGGATATTTTATATGCAGCCTAAAGATACACAATCAGCTGTTAAAAAACTTTATTGAATGAAACAAGGTTATGCAAATAATAGCCGCTTGGCTGCTAGACCATTGTTTGTGTATCCATTTTTTTTTCTTAGGGGAGAAGGTGGAGGGATGAGGTGAGGGGATCCAAGTTCAGGAACAGACAACCTCTCCTCACAGGAAGCAGCAGGAAAACAGTCTCCTGCTGACTCAGGGGATCAGCCCAGGAATGAATACTCGACCCAGAGACTATAACTTTTGATATTCTGTACTTTACATGAATATAATTTTAACATTATAATCATATTCATATCTATACACCACCCATTAATCTCTGTAACATTGTGCATTCATTTAAGTAATGTGTAATCAGTGAGTATACTCAGTGATCACAAATATAGCTAAACTACTGACTGTAACCTCGCTAAGTCTACAACAGTGGCATCAGTATTCATTGATCAGTATGATATGTATTTATGCAATAGGTAAGTATGCAAAAAACATGCAACATATCTTATTCATGGTGTCTCTTCCCCAATAAAACATCTGGAGAGACAGACTTAGCTCGCACTATATTGGTCATACACAATACAAAGTAACTCAGAGTTTTGTACAGTTTGGATCTTCTGGAAAGCATAGTAACTTGTCATTTTGGACACTATGTAAGTTAGAAAACTTGAATTAAGTTTCAACTGAATTTACAATAAATCAATAGCCAATTATAATACAAACAAGGGCTGTCTATTATATGCTATAGTTTTGTACATTATATAATTACAGCAACCTTTCTTCATAATGGCCATTTAAATTTTTTTTTTTAAAGGTAGAATTGGTGATAGGTCTTTATATCAATTTCTTATTCTTTAGGGCAGTTCCTAATCTTGATAGTCGAAGAGAGGAAAGAAATCTGTATGTTGTGTATTTTATGAAGTTGTAGGAGACTTATTCACTAACCAGCAATAATAAGCAGTCACACTGATTCACTGCCAGTCACTGGTGTTTGTTACTTAAAAACTAGATTCAGCTTTTAAAATATAGCCATGTAGCTAGTATAATTTTTAGAAAATTCATTTTAATACTGAGTCTCTAGCTAAACACCAAACCTGTTGGAAAAGTAAGCACAGACAAATACAGAAACCCTATCTTTACATTATTATTTGGACTAGACCTTACCGAACGTGTACATTTAGATTTATTGACTCACCATTCTGAATTATTTGTCATCTATGAATATTGTTAGCCCGTATTAAATACATGTACTACATTTTCATCCAATCTGTAAGCATTAAAGGCATTCCCTTCACCTGTTGCAAATGTTTTTAAACAATTACATTTCTTTACCCCTGAATATTATTTATAGATACCCTGTGTCACAAATATATTCTTAAACCTCTGTGGAAGTCCATCAATTTTATTGTTACATCATATTATAGTTCAATACAGTAATTGAGTATAGGCCTTGACAAACTGCACTTGTTTAATTAAGGAGCCTAATGGTTAACGTATTCCTTCTGATAAGAAAAATTACTACTATCAAAAGCATGACCGCTGAAATGGCATAACAAGCCATTATGTACCAAAGCAGTGACACCATCATGAGGAAGGGAATAAGTTACATAGCTATATAATAAGGTGTCAGATAAATGACAATAATTTTATGTGTGAATTTTAAAGACAACATAATATGATAATGGACGCCTTAAAAATGATTTAAATATTATAATGAAATATAAATTGGATTAAATAATCAGTCCAAACTGTAGGAAGATGCAGTCTAAGCTCCATTGCTTTTTAAATACTAGAAAGGTATAAATAAAGTTAATGAGATAATGTGACCACTCTATGAGATGCTTTTAAACACACCATTTCAGTAGGAAGATATCGCTTAAAATAGTAGCAATTTCACTTAGTTATAAATAAATAGTATTCAAGTTAGTTGGTGATAAATAATTGAAATGATGCTGTAGAAAAATCACAGTTTGCTAAACCTTGTATAGCTATATTAAGTCACAGCAAAGTAATATGAACTGAAGAAATGGTTGTTTTCTCATGATCACCCATCATTTTTATTGCAGTTGCTGGGTGATATTAAAAGAGATTACCACGAGAAAGTAGATCTTGCCAATGATGAAATGCGTACCACCTCAGAAAGGACTGTAGCTACTTTACTTGGCAAGATGACTTTATTGTGAGAGTAAGTCCCAAATTACAAATATATAATATCATATAGACTATACTATCTGATAGGATTATTTTTTTTGTGTGTGTGTGTGTGGAATATGCTTAATATTTCATGCAGCAACAGAGAAAAGCCCACAGTTTATTTACAGCCAAATTGAATTACAGCCAAAATTAGAATTTAACACCGTATTTGACTTGAGAGCTAGAATGTTGATCTTAGGATTACAAAGGAACACTTTCACTGAACAGTTATGAATATATTCAGCAAAAATATAAAACATACACTTGCTTCATAGTGTAAATGTAGTTGTGAGTTTAAGTGTCAGATATCTTGCATAAATAGCCGGCATTCTTGGTCTCAATAAGTGCAGAAATTCTTATAACAATAGTTCGACAGATGTAGTGAGTTTTGTAGAAAACAATCAACGTATGAATATTATGCAAAACATTAATTAGCTACAGTATAGCAACAACAATAGTCCAGTCAATCAACTCTAAATGAAAGCTGTTGCAGGATTAGAAATTGAATAAATAACATCATTGAAGACTCCAGAAGACAACTAATTACTGTTTTTGAATTATTGTTGACTTAAACCAGATGTAATGTAAAATGGGAGGAGACAGTATTAGGGGTGGACAATGCAAAATTGGGTATATTATGTTATATATATATATATATATATATTTAATTCCACTCTAGATATCTTCACAATGATATCTTTTGGTTTATGACCCTTGAAATAACTCACCCAGATATTTCATGCTGTACTCTAACTTAGTAGTTATAGCAACTGGCCAAACTTGCACATTTTCTTGGTTTTTACAGCTACCTTCCTCAGGTAACTCAACCTGGTTAGAGCAGCTGCTAAAATATCAGCTGGGGGTGTGGGCCCCTACAACCAACTTTACCTGTGAGTTACCAGTCCTCTACTAACTACAGTGGTGAAGTTGTCTGGGGTAGAATAAACCACTTATTACACTTGTCAGAGTGATATTTCACTCTCAGGCTTTATTTTCAGACTCTGGCTCATGAAATTAGCCTGCTCTTGAAATATTTAGCCTTATCACACTCTGACTCATGTAATAAGTACTATGTATATATGTATGTATATACAGGCTGAGTAAACTCATTAACAACAATACAACAGACAGCAGCACACTTGAGGCTAGACTTACCACAACAATGAAACAACTCCTTAAACCAAAAAAGCAGCAACTGGACTATCATTTTCCTCCACCTTCATAGCTGGGAACTAAAGACAAACCAGCTAACTCATGTAAAGATGTGTACAAGACAAATCTCAAAGCTTCTTCTGGCTACTATTGGATCAAACAGTCTTCTGGGTCTCCTGTGAGAGTTTACTGCAGTATGAGTGAAACCTGTGGAAGAGAGACAGGAGGGTGGATGAGGGTGGCCAACATAGACATGAGGAACACTAGTCAATCCTGTCCTAGTGAACTCAGCTTGATCTCCTCTCCTAAACGAGTTTGTGATATTACATCAAATGGATGTGTGAGTAACACATTATGTGTGCAAGGATTTCAGTACAGTAAGGTATCTCGCGCTTTCTATTACAGATCCCATGGTATTAATGGGGATTATATTGATGGAGTGAGCCTGACACATGGTTATAATCCACGTAAGCATATCTTGAGTTTTGCAGGAGCATCAGATGAAACTACTAACAACTATTCCTTTAAATGTCCCTGTGTCAACACTGCATTGACTTCATCACGAATTCCCAGCTTTGTTGGAAATAATTACTTCTGTGACACAGTTAAACAGTAATGCATACTCAAATTATCGCCCATATCCCCTGTGAACAGGCGACCCTATATGGGATGGGAGAGGGTGTGATTATAATACTTGTTGTTCTTTCAACAGTCCTCCATGGTTTATCAAAAATCTTCCCTCAACTACAACAGATAACATAGAGATTAGGATGTGTAGACCTGCTAGTTCTGGTCTTCCTCTTGAAATAGTGGAACTATTATGTACAGTAGTATTGTATCTTAGCTAAATGTATACTAAACAGTGTGAATTTTAGATATATTTTTGGAGTAAGAATATTTTAATATTTTTAGAATGTCCATTAAAAACTACAACAAAAAAATAACTCATAGTGGTGGGAATTCTGCTCTGTCCGTTGTCCGGAACTCGGAAGCTCCTAATATACTATTATCACTAGGAAATCCATCTGTAGTTTTGAGTTTTTCCGCTGTATCGCGGTTGTCCGTTTTTCGGAAGGTCTGTTGAATGAGGTCTAACTGTACACATTAGGTTAAAAAATTGCAGATTACTACAACATACAAAAAGTGCTTCACTTAATGGACATTCGTTGACACATATCAAAAATTTACTACAGTTCAGACAATTTATTGAATCAACAAGTTCTATCTCGGGTCCATAGAGGCAGTAGATGACGTATATTTCTAACCCGCAGTCCAGTCATGAGTAGCCAGACTTTTACCAATCGCTAAAGTGGGAAAGGAGTGGACCTAGGGCAAGTTGTGCATAATATAAGTGTGATATTTTAGCGACCCCTTGCTCTAACTTCCTGAATGAAATTCAGTTATTCGTGTACTTTTAACCTCCGTCAAATAGCTCCATAAGATAAGGAATCCAGCTTCTTTAATCAACAGGAGGAGAAGATGACAATGATGGTGACAACCCATTTGTTTTCTCCTTCACTTAAATTGAAGAGCTTCAAAGAAGCAATTGGAAAATGTAAGCTCATATTTGGAGCATCATGACCATATAAAGAAGTCAGAGAGTAAGGACTATAATTGATGTGATTTTTTTTTGTTCAAAAAGCCAGCATACTATGTTCTATAATTTTATTTATTTATTTTTCACTCAATTCATATAATCTAATACACTTTGTACAATCAATTATTAGATAAACAGTCAAAAAGTGATGGTTTCCGAGAAAGGACAGCTTCTCAACAATGAACAAAGCTGGTGTTCCCATTTTGTCCTTTATTCGGAAGTTCGACTGTAGCTATAAATTGTAACTTATTTACATGATAGTTAAAGCCTGTTCTGAGGATATTATGGTCAAAATGGTCCACATGTAAGAAGTGTAACCCTAAAAGAGGAGTATTTTGAGGCCATATTATGAACTGGCTTTACTAGCCAGCATTCTGGTGGTCAGTATTAGCCTTGCAGATGACATTGGGGGTCATGGCAACAGACAAAACTCACCCAACTCTACTAGGGGAGCAGACTTTGTTAACTCTACTTAACTCCAGCATCTGTATCAGGACAATATGGATATCTTATTAAGAACTCCTAGCTACTAAAGTCCAGCTTCTTCGATAATATGGATTAATAACCCAAGTCTATTTAACTCTACAAGCTAAGAGATATAATCTTACTTCAAACAATTAATTCTTATAACAATTTTTATACCAAATTTCTCTCCTGTGGTATTACAAGTCCACAATTAAAACAAAAATGCCAAGTCAGCTTTTAAAATAAGGAGGAATTATGACTCATAATTTCCTGCAAACACATCCTAAAGTAATAACAACAAAAAAAGGAAATTATAACTCATACTACTCCTAATGGGGGAAATATATTAGGTGGGTAATAAGAAGTTTTTGTTAAACAGAAGAAATTCAAGGCCACAATATTTGTATATAGTCCAATTATATATAAAATGTCCTAAGAATAACTTGTAGGTTTTTCTTATTCACTGCATAATATTAAATTAATACAAGGAGTTCATTAATGGTTTTTTGTTTTGGAGAAATCTGAAAGTAGATAAGGGTTATCAGGTATGATTTTTAATGCTATCAATGGAAGTACTAGCTAATGAAATTGCAGACTTTGTGTAACTTATGAACACTTAAAGAAGCAGTGCTAGATACACAGCCACACAGCTGGAATCATATGTTCAGTTTGTTGTTGACATTGAACAATATGCGCATGTTCTGATTTCTGAACCATGACAGCTCCAAGACCTAATGAAGGTGCATCAGCTGCTGAGACTAGCTATACATTGAGTCAGTGGATTAGTGCCAACAAGGTAGATATTATCAGCTCTTTCCTTGACAAGCTTCTTGATATTATGGCTGAGAGGACTCTCAATGTTTGAGTAATTTTCTGCCAGATTAAGTGAAAATTTCCCAATTTCATCAGTCATTTCCCAAATAGGAGTTTAGCAATTAAAAAACAACTCTATTTGTGGTATATATTTTTCCCACATTCTTAATAAGCCAACGTGATTTCAGTATGTGGGTAGATAGTTATGAGAGTATCACTGGAGTGAGTTGAAGAAGATGTTACTTTTAGTTATAATCTACTTCAATTGTGACTGATTACTAATGCCAAGAACATCTCTGTGACAACGGTAGTTTCTCTTTTTTTTAAATTTTTTTTTTACTAAACTGCATTTATTTAAGTGCATATACATGTAAGGTGTGGGAATATGTAATGATTTTGCAATATAATATATGCTAAGATAGGGCCCAGTCATAGAAAAAAGGATAGTCTGATGTGATGCAGGCTAGGGTTTATCTCACAAGCCTGACACTTATATGATAAAATAAATGATTGAAAAAAGTCAGCCATGCCAGTAAAACTGAAAACAACAACAACAACAACAACAATAAGAAATGAGAGAGCTAACTGAGAATTGGCTAGAACATGGGTTGATTTTGGCACTTGTTGCTATAATATAATATATAGTACTTATTAAATGAGTCAGAGTGTGATATGAAGAAATATTTCAAGAGCAGGCTAATGTATTTTCAGGAGCCAGAGGGAGTGAAAATAAAGCCTGAGAGTGAAATGTCTAGCGATGCCACTCTGACAGAGTGTATGAGTGGTTTATTCCACACTAGTTGTAGGGGCTACTCACACCCCCAGCTGATATTTTAGAAGCTGCTCTAACCAGGTTGAGTAGGCTACACACACACCAGATGAAGGTAGCTGTACAAACCAGGAAAAGTGGCAATGTTTGTACTTTCGTCTTCCTTTTTAAACTGAAGCGGTCTTTACTGTCGATTCCACCTGCATTTAAGTTACAATTAGCTAATATTGCGCCTTTTTCCTTTTTTCCGTTCTCTTTTAAACCTATGATGCCTTACCTCGAAGATTCCAACTGCTTTTTACAGTTAATCACCTTTTGTACCCGTTCATGCATGCAATGGCAATGCTTTACCAAACCGTTTAAGCTCATGAATTATTCATGAATACACACCATCAGTCACCGTAGTCGTCGTCATACTGACACACAAGCATATAGATTCCATGCTAGATATCTTCAAAAAGATACATGACCAGTGAAATAACTGGCATTATTTCACAAAATACAGCTCAGAAGACATCTAGCATAGAGAAGTACTCCAATTGTGCCTTTCATTTTGGAAGTCGTGGTATTAAAAGAGGCTACGTCTTTGGAGTGAGCCTGACTCATGGTCAGAACCCACGCAAACACATCTGGACATTTGCAGGAGCATCAGATGAAACTAATCGTAACCCAACCTTCAAATGCCCTTGTACCAACACTGCCTTGTCTCCTCGAGTTCCAAGTTTTGTTGGTAATGACTACTTCTGCAATACGGGTCTCAGCACACATTACTCAACTTTTCCAAATGGTAGAGTGCATACTGCTGACCCACTATGGGATGGAAAGGGGTGCGGCAGGACAAAAACTTGCTGCTCTTTCAATACCCCTCCATGGTTTGTTAAAGGTCTTTCTTCTCCTACAACTGAAAACATAGAGATGAGGATGTGCCGACCTGATGGTTCAGGAACTGCTCCCTTTGAACTCGTGGAACTTTATGTAATGTAATTTGAAACTGGTGTAGTATTAACTCTTCTATGTCACTGACTTGTGTGCAATTGAGTTTTTTTTTAAGTTTTAGCCTAGCCTTTAGCTCACTATTTTAGAAGTGTAAAAGATGTATAGTGACATTTGGAATGAGAAAATGTAAAAATGTATTTTAGAAAATATCAGAGAGTAGTTTAGTATTAGAGTGCCAGTAGGTAACTAAACTACACTTTCCAAAACTAAGCTAAGCTACATGGGTATAGATAAATCAAACAACAACAATATATAAAACAAAAGATAGTTATAATCCTTTCAATGATTCAGTCATTTTGGGAGGTTTACAAATTTTCTTGTTCTAACTGCCAATATTGTTAATTAAACCATGGGTTCGAAGAATTATCACTGATAACCATCCCGATCCCCGAAGGTGATGCCTGAGGAAGATCTGTGTCCAATTTAACTCCCTTTGTGGTACAAATATTTCCCCCCCACAGGCTATTGGAGAGGAATATCAGAGGGGAATAACATTTTAATCCATGGTTGTTACCACAGCAACTATGGCATAATACTAATTAGCTTATAGTTATGAACTTTATAACAAAACCGCAATATCCATTTAAGCCCGTGACCCTTATGAGTATTGATGTAAAAATGTTTCTGCAGTACTATGGTGATATACTAATTAGTAACTTGTACAAATTACTGGTAAAGATTCTGCAGCAATGGGAGTTAGTACAGCACCATTACAATTTAAGAGCACATAACATTACCACAAATATCATAACCACTATACAAAAAGAAAGAACGTAGATAGAAAAGATCATTAAATGAAGTCTCAACTGTAAATAATTGGCAAATGACAGTAGTTAGGATGTCCAGCAAATTGAAGCAGATATTTGAAACTGTAAAAACCCCAATTTTTGAAAGCATTCATGCTCTATTGTATTTCAATTAACATGGTATTGTAAATATCATTCACATTATAGTAGAAAATGAAAATTATTCCTTTCATTTGTGTAGTAACCATACGATTTTGTGTGCATGTTTAGTGATCACATACCATCTGTTTTGTATCTATAAGTGCTTAAAATCTGAAAATTTAATGTACAAACTTTGCATGTGTCTTTTCTACTATCAGTGAAAAGTAAAGTACTTGCTCTGTTATTAATGTAGTAGTGGGTGGAATGGTTGATTATGATGATCTAAGTGAGCTCTGTATTCTTGTATTTTAACTACTGGATATTGGACTAGTTTGAGTAATTGCTTTTGCTTTCATTCATTAAGAGCAGAGCTATTGTACTTAATAATATATATATAGTTGTGGGAAACATACTATTAAAATATTTACAAATATCATGATCAATCTCTGATTTGTTTAGCTAATTGAGATTTATCAGACAATTGTTTAGCTAAATAATTTCTTTATGGTTGCATGATGATGTGCTTCTCTGCCAGTTAGTATCCACTTCCTGTTATCTCTCAGTATGGGTTCTGACTGTGCACCCATGCTACTATTGCTAGGCTTTCAAATACTGTACTCCAGTGTGGCCTTCACCATAAAATTGTAGTTTTACATTTTTTGTCATAACTTTACTAAGCATGCATTTTTTTCTCACTTCAAAATATTACCCATCTGAAGCTCTTCAAAATGAGCTAAAAATATTGGCAGAAAACCACTCCCACCAAAATTCTAAGGCGTCAATGTCAAGAAAACCCTTACCCACCCCTGTGTAACTAAACCCCTCCTACTTCAACATCAAGACTTCAAACTTCACACACACATTCTTGTTTACAAAGTGTACTACCAGATTTTTCTAAACATTTTTAGATTTTATATTAATTTTTTTTATAAAAAGGCTGTTTTTTGATGAAAGTTGGAAAAAAAAAGTGAACAATTCAATCAAAAAAAATATATATAATAAAGTTGGTAGTTCACTTCAAGAGTAGAAAAAGAGCTTTCAGATTATATAAAAGCATTTCTGTAAAATAATAGTGAGAGCAAGTTATAATTTTTTTGGAAGATTGACTGTTTCACTTTTGAGATAATTGCGGAAAATAACAACACAAGTTATTCATTGTAAACACAGGTCCCTACACAAGAGCTTAGTTTTACATGTATATTATGAAACCATCACTATCTTCAGATACAGGAAACATGATCTGTTATAAAAACCACTAACAACGTAGTAATAGAGACATTGCTACCACATGCGCTTACTTCAATATGAAGCGATTTATTCCACTTTTCTCCCTACTGTTCCTTATCTTGCTACAAGAAGGTTTTTCCACTCATCTGGAGACTTGTGACTGCAAACAAATTAGAGGCTTGATCAACACCACAGTCCGAGAAGTCACAGCTGGTCTGGAAGATCGGTTGACAAAACTCATTCTCTTGAACATCAATTTATCAATGAGCAACCAATCGGAGGCCAGACTTACAACCACCATAAAAGAACTCCTGGAACCTATACAGCGGCAGCTAAATTTCCATCTCCCTCCGCCATCACAGTTTCCCCGAACACAAGCTCCGCCATCACAGCTTCCCCCAACACAAGCTCCGCCTTTACAGTTAGGAACTAGAGACAGTCCAGCTATCTCATGCAAGGATCTGCTCGAGAAACATCCCAATACTCCCTCTGGCTACTACTGGATTAATCAAACTGTGTCTCCAGCTAGAGTTTATTGCAGTATGAGTGAAACTTGCGGCAATGAGACAGGAGGGTGGATGAGGGTGGCTAACATAGACATGAGGAACACCAGTCAATTCTGTCCAAGAGGACTCAACCTAATAACCTCTCCTAGACGACTTTGTGATATTACATCAAGAAGTGGATGTATTAGTCACAATGTTAATGTACGAGGAGTCCAGTACAGCAAAGTGTGTGGGAAAATAATTGCTTATCAGAGAACTACTCCAATTGCCTTTCATTTTGGAAGTCGTGGTATTGAAAGAGACTATGTCTATGGAGTGAGTCTGACTCATGGTCAGAACCCACGCAAACACATCTGGACATTTGCAGGAACTCCAATATGTCTGTAAGACCTATTGCCTCCCACAACATTCAGATCGTGTTAGTCAAAGAGGTATGCAAACTAATTCCTCTATGATAATGGAAGAATGCTAACTACGAAGTTCTGTTTAGTGACAAGGTTGACAACTACAAAGCGAACACAAAAAGTGAGGGTCAGAGTACAAAATGACATAGGCACGTCCACATATACATAAACAAACAATAAATAATTCTCAATTTTCGATGCGTTACTCCTAGTAATCTCTCGCCCACAATTAGTTAGCTCGCCAATCAATCAATACTTAATTATGAAAGTTTAAATCGGCCAAATTTATCCTTGTTTATTGTAGTCTTGTGCAATTTTTAGATACAGGCTTTAAGTAAATGTAAGTATATTTCAAATTATTAATATGGTTATAATATTGTGCTCCCTTTAAAACATTCCCATATTACATCCCATTAATTTATTGATAAATATGTACTAACCTTGCTCTGGCCTGCTGACTGCTACAGGGAAGTTCATGATCCATGTTGTTGTTATCAGTTGTCACTTCATCTAATTACCAGTAAATAATAATTTTGACTTATGAATGTTCATAAATTTACCACAGCATGGTAGAGACCTGGATTTGTCAGGTTTCTTCTTCAGCATAACCATCTCCACTATTTCTTCCTGAGAATAAGTCTGGATGAAATGGAGATCTTGTGGAGACCGTGTCCATTTGGAAAACCTAGGACAGAGCTTATAGCTAATCTCCTACACCTGTTAAATGCAGGAAGTTCGAATAAAAACCTTTTAATAGTATAAATAATTTTCTATTGGCAATGTGTTTCAACAGCACCAATACAAGGAGCTGTACATAACAATATTCTATGATGAACTCATGTGGCTCCACCTATTGTATTACTTGACTCATTTCACTCCGTTATGAAACATCCTAGGACCTGACTTTCTCCAGCTCAGTGATGGCTGTTTATTATACCATAACAGTCAAAAAGTGGTATGCATTGTGCCCCATAATTAAGGTGACCACATTGGCATTACATCTCAATTTAACCTTTATATTGAAAATTTGAATGGAAAACCTATGCTACTTTGGATTTGAGAGAATGGAATGAAATACGTACATTGCATGTAGTCAAGTAGTTTAAAATGAGTATATATGTCACTTGACTTAGAAGAATCACCTTACAACACTGTGACCCTTTAAAAAAACCATAGATGGTATTTGAAGGAGTTGCAGACTCAGTATGATGTGCTTACCAATAAATCCTCTCTGAATTTCATTGTGAAAATATGCTTGTACATGGTACAAGGTAAGCGTCCAATGGAACTTCCCTCCATCCTTGTAGTCTCTTCAAAGTAGCATTAAAACTCTCAGACATGTTGTTGGTGACACCAGAGAAAGGATGATAGATTTTTAGAGGCTCTAAAATGAACCTACCAAGTAAAGTTTTCATCTACAGCTAAGTTAATTGTTTTACACAACACGGCAATGACATGTATACATGTTGAGAGAAAGTCTTATATGTTAAAATGAATCGTGACCATACCAGTGCCTCCTCCCTCTCCTGCAAACCCTTATGGGTGAACTGGCCACTAATCACCCCCACCCCCACCCCCACCTCCCCAACCTGTGCCTACAAAACAGCAAGGTCTGTCAGCCTGGCTCAGCTTTGAGTAGACAGCTTCTGTGGCACTATCAGCTTGCTCAGCTTTGACTACACTAGCTCACCCTAGTGGCTAACCATCCCATGCAATGTACAAACCACCAGGCTCCCACAAGCTTGGCATGAAGTGTTGGTTCTTACTCCAGATCATCAACAACAAGCAGAATGCTAGCTAGTGAGTTTAGCTCACTAGACATGCTAACCACTATTATACCGTTTAATAATATTCTCTTCATATAATATACTCTTCATAAATACGCACACACAATCAATGCCTAATTAATTAATATCACATGGTACAACACGCATGCACAATAAGTATTGCATTGCATTGACCTTACTCACCTCTGAATGAATCATAGCTATGTAATACTGATGAAAAGATTGGCTCCACGAACTCTCAAATTCCTTCAGTTTTCTTTCATAACTGTCACTGCTGCTTTGATTGAGAAGGTCTCGAATGTGGCTGATGTACACAGGAATTTCCATTGACGTAGCTCCATGGTTCCTCAACCATCTCTTAACAGCATTGATGGTATGGTTCCAGCAACGAACTCTACTTACTTTTGGCAAATACTTTCCAAAACAATCAGTTTGGGACAACACCGAATTACAAATAACATGCAAACAATCTAACCAACATGAAATAGTTATTGATTATAATTATCTTCTGAAACTCTTTTTAAAATAACTATAATTACAAGTAAATCTGTGTGTGTGTGTGTATGTATATATGTATGTATGTATGTATGTATGCATGTATGTATGCATGTATGTATGTATTAATGTATGTATGTGTCATGAAAGCCATTGTAGCTATTTGTGTGTGTGTGTGTGTGTGTGTGAGTGTGTGAACAGGTGAATGCATGGCTATCTGCAGGTCATTGACAATATCCTCACTCCTCATCTGTATTTGTATTTATACATTTACAATCAAGAATTGAATAATAAAAGTATAAATAGGTTATAGGTATACTTGTATACATATACATGCTTGCACACACACACACACATGCAAAAACACGCATATATTTATTGTACAAAGGATCTTTTTCTTGGATTACTTGCATCACGCGAGCGTTAAGTATGTTCCTATATTGAATGCTGAATATTGAATGCTCCAACATGACCAAGAGTAGTTCTGGACAATTTTAGATGTATGGCCAAGTTTCGTCTAAACGACGCGTCTTTGAAGCACAATTCTTTTACTGTTTTGGAAAAATGTCTAGTGTACAATAAATAGTATATTAACCTCACGCTTAATGCATTTTCACTCGCCTTCAGTTCATGAAAATAAATAACTATGCTTTTGAAATATCTCTCCATAATTATGTATACATAGATGCATGCATACATACATACATACCTACATACATACATACATACATACTAAACAAGTCAATTGCTAAAATGATTGGATTCAGAAAGGACTCCTGATGTAAACGCAGATGTTATATAGCTTTTTATATAATGAAGTATTATATGCACGATTGTTACAATATCACTTCACATCTCACAATAGTATGTATATGTAAATAATCACTAGATACTAACATTTTTAGAAGTTGTACCACAATGGGGACAAATGAGCAATAATCTAAGAGGAGGATTTTGGCAAGGAGTCCATAATGTGTGAAGTTTCAAAATAACTTTATACTGGCTGTATGAACTGAGAAAACTGCTGTCTATGTATGTTATCTTAGCATTTCAATCAATTTTTAGAACTTTTATTCTATAAACCTAAAATAGCTTACCTTATATATGCCAGATTCCTCATCAGTAACTAATGGTACTTCTGCTTGTCCATTTACTAAACGTGGAACACGTAAAGCAATTTCACGCATGAGCTCTTCGTGACATGATTGAAATTTTCTTTCATGTAATAGAAACAAGCAGGGAATCACTGGTGAAGATGAAAAAATGGTATGTCTGAGTAAAAAAGCAGATAAATAAAAATCACCGAACTGGAAGGTCGTATCGTACGACAGAAGTTGAGAAGATTCTGATTCAGCCTGAAGCAATGAATTTAGCTCTTCAGACAAACTGCTATGGCCACATACAATCAAAACATTAGGAAAAGTTTTATTGAAATAACAAATGGACTGATGTCATATGCCAGTTCATGAAGATTGTAGAGAGCATCATGAGATAATCTAGACTTTTGACGCTCACTTTGTTGCATATTTGAAATTTGTTTAGTGTAGCGAGGCTTCATTGTCCAATCGCTGCTTTGAACATTGCTTGATGAAATTACATTTTTATAAACATTTGCTGGGAATTCAGTGTGTGAAGTGATGCATAAGTAAAAGTGAATGATAATTAGTTAGCTAATAGAGTCCAGTTGAGATTAACTTCTTTGGTCTTCAACATTATTATTATTATTATTACAAATTACTTTCTCCAGCTCCTAGAGCTGAGGTTTCAAGTACGACGAAAGAAAAAAGGATAATATGCATCCAGCCAAGGGGCATATCAATCACCATCAGAAAATGAATGGGACAAAAAATAATTTTCCAAAATAAGGCCAAAGAAGAAGAGAATTAACCTGATGCCAGATTTTCTTCCTAAACTTAGTGACAGCAGAATTCAACAGCAGTCACTATATAATAATCTTTATTATCCAGTTACACTTGGACTATTTAGAATTAATAAATTTATGTGAGATGTTTCAATCTCTAAAGTTTAACTGTATAACTTGATTGCTAAAATAAACTCAATATTGATGAAATACCATTGTGCAGGTAGTTTTAGAACAAATCATTCATTTAAACACAGAAACAACAATCAATGAAATCTTGAAGCAAAACATGGAATTTGCTTCATGCAGATTGTTGGTCTGCCAGAATAAAATCACTTACCTATAAAAGTAATATAACTAGATTGAAACTTTCTCACCTTCCACCATTTATTTATCCATGTATCCTCCCTTTGAAACAATTAAAACAGTTCATTGTGAAGCTACTTTGGGATCTAACCCCTGGAAATAATCCATATCAATAATGTCGTTACCCAATCAGGGTTACAATTATCAGTAGGTAGCTTCAGCACTGATCATAGCCTGACATTTTTTTACACTAAACTAGCAAGTGAGCATTATTATCAGGATAAACTGGTGCAATTTTAAGGTAGAGGGAAACCTGTTCGTGTCCTCCTCTAGGCGACAGCAGACAACACAGCAGCCAAGCACAAAGACTTTATACAAGCGCCCTCCACGGGTTGCCCTCTACCTCGTACTTACGTCATTAGTTGACGTCACCCGCACGACCTCTATAGTATCTCGCTTGCTTCGCTCGTTCGATATGTAACAAATGTCCCCGATTTTCAATTGTACTAGTGATGCACTCTAATAGCACAAAATAGCGAAGCGAGCGATGCATGTTCCCTGTAATTGCAGCTATTCCATGCATGGGCTTTTCAAAAAGAAAGTTTCTTTACTTTGCTACCTGTTTCTGTTTTAGCTCTCCTCCTCCTCGCCCTGTCTTTTTCATTTCTTATCTCTCTCCTTACTAATTTTTCTTCTGGAGTTTCTAACGCCCTCAAAGCTCTTGACCGAGCGTTTCTAACGTTTTGTCTCTCTTTCGCAGAATTTGTTTCACTGGGCATCGCTACTTCGTACGGCGGGTAAACAAAACAAAATATTTCTAAGAAGGTTACCCCGCCCGCGCAAGCGAGTAGGAGAAAATGTGCACACGTACGCCCACGCAAGAACCAAAACAATTCCTAGACCTAACAAAAAAGCAAAAACAAAAAAATATATATATATATCGCGGACTCATTAGAGAGTCAGCTCCGCTCGCTTCGCTGAATTATCCCAGATACTGTCGCGCTCGCTCCGCTCTCTCGCCAACAAATATCCACGATTCTCAATTTGAACGACAGTTGCACAGTGTCTCGCTCTTTTCCATCGCTCGCCAATTAATGTGCTGAGTCAGGAATTTTACAATTCGTCCATCTTGTAAAGGCTGCCCAAGTTTATGGTTTGTAAAAGCAGAGACAAGTGCTATTTTTTCAAGAATTCTTCATTGTTAGTTTGTGTTAGGCATTCTTAAAAGTCATTCTTCTAAATGGTTATACAACTACGTTCATCATTTAATTATTATTGTAAATAATCTACTTTCTTTCACTAAAAAATTTAATACATCTTTTATTAAGGGACCTTATTGACTCGTTTTTTGAATTAGTTATTTTTTTTTTATAATTCATATTCAACTTTTTTCTTCCTGATTTTTACAGTTCATTCATTTCAGTTTTAGACTGTCACATTATAATACTAATTATTGAATGGATGAATATCATGAATTCTATTTTGTAGTAGGAAGAATGTTTTCTCAGAAGTAGATATAATTTACCCTTTCTTAAACAGAGCTCCTCTTTAAAAATCTTAGATCCACCCCTGCACATGGATCCACGTGTTTACGTAATTGCACTGGGTAAGATGGTTGGTGTCTAGACATTGTGGTCACATGTAAGAGTGTGGCAAGGTTAAAAAGCTTAGCTTTAAGCGAGGTTGATGCAGCAAGTTTGAGGTGAAGTTTTGAGGTTACATCCGTAATATAGGGAATGAAGGTGATTCACAACTTGGTGTGTCTGGCGATGTCTGGATTGGTCTGTTGGCTTATGTGGTTAAGGTATTGGAAAGATTCAGTTTGCTGAAAGCCAAAGATTTACTTTTGTAAACACAAGTGCTGAAATAACATTAAAGATGGCATTTTGACAAAGGGTATTGTTGGCAGTTTGCTATTGGTTGGCATGCATGAGGTCAGATATTGCCTTTGCAGTTGGGAACATTAGCTCAATTCTCTGCCAATCGCACAAAACATCATTGTATTAGTAGCAAGAGAATACCAATGTATCTCAAGGGTACATTTGATTTATGACTATACTATTTGAAAAGTGTTGTTGGAGACTTGATTGAATACTGTGATTCTGACTTGGCCAATGATTTAGATGGTAGGAAATCTTTGTTAGGTGACTGTGGTACACAGCTCTTCTGCTCTTCTGGAGAAACAGAAACAGACATCAGTTGCTCTTTCTGGAGCAGATGTTGCTCCACCCATATTAACTACCTACCTAGTCAATATCCGAGTCTAAGGTCATGTCCACAGTTATTCTAATAAATTTAAGAGAAACAATGGCTATCCGGAGTTCAAAATGGCACTAAAATAGACTTAGTTTTACATGTATATTATGAAACCATCACTATCTTCAGATACAGGAAGCATGATCTGTTATAAAAACCACTAACAACGTAGTAATAGAGACATTGCTACCACATGCGCTTACTTCAATATGAAGCGATTTATTCCATTTTTCTCCCTACTGTTCCTTATCGTTCTACAAGAAGGTTTCTCCACTCATCTGGAGACTTGTGACTGCAAACAAATTAGAGGCTTGATCGACACCACAGTCCGAGAAGTCACAGTTGGTCTGGAAGATCGGTTGACAAAACTCATTCTCTTGAACATCAATTTATCAATGAGCAACCAATCGGAGGCCAGACTTACAACCACCATAAAAGAACTCCTGGAACCTATACAGCGGCAGCTAAATTTCCATCTCCCTCCGCCATCACAGTTTCCCCGAACACAAGCTCCGCCATCACAGCTTCCCCCAACACAAGCTCCGCCTTTACAGTTAGGAACTAGAGACAGTCCAGCTATCTCATGCAAGGATCTGCTCGAGAAACATCCCAATACTCCCTCTGGCTACTACTGGATTAATCAAACTGTGTCTCCAGCTAGAGTTTATTGCAGTATGAGTGAAACTTGCGGCAATGAGACAGGAGGGTGGATGAGGGTGGCCAACATAGACATGAGGAACACCAGTCAACCCTGTCCAAGAGGACTCAACCTATTAACCTCTCCTAGACGACTTTGTGATATTACATCAAGAATTGGATGTATTAGTCATAATTTTAATGTACGAGGAGTCCAGTACAGCAAAGTGTGTGGGAAAATCATTGCTTATCAGAGAACTACTCCAATTGCCTTTCATTTAGGAAGTCGTGGTATTGAAAGAGACTATGTCTATGGAGTGAGTCTGACTCATGGTCAGAACCCACGCAAACACATCTGGACATTTGCCGGAGCATCAGATGAAACTAATCGTAACCCAACCTTCAAATGCCCTTGTACCAACACTGCCTTGTCTCCTCGAGTTCCAAGTTTTGTTGGTAATGACTACTTCTGCAATACGGGTCTCAGCACGTATTACGCAACTTTTCCAAATGGTAGAGTGCATACTGCTGACCCTCTATGGGATGGAAAAGGGTGTGGCAGGACAAACACTTGCTGCTCTTTCAATACCCCTCCATGGTTTGTTAAAGGTCTTTCTTCTCCTACAACTGAAAAGATAGAGATGAGGATGTGCCGACCTGACACTTCAGGAACCACTCCCTTTGAACTCGTGGAACTTTACGTAATGTAATTTGAAACTGGTGGAGTATTAACTCTTCTATGTCACTGACTTGTGTGCAATTGAGTTTTTTTTTTTTGAAGTTTTAGCCTAGCCTTTAGCTCACTATTTTAGAAGTGTAAAAGATGTATAGTGACATTTGGAATGAAAAAATGTAAAAACGTATTTTAGAAAATATTATAGAGTAGTTTAGTATTAGAGTGCCAGTTGGTAACTAAACTACACTTTCCAAAACTAAGCTAAGCTACATGGGTATAGATAAATCAAACAACAAAATTATATAAAAAAAAAGATAGTTATAATTCTTTCAATGATTCAGTCATTTTGGGCTTAAATAATTATTATGATAGCAAATTTTCTTGTTCTAACAGCCAATATTGTTAATTAAACCATGGGTTCGAGGAATTATCATTGATAACCATCCCGATCTCCGAAGGTGATGCCTGAGGGAGATCTGTGTCCAATTTAAACTCTTTTTGTGTTACAAATATTTTTTCCCCCACAGGCTATTGAAGAGGAATATCACAGGGGAATAACATTTTAATCCATGGCTGTTACCACAGCAATTATGGCATAAGTAATAGTTAGAGCATAAGCGGCATACTCTAACTATTTTAGATCCCGTTTACGAATGACCAGTTGCCACTAGCAACTTTGTTTATCAGCATTTTCGCAAAAATGGCTAAAGGCAAAAAATAGTACACACTTACCAAGTTAGTACACCTAGTAACAATATAGCAACGGGATCTAATACTAATTAGCTTATAGTTATGAACTTTATAACAAAACCGCAATATCCATTTAAGCCCGTGACCCTAATGAGTATTGATGTAAAAATGTTTCTGCAGTACTATGGTGATATACTAATTAGTAACTTGTACAAATTACTGGTAAAGATTCTGCAGCAATGGGAGTTAGTACAAGCACCATTAAAATTTAAGAGCACATAACATAAACACAAATATCATACACACTATACAAAAAGAAAAAAACGTAGATAGAAATGATCATTAAATGAAGTCTCAACTGTAAATAATTGGCAAATGAAAGTAGTTAGGATGTCCAGCAAATTGAAGCAGATATTTGAAACTGTAAAAACCCCAATTTTTGAAAGCATTCATGCTCTATCTCTATTTCTAAGTTTTACCTTCCATTTCCAAAAGCTTGATGTATTGCAATTAACATGGTATTGTAAATATAATTCACATTATAATAGAAAATGAAAATTATTCCTTTCATTTGTGTAGTAACCATAAGATTTTGTGTGCATGTTTAGTGACCACATACCATCTGTTTTGTATCTATAATTGCTTAAAATCTGAAAATTTAATGTACAAACTTTGCATGTGTTTTTTCTACTATCATTGAAAAGTAAAGTACTTGCTCTGTTATTAATGTAGTAGTGGGTGGAATGGTTGATTATGATGATCTAAGTGAGCTCTGTATTCTTGTATTTTAACTACTGGATATTGGACTAGTTTGAGTAATTGCTTTTGCTATAATTCATTAAGAGCAGAGCTATTGTACTTAATAATATAGTTTGTGTGGGAAACATACTATTAAAATATTCACAAATATCATGATCAATCTCTGATTTGTTTAGCTAATTGAGATTTATCAGACAATTGTTTAGCTAAATAATTTCTTTATGGTTGCATAATGATGTGCTTCACAGCTACACAAGTACAGACATCAACGGCTTAAGTTTTAACTATTACTTAGCTGAATTCCTAGGAAATATATTATTGTATACAGTTATTCCTGAATTTAGTATTAAACAAACTATTTTAAGATAATAACTAACTATTATAGGATCACCATGAAGGGAGTAGAGGATTGAATAGAGGAAAGAAGCCATTTCATGGAGCAAGAATAACAACACCTTAAGATAATAACTAATTATTATAGGATCACCATGAAGGGAGTAGAGGATTGAATAGAGGAAAGAAGCCATTTTATGGAGCAAGAATAACAACACCTCTGTTAAAACATTTACAGAAATTGTGTTGCTCGGATACAATTCATAAACTGTCTCTTGTATAAATGTATGCCTAAATAAGATGTTCCTATTCCCTCATGCCTGGCTTACTTTATTAAATTCACATTTTGAGTCGAAACTAGCTATGCATGAGAGTATCAGCTACTGAACAAATAATCACATTCAATAAACTTACCATGCAAGTAAATACACCACAATCATAGCCATTATTCTGTACAGGTATGTTCTGAAATAAAATAATTTTGATTAGTAACACATAATATTTCAAAAGTTTTTTTTCATTAATACCTTTGGGGACCACAGTTCCACGTTGAAAAATTATCGTCAGTATATCTTCTGGACAAATAGTCTATAATTTACCAATTCAGTATATAAACCATCTGTATAGCTAAACATTTCATTACCCAATATTTTTTAAGCAGCTCTCATCATTTCTTAACATGGAATCATAGCATTTGATTTTCTTCTCATGAGCATCCATAACAACTAGCCGCCAATGAGAAGATGTGATGATCAGGATCAACAGCTTGTGAAAGGACATGTCCATCTAATAATAAAAAAAATGTTACAGGTTGAGTGAAGGGGAATGTTGAAAAATACCTTAATCCACTTTGACACAGCTTCATATCCACAGGTACAAAGTTTTTGGTAGAAGAAACACGATAGAGCTAATATAGAATTAGGGGACTTGGCATTGGACACCTTAGTTATTAGTGTAGTGTAAATGTCAATGATCTGTACGTTGAATAAGCATCAGAAAGTATTCATAAGATTCATACTGATACCTTGTCATTAAGCCAAGATGTCCCACTCAATGTCTTAAGGTCTCTTACATAAAGATCACATTAGAAGTTTGTGTTCATCGCTCTTTAGCAGCTCTGATTGAATCTATAATATACTAGATAATGGCAAATTGCTATTATAGCGCTACTTTGTTACTGTTCTTCTGTTCAATTGTGAGCTCAAATAAAATTTGAAGTTCTTCTGGCACACTCTCCTCCTAAAAAGAATAGTCACTTAATAATAAAAAGTCATTTTATAATAGGAATGTTTACATACTTTGGTAGATTTATCTTTTTTTGGAGAAGCCACACCAATGCGATCTGATTAATTTTACTGTTTGCTAAATTAAGAAAAACTGAAGCATAAAATTCTAACCTGACTGACGCAGCTGTGTGTATTTTCGTTTGAGGAAGCTCTGCTTAAGCAAATTTGGACCACCAAATTTTGGCTTGTCCAAACAATAGACGCAAAGAGCACAGTCCTTAGACTGACAACTTTCACAGCTACCACATCTCTTGTGCTTGGTTCCCCCAAGTACTGTGTAAATATTGATTATCAAATTCCTATTTAGTGGTCAATTTCCACACGTACCTCATTTGGTCACAGCAGCTTCTACTTTAGAGGTGGAATCTAACAGAGAAAATTCATTGGAGGTGTTCTTCACTTCTAATGGTTCGGCACTTGGTTTACTGTTGTCATTGTCATACTCGTCTGATATTTTCTAGATAAAAGAGCAAATTTTTTAAACATTATTGTTAAGTATCCTGATTTCCCCAGTAGAACTGTGGTGGGATGGGGACAAAGGCTCAAGAAGCTCGAGTAAGGCCAAGGGTACGCTGCCACCTGAGAAGTACAACCAGGCCGTTAAAGGCTCCCTCCCGATTGACAAGGGTTCCAAATAAGGATAGCTAGATTAAGGCAAAAGTACAAGTGAGTGGGGCTCACGCGGGAAGGCCATTATATAGAAAGCCCTCCGACGCATGCCCAAAGCGTGAAATGATACAAACAAGTAAGTGTGGATAATGTGCTGATAAATATTAATGAAGGTGTGTGTTCATATGATGTTTTGTCTGTGTGGGAGATGGCAGGGCCGTTCTACCACAAGAACATTAGTCCAATTATCATTTATTAGAATTTTCCAGCACTATAAATACTGGATGGGTTTATTGGAACTATCCCTGTGAGTGAATGGGGTCAGTCAAGGTTAACTAACCCAAGTAAAAAATTTTTCTTACAAGATAAGTTATCATATTCTGGCTAATTCATAAGTCAGATTTGACATGATTTTCAAACATATACAGTCAGAATGTTTTTAGATTTAAGGTCTTGTAAGATCTTATTCGGAATCTTTTATTATCTTAGCAGATCTTATAACATTTCTATCAGAATCTTTTAATTTCTGACTTCAAGATCTGTTAAAATCTTACCAGATCTGCTTATTCAGTTCATTATCAATCCTATTTAATCCAGTAAGATCTTTCATGATCTGAATACTTTTCCAATCAGATCTACACAGTTCTTATAACATAATCATGTATATCTAGTTGAATCAATCAATAATTTGTTATATTATTGAAGATCAAATAGGATCAAATACGATCTGATTGGTTTTATCTTCCTCTATTTGGACAGATATATTCAGCCATCTTACTTCAAAGATCTACTAGGATCTCTTCAGATTTCCTAATGGCCACAGAGAGAAAGGGTCGTCAGGATTAACTGAGGACCCACACTATAACAACTGAAATGGTATGATGGAAACTGGTGGACATAAATAGAAGTAGTGGTGTTATAGATGGTAATATAATGCAAGATCAGAAGAAAATATTTGAATAAAAGAGACCCATATGTAATAGCTATGTGAGTGTAATTAAAAATAAGATAGGAGCTGGTAAACATAACAAAATAAACATAGAAAACTACACAGATAACTGAACTTAATAGCTAATGCAAATTGATCAACTTCATTGGAAATAAGAGCAACATGAGATGCACATAATATCTGTCAGTTCCAATAATGTAATTATCATTTCATTGCAATCCTCATTAGTTTACACAGTGTAGTAGTACAGTAGATTGGCAGTTATCCAAACACGTTATGACAAAGAGAGGTGTTAGAATAACTGAAATGTTCAAATAACTGAAAATGTATTAATGAAAGGGCGTGGTCATGCGATATACGTTATGTCTTCATGTGTTACTCTATTAATTTTTGGTGTTTGATTTACTGAAATGTTCGAAGTTTGGATTGCCGACATTCTACTGTACATTAATGATGTTATGCAAATGTATTCTCTGTGTAACAAAATAATGCTGCCAATGCAATCTGTGGTTTCTCCCTTACACTATAACTTATTGTCCCTCCCATACACAAACCTGTTGGGATGCAGTTGAGTCTGGCGCAGGTATTACCTCATAATCACCAGGCCTTGGAGCTTTGCGTCCAGATTTTCTTTATGATCGGCTACGCATATTTCTTCTCAGCTGCGTAAAATTAACTTTTTTTTGGACACCTGGATTAGCTAATCCAATACTTAATTGTGCTGCCATGATATGGTAGCACCTAGAAGTCGCAGGGCAAGAGCATGACTCACTTGGAAACAACTTCACAGCATGTGGCGTTCTGTTTGTACCTTTGACTGTGAAAGTTCCGAGAGATGGATTGTGGCACACCAACTGATTTGCTACAAGTTGTTTAATGTTTTAGTTCATGCATTAAATGATTGAGATATCTAATAGCACTGGAATGAAATATTGCTGATATGTCTGAATGAACCATATTATTTTATGAACTAAGGAAGAGGGGAAAATATTATGGTAACAGATGAAGATTACTACACCTGTGGTGAAAAAATAATACATACCCATTTGGCCATTAGGTGAGACACATTGTATGAAAATTGTGCACACAGGGTGAGAACACAATAATTCCAAGAACATGGCCCTATCTAAGAGAGGGAGGGGGGAGGGCAATTACTTTACAGACCTGTCCCTGCGGCCAAGCCCTTTTATGCGACCTTCTCGTTTAAGGTATTTTGTGCTTTATAACTAAGCAGTAGCTGTACAGCACACACAGACATTTTACTGGAAATATCAACACAAGATATACATTGTAGCTGTTCTCTTTCTTGACTTGACTATTCCACAATGGATTTTCAAGTAAAACAGTCAACATCCTCCGAACAAAATGAGAAAAACAACAACAACAATAGCAAGCTAGAGTCATAATTGAAGTTTTAATGACTTGAATCTCCAACTGTATTTGTTAAATTCTTCCATGTTGACATGACTGTGATGCTAAATTCCCTGCATATTACTTATATCTACAATCAATAATATATTTCCTGCATTTAGCTTCTTTTTCTTTTGTTCTTTACTTTGGAGGATGTTTATTTGTTGCGTAGAGTGTATGGTATGACCTATCTCAGCCAGAACTCCAATATGTCTGTAAGACCTATTGCCTCCCACAACATTCAGATCATGTTAGTCAAAGAGGTATGCAAACTAGTTCCTCTATGATAATGGAAGATCGCTAACTACAAAGTTCTGTTTAGTGACAAGGTTGACAACTACAAAGCAAACACAAAAAGTGAGGGTCAGAGTACAAAATGACATAGGCACGTCCACATATACATAAACAAACAATAAATAATTCTCAATTTTCGATGTGTTACTCCTAATAATCTCTCGCCCACAATTTGTTAGCTCGCCAATCAATCAATACTTAATTATGAAAGTTTAAATCGGCCAAATTTATCCTTGTTTATTGTAGTCTTGTGCCATTTTTAGATACAGGCTTTAAGTAAATGTAAGTATATTTCAAATTATTAATATGGTTATAATATTGTGCTCCCTTTAGAGCATTCTCATATTACATCCCATTAATTTATTGATAAATATGTACTAACCTTGCTCTGGCCTGCTGACTGCTACAGGGAAGTTCATGATCCATGTTGTTGTTATCAGTTGTCACTTCATCTAATTACCAGTAAATAATAATTTTGACTTATGAAAACCTGGGCTCAAAATCAACATAGTAACAATACTTAGTTTTAGCCTAACTATCAGGCTCGCTGCCATTTGTGCTCAAGTACACCACTAGTTTATTGGCGAGCGAGCGAAGCGACCGAGAAAGTATTAGGGGTGGATAATGCAAAATCGGGTATATGTTATATGTATATATGTATGTGGGATGGTACGTATGCCCCTTAAACGCGCGCGCGGGAAACGTTTTTCTCCAAAAAACACGGCTTTTTAGGCTTGACCCCAGTTTATTCTAAAACTACAGGATTAAGCAAGCCTTTTCATACTTAAGCTCCAAAGTGTGAGAAAATTCCTGCGAAAATGCTTGACCGGTTACTATGGCATTGAAGACCCTTTTCCAGACTTTATTTGAAAACTTCGCCGTTTTATGGGGGGGATACGGAGTGCCGGTTGTTGGTTGTCAAGAGCTGTTGGTAGTCAGAATGCCGTTGAAAATGCTAAGGAAGCTACTACTTCTCGAGGGAAGCTGAGGTAAGTACGTAATTCCATATTTGTTAGCTAAATATGCAAAATTAACTCTGGCCTTTCTTTTTTGTAGCTAAGAGCTTGTCAACAGTGACTGGTAAATTCAAATAGTCAGATTGGCTCAAATTTGGTACTACAAAAGTTACCACTGCTCAAGAAAAAGAGGTAAGAAAATAATTTTGTATTTGTGTGCTTAAATTGATTGTTTTTGTTTTTGTAGGTGAGAGCTTGTTGTCAAGAGTTCAAGGTAATTCAGATGGTCAAAGTAACTTCAATCAGAAATTATCAATACTCAAGAATGATGTAAGTAGTAATTCCATATTTGTTGGCTAAAATTACAAATAATAACACCGGTTTATTTTTTTATCGTAGCTGAGAGCTTGTTCAAGAGTTACTGGTGATTGAGATTATCAGAATGGTTGATGTTTGATACTACAAAAGTTACGATTAATCAGGTAAGAGAGTGATTTTGTATTTGTTTGCTGAAATGGAAGGTCATAACTGCTATTATAGTGTTTGCATGAACTACGCTAAAACATAGTAACAATACTTAGTTTTATGTTACCTAACATCAGGCTCGCTCGCCATTTGTGCTCAAGCACACCACTAGTATATATATATGTATGTATGTATGTATGGATGGTACGTATGCTCTTTAATCGCGCGCGGGGAACGTTTTTCTCCTAAAAACACGGCTATTTAGGCTTCACTCCAGTTTATTCTGAAACTACAGCATTAAGCAAACCTTACTTTATACTTAAGCTCCAAAGTGTGAGAAAATTCCTGCTAAAACGCTTGTTTTCAAGACACAAAAAGTTGAATCGACCGGTTACTATGGCATTGAAGACCCTTTTCCAGACTTCATTTCAAAACTTCGCCGTTTTATGGGGGGGATACGGAGTGCCGGTTGTTGGTTGTCAAGAGCCGTTGGTAGTCAGAATACCATAGTATTAATGCTATGGAAGCTACTACTTCTCGAGGGAAGCTGAGATAAGTACGCAATTCCATATTTGTTAGCTAAATATGCAAAATTAACTCTGGCCTTTCTTTATTGTAGCTAAGAGCTAGTCAACAGTACTGGTAAATTCAAATAGTCAGATTGGCTCAAATTTGGTACTACAAAAGTTACCACTGCTCAAGAAAATGAGGTAAGAAAATAAATTTGTATTTGTGTGCTAAAATTGATTGTTTTTGTTTTTGTAGGTGAGAGCTTGTTGTCAAGAATTCAAGGTAATTCAGATGGTCAAAGTACTTCAATTTGATACTACAGAAGTTATCAATACTCAAGAATGATGTAAGTAGTAATTCCATATTTGTTGGCTAAAATTACAAATAATAACACTGGTTTATTTTTTATCGTAGCTGAGAGCTTGTTCAAGAGTTACTGGTGATTGAGATAATCAGAATGGTTGATGTTTGATACTACAAAAGTTACCATTAATAAGGTAAGAGAGTGATTTTGTATTTGTTTGCTGAAATCAAATGTCATAACTGCTATTATAGTGTTTGCATGAAGTAAGCTAAAACATAGTAACATTTTATGTTACCTAACTATCAGGCTCGCTTCGCCATGGTGCTCAAGCACCCATAGTTTTTGGACTTAACTTGTATTCTTTAATTGGTCCTTTTGTACTTTGACCCTCCCGTATTGTTTTGTGTTCGCTCCGCGTTCGACCCCGTCCCCAACTTCACTAAACGAATCCTCAGGTTTCGCGACCATTACCCGTATCACCTTAGAAATTGAATTGTTTACCGCTTTGAATTGTTTTGCGAGTGCAGTTAAAACTCAAAAACTTATGGGAGCTCCATTTCTATTCGAGTTAGTGGCGGTGGTAAGTTAATACACTATTTGTTACAGTTATAAGCACTACTCAACAGCATTTACTTGACAATTCATTGTCCATTAGACGAACCACGAAGGCAAGTCTTGCGTAGGTATGTTCAGTTGTGTGAAAGTATTGTGCGTTACAACTACTATTAAGAATATCACAAAGAAAATTTTAAATAACGTGACTTGATTTTGTTGCTTCTTTTCAATTCAAACAGTTGCGGGGAGCGGTTACTATGGCATTGAACCCCTTTACCGCATATACGTAATTTAAAAACTCGACTTTATTTTAGTAGCTTGAGTGTTAGTTGTTAAAATCAATCATTTAACAATAGTGTAGTTTAAGGCTCGCTTGCCATTTGTGCTCAAGCACACCACTAGTATGTATATATGTGTGTAAAGATGGTACGTATGCCTCTAAAATGCGCGTGCGGGCAACTTTTTTCTAAAAAAAAACAAGTCTTTTTTTAGGCTTGACCCCAGTTTATTCGAAACTACAGCATTAAGCAAGCCTTACTTTATACTTAAGTGCAGAAGTGTGAGAAAATTCCTGCGAAAACGCTTGCTTTTCAAGAAACACAAAGTTGCTGCGACCTGTTACATTGAAAACCCTTTACCAGATTAAAATTCACAACTTCGTCATTTTAGGGGGGATATGGAGTGCTGCTTGTCAAGAGTCATTGGTAGTCAGAATGCCGTAGTATTAATGCTAAGGAACCTACTACTACTCGAGGGAAGCTAAGGTAAATACGTAATTCCATATTTGTTAGCTAAATATGCAAAAATAACTCTGGCCTTTCTTTTTTGTAGCTAAGAGCTTGTTGTCAACAGTGACTGGTAAATTCAAATAGTCAGAATGACTCAAATTTGGTACTACAAAAGTTACCACTGCTCAAGAAAATGAGGTAAGAAAGTAATTTTTGTATTTGTGTGCAAAATTGATTGTCTTTTTTTTTGTAGGTGAGATCTTGTCAAGAATTCAAGGTAATTCAGATGGTCAAAGTAACTTCAATTTGATACTACAGAAGTTATCAATACTCAAGAATGAGGTAAGTAGTAATTCCATATTTGTTGGCTAAAATTACAAATAATAACACTGGTTTATTTTTGATCGTAGCTGAGCTTGTTCAAGAGTTACTGGTGATTGAGATTATCAGAATGGCAGATATTTGATACTACAAAAGTTACCATTAATTAGGTAAGATAGTGATTTTGTATTTGTTTGCTGAAATTAAATGTCATAACTGCTATTATATTGAAGTAAGCTAAAAATAGTAACATTTTATGTTACCTAACTATCAGGCTCACTCGCCATTTGTGCTCAAGCACACCACTAGTTTATATATATGTTTGGACGTACGCATGTCATTTTGTACTTTGACCCTCCGTATTTTTGTGTTCGCTCCACGTTCGACCCCGTCCCAAACTTCACTAAACAGAATCCTCCGGTTTAGCGACCATTACCCATATCACCTTAGAAATTGAATTGTTTACCGCTTTGAATTGTTTTGCGGGTGCAGCAGTTAAAACTCATAAACTTATGGGAGCTCCATTTCTATTCGAGTTAGTGGCGGTGGTAAGTTAATACGCTATTTGTCACAGTTATTGGCGAGCGAGCGTAGCGAGCGAGACACTTACAGGGGTAACACAATCGAAAATCGGGGATGTTATTTATTAATTAATTAATTTATTTATTTGTATATGTGACAGTGCCTAGGAAAAGGGACCATTTCCGTAAAATCAAAAATGTACAGTAAAGCCTAAACACTGACCAAAAAATTTTTTTTTGGTTTTCTTTTTATTGGCCCACAGGTATCTCCTATCCTTTAGCTACACTGACACCAAATTTGAGTGGCTGAAACAGTTGTTAAAGGTCCGAGCGCCCCGTTTAAACACAGTCACCTTTTACTTTCTACTTTGACTTCCGTGCGTGTACGGAAATCCAACCCGCGAGTAATTGAAAATTGTGGGCGAATTCAATTTGTTGCCTAGCAACAAATTACCCCTACCTCGGATAATCGCGGGTAAATTCTTATAAGTTTTTGTTATAGCATTGCAGCAACAGAATAGAAATAATAAATGTGCTATATAGGTTGATGTTGCTATTTATGGAGTCTTGTAGTTGCAGTCTGCAGACCTGGAGACTCCTGGGACTATTTTGTGAAGACTCTAGAAGAATCAGCAAGTCTCTGACTGGACAAAGGTTTCAGTGATGATGAGGACTTCTGTCACACTGCAACAAGATAAGGCAACACATTTCGAAAATCCATTATTTTTGTTCATTGATTTAAAGAGATTCCTATTGTTCATTTGTTCCAAAATAGGCAACAAGCTGGCTGCAAGATAAATATAATCCTAAACTTAGCTAGCCAGTGAACTAACAAACCAAGCTAGTTGATCATTTCTAAAAGAGTGACTGTATTATAGTTACCATGACTTACTGTAACTATCAAACTGTTGGAAACAGAAAAAAAAAAAAAGAAGCACAAAACGTCCTGCAAAATTATGTCTATACGCATCTAGTGCTATTTAAAGCCATACCTGTCTAGTACTCTTACACAATGTAGGGTCTAAACTGAGTAAGGCCTCCCCCATGAAGTAAGCGGCCCCAACTATAACTTACTGCCGTTCAGCTGATCGCCGCCATTTTCCAAGCATAAGTAACAGTCTTACGTAACCCGTAACGCAGACTTCTGGTTAGATTACGGAATTCAACGTTAACTCCGCGAGAAATTGAAGAAGTTTTAATCGCAGGTTTCTCGAAATAACTGTGCTCAAGTTGGTCAGATTGCCGCTCGTATATTTAGTGAACCAAGCAGCGCCTGCCTATAAACTTGGTATCAAAATACTCCATAAGAAGTGCTCTACACAGTGGTATGAATAACTCATTTTTCATTTTTTTACGGAAATGGTCCCTTTTCCTAGGCACTGTCACATATATGTTTGGACATACGTATGTCATTTTGTACTTTGACCCTCGTGTTTTTGTGTTAGTTATGTGGTCGACCCCATCCAAAATTGCACTAAACAGAATCCTCTGGTTTATTGATCAGTACCCGTATCACCCTAGAAATTGAATTGTTTACCGTTTTGAATTTTTTTGCGGGTGCAGTTAAAACTTGAAAACTTAAGGGACTTCCATTTCTATTCGAGTTAATGGCGGTGGTAAGTCAATGCGCTCTTTGTCATGGTTATAAGCCGTGCGCAACAGTATTTACTTGAAAATACATTGTCCACTAGACTACTACTGCGAAGGTAAGTCTGTGTAGGTGCATGTCCAGTTGTGTCAAAGCATTGTGTGACAACCACTACTTTGCTAAAGAATATCACAAAGAAAGCTTTTAAATAACGTGTATTGTTTTGTTGTTGTTGTTTTCCTTCCAAGCAGTTGCAGAGAGTTGTTACTATGGCACTGAAATCCCTTCACCCTGTATGCTAAATTAAAAAACTGGACGTTATTTTCAGTAGCTCTTCAGTGTTAGAAGTCAAAATCATTCATATAAAAATAGTATAGTCTTTAGGCTCGCTCGCCATTTGTGCTCAAGCACATCACTAGTAAGCCCTACTCAACTGCATTTGCTAGAAAATTCATTGTCCACTAGACGAATCACGAAGGTAAGTCTTGCGTAGGTATGTTCAGTTGTGTGAAAGTATTGTGCGTTACAACTACTATTAAGAATATCACAAAGAAAACTTTAAATAACGTGATTTGATTTTGTTGCTTCTTTTTCAATTCAAACAGTTGCGGGAGCGGTTACTATGGCATTGAATCCCCTTTACCGCATACGTAATTAAAAAACTCGACTTTATTTTCGTAGCTTGAGTGTTAGTTGTTAAAATCAATCATTTAACAATAGTGTAGTTTAAGGCTCGCTCGCCGTTTGTGCTCAAGCACACCACTAGTTAAGAGACAAACTTTTATCATCGCATACACACAATCGCGCATGTACATCGATCATTTATAACTGCCCGCATACTGTGCAGTGAATCATTGTGATGGCTTATTCACCACACTGGTTAGTGAAAGAGAGAATAAGTTTCATAAAATACACAACATACCGATTTCTTTTCCTCTCTTCGACTATTGAGATCAGGAACTGCCCTAAAAAAATATGAAATTGATAAGAAGACCAATCGCCAATTCTTCCTTAAGAATAAGGTTTTTAAAATGGCCATATGAGTAGCTGTAATTTTTCGTATAATTTACAAAACTATATGTAACAGATAGTAGACGGCCATAATTTTCAGGTTGTTTTTATTATAATTGGCTATTTTTTTATTGTAAATTTAGTTAAAACTCAATTCGAGTTTACAAACTTACATAGTGTCCAAAATGACAAGTTACAATGCTTTCCAGAAAAATACATGCAAGTGGACAAAACTCTGAGTTACTTTGTATTGTGTATGACCAATACAATGTGAACAAAGTCTGCCTCTCCCGATGTTTTATTGGGGAAGAGACACTATGAATAAGATATGCTGTGTGTTATTGTTTTTTTTGTTTTTTTTGCATACTTAGCCATTCTGTAATTACATAATCATACTGATGAGAATGAATACTGATGCCATTGTTATAGATTGCATAATGGCAGGCATGCGAGGTTACAGTCACAGTAGTTAAGCAATATTCGTGATCACTGAGTATACTCACTGATACACATTACTTGAATGAATGCACAATGTTACAGAGATTATTGGGTGTTGTATAGATATGAATATGATTATAATGTTAATATTATATTCAGGTAAGGTACGGAATATCAAAAGTTATAGTCTCTGGGTCGAGTATTCATTCCTGGGCTGATCCCCTGAGTCTGCAGAAGACTGTTTTCCTGCTGCTTCCTGTGATGAGATGTCTGATTCTGAACTCGGACCTCCTCACCTCATCCCTCCACCTTCTCCACTTAGAAAAAAATGGAAACACAAACCATAGTATAGCAGCCAAGTGGCTATTATTTGCATAACCTTGTTTCGTTTGATAAAGTTTTTAACAGCTGATTATGTATCATTAGGCTGTATATTAAAGCACCCAGGTGAGTGAGGAGAATCTGAAATAGACTGATGAAATTAAATTTTGAGGTAAACACATAGCGAGACAAACTTGGTTACTTTGTTTTCTCAAGTATGAGGAGCATACTAGTTATTTGAGTAAGTCTTATTTACTTAATGTTTAAGTAACAGCTCCACACCCACCTGGATATTTTAATATACATCCTAAAGATACATAATGAGCTGTTGTAAAGCATATTAATTGGCCATACTTTATTGTTTCTGGGTGTCATTCTTTCTTTTTCTTTATTTATAACAATAGATATTCACTTCTGTTAGCATTTATGTCTAAATATATAATTTATTGAAACTAAGGAGGAAATATAGTTAATAAATTGAAGCATGTTGTGTGCCCCCGTGTCCCCCCATCCAAAACATCAATCTAGGGCAACCTGCTCTCTTCTTGTCTTGCCCCTTCCTCCTCCCACCTCCATCACTCCTGAGGTATGAAGGAGGAGGAAATATCCTGAACAGTGAACCACAAATTATTGGTTGTGTATCAAATTTGTTGTTTAGTGTATTGCACTGAACTTTTTGTCTTATGACACAAATTTCAGCGCTATACATTACACAACATCTATGCCTGAACATTAATAATTGATCATAAGAGAAGGTGAAAATCCTGGGGTTAGGTCGAATCAAACTAGAGAGATAAGAACATTACAATTGGAGAGGTACAGTAACTACAATGACAGGATGTATAAAACACAGAATAATAGTTGGTGAGAGTTAATATTTATACAATATGAAATCAACTAAACTAAGAAAGAAAAATTATTCCGTTAATCATACAGAATAAATTACTGCAAATAGAGTTCAACTCTTTTGTAAGGAGTGGCACCTGAACCATCTGGTCGGCACATTCTCATCTCTATGTTGTCAGTGGTTGAAGAGAGGTTCTTCACAAACCACAGAGGAGTATTAAAAGAGCAGCATCTGTTAGTAGAACCACATCCTTTCCCATCCCACAGAGGATCATAAGTGTATACTTGATTAGTATTGGGAAATGGACCACTGAGAGCATGTATCACAGAAATATAATCATTTCCAACAAAGCTGGGAACTCGTGATGAAGTCAAGGCAGTGTTGATACAGGGACATTTGTAGTAATATTGTTGATTAGTTTCATCTGAAGCTCCTGCAAATGTCCAGATGTGTTTACGTGGGTTCTGACCATGTGTCAGACTCACTCCATAGACGTAGTCTCTGTCAATACCACGACTTCCATAATATAAGGCAATTGAGGTTATCTTCTGATAAGCAATAATCTTCCCACAAACGTTGTTATCTGAAATCCTTGCACACTAAATGTGTTACTCACACATCCATTTGATGTAATATCATAACATCGTTTAGGAGAGGAGATCAAGCTGAGTCCACTAGGACAGGATTGACTAGTGTTCCTCATGTCTATGTTGGCTACCCTCATCCACACTCCTGTCTATCTGCCACAGGTTTCACTCATACTGCAGTACACTCTCACAAGAGACCCAGAAGACTGTTTAATCCAGTAGTAGCCAGAAGAAGCTTTAAGATTTGTCTTGTGCAGGTCTTTACATGAGTTAGCTGGTTTATCTTTGGTTCCCAGAGGTGAAGGTGGAGGAAGATGATAGTCCAGTTGCTGCTTTATTGGATCAATAGCTTAAAATAACAATAGTGGAAATAAAACAAAGTGACAGCCATTTAAGTCTGATGTACTCAAAACTTTACACTCAATTATTGTAGGTGTCATGTGAGAATCATGCGTACACAAATGCCGATAAGGTCTGTCCTACTCACAAGAGTGTGTTTGTTATTAGTAGTGATCGTATTGGTCTGGACTACTGCCATTAAAGTCTACTATACTCTCAGAAATTATGCTAGTTATTTTAATCCTACACTAAACACCTTAACAGAGGCAGTAACATGTGATTGGAAGTTTATTGATTTGTCAGTTGTGGAGTAAGGATGAGTATAACATTGTGAAGATGACTTTGTATTAAAGTTGAATTAATTTTAGCATGAACATACATCAATGATTATAGTAACAAACTGCACAGTATTCCATGTAGTAGCAATTCATCACGAAGTTCTGTATAGATGGTAATATGAATGACATCATGTGTTGACAGACACATGCAGCCAAAGAGAGATGTTTCCAGTGTGCACAGCTAGCAATTGTCAGTAATGCCTTCCCCGTTTCCCCTTCCCCCCCTCCCACTCCTCCCCACCCACCCCCACTCCTCCCCCCCCCCCCCCCCCCCCCCCCCCCCCCCCCCCCCCCCCCCCCCCCCCACACACAGTGTAACAATTGTCAGTAAGGCCTTCCCCCTCCCCACTCCTCCAAATGTGCTCTTTGGGAGACGATCAACCATCTGCCTCTGTGTTGCATTATATCTGTTCATTGTCAAGAAAATTTATTAATTTGGAACGAAATGAAATTTGTTCTCTGTACTATTTCTATACAAGATATCCAAGTTCTTGACAATGAACAACTCTCAATATAACATCCTATTATTTGGTTTATAAAAGGATTTTAATGTTATCTTATTTTATGATGTAATAAATATTTTCATTGTCAAAGAATAAGCTACACGTGTACGAATAGACTGTTTGGTGCCAGATTTACTAAAAGCGCAAGTCTCAGATGACAACCGAGAGGCCAGCCTTATAAACTGACTCGCTAGAGGCTGACCGTGCGTGAGCACCCCTTTTCATTATTTATATATTTTTTGCTGTATGATATTTTACTTCTGAGCCTTTCTCTACCAATAACTAACAGTGTAATCTTATAAGCACATGTGACATAGTTACTGTAACATATTACTGCAGACTATAATAAAAATACCATTTTAGCAAGCATAGTTGTATCTTCTGTACTTCAAATTTTTTACAGTACCAAAGTTTTGTAGTTAAGTTTTACATGTGAATATTTACTACATATATAATGAACATTTATTGGCTACGAACAAAGAAGCTAAACACTTGCATTACTTCAATAACTTCATTAATGAAAATATCTGTATATTTGTTATATTATATGCCAGTGATATGAAAAAAGTAGCAGTTAAATTATTTATTCTTAGCATGATTTATATAATGATAGCTATACATGGAAATTAGCACCAAATAATGTTATGTTTTTGGGTCCATTACACTTTAATATTCAAAGTGGTGAAGTTATTGAGAGTACTCATCATGCTGTGTATGTAAACTCTGCCAGAGTATAATATTCTGTCATATTGCCATTGCATGGTGAGTAATGCCATTTCTTTTCACCACATTATGATCCCTTATCCACGTCTGTATTCAGTGTGAGTTAAGTACAAGGCTAACTACCAGGTTCTTAATCTCAATTAGATGTTGTGACAAAATCAACCAGTTTGAGTTTCTCAGAGCCATAGTGTCACAAATTTGTTAACAAACAAGACAGCATTAACATAAACAGACAACAATGACAATGTCAATAGGTAATGATCATCAACGTTTCATATAACTTCCATAGCACTCATCACAGACTCTGGCTACCTCTTGAGAATAATGGAGGCGGAGATTCTTGACAGAGCATAGTCAACAGACAAGCTATACAAAACACATGGTATGCCACAGAAATGGCAATGAATAATAACTTCATTTTATTTTATCTAACCACCAATCTGCAATTTAAAACCACTGTGAATTGAATTGAGCACTTTGGTAATCCAAGCTAGGACTTATAAGAGTGGATGTGATGATCAGCAACAGAGTACATAATCTGGTCTCAGTTTCTCAGTGAAAAAGGGAACAAGTCTCTTCCAAACTTCATAAAATACACAGCATACAGATTTCTTTTCCTCTCTTCGACTATCAAGATTAGGAACTGCCCTAAAGAATATGAAATTGATATGAAGACCTATTGCCAATTCTGCCTACAGAATAAGGTGTTTAAAATGGCCATATGAAGAAAGGTAGCTGTAATTTTACGTGTAATGTACAAAACTATATGTAACAGATAATAGACTGCCCTATAATTTCAGGTTGTTTGTATTATAATTGGCTATTGATTTATTGTAAATTCAGTTAAAACTCAATTCAAGTTTTCTAACTTACATAGTGTCCAAAATGACATGTTACAATGTTTTCCAGAAGAACCAAACAGTACAAACTCTGCATTACTTCGTATTGTGTATGACCAATACAGTGCGAGCAAAGTCTGTCTCTCCAGATGTCTTATTGGGGGAAGGGACACTATGAATAAGATACGTCATTATGTATTTGTTACTACAACAAAAAAATCTTCTTTATTATTTTGGAAAGTCAATGGAAAAGAGTATAACTAGCTCCAGTATATTTATGCATTTATACCCTTGACAGTGTCATTTAAAAAGGACAAAACATTTGAAGCAGTGGTGTTTATCAGTTTTTCTGACTGAAAATGTAACTGTTCAGATGCAAGTTCTTTAAAGTTTCAAGTTCAGTTTCAATTAAGGCTCTACTTTTCATGTGAAAATGAAATTATAATTAAAAACTTTAGCTAATAATGATGCGATTTCTGATGTAATATTGAAATCTGCAATTTTGAATGAGTTGATGAACTATAATTCAAGTAACCACTCTGTAAAATAGAGGAGAAAATGATGTAGCTATTGGTAGAAAACCCATGACTAAAGCTAAGTATGAAAGTTAACCAAAGCAAGATAAGCACCAGCATAACTGCTGTGTATATTAATTGGCTAAACGTGATTGTTTCTGGGTGTTATTGGATGTTGTTATAAACTTTGTGACCTTAAATGATATTGACTAAAGCTGCACAATTTCACTTCCATTAGCATTATTTCCAAATATATAATTTTTTAAGACCAATGGGGTAATAATACATTGAAGAATCTGCTATAGCAACATAGTAAATAATTCAAAATCATAAAGATTACTAGGTGTAATGAATGAGCATGTTGTGTGCTCCTGCACTACCTCAAGCCATATATCTCCCCATCTTCCCCCTCCCATTGCCCCTGAAGTATGCAGGAAGGATGCAATGTACTGAACAGTGAGCCTCAAACTATTGGTTGTGTATATAACATTTATTGTTTAGTGAATTGAGCTGAACTTTGTGTCATTATGTTAACCACATGATTTTTTGTAACCACATTTATGTCTATACTAAATACCTTATATCAGTGTGGGAGCTGGAGTGGGAGTCCCAGGTAGCTCACACGGATAGTTGGATGGCTGGGTAAAGTAGCCTGCCACCAGGTCTTTTAAGATTTCGTCAGCCTATCTATACTGCTTGGCTTGCATCAAGCTCTTTCCCTCAACTAATCTCACTTTTTGTACAGGATAAGGTTAGTTAAGTTTACATAAAAAAAAGGAAGAATGGTACAGTGAGTGATCAAGACGAGAAATAAAGTAAGACTGAATGTGGAGAGCCAAGTTACCGTGTTATAATGGACCCTCAAACACACATACAAATGATAATGAATGCACAACTAAATTAACACTCTTCTGTCAAAGAAATGATGAATAGACATGAATGATCCAGTCACACGAATACACACTCACCTATGTAGATCTTAGATATAGGATTCAGCTACGAGAAATATAGCACAGCTTTTCAGGTAGCTCTAACTCTTTACTGAAAATATTTGGAAAAATGTTGAAATTTAATAGAACAGCTAGCTACTGTATTGTAGTAGCTAATAGCAATTTTCAGTTCTAACAGCTAATATAATATTATGTTAATTAAAACTTAGCCTGACATTTTGACTTCTAGCCAAAAAGCTCTTCAGGGGTTTGACAAGAAGTCGAAATTTTGGGATAAGCTTTAATTAACATAATATTGGCTGTTAGAATGAGATAATATGCTACTATTTTAATTATTTCAGCCAAAAATGACTGAATTATTGTAGTATTTTGCTGCTGGTTAATATTTTAATTATTAATTTTACTGCTGAGTTATACTATACTATTGAGCCTTTCTCTGCCAATAGCTAACAGTGTGCGAGCACTACTTTATCTTCCGTAGTGCAAAATTTTTACAATAACAAAATTTGAAATAGGGTGAGGTTTACATGTAGCTATATTTTTCCATGTACTTTATTAAACCAAAATTTTAAATTTTATAGAAATATGCTATTTATTTTTAAATTGTTTGAAATAAAGTACTATATATTTTTAATAGTTTATAAAGTATCTCCTTAACAGCAATTTATATGTCCACTTCTAATTGCATGATTGGAGGTGAACCAGTTACATTAAACATTGCTTTGTGTATTGGCACGATCTTGAAAACCATGATGCTAGCTTTGTTAGGCTATCCATACACAGAGCAAAACTTCCCATCCACAATGATTTGAGAAAGGTTAGAAGGACAAGTACTTTAAGTTGAAAAGCTGTGTACGAAAACATTGAACTGTGGTGTTACTTGCTTACTTATAACACCATTTTGCAAATGTGTTGCATTGATCTGCAGGCTATGATGGCTCTAAGTAGGAAATATGTTACTATTATTAGTATCCTCCCATGTAGCATTTTATTAGTTTTTAATTATGTTGTTTGCGCAGTTTCCTTGTCAGATGCAAAAGATAAGATGGATTCACCACATGCCTTGTACACTTACAATATTTTCGTAACTAATCACCCCTAAAATGAGAAAGTGCGAAAGAAATCAATAGAATCCAATAACATAATGAACAATAAAAATGGCTATGTTCTTTATGTGTTAGTACTGTTCTTGTAAGATGTATATATCACTACAATTATGAAAATCAAAGGCATCACTTCTAGTAGAAACATTGTTTGCATTAATAACAGCACTATCTTCATGGTACTTTTGTTTTATTTTGCATCTTATATAATCAAAATCCTTCTGTAGTCCTTCTGTGTCCTGTATGCTTCATCACAAGCTGTTCATCAATGTCAGATAAATACAAACTTTTTGTATGGCCTTTATGCATCTTTCAAAATTTCATCATCATGTAAAGGTTGACCAAATCTTGATTCAAAAGCTAAGCTAGACTGGAGATTGACTGTAAAGAGCAAAGCTGGAGTACCGATTGTGAGGGGCTTGACTTGAGAGTTGACGGTGAGGAGCTAGACTAGAGAACTGACTGTGAGGAGCTAAGTAAAGGAGAGATGACTGAGTTGAAGAAGGTGGAAGAAGAGCTGGCTAAAAGAAGATTAAGGAGAAACGAAGCTGTTTTATAAATTTTAACTCACAAATTGAGCTGAAATGTGAAAAATACGTAGTGTAGATGGATGGGCAGGAATGTTCTTTTTGACTAAGTTCACTGAAAACATAGTGACATTGGTGCTCCTGACTCTAATTCCATCACTTTCACTGTTTCACTGGAGTCAAGTACACAACATGTGAAAATAATATTCTATGCGCTATGGCTCCTTAGAATTGCTGCAATTATTGGGCTCCTCTCAGTAATGTCTCTACCGTCTTTGTCATAGAGTGTCAACATAGAACAAAGGAGAAAAAATTTATGGTTTTGGGAGTGCCTGTAACTTAGAATCGCATATCTCAGAATGATAGATGAAAACGCATTACATGTATTAGTATAATACTTTATGATACTTACATGTAGTTTAGAATCACAAGATTATTATATATATGCAGGTGGTGCTCATCAGTATCAAATAGTTCAAAATGACTTGAAGCCTGATGGTAATAATCATGCATAATAGCATGAAGATATAGAAAAAAGAGCTTAAGGATAGAGTGAACTCAAGGATGAAATACTGAATTCTTTGATAAGTTTGTCAATTGTTTGAGAAATATAGTTAATTTTTTTGTTTCAATTTTAGACTAAGTAAAGCATTTGCAGAAAGCAATTTTCTTGTTAATTGGCATTCTAAAAATATTAATTTGACATTCTCTTAAATTTGTTTATTCACACAATAAAAAAATATACAATTTAATTATTACTGAACATATAGTTCAACTATTTCAATAGGAAGAGAGCTACTCTCAGGTCGGCACATCCTCATCTCAATGTCATTCGTAGTAATTGAGGAAAGATTTTTGACAAACCAGGGAGGATTGTTGAATGAACAGCAAGTATTGTGAGGACCACACCCCTTTCCATCCCATAGGGGGTCAGCAGCTTGTGGAAGATAGGGATAGTAATTAGTATAGTACCTCCTATAAGCTGTATCACAGAAATAATCGTTTCCAACAAAGCTGGGAATTCGCGAACTGGTCAAGGAAGGGTGGATACAAGGACATTTGTAGTTAACGTTGCTAGTAGTTTCATCTGCTGCTCCTGCAAAGCTCCATATGTGCTTACGTGGGTTTCGACCATGTGTGAAGCTCACTCCATGAATATAGTTTCCTTCAATACCTCGATTTCCAAATTTAAAACCACGTGGAATGCCTCTCTGATAGGCAATGACTTTTCCACAAACCTTTCCATACTGGACTCCTAGTGCACTAAACATATTACTCACACAGCTAAAAGTCCAAATATCACAAATTCGTTTAGGAGCAGTGGCTATGTGTAGGCCACTGGGACAGGATTGACTTGTGTTCCTCATGTCTATGTTGGCCACCCTCATCCACCCTCCTGTCTCATTGCCACAGGTTCCACTCATACTGCAGTACATGCTCACAGGAGACCCAGAAGACTGTTTAATCCAGTAGTAGCCAGAAGGAGTATTGGGATTTGTTTTGTGTAGATCTTTACATGAGTTAGCTGGTGCATCTTTAGTTCCTGGATGAGGAAGATGAAAGTCCAGTTGCTGCTTAAGGGGTTCAATAAGCTGCTTCATTGTGTTAGTAAGTCTAGTCTCAAGTGTGCTGCTGTCTGTTGTACTGTTGTTAATGAGTTTACTCAGCCTGTCGTCTAGTCCAGCTACAGCCCTGGATGGTAATGTTAACAAATTCTCTAATTTCATGACACTCACATGTCTGGAGGTGAGTGGAGACAGCTTCATGGAGTAAAGTGAGGGATAGCAGAGAGACTAATAGTGTAGATATCTTCATAATGAGGTATGCACACTCTGTAATGATGTCTCTGCACACTACTTGTTAGCTGCTTTTATACCATACACTGCTTCCGGTGACCATTAGTGCACCTTATTTGGTGAATATTTTTCTTATATTATTTTGCTCAGGGTTGGAAATCTCTCTGTAAGTATACATTGCAAGGAACCCTAGCTTAAAATAGCAAGTCTGACGTACTCAAAAATTTACACTTAGTTATTATTGCTGGTGTCATGTGAGAATTGTGCCTACATAATGCCAATAAGGGCTGTCATACTCACAAGAGTGTGTTTGTTACTACTATTGATCGTAATGGTCAGGATTACTGCCACTAAAGTCTATTATACTCTTTAGTTTTTCTAAAAACGCAAAAACTTATGGGAGCTCCATTTCTATTGAGTTAGTGGTGGTGGTAAGTTAATACGCTATTTGTCACAGTTATAAGCCCTACTCAACAGCATTTACTTGAAAATTCATTGTCCACTAGACTAACCACGAAGTTAAGTCTTGCGTAGGTATGCTCAGTTGTGTGAAAGTATTGTGCGTTACAACTACTATTAAGAATATCACAAATAAAAATTTAAATAACGTGACTTGATTTTGTTGCTTATTTTTCAATTCAAACAGTTGTGGGGAGCGGTTACTATGGCATTGAATCCCCTTTACCGCATATACTTAATTTAAAAACTTGACTTTATTTTAGTAGCTTGAGTGTTAGTTGTTAAAATCAATCATTTAACAATAGTGTTCGCTCACCATTTGTGCTCAAGCACACCACTAGTAAACAAACATCCCCGGTTTTCAATTGTGTTACCCCTGTCAATTGTGGCTTTTATTAAGTCTTTCTATTATTATTTTTGTAAGTGCAATATTGCGGAGTGAGGGGTGGGGTTTCCCAATTGCAATAATACTAGGAGAACAAAATATATTTTGAAATTGCGATAATCTTTTCATACCAAATCATTCATATTGTACTACCAACAATATTTTCCTAATTCTATTTAAAAAAATTTCACAGCATTTATGAGTTCATTCCACATCAATCTGATTTAATTCATTTTTAGCAAACAATTGCTGCAATTGTATCTATAAGGCGTTTAGTGTGAAATTAGCGTAACCTCCGTGAGTATGATAGTATCTAGTCCTTTATTGTTGCTAACAATAGCATACACATCGTGAGTATGATAGCCTTTAATGGCAGTAAACTTGAACCTTTATAATAATATATTGATCCAATAATAAGATTACATTCTTGTGAGTATAACATACTTTAGGGCATTTATGTGGGTCTAATGTTAGATTGTACAAATTTTCACTTCCCTCGTAACAACCGAGTGTGAATTACTGAGTAAACTGGCTTTGGTAAAATTTCTGGTAATTTCCTTATTTGAGTTACTGGTGATGTACTTATCCAAAAGTAAAAATACATTAACAAGACATAAAATAGTATACATTGAGCTCCATTCAGTGTTGGTGCAAATGGTGGGGCAGAAACCATAGACAAGTAAGTTAAGTTAAAGATTAAGTTTATACTTAATATTCATGTAACATGGTAGACTTCTATGTGTTCATGCAGCCATTTTTGTATACTTTTTAGATATGTGGCGGTGATGACTGCTCTTTTTTTTTAAGAAAACCCTGTGTTTTTTTATTACAGTGACTGTATGGGTAAAATCAATGTTTTGCTGTATTGCTGAATAAAATAGAGATGTCATTCCCTAAGGACAAATAGGTGCTTAGATAAAGCTGTGCAACTATAGCCCAAATAAGTAATGCTATTGTTACAGGAAGTAATATTTGATATAAAAAACAGATCATGTTAAACTATATAGCTAGTTACTAACTCCTCTAGTATGTCTGCATGGGCCTACTTTGCTGTGTCTGGCTAGTTGCTAACTCGTCTAGTATGTCTGCATGGGCCTACTTGTTGTGTCTGGCTAGTTGCTAACTCCTGTAGTATGTCTGCATGGGCCTACTTTGCTGTGTCTGGCTAGTTGCTAACTCCTCTAGTATGTCTGCATGGGCCTACTTTGCTGTGTCTGGCTAGTTGCTAACTCCTCTAGTATGTCTGCATGGGCCTACTTGTTGTGTCTGGCTAGTTGCTAACTCCTCTAGTATGTCTGCATGGGCCTACTTGTTGTGTCTGGCTAGTTGCTAACTCCTCTAGTATGTCTGCATGGGCCTACTTTGCTGTGTCTGGCTAGTTGCTAACTCCTCTAGTATGTCTGCATGGGCCTACTTTGCTGTGTCTGGCTAGTTGCTAACTCCTCTAGTATGTCTGCATGGGCCTACTTTGTTGTGTCTGGCTAGTTGCTAACTCCTCTAGTATGTCTGCATGGGCCTACTTTGTTGTGTTTAGCTAGTTGCTAACTCCTTTAGTATGTCTGCATGGGCTACTTTGTTGTGTCTGGACTGGTGTAAGAGTATTTGGTGTGTATGTGTGTAACTTTATTTCAGCTACAATTTTATATCTCCTTTTTTCAATTGTTACTATGATGAATAAGATAACAATAATGAAACTAATCAGTGGAAGAAAGCCAGTGCTGTAAATAATTGGTTAACTGGGCACACATGTAGTTAGTAGTCATAAGTAGCTCTATACTCAAGATCAGCAGCTAATTTTCTGATCGTAGGCCCCAACTATTCTTGAATCCGAACAACAGACCTTAATCTTTGGAATGTATTGTTCGTCCTTGATTGCTCCATTGTTTGTCCTTGAAAATCTTACCATACATATTCACATGTAGTTTCATTTGAATTAAACTTCTGCCTTGTAAATAATATAATACTCTGCTCTACTCACTTATTCACCAACTGTGAAAAATGCTGTCATTAATCAATTTTCATTGATGAATGACCCAATATGTCCAAAAGATCAACTGTACTTCATACAACTTCAATTAGCATAGGTGTTGTTCTGGTTTAGCTTTGTTAATCAGGAAAGTGATGATTAATGGCTGTGATCTGTTCTTGAAGCATTGATATGGGGGATGAATGTGCAGAAAGAATTTTGAAGACAGAGACTCATAAAGCCACAGGTGTAATTAGAGAAGATGAGAGCAACTGTGCTTATGTGAGGTTTCAGTAGTCCTCCACGCCCAAGAGTATATATCTTACATACTGTATTAATGACCCCATTTCTAACTTTTACAACAACATTTTATGGGAGTTCAAAGAGCAGGTTCCACACTATTGTTATTATATTTTTACAATGAACAGGTGCAATTGCATCTACTATAAGGTATTAATTAGTGTGTACGTCTGAATAAACTAGCGTAACTTCTGTGAGTATGATAGACTTTAATGGTAGTAATCTATACCTTTTTAGTCATTAGCAGTAACAAACATGTTTTTGCGAGTATAATAGACTTTAATGGCATTAGCTATGCAATTCTGGCATGTGTGTGTGAACTTCAATACACTTGTAATAACTGAGCGTACATTTTGGAGTAAGACAGATTTAAAAGGCTGTCACTCTGTAGTATTTCCACACATGCAAGTTTCTGACATGTTCCCTCATCTAGTGCATATTTGATTAATTTGTAATAATATACTTCATGAAAACTTCAAAAGAGCCATCAGGACACAACATAGATGAATATTATTAGTCAGGTGGCTTAGGGTCATTATGCAAGTTTACCAGTTTCCATTGGACAAAAGCATAAAATTTTGTATGGTTGTTCCTTAGGGCCTACTAAAGAATTTTAGCCTAGGAGCCCTCATGAAACGCGTTCGTAAAGCAAGATGGCTGCCAATCAAAAATAATATCGGACAACTGTTTGGAGTTTGGTGAATCAAAGTAATAACAAGTGTGAAAAATTGTCACTTAAAGGGAAAACACTCACAATTAAAGTGTGAAGTAGTAAAAACTAAGCCATTACATAACCATCCTTTGGTGTCGGGCTATCCATGCAACTGTGCTATGTGGAGTATTACATGGAGTTAGATTGGAAACGATTTGTCATTTGTCGGCAGGATTAATGACACATGACGATGACCAATGTACAAGCAGTTGCGAAAATGTGGAGAAGGATTTTTAGGCAACATAGCTGAGCTGAGGGACCTGATGCCCTTCCTGCATGTGTTTCTTTTAGTGGCAGTACAAGTGCATTAGATTTTGTTGTCAAGTGAATCTTGGCACAAATCTCATAATTTAAAGTTTAATAGTTCCAAACAGAACAAAGCAAGGAAACATAACTCCAAGAGTGTAGATGACTACAACGAAGATAGACCACCCAGCAAGTGTAGTAAAAGTTAACAACTGCATTTTTTTTGTGAAAAACGTCTGAAGAAAGTAATCTCCACAAGTTTCTACTTTTGCTGCCGATAGCAACATACGATGAATAATAAGTGTTACAAGACTCTAAGCTTCTGGTTCATACTGGTGGTGGAGACCTTATAGCAAAGGTAGCTAAATATCACTTTAAGTGCCTTACGAGTTTGAGAAACCATTACAGAAGTCGATCAGAGAAGAGAAGGTCCACACTGGGGAAAATAATATAAACCTTTCCAGAGTATTTGTGGAGTTGGTTAGCTACATTGGGAAAGCCTTTAGTTCTGGAACTTCAATGTTCAAATGTCAGTATTCCCTCTAGGTCAGTCGTTTTCATGATTTTGATATCTCTAAGGGGTACAATAAAATCAAGTTGAAGGAACGACTGTTGGAACAATTCCCAGAAGCCCAAGAACAGTTTGATGGCAGAAATACCATAATCACATTCAATAAGGCTGTCCAAGATATGCTTAGGGAGGCTTTACAGAAGGGGACATTTTCTGAAGATGCTACCATTTTAGCCAAGGCTGCTTTAATAATTATTGATCAGCCCTTTCAAGTTCAATGGTTCCTTTCCATCTAATTGCCTACAGGAGTCTCGTCCTTCAAGCCTCCATATATCATATTCCTTTAATTTTCAATGGTACTAATTTGAAAGACCAAGGGCGATGTGAAACTCAGGTATGACTAACTGTAGGTCAAGTCATTTTAGCACATAAGAAAGCTTCTGAATCTTGTACCATGAAACAAGGCATTCCTCTGATCTTGAGCCACCTCTTCCCATTTACATTGGTCTAAATGTTCACCACATGGCTTGGAGCAAGAAACTCATTGAACAACTTATCACATGTGAATTTGTATTTCATATGACAAAGTTTACAAATTGAAAGTATGATAGCTGCAGCAGTATCTGAACAATAAAAAGAAGGAGTTGTGGCCCCGGCCTGTCTTACGGATAGATTATTCACTGTTGGTGCTCTGGATAATTCTGACCATAACCCCAACTCAACAACTGCAGTAAAGTCATTTTATGGAACTGGAATCAGCCTTTTTCAGTTTCTTATAGTGCAAACCCTGGTGAAATTAGACCTCAGTTATAAATATCACTTTCATGAAGCAAGCAGCATTACCTTGCAGCTCCAATCACTTTCAAAAGATAGAAAGATTAACAGTTGTGCTATAGGATAAGACCAGTTTGAGTTCAGTGCCAGAGAGGAATTGTTTAGCTGTAAGAGCCTAAACATTAACATAGTAAGTAAATACCAGGCTGGAATATGGACTTCTTGCACTCAACACCACCAAGTAATTTCAAATCCAAGTGAATTTGGTCAAAAATTGCTGCTGCACGGTGTTGAGAACTGGTCTGGCTTAGCATACCAGAAGTTTTTTTAAGTGTGCCTGCAAAGGAGATTACAGTAGATATAATTTAAGTGCCAAAGTTAATGTATGCTGCTCACCACTGTGTAGTTGCTAATGCAGCCATAAATATATCAATCTATGTTTTAAACTTGAAATTTAGCATGTTAACTAGCTATACAATAATTCTTGCATAATAATATTGCTTCTAAAAACAGAATATTTAAAGCATAAATAACAATAAATGCTCTGGCGGCCATTTTTAATTAGTGGGCTTAATTAAATTTTTTGGGTGGGGCTCCTAGGCTAATAATATTTATGAAGTTGAAAGAAAAATTCATGCAAAATTTGATCCTTTTGTCCGCCAAAAAACGGTAATTTCACTAAGCCACCAGACTATTAGTGTTGCATGCTAACTGAATTATTTCCAGATTGAGAAAGTCTCCTTTCAGTATGTATTAAACAGTAAGCATGTGCACCAGTTGTCTCACTGGTGGTATTGTTTTTGGCTGTGTAAACAGAGAAAACTAGGAAAATACCAATAAGAACTTCACCCAAGTAAGAACTTGTACCAACTAGTCATTATTTTTATGCAATTGATCTTACAGTTGATCCTGGGATCCTGGCAGAAACATATTGTGATGTATACAAAAATGACAGTTTCTTGGAACATAATTACAAAAATAGCCTATTATTGTTAAAGTGCTCAGATTGTCTTCAACGAAGTAATTTGTATAATAATTTTAGCTGCCAAAGCGGAAAAGGAATCTTCACATAGTGCGAATGAAGCAATATTATCTGCTCTGGAAAGACGTGGTCCTGATGCCTTAGATGTGCTAATTGAATCTCTTGAATCTGAGGAAGATGTCAACCAGCATATCATAGACAAAATAAGAAAAGGTATAAGTTAGTTTACTTTTATTTATGTTATTGCAATAAATATTTTTGTCTCAGAGTTTAAGGATGCCTCAGCCCCAAGAGGTAAGTACAATTAGTTTTATTATTGATTGCATATCTTATTCTTTCAATATGGTGTAATAGTTCGTCCCATTGCTGTGCGTACGGCCATGGAACAAAAAGAGGCTAACATTCCAATTGAAGGAACAGATCGCCCAACTAAGTTAGTTTACAAGATGTCAGCAAATCCACGAGGAATTGGTAAATTTTTCATATTTAAGAATGGGAAAGGCTAGGGGGATGCATGAATCGACTCTTTCAATTCCTGCTTGAACTTTTTACTTAATGTACATATGCGGCTACTACAATATACTTAGCCAAAAATACGCAGCAAGTCTATGTTTTTTAAGCTCTTTAAATACAAATGTGACTTCCTCCTCTTCAATAGTCACTATTGTATTTCCTTTGCAGTTAATATTTTTGTATATATCGATTAGTTAATAAATAATAGAACTTAACCTGTGCTGTCATTGTAATGAAAATATACAATTTGTACAATGTCTTTCAACTTAAAACTATAAATGACATGTTTGATATATGATATGTAGCATTGATTATCAACAACAAGTATTTCACCAATGGCATGAAGGATCGAGTTGGAACAGACAGAGATGCAGAATCTCTCACTTCTCTTTGCCAGGATTTGCGCTTTGATACTCGACGGTGTAATGATCTCAATGGGCAGCAAATGAGAGCTGTTTTTGATGTATGTTTCAAGGTATATACATTGTTCAGGTCATTACTCTTTTTTTTTTTTTAATGGTAGGAAATAAGAAGAACAGACCATACTAATTATGACTGCTTGTTCATTTGCCTACTAAGTCATGGAATTAATGGAAAACTATATTCTATTGATGGAGAACTGCTTTCTGTGGAAAAAATCACCGAGTAAGCATTTTGTTTTTAGGACACTAATAGTATTAAATACTACATAAATTTCAATTAGTAGTGGTCAATTAGCCAAGTCATAAAACATTTTTAAAGCCAATGTGGATTATTAAGTTGATGTGTTGTAGATACTTTGATGGAAACCATTGCCCGTCATTGATAGGTAAACCTAAAGTTTTCATCATCCAGGTTAGTTCTATTTTGTCCCCCCCCCCCCCTTCTTCCATTACTATAATTATTTTTATTGTGAAGGCATGTAGAGGAGCTAAATTTGACTATGGCGTTTCTGTGGAGTCCACTGATGGTCCTTCTCCACCAGTAAAGATGGATACAGAAGAAGAGGTACTTGTATACATAAGTTTCGATCTCTCAACGAATACCAGAATACACAGGGCATAATATTAATTATTTTTTTACTCTATCGGTGTTATTAGTTCTGATTATAAAATAATAAAAAGAGTAATGTAGTAAAGATGTTTTTTAACTGCACAGGATAAATGCTCAATTTGTCCACTATCCAGTGCTTGGCTGTGAAACACTATATTTTTCTGTAGATATCACAAATTTTAGATGGTGATGAGACAGATGGAGGGGGATACAGTGGAGCGTTGCCAACTGAAGCAGACTTTATTCTTGCATATGCTACTGTACCTGGTTATGTATCATGGAGAAACTCGGAAAATGGAGCTTGGTTTGTATCTGCCTTTGTTCAAACCATGAAGGAATATGGCAAAAAAGAACACCTTTTAGACATTTTAACTGAAGTCAACAGGCGAGTGGCAGAAGAATTCCAGTCCAGAGGAAGGAACAAACAGATACCTGCTCCTGTAAGCATGCTTACTCGAAAGCTTTACTTCAGGCCTGGATCATCCAGTTAACTGTTATGCCAGCATTACACATAGTCGATTTCATTGTGCACACCATCTTATAGCATATTATTGTTAAGACTATTCTGTTACGTACAATATTAGTGTATTGCAGTGTAATGTATTAATAAATTGCAAAATAATTATTTGACTTCATAATGTCATGTATATTATTTGTAGTGATTCAAGTCAGTTTAAATTTAATCAGATCACTAGTTCTAGTTGGGTTTGGATACATTTGAAGGGCCACGCCCAGTTGCTTGTGCAAGAGTCATCATCATTTGTGCTACATTGAGTTCTTGGGAAATAGAAGGTTGTCCTATATTTGGGGGTTGAGGTGCAGCAGTATTCGGTAGAACAGAACTCTCTGTGGTGGCTGGAGTTTGTCTTTGTGCTTGCAGGAGTAATTGGAGTTGTTGGGATTGAGCAGGAGACAGTCTTTGAGCAGCTAAAGCAGCCTGAAGGGCAGCTGATTGTTGCAATAGGCTCTGCTGGGAAGCATCCACATGTGCCTAAAGTGCATTGTATCAAATAAAGCACTATTCAAGCAAACTCTCAGCACTTCCTAGTTTAGCTTACAGTTAAATCATTGCTGATTCACGTTTACTACGTATATAATTTGAGCTAGACCCTCATTGAAGATGTGTTGTGTTATCTCTTTTTACTTCTCTAAACTAAAGAAAAACAAACCTTCAGCTCACAGCTAGAGGGAGTAAATTAAGAATTGTATCATGTGATCAAGATTAAGCTGCACTACCTAGCTTAAAAAACAAAAACAATAACGAAAACAAAAAACGGATAGACTCCCAAGAGCAATCACTTCAACGTACATACTGTATGTATGTGGACTGAGGGTTAATAACATTGAATTACATCTTGTCTTACACTAGCCATTTGAGCAGATGCCATTGCCAGGGCTTGTTGAAGAAGATTAGAAGTAGCCTGTACACTTGCTGCTGTTATTGCAGCACTTGGAGGAAGGCCCTACATTATTAAAAGGAAATATTAGAGTTTTAGCTGCTGTGATTATGAAAAATTTAATCACACACTAAAAGTGTCTACATAATAGTAGGCGCTGCTTCAGAGGGAACTACTGTATTTAGGGTCCCTGAAGGTCCTTGATTGTAGCGTCCCGAGCGCAGCGAGGGCGCTACACTTAGGGCCTGAGGGACCCTAAAAACGGTAGTTAACGACGGCGCAGCGCCTAACTAATTTAGAACCTAGCAACAGTTTAACAACACAATTGGAGGTACTCTACCTACAGAAGCCCTGCCCTGAAGACGGGGGCACTACATATAGAATCCTTCCCTGAAGGACTTAAGAGATTTAAAGTCCCTCTGTCACAATACAAAAACTACAGTAGTTATGTTCTAAATATGTATATGCATGTGTGTCTACTTCACTCCCTACACATGAGAGAAAAGATGAATAAAGAATCCAATGCAAGTAACACATACTCATAATAACTAATTAAGTGGAGGTGGCAAGGAGTGTACAGTAGCAAATCTGAGGCCACTTCACCTAACCAAGCAAGCATATTAAAAATATCTCTTTTCTCACTCAGGTGTTATTAAATAATGACAAAACTTTAGTTAGAAATAATATAGTAGTATTATTCAGTAATTGAACTCAGTAAGAATAATAATATAATTCAGGAGACCTTCTTTAGCTGTACTGAAACTGACAAGAGAGGGTGATCTAAGCTAAGGTGATAGTGCCAGTGTATTTATGATTTCATGTTTGCTTGACTGTACATATACTGCTATATCATTGTTCCTGTCTTGATTTTTTACTGCTCATTTGTGTTCCATCCCATGTGCATGTGGATGTGTTGACATAGGAGAGACGGGGAGAACGCTCAAACAAAGAATCATGGACACAAACAAGCAGTCAAAATCAAGACAAGAACAATGACATAAAAGTACATGTACAGTCAAACAAGCATGAAATCATTTGGGAAGAGGCAACTGTACCATGCATGGAACAACATTGGACCAAGAGAAAAATAAAAGAAACACTCCATATCAGAGCCAACACACACAACATGAATTTAGACAGTGGTATGACCATTGACTCAGGCTGGGACATAATCTGATATACAAACAATCACCTAATCATCACCCTCTACAAACATATCAGCATTATCACTTTAGCTTAGTTAGATCACCCTCTCTTGTTAGTTTCGGTACAGCTGAAGAAGGTCTAAGGACCGAAACGTCCTGAATTATATTATTACTCTTACTGCGTTCAATTGCTGAATAATATTACTATATTTCTAATTATCCAATGTAGTAATGAACTTTACTCTATAAAATACCTTAGCTATAGAGAAATTTTCAATAGATTGCAACTAAAGTGTATTTACACTTAATTAAAGTAATAAACTTCACTGACAGTTCCAGGTAATCCTCTCTGCTGCTGCTGTTGCTGTGTGGGATTGGCAGAAGCTACTGGATGTCCAACAGGTGCACCAAGTACAGCAGGTGCTACAGGTGTTTGGGCAGCACTTGCCAAAGCTACTGATGTCTGGGGAGTGCTTGCCACTGGTGTGGGGGCGGAAGGTGTAGGCAAAGAAGTGACTGGATGGGATGCAACTTGAGTGGAAGCAACAGAAGCCACCTGACCAGAACCAGCTTCATGATGTGGCGGCTGCGTCTGAGATTCCTGCTGCTGCTGTTGCATGCTTTGTAGCTGTCTCTGCTGGTTCATTTCAGACTGAAAGAGATAAACAGAATTATTAAGTAATTTAAATTGTATAGCAGGATTCTCATTGCTATTACACCAATAAACTTGGCAATGTTACCCATCTATACATGGCAATACAGACATTATCTCCTGGCCATTAATCATCATCATAGATTGAAACTTTCTCACCTAAAGGGGTCTGAAAAAAAGCAAAGGAAAAATGTGAAAAAATCTCAGTTGTCGCCGGGGATTCGAACCCAGGGCCACTGGTTTTAGCCACCAGTGCTCTAATCACTGAGCTACGACAAGCCTCGACTTCCAAGACCTTCACATTTTCCCTTTATACTGTTGAGTAGTACCACTTGCTGCAGTCTCATACTCAACAGACCACTAATTATGTGCCATCAGAACACCTTTTCGGTGTCGACTGGAAACACCTCCCCTCTGGAGAGGAGCCATAATTTGTGGATTAAAAAAAGGCTTTATCATTACAATTATCAAGTTCTGACCCTTTATAAAGACTAGATTGAAACTTTGGGGTCTGGAAAAAAGCAAAGGAAAAATGTGAAAAAATCTTAGTTGTCGCCGGGGATTCAAACAAGTAAGTAACAAAATTACCTCAATTTGTTGTTGCCTGGCTTCATCAAAAAGCTGCTGTTGCTGACGAGCCAATTCTTCTTCAGGAATGCCTAAGCGATCTAATTTGCTTTTACCACGTTTTCGATGCTTCTACAAACAATAGCAAAAATGTCAAAATTAAACATTACAGGAGATATACTATACTATAGCTAGTTAGTTACTCATATATATCATATATTCTATATCAATTGTAGTTGAAATTCCTACTTAAGGTCACCTTTCTACAAATGCCAGTTACGTTCCGGGTTAGACTTTCAATAATCTTAATCTTCATTACAATCAAAATAATTTGCAGCACATGTTGATAAGCCACTCCTTATTGGGAATTATACCTGTCTACTACTGCATTATTTATACGTAGTATATGATATTGTATTTTATGGGGAAGAAATAATACGGGCTGCATAGCTCAATTAGTGAGTGTTTTTTTTTCCAATTAGTATCTAGGACCTACGTATTTAATTTCTTAGATTGAAGCAATGCTGCATAAGATCAATTTAAACTAAAACTAATAATATTTGAAATGAGTTTGAAATCAATACTTAAAGATGTAAGGGATAGTGAATGTATAAATGAGGTTCCGATAATTATGTAAATGTTTTTAGAATTGTCCTCTATAAGGAGTTTAGGCGTCCTGCGTACTGGAAATTCAGTTTTGTAGTAGGTTCACTATTGTTAAACAGCTTTTCAGACCTCATAATGGGCACATAACAATTATATTGTCACAACTAAAAATCGTGTGCACAATAATCAGCGTAATTTTGTGAACAGTAAATTTGTTTTATGTGAGGTTGAGCAAATATGTATTAAACCAGTGGTGTGCTTCGGGACGTCATAATCATGTGATCGTTTTGCTTTATGCTGAAAAGATAATCAAGCGCTGGAATTGGAGTTTTGCAATGAAACTAAATGTTACCAGTGAGCATCTATAGCATGTTTAGCTTCTTCTCTTATGAATACATGCACAGCATTTACATCTACTGTTATCGTTGCTCGAGCTATATTGATACAGGATTAGGAATAGTCAAATAAATTATTCTTTTTTGTCTGAGAATATATTTTGTAATATATGAATATATTTTGTAATAGCTATCTAATGTATTCTAAAGGTTAGGGTTTGCACCTTTGGTGCTTCATTTATCTCATAATTCATCTGCATACACAAAACAAACATTAAATGTCTATGAGTATCGATTTAACATTTTTACACTCGATAAAGTGACACAAGCTGGCATACGAGCTCGAATATCTGTATTTCTACACGAACACACACATACACTTACAGATGCTTGCTCCTTGTACTCTTTGTGGACTGCTTTTACATCAGTTACATATTCCTGAAACCCAAGTGTAGTGAGTGCTTCAACAACATGCTCAGGAGATATCACTTTTTTCATTTGCTTCTCTGATATATCACTTGCTTCACTGGCTAATAGGTGAATAAATTCTATAAGAATACAAGCAAGTCATAATAATTCTTTAATAGTTATTACTTGTAAGTTTTATGCCCATGCAAAAAAAAAAAATAAATAAATAAAAAATAATAATAAACACACACATCACAGCTTCAATAATACACAAACAGTAAAGAAAAAGGATAGTTTACGACAGCAGACCTTTCCCATAGTTAGGTTAAATCTAGCTTGCTCAACAAAAGGTACAAATGTATTCCACATTGTTTCAAGTTAGTTTAATTGGGATAATGGTACAATGTCTGTCTAACCACACCCATTTCCTGTTTGACCCATTGTGAGTGCTAACATAGATGATGCAAAGAGAAGTATTACACACCAGTACAGCAGTTGAGCAACAGATCCCGAGCATCAGTGGAAACACGAATATTCGGGACTATTTCTTTGATAAGCTTGTTCACCACAGCTATTATATCAGACAAAAACTAAAAGACACCAGTCAAAATTAATATACATTTATTCCTACTTCTAGGTAAGTAAAGTTCATCATCTTGTAAGCTGGAGTTCCCATCAGCCATGCCGGCAATTCCGTGCTCACCGCGCTAAAGTGTCAAAACTGGACTAAAAATGTCAAAAAGAGCGCACCAAAAAATAATTTCACGCTGCAGTTCACTATACGACTTATTGCTAGCAGTATCAATGGAAGGCAATGGGGATTTTGAAATTATAAAACATCGCGGGAGGCGGTACAGGCGTTTGTCAGGCGGCAGTAGTAAGTGAAATAGGTGTCAGTCATGCACTTTAAACACTCGTACGTTTATTTCTTCACCTGATCAACAACAAAAAAAAAAAGGGAAAAAAGAAAACACAACAATATTGAATTGCTGTTGCCATGGCCACATTAACTGTAATGACAATTTTCCTGTTGTTGTGTTGTAGATACTTCTCTTCCACCAGTAATGCCCAAAAGCAGAGATTCTTGCTCTGCAGTGTCATTTCAACACCAGGTTAATTTGAGAGTTAGTACATGTATGTTCATACTGATGCCTCAACGTTTTTGTTTGTTTGTAGAAATATAGACCACTACCTTCAATAGGAAGCAGATCAACTACATACTTAGACAGTACTGAGCTGTCCAGAGATGATAGATTTCCTGATCCACCCCAACATACTATATCCTGTGATAATTGGAAAGATGCTTTGCTTCCTGAACCAGAGCCTTCTGACCCTTATACCGTGATGATCAAAGTCAAGTTATCGAATAGCCACACAGTTCAGCGAAGATTCCAATTTACTAGAGATCAACTGTATCATGTGGTCATTTTTGCACATTTTTCAACCCTAACAGAACCAATAAACTTTGATTTAGTTACTTTGACTGACAATAGTGTTCCTAAAAACAATTATTTAGATTTTTTCATCCGGCTAGACCAAATAGGATTAACACATAATACTTTGCTGCACTATTCATACAATTCATGACCAATACTGTACACCATGTGTGTAAAAAGAAAAAGAAAAAAATGTACATAAAGTGAATATATTAAAATAAGATGTTTTATTGTTTGACTGGAGAAGGCCAATTAATGGGAACAGCAGCAAGGATATGCTTGTAACGATTGCGTGGTTGTCTTTTGCAACGAAGTACCCTTAAAAACCTCCTCATCCACTCCGTAGGAAAAATAAATCTCTGTAGTGAATTAAAAAACAATAATTAACAAGTTATTTAAAGAATTAGATGTGGTGTTTACCTCCAGAACAAAGGTCACAATGGCATGAAAAACGGCTATTTCCACTAAAGTAATTTTGAAAGAAAATGATGGATGAGGGATGATCTGAATGTGTTCCCAAAACCATGGCCACCAAGACTCAGGTGCCATAGTGAAATATATACAGACTGGAACAAGAAGTGCTAAACACAGCAAAAAAGCATCTAGGGAAACACAAAAACACAAATTCCATAAAATAAGTGCAGTATGTTAGCGATTCTACTAATACTAAATTCATACGACTTTCTTTATAGCAATTGGAGAGCATGGATGCCAAACTTGTGTTGCTGCCTGTAATTAAATTTAACTTACAATTAGTATACAACGGTTTTCTGAATGGAGCTGCAGTAGAAAGAGCAACGGCTATTGCAATATACTGGAAATTGCTGACTTGAAATATGACTGAATTTTCACTGCACAAGACATTGTCAGAGTGAGAATCTGGAACTAGTGGAACGTACCTGATAAATATATTATTAATAGGAATAAGAATACTTTCCATCAAATTTGCTGTAAGATGGAAATACAATTATAATATATATTGTAAGAACCAATGTTAGACCTCTACTGTACCAACTTGGAAAGTGTTCACAAAACCTTGCCTGTATTCTTACTGCACTCTATAGTTTGAAGCGACATTGTTCACAGATGGGGTAGATACTTATGATGTGAGTACAGGATCAACTAGAATCTGAATACGTACTGCACGTACTGGCACACAATTACTACTCAAGTCATTTACTTTCTATTTGATTACTCAGTATATTATAGTGTGACTAGTATTTATAACTATAAGCACATATAGACTGATTGGGCCTCACCAACTATGTATTCATATACTCATTATTGCAGACGTCTTTATTGGATAATGAATTAAAAACCAACAGAGATGTGCTGACTGATTGCTGAGTGTCTACAGGTGTATGTGCCGGTCAAAGGGTTTATGACTTCCTGCGTCCTGTTCACTAGTAAAAACTCACCAATACTGATAGCGCAAATAAAGAAGTGATCCAACTTGAAAGATAATGACTAGGATGACTTGAGTAATAAGAGATAAAAAAACACGGAGACTTGCTAGAGTTCCTGGGGGTCTTTTCTTGACCAGCTTAGGATAAGGACCAGTCAACCCCACTAAATTAATTATTACAAACAGCATACAATTAGTAAAACAAGACTGTATAAGCTCGCGCTATGTAGAGTAAGGAGGACTTACTGACAAATATGATAGCAAACGTGAGGATCAAGTCCACAAACAGGTACTGAAAGTCACCTAAATTAGACTCATACTAGACAACAACACACAAAAAGAACGTGAACCTTCATGTGACATGTACTAAATTAACACTTACTGAATACAAAATAGAAACAGAAATAAACTCGGTGAGAGAATATAGAGCCATAAACTTGAAGACGCTAAAAGAAGTAACCAATGAAGCCCTTCCTTCTCTGAAGATGAGTACATTAAATACCAAATAAATACATCATTTGCCCTCATCTAAGACTCAACACCATAGTAACAATTAACCTGATAAGTTTTAGAACACAAGTGATATCAGGGGTTCCAGAAGTGAATGGAGAAGCCACACTTGCTTCAGTTTCAGACAAAGAAATTCCAGCATGAGCTGCTTTCAAGGCCTATTAAATAAATAAATAAATAAAATAATTTACATGAATGTATTTAAACATGAATACACATCATTTACTTATAATGTATTTATATGCGTACTTTTTCCCCACACTTACTCCACAATCATTGGCTCCATCACCACACATTGCAACACCATAGCTACAGAAAGTACATTTAGAATAAAACTAAAGGTTCTTTCTTTCTTTTTTAATGTAATGAAGCTTACCCTATGTTCATGAGTGATGTTACTAACTGTGCCTTCTGGTCTGGAGACATGCGAGCAAAAACTGTTCCTTTAACCAAAATCTATAACGATCAGAAGGAAAAAAAGTAAATAAATATCACCACCCAATCACACAATAGCAATCACTTTGGAAAATAAACAACACACAAAACAACAACAAAAACTACACACGTACACACACAAAACAAATACCCTTTCAAGTAGCTCAGGATCATGTTCATACACCAGGGCAAAGGACTTGCCAGAAATGGCCAAATGGTAGTTTTGTTGAGTAAAATGATTGCCTGTGTAAAGAGGCAGGGAACTATCTGCATCTTCCAAATTTATAGAAGTGTGATTTGAGCGGGGTTGATCTGAATCTACATAAATTCAAAATGACAGAATAGCAAGTAAGAATATGTACATGTGTACATGTGTAATACAAGTTCCAATGTGCTCTAATGGAAATATCATGTATGTACAAAGAAATAGCACCAATCTTTCTTGTTGGCAGACCAGGTAATATAACAGCTTGAAATATTAGTTACAATCCTAGTACACACCTGCTGGCATTCTTTCTCCAACCACTTGATAGGTAATGGTTGGTTGGCTGTTCCCATCCTGTATAGTTGCTTTTACCTCAATTACTATACTGTCACTTCGAACCATTTCACACTTCCTAGACACAGATACAGCTGTCAGAAGATTGTCCCCTAGGGTAAAAAACAACAACAAAAAGACGTAAAATTAACTCCAGTGGTACTGTATAGTGATATTGTATAATAGATGTACAACTACTATCAGTAAATTGACACTCTAATGTGCTGAAGATTTATTGAATACCCAACTCTCCCATTGTTAAGTTAGATAGTTGCCAGCTACAACTTACCAGTCACCATGACAGGTCTAATTGCAGCCTTGATGAGGGACTGAATAACAGGAGTAGTTTCGTCTTTCAGTTTGTTCTGCATCACCAGCAGGCCATCAAATTTCAAGTCACACTCCAAAGAATGTCTATGAACATAGAATAAATAAAACAACCAATATATTTAATATTTAGTAATATCATGCTTCCAACCGTTTTGCTTTTTCAGCTTTGTGCCACTGCATGCGAATGGACTTGTGGGCAAGTGCTAAGACTCTGTAGCCTTGCTGAGTTAGCAGAGCTAGCTCTTCACCAAAGTCGTCTGGAACTACAGCCATGAAGAAATAAGTTGAAGAATGCCTGCTTTGTAACACAATATCTTTTACCTGTGCTGGGAACACAAAGCTTCTCAATAGTCTCAGGAGCACCTTTTACAAAGACGGTGAGGTTATTGGAGCCTGAACTGGGAAGTTGGCGCGCAATGACACTCATTCTCTAATTCAATGAAACAAAAAGAAAGGAAGTTATAATGTTGAATACAAGTCAGTTCACGTGCATACTAACCTGTAGCTCTGATGAAAATGGAAACTGCTTCAAAATGCCAATTTCTAATTCCTCCTCCTCTTTACGGTGCGTGGATGAAGGCTTGACAACTGCTGGAGCTACCAAGTCAAAACGTTCATTGTCACTCACTGATGCCTCTTCAAATACCTAAGACACATTCAATACTCCAATAAAACCTAACCATGGCCAAACCTGTTCATATACGCAGACCATGGCCAAATCTGTTTATATACGCAGAATGGTAGCAACTTATAAACATGATGTACGGGTACGTACTTGTAACTAAAAAAGCAGCACTGTTACTTACCCAATTAGTAGCCTCAAACATTTTGATGTCAAGTGGATCTCCTGAAAGTTTTCCAGCAATTGTAGTGAGAGAATGACTGGTAGCCATACCTTGTAGTAATGGGTTTGACACTGGCAAAGTTGCAGCATTTTCTAGACTAGATATAAACCTGCAAAGCCACCAAACAGTACATACACAGGTATATAAGACAGAGAGAAGGGTTGCAGAGAGAAAATAAATTTAGTATATTTGAGTGAACTACAATTGGCTCTCGTGGTTTTTCTTTCATGAAAATTATCAAACTTCCACTCAAGTCAAAAGTGTGATAATTTTTGCTCTTTTAGTACAATTTTCACTAGTTGGCTACTAATTCTACTCCTTTTTTTAATCATTATTTAAGTGCATCAACAAACAAATGCTGGACAACCAGAAACACAATAACATGTAGCCAATAAGTATAGGTTACACCACGATGTGAAGGTTGGTATGGGATTTACACAACTGAGGGCCAAAAGCTGGAGGATAGCGCTAATCTCGTACCGACTGAACGGAGGGGTGCAACTGACTTGTACCATGACTCTAGGCTATAGGAAATGCACAAAAACTAATTTTGATTGGATGGTTTACTTATTCACCTCCTAGGAGGTGGGTATGAAATATTCTAACCTCGAATTGAGCAATCTGATTGGACAGGTTTGAACGTGCCATGTTACAACTGTGGTTACCATACAATTGAAAATGCTAGTTACGTAGGTCATTATAAATAAACTATTGATGCATCGCTCGCTTCGCTATTTTGTGCTATTAGAGCGCATGTTCCCTGTAATTGCAGCTATTCCATGCATGCTTGGTGTGACTAGGAACATGTCTTTTTCATTTCTTTTCTCTCTCCTTACTAATTTTCTTTCTGGTGTTTCTAACGCCCTCAAGGCTCTTGACCTAACGTTTTGTCTCTCTTTCGCAGAATTTGTTTCACTGGGGATTGCTACTTCGTACGGCGGCGGGTAAACAAAACAAAATGTTGCTAAGAAGGTTACCCGGCCCGCGCAAGCGCGTAGGAGAAAAGGTGCACACGTACGCCCACGCAAGAACAAAACAATTTCTAGACCTATATATATATATATATATTGCGAACTCATTAGAGAGTCGGAGTCAGCTCCGCTCGCTCCGCTGAATAATGGGTTGATTTATTTTCTAGGGAAACACACTAAACAGGATCTGTACTTTGTTTGGTTTGTGACTCCACCATGCATGGCCATATATGTCGGCTAACCTCTAACCTCTAGAGGATTCACACATATGAATTTGATTAACTCATCCTACACCGAGGGTGGTGACACACCCAAAAACACAAGGTGTTGATATTTGATTGTCACTGGCTAGGGATCCCAAGATCACTCAAATAATGAGCACCCTAGAGTAAGCATTAGTGTTTGCAATTACATTGAAGACAATTTTTCTTGTATTTTTTTTTTGTTCTCTAAGACTAGTGAAGAGTACTCAGAAAGAGATTAAAGAATACATCCAAGAAGGCAAGATAGAAAGAGTTGGAGCCACCATTGATGCAGAGAGAAGATGTAAAGAATATGAGAGAGATGGCTATAGAGGAACTATGCTGTATGCCCACACAAAGAACATGAAGAAAACTGAAAATACTTTACTGGGAAATTGTGAAACTTGCCACAAGAACATACAGAGAACCAGTAATGTGGAAGAAAAACCAGGCTACATATACGCAATAACTAATAGACCTAACTCCTGGTGGTCATACTGTATCATTTTATAGGAACACTATGTTGTGTATGTGTGTACATAAATATCTATGAATTGATATACTACTATTAAGCCATGTGGTATAAAGTTTAACCAGAAAGGTGAGAAATAACACGTGTTTACCTGCCATTCTGAGCTGGTTTGACTCCCATCACATCCAAGGAATCCTCTGTCAGAGTTCCAGTTTTATCAAAACAGACCAGTTTTATCTTGCCACACAGATCAATCCTAATCAACCAACTCCATCTTGTTTCTATCAGATATCAAAACGATTTACCTACCTTTGAGGACTAATGCAAAAGATATTCTGTTTTCTTAATCTCTTGACAGCATAAACCATACCTACAGTGAGGGCCGCAGGCAATGCTGGTGGCACTGCTGTTGTAATAACATCCAAGGCTCGTGCAATTGTAATGTACACAGAGTAGCGTTCCATTTGCAAGTACACAATGGTATATATAAATCCCAGGGATGCTGCACAGAACAGATAACACTGGAAAAAAGGTAACAACTTTCAGTGTTGCGTACATACCAATGGCAGCCAAAATGAGAACAAACTTAATGGAGTCTGCAAAGAACTTGATGTTGATTGGCTTGGGAAAAAGAATAGAACGAACGATGCTCCCTTTAGCAGTTGAAAAACCTTTAGCATACAGATAAAAAAATAAAATAATATATATATATATATAATACATTATATATACGTAGTGTACCATGTATTTATGACCTATTATGACACATGACCTCAAGTCTGCTTGCAATCTTCCAGTTTTTATGCACAAAATATGCTATTAGCAGGGGAAAAAAAATTGAAAGTAGCGAGTATCTACTTTTACACTAGTGAACACTGACAAGTACAATGAACTTATATGTTGACGACTTTCTCACACTAGTACAATTACAACCAGCACCATAACTTAAGTTACCTGTTCGCACAACAACTGCTGTCACCGCAGAATCACTATAGAACCTAGTTTGGATGACACGAGTTCCGCAAAACAAGGTGTGCCTTTTGTACTTCTCGGGACTATACCAGCTGCAGTCATGGGGCAATGGTGTCTTAGTTACAGGTACACTCTCACCTAAAACAAATGAAATAATAATGTATCTTAACAACACACATGTATAGACACGTGCATTGTATGTACCTGTCAGCATGGATTCGTTAGCAATAGCCTGCCCACTCAGAAGTACTGCATCACATGGAACATCCATCCCTGAGGGCGGCACCACCAATACATCACCAGGCACTAATGTCTCACTCGGAATATCCTTTATGACTGCAAATAATAAAATTATCAAAACTTAAAGACAGGAGCCAAAACCCTAATTGGATAAGATTGAAAAAAAGTTGGCAGGGAAATAAAGCCAGATGAATCCTTCAATTCATGATCTTGAAAGAGTAGCTTTACACAAAAGACTTGAATCATTCAAAACAAAACCCAATCACCTAATCATGTTATTCAAGTACTTTGTTTAAGGTTCACACGCACACACATACGTACCCTGTCTATCCCTGACAACTGTAACTTTACATGAAGTTTTCATCATGTCATGTAGTTGCTGCATATACTTCCTAGTCTGTATCAAACTCACTAGTACAGACACAGCCGATATGAATACCACAGCACCTACACACACACACACAATGTGACCTCACTGTTACTAATGGATCTTGTACAACAACTCCAGATGCGGAACTGCAACTTACCAGAGTAGTAGTAGTACTGCGAGGAACACCACACTGCAACAGCATACACCTGGAAGATGTAAAATGGATGAAGGACTTCTTTGAAGAAGAGTACATGGTATGGCTTCACAGGAACATCGATTAAGTTCATCCCAAATCGCACAAATCTAGTACAAAATTATAAATTCAATTTAACCAAACAACAAAGCATCTGGAAACACACCAAGCACATTTCTGCCATCATTTCTATACAAGTAACACATTTGATAGTGCAGTGATGGTGACAGAGCTAGACTAGTAGCAAAAATACACATTCCATAAGAACTGTATTAGTCAGGGTAGCAATAATATTCACCACTAATAAACTTATGACAGACTGTCTGCTTTAATAGTATGTAAAACGTTAGTAAGGCCACGGTAACCATTCTACTCCATTAGCATGTTCAGTATACTGGTACCATAAGAGATGAACACATAAAAAGTGGAGTACGAAAGCTAGTGACATGAAGAATAAAACAATCCCTTGTTAACAATGACTACTTTAATTGTGTACTAAATTTAACAAACCTCACTCAATTGTTGTAGCAAATTAAACAAGTTTCACTTACTTGTCATGCTGCTCGTCACCAGAGAGACCACTACTCAGAGTATTATATATTTCCTCACAAGAAATAGTATTGTCATAGCCTTTCAACAGCACAAAACACTCTCTGCTTTGGTCATAAACATACCTACATACATGTACCAAAGGTCATTAATTTATTAGGTGTAATCATTATTATGCCACATAAAACATATGCACCTCAAATGATGATGGATAAAATATTTCAAATAGAATTTAGAACTGTTGAACAGAAGCTTTGACACTTCATCATCATCATCATCATTTGAACATTCCAAAACAAATGGTTCTTCTGGAGGAGGACTAGCCTTTTTCACTGGAATCAGAATATTGTGAATAGATTCCACACAACTTTTGCCACTCTTATCCTACATTTAATAATAATAATAATAATAATAATTTGATAGCTTTCAACATCAACAAATCATAGAAAATTTTGTGTTGAAAAGGATAATACGATATATTCAGCAAAATTAAGAATGTAAATTTGTACCTTCACAATCACAAACTTGGCAGTTCTGAGTGAGCATCGTGCACATGTGAGCTTCACCCAATACACTGGGAACCAGTATCCTAGTAGAAGTCCCAAACCCAAGGGCAACACAGCTAAAGGATAGAAGATCATGCACTTCAGCCAGTCAATTGAATATCCAAACTGCACCTGGAGATGGGTAAGAGTGATCAAATCGGATAAACATCAAAAAGGTATTCACTGTCGATGTCAGATACATCTTAGCCTGATAATTACAAAAAATACAAATAATGAAATTAATATGTCATTTTGTATGACAGTCAGCCAATAGCACATCTTAGACAGTGGTCACACAACACAAAATCATTGAAAATTAAAGGAGAATGAAGTATTTGACAATTTACTGTCCTTAAAATTTTACTTGAATCATTTAGCTTTCTATACATTATATAGCAAGCACTACAAAACCTAATATGATAATGTATGTCTAGTATTATTTTGCATCTTCATCAAATAAGACAATTCAAATAAGTAATACAAGCCATTATTTATGACCATGAGGTCAATGTATAGCAGGGGATTGGCTAGTGGTGTCATATCTGAAATAAATTTGGCTCAGCAACCAATGGCTCTGCCAATGAGTAGTGCTTGTGCAGTTATACCATATTAGTGAACAAAAAAATTCTTCCAGATAAAAGATATCTTCCGTCAGTGACACCAAAAAACAACAACAACCGTAGCTATGAGATTCAATACGTACTGGAAATCATTGGAGAGAAAGAGAGGTGGCATCGCAACTACGGCAAGTGTGGGGACAACCCTACTCCCAATTATACAATATAAATAGATGTACGTATGTAAATGGGTAATATTGAGGAGATAAACTATAGCTGATATTATGGTATCATTTTGTTTGGCTGGGAAATAATTATATATAGTACAATGGCACTGGAGGTCAGCACAGCCAAGTGATATTTTTATGGCCTTCTTAACATCCATCCCCTTTAAACAAGACCTACTCCAGCCCACTACAAGTTCTAAGAAGACAACACTGACATATATTATGCCATTCTAGGACAAAGTGACAGCATCACAAAGACCATGTTGAGACAGTACAAGATGAGGAAACATAAAAACACTTACCGGACACTCCACTGGTACTGTGTCACTCTGTGAACTGCCATTATTAATAGTCCCATTTGGCCCAGCTTCCTCCACATTCACTAAAAATAACAAATAAGGATACTTAATCTCACAATTTCAGTCTCTCAATTACATTAGCAAAATGAAAAAGATTAAGTAGTGTATTGTCAGTAAAACGCTGAAATCAGCATTACTGAGTTCCTAACTACCCTATTCATATTTTGTAAGTGTCTGGACTCTTTAAATGAAAGTATAATGTGGTTGATTGACTGACCTTGAAGCTTCTTTTGATCCATTTTCTTAGGCAAGTCCACGAGTTGCACAAATAATTAACTTAATTTAAAACGACACACAAAAATAGAGGAGAGTGGGTCCTGCTAGCTGGGATGTGACAGACTACTGTAGTCTTCTTCGACGGGAGAACCAACAACTATAAGGTTCATAGTCCTATTACAACATGCTCGCCAGGGAGCTAAATGAGCTTTCTTCTAATAACTAGGTGAATCAAGGATAGAAAGGGATTGGAAGATTCCGAACTAAACCGTCACACTTCAATCATGTGCAGGACTACTGCACCGGAGCACTGTAATCATTATCATGTGCGGAGCGGGGCGGGGTGTAGCGATTGCACCACACCTACTAAACATTATTGCATAACGATACTCTACCGACTCGTTTTTATGTTAATTTTCATTTTTTTCTTATTTATTTTATGATTTTATTTCTAACCTCATACTTCATAATATTTATAATTTAATTATTATTTTTTTAATTTTTTTTTTATATTCAACTACTTGTTTATTTATAGTGGGGAAAGGTTAGGTACATTGATAGCAAGTAGCCAAAAAAAAAAAAAAAAATTAAAAAATAAAATAAAATAAAAACAACAACAACAAAAAACAAAAAAAACACATGCTATCTGCCTACGTTACCGCTGTGTGCTATGATTATGCCAGGGCTTGCTTTAAACAGCTGTTGGTTTATGGTGCGTTGGGTGCATACCACGTGGACAGAACGTTACAGTAGTAGTGGTGATTTATTCATATAATGTTCCGAAGACAATATATACTTCACTAGTCTGCGAAGATTGGACTGAGAACATGTCGGAACTGGTGAACGAGCACAACAGCAGCAAACCACCACAGGTTGAAAAACTATTCCAAGATGACCCTTACCTCAGGCAGTATGAAGCAGACATTCTCATGCGTTGGAAGAGAATGGTGAAGCTGGAGAGCGACTTGGAAAGCCATGAGGGAAGTCTTGCCAAGTTCGCTGAAGGTTACAAAAATTATGGAGTTGTGCAAAAGGAGAATGGAGATGTAGTGGTAAGAATGCTGTCATGTGTAGTGGTGGCTAGTAGGTTTGTACTTTGTGATGCACTTTTCTGTTTGGAGAAATGCTTAATAAAAAAAATATTTTGGAAAAGTTTAAAGCGACTAGTTGAGCTGAGTCCATCATCATACTGTCAAAAGCCAAAGCAGAATGAGGTCGGCCTTTATCACCACTGTAGCATACATTGCATTTAGTGTGATAGTATTTAAGGTATGACCTTTATTGTTAAATGCCGTCTACACTATATTTATTTTATGAAATTGAGAAGGTAAGCTAAGGAAGTAGCATATGACCTTTCATATGGTTGTGTTAAAGCCAATATACTGCAATCTGATTGGACCACTACCGCATTCTGCCTTGGCAGTACCCTGTGTAAAATACGTATGTCTCTAAAAGTAAACCAGAAATATTTTATACTACGATTTTTTTATGCTTTGCTGATAAATCGGGTAAAATAATGTTTTAAATGTTTCATGTGCATCCAAGCACTGAGGTGTCACACGTCAGTGCTTGGATGTACATAAAACAGTCATGTGCGTATATATAAAATAGACGTAGGATTAGTTCATCATAACCTGATCTTATGGGAATGTTAAGTCACAAGGTTAGAGTTCAGTATGCAACTTGTCTGTTGTGCTGAAGAAGTTAAAATGTGTTGGGATTTATATGTTTACATACTTACTTTTTTATTGGGTGCTATCAACTTGAGTATATTTTTATTTGAGTGATGTGAGTCAATGACTCAATGGCTATTGAAATTGTATCTATGAATATGTATCTATAGCCAACACACATAAAAACTACTTTATTATACCTTTAAATGAATGGATTTAAATTGGCATTATTGTTGTTGTTGTTAGTTCATTAGCATCGTCATTCATTTTCTCTCTGTGGTCTTTATATGAATGACAGCTTTTAAGCATATGCTATAGAAAGTTTATGACCCATATAGTTGAGTAGACTTCACAGCTGGTTATCTGGATGACTTTATTATGTAGTTTTGACAAGTATCACATCTTTGTCCTATGAATGATAACTTAATCAATCATACCACTGCAATCATTCCTAAATCCTGAATGGTAGTGGATAAGGTGGTCATAGTTCTGGCCACAGCTCCGCCCAGTTGATGTATAACAACACTGATGTACATATTTCTCAAATCTTGTGGTGTCAGCTTTGCTCACTAGATTTATTATTATTGATTCCAGCCATCTGTGTCATACTGAATCAATTCTGGTGTCATACTGAATCAATTCTGGCTTGCTTTCGTAGAATTTTTACTTTTTTTTTTTTGTTGTTCATTTAGGTTTGTGAGTGGGTGCCTAATGCTGAAAGTGTAAGTGTTGTTGGTGACTTTAATAACTGGGATGAAGCTAGCCATCAGTGTACTAAAGATGAATTTCTCAAGTTTCATCTCGCTATACCAGCACGAAGTGATGGTACATCAGCTATTCCTCATGGTTCCCAAGTCAAGCTGCTGATTAAGACTTACGATGGGCAAAAAATATGGCGCATGTCACCCTGGACGAAATATGCTACACAAAACATGGAAGAAAGCATACTGTACCGGCCAATACATTGGGATTCAAGGCGAGATAATTACCTATGGGAAAATGACCGTCCTTCCAAGCCCAAAAGCCTTCGTGTTTATGAAGCTCATGTGGGAATTTCTTCTCCTGAGGCCAAAGTTGCATCTTATCAATATTTTGCTGATAGTATTCTTCCTAAAATCAAGAGCCTTGGTTACAATACAGTGGAGCTGATGGCTATTATGGAACATGCTTATTACGGTAGTTTCGGATACCATGTGACCAACTTTTTTGCTGTCTCGAGCCGATATGGCACTCCAAATGAATTCAAGTACTTGGTTGACAAGGCACACGGCCTTGGGCTGTATGTCATACTTGATATTGTTCATTCCCATGCTGCACGTAATGTAGAAGATGGACTGAATCATTTTGATGGGACAGATTCCTGCTACTTCTATGGTGGTGCGAAAGTAAGCAGATTGTTTGTCCAATATTGGGCATAACCGGAGGGAGTCAGTGGTTATATTTTTTTAAGAGTAAGACAAATTGTGTAAATTTAACTATTGTAATGTAGGGAGATCATGCATTGTGGGATTCAAAAGTTTTTGATTGCACAAAATGGGAGGTGCTTCGCTTTTTGTTGTCCAATCTGCGATGGTATGTGGAGGAGTATAAAGTTGATGGGTTCAGATTTGATGGGATCACATCTATGCTCTATCACCACAGGTAGCTGACACAAGTTCTAAGGGTAATAATGTGTGATCAGCAAATATATTTTACAGAGGTATAGGTCGAGGATTTACTGGAGGATATCATGAATACTTCAATATGGAGGTAGACATGGATGCACTGGTCTACCTTATGCTAGCAAACAAGATGCTCCACGAGTCATTTCCTTTCTTGGTTACTATTGCTGAAGATGTATCAGGAATGCCTTCTCTCTGTCGGTGAGTCTGTGATGATATTAACTATGATCCATAATTCCCCTGCTCTCAACTATGTCTTAGACCAGTGAGTGAGGGAGGCATAGGGTTTGATTATCGCATGGCTATGGCTATTCCTGACATGTGGATCAAACTCTTGAAAGAAACAAAAGATGAAGACTGGAATATGGAGACAATATGGTGGACTCTGACAAACCGCAGGTGTGGTAATGGTCACAATTTGTAACATTTTGTTGTAGATAGTACTCCACTAGCATTGGTTACAAATACATTGACTTAGGAAACTGATTAGTTGAGTAACTTAAATAATAATCACCAGCTGGTCCTCTGAAATACAACTTAGTTACTAATTTTTGGTATGAGAATGAAGCTAGTAGTGGCAGATAAGCTTAACTTATGTACATTAAGGGTATGAAACTTTGTACATAATTAAGTCATAGAAGTGTGATAGGCAAGTTCAGACTTGGAGACATTAGATTAGATGTTTTACATACTGCTTTATTTAATCAACTTTGATATACTGATACTTTTTATTTTACATGTGAGATATGGTGTAACTTGCATCCATACACAAATTTGAACACTTTTTTCTCAATGTAAATGTTTCAGTTTTGCCTCACTTCAGTGCAATTAAACTAGAGAAATGAACAGCAGTTGAGTTTTTTTTTTAATATGTCCCTAAAATGACATCTGTGTAAAAAAAAAAAAAAATAAAAAAAAAAATAAAAAAAAAAGAAGAAAAAACATCAACAAAAAACAAAAAAAAAAAAACTAGTAATTTTGATGTCTTCTTGCCGGTCCCATCCTTGTGTATGTCACTATATATAAATTCCTGGAAGCTGCCTTCATGATTAGGATGCTCTACCTTACTCTTATTTGACACCATATTTGTATGACAAAATATTCTCTGATTCTATGGGTGCTGCATCATATTCAGCATGAGCAAGTGAAGAAGCCTGACTTGATGGGCATGCCCTGTGTTGATGACATGACTCACTTTAATCGGAGTCGACTGTGCCAGAACTCTTTTCCGGCCAGAGTCAACCCACTGTAATCCGAACACCCTCAAGTACCTAAAATATCACTCATGCACGTTTGTATTCGTGTGTTGCTAACTAATAGTTACCTTAATCCGAAGTTGACAACCACCCAGTATTATCACACTGATTCCCTATGAGGGTGTCTGGCAGGTCAATAAGAGTCCTCCGACAAATAGTGACCGCTTGACTGACATGTTCACACTAAATAAGAACTTTTAATTGAACATATTCATTTGTACTGCCCTTTCAACCAGTCTTCACTTGTTATAGTCACTTTAGAGCCAGTGTCATTGTCATCATCACAATAAATTATTGCATAGAAGCTCTATTATCTGGAAAGAGTAGAAGTCTATCTTGATGGCTTCTTGTACTGCCCTCCATAAAGTATTAAGTTTGAGTTTTAATATTCACTTACTAGAGATAAGTATTTAAACTTTGAATACATTTACTTTGACATTTTTGTGGTCAAAATGGTTGTTTAAGTCATAATTTTTTGCTCATCACAATTGTAGAATTATATTAGTCTCTCTGTTTGGTAGATATCATGAGAAGTGCATAGCTTATTCTGAATGTCATGACCAAGCTCTAGTTGGAGACAAGACCTTAGCTTTCTGGCTGATGGATGCTGAAATGTACCAGAACATGTCCGTCTTATCTCCCCGCACTCTACTTATTGACAGAGGACTAGCTCTTCACAAGATGATTAGGTGAGTCATTAATTGCCAAGTTTATTTCATAACTACGTATGTAGTTTTAGTACACAGGGTATTTTTTGTGTGTCTATTTTTTGTGCCTTTGTGGTTGTGTCTATTAATCTCAGTAAACTTACTTCTCATTGATTAAGTTCACTGGATTCTGTATGTAATTGAGTAATATGTATTTTGTTTACAATATACGCACCTTAAAACACTTCCTCAAATAGCATATGCCAAGCATCCAAGGTGCAACAATTTTGTCCCTCTGACTAATTAAAGTTTCCATTTAAACTTAATAAGTAAGAATCATAGAAATCAAAAGTTTGCTTTCCATTTCTAATCAGTCCAGCTTCATTGTTTTGTTACTTGATTTTTTCCTATACTATCTGGACTTCCAGCAGAATGTTACTATTTTTGCAATTTAAAAAGTGCTTACAGTATTTACAGTATACTAGAAACAATTAAAAAATAATATGCTTGGATCATGTACACACCAAAAGTTATAGAGAAAACACGCTATTTACATTCTCATAGCTCTCATATGTACACAAAAATACTTTGTCTCTGAGGTAAAAACTAGACTTACTGGTTTTTCTACGTTTGGATGTAGGCTCATATCTATGGGTCTGGGTGGTGAGGCTTATCTGAATTTCATTGGCAATGAATTTGGTCATCCCGAGTGGCTAGACTTTCCTCGTGAAGGAAACAACTTCAGCTACTACTATGCTAGACGTCAAATGAATCTAGTAGAGGACAAACATCTAAGGCAAGTTAAAACACCAATGTGTGTGCACAACCATTATATGTTGTTTGTTGTTGCTGTAGGTATCAATATCTGGAGGCTTTTGATTGTGCAATGCAGAAAATGGATGAAAAGTACAACTTTATGATTCAAGGTCCAGCTCACGTCAGTAGAAAACACAATGGAGACAAAATTATTGTTTTTGAAAGAGGACACCTTCTGTGGATCTTTAACTTTCATCCAACTCAGGTTTGAATGATTAACTCTGAGCTGCAGCTTCTCAAAAGTAATTCTTTTATAGATTTTTCGCATGAAACTATGGCTTACGTAACTTGGATGTTTTACTTTATTTTTAGTAAAGCCTGCATGAGTATTTAATATATTATTTAGGCGTTCTTATCTTTACCAATTGAACTAATTTAATCTTTTCTTTTTTTTGTGTGTTGTAGAGTTTTGTTGACTATAAGATTGGAGTTGAGAATCCTGGAAAGTATATGATTGCACTGGATAGTGATAACAAGGAGTTTGATGGCCATGGAAGAATAGATTCAGGCTCTGAATATGTCACTGTCAATGAAGATTGGGATGGTCGCCAAAACTTTCTCATGGTGTATATACCATCAAGAGTAGCCATAGTTCTTCACAAATCTTGACTTTTTATTACTTAATTCTGTTTATATTTGCACAGTATAGTTTTTTATTATTATGTTAATTTTTAACTATAAAGTTAGTTTATAACCTACATACCAGGAGACAAAATCTTTTCACCTTGGCTGTTCTTGCCCAGGGTGGTTAGTTGCTTCCCAAAGGATGATGGGCATCACTCCCTCAGTTAGGTAAAGTGTCTCACAGACTATTAATTGACAGGAAGTTGGGGGCGGGGTGGGGGGGGGGGGCGACAGCATAGAGCAGGAGCCATCCCGCAGTTCTTATCAAAGAATTCTTCTGATTGGTCCCCTAGCCCTAGCCCTAGCCCTTGCGCGGCGCTATAATTGGTCACGCGCGGCGCTATAATTGGTCACATGATTTGATTAACCAATGAAATGAGTTTTTTGATAAGAACTGCGGGACTGTAGTAGAGCAGAGCAGCATGGTAATATTACTCTGTGGTGACGACCGACTTCGGGATTTTGCAATTTCTAATTAAAGCCCAAACAAGTATCGGGTTCAGTTGACGGTGTTGTAGGTCTGCAGACAGCGCGTGAAAAGAAATGGAGGAGGATGAGGATTGGGGTGCATCTGTACGAAAACAAGAAAGTGAAGCGCGGAAGAAGGTAATGGTGCTGCTAAACTGGGACGGGCTTAGAGGGTATTATTTCTTGACGTGCTAGTATAAAGTACCATGTACTGGGCAATTGTTATCTGTGATCGTTTTAGCTTGGGGCCCTTCAAGTAAGTGATAATGGGGATGCAAAGAGTCGGTCAAGTCCACCTCCTTTAGAAGCAGCACCAGCAGCAGGAGAAACAGATGGTAAATTCTTACTATATGCATAACTAAGTGGTGTACTAAATAGCTGTATTTTATACAATGAAATAGTCTGTGCTTACACTGGTGGTACAAGGTTTCCAGAAACCTCCATTTGACATGTTACACTAGAAAATACCGCACACTATTCCTGAATATTCAGCTTTCAATTTTCTATGCTTACCTGTAATGTTCGCTATATCTGTTTCGAGATAATTATATAACTATGTTTAATAATAATTGCTAATAAAATCTGTGAGTATTGCTATATCACCAACATAGTAATGACTAATGAGCCTGTACATTATTTGTTTTGTGCTGTTGTGTGGATGTACCATTATTTACCTGTTCACTGCTATGTCATATTTTTGTTATAGAAAAGCCTATCTCTCCAGCAGATGCCTCTCTTTTAAACAAGCTATTGCGTAGCAAACTTCTCGAAACTACTAATGATGTAGAGGTCCAGCAGAAGGATCCCAACTCTCCTCTCTATTCAGTAAAGAGTTTCGAAGAACTCAGATTGTAAACTTTTTTAATTGTTTACTGAAAATATTGTGATCTTATATTGAGGTTTTTTCACTAGACGGCCAGATTTGTTGAAAGGTGTGTATGCCATGGGGTTCAATAGACCAAGCAAGATTCAAGAGAAGGCGTTGCCCATTCTTCTTGCTGATCCTCCAACTAATTTCATGGCCCAATCACAGAGTGGAACAGGAAAGACAGCTGCATTTGTTTTAACTATGCTATCACGAGTGGACATGACCAAGAACTACCCTCAGGTATTTATGAGTTGTTTTGTATATTATTTAATGCTAGTGTAGGAATACATTTGATCGAGCAATTACATGTATCAAAAAAGTAGTCTTATTTGTTAAATATCAAGTAACACCAGGCAATGCACTGGCATTAGAAATAAAGTATTATTATACTGCAGTGAAATTACTATGCCAAAATGTACATAGATTTTTTCCCCTTCTTTGTTACGTTTAGATTATTTGTTTGTCACCTACATTCGACCTTGCTAAACAAAATGGAGATGTATTAACCAGAATGGGGAAGTTTTGCCCCAATCTTAGGGTGGTATATGCTATTCGAGGAGAAAGAGGTAAGGAGTGCAACTCGTATGTACTTTTAAAAAATTTATATTTGTATTTGGCAGTTGAGCGTGAAAAAAGAACGGAACAGATTGTCATGGGAACTGCTGGTACAGTGTTGGATTGGATTCTTAAAAGAAAAGTAAGGATTCCACTTTTTGCCCATGCATAGTCCAGTAATTTATTTATTTAACTGTAATGAGTAATATGTTTATTATTCACTCACATCTACACACACACACACACACATACACACTGCACAACGATTTCATGATGTAAGAGCTGCAACCTGGATATTTGGTGTATTTCTGAAGCAGGAACTACTCATTACATCTCAATAAGTGCAACTTGCCTATCTAATAATACAGTTGTCTGTCAGTAACACAATGACGGTGTGTATTTATTAATTCATGCTGAGCCCTTGGTATAGTGTTGCCTTCAACTGAATGGGTAAAGCATCATCAATGTAGCTAAAAGTGGGTGAAATTAATGGGAAACGGATGAAGAAGGCAATAGCTTTACAAAGCATATGTCCACAATCAACAAAGAACACGAGAAGTAGGAGAGATAGACAAAGGAGGAGAACGGTATCCATGACTTGAGAAGAAAGAACTGAATAGAGGAATGGAGGAAAATAAGAGCTTAGATGACTCGGGAAGAAAGAGAGCAGGAGAGGAAGCTGATTAACTACATAAAGTTGTAGAGGATAACGAGAATAGATAAAACAATCTTATGCTACTGCATTCATAATTTTGTACATCAAACACAACTGCTGGATATTTGCTAATTATTCTTGTAATAGCTAATTTATTTCTCAAGACTTGGGGTCAGAATAGTGGAGTAAGTGAATGGACTAACTTCTCTTGGTGACATGGTGATTTCAACATGGAATATATTGTCAATTTATTGTATGTAGGTTTGTAGCCAGTTAAAATGCAAGTGACTATTTGGCTGCATGTGTTAGCTAATGATAATTCTGTGAATACAATGACCATTGTCCTGTGTATTGTAGGCTAGTTATAATTATTGAATTTACTGAGGTCTAGTTAAATTGTTATCTTTGTATTACATCTTGATGAGCTGACTTCAGCCAATTAAGATAAAATACAAGGATAACACAAAAAGGGATAACACATAAAGTGGCTTACCACTAATGTCCACCTTGTCAATTGTTCATGATTATTTTGAGTGGTCTCATGTTAGTTATGAACAAAAGTTTATGTTTAGTGACTGCATTTTGGGTTGGAGGACATAACCTCTTCAGTATGTCTACAGGGTAGAAGGGAGAGGAGGTAACGCTCATCATTGGACTATACGACTTCTGTGAATACACACACAAAAGGCTATCTAAATGGGTGGAATTAAAAAAAAACAAACTTGTGAGACATTCCACCCCCAAGCCTTTTCTTTGGTATCTTTAGACTAATTTGCGTAGTTAGATTAAAATATTGTCCATTTGGTATATTGCAGTAATATTATACTCTGAAGTGCCTTGTATATACTACTATTTTTTTCTTACCATTGTAGGTAATCGATCCTAAGAACATTAAAATGTTTGTCTTGGATGAGGCAGATGTAATGATTGATTTGCAAGGCCAGCAAGACCAAACTATCAGAATACAAAAGTACGTATGTGTTATATCTTTACTGGTTATGTGTAGTGTATCTTGGAAGTATTGTACTTGTAGTCAAAACTGCAAACAAGTATCGAATTTGATTTATTGAAAGTTTATATCTAAGGAGTAATTTTAATAATCGAAGAGGGGTGTACCTTTTGGTTGTCATATCCAAATAAATATGTACACAAATGTAAGCGTATACAAGAGATTATATTAGAGTTTTAATATAGGTCTCTTCCTTCTGAATGTCAGAAAGTGTTGTTCTCAGCTACATACAGTGATGAAGTGAAGCAGTTTGCTCAGCGTGTTGTGCCAGATGCCATTATGATGACTTTGAAACGTAGTGAAGAAAGTCTTAACAACATCAAACAGGTTGTGTTTTTTTTTGTTATTTTTGTGTCTGTATGTGGGTATAAAATGGCTTCTTCTTTCTTTTTTTTTCTTCTTTTTTTTTTTCTTCTTTTTTTTTTGGCAGTTTTATGTAGAGTGTCGCAGCCAGGATGACAAGTTTGAAGCCCTCAGTAACTTGTATGCTGTTGCCACTATTGCTCAAGCCATGATATTTTGTCATGTAAGTAATGAGAATGTTGTTAAGTTGAATAATGTATTTGTTTTGTTTGTTTGTTTGTTTGTTTTTCAGACTCGTAAATCTGCAGAGTGGTTAGCTGGAGAGATGAGCAAGCACGGACATGCAGTAGCTCTTATTACGGGAGATTCCACCCCAGAGCAGAGGATTGCTGTACTGAATAGGTAATGTGGGGGCTAGTTATATTTTTAACGATTTTATATTCTCTGCTTTGATATATATATTAGATTTCGTGATGGCAAAGAGAAAGTACTTATTACTACCAACCTGTGTGCTCGTGGGATTGATGTCGAGGCAGTTTCTGTTGTCATTAATTATGACATACCAATAGATGCTAATAAACTGCCAGACTGTGAAACTTACCTTCACAGGTACTTTATTTCTTTAGCTACTGTCTGACTTTTTCAAGTTTTTACATTAACTCTTCTATTATAGGATTGGTCGTACTGGAAGATTTGGTCGCAATGGATTAGCTATTAATTTTGTGGATGGTCCTCGATCAAAAAAGAATTTGGATACTATTCAGCAACACTTTAACAAGCCAGTTCTAAAATTGGACACTTCAGATTTTGACAGTCTAGAAAAAGCACTCTCAGCATAAACATAGCATGTTCTTAAATTTCACCTATCATTATAAAATATCAAAGTTAAAATTTTGTCAAAATTATGGGTACGGGGTCATCATAGATGGTATAAATTGCAATTCGTAGGGCGTGGTTGGGAAGTTGAGTGTTGTTTTTCTTCCCGAGGTAGACACCGGACAGCGGCCAATTGGTGTGAAGGGTAGAAGGGACAAGATTCTGACGGTTGCTAGGTAAGAGTAGCTTGGTATGAACGTAAGCGCTTAAATGTTCAACTTGAAGGTGGAATTCTATTTTTAAGTAGTCCTGTATGCGGACGTAATGGCGATTAGTTTTGTATTTTAGATACGGTGAAACTGGAAGGTTTTGTTGTAAGCAATAGCTTGGCTAGATATGTAATTATTTGTGTGCCACAGCAGGCTTACACTATTTTGCTTATTGAACTGAGATATTCATTTAGCCATCTGAAAAGCCGGAATTATTTTGTTGACACAAGAGTTTTTTTAAGCCAAGCAGATAGGTACTGAGGCAGTGTACCGAATTATTAATAGCACAGCTAGCTGATGGTTACTTAAGTAAATGATATGAGCATTGTGGAACATTGCGATTAGTTTCACTCCTGGTGAGTGAGCGAAGCAAGCAAGATACTTACAGATGTAGTTTGTTAAAATTTTATGTGATTTTTAACTAGATGTTAAAGAATTTTTTTATTAATTTTTTTTGCTGGGCCTACTTGCTCACCAGCCATCAGTGCTATTGTTAACTACAGTAGTTTGCTCATTAACAGTAAGCTGTGCCATTTGTAGATGATTTCACTCCAGCCAGCTTTGAGATAACCTTGTGTATGTGTCATATCACAGAACATATCATGTGGGACATGTAGATGGTGCTGGTAATGATTCTTAGACTTATTATTAAATTGTACATTTGTGTGTTTATATAATATATACATGTATATTATTTATTTATTTGTTTATTGTTTATCCAAGAGCTTCATTTGGTTGTCTGAATTGCTAGAATTTATTTTGTTTACACAAGCAGTGTGTTGAATCATGTGGATAGATACTGTAGTGTAGGAAATTGTTAATACACACAACTAGCTGATGGTCTTGGTAATTGTGTCCTCAATAAATGATAATCTGAACAATAACACTCCTGGTGAGTGAGCGAAACAAGCAAGATACTTTCAGATCTAGTGTATGGAACTTTCAGTGTTTTTTTTTTTGTGTGTTTTTTTTGTTTTTTTGTTAGTATACCTGTTAAAATGTTTTTTTTGTTGAATTTTTTTAATTTATTTTATTATTTATTATTTTTTTATTTTTTTATTTCTTATTTTTTATTTTTTTAATGTTTTTTTGCTGGGCCTGCTTGCACCATTATTTGTATTGGGTGAACTCTAAGTTATAATGTTCATTACTCTCTTTCCTTTATTGTGTGTGTGTATTAGGTGTGAGGATGATTGGGGGAGTATTCGTGTATAATCATAAAGGAGAAGTTCTCATCTCCAGATTGTATAGAGATACATTCACGTAAGTAGATCAGAATTTTACACATTATAGTTGCAACCTGACATAACCTTGACGAACTCCTCCTCGGGGGTCTCAAAGATGAAACTCTCAGGTTGGGGTTTTAGATCACATCTTACCGAAGTGAAAGATGCAATACCCATCAGCTTTGAGCTATCCGCAATGTGTAGAATACCATGTAGCTGTGGGAAAGAATATATATGTAGGTGAAACAACTAAAAGGTTTGAACGAAGAGTAAAATAACCTCCGGATGTGTTTAAGCGAGGTAACAAGAATGTTCCAACCTTTGCGGAACATGCCTGGCATCAACACCAACTGCTAAAAAAGAAAGGAGTTGTAGATGGAACCACTAAGAATTGGAGTAAAGAGTAGTATTGGCTAAACTTTTTTTGCGTACAATTTTCATAATTGTTTGGTCTTTTTTTTTTGCTCTTGCTAGTTTCTAAATAAAGCTTAGTTCCTAGACCCTCTATCAAGGGTATGTACAAGTGGAGAGAGCTACCATGACTTATTTATAGAGTTTAGTCGAGTTTTTTACTTGTAATATTAATGCATGAATTTGTTGGTAAAATAGTAATTACCATTCTACATGTCTATTGAAATTTAAATGAGAGCATTGTTCTATAAAATATATTATAGTCCATTGCCGAGAACCTTTGGCAGTTTTATTTATCACTGATAGTTTGTGTTTTAAAGATAGTCAAGTATGTTGCGTTAAATGGATATTGTTTGTTTACCAGGCGCAGTACTGTAGATGCATTTAGAGTGAGTGTGATCCATGCTCGTCATGCAGTCAGATCTCCCGTCACGAACATAGCCAGAACAAGCTACTTCCACACCAAGCGCTCCAATGTATGGATAGTGGCAGCTACTAGGCAAAATGTTAATGCTGCTCTCGTCTTTGAATTCCTCAATAAGATGCTTTCTGTGCTAGAGTCTTACTTTGGCACCATCACCGAAGAGAACATAAAAAACAATTTTGTGCTCATTTATGAACTTTTGGATGGTAAGCTGGAGTCTTTTGTTACTTGTACATTATGTTTTCTTTGAATGCTATGTACCTTTATTACTAGAAATTTTGGATTATGGATACCCTCAAAAAACTGACTCTGGCATCCTCAAAACTTACATTACACAACAAGGCATTCGAGCTCAGGTGAGTTGTAATCACTTTTTTGTTTTGTTTTGTTTTTTCAAAAAGCTATTATTTTTTTTGTATAGAGCACTGAAGAACAAAAGCAAATCACAAGTCAAGTGACTGGCCAAATAAGCTGGAGAAGAGAAGGCATTAAGTATAGAAAGAATGAACTCTTCTTAGATGTGCTGGAATCTGTTAATCTTCTTATGTCACAACAAGGTGTGTATGTTTATTAATATCTGCAGTCTGTTAAATGTAAGAAGTGTACTTATTCTCCAATATGTTGGTAATCCTTGTAAGTGGGACGTAAGCAAGTGGGACGTTATTGACATGAATATCAAGTATATGTACGTAATGAGTACTCGGAGTTCCTCTAGTGGCCAGTTGTTCTTTACCAGGCCTTTAAGTTTTGGAGTTGGCAGCATAAAGTAGCTTTCACTACTTCTACTACTATGATAATAATAATGATAATAATAGTTGTTGTGGTTGTTGTTATTTTATAATTGTTAACTTGTTCCTCTGTAGGACAAGTTCTGAGCTCTCATGTTTCTGGTCAAGTAAGAATGAAGAGCTATTTGAGTGGCATGCCAGAGTGTAAGTTTGGTATGAACGATAAATTGGTGGTGGACAAACAAGCCAAGCCTTCAACTCCAGAGGCTGCCTCATTGGAACAGCAATTGGCTAAAAGGTATATTTCCACATTTTCTCCTTGATAAACTTTACAAATTTTGACCTGACAGCACTACAATTTAGCTCTTTTTTTTTTTTTTTTTTTTTTTATAGACAAGGTAGCAATACACGGGCAGGTATTGCAATAGATGACTGCACTTTTCACCAGTGTGTCAAGCTGAGTAAGTTTGAATCAGAAAGGAGCATCAGTTTTATTCCACCGGATGGAGAATATGACTTAATGAGGTATATTTAATTCATATTTAGTCATTTATATATTTTTTTCACAAATTTTGTGTGATAATAACCAGATATCGCACCACAAAAGACATCACTCTTCCATTTCGAGTAATTCCTCTAGTTCGAGAAACATCTGGGACCCATATGGAGATCAAGGTATCTGAAGGAAATTGCGTAGTTTGTTGATTCTCTCTTGTTACATTATGCTACATGTTAATGTTTGTTTATATATCAATTTATTTTTCTTCTTTTTGTGAATAATCTCAGATTGTTCTCAAATCACTTTTTCGATCAACATTGTCTTCGCAAAAAGTAGAAGTTCGTATCCCAATTCCACCCAACACTAGTGGTGTAAAAGTTATCACCGTGAAGGGGAAGGCAAAATACAAGACAGGAGAAAATGCTGTCGTGTGGAGGTAAACATTATGTTGTTGTACCTTTTCAAGCAAAAAGTGATATTTTTGAGATTGTAGGGTAGGGTATCACTTTTATTCACCCTTATACTTGTGTTTCCACAGAATTCGTCAAATGCAAGGCATGCGCGAGACACAGTTGACAGCGGACATAGAATTGCTACCTTCTGCTGATGTCAACAAGCAGAAACAAGTTGCTAGACCACCCATATCTATGAATTTTGAGGTTAATCTTTATAGATACATTATTGGAAAGTAATGCAAATGTCTTGATTCTTCCTCACAGGTTCCTTTTGCTTGTTCTGGTTTAAAAGTCCGATACTTGAAAGTATTTGAGCCCAAGCTCAATTATAGTGACCATGATGTGGTTAAATGGGTACGTTATATCAGCAAAAGTGGCCTGTACGAAACTCGCACACAGTCAAATTACTAACGTATGCTTTCTTAGTCACAATAAACAACACAGACATGGCATTGGCTGAATTGCTTTCTTTTGTGATGTTTTATGTATCACATTAGTTACATTATGTTTACATGTAATAGCTTTAGATCTTGAATTTTTAAATTATTTATTGTGTTTTAAAAATGTGTTAAATTTTTTTTAATCATGTACAATAGTCAGATAATTAAAAGTCTGATTGACTGTTATTAGAATCCCACCCACTCTCCACTTTGCCATGTTCGAAATCCATTGCTAAATCATACTGGTAATTGGGATCTCCAGGTTTTACTCTGTTTGCTTCAAATAGCACATCCATCTCCAGTTTCTTTTGATCAAGTTCTTTTCGTGTTAGTTTGTTCAAATCTATATAATATTATAATAATATTGTTGGTAATAAATCTATTCACAAGTAAAAAACAACAACTGTACTTCATATTTATGAATACAATACCATATTTATATATGCTTTACCTTGCATTTTATCACTTCCAAGTGATATTTCTTGTGAATCTTCTGCATCATCATTTTCTTCTTCCTTTTTGGATTGCTGTTTTGACAACTTAAGCTCAGGACTAGAGAAAAAAAGAATTTGTAAAATATTAAAGTTTTAAAACAACCCAAAACCACTTCAAACTTCACTTGTATAGACACCTAAAATTATTTTAATTGTATTTATCAGGAAAAAAATTAAAATAATGTTATTCTATGCCAGCATCAAGTAATTGAATAACGACAATCTTACATAAGTAAACAATTTCTTACATTGGATTTTTAAGAGTTGACGAGTAAGAATTTTTTAGTGGAAGCACTTCCTTTTCACTGCCAGAAGTGTCCTCTTGTGTACCTTCATCGCTAAAGTTTAACAGAAACTGTAGACTCTCATTCAGCTTATTGGCACTTTCAGCTGCTGTAGCATGGGATAAACTTGCCATATTCAGACTTTTCATGATTGGCTTCTCAGAATCATGAGCTACTGTTAATGGAGGAAGGGAAGACTGGATTAACTTGCTAGAATTGGGCCCGTTCTTCTCAGAGCCACTGCACTTGTTACCTAATTTGATTCTTTCTAGAAGTGTAAAAAGCTGTAAAGCAAACATAATTTGCCAAATAATATATGACTCTTGTTACTTATACTTGACTGTAGGTTATTGTATAGTATGGGGAGATTAAGTAGGCCATAGTATATAATATGGGGAGATTATTGTCAAGAGCTTGCATATTTCATAAGCTTAATGGGAATACTAATTTAGAGAATATCAACTTTGTATTGCCAGAAAAGGTAATGAAAATGATTGTACACCCAAATTTGATTGCACATGTTTTAATACCCACAATAGTAATATGAGCACTTGTAATGCTATAAAACAACAACAACAACAACTACAACAACAAACGGATGAAAAAATGTTTAAATTACACAGTATTCTTAATTGCATTTTGTTTTAGTTTAGTGTATGGTGTAATAATCACAATTCGAATTAATTTTACAAAAAATACCTGATTATGGAAATGATGCTAAATAAGCATAATTAAACTAAATGAAAATGCTAGAAGAATCTAGCATACCCTTGGCCGGACTACTTATACTGAGTTAAAGATCAATTGATTTGCCTAACATATACACTTGCCTGAGTTTGTGGAATAGAATTAAAAAATATTTTATTGTTGCCATCCTGCAATTCTTCTATATAAGTTGATACACTAGAAAATATAATAATGATATATTCAGCGCATTAATAATAACTGTATCCCTCATGCCCTTCATGTAATTAGAATAGTAGGTCAAGGTGCCAATAGTAGTTTATTGCCAATAGAGTTAAATAATCCTTTTCAGCATGTACAAATTGCATGCTACTGAACATGAATGTCATCAGTAGTTTAGCAATGGTCACAAAATTATGCCAGAATTTTTTTATTTGTGAAAGGGCTATTAAGCATAGAAAAGTTGGTTGGTAATTATTAGCATTTAGTTTATTAGAGACAACATCAGTATTGAGAGGTTTCATAATTATTCACAAGAACAGGCATTAGTTAAATTGATCGAAGGGAAACAACATGAGCAATTCCATATTTAGTACACAACATACTTAATAGAAGCTGTAAATCCTCGAAGGGGTATGGAACGACGTCGTTGCTTTCCTGCCCCACACACAAAGTTAATCAGTCATTAGTGTTAGCCATCAACAAAAATAGCAATGAGAAACCTATATCTAGAGAATTATTGGCAAGTAAGACTCTTACAGGGGTTACACAATAGAGATTCTATGGTGTTTATTTGGCAAGCAAGCGAGACAATGTTTGGACATATGCATGTCATTTTGTACTTTGACCCTCACGTATTATTGCGTTCCGACCACATCCCAAACTTCACTAAACAGAAACCTCTGATTATCGATCATTGCCCGTATCGTTCTAGAAATTGAATTGTTTACCGCTTTGAATTCTTCTGTGGGTGCAGTTAGAAGTAAAAAACTTATGGGAGTTCCTTTTCTATTCGAGTTAGTGGTGGTAATAAGTTAATAGCTATTTGTCGTAAGCCCTACGCAACAGTATTTACTTGAAAATTCATTGTCCACTAGACTAACCACAAAGGTCGTTACAACTACTACCTAGTTAATGAATATCACAAAGAAAACGTTGAAATAACTTGACTTGTTTTTTTTTTTCAAATTCGAACTGGTTACTATGGCATTGAATCCCCTTTACAGTATATACGTAATTCAAAAACTCAACTTTTGTTTAGTAGCTTGATTGTTAGAAGTTAAAATCAATCGTTTAAATATAGTGTAGTTTTAGGCTCACTCGCCATTTGTGTTCAAGCACATCACTAGTTATCCTTATTTTACTTTGCACACTAATAAAAAGCTAGGTGAGCCAACTGCATTGTGTTGTAATAATTTCTCAGTGGTACACATAATGCACCAGACTATTCCCTGCGCAGGCAAGATGGTATAGACTTCCTAAACTCATAAGGATGTCATAAAAAGGCATTAGAATACTGACAGAGAGAATTTTGCTATTACACCGACTTTTTGTTTGCTGCCTTAGCTATATTAGCTTAATTGAGCTTGCCATAATCATAGCACACAGAGGCTGAAATGATTACCTGTAATTTCATCCCTATATAGTAGAATTAGAGCGGGCGGATTAAACTTCACACCACATTTACGAACGACGACTATAGAATTAGGACCTGGCAGAACTCTTTTTCTACTATCCATGATCCAACGCAAATTTCTATTGTTGTCGTCATAGGAACCAATCTATAGATTATAGACCCTTTACCCGACACGAAAGCTCAACTAGAGGTGGCATAATTGCTTTGTTGGCCCCCGCATTTAGTCCAAATTCGGGGTTATCAATATTAGCCAGCCAGACCCTTGAACAGCATCGGAGGTAAACAAATGGTTTTCCCCTTCTAATATGTGAACGTTAGTTTACACCCGAACACATTCTCACACGAAAAATAACAAAAAACAGGAACAAGTCACATGCAGCTACTCATGCAGTTCACATGGGGGAAAAAATCCTTGAGAAGGAAAAACCCCTAAATCCTTAACCCCATCAACTTGAAGCTAACTAGTTCCTAGTCTACCTACGATGTGTGTTACTATTACAACGTATTTAGAAACCATTTCCCATTTATTTGCTCCCCTTAGTAACTAGATGGGGCAGGAAAGGTTTTCATCTAGGCAGATTCATAGTGTGATTTGAAAATAACCAAAGTCCAATTAACAATTTGTATTGTTCCACTCTCCTCCACCAACAATAAGCTTCAACTGTTTCACACTGTGCTATTATACCTTCTGCATATTAAGGGGCGAGGTGTAACACATTCTCAGATTATGTACTTTTGGTGCTGTAATAAGAACAGTACAATGATCATTCACCAAATTGACTAGTTTTACCAGACATTGGTGTCTCTCCTGTAATAAACGATGCCTACACAGCATGTTAAAGCATTTTACAGCTTGATTAACACTACCACTGTCACCATAAGCCAAATTGGACCTTTATTGTTGAAAATCAAATAATAAAACAAGGAAATAAAATCATTTTGTACAACAAATAACACATAAACAGCTATGTTAAGGTATAAACACAAAAACATGCAAGTGAACAATTACCTTAATTGCTATGAATTAGTGTCTTGTCTAATAACACACTATAAATCAAATAATAATGCAACTAAATGTTCACTTTCAACTCTTCAATTTCTGTTGAAGTTCTGCTGCCAGCATCATCTGTTGGCTTTTGTGATGCAATCCAGAAACAGATCTGTGGGATATACAAAATAAAATAATGTGTGTAATGGGCAACAACAACAACCAAAGCATACACAGTTGTATAAACCTTTAACTCACTTTTTTTCCTTCAATGTAGCCAATTTAAAGATCTCAAAAATCAGCTTTCATATTTAACCATGCAAATACCTTATACTTTTAGAGTTATTTAATACCAAATTACAAATGAAAAGTGAGAAAAATGCCCATGTAAATCTATAAATTGTCAGCATAAGCTACGTATGCAAGTCTGAAGAAATGAGAAAGTAAATAGTAATAATCACGAAATGTATATTTTTCCCATCCACAGCAAACTGCAGTTAATGACAAATACTTGAATATACTCTTTCAATAAATAAATCTCACTTACTGTCTGCCTTGTGCAACATGTATACTGAAGCTTGCATAAGATGTAAAAATTGTACGTAATTTCTCCCATAAACCATACAGCATTGATTCTGAATGTACTTATCACATACCTCAAGTCGTTCACTATATCCCTGGTTTTTCCAAAGTAAATTTCATTCAATGTTGATCGAATCTTATTTTCCATGTCCTATAAATAACAACAATAAAAAATTATGCCTAAATATTGATTTTGTTTCTATTCACACAATACTACGTCCAGAGTTCATTTTATAGCAGTGGATTACTGCTTTAAAATCAACATGTTTTGGCCATGTTGCTGCTATCATGCGTGATCTGGACACACTTCCTTACAAATCACCCTTACTTTAGCAAATTCTCAACCTTGAACATTGTAAACATCATACACACAAAATTAACTGTGAAATATGTTCTAGAAACAAATTAGTATGCGTATCCCTCACCTCAACCATTCTTCCCAAGTTTGATATATGAGGGCTACCATCACCAACAGGATGATCCGCCTCTGCCTGCCGGGTCAAGCTGCCACCAAGGTTCATGGTTCCAGAACCTTCCTTGATTGTTTGTAGCCACAACATTACTGTGGAGGTCAGCTTGTAATGTGCATTCCGACCTTTTTCCTAACATTATCATGAACAACAAACTGTAACTCGGAGAATAAAATAAGATAGTGGCATACATAAAACAGTGACTGTTTTTAGCTTCAAACTATTTTAGCTTCTAGGAGGATTACGCCCCCTCCCCCCCTGAAAATTATGACTTCCATGGAAACATTTACCCCATAATTTTCAACATAATAATGAAATTAAAAAAGACAAAATCCTGAATTTTTCAAAAATGTTGACTTAACCACCCTGAAATTTTGGTTAGAAAAATACTCTAGTTTCCTCATATAGTCCAGTGTGACTAGGTAGTTCATAGTATTTAATTATTCTAATTCACTAGACAACAAATCTTGAAACATTCGATCACTCTGCAGTGACCATCATCAGTGCTAATAGGAAGACAGTACTAGCAGTAACCATTTACAAGCAGTGAGCTCAGGAAAAGAGGGTTATTATGAACTGAAAATAAATGAACATTAAAAATACCTGTTTTGTAAATGCTCACTTCTAGTTCCCTAAAGCCCAAGAGTAGTTTTAGGAACAACTGTGAGGTTTAGTTTTTCAGTAAAATTGAAATGTGCATGCCTTTTGACAGCATGCAAATTGAAGTATAGCCATTTGTCTTAAACAAGGTAAAAATAGCATGGGCTTTTAGCAGATACTTGTAGGCTACTATGATGTGTTGCATATGACAGCTGAAAAAGTAAACAAAACTTCAAAACGTTTGCTAAGGAACTATTTACTGTATAGTTGCCAAAATCATAACACTATCACACATATGTGCCACAAATACGCCACCGTTCATCTGTATTTGGCGAGCGAGCGTAGCGAGCGAGACACTTACAGGGGTAACACAATCGAAAATCGGGGATGTTTGTTTATTTATATATATGTTTGGACGTATGTATGTCATTTTGTACTTTGACCCTCCGTATTTTTTTGTTCGCTCGGCTTTCGACCCCGTCCCAAACTTCACTAAACAGAATCCTCTGGTTTAGCGACCATTACCCGTATCACCTTAGAAATTGAATTGTTTACCGCTTTGAATTGTTTTGCGGGTGCAGTTAAAACGCAAAAACTTATGGGAGCTCCATTTCTATTCGAGTTAGTGGCGGTGGTAAGTTAGTACGCTATTTGTCACAGTTATAAGCTTTGAAACTTCATTGTCCACTAGACGAACCACGAAGGTAAGTCTTGCGTAGGTATGTTCAGTTGTGTGAAAGTATTGTGCGTTACAACTACTATTAAGAATATCACAAAGAAAAATTTAAATAACGTGACTCGAATTTGTTGCTTCTTTTTCAATTCAAACAGTTGCGGGGAGCGGTTACTATGGCATTGGAACACCTTTACCGCATATACTTAAATTAAAAACTCGACTTTGTTTTAGTAACTTGAGTGTTAGTTGTTAAAATCAATCATTTAACAATAGTGTAGTTTAAGGCTCGCTCGCCATTTGTGCTCAAGCACACCACTAGTTATACCATTGGTTAAAATCTGTACATCCTCTACAGTAACACAATTTACTACAGCCGCTTGTCAATTAAGGTGGACACTAGCCTCATAAAATAACATGTTGCATGGTAGCAAATATGCAAGTTATAGTAACGTTGGTCATGTAAATATTATATTCTTTCCAATGATGGTGGTCACTGTAAAGTGATTGAAATGCTTGCCAAATAATAGCAATTAAATATGTTTTTGACAGCTCATGTTTCTGAGCTTCAAACCCTTACCACAAACACACACACCCCCACCCCACACACACTTAAACGTGTTACTGATACTCTTCACTTATTACTCTATTTAGCCTATCAAACATAAACCCTAGGCATACATAAAACAACAGCACTTACTGAAAAAAAATGTATGCCATATTGAACTTTTATGGAGAAAGTAAATTATTACTAAAAACTTCACATAGCTAAAAAGATGCACACCAAAATATAGTTTCAATATCTATGTTGCAATTCTTACCTGAACTTCTACAACATGTATTGAGTCCCAGCATCCCTTGATCTTGTCATTATCTCCAGCTTTCTTAATAAGGACCACTCCAGCAAAGCCATGGTCCAAATCCCACAAATAAACTGAACATATACCACTCTCAAAATACCTGGGCACAAATACAGATCACATGTGAGCATACACACACACACACACGTATGAATTACTGTAGCAACTGACATGGCACATAATATGATGTCTGGACTAAAAGTAACAGTTCATACCAACATACTGTTAACCAACCCCATCACTTAGACAAAACCAAATTATTCTTCAATTATCACTCTTTCTTTGCTGTTTCTGTTTATTGCTTGTCACGAGTGTGGTTCTCAGTCAAATTAGAAGATAAGGCACTTCAGGAATGCAATTAATTTTAGTGTTTTTACTCTGAGCAGCATTGCGTGAATCTTTCAGATGGAATAACAAGTGTAAGTTATGGCACACTGTGCAGTCAATGTGTGTGCATGCTACCTAGTTAAGCAGCAACCATTAGTAAATATATTGGAGCACCTTAAGTGCAAAAATACTAACACTTGCATGGCCTAATTTTGACTTATAATAACTTCTGGAACATCAGTTAGCCAGTGATCAATGCAAGCAACAAAGTTATATTCACAAGCAGGCCTAACCTCCATTAAAACTCTTTCCCAAATTACAGGATAAAGGGGTAGCAACTGGACCAAGAGGAAAATTCATTAGTCCAATGCACAAACTATAGAGTGAATACATTACAAAACAACTGGAATTCTGGACACACCGGCTACATACAAGACCAATAGAGGAATCACTGAAATGACACATTTCTACTGGACAAGTTGGTAGCCCACACACCATACCAAATCATCATATCAGGACCTAATACCAGAATTATAAAAATTTGGATGCATAGCATCTACAGCACTTGTATCCACATACACTAACTCACATTTCTCTGTAAAAGTCGAAAGCTTGGTTTGCTTTGACTTCTAAACTCCGCAATTTATCACTAGGTACTGCTCCATCACTAATGGGAGGGTCATACTTGTTGCTCCAAGGAGACCTGTGCAAGAAAAATTATTGAGCTCTTGACATAAACCAAGACAATTGAACTTGACAACCCTTTATTATATTCCTTATAAAAAAACACAACTTTACTTAAAAGAAGATAAACCAAAGTATTGAATATTTACACAAGTGGCAAAAATAAACAGACTTGGTTTACCTATAAGAATCCCCGTCTCTGTTATAGTCACATAACAAATAGTCCTTTCCAGTTGCTTTGCATTTGGCTACTTTCAATGGTTGATCCACAGAAGACAACAAATCTTCACACAACTCTGGAACCTACACATTGCACAATATAATGCACACACCATTAAATTTCCATGATTACCACGTTCCTTACATTCTTCAGTCACTAACTAGACCAAAACTGCTTTTGATCATATTGTGTGTGTGTGTGTGCTTGCATGATACAATAGAATTGCATGTAGAGAACAGCCACTTCTGGAAACACTTATGTAACATATTTACCAAGTCTATGAGATCGGAAAGGTTTTTCTCTATCTGCTGTGGAGGTAGTCGTCTCATTAAATCGAGAGCACAATCCAATTGCTGCTCAGCAGAAGCCTAAATTCACACACCACACACATACATTCACCATTGATCACAATGGAAACTCACGCTAGTGGTATCAAGGTCTCCATGAAGTTACCCCCACACCCAAGCATTCCCAAAATGACATTTTATCATTTAGCACTTATCCTCACCCAACCTTTATAAAAAAAAATGCAGGTGATAAACTCTGATGTGGACAAAATTTGGTAGCATTCTATAAAATCTACTTGGCCATAACCACACAGACCAGCACTATACCAGGCTAGAAACAAACCTCCAAATAGTGCACCTAACAAATACTACTTCAGTTATCTTCAGCCACACCAACACCATTTCGACTAGTCGAGTTAAGTCTAAAGTAAAATAAGGCTCACAAACCATGTTCGTAGGCGAAGGGACTCCGAACTTCAATTGAACACTCAAAGCTGGGAGTCTCTAGAAACAGAGCTAATTGCACCGAGGGCCCTAACACCAATGGCAACGCCTGCCTGTTGTTCGTTCTCACAGTCAAACTACACGTTATGATGACCTCCCCGATTGCCCTTATAAGGGTAGTAAAACTGCACGGGTTGCCCGTGTTTTTATTTTTAAAAAATTACCTTTATCCCCGCCTACCGGGCCCGCCCAAAAACTACAACCGCAGCCAGGGGAGCGGCTGCGAGTGAGCGAGTGAGAGAGGAGGAGTAGACTTGTTAAGATCTCGAAAGTTTTTTTTTCGGGGAAAATGATAGTGTTCTTGTAGGGTTGTTGTACATCTTTGGCACTTCGTAGATCCGAGCACTCGTTGAAAGTAGGTGTATTCTCTGGCAGCTATATTGTCTTTGATGTTTTTTTAACGTCGGTACTGTTTATGCTAGCTAGCTAGCTTATTTCGCTGCATCTGAATTCGATCGAAACCAGCAATTCTCTTCTAGCTTATGGTTTATTTGGTTCGTGCAGGATATTATCCAGCGTGGCCATGGCAGACACAGAGGACATAACAGTGAGGCTGACATATAAAAGGTATGGGAAACATTTTTACCTTACATAGGTAGATGCTCAATAGATTTACTACTAACCATAGATGAAAAGCTGATTCTGGTTGACTATAAAGTAGGTAGCAAGTTATATCATCCACTTTGTACCTCAGGTGTATAGATACTGGCTCTTACAAGTAACAATAAAGTATAAAACTTATAGAGATCAGATTTATTTAAATCAGAGGATTTCAGGATTATAGAACATGGGTTATGCTGACTGTGCTTTGGACTGATAGTATAGCTTAAAAGCTAGTGTTTTATTTTATTAAAGTAATAATAATAAATGTCGGGTTGGCATGCGAGGAATGTTTTTATAATTGTTGTTCTTTCGCTTTTCTTACATCATATGTCTCCATAGCAAAGAGTATCGTTTTATGCTCAGTTCCTCAGCTTCTGCAAGTGATGTAGCAAGAGATATTCGTTTGCGATTAGGATTAAAGGATGATAAGACCTTCAATGTAAAATGGCTGGACATTGAAGGTGAGAGTGTGATACATACGCATGTACATATCTGTGTAACTATACACCCACCTCCCACATCCTGCAATGTGTGGGCATGAGCTGCTGTATGTTTAAGCCTTAGTCTCTGTGGTAACACTAACCTAGCTGTAAATAGATGCAATTACAAGTTCTTTTTCTTCAGTCTTAAATAGAGTTGTAATAAGTATCAACATAGTGTCATTATTAGTTTATGAATGTGTAATTTTTCCTGCTTTAAGGTGATGCAGTCAGTATGGATTTGGATCGGCAGAGAGAATGGGATGAAGCTGTTAGACTACACTTCTACAACAGAGAGAATGAACTTCTGTTGCATGGTCAGTCTTGTTCCCATTGAATGGTGAAACAACGTAAAACAGATACTAGGATTTGCAATATGTTCTTGAAATATTCCCTCCCCTTGTTCATGAACACTAATATAAGTGGCTTTTCTTTTATGGTTTGAAAAGTGAGCATGCTCAGATACAAGAACTCAGATAGTTCCTAGTGAAGTTGAGCATTGATAAGCATTCCCAGCTACTTACAAAATCATGCTTCTTCTATGTAGGGTACATGCCTTATGTTTAGGTAAGTGGGAGGACACCTATTGGAGCATATTACACATACTTAGTTAATGTATAGATTTGCATGCGTATGTAATTCCTGTTTGTCTAACTTTCTTGCTTATAGTATTTGAGGGTCCCCCACCAACTCCTGGTCAGTTATGTGAAGGAGAGGATGGTAAGTTGCTACGTGTGTCATGAAGCAGTTTGATGTTTGAGTGTTTCAATCATTCCATAGCGCGTCTCTACCATCGTCGGGGTGCAAGAAGATGGAAGAAGGTGCGCCGGGTCAATGGCCACGAGTTTGTAGCCAAGCGATTCCAAGTGGCTTACTGTGACAAGTGTGAGGACAGGATCTGGGGCCTTGGAAGACAAGGTTACCGCTGCGAGCTTTGTAAGATGACAATGCACAAGAGGTGTGTTTATTTCCTGAAACCAGATGACATCTGTGAGGGACACCCGGTAAGAGTAATACATTTGATTGGGCCAAGTTGTTATTCTCTAGTGCATGTTTAGTATGTCACAATACAGTCTGGGGGGAAAGTTTATATAATTACCTTTATCTTTCAAATTTTGTTGTCCAAACTACGTACGTATATGCATTAGAAATCAGCACATTTCTGTCTTATGCTTTTCTTGTGATGTATTCTAAACTTAGCCTTATCATAGCCTTGGTAATTACATGTGTTTTATGGTATGTAGGTGTATACGCAGTCCATACTACAGCTCAAACTATTTAATGTGTACCAAGTGAATTTTAGGAATGTATGAATAATGCACACATGAAAATTGTGTCGGTGAAGTCCTGTAGGAGCTGTGATTGTTTCCCACTGAAAGGAATAGCATCTGTATCAGGTTGCATGGCTAAGTTGTTAGAATTCTTTTCATAGCCAGGTTGTTTTCTCTACTACCAGTAGGTATAAGAAGGGTATTCTTTATTTTATAAGTTTGAGTCTTCCATATTCATGGAAAGAAACCAAGGAGATAAAGTTTTGAGCACAATTTGTTTACTTAGTTGTAGTTTTTAAATGAAGTTTCGTATACTGCACTCACAGAAGGGTTATTTGTTACCGCCCCTATAAATGTGTATATTTGGTGGAAGTGAAAGCTTCACCTAAGTAAGAAAAAGTTACTCTGTTATTCATGTGTGAGAATTGAGCCTTTTCAATTCTTTGGTAATGTAAGCTCCCATATCCCTCTGTTCATCCATTCTAATAGAGTTACTCTTGTCTAATCCTTTTTATATTATAGTTCACTGATATATGTTTTGAAAGTCTCAAAGAGCTTGTTCTCTGTTTTTTTTTAGCCTTCCAAACCCATGTCGGATGATGATAGTACTGTCTCTAGGAAGAAGAATAGAGGTACGGATCATTATAACGAACACTTGAGGAGAGAGGTAAATTTTTCTTAGCTTTGTTTAATGGTTTTGATATCATTGTGGTTTTTGATATAGGGAACTAATGTCATCAGTGAATCTCAAATAAAACTGGAAGATTTTAACATTTTGAAAGTTATTGGGCGTGGCAGTTATGCGAAAGTATTGATGGTTGAGCTCAAGAGTAGCAAGCAGATCTATGCTATGAAAGTCATCAAGAAAGCACTGGTCATGGATGAGGAGGTGAGAGTGTGGGCCATACTAGTTTTCTATATGTTCAAAGATGGCACTATTAAAATAGCCACTTTAGTCTTCAAAAAGTTACTGGGAGAGCAGTGGTAGTGAGGAATAAGTTTGTGTTGGTGGCTAATGTTGTCATCAAATAGTATTAGTGATAGTGTGGGGACTATTAGTTATTATATTATCAAGGAATACGGTTTTGGTGCATGTTTCTAAGGAGTGACGTCAGTAACTATGTAGTAATGATGGTAACTATGTTATTAAGGAATGCTGTTGGTAACTAAGCTATCCAGCAACAGTGTTGGTGCTTGAAGTGTTTCATTCACAACAACTCATGTCAGGACAATTATCAGATTTAAGTTGTCAAAGACAAACAACAATTGAAGATTTTAGGGTTTCATTTCATCATTGTTTGTGAATCTTGCATCCTCCATCCTGTAAATTTGTTTATGATATGGAGTGTGTATTCATGTAAAGTGAAGTGTTGCAATGTGGGGTTTGTGGAATGCAACACAGCATGTCATATTAGCTCTACAGTGACCACTCAAGCTTGTCCACAATATTACTAGGTTCTCATACGTACATACAGCTATTATTTGAAGCCACTGGTTCATGGTGTAGTTTTCAGAAAGTTAGAGTAGGATTATTAATCATCAAAGTTCTGACCCTTCATAAAAACTAGATTGAAACTTTCTCACCTAAAGCGGTCTAGAAAAAACGCAAAGGAAAAATGTGAACATATCTTAGTTGTCGCCGGGGATTCGAACCCAGGGCCACCAGCTTTAGCCACCGGTGCTCTAACCACTGAGCTACGACAACCCTCGACTTCCAAGACTCTCACACTCTTTTTTCCAGACCACTTCAGTGAGAAAGTTTCAATCCAGTTTTTAAGAAGGGTCAGAACTTGGTAATTGTGATGTTAAAAGCCTTTTCAATCCACAAATTATGGCTCCTCTCCAGAGGGGGAGGTGTTTCCAGTCGACACCGAAAAGGTGTTCTGACGGCACATAATTGGTGGTCTGTTGAGTATGAGACTGCAGCAAGCAGTACTACTCAACAGTATAAAGGAAAATGTGAGAGTCTTGGAAGTCGAGGGTTGTCGTAGCTCAGTGGTTAGAGCACCGGTGGCTAAAGCTGGTGGCCCTGGGTTCGAATCCCTGGCGACAACTAAGATTTTTTCACATTTTTCGTTTGCTTTTTTTCAGACCCCTTTAGGTGAAAAAGTTTCAATCTAGTAGGATTATTGAAGTGCTATCCCGCAATTTTGTAGTGATTCCTTGCCTATCCAAGTTTTTTGTTTGTTTGTTTGTTTGTTACGGGGGAATATATGGTCAATATCATAATACCTTCGCAAGTGCCAGTAATATTGATATTATTGTCTGGCGCAGAAAAAAAGCACACATACACTGACATGTGGAGTTAGTAAAAAATCAACCCCAAATGGAGGAGATGGCTCTTTTTTTGTTCTTAGAAAGTGGTACTTAACATATACAGACCTGAGAAATTTACTTCACATGATCACTAGTCAGAAGTTCTCAAGCTTGAAAAGTGCTAGGCTCATCCTCAAAGAAGTAATTAGTTGATCAACATTTGCTTACAGAATCTATGGAAAAAATAGCATGCATGAAAGTGGATAGTTATGTCACATTTTCATCTATATAATAAAACTATTCGCAGTGTACAGAGTGTTCTGACAAACCTCCTATTACAAATTCTAAAAAGTACAGACAGAACTGCTCCCTAGACAAACAAGTTGAAAGTGTTTGCAACCAATTTTTCTTGGCGTGTTCCTCCTTTGAAATTTGCTTGTAATTTCTACTCGTCCCCTCATGCCTCAATGAATATTGTGGTACGATATGCCCCAATAGTGCCCATCTCTAATCAGAATGACTTTTCTGTAGGTAGCTTGCAGATTTGATAGGTTATGATTGGGCTCAGGACAGAAACAAATAAGGGTATTGGTGGTCTCAACAATATTATGTTTTTGTCACGAGATCAATAAATCTATTTTTATACTCGTACTTTGATGTCCGACTTTTACCTTCAAGTTTTAGTACTTTAAAAATAAATAAATGGTATCATCCAATTTTTTTTCATCACTACATGTATAGTGTATTAATCATGTATGTGTTATTGTATATTGGCCAGGAAAGAGACTGTACAATTATTACAGTGGTGTAGTAAGAATTTTCAGTAAAGGGGCTCCGAGGGCATATTTTTTTTGTGGTTTGTTCATGTGAGAATCACCTCGTTAGATTGTACCCCAAAAGTATTGGAGTGGGCTCCAGGGGCTGGAGCCCCCTTCCTACGCCACTGTAGAATATATCTATGCATGTGAGCATGTGCATAGTTTTTTACGTGATCTCCTATGATCATTTAGTCTTGTCATGTAGACAGTCCTCTGACTATTGTTGGTCAATACCTGGAAGTTAGTAGGACCATAAGCTACCTTTTTTATTTATTGTATCGAAGTTGGGGGAGAGGAGCATTTAAAAAGCATGCTTTCTTTCCTTTTCTCCATGCCCTCTCTTCTCCTTTTCTTGTGGAGGCAATAATTTTGTATTGTAGGTCAACGTGAGTGAAGAGTGTGTTTTGTTACTGGTACTTTATTCTATTTGTACTGTGTTGTGTAACTAGCGCTTTCTTCTTTTTGTACAGGACATTGACTGGGTCCAGACAGAAAAACATGTGTTTGAGCAGGCTTCCAATCATCCCTTCTTGGTCGGCCTCCATTCTTGTTTCCAGACTGAAAGCAGGTACATTGATTGGATTGTAGGTAGGAGGGAGTGGCATGTTATTATCAACTAAATGCTATAATCAAGTACTGCTATCACTTGAAACTAGTCATGCTGTTAGGCAGTGCTGTAATCTTGTTAGTGATAGTCTAGAGTTCAGTATGATCACTAAACTTCTCTGGAAGTCTCTGAGTCTGTCAACCGCTAAGATTGAACTGACTCTTACAGTGGAGAGCATTTATAGCAGCCATTAATATGTTAGCAGTTAGGTTAATTATGTAATTGCTATGTTTTGAAGCACTGTTCACATAGTCCAGTCTGATAAGGTTGTTTTTGTCTCAATATTGGAGAGCAATGGTAAAGAGTCTTGTCCTGCGAGATAAGTTTTATATACAGTCAGGTGTTATAAATATACATGTTTTCCTGATCTAACATAACCGTGTGTATTGTGTAGGATCTGAACATTCTCTATTTTCACTGTGAAATTTATTTCCCTCTACTATTTTTCTTTATATCATAGTATCTTATATTAATTAATGTATGGATATTTTGGCAGGTTGTATTTTGTAATAGAGTGTGTCAATGGTGGAGATTTGATGTTTCATATGCAACGACACAGAAGACTTCCTGAAGAACATGCTAGATTCTACTCTGCAGAAATATCACTTGCTCTCAACTTCTTGCATGAAAGGGGTGAGGGTACACATATGGAGAGGAAAAAAAACCCCATCAAATCCTGTTCGTTTGGTGGCCATTAGTGACTGTTGTACTGGATGAGGGAGGCTGTAGGGACAGAGAGAGTGAGACTGTAGGGACAGATAGAGTGAGACTGTTGGGACAGAGAGAGTGAGACTGTAGGGGCAGAGAGAGAGAGTGAGACTGTAGGGACAGAGAGAGAGAGTGAGACTGTAGGGACAGATAGAGTGAGACTGTTGGGACAGAGAGAGTGAGACTGTAGGGGCAGAGAGAGAGAGTGAGACTGTAGGGACAGAGAGAGAGTGAGACTGTAGGGACAGAGAGAGTGAGAATGTTGGCGAAAAGAGACGGAAGAGAGTGAGACTGTAGGGACAGAGAGAGTGAGACTGTAGGGAACAGAGAGAGTGAGACTGTAGGGAAGAGAGAGTGCGACTGTAGGGGACGAGAGAGTGAGGACTGTAGGGCCAGAGAGAGAGAGACGTGAGACTGTAGGGGCAGAGAGAGTGAGCTGTAGGGACAGAGAGAGTGAGGACTGTAGGGACAGAGAGAGTGAGACTGTAGGGACAGAAGAGAGTGAGGACGTAGGGACAGATGAGAGTGAGACTGTAGGGGCCAAGAGAGAGTGAGACTGGAGGGCAGAGAGAGAGAGTGAGGACTGTAAGGACAGGGAGAGAGAGGAAGAGAGTGAGACTGTAGGGGACAGAGAGCGTTGTGAGACGTAGGGACAGAGAGAGTGAGACTGTAGGGACAGAGAGAGTGAGGACCTGTAGGGGCAGAGAGAGAGAGAGGAGGACTGTAGGGACAGAGAGAGAGAGTGAGAAGGTCGGGACAGAGAGAGAGGATGAGACTGTAGGGGGCAGAGAGAGTGAGGGGGGGGGGGGGAACCAGACTGTAGGGACAGAGAGAGGAGACTGTTAGGACAGAGAGAGTGGAGATGTAGGGGCAGAGAGAGCAGAGAGAGTGAGACTGTAGGGACGGAGAGAGTGAGACTGTAGGGACAGAGAGAGTGAGACTGTAGGGACAGAGAGAGTGAGACTGTAGGGGCAGAGAGAGTGAGACTGTAGGGACAGAGAAAGTGAGACTGTAGGGACAGAGAGAGTGAGACTGTAGGGACAGAGAGAGTGAGACTGTAGGGACAGAGAGAGTGAGACTGTAGGGGCAGAGAGAGAGAGTGAGACTGTAGGGACAGAGAGAGAGTGAGACTGTAGGGACAGAGAGAGTGAGACTGTAGGGACAGAGAGAGTGAGACTGTAGGGACAGAGAGAGTGAGACTGTAGGGACAGAGAGAGTGAGACTGTAGGGGCAGAGAGAGTGAGACTGTAGGGACAGAGAGAGTGAGACTGTAGGGGCAGAGAGAGTGAGACTGTAGGGGCAGAGAGAGTGAGACTGTAGGGACAGAGAGAGTGAGACTGTAGGGACAGAGAGAGTGAGACTGTAGGGACAGAGAGAGTGAGACTGTAGGGACAGAGAGAGTGAGACTGTAGGGACAGAGAGAGTGAGACTGTAGGGACAAAGAGTGTGTGTTTGTTTGTGTGGGTTTAAAAAAAATATATACTATTTTGTAAGTCCTGGAATATGAGGCGTGCCCGCATCATTAGTAGGACACACCCAAGCATAGCTATGGGACAATCACAGACAAAATGAATGCCAGGATGGTATCTAGAATATGTGTAACTCTGTGTAACCATAGTGGCCAACTTGTGTGGGTCTGCTCTTATCATCACTTACCGGAAAGATTGTATAATTGATGACCAGTTGACACTGACATCTGTATCTAGTTTCCATGCGCTGGAATACACACATACATTATATATATATATATATTCATACATTGTATATATATATATACAATATATTCTCGTATATGTTGAGTAAATCTTGTAGGAATAGTCATGTGACCTTTAGCATGTATGAGTCAGATTGCAAAATTAGATGAGAAAAAGTTTGGAAAACAACTTCTTGGTGCTTCCCTAGATTGGTTTATGGTATTTTCTGTTTTGTAATTGAATCTCCACGACTTCAGGCATATCCTGTACCACCTTTGTAAGGAATGTGTGTGTGTGTGTGTGTGTGTGTGAGTGAGTGTGTCAAGAGTTATAAGTGCAGACTACTGGATAGTGAAACTTCCACTATTTGTGGAATGTTTTTTTTTTAGTTGTTTGTAGTTGAGCATTCAGTTAGGTTTATTAGCATAAGCTCTAATTATTTTTTTTTCCACATTCCTACTGGGACACAAGTGGACCCAATTAAGATAAGCCACACCTCTAATTCCACACTATCAAGTAGTTCCATATCATATTTTGGATGAGTCTAGAAAAGATATCACGGTCTTGTTTTAGGATGCATTATCAAGTGACTGATGTAGCTTTCCTATGACCAGTTACAGTTCTTGATTAAAAATGCAGTCTATAGTAGCATGGGATTCAGTGTCTGAACAGCATTGCACATTTCCACTGTATGCACAAAGTTAGATGACTTGAGAGTAGGTGCAAATTTGGTAGCTGTAGCGCAAGTCATCTTTGCCCTACGTACTACAACAGTTCATTATTTTTGTTGATTTGAGAAAGACCCTCTTAAAGGAGTTGCTAAGGCAATGAAGGTGTGTCTTGTATTCTGTGTACTATTGCCTCGCGACTCCATGACACCATAAGTTAATCCTGCCACTAGCTAAGTGGATTAAGTCATCTGTGCTTTATTGTAGGCCTCCTAGAGGAACTATGCTCTAGTTGTAGGACTAGAGTTTCATGAGTACACAAATTATGTAAACAAGTAATTACAACTAGTTAGGCAGTTGTTGTTGTTGTTGTTTTTTTTGTTGTTGTTGTTGTTGTTTTTTTAGATAAGTGAATTGCATGCAAAAAAAATTTCTTAGCAACATTCCAATACACAAGTGCAAATGGCAAGTATTCTTAGCCTCATATAGTGAGTGCTAGAGCTCGTCACAGCTTACAACTGTGCCATAAGCTAGAGGTAACCGTAATTTATCTATTTCCATTATTAAAACTTCCGTGTGGCTACTGATAAAGGCATTCACCATGTTTAGGTGGGTTTTCCCAAAATTGGTCATTTATAATAATACACAGTGTGTATGTATATATATATATAGGACATACTAATAACATTATTGTGATATAGTTGTTATTGCTATGTTATTGTGGGCATCGGTAACAAGTAGAAATAGCACCTGTTTAAGATAATGCTTGATGAAGCCTATTATGTATAACATTGAATGTGTGTTATTTGGTATTTGCAATATGTATATGTTCGCATCAACAAACTTCATAACTTTGTTCTGGCTAAAAAGAGAAGAAAATAACTTCTTCTTTTTTCCCACAGCCCCAGTTATAGTTACACTCATTTTGTGTGTGTGTGTGTGTGTCGTTTAGGTGGCTGTGAAGCCAGGTATTTATCATCTTCATTAATTTAACTGACTGATTAGTGGCAGTCTAATGTTCGCAATGTCAATTATTGGGGGAAGATGTATATAATTGAACTCTCAAAAATGAGTGAAAGTTATTCTTTAAGCTTGTACTCAGTTTGACTTGTAGCACTTTATTGATGTTGCTTGTATGACTGTATTTCCATGTAGGAGTAATCTATAGAGATTTGAAGTTAGATAATGTCCTGCTTGATCAAGACGGTCATATTAAGCTGACAGATTACGGCATGTGCAAGGAAGGACTGCGGCCCGGAGACACTACATCCACTTTTTGTGGTACACCTAACTATATTGCGCCGGAAATACTGCGAGGACATGACTACGGTAGGTCTAGGCACCATCTCTAGTCAGAATATTACAACCATATTATAATATTATTAGCTTACCATCGCTACACATTTCAGTAACTAAGAATTAATACCGTATTTCCTCCAACAGACCAAGCATGTTCTAACCATGTGCAGTGAATTTGAGGGCATAGTCTATGTCATTCACCATTGCTTGAGCTACCCTCGCAGTTAAATGGAGTAAGAATGAGTTTTGTTGCAGTAGCTATTTTAGCTGAAGTACGTGTACTACGTAAATAGCTAAATTGTTTGTTAGTTATGTGTTATGTGTTGCAAGTTCATCCCTCATCCTCTTCGGGTTGTTAACCAGTGATTCAGTTACTGTTAGCAAAGTGTACCCATATCTTCAAACTAGGAGCATTGAGAAGGACGACTCTGTGCTTCTTTCCTCCATGTCATGCACCTATAGTTGTTGGTATCAAAGCAGTATTTGTGGAATTCTAACTGGTGAAAAAATAGGAAATGTTGGCAATTTAACTTAAGTAGGTAAAGGTCGTCAACATTTGTGGGTGCGCATTTATTCAAAGGCACATACTATTTTTTCAAGCAGGCAATTGGTGTGCATTCTGTTTGAGGACGCGATTTAAATGCAGGCGCGAAATAGAGAAATGCGATGTATTCTAGCGGAGTGAGCAAGATTAAGGTTGGTCAATTACAATAATATAGTATAGGTTATTGGTGAATGAATGGAGCAAGTGAGACACTATTAGGGTGTTGATGAATAACATGGTAGTTATTTTGAAAGGCGTGGAACTAAAAGAGAGATTGGAATGCTGCATTTTCATATTGCTATTTTTTGTATTTACATATTGGCTATCTATTATTTGAACTGTATCCTTACATAATGCTGTGTATGTATAGGTTTCTCTGTGGATTGGTGGGCTCTTGGGGTGCTGCTCTATGAAATGTTGGCTGGAAAGTCACCCTTTGATATTGGTGGTCATGACATGCCAGATCAGAGCACTGAAGACTACTTATTTCAAGGTCTGTGTTGTAAATTGTAAATGTAATAATAGAAGCTATACTTACAGATTTGTGGTGTGACTATTTTTATACATTATTTATACCACATGTGTACCTTGTATGAATAATATGTTACTTATATGCTGTAAGTGCTTCAGACTTCGATAGTTACATATTGAGAAGCTGTGGCTATTTTGAAAGCGACATTTTTTGCCACAATTTTGTCAATCCATGTTTTATTCGTGTTTTACTGTACACTTCATTTATTTATTTGTTTTCGTTCTTTGTGCCTCCATTATTGCTCTACGTGTAATGCAATATTACTTGGTTAGAAACTACAACTTTAATTACATGTAATATTATGTTTATACTTAATATTTATTTAGTTATTCTTGAGAAGACCATTCGCATTCCAAGATCATTATCAGTCAAAGCAGCTGGTGTTCTCAAGGGATTTTTAAACAAGGTAACTAAAAACTGTGTGTTTGTGTGTGTGGCTTACCGGGTATTGATGTCTATGGTTATACCAACGATCGAATAGTACGTTCGATGATTGGGATATTTCAACTATCCAATATGTCGGCTTTTATTTGTGTTGGTGTAACTCTAATTAGGTCCTGGGATATGTGATTTACTATGAAATGAGAGTGTACACTGCTGTAGAATTATTTCTGGTAGTAATAGTTTATGTGCAGTAGTAATAAATTTGGTTTTTGAACTATTTGTATGACCAGAATCCGAAGGAGCGACTCGGCTGCCACCCACAAACTGGATTTCAAGATATCACTTCCCATTCATTTTACAAATCCATTGAGTGGGATCTTGTAAGTTGCTGATTTTAATGTTAAAATGTATTTGAAAAGCCATGATTCTATTTCAGCTAAAGAACCGTCAAATTTCTCCTCCGTACAAACCTAGAATTGACTCAGACAGAGATCCTTCAAACTTTGATCCCCAGTTTATCTCAGAAACCCTTGAATTTACTCCAGATGATGGGTGAGTTTATCTACGGTACTAGATTGTGAGATTCATGTACCAGTTTTGTTTTGTTTTTGTTTGTTTTTTAATGTAAAATTTCAGAAATTGTGATGTTGCTATTTTTCCCTGTCTGTAGAGATGTGTTGGAACAAATTGACCAAGGAGAATTTGAAGGGTTTGAGTACGTCAACCCTCTCCTGATGTCCAAAGTTGATGATGTTTGATATCCAACATATATGAATGAGTACTTTTATTCGACGACAATTTTATGTTCTGTTCACATTAGATATGATTTCAGTCTCGTCTTCTATTTATTTTGTTGCCTTTTCAGGCTTTTAATTAAACTTTTTTTTTAATTAGGTGCAACATTTTTTAATTCCAATGTAGTTCCATATGTGATCAAACTTTTAATTTCATTTAGATTCTGTATAGCACTTAGAATTCAAGACCAGTTATATTGATCACTTTCTTGTGATGTAGTCATTGTAAATTAAAATTAAAACTCGTAGTAAGATATAATGGTCAGGTTGCCAGTGTCCTCACTTGCACCTTTAGCCCTCTACATGAAATTGAAGCTCCGACCCCGAGCGTTTTCTGCCCTATAGCGCAAGGTCAGAGGTCACCCATCTTGGGTGAGGTGGGCTTCTGCCCACTAGACCCATGGGGTAGCTGGCTACCCTTCACCCAAGCCTTAGTTAGTGAAATATCTCTCATCCTACGAACAACATGGTCATTCAACTATGAATACTTACTGTCCCACACCAGTCTCAATACATACTCAACAGACAGAAAAAACAACAAGCAACTCCTCCCCACCCATTACCCCTGTCCTCCCCCACTAATGTCCTGGCGACTTCACACAGCGTCTCCCTCGGTGTCCGGATATAGACAGTGTACGCTGCGCTCTCCCAGCGCCTTGATCAGTGAGTCCTGAATTTCCCGTTGAGCGGCCGTCATCGCCGCCCCGATTCGGAAACTGTGACCCGCATATCGTGATGGGTCCACTCCAGATGTCCTCAGGGCCTCTCTTACTGCTGCCACAAACCGCTCCCTGGTAAGGTACCTGCCATCTTCTAAGTGGAATAGTGGGCCACCGCTTGCCCCTCGTCACACCATGTAGTCCAGTGCTGCTGCTACTGGGAAGAGATCATTCTCAGTCCTGCCAATGTAGACTGAGATGCCCCTCCGGAAGGGGTCTGTCTTGGACGCCTTGATCCTTACCTCGACCATTCTTGGACAGGTGCAGTTGTCTATCCTGATGTCCGCATACGTGAGATGGTGTGTTGGATCGAAACTACCCTCTGCTGGCGCCACCACTTCCCCCGCTCGCAAAAACCCGAAAAAACATATCGTGGTGGCTGCCCAGATCATTGCTGCATCCCTCTGATTTGGCCAGCTACTCCACACCCCCTTCAGCTGCCTTAAGAGTCCTGGTGTTACTGGAAGTCTCTGCTCTCGGAGACAGACCCCTTCCGGAGGGGCATCTCAGTCTACATTGGCAGAAATTGCATAGTCAAATGAATGTAGCGATACAGAATAAACTGGAATGAATAAAAATAAATAAATATAAAAAAAGATAAATAATAATAATAATAAATAATCACTTGATGCCGCTGATGGTCCCCAGGATAGCCACACAGTTTCCTCTCGGAACTGCAACAGATACCCTCAAAAGTAAGTGACTGGTGGAACTGGAGTCACTTGACTCACTGGCCAGATGACCTCCCAATGACTTCAGAAAAGAAAGGGAGCTTGGGCCTATTACTATGGAGGTTCTATTGCCACTGCTGAAAGAGGCTGTGGGGTGCTAAATTGCTATACTATAAGAGTTAGCAGAATATTGGTACGGTAATGTTGGAACAGTATCATTATCAATAGCATTCAGAGAGGTTGGATGAGGGGTCTAGCCAGGTTATACTAGTACAGGATAGAAAACTGGCTAGGCTAGATTAGAGAAGGCACCTTGAGCTCAGATGAACTATTGACCAAGAAACAATAATTAAGTTAAAACTAGCTAGCTACGTACACACCTGGGTGTTCCTAAACTGCTTTGATGAGTGAGGGGTAACAAAACATTGTAGGTGTGGTAACAAAGTATGATAAAACACCCCAGGGTGTGCGTTTACTCCTATAAACTCTATCGAAGGAAGGTAGCAAAATACCCCATTTTTACAACAATGTACATATCCAAGCGTTGATTCTAATATACCATAAGTTTCAGGGTGTGCCTGTATTGTTTGATATACAAATGATAAGGTGTTTTCATATAAATCAATTCCATAAGAATCACTTGATGTGCTTGTGGAGTAATGCATGCTTGAAGAGCTTCCAAGTGGTCCTCTTGTAGCACAAAATTAGATTGATTAAGTTCAATTCCTTCATAGTCTTCTTCCACTAATATCTCTGCCATAAGCGTCATCCACTTGCTTGCTCAAAAAAATCGAAAGCAATCAACCCAGAATTTTGCAAACTAAGAGCTCCTTCTATGAACAGTTGATGTGGTGACAAGTGCCTCGCAGTCCTGATGCTGTGGTGATTCCATCCAAAAATCCTTTCAATGTTCTATTAATCCTTGCGAGATACACATAATGAAGTGCAAATAAATGTATGTCATTTAAAGGGTCAAGACATCCAGAGTCCTCCAAATAATAGCCTGCAGTACAGTTGAGTTGCACACTGGAGACAATCACGCCACAGCCTCTCAATTCTTTGGTTGTGTGTCGATTGACCGGTAATTATGCTTCCACGATCTAAGTCCACGTGTTTCCAGCATATACTGGGCCACAAGTACATTTTCCAGACCCTGGTCAGATCTCACTCTCGAAGGTAACCCATATTTTTGGACTGCCTCTAGAAAAATATTCAACTAATACCAATTCAGGTACTACTCTCTAAGTACGTTAGGCATTTCACTTTCATTGTTATTCATAGACACCCTTGTTGAGGAATGTCTCAGCTAGGTTATTACTTAGATTTCAAGCAAAAAAACTTACCAATATGCCACAATGAATTTGGACCAGGAACACTATAGACCCAAGGACCAGTTGTTGCCCTCAGAGCAGTGTTGATTGGGTCAGTTTCTTGGATAGCTAGTCTAAGTTGGCGCCGACAAACAGCATACCCAAGACTTCTTAGTCTTCCAAGAACCATTACTTCTCCAAGGTAAGGATGCTCAGCTCTCATTTGCTGTAGAATTTCAACCAGTTCCTGATATTGTATAGTTATTCCACCATGATCATGGAGCATATTAAACTGTTGGCGCCTATGATACAGAGTCATTCTGCTGATTCCAAGCATTCTTGATATTTTAATCCAGGAAAATGACAAAGAACATAAGTATTTCAGTTGATCAATTGTGACAGCAAATCTAGGACAGTCTCATTGGTGCGTTCGAATAACTGAAGCTCTGTATGCCACAGATTCAGCTATACTATGGTCAAGACTACCATTTAAGAACGCATTAACTTGTTGCAGATGCATAAGCAGTTCATCAACTAATTCTTTGTACTGCACCAAGTATGGGATCAGCCGAGTTTCCACACAAGATGTCTCTGATTGTAGTGACATTGAATATCACGGTATGTAAACGTTCCAAACAATATTCTATATGCTCCTGCTTCCCTAAAAGCTGAACTTGCTGCAGAAACGATTGTATCTCAGAAAAACAAATAAACTTTGCCATCCCCACACTTGAAAAGCAGACATAATACGTAGCAGCCAGCCGCTAATAAATGGTAAGGCGTCAAGTCAGGCGTAAGACAGGGGGAGTGGTGCAGGGTTTCATGCACCACACCCACACTGGAATGGGATCTAGACTAATATTAAATGCGAGGCTTCAACCCTCTGGGTTGTTAGTTAAAATACGCGATTCTAGATTTAGAGATAGAAACCTGGATTGTATGATAGAAACCGGAATTGTATGATAGAAACCCGGATTGAAAGATAGGAACCCGGTTTGTATGATAGATACCTGGATTGAATGATAGAAACCTGGATTGAAAGATACTAGCTTGAATTGATTTTTGTTACTAACGGCGTGCCATACCAGGCGGGGTCAATCGGTAAGGTTAACCCTATTAAATAATTGTAATAATGTGTCCGTAGATTACACCTTTACCAAATATCGCTGACCATTTCCGCGGGGTGGGGCATCATCTTACAAAAAACATTCGTCGGTTGATGTCTGCATTTTAGCTGCATTTTTTTTTTTTGCAGACGCTTTTTAGCTAGAGATAGTGGGAGTGGAGTGTTGCTGTTTAGTGAGTCTGGCTAAGTGTCTTAGTTTTAACATTGAATGTTTATGGCAGTGTAATTGCGTGGACTACGAAGCTCAGGTATTTATTGCCTTCGGGGGAGGTTAAGTGTTTGATCGCGTGCAGTGTTAGCTATTGTTTTGTTGTTGTTTTGCGGGGGGGTATGTGCTCATTTATGTGTCAAAGTAAATGCTCATTTGGATAGCAAAATATTAGGTTTGTCGGTATTATGTAGGTACCCGAGAATAGAGATGAAGAGCGTGTTCATTTGTTTGTTTGCTCTTCACATCACGTTGTCATCAGTCAAGTCGCAAGCTCCTGGTGATGCAGACTCATTCTGTACACAGGAATCTGGTTCTACACCATTGCCACCTTATCCTCCAAATTCTAGAATATTGATGGATTCTTATCAATATATCAGTCTGCTCCCAGCTCTTGGTAGAGAATCTACATGGCAACAAGTAGATGTGGATAATAGGAGTGATGACTCTGGGGGAAGAACAGATGTAAGTGGCTAGCAATAAATATTTGCTATGTATTTAAAAAAAATTGTTATGTAGTGGTTTCAAGCGAGAAGCTTTGCCTGTCGTCAGACTCTATCTTCTTGTTATTTTGCAATTGGGGAACAGAACAACTGGCTTATTACCCAGCACATCAGTAGACTTGTGAATGGAACTCTGTTACCTCAGGTTAATGTACAAATTGAGTTCCAGCTAACTAGCTGTACTCAGGGTTGCCAGATATCCTTTAGTTTGCAAGTATGGGAGACATCAACCATTGATAGAGCTGCTGCTAGAATCACATCTAATTATCGGAGAGTCATGAGAATAGCACCAACAATGGAGGCTAGCAACATATCTCAAAATGCCAGTGTGCCAATAGATTTCATGGACGCAACTGCTACTGGATTCTATCTGGCTATTGTTGATGAAAACACTTGCATGGCATTGACTCGTGTGGTAGTGTTCTATCATGTGTGTCCTGAGATGGTGATGGATCTCATAAGATACCCTCAGACATTGGCTCCTACAACCAATCAACCTGAGTCAATAGGTGGCACATGTGTAGACAATGCTTCTGGAGAACTTCAAGGAAGAAATCCACAACTCTCTTGTATTCAAGGAGGAAAATGGGGGGCGGTGCTGGAAGGAACTGGGTGCCAATGTGGTCCTGGTTTCATGCATATAGAAGAGACAGAAGAGTGTACTAGTGAGCATCAGTTAGGGCATAATAATTTGAAGCTCCTTGTTTTATACCTTCTTTTTTGTATGTAGAATGTTCTGTCGGTGAGTATGTATCTCCATCTAATTTCACTTGTTTCCCGTGTCCGAGCAACACTCGAGATGATGTGCCGGGTGTTGCCGAGTGCGAGTGCCTCATGGGATACTTCAGAGCACTCGATGAGAATGCAGACTTTGGTTGCACGCGTAAGTATTGACTGAGCAGTGGCAGGTGAAAGGGAATATACATAAGAAGGGGATATAGCAGTGAGAGTTTCATGTTTGGAATGGTGGTTATATAGAGTTGTATTTGAGACTAATGCTGTGTGCTGGCTGGCAGTGTTGTGGTGGTGTGTCTGGACTAATGCTGTGTGATGACTGAGAGTGTTCTGATGGTGTGTCTGGATGCTGCAGTGTTCTTGGCTGGTTTGCCAATGTGTGTTTTAGGTGCCATACTTATATTAAGAGCACATGCATGGGATTGCACTTGAGCCTCTCGCAAACTGTTATGTATATGCGTAGTACAATATAGTGAAATGTTATAGACAGAGCTAGGATTACAAGGGGGTTCTTGAATGAATAGACAGTGATATTTGCTTCAGTTTATGTTACAGTGTGATATGGTGTCACCACCCGAGATATTGTAGGCAGTATGGAGGTATATTAAATCATGAGCTGATTTTTCAAATCGTCCAATGAATGTAGTTACAGTGTGACTAGATATCATTGGTGTTCTGCCACATAGAGCTTAGGTCGGTAAGGATCATGAATATCTGTACTTGTCCATATAGTGTTTTGAATAGTTCACCTAGTGAACTTCAGTCAACATATTTATATGGTGGTAATGAATATTGTGATCCTATTTATGGACTGGGGAACTAAAAATACAATGCAGGTGCAAGATCATCCAGTCATGTGATAGCAATTTGGGAATGATGATTTTCTTGTTGTGGTTTGGTTTAAATGTAGCCATGTGTCATTATATGTCGTATCTGATTATCGAGTGTCCTTCTTATGGCTGTATTAATGCCTTTAACTCTTGCACCTTTTAATGAGGTGGTAACTCTGTTAAATGATAGGAGATTTCCATATCCTCAAGGTCTAGAACTTTTTTTAGTAGTGAGAGTGTTAGCTTGTGGGATACATTCACAAACCCCTTGAAGGCCGATGTGAAATAATCTGCACCATAAAGAGTTCATTGTTGAGGCAACTTAAGCCAGCTATTGCTATTGCTGCAGTAGTCCTATCTCCTGTTACTCCTCCATTCCAATGGGAATCATGTTTTTAAACAGAATGCAGTGCCATCGACAGAGTAAGCTTGCAATCTTGGGATCATGGCATGACTTATAGTTGTTTGCTGCTTTGCTGAACATAACAAAGCACAAAGGGGACTTACTATTTGTGGAAAGAGAAAAACAGCTCTAGCACAAGTTATTGATGGGGGCACATACTCTGGTTTTATGTCACTTTCAATGCTCTACTATCATGTAAGCACTGAGAGTTGTGAAAGCTGCACTAAAGAATGAGCCAGTCAGATTGGGAATGAAACGCTGTAATTCAACACCTATCACTTTGTATTATACACATTAGTTAGCAGATATTTTATGTTGTTAGTTTGTTTTATTTTATTGTAAATTGATAGAGCCCCCAGGCAGGCCAACCGATGTAAGTGTGGTATCTAGAACTCCTACATCAGTGACTATCCAGTGGAAAGCTCCAGAAAGTACAGGAGGGAGGACTGACTTGTTCTACAGGCTGTGGTACCAAACTGATGGCGGTGCCAGGACATTGGGACTACAAACGAACTTAACTATGGGAACCATCACTGGTAACTGTGTGTGTGTGTGTGTGTGTGTGTGTGTGTGCATTAGGGGTGGGAAGTGTGTGGATATATGCTCATGTTGTTGTTTGTGTTTTTAGTGGGTGTGGTGTGTGAGTGGGTAAAGGTGACAATGGGAATGAGTTCTTTTAATCATGAAGTTTTTTGAGCAACTGAGTTTTAGTATGCACATCTGTGTGTGTACTTTACCAGGTCTGGTGGAAGGGACGAAGTATGAGTTCTTTGTGACGGCTGAGAATAGAGTGTCTGCTATGGGCTCAACACCAGAACCAATTCTCGTCTCCAGTGAATTTCTTGTCGACAACTCAACACTCATCATTGCCGTTGTTGTGGCGCTGGTGGTAGGCATTGGGTTGGCTGCCATTCTGTTCGTCATCTTTTTAGTAGTTATTCTGTAAGTCGAATACATGAACTGCAAGTTTAGTGTATATGAACTATAGTATAGTGAATCAGAGACCCACCATCTCTATGTGTAGTTAGCAGCCAAGTTAGCTTTTGACAGTTATAAACATGGCGGTAGTTTATAATTTCTAGAGGTTCAAGTTTTACTGTGAATTATATCAACTACTTTACAATATTGCTGATGTGGCACTAATCTACCTGTTGATGCAATGTGCTATGTATAAGGCAGGTGTTCGACTGTGGTGTAGGATAACTTGTCTTGTTAAGGCTTTTACACCTCAGTTTTCACATCAGCTTGCATACCATGGTAACAACCTTTTTTTTTTTGTGAGAGAGAGCCAAGTTGCAATGCCATTTGGCAATTTTTTCTCACCTTGTTGGTTTCTAATCCAGCATTGTGGGGGCAGTTCATATTGTAGGGATACAGTCAGTCAGTGTATGTTGCAAGTATTTCTGTCTAATGTCTCTCAGTCACTAACTCTGAGTATAATGTACTGTATGCATAATAGATACCTCACAAAGAATAGAATGCTTTGTGGATAGCACAACCATCTTAAGTCGAGCATATTAAGAACTGATGATGCACTCAGTAGCACAGTAATGGGAAGCCATCCAGCTTGACTAATAATTATTTGTGTGCCATAGGATGTCAAGAGACTAGACAATGATACTTGTCACAGCGCTATCTTTTTACAGGTTAAAAAAATGTTAAAAAGTGTGTGTAGTTAGAGTGGCTGAGAAAGAATGTAGTCTAGTGAACAGCATTAATGGCACTAAGCTAAGCAAACAGCTTACAACTGAACAGGTCCTAACTTCGCTCACTTGCCAATAAATGTTACAAATTGCTGAAAGGATCAAATTACTGAATTGTGGGAATCACAAACTCTAGGAGAAATTTGTAGCAAAATTTTTGGGAATGCAGTGATGGGAATACTTGTGTGTGCGTGCGATGTTGCTGTGAATTAAATCTCTGGGGACTGCCTAGTGATGGTTGTTATTATTATTCCTTTAGATATCAGAGGAGAAAGTCCAGATCTTTGAAGAATGGTAGGTTATAGATTCAGCATACCATAATAGCATCTTTATTGGCAGGCTAGACTAATAGTTGTAAATCTGCAGCCACTTGTCGGTTCTAGCTGGTGTGTTCTAGTTAGAAACTTCCTGGTGTTACTGTCAGTGGGATCTGAATGTAGTTGCTATTCTCTAGGGGCCACTTAGGTGTGTCCCATTTACTTAGAGGTTGGGGACTACAACAGCAACAATAAAGTTTTATTATTTTGAGCTGATTAATTAGCCCAAAATTGTGCCTTTTTTTTTTAATTTTTATTCCTGGTTGCTCGAGTTAATGTATTTGCTGTATGATTGCATTCACTAGTTAGTATTGGTGATATGATTGTTTACTGTGTGGATGTTGTAGCTCAGTTAATAGAGAGTCATCCTGTGGTTCCCATTGCCATCAAGGGGAAGCGGACATATGTGGATCCACTTACCTATGCATCTGTGGATGATGCAATCGAAGAGTTTGCCATGGAGATTGAGCCGAAACACTTGAAACTTACTACGGAGCTTGGAGCTGGTGAGTTTGGAGTTGCTTCATGACCTGGTGTGGTGGCTTTTATCACTGATTTGTGTGTGTGTGTGTGTGTTAGGTGAATTTGGAACAGTTTACAGAGCAGTATGGAAGGAGCAAGGAGCAAAGAAGCAAACAGAAGTGGCTGTAAAGACTCTGAAGGTGAGCATGATGATGTTGTGGGTATGAAAGTAGCTAAGGTTGACTACTTTGGGAAGACAATGTGGTGGCATGTTACTCTGATTAGTAGGTGGTTGGTGTTGAATAGACCACCTTACTAAAGTTGGTAAGACACTACTGCTTATGCTGGAGTATTGCAGCTGCTGCCCTATGGTGAAACCCTCACAACCCCTGTGGCTTTTTTTTGTCCTCTCTGGTTTTCTGTAGTGAGCATGCTCTCAACAAGAAACATGCTTCTCCACTAGGCTTAGGGATAGAGGAAAGGTTATAATATGATTTCTTCTTGTAAAGCTTTTGAGGGTATGCCAGGAGTGTGTGTTAGTGGGAGGCATTTGATTGCTTTGTAAATGTATTCATTTATCTCATTCTTTTACCTCATTTGATATTCATTTACCGCCTCAGTGTGTATATTTTATTACTTTTATCTTCCACCTTACTTGTAGCCCGGTTCTTCAAGCAAGGCTCGTAGTGACTTCCTGAATGAGGCGTCCATTATGGGTCAGTTTCAACACGACCATGTCATTAAGCTTTACGGCGTCATCACTAAGGTGGACCCTGCCATGATCATCATGGAGTTCATGGAAAATGGCTCTCTCTACTCCTTCCTCAGAGTGAGTAGCTTCTTAAGTTTTAACTGATTACTCATGTGGCATGACATTGTGTTTGTAGTATGGCCATAATATCAAATTAGTGAAGTAGCTCTGAGCCAACTTATTAGATAGTTGTTGTTGTTTTTTATTTGTTGTAGAAAAACGATGAGAAGTTGAACACCATGCGTCTGTTGAAGCTTGCCCGTGGGGTGTGCTCTGGTATGGAGTACCTGTCAGCAGTTGGCTATGTCCACAGAGTGAGTGCAACAAATGATTCATGTAATTAGGTATCAAATACTTCTTTTAACTCTCATACTTATGTGGCAAAAAGTATGTCACTATAAAGGAAAAATATCTGTACCATTTAGTTCTCGTTTTCAGTTTTCTCATATTTTCTACTGCAGGACTTGGCAGCCCGCAACATTCTCCTTGACAAAGTTGAAATCTGCAAAGTTGCTGATTTTGGTCTCTCTCGAGAAGTAGTGGATGATGAGTACAATGTTCAAAAGGTAAGTGTATCAGCTATTGTGTCACAATGGAATTTTGTATGCCTGCCACGCCCTTCTGTTGCTATGGCTAAGGTTCAGCCATGCTACAAGACCCGGAGACTGACTCTATTTCCTGGCAACAGTTACCATGCTAGTGCATCAGTACATTTATGGAAGTGGTAGACACAGACTTGCTCATTATTTGGGAGTGAAGGGCTGCCGTTGTGTTTGATATATGCTCTGTATTATTGTTGCTATGAGAGGCTGCAAACACACAGTGTTGGGATTGGTTTATTTGTCCTTTGAGACTCCTGGTGGTGTTTTCAGACAGTTGTGCTGTTTTTGTTTCACTCTCTTTTATTATTAGATCAGTCAGAATTACTGTGAGAATTTAAAAATAACCATCTTCATGCCCTTTTACTGTGAAGCACTTTTAAGTAACCACAAGGAACTGGTGATCATTTTGATTTATTGACTCAGCTAAATGTGGTTTATATGGGCTGATGAAGGGGGGGGGGGGGGGGGGGGGGGAGGGGAGGGCTTTTGTTTGACTATATTTGGGCTTAGAATAACCTGAGTCAAGTGTTTCAAGATTTGTTGTAGGGCTTCTGGTTTTATGGCAGTAATAATTCACTCAAGAACCCAGTGAGGCTTGTTTGGTTGGTGCAGTGGCTAATTTGAAGTATTGATACAACAATTTTTAATGTGTATAATAGTGACTTCATACCAGGAAGTTTGCCTGTTTAACATTTCAGATAATGGCCATGGTACCAGTATAATGCTCACTGCATGTCATGTACAGCTGTACCTCATTTTAGTGGTTCCCCCTATCAATATAATATTCTGGTAAATACTGAAACTGTTAGGGCCACCAATTAGTGATGGACTGATTGACAATGTTACAGGTGATATGTTTGATTTTGTGCAATGTTGTTCCAGTATTGTTATTGGGACCGGGTTATTTTATTAGTGCACATTTTTACATGCATTGTGTTGTTCAATGGAAACTTCCTGTGACAAGCTATGTACCTCTGACAACGTATTATGGAGTGTTTGTGACAGATGTTGTGTGGAGGATTGTATAGTTTCAGTTCGCAGTTTTGAGATCCTGTGTGAGAAAACGAAAACAAAAACTAGTGAACTAAATTGAATCATAAGAGATGAGACTGATTGGATGACCATTAAAGGTGCTAACCCTCGTTGCTATTTTTATTAGCTAAACGAACTACTTATCTCGGAATCTTTTGATATCATAAGGAACTGCTAGACTTATTATGCTGGCTGTTATTTGGTGAATTAGTGTATTTGTCACGCTTATGTAGGCTGCATTGTTCAGTGATAAGCTTGGTAGATAGTTATACTACATCCTGATGTGAGGAGGTTGCTATCATGGAAACTTCACCTATGTCTTTGTGTATACCAGCTGTTGTTGTTTAATGCATTTGTGCTTTACAGTGGGTTGTATTGAGACAAGAGAACTGAGTGCTAGCAACAGTGGGTTTGATTGGTAAAGTAGTGTTTATTCATGAGTTCTAATGTTGCTACGTGTGTGTAGGGTGGTAAAATTCCAGTACGCTGGACAGCACCTGAGGCTATCTATAGACGCAAGTTCACCTCTAGTAGTGATGTATGGAGCTTTGGAGTTCTTCTCTGGGAGGTCATGTCTTACGCTCAGCACCCTTACGATGACTGGGATAACCAAGAGGTAAGCTTATTGGGGGGGGGGGGGTGGTACTTATAATGAAGGGTTGGAGCAGTGTTTGATTGTGTGTGAGTTGTAGCTGTGTGTTTGTGTATGTGTAGCTCTTGTGTATGTGTGTGTGTAGCTCTCTGTGTGTGTAAGTGTTCAGTGTTTGTAATGTTGTGTGCCATGACTCAGCAATACTACTTTGCAATACTACTTTGCAATTACACTACCACATGTACCAGCTGTGCTTGCCCTGTTAATGAAGTGGATCCATTTCACTAGCTATATGTATGCATCTGTAATACAGCTACTTGGTGTTTTGATGTGAACTTGTCAGATATGTTAATTGCATTCTGTTGAAGCTATCAAATATCACCTTACTGAGATAAAATGATAAGACAGCCGTGTACCCTTGCTTTGTGATTGGAATTTATAAGTTAGCATCTCGGTATGGTATCTGGAAACCTGCCAAGCCAGTCAAGTGAGTACATAGCTGACATTCTTTTATGTCTATAACACAGATATGAAACAGCTATGGCAGTTTCAAAGTACTAGTCAATGTTCTTGTCGATTATTTTCTACGGTGTTCATGATTCTTGTGACACTTCACACTTCTTGAAACATTGTGGGGCACATACTCTCGTTTGGGAGTATGTACATTAAAGATGGTGCTTTATTTGGAAGGTATAGTATCACAATTATGATTAGCTACTAGGGAGCAGCAGTAGTGCTACACAAGCAGTTTATTGTACGAGTTCATCTTCCTTATACTTCAAAATAGACAAGAAGAAACAACATTTAATGAGTATATTCCAAATGCTAACCGAATTATACTAACTTTTTCTCTTATGAGAGCAGTTCAAGATACACATGGTTATTTGTGATATTGATGTGTTTATTTTATAATTTTATAAAGTCTCCTTGTAGAACATGTGATTTGATATAGTTGTCATGTGCCATGAATGTATAACATGTGATGTGTGTTTGTGATGTGACTTTGTTTCACACTACTGTGTGTAGGAACTGCCTTATGTGTGATGTTGCTGATCGTGTGATGTAATATTGACAGTCATGTGATTAACATTGGTCATCATGAGATGTGATGATACATTAATTTGATAATCATGTGATGTACCAGTGATCATGTGATACTGTGACCTTGTGATGTGATACTGGTAATCATGTGTACTGGTGATCATGTGCTGTGATGCTGGTGATCATGTGATGTGATATTGGTGATCATGTGATGCGATATTGGTGATCATGTGATATGATATTGGTGATCATGTGATATGGTATTGGTGATCATGTGATGTGATATTGGTGATCATGTGATGTGATATTGGTGATTATATGATGTGATTATATGATAGAGTTCATGTGCTATGATATTGCAGGTGTTGGATCAACTTGAGGCTGGTTTCAGATTGTCCGCACCTTATGTAAGTTTATAGATACTTAGACTTTCAAGCACTTCAGATTTGAGGAAAGGAAGAAAAAAAGTCCCCATACTTTTGTTTTGTTTTGTTGCTGTTTTTTCCTCACTACATAATAGCTTTGCAGCTTTTGCTGCTATGAAAGTGACACTGCTTACTATTTACACGGTGATTTTTTAAAATATAGTTGTTGTTTTTTATGATAACGGACTTAATACTTATTCTTTAAATATGAGATCAATGGTGTTGCTATGCTGTGTAGGGTTGTCCATCATCAGTTCATGAAGTCATGTTAGATTGCTGGCATAAAGAATTGTCTCAAAGACCAACATTCAGTGAAATTTTAAAGAGACTGGATCTTCTTCTGAACACAGAATCGTACGTTCATAAAGCTATTGTCATTGGCTAGTATATTATTGGTTTATCAAGCTGATGGTTACACTGAGTACGTTTTAAATGTTACTCGTCTAAATGTGTTTTATTTGTTTGTGTGTTTATTGTGGAATTTTACAGACCGCCTAAAAGACCACCCAAAAAGAATCGCAACAGTGGCAACCCATCAACTACTAATCCTTTACATTACAAGAGTGTTGAAGAGTGGTTGTTGTCCGTGAAGATGGAGCGCTATATCCCTGTGTTTGCTGACAATGGCATCAATAGTGTGAATCAGCTTGTTCATATGACTGAATCTGATCTCAGAGAAATGGGAATCACTCTGGCAGGACACTTACATAAACTAACTTCAAGTATAGAAAATGGCTACGTGGAAATGAAAAGAAACTCAATGCACCACCATTAGCCTGAGTACCAGTTTTTTATTATCGTATTTGTACCGTCCATTGTTGCTGCACCTTTCTCTCTTCAGATATCCTCTGGTTAAATGTTTTAAAAATTCACATATTATTTGTAGCAGTTCATAAATGTGTCTTGTGTGGTATGTGTTGCATTTCTACAATGTTATTGTGTTTGTACAATATATTCTACTTGAAAAAAAAAATCAAATTGTTTACTTGATGCTGTTGTGTCAAGATTCAAATAGATGATGTGAAACAAAAAACTGTCAACAATAAAATTCACTCCTTGTAGATATCACGTATTAGCTGTAAGGGTTATTGTGCTGCATTACAACCTACTGATGGAGCTATGTTGGTAAGGATCACACCCCATTTCTATAAGACATTGACTCTATACTTATTAATAAATGTTATCAGTATGGTTTTCCAATGATGCTGGTTAAAAAATAAAATAAAAAAGGCAACATAGAAGCAGTTAATAAAAAGAAAGAAAAAAAGAGAGTGTGATTGCATGAGCTATAAAATGTCTGCCTTTCCATCCTCTACAGTACTGGACTACCAACTTGGTTCATCTCATTAGCTTGCCCATCAAAATAGAATATGTGAACGATAATTATATTCATTCAACCTGACAATACCCCAAATGAATGTAGTACACAAAATTAGCTAGCAACCTCTATTATTCAACATCAGATTTTCTATTGTAACAAACTTGGCAGATCAACCCTTGTCCAGGAAGTTCTTGTTAGTTATTATAGCCATTGCAAGGCCCTGTGAAGAAATAGCAGTAAATCTGAATTGTAGCTACAAGTAACATAGCCCTTAAACATAATCACCATTCAGTTTCCCCTCAGTGGCTCACAATAACCAAATTTTCAGTACATTCATCACTTGTTCTGATAAAAAGTATAAAAATATTGAAGTAAAAAAAAGTGATCATAATAATTAGCTTCCTCTGTCCTTCAGAGCTCTTCCTTTAGTCTCTATTGGTAGCAACATAGCCATCACAGCAAAGATAAGGCAAGAACCAGCATAAAGAATGATACAAATATAGTCATTAGCTTCATATACAACATCAGCAACTATTGGAGTTGCAATACCTCCCACACGGGCCATTGTACTGCATAATCCTAGACCCAAAGCACGCGACTTGGTGGGATATACTTCTGGAGTGTACACGTATACTACTTGAAAAACTGCAAATGCAAATGCTCTAATAAAGAATAGGAAAACTGCCAGAACAACATCAGATGCACAAATGAGAAGTAGAAGAAACCCACTACCAGACAAAACAAACTCAATACACATGGTTTTCTTTCGTCCAATAAGGTCTATGACAAAAAATGTGACTATGAGACCTGGGATCTCTGCAGCTGAGGACCACAGAATCTTGTATCTAACTCATAGCATTCAGTAGAGTTAGTTTCATTCAGGAGAGAAGATCGGCTGCAGTGAGGATCATAACGAAGCAAGTTAGTAGTGAGAATGACAGCACCATAGTATAGCCACGCCCCTCCAAACCAGATGAAGCAGAGCAGGACTGTAGTCCGCCACATGCCCTTGGTAAACAGAGGAGACAGTTGAATAATTATGGACCGTATAATGGACTGTACTCTTGAAAATCCAAGGCGACCTCTACTCACTTGTTCCTCTTGTAGTAATTCCAAACTTTCTGTATCACCAGAAAAATGATCAACTGTGTCAGCAGGATCCATATCTATATTAACAGGAGACATTTCATCAGGTAAATGACTATCCTCAGCAACAGTGAACTCTGAGTCTGGTAAAATGACTTCTTCATTTTCAAATTTCACAATTTCCATAGCCATTTCTTGTTGATCCTTATCTTCTTGAAGAATCAGGTGACCACAAGGAAGATTTTTGCGATTCATCTTAGCAGCTCTCCGTAAAACATTCATGGCCTTTTCATTCTTGCCTTTTACGAGATAATACCTGGCTGACTCAGGAACTAACGGAAATAAAACAAGGACTATCGCCAGAGGCAATGCGGCTAAGCCCAGAAACCAATGCCAACTCCATTGCAATATCCCTAGGATAATGACTGCGAGAGTTGCACAAAATATAGTGCCTAGTGTCCACCACACATTAATCATTACAAGCCAAAATCCACGCCTTTTCTGTGGTAAGAACTCTGCATAGTAAGTAACGATCTGTGAAGTTCCAGCTGCAGTAAATCCTACTGCAAAGCGACAAATAAGTAACCAAGGGTAACCAGGAAGATAAGAATCGTGTGCAGATACTGGAAGTGCACTTAATACCCCAAATATCAGTATTGTAATGTTTACAATTAGTAGAGACTTCTTTCTTCCAATCCAATCACACATAAATCCCCAAAATAAAGCACCAAATAGAATCCCTACAAATACTACAACAGTTACACATGCTTCTGAAAAACTGGACAACTCCCACTGACACTTGATTATAGGAGATAGAATAGACAAGATCATAAACTCCATTGCATCTGCCACCCAAAGAATACCACAACACACTGTGATTAGAACTTGAAAAGGTCCAAAACCCATCTTGTCAATCGCTTCACTTACTGTAAATGCCTTAGATGTTGATGGTACAGTACCAAGGTCATCAAAAAGGAAAGAAGAGAAAGAAGCACGCAGTCTTAGGAATACGTGTACGCAACGAACCCGTTACCACGCCTCTCCAATCGTCTTCATTATCCTTTGTTTACAGCGATGCGCATGCTCATATTCTAAGGTCAACTCTGCATTCGCATGTGTCCATCGTTATTTATCGCGCCGATCGAGAGCGCGAGTATGCTCCTTAAACGCACGCGCGTGTGATGAGAAAGTTTCACCTTTGCTGAACATGCTCTTGGCAGCACATCACCCCATTAAATGGGAAGAGGTAAGAGTTGTAGACAGAGCCAGTAAGAATCGTGAGTTGAAGATCAAGGAAGCTCTACACATACAGATGACACCTGACCACAACAAGTTTAATAGGGTGGCTATCCATGCTGTGTGCAAATCACCCTCCAGGACATAATAAACAGTAAACGTGCCTTCCAGGTTGGTTACTATGGCATTGAAACCCCTTTACCAGACGTAATTTCTAAACCTCAGTGCCGCTTGTTGGTTGTCAAGAGCCACTCATTGGTAGTCAGAATATACTAAGGAAGCTACCAATACTTGGGGGAAGCTGAGTAATTCCATTCTGTATTTGTTTGCTAAATTAATGGTCAAAGTCCATTATATTGTTTTGCATGAACTAAGCTAAAATATAAATTGTGTAGTAACAATACTGTAGTTTTGTGTTACTTAACTAGGCAGGCTCGCTCAATATTTGTGCTCAAGCACACCACTACTTATTTTGTAGGTGTTTGTGTGAACCGTTGTTCCATGTATTTTTGCTAAGACGTTGACTTTAGTTTACTTTTGTTGAATGGAAGGAGCTAGGAATCACCCCCCCCCCCCACACCCACACACAACCAGACAACACCAAAACAAAAAGAAACACCCCCAACCCCACCACCCACCCAACACCCAACACAACACCCCCCCCCCCCACCAACCCCTCCCCCCCCCCCCCCCCCCCCCCCCCCCCCCCCCCCCAATTGTTCTTGTTGAACAACAACAAAAGCTATGAAAGAACAATGTATAGTACAAAAAGGTATTAAACTGTCTCAATCGCTTCTGGTTGGACAAGGCTTCTGTAAAAATGTCCCCCACCCTACATGTAGTCTGATGAGTCCAGTCCCTTTACCAAACTTCTACACGGGAGGTTTGGTAAAGGGTCTGGCTATGCCAGACTACCCTACACGTTCATTCTATTTTTATTACCATTCTACCAGCTCACCTAGATATATTCCCTCATTTCTCTTATAAAATCAATCTCGTTGAACAACATAAAGCTATATGAAAGAACAATGTATGGTACAAGAAGACATAAAGAGTTGTTATTGATCACTGTCTTAATCGCTTCTTCTGGTTGGACAAGGCTTCTCTAAAAATGTCCAATCTTTCTTGTATCATGCGAACTTGTCCTATAATAACAAACATTTTTTTTTAAAGTCCAGAAAACAAACAAACAAAACAAACAACAGCAACAATGCTTTTCCTTCACCACGGAATGTTCAAAGATAGGTACATTTAAAAGGAAAAAAGAACGTCTTCTTAAACTCATAAATATTGTATGAAAAATCTGTTGACCTCTGTTTAGATATGTTATATAATTCGCAATTGATCAGAAAAAGTAAGAATTAAGGAAATGACTAGAAAATTATCAGAAACATCTTCTAAAAATGGAATAGGCCCCCAAACCAGTAAACAACAACAACAAAAAACAAAAAAACTCAAACACAACATGACACACCAAAAACAACAACAAAAAACAACAAAAAACAAAAAACAAACAAACAACCAAACAAAACAAAAAATAACGACAACCAACCTCGAGGACTAGCTTACTTTATTTTTCTACAACTCACTAAGCTGCTCAGCTTTATCCACTGCTTCTCCTCTTATTAATTCTTTCTTTTTCATTTCATCACTTGCAATTGCATCCAAAATGGTCTTCACTTGCTGTTCCAGTTGTCTCACTAAAGAAAACACACTCTTATACTGAATCCTTTTAAAATATAATGGCATCACCTTCTCTGTCTAGAATTTGAACACGCAAAGTGTGAGCAGAACTCTTCATCACTTGTTTCACTCTCCAGAAATATTCTACCTCAGGGCATGCATACTAGTCCATGCACACACAGCCACACAACATCACAAGTTAACCACTAAGAAAACATAATAAATCTCAACTGGGCATGATAATTATTCCACAGAGCAATCTCATTCAGCTAAAAATGCTACAGTCTGAACTTTAATAACCTGCACTCCAATCACAAGTACATGTATATGTTACACACACACACACACACACACACACACACACACACACACACACACACACACACACACACACACACCATACCTCAGGACTGTGCCGCCTCAACACATAGCCTTTCTGACACTTCTGAGCAGTCTGCTGCGCCTGCTTGAGAAAGTGAAGATTGTACACATACTTCCAAGTGTAACTGACCTACAAGACAAAGTATTTATCCAAAGTTGAATTAGTGTGTGCTTGAATAGTGGCAGTATGGCAAGCAAGCTATTACATTCACATAATATTGTATTTTATAGCTTGAGTTTTCTCTTCTGAGATCTCTACATTTTAACTGGGAATACCATATTGGTGAGTGTGAATGAAGCAAGTATGTATTCCTGGTAATTCAGCAGAATAAAGTTGGCTGTAGGGGTCCCCCAAACCCCCAGCCCCTTTATTTTATTATTTTAGCAGCTGCTCTAACCCATTGGGTAAAGCTACCCAGAGGCCAGAGGAAGGTAGCTGTAAAAACCTGGAAAAGTATTGAACTTGGCCTGTTGCTATAACTACAAGGGTAATGTGCTTGGCATATCATTGTGAAGGTATCTAGGGTGGAATAAATACATATATTATATATACATACATGTCAGAAGATTATAATAGCACTGAAAACTGTGGTATTGGATTAATAGCATGAGTGGTGTGAGAAAATAATTGTATGAGGCGAAATTTCTTGCCACATCTAGTGAAATTTAAGTTTTCCATGAATAATTATCTTTTATTATTCTTCATCAAATTAATCATCCCACTCTGATTCTGCCATTTTCATACTTTCTTTCAGTTGATAATTAGCTTCACCCAGATATTTTGCCGCAATATTGCCTAGTGAATAGAGTATGGAGAAGTCGTGGAAAGATTGTAGTGACCAGTCAGATCATTATTTCACTTTTCCACAACTGTAGTATTTCAAAATAATACCACACTTTTGTATTAAAAATGACTCGGGCTACTGTATTATTAGGTACATGTGGCTAAGTAGTAGCGAATGTGATGGAGTAATGAAATTGGTGACCTCTTTGTAAAGAAACATCACTACAGTCTAGGACACTACAGTCTAGGAATGGGCAAAACTACAATGATGCCAATGCAATAGGGGAAACATGGCAGGTGAGAGTAAAAACGGTGAGAGAGTGTAAACAAGGTACGAGAGTGACTATTTTTCTCACACTTATTTCCCCTCAATAGTATTATAAGATACTGCTATTAAGAGTCTTAATTAACTCTCAACATATTCCTGACAGGCTGGTTAAAAAAACTTTAGTAATTCGTGAACACGTGGAATACAATGCAATATACTGTAACCATAACAACAGACCACCAAAACTGGCAATAGTGCATAAGTATTCAATATTTAGTGGGGTTTGATCTCCTGAGTCAGCAAATCTTGACTAGTAAGAAGGTGCCTTGTGCACACACACACACACACACACAAGACAAGAGAGAGAACATTCAATGAGCAGAAGTGACTCACATCATCATCCGAGACTTCATAGCCTTTGTTTTTAAGAACACGCTGAATAGTGAGAATCTCATCAGAATAAAGTTTACTTGGATGGGACTACATACATAACATACCAATACAGTAATATATCAGAACATGTCAATGATATACCTCACAACTTAAAACATAATAATATATCGGAATATACTAATGGTACACCTCCCAATATAACTTATGTACCTCATGTCATATCATAACAATTCACTTACAGGCTCTGCAGCTAAAAACTTTCCCAATTCCTCTGCTATAGCCTTTCTTCTTGCCTCCTGTTCACTTTGTGATTTGAATAGGATCCATCTATCATAAAAAGATGTAGGGCCTTCTAGCTTATTAATGGCTTCCTCGGCTTCTTTGGTTTGTTTCTGCAAAGCAGACACCATAAAATCCACAGCAGCTCTCCATTGTTCAGCTGATGGGACATCTTTGTCATCCAGTGCAGACATCTGTACATATTTCTACAGAATACACACGCATACTTGTAAATAGGTGGGAAAGAAAATACTGGTTTAGAATTAAGTATAGTAAATAAGTTATACATCATTCATTTGTATAATTTTAATGGTAGCAGCAGCATACTGACTGAGTTATCATTCCATGCATGTATGTATGTATGTACCAATTGGTCTACATTGTAGCTGTCCCACTGGTGGCCAGATCTACTGACTCTCTCTACTTCCTCTCGTAGACCCTGACTCAACATGTGGAAACCATCTCCATTATACTCCAGTGTGTTGTGAAGATCAGTAAACATAGTATCAACACCCACCTACACACACACACATACATACCGAGTGAGATCATGTGATCACATGACATAAGAGGGTAAGAATACGACAGAGAAAGAGGTGCAATATAGTGAGCGTTATGAACGAATTATGGTGCTGTTACTCTTGACTTTTTATTATTGTGTATATAGTGACCATACCCATTTTAAAAATCCTTACTATGTAGATGCACGTGTATACGTGAATGTAAACTTCACACTAATCAATGTTTGGTCACACATGCATGATCTCAAAAAATCTGGTTGGGGGGGGGGGGGGGGGGGAGAGATCCTGTCTGTATGAAATCCTGTCACAGTTCAACATGTGAACCTCCGTCTACCGCTCACATACAATCACTCCGCAAACTATCTAAGTACTTTATAACTATAGCTATGACATAAATCACTCTATAAACCTCATATCAGAGAAGAATTTCATCACTCTAGCAGACAGGTATATATATTTGTAATGAAATCAAGTCATACATTAAGTTCCCAGTAAAGTTCTTGGCTGCCTTTGCATACATGTATGTCTAAATAAATGCAAGGAATGACAGTGGTCCATAACAATTGATATATTTCTTTCATTTCACAGCATCGCAAGAAATAGATCACTATCATGATAGTTTAGACTGAAACTCTATGAACTGCACAACTTACATTAGTACAGAGCTGAGCAAGCTCCAAACTCTCTGCCCACTTGTGTAGTGCAATGTCCACTGAAGTATTGAACTCACTATAATACCACATCATGTAGATCACGTTAATATTCTGAGTTACATTAATAAAGAGAAGTGGAAACACTTTATTTTTACAGTAATGTGTGCTTCATGCTAGTAACCACAAACACCATCTCAGAGCGCCACTAGGCCATACCATCACAAGTCATAGTCAAGGCACTCACATAACATCTCCAATAAGAGCTCACCCAGCAGAGTGTCCCTGTGCAGCACCCATGAATATGGTAAGTACCTGAGGAGCCACCTTCTCCCACAGAGTACTCATAAGCAAGGACTCCCACTTGGCAGGTTCACGCATCTGCAGACCAGCTACTTTGCTCAAGATGTCTGCCTTTCCTAGCTCAAATAAATCATCTCTGTCCAATGTACGACTGCCAGGATATTTGTTGCGCCACTCTGCCTCCAGATTGTATCGTAAAGCTGAAAGTAGAGGAACAAAATCATTTATCAGAAGCCACAATAAATAAATGCAGGGTTTAGATTGGCCATAAAATTAGCTTTCAAGTAGTGGGAAATATGACTACCATACACGAGATCACAAGACAACATAAACAATTGGATATAATAATATGGTAAATAATGATAATTTCAAACAATTTTAAATAATCATATATAATAATGTGCATGGTTTGTTCTTTCTTATTAACATTACTTAGTAGAATTAATTAGTTCACTACTTGCTGTCAATTTTTTTTATTTTTAACACTGGTGAGTTTCATTGCCAAACAACTCATATACACAAGTCAAGGTATGCCACTTCTCCTATTACTAGTAAATTGATTCACTAGTTACTGGTTCTTTCAGAGACTACTTAAAATGAGTTATAATTATTTAATTGATTAATGTCAAATTATTGATAAACATACTTTTAAAATGGAGAGCTTGATCATGTATAGAGTCATTGACCATCTTCCAGAATTCATCAGTGACAGCATTCACCATGTTCCTAGTGGATAACTGAGACTCCCGTAACATACCATTCCTGTATATACAACACCATTTACATTCCTGTGTGCAATTATAATACAGCAGTATATTAGCTAATTTTATAACAATGCACAAGCACCCTTATGTAATTGACATTCGCAAAAGCAACAAACAACAACAACAACAACAACAACAAATACAACAAAAAAGCAGACAAAGCATTTTATTTTCACAAACATACAAAAGGAAAAACTGGAGCAAGACCCAAAGATTAGGTATGTCTTTCAACTAGTGATCTTCTGGCTACCACTACTCTATTCGCCAAATACTTACTGGAATAGTTTAGACCTGGCGAAATATTCTCTCTCGTATTTCTGGATATCAACAATAGAGTCACCAGTGTTACCTACATCAGAATAATCATAATGATCTGTACAAACACAGAAAAACACCGCTATTACTGACTACTATGGGGAACAACACAAACCACAGGGCAATAAGTAGGACACTTCCTACTGTGCTGGCTCAAACCTTTAGGAATGGCGAGAAAAGTGGGAACTACAGAGGCACCATCTTTACTGGAAAGAAATCAAAAGTGGAAGTTGAGATGGATGAATTAAAGAGCGTAAGGCAGCCATCGACCACCCGACCAAAATGTTGGTCACACTGACCACACTGCTGTGATTGCTTGATACACACTTATCAGTTCAAACAGACATCAAGAAGTATGTAAATCAACACATCGTCGTGTGTACATATTTCAAAACTGATATAATTGTCTGATAAAGTTTGACTTGGGCCTGCAGAGTAACTTACAGATGCTTCCAGTCGATCTAACAGAGATGGGTGTTTAGAGTTGACATTCTAAATGTTTCTTCAGTATTACTCCTGCACAGTGCTAACCTAAGGTTCACTTAGCCTAACACACCTTGTCATTCTTACTCCTTGTCTCAACAATCCTCCGATGAATTTGAAATGTCCTCATAATGTATACACTAATAAATGCCAACACATTAAGCATAGTACTTTCTCACTGAGCTCATCACAATAACTTTTTCTGACAAACAGAAATAGAACAGCGCAATACATGTATCTAGCTAAGCGTTTTTATCTAAACTTCCTTTAATACATGTGGTTCAAACAAAATATTCAAGGTACATGTAACTTGGTCACTTATAGTGCAGTTTTAATTGAGAAACTTGGGTATGAGCATTGAAGATGACGTGTACCATAAATAGCAATAATGTAATATGTGCATAAATGTCCTTACTGCATGGCTAGGCAACCACATACTTCAGTGGTATCTTAGCTTGTAAGAAAAACTTGATCGTCACAGTTTGTCCACAGACAGTTTTCTTGATGTCCAATCACGGATCACAATATAATATTCTTGAATCACTTCCAGACTGTTGCTTTATCCTTCACCTTAATTTACTTCAAGGCCTCTAAAATATTACAACAAGATTCCGTTCGTTCTTTCTATTTAAAGTGAAGTGTGTTTGTGATAACCTATGTGTAGAGATCAGCTGTAAATTCAGTGTCAATGGATTTTTATTTTGGTATTTTACAATATTACACTAGATAAAAAAATAAAATAAAAAATAAAATAGAACCCAATAATTGTTTTAAAAATAATCTTAAGAGTCTACACTTATACACATGAGTTTAGTTTCCTTTGTCCTTCAGAGCTCTTCCTTTAGTCTCTATTGGTAGCAACATAGCCATCACAGCAAAGATAATGCAAGAGCCAGCATAAAGACCGATACAAACGTAGTCATTCGCTTCATATACAACATCAGCAACTATTGGAGTTATAATACCGCCCACACGGGCCATCATATTGCATAGTCCTAGACCCAAAGCACGTGACTTGGTGGGATATACTTCTGGAGTATACACGTATGCTACTTGAAAAACTCCTGTGACAAACGCTCGTACTACAAACAAAAACAATGTCAGGACGACATCAGATGAACAAATGAGAAGTAGAAGAAACCCACCACCAGACAAAATAAACTCAATACACATGGTTTTCTTTCGTCCAATAAGGTCTATGACAAAAAATGTGACTATGAGACCTGGGATCTCTGCAGCTGAGGACCACAGAATCTTAACGTAGTCGCCTGTATCTAACTCATAGCATTCAGTAGAGTTAGTTTCATTCAGGAGAGAAGATCGGCTGCAGTGAGGATTATAACGAAGCAAGTTAGTAGTGAGAATGACAGCACCATAGTATAGCCACGCCCCTCCAAACCAGATGAACCAGAGCAGGACTGTAGTCCGCCACATGCCCTTGGCAAACAGAGGAGACAGTTGAGTTAATACGGCACGCAACGTGGACACTGCCTTCTTCTTTATTGTAGGAGTCTCGCCGGAGTTTTCCTCCTCTTGTAGTAGCTGTGAACTCTCTGTGTCACTGAGAAACTCGTCTGTCGTAGGAGACACATTTCTCACCTCTGTTTCTTCATCGCATGCTATAATAGCTGGTTCACCTGAATCACCATCTTCAACTTCTTCTCGATTGTTACTGAAAGCTGTTAAAGTCACATCCGACAAACTTACTTCTCCATTTCTAAAGGCAACAACTTCCTTCTGAGCCATTTCCTTTTCTTTGTCTTCTTGGATAACTAGGCGACCAGAAAGAGGTTTCTTGCAATTAATTTTGGCCACTCTTTGTATGACTTTCATGGCCTCCTCATTTTTACCTTTGACTAAATAGTATCTAGCAGACTCAGGAACAAAAGGAAACAAAACTAAAACAATAGCAAGAGGCAGTGCAGCTAATCCAAGGAACCAGTGCCAGTTCAGCTCTAACACGCCTAAAACTAAAGCTGCCAGAGCTGCACAAAACATAGTGCCTATAGTCCACCAAACAGCTATCATTATCAGCCATATTCCACGCCCTTTCTGAGGCAAAAATTCAGCATAATACGTGATTGTTTGAGAAGTTCCTGCAGATGTAAATCCTACTCCAAAGCGACAAATAAGTAACCAAGGATAGCCAGGAAGATAAGAATCATGTGCAGATATTTGAAGAGCACTCAGAATGCCAAATACCAAAACTAAGATATCTACAACCAGCAAAGATTTTTTCCTTCCAATTGCATCATTCATGAAACCCCAAAACACGGCCCCTAACATCACTCCTGTAAACACGATTGCAGTCACACTAGCTTCAGCAAAACTGGACAACTCCCACTGACACTTCACTATAGGAGATAGGATGGATAATATCATTAGCTCCATTGCATCAGCCAACCAAAGAAGACCACAGAAAACTGTAACAAGGACCTGGAATGGACCAAACCCCATTTTGTTCATGGCCTCATCGACTGTGAACATTTTCTCAGGTGTTGAGTCTGCTGAATTGTCTCGAAGTGAAGGTTCATCTTGTATACCTTCTATATCCTCCTTTTCATCACTGTAATTGCTAGAAATAGACATAGCCTGTAGGGCAGTTAACAAAACTGAAACCCTCACTCAAGAATCTACCCTTTGAAAGAAAGGTCAAATTATTTGGCTGGACATAAACAAAAGGACACACTTTACCGAACTCAGCATGTTTGACGACTCCTTACCACATGTTTAGTCTCAAATAGGAAATAATACAAAAAAGCTGAATACACAAATGCACCCATTCTTTTTTGTGTGTTTTCTATTTCTTTCATAGCAGGCTAAGTACATAACCAAAAAAATAAAACAAAAATATCAGTAGGTTCACAAAAGATTATACTTTTTCATGATCTTTGTAACTCGTGAGGGGATATTACCCCTGCCCCTAATTAAATTGTTTAATTAAAAAGTTCTGGTTATTTTTATATTATATTTATCTCAACAAAGCTTTAATTAAAATTTAAACCAATACTACCAATTGAAAGAGCATGTTTTTTTCTTCAGTTCGATACATTATAAGTGTATGAAACATTTAGAAATAGGTAGCTACTACGTTAACTATCTTGCTTTGCAGTAAAAGTGATCAAAGAAGTATCTCTTTATCTCCAAAGAATTAGTTGAAGTTCATCACAATTGCTAGAAAGAAGAAATTAATGATTGACAGATTTTAAATTTCATCAAAACACTCATACTCCTGTTCATCACTAGATATTTTATTTACATTCCATTCCAAGTCACCACTTTCACTAACCACTGAATGACCATGCTCACTATATGATAAATACCTTTTACTGTCGAAAGTACCAGCTTCTATAGCTCCTGCAGAAGCATGCCCATGGCTTAGCTCCTCTGTTTTGCTATCACTGGAGTCCAAATGGGACGAAATCTTCCTGTAAATCAGCGATAAAGTCGATACGGCCTTCTTTGTCGGCGATTTTCAACTTTTTCAAAAAAATATTTTTATTCTATTTAGACGAATGAAAACGCAATCATTACGTACTTTGAAATACGGAGAAAATGATGGCACTAGTAAAAATGTGCTAGCACTAGCGATCGCGCTTAAAAATATTTTTGAAATTTGCACTTTAAAATGTATTGCTGCGCGTTAAACCTGTGGTAATATTATAAGGTTGGTTGGTTGGTAGATGTACTAACATAACCAATGTGAACTTTATTTTGCCTAGCCCTAGCACTAGCCCTATACTAATTAAAACTAACCAAATTAATATCAATCTATCTCTAATTTCATAGAAACAACAACTTGTTATACCTTTCCCAGTGATCACAGCAAAGTATCCCAACGCCTTCATAGGAAACAGTCGGCCATCCAAAATAGAAGTCATCTAGAGAAATACAACATAGCCACCATAATGGCATGCACATTCAAACACAAGCAACTACTTCTGAGTGAGAGCAATAAATAAGTGTATATCTGAAAACCTGAGAACACTTGCATATCAAGTGAGCATTTCAATGATAACATGACTTAGCGACGTGATAACTTACTCGATCTTGCTTGATACCGTTACCTTCTGCCATGTCCACTTTTGTAAGAACAAACATAGTTCTTTGCCCTACAAACAAGTATACATATCTACTTAACTATATACAAATACATACATAGTATACTCCATATGGTATTGTATAATAGCACCTTGACATAGTCTTGACTTACACCCTATCTCTCCTACCTTCACTGTCCATCTGACTGGCTAGATCGGTCACCATACTTCTCTCTGCATCCACAGAACCATCTACATCAACAGCAATATAAAGTACGTGACTCAACTCTCAGGTCTTCACTTAGTGTCACATGGGTCTCATGTGCTCCTCAGGGTACATTATGCAATGTGTTCATTTTCACCAAACATCAGCTAACTCTCGTGAGTTTAGCACAGAAAAGCTGTGACAGGCTTTTACTTCATCTTCCTCTGCATGTTGGTCATCTTTGCCAGGCCTGAAGTTATATGTGAAACTAAAAGAATAATCTCAGACTGAATTCATGTTTGTTCAGCAAGATTTGTTTGATGGTACTTTCTGGAATTAAACTACATGAATAAAGGAGCTAGAACATTAATTATTAGATAGAAGCTCAGATTAATGTACGTAGTTTAATGAAGCTAAATGCAGTAAACAGAGATGTAGCCTACACATCCTCTATTGACATATTTGAGAAATTAACTAGAAATACTCCATTCATCCCATCTGATGTGATTTGAGCTGGGAGAACTCAGGTGATGCTAAGTTCCACTGACCCAGTGAGTCTCTCATCCCCAAGGCCCACACAGGGGGGGGGGGGGGTCATTAGGCCTGGGCCAATTATGGCTGCATAATTTTGGGCATAACAGGTGAGCTAAAGCATTGAGCATAATGCCAGCATATACAGTGTTTTTTGTGCATCATTATATGAAAGAAGAGGCTCTGACATGTGCTGAAAGCACATGGTACATTTAGACTCTGTGATACGTAGGTAGTGTCAATATGTAGAGTAGAAATAGCCGAGTCTGTGAACCAACAAAGCTCTCCAGAAGATGTAGAAACATCAATTATGCTTCAGATAACAAGCACTAATTCAAGATATAAAGTGATTTTCTCACTCTCATTACATTTTCTTTGAGCTTTCAAGTTCACTATCATAAATTCATAATTATGACTCTAAAATAAAATTGGGCATAATTTTGCAATCGGTATTGAGTGTGTGATTGGGCACAATAGGAGCAAGGTAATTTCAAAGCGTAATAGTTTAATTTTGGAGCGGAGCATAATAGGTGGAAATGAAGCATAATAGCCTCTGGCCTACACGGTACCCTGCCTTACTCAAGGTGCTTACACACATGACCACAGGCTCACAACACGCGCAGGTGCATTATTTAAAAGGTACATATGCTTACACACACACACACACATATATATATAGCCAGGTGAGTCGATTTCCCTTCACTGAATTAGAGCTCAACATTAACCGACTGTGTGGTCAGCAAACACGGGCCACTACTCATTTAAACATGTATTGTAATACCTTGAACACACATGATGATGGCATTAGGATTTTCCATGTAGTGCCTACACAAACAAACAAACAAACAAAAACAACGAACATATGCACACACACACACAAGAGTGAGTGAAGGAGGATACTTGAAAGACCACTACTAACTGACATTACATCTCATATGTACCTACACATCTTGATAATCTCTTCTCTAGTATTAGCTGCCATCCCTGTAGTGACAGTCTATAAGGAACAATACAACCATCAAAATAAAACTCACTCCATCTCCATCTCCCCCCCCCCCTCACACACAACATACATTGTACCATTATATCCCACCTCAATTATAATTAAAAAATTTTTATCACTTAACCTTAACTTACAACATTGTTCCTTCAAGTTTTGTGCGGCCTGGCCAAGTTGAGAGTAAATAATGTAATAATCTAGCTTCGTGGGTCAATTAGCTGCCAAGAATTTAAGCATAAATCTATCCAATTAAATACTCTGTGAGTATATCACTGATTCATCCTAACACACACTAATCACTTATGACTCCTGTTATTAAATACTCTGTGAGTATATCACTGATTCATCCTAACACACACTAATCACTTATGACTCCTGTTATTTTAAATACTCTGTGAGTATATCACTGATTCATCCTAACACACACTAATCACTTATGACTCCTGTTATTAAATACTCTGTGAGTATATCACTGATTCATCCTAACACACACTAATCACTTATGACTCCTGTTATTAAATACTCTGTGAGTATATCACTGATTCACCCTAACACACTAATCACTTATGACTCCTGTTATTAAATACTCTGTGAGTATATCACTGATTCATCCTAACACACACTAATCACTTATGACTCCTGTTATTAAATACTCTGTGAGTGTATCACTGATTCATTCTAACACACACTAATCACTTATGACTCCTGTTATTAAATACTCTGTGAGTATATCACTGATTCATCCTAACACACTAATCACTTATGACTCCTGTTATTAAATACTCTGTGAGTATATCACTGATTCACCCTAACACACACTAATCACTTATGACTCCTGTTATTAAATACTCTGTGAGTGTATCACTGATTCATCCTAACACACACTAATCACTTATGACTCCTGTTATTAAATACTCTGTGAGTATATCACTGATTCACCCTAACACACACTAATCACTTATGACTCCTGTTATTAAATACTCTGTGAGTGTATCACTGATTCATCCTAACACACACTAATCACTTATGACTCCTGTTATTAAATACTCTGTGAGTATATCACTGATTCATCCTAACACACACTAATCACTTATGACTCCTGTTATTAAATACTCTGTGAGTGTATCACTGATTCATCCTAACACACACTAATCACTTATGACTCCTGTTATTAAATACTCTGTGAGTGTATCACTGATTCATCCTAACACACACTAATCACTTATGACTCCTGTTATTAAATACTCTGTGAGTATATCACTGATTCACCCTAACACACACTAATCACTTATGACTCCTGTTATTAAATACTCTGTGAGTATATCACTGATTCATCCTAACACACACTAATCACTTATGACTCCTGTTATTTTAAATACTCTGTGAGTATATCACTGATTCATCCTAACACACACTAATCACTTATGACTCCTGTTATTAAATACTCTGTGAGTGTATCACTGATTCATCCTAACACACACTAATCACTTATGACTCCTGTTATTCTTGACAACTTTAGTTCTGAACTCACACTAATGATTCCTGGCAAGTCCACCAGGACCATTCTCTTGAGGTGAGGTCCATACACCATTAGAGAGATGGGTTGGCTACTGATAGTCTTGCCACTGGCCTGGACGCTTTCCCTCATCCTACGTTCTATCTCCTTACGAAGACTCACCAAGTCAGACTCCTTATCCAAGGAGTAAATCTGGACACATCCACAGAGCCAATTAATTAAATATAAAAAAATCAACTACTTTACCTGATTGTCTTCTACTTATGTGAAATACTACATAATGTAAATGTTCTACTGCATCTTGAAGTATGTCACTTTTCAAACAATCATCAGAGACTCTGACCTTTGCACTATCTCTGAACTGTGCCACATGTTTGGGTCCATCACTAAGAGTAACCATGACAGGACTCCGTGTCATCATCTCCCCAGCACCTCGAGGAAATATTCTGGCTCCAGCAACCATCTCCAAAACACTTGTCTTGCCTGCTGACTGGTCTCCCACCACGACCACCTAAACATGCAATAATAATTCGGTCAACTTGACTTGTACCACGTATGTATATAGAAGCTACCCTTTATGTACCTGAGGCAGAGTGTTAACAAACTTCACATCCTTTCTGCTAGTTTTGGCCTCAAAATCTGCGAGAAGATTCAACACATCTGTGTACAGTTCTATCACTGACTGCTGCACAAAATAGTAACAATGCAACATGGCAACTCACAGTGATTTAGGAAATAATATAATACTAACCTTTCTAGATGAGCGCAGTCTGCTGGGGTCAACTCCAGTGGTTTTGGCCAGCTCCTGCCTCAGGTCATGGTTCTCTCTCTCAAGTGCCTGTACTCTTGCCTGCAGCTCCTGTACTTCACTGGTTAATAGTCGATCCTTGGAAGTATCCACTCTTGAACTACTTGTGAATGACCTGGGGCATCATAATTTAATCACATAAGATTGAGACTGGTGGAACATTCAGAACAGACTGTCAACATCAGTTACCTACCTCTATCATCTATCTGAATAATAACTATAAATATGATTAGTGTTCATCTGAGTAGATGGATGTGCTAATTATTCATAGCAAATTAGCCTGGACTCAGATTTACTGTAACTAGCAGGAAACAGTGTTGTTCCATTGATTTCATACAGGGGACAGAAACTACAGGAATCAACAAGAGCATCCTGTTTAAATATTTGGAAATATTGCTGTTATTATTCTTATTATATAATTCAGTTATTCTCGGCTGAAATAACAAATGGGAAGAGGTACGAGTTGTAGACAGAGCCAGTAAGAATCGTGAGTTAAAGATCAAGGAAGCTCTACACATACGGACGACACCAGACAAGTTTAACAGAGACATTGGTTTAGAGCTTCCAGGATGCTGGCTGTCTATGCTGCATGCAAAGCACCCTTCAGGATACAATTAACAGTAAGCGTACCCTCCAAAAATCTTGCTGTTTACATTGTGTTTATTATATCACCACAGAGAATTTGACCTCAGTTGACCCCTGAAGAGGACTTCGGCAAGAAGTCAAAACTTCAGGGATAAGTTTTGATTAACATATTGGCTGTTAGAACGAAAATTTTTTTCTATTCTTATTACATATATAGTTGGCTGTTTGGATGAAAGTAATGACTTTGTGTAAATGAATTAACACTGCAGTTGTTTTTTCCTCCCAGTCTTGCTATGAATTAGTCAATAATAGGCAGTACCTGTGGCTACATGGGCTGTGCAGTGAATGGGTCAATGAAGTGGTGATGTTAGTTGTGTAGTTGAAGTTGTAGTTCTTTGGACTGGGAAGAGTTAGGCTGTGATCAAATAGTGTGAGCAAGATAAATCACATTAGTGAATGACTACTGGAATAACAAGAGTTCATTCAAGGAAAATGCTTGCTAGCTTTGGTGTAAACTAGTTATCAGGATTCTCTAGGCTGAAAAAGTAATAATAATGATAATAATAGGAATTTTAAGCCAGGGTTTCATACAGAACTTATATTTAGCTGGTGTGTGTGTATGTGTGTGTGTATGTGTGTGGGGGAAGAATTATAATAACTAAGTTGCTGTTTGTTTGTTTGCAAAGAAACTAATCTAACATTTGAATAAGAGAATGAGTTAGAGTCACAGTGGCCCTATTAAAAAAAAGAATGAACTACACATACAATCAGAGGCTGAAATATAAGGGTGGGTGTGGTCAACAATAGCAGCTGGTTGACAATTGCGAGTCTACGCTAGGATAAAAAAATAGAAAAAAGACCCATGTTTTTCCATAGATTTAGGGATGGAACCTACAATCGTACATACATGCACACACACACATACAACTGACACATGAGGTGACACATCATCTCTATGTGTATACTAGTGGTGTGCTATACATACATGCATACACACATACAACTGACACATGAGGTGACACATCATCTCTATGTGTATACTAGTGGTGTGCTATACATACATGCATACACACATACAACTGACACATGAGGTGACACATCATCTCTATGTGTATACTAGTGGTGTGCTTGAGCACAAATGGTGAGCGAGCCTGCCTTGCTAGGCTGCATAAAACTACAATAGTGTTATATGATGTATTTTACCTGAAGATGCTTTTTTTCATAGTGACAAAAATGGATTATTGGTGAGCGAGCGAAGCGAGCGAGACACTATCAGGGGTAACTCAATTGAAAATCGGGGATATTTTTTTATATATATGTTTGGACGTACGTAAGGCATTTTTGTACTTTGACCCTCGCATTTTTGTGTTAGTTTGGTGGTCGACCCCGTCCCAAACTTCACTAAACAGAATCCTCTGGTTTATCAATCAGTACCCGTATCACCCTAGAATTGAATTGTTTACCTTTTTGAATTCTTTTGCGGTTGCAGTTAAAACGTGAAAACTTACGGGACTTCCTTTATATTCGAGTTAGTGGCGGTGGTAAGTCAATGCGCTCTTTGTCATGGTTATAAGCCGTACGCAACAGTATTTACTTGAAAATGCATTGTCCACTAGACTAACCGGGAAGGTAAGTCTCGTGTAGGTGTATGTCCAGTTGTGTCAAAGCATTGTGCTTTACAGTACCTAGCTAAAAAAAAACCGTTTAAATAGCGTGTATTTTTTTTTTCCCCCCCTTCAATTCAAACAGTTGCAGCGAGTTGTTATATGGTACTGAAATCCCTTTACCGTGTATGCGTAATTTAAAAACTCGACCTTATTTTCAGTAGCTTTAGTGTTAGAAGTCAAAATTATTCATATAAAATAGTATAGTATTTAGGCTCACTCGCCATTTGGGCTCAACACATCACTAGTATATATATATACATACATAATATATATATATATTTTTTTTTTATTCCACCCTAGATATCTTCACAATGATATTTTTAGGTACGTGACTGTGAAACACGATCTACCCTTGTAGTTATAGCTACCTGCCAAACTTACCTTCTAGGATTTACAGCTACCTACCTCTCCAGTGAACCCTGCGTGGGTAGCCCCTACAACCAATTTACACTGTGAGTTACCCTACCTCTAGTACTAACTAAGGTAGTGAAGATCTCTAGTGTGGAATAAATCACTTATTACACTTGTCAGAGTGTTATGGCGAGATATTTCGCTCTCAGGCTTTATTTTCACTCAGGCTCGTGAAAATAAATTAGCATGCTCGTGAAATATCTCGCCATATCACACTCTGACTCATGCAATAAGTATTATATATACATACTACAAGGGGCTAGAGACTATCTTTTCCAGCTCTCTCAGTGGGAACAATTATCACCTAATCCGTATTATTTATTTATTATTTATTTACTTGTTTTGTTTGATTATTTTATTATTGTGGTGATTATTATTATTGATGTTGTTATTTATTTATTTAATTAGCTATTTATTATTGTTGTAATTGCTTGATCTTTTGCCTAGCCAGCAAAAACAAAAAATAATAAATATAAGTATAAATAAAAATAAATAAATAAATAATATGTATTGTAGTTGACAATTAATTATAGCAAATAAATACAGAACTACTCTTTTACCTTGATTTCTTCTTGAGTAGTGATAACACTGTAGTATCAAGTTTAATCCATTTGACTACTTCTATTACCACTAACTCTCAGCTACAAAAGAAAAGGCCAAAGTTATTTTTGTAACTTTAGTTAACAATAATATGGAATTATGTACTTATCTCAGCTTTCCTCCAGTAGTGGTAGCTTCATTAGAAGCCATTCTGACTACCAGTGGCTCTTGACAACCAACAAGCGGCACTTAGAATCTCCATAAAAAAGCGAGTTATTAAATTACGCATATACCGTAAAGGGGATTAATGCCATATTAATGCCATAGTAACCATTCCCCGCAACTGTTTAAATAAAATATAAATTAAAAAATTAAAAAAAGCAGCAAAAATACAATTCACGTTATTTAAATGTTTTCTTTGTGATATTCTAAGTAATAGCCATAAACGCACAATACTTTCACACAACTGGCCATATCTACACAAGACTTACCTTCGTGGTTAGTCTAGTGAACAATGAATTTTCAAGTAAATACTGTTGCGTATGGCTTATAACTATGACAAATTATCACCACCACTAACTAAGTAGAAATGGAACTCCTGCATGTTTTTGAGTTTTAATTGCACCACAAAAGAACCTAAAGCGGTAAACAATTCAATTTCTGGGATGATACAGGTAATGATCGCGAAACGGGAGGATTCTGTTTGTTGAAGTTAGGGACGGGGTCGAACACCAAGCTAACAAAAATACGCAAGTGTCAAAGTACAAAATGACATACGTACGTCCCCACATAATATATAAACAAATATCCCCGATTCTCAATTCGACACCATTGTAGTGTCTCGCTTGCTTCCCTCGCTCGCCAATAACTAGCAATGCAATTGATAGTACAATAAACAAGTTACACAGAATAATTAAAAATTATAAAAGTGTTGCAGTGTCAAAGTATCAGTTATACCCACCACGGCTCCAAGCTACAAACATTGAATAGAGTTTAAGGTAGTTAAACGAGGTTAACGGAGGGAGCTGGGACTGGGTGGGGCTCGCGAGGCCGAGGGGCCAGGCAGCTGCCATTACCTCGTCACGCAAGCGCACCGATTCGGCGGCACCTGTGCCACGATGACCGCTAGCGGTGAATGCAGGCGCCAAAGACAAACCTAGTGTCCTAGCCAGTTCTGCATTGGTATCAAGGTACGGCCCTAAATTTGCAGCTGAGTGACGGACCGAACAAGTTCCAAACAACCCAGCCACCAACCCCAGCAGCCACAAAAAAACAAAAAAACAAAAAGCAAGCAGCAAAAAAAAACAAAAAAAAAAAACTCGATCCTTTGTTTTCCATACAGTTATCCTCATCCTTTACCATCCTATGGATGTGACTAGCCAGGCTGGAGGGCTGAGCCTCGAGCACCCCCATAGTTTAAGCATGAAGGGGGTCCTCGGGCTTCCCCCCATAATAGCCAAGGGGGAGTTAGTAACCACGTGACACGCATGCGCGCAACCCTAGCGCATGCGCATAGCCTCACCAGCCTAGCTTACTCCCAAATATGTAGTAGTTAGTATAATGCGGACACACAGTCCATGATCGGCTATTAATAGTCAGGCAATGTAAAGGCTATCAGGGGTGGTACAGCCCATAATTAAACTAAAGAAAGAAAATAGTGCACACATACAAGTTACTTAAAATAGCAAACTATGACCAGATTATAAAATAGTGCACACGTACAAGTTACTTAAAATAGCTAACTATGACCAGATTATGGAGACAATTTATGACATCCACATTCAATATCTAATGTTCTGGTAAACTTTACCATTTCAAACCAAATCAGCCACGAGAGTGCTTTATAACTGTATTCAGCCAGACTGAACTTTGTAAGATTACTTGCATTGATGTACAGTGCTTCCAGCTTAAGGTTATTGTTGTAGGTGATGGAACTGGGAGCTTCAAGACAGTGAATTTGGAAGTGTTTAAGCTGAAAAAAGAGAAACTATTTTTCCTTATCTCTATAACTTGATATACTTTTAATACCTGAAGTTTCATATGAGCCAGATTTTGTGGGCACACGAAATTTGAATCTCGAAATATTTTAAATTTTAAGAAAAAAAGTGTTTAAGCCAGGATTTTTTAATTTATTGAGTTATATCTCTAAAATTTTGACACATGATGTAAAATTGCCTTAAAATTATTATGTATAACTTTGGTAGCTATACCTTGAAAATTAAGTGAGTTGTGGCTGTTTTTCACCAAAAAAAAATTACGCACGGTAAGGGTCATCAAATGATGACGTTTAGAGCGGGTTGTGGGCCTTTAGTACACGTAAACGCGACGTCACAAAACAGCGCATGCGCATTTGTGCAAGGGCGCCAGTTTACCAATAATCGTTGCACGGGTATGGCTGATTTAGCTACGGTTGTATCTCAGGCCCTAGGTATCAAGTTTTACGGCGTTACTGCCTATCACGGCCAGCGTTTTAGCTTCCGTCTGGAGCTGCGCAACCCGTAGGACTCCAACTGCATCGCCCTGATGTTGTCAGAATACCGAATGCTGGGAGCCTTGGGAGTATTAAACTCCTTCAGCTTTTCTTCAGCTCTTGAAAAAGATGACCTCTTGGATAGGCTTGGCTCCAAGTTTGTAATATACCAGCCAACAATTCTGACTGATTTCGACTTCGTTTACTGCTGCTAGTAGAAGCCGATTGCAGTTAGGGAAAGTCCCGTCTTACCGCTCAGGGAAATAACCATTCGACCTTAGCTCGTTAACTAGCTACGTTTAATGACGAACTACCGCAAAATCTTGACGTAAAAAAAATGGCATAAAATGTATTAGAGTGAATGAGAAAAGTGCTGTTCTCCGTTTTCCATTCTCTAAACAGGCAGTTTTACTATTGTAAACATTATTGGGATGATGAAGAAAAGTTATGTGTATGTTAAATGACTGTAGTGAGGGTCTATACAGTAGTTAAAAAAAATCCACTCTTTAAGTTGGAAGCACTGTACTTTACCAGATTAAAATTTCTGAAGCTACTTGTTTGCAACATTGCATGGTTCAAGTGTACCAACATCATCTCAGTAGAAAGCAATCAGTAATGCTTGTTTGTAATACTCACCAACTACGAAATTATCTACCACACACAAACACATTCACACTTGCCGTGAAGGTGTTGAAGCACTTTCTGAAGACGCTACGTGTCGTGACTCTTTCACTGTAGTCTTTACAGTTTTCAACCATTCAGACACTGAGTCCAATCCTCCAGCCATTCCTGCCGCTAGGTTGGATGGACGAAATCTATCTATCCATGACAACTGGTCTGCCGCAGCCTGCATCTGACCACGAATCTACAAGTGCACATGTCACCGTTATCACACCTCGTATTGACCAACACACACGCACACACTCATCCATGCAGAGAGAGACAAATCAGTGCAAATATTATATGCTGCAGGTGAGTGAGCTTATTTGATAGATAATAGGTTGACAGGGAGAGATTAGTGTCAGAATTTGCAGCTTTAGAACAAAACTGATTAAAAACTACAAAAATAAAACAAAAACAAAAAAAGAGAGAGAATTGTCCAGTTTCTAAGATACAAACAACTGGATATTTGGACATCATTGTCTTTAATATGTGGTACTAAAGTGTTTACTAATCATTAAGTAGCAGGTAAGCTTTGCATGCAAAAAGAAATTACAGAAAAGGTTTATGAGGTGTGAAGGTAGATCACCTGAATCATAGCTACAGTCAAATTCTTTACCAGATAGGGGGAAAAATTAATTCAGCACCATGGATTGAACCACTGTGTATATATTCACAAGTGACCTACAATTGCCACAGCTCAATTATAAAGCGTTGTTAGTTGTTGTACGTAAACTCAAATCTTATATTACAATACCACTCACAATTGACATACCACTTGTTGAATTAGACAGTGCATACTGGCACGTCTAGGGTTAATTGGTCTATTAGAACTTCAAACAAATCTGCCACAGCAGTGCAACATTAAAATTTACAACAGGCATTCTCACTTAAAACCCTGAGATACATTCACACTTTGACCATCAGCCATTGCAAACCACTCCTGTGCAGTATTGCAAACCACTCCTGTGCAGTATTGGGCTTAATTAAATAGGTGGATCACTTACATATGGAGATGGCAAATGAAAAGGCGCAGAATATATTATATGCACTACCACTTCTGAGACTGGAATTAATTTTCTTTCCAAAGATTTTCAGTAACTTAAAAATACTCTCAAATCAGTCTAGCAAGAAAGAAAGGGAGAAAGAAAAGACAACAACAACACAGTGAGCAGCAATAAGAACTATAATTGTCATTTAATTTTTGGCATGATTTTAAGGAGTTATAACCTACATAGTGCAGATAGCCTTTATGATATAACCGACCAAACACTTCTCTTTCCACTAAGATATTTTTAAGTCTCTTAACCATGCTTTCATCGAGCATTACACAGTCAAGTATTCTGGAGTATATTACAGTAGAATGTCAGTTATTTGGGACTGAGAGGTATTCTGATACTGAAATGTTCAGATAACTGAATACCAAAAAATGTATTATAAAACCCTAATGAAGGGCCTTGGTCATGCAATTGTTCATGTTTGCACATGCTACTATTAGATTTTGAGTGTTCGGAAATGTTCAGATAATTAAGTTTGGATATCTGAAGTTCTACTGTACAACCTATAGAAATCGAGTAGTATCGGAAACACCTGTTATCACCTATGCCACACTGCAAGACTGGACTGATTTTCAGCTTCATAACTTCATATATACTCCACATTGTAAAGTATATTGAATTAGTTTGAAGGTATAAAACGATGAAGTGCTAACATTTACCTAAACAAAAGGGTCAAAGGTCATTTGCTTACATTTATCATCTTCAGTTGTTCTGAAAGATGATTGTCTATTGTGAACAATTTGCGTTTATAGAATCAGACTTTAAAGTAGTCTATTTGATCTAATTAACTCACAATAAATAACTTCACATCACTCACTATAAACACCGTCCCTCCAGCTACACCAGCTAGAGTGAGAAGAGTCAATAGTTTCTTCCTGATCCACTTTATAATTGTGTCACTGGGTCCCACGCCTGAGCTATATGCAGACCAGTGTTGGCTCTTGCCGTAGGGACCATACTTTGGCAAAGCTGAAGGCTTTTGCATTAAAGTAGATATTTGCACCAACGGTACAGTTCCAGCGGGTCTGACTATTTGCAGCAAGTTTCTACCGTACGCTGCAGAGGCACGGACTGAAATAGCCATACTTATCCTGTTGCCATGTGTTTGATTGACTAACTTGAAGTATCCACTGTACAATATTTTTTTTTGTAACTTTAGAAGTTAATAAAATTCGGTATGTCACGTGGTCACCTGACTTCAGGTGCTCCAGGTCGGTTTAGGCTTGGTAATATTGGAAAGTTTTTATACTTGTACTAATTAGAACACTGCATCTAATCCTAATGAATTTGCACACCGCACTATTATTCATGTGATGATAATCTATTTCAGCCGCATTTTTGGTGGGCTTCTGTATTGTATAGCTATGCACTGACTGCTTGCTTGGAGTATCTCAGCAGCGGAACTTCCCGGCAAGTCTCCAAGAAGGGTTCGTTTTGTAAATCAGAAGTCTCGGGGTATAGCCGTCGCCTTAAAAAAACGGAAAAAAATCAAAAAGCGCCGGGTCCACTTCAGTGAGAGGATTTCTTGTATTGACGATGTTTCATCATATAACCGTAAGATAAACTACTACCTAGCTAATAAAATATTTAACTTTCTCTTCTTATGAAGTAGTAGTCCAACAGTAGTATGCCAATTTAGGTTCTCATACCTTTTAGCCTTGCTTATGTTGCCATTTAGGATTAGGAAAACACACCATAATATATTTACCAATAAAATTATAGCTATGTGCAAGTACCTCTTATTGAATAGGTAGTTTCTTCAGGCCAAGTGTTATATTTTGGCCATGCAGTCATTTTAATATAATCACATCTTGTGGTAGTATTCTCCAATTTGATTGTTTTATTTTTTTTGTTACTAAGTTTGGGACTGGATAACTTGTGTGTTATGGTAAAATTTTCAGTAATTCATAATATAAAGATCCATTTGTTTCATTTTCACAATGTTGTGGTTATTAATGTAAAGCCTGATGAAAACAGTATGGTTAGTGTGTTGGTTTTATCTTTTGTTGTAGTAACAGCACAGTAGCTGTGTTGGCCAGTGTGCTGCATAAGAGTGAATTGGACAGGCTCATTTTGGAGATGATATAGTAAATACTCCTTTACTAGCTAAAACAATAACAACAACAAGACAGCTATATTTAATCTTAGATGCAAGTCATTTGTTTTCAGTTGTGAAACTCCCCAAGGGAACTTAAATATGTCTTGTGATAAAATCACATTACTGGAGAGGTCATTTGTTGGTGTTCAGTTTAGGACAGGAAAAGGAAGCATCTTGTCCCATGGTGGTTTATTATTTTTTATTGTGTTAATTTTCTGCCAATCTGTCTATATAATCGTACTCAAGAAAAATTACAGTCACTTCCTTCTTCTCCTCCCTTCCAATTAAGGGTTTCTATTCCATGCTAATAGAGTCCCAGGCTAAGGTGACTTGTCATTAAAGGGATCAATTTCTTGATTTAGTTATGTTTGGTATTGTTGTGTAGTTGTTCTGGTTAAGAGTCCCTTCAAGTGTAGGATTACAGTTTGTATAGGAGTCACTGTAAGGTTCCTCCTGGAGAGTAGTTATAGAAGTTTGTCTGTGCACTTGGTTGTCTTCCCTTAGAGCTCATTGGCATGGCAGGTAGATTTCAATGAATGATTTTTTTATTAAAAGTGCTATCTAATTATTTAGAAGTTAAAAGTTCTTTTGTGATATTGTTTTGTTCCTTGCTATTATTGCAGCCCAGTCCAGGGGGTGCCCCTGTCCCTCCTTCAGCCCCACCCTCTGCCACAGTAGCAGCAGCCACTCCATCGCTGGCCCCACCTCCCTCCAATCAGTCAAGTTCCAATTTTAAGCTGCCTATCCCAGAAGCTTTGGACAGAATCAAAGAAGAGTACAGCTTCCTGCAGACCCAGAATCAGAAGTGAGTGAGAAATACAGACAGGTATAAGAAATAAGTGTTGCTAATGTCTTGTACAATTTTTGACAAGACATATAAGTGGCAAAGATGCAAGTCAGTGTGTAAGAGCTTCTTTGGTATTTTATCTATGTTCTTCAAGCTGTCCAAGTTTCTAACTGGCATGGTTGAGCTTGCTTCTCTAGGGGCTTTGGTGTTGTTCTGAGATAGCTTTTTCCCATTTTTTTGTAATTAGCAGTTTAAGTGATTATTTCGGGTTAGGGGCCAGGCATTTATGTTGTTGTCTGGACCAACTCGTTAGATTTGTACTTAATTATGTTTAATTCAATTAGCTTATGATAGTAGAAGTAACCAAGGTATGGAACTTGCCATGCTATTGAAGTCTAAGTTGGAAGAAAATTGTCTAAAATACTACTAACAGTACTAGCGAGTGTCATAATCCTTCTTTGTACGTCAGTTTATCATTGGCTTAGATGTGTGTGTGTGTGCTTGTGTGCAGTGATGTCAGAAAGAGTGTTTGTGGGGTTGGTGGCTTTGTTTTGTTTTTGTTTTTTATTATTATTATTTATTTTTTTATGATGTAAATTAATAATCTCCGTGACCCGTTAGTTTTTACAATAAGCTTTGTCATTTGCAGTTAGTATTCATAAAGGTCCTGTCGTGTACAGTTTGCCATAGCCTCTAGCATGAAGTGTGTTTGGCACTAAGCAATGAATTGCTTTTGTTGGCAGCAATCCCCAGCTATTTTAATGATATTCACGAGCATGAATATCTCTCTATTCTGTGAATTCCATTTTGTGCAGTGGGTGTAAAACAGCGTGGTGACTGTGTAATACCACAGGCTTGGGTTGCAGCCTGTCTTTTTAGTGTCCCATAAATGGCAGTTCTTAGTGAGTGGTGGCATTGGCCAGCAAGCATGTGATATGTTTGTTGGGTGGAATGGGTCTCCTCATTTTGGCAAACCTTGACCATATGGCAACCGGGTAGCTTTGTGAGTAAGATCAGTTGTTGTGTAAATGTAATTATTGGAGAGCAGAAATTGTAAATATTGTTTCACTGGATTCCTACTTACTACTGTTCACTGGTCTTAAACGAATGACTTTTATTTCATAAATGTCACGCCAGAACAATTCAGCCCTTTGGTTTATGAAATTTACAGCCACTAATATTCAAGGCTATGAGCATACTCTCCTCCTTAAAACCAATATCAGTGCTTTTTTTTATATTCAAGACAAGGTGAACCTTCCATGCATCCGTTGATTGTGTAATTATTTACTGTTGGTGGTGGTCACATATGGTACACACTTTTAAGTAGTTTTTTTTTAAATACCCACTTTAGTACGTTAATCCTACCCAAGGAGGTGTCTGACCATGCTTTGTAAGTGTTTGTCTATAATTGCCATGACCACTTCACATCTGGTACGTATTGTAATGCTACTTTATTAGCTTATTATCATAAAAAGGTTGCAGTAGTACTTTTTGGTGATTAATGCAGACGTAGCTTGCCTTATGGTGGCTTTGTTGTGTGATGTAGTGACAAGTTGGGGCAAAACTTGCCTTGCCTGTGGTGTAATACCACAACAAAAGAACTTGCAGCACTTTAAATTATTATTAGTTTGATTGTTGCTTATTAGCCTGTAGGTTTGTGTGTGTATCTAGCTAGCTCATTCATCACATTTCCACACTTCATTGCATACTCCCTAGTTTCCCATACACCATTCATTAAATTTCATATAGTTTGTTGTGTTAGCTCACATTACATTTATATTTCCATTAACGCTTCCATTGTTCTATTCATTACTCTCACTGTACCACCTTCACCTTATGTTATATAATGTAGCTATCTCACATTTTTGCTTGATCTACCTTGCTATGAAACAGTTTCCTCAAAGCTCTGTCATTCTTAGCTAAGGGTTGTGTAAGCCTTAACTACTTACTTACCCTGGAGTGGACTGTGAGCTATTCCCATCTGCTTTTACCAGCATTTAGGACCAGTAGATTTCTGGTGGCATTGTATCTACTATGTCTCTAGGCTCCATTAGTAGCTAAAGTTGACAATTACACCACAGTGCCTGTGACTCAACTTTTTCTTACTACTTTCAACAATGAATAGATTTGAATAGCTACCATGTACAATGATACCTTAACTGATTTATTCCTTTCAGGCACTACCAAATTGAATAGTGAACCAAACAAATGAAATAATAAATAAAAATCAACTTTGAAAGATTGCATTAATTCCATGCAATCATAACTGACCTGTCGTGACCAGAAGTTCACTATTTGCCATCATGAAAAGTTGCTACACACTATTATTTCTCTCTAAATATAAGACTACAGCAGAATTATGTATAAGAGCTAGTCCAGGAGCTGTGTCACTGGCCAGAGTAGAGTGGCTACTTCTGCTGCCCAGTTTGGTCATTTGTATAAACTACCTATCATAACCGTAGAGATAACTGCACCCAACGACAGTTTCCGCACACTTTCACGCACACATGCACACACAAACTACACTCCCCATCAAGCTTTATAACCTGTAGCTTTGTCTTTTACTCCAGCAAAGCATATGAGGTCAGAGTTCCCATCATAATAATATGTATATCTTTATATTGTATAAGAAGTGGAAGGATTATTGATCAAGTAAATTGAGGACAATTTTTATTGTGGAATATTAATTTTATTTTCTGTAATTTGGTTAGTGTCAGTAGACCAGTTCAAAGTGCACTTTTTAGATGATGAAGTGGCTTCAATATTTCTTGGCTTCTGTATTAATTTATTCCAATGGTCCCACCATGCTTTTAGTTACATATTTGCTGGTTAACTGCAGTACTGTAATAACCACCACCATGCTTTTGTGCTGATCTTGCAATATTTAGCTGTAGTGTCTATCAGCCGACAGCATTCTTCATGTAATAGAGGAAGCAAACTTTGGGGAAATGTTGTTAATTAAAGCTATTCCATGAGGCACGTCTGGAATGGGTTGTCTCCTTGACTGAGTTGTTTGGACTATCTCTACTGTTTGAAACATAATCCCTAGCTAATGTCAACTGTTGATAAAGTGAAGGTTGAGTCACCTATCTTTGGTATTTACATTCCTTGGTTAAAAGCTGTGCATTGCATAGTGCCTCACACATGTAGCTTCAGGTAATTGAATAAAATGGACATACTTCGTTGTGCTGTTCCAAACTATCACGTGAAGCCTCTGATTCTTTAATGGCAAGATGCACCAGACTGCACACACTTTTTAATCATGTAATAGTCTTTTTCAGCATCCTTATGGTTACTAGGGGTGATGTTAATTGGATTAAAAAGATTATATACAGAGTGACAACAACTTCTACTGCTGTATAGATGGAAAATATTGGGATATGTCGTTAGTTTTTTATTTGTTTTTGTTGTTGTTTTTTACTTTTAGCTAATTAAGTCTGTATTAACTGACCTCTTTATGTATTTAGTCTGAAGAGAGATCTAGAGAAGTTAACCAATGAAAAAGGAGAAATCCATCGACACTACATCATGGTTAGTAAACTGTATCAAATATTTGTGCAGCTTTTATGTAGTATAGAAGTAGGGGGGATTGTAATAGCATAGTAATGTACAGCATCATTGGGTTAATTTAGATGTCTCTGCTTATGCAAGCTCTGTGTTGGTATTTATTTATTTGGTTTTGCTTTCACTTTTTGAAGTTCAGACCACTGCTTCATTTAATTAAGGGAGATGGCTTAGCTTGAAAGTGGTACTGTGTTTCAACTTCATTCCTTGTTTTCTGGTTGGTGTTTTGAGATTAATTTCAGTATTATTGGTCACAGGGTCTCCGAGATTCTGACACCTTGGGGACAAATTTACCTTTTGGTGATCTTTTCAGGCCGACAATCTGAATATATACTTAGTACATTTGAAGTTTCAGGTATCTTTTGTTATGGTCTCTGGGGCATCTTGATGTTAAAGTTTTGTAAGCTTTATAATGGTATCATTTCGAAAAGGTCGTCCTAAGGATGTTTAGAGTCATGTGCTGACTATGTAGTTCATTCATGAGCTAACAGTTGCTACATGTTCAAGTGTGAATATCCCCAGGGATGAAGCAACCACTATTACATGGACCGCCATCTTGTTATTCATGATCTGCTATGTCTTAATTGGTATATCTTTTACACTTACTCCCTGTGTGTATGAATATGAGTGCAGTAGTCTTCTTGGTGAATATTGGCAGGCTTATTCATACTTGCCTATGTACCCCTATGTTGTGTGTGTGTGTGTGTGTGTGTGAAGTAATCTTTTGAGGTCACTTTAATATTTTGCTGTTCTTTTTATGTGTGTATGTGTGTATTAATGCTGTGTGTATGTCTGTACGTGAAAACGTTGTTATTGCTGAGTCTATGTACTTGTATGTCCTGCGTATCTAGAGAATACACAGTGGTCTTACAAATAGTGATGTAAAGTCTGTTAATTAATATATAGTCATGCATGGATACTGATTTCAGCTAAAAGCTGGTTGTGAGTCATTGTGTGATAGCCTAAAGCAGCAGTAGTAGAGTCGTGGGTAAGTCACGTGAGAATTGCCACCTTGATTCTATCTGACATTAATGAATAACACCATTTGTATTAGTTCTCACGGTGTGGTTATTCTCACCAGACCTGTGTATTTGGTTGTTGTTGTTGTTTTTTGTTGTTGTTGTTTTTTGTTGTTGTTTTTGTTTGTTTTTTGGTTGCTCATTTAAATGTGTATACACTGAAGTGTGTATTACATTATTATATATTATGTTGAAATGTGGCTAATCTGTTTATGGTCATGTTAACTCAAAGCCACCCTTCATAGGAATATCTGTATGCCAGCTTGTGTTGAGAGTGCCTCGTGTACCCATCTGGTTGTATGTAGGCTTGTATGGGATGGCTGCGCCTGGCAACACATGTTGTTGCCATGATTTATTGATGAATCCAGCACTCAGCATTACTGCTTATCTAATTGTAGCTGTGTGGAAGGCTGGGGGTTACCAAGTGTGTGTGTGTGGCTATTTCAATGGCCCTTGTTCTTGGGGCATTTGTTTGAATGGTTGACCAATGTTCCTTGCAAGGAATGGATCAGTGAAGACATCAATGGTGCCTGACTGACCACCATTCTCTCACCTGCACCTTACTTTTCCCTAGCTGGCTGATGGTCTTGTTGTATGTGCAATCGTTTATAAGCTGAACTTGTTCTGCCTCATTGAGATAGTCTGTGCAGATGTTGTCATGGTTCTGTAGCTTGGTAATATTTGGCTTGTTTCTCGCCCCACCAAGTGAGTCAGAGAGAGGTCAGTTTGGTATGATTACTTTGCTATGCCCAGATTCAGTGAGTGGAGCCAAGTTTTCTAATTGAGTGCTTGGGGCAGATGATCACGATCGACAGTTGGCTTGATTAGTGATGCTGGCATTCTTAATGAGTGAGCAAGTGCGTGTGGTAAGTTGTTGCCATTGACGATTAGTGAGCGTGCTCAGTTATTGGCATTGATCTTTGGCGCGACAGTGATGTCCAGCAGTTACAGGTAGATTTCAGTTGCAGTGTGTGTGTTGTGCTGGGATGGATGAAAGTTGTTGGACATCTTGAGTGAATTTTATTTGGATGGTCAGCTGTCTGTAATGTCGTCCCATAATATCTATGATAAATTAATTAGAATTTTTTCCATATTATCCATAATAGATTAATTAGAAGATATTTTTCCATAGTAGTTAGTACTATGTACTATGTAAACCTACTAAAGGGCTAAATTCTCTGATAGTAAGTCAGCTTAATATGCCGTCCCATTGTTTCTCTATATAGTGAGCACTCTACTAATGTTTGTATACTTGTGATTTTAATGAGTGTCATTGGTATTGTTTGTATGCACACATTGCCATCCTTATTTATGTGTAGTACTATGAGATGTCGTACGGACTGAACGTGGAGATGCACAAGCAGGTGAGGTTGTTGCTCTGCTGCGTTGGCATGTAGTTATAAATTAGTTGTGGAATTTTAATTGCCTTGTGGTTTGCTGATGTTCTCAGCTGTCTCTATTATTTATGCTTTTCAGCCGTTTAATTTTCCTGGAGCTGTGTACACAAATAGACAATATCACAGAATGAGGTTATTAAGTAAAAGCTGTTGTTGTAGTGATGAGTGTATCCGTTTTATGTTTGGGAGATTGTGAACATGTGTGGAATGATGGGAAGTTATGTGAAGTTTTTGTGTTTGGTTTAGACTGAAATTGCCAAACGTCTGAACGCCATCTGTGCTCAGGTCATACCATTTCTGCAAATGGAGCACCAACAAGAGGTTGCTGGGGCTGTGGAGAGAGCCAAGCATGTCACCACACCAGAACTACACACAATTGTAAGACATTTCTACTTCACCTCTCTCATATACACATTCTGTTTCACACCAACTTGTGTGTGTTTGTGTGTTGTTGTTTTGTTGTTATATGTGACTTGACCGGTTTAGATGAATCACCAACACATTCCTGGCAGTATGATACCACCCATACTCCCCCCGGGGGCAGCTCATCCTTCACACCCTCGGGCACTGATTGGCTATCCAATACAGCCTGGGGCCACTGGAGTCCTACCACCTCCACCGACCATTGCTCCCATCCCTCTGAAGGAAGAGAAACACGAAGAGGAGGTGAGGAGATGGCATGTAGGAGATTGTGGTTGAATGGTCTATTCATTGCTGTCTGATTTCCCTTCTTATATTTTTATAAAATAATGTTTATTCTCACCACATTTCTAGTGGGTGGAGTTTCAGTAGAGTGTACCAACACACTGTTTTAACTAGCACGAGTAATAAACTTTCATACAAAGAAATCTTTCATAGAAAGAAATGTCCCTTTTATTGTTGAAACTTCTGTCTTTGCTTCAAACTTTAAGGACCTACTATTTAGTTTCCTAGCGTGTGTGTAAGAAATAAACAAACACGATCAGACGTGTATGCTCAGTACAGTGAATGCTTACGTATTTGCCAAATTTAACTTTCATTTTCTACAAGCATTTGTTCTTCCTCTACATGGTCCAGTGAGAGGAGATCACTGTGTTGTGATTGATACATGTTGTTGCAGAATTCCAGCAGTCCTGTTGAACGTAGGAATGGATTATCCGCAGGAGAGCAACCCGCACACTCTACCACAGGAGCTAGTAGCAGCGCTGTGGACTCAAGAACTGCTACAAGTAGCAAAAGACGTAGAGAAGAAGAATTGGATAGTGATGCAGAGCTCAGCGATGCTGAACTGCAGGTATGTACATTCTAGAATTAGCTGTTAGGCAACTTGTGGCTATAAATATGCAGTGTGATAGCTAGAGCATTGTTTTATTTATGAGCAGGTGATAGTGGATGAAGATCCTGCCAGTCCAGCAGACAATTCTCCCTACGATGAAGCCAGCAGGATGGTGAAGAGAGAGAGGCCAACTTCACCCAGCTCCACAAAGAGTGCTTCACTTCCTAATGTGAGCCAACAACGAAAATGGGGGGGTTCCCCCTGGATTGCTACATATGTATGTATATATGCGCATGTGGGGGAGGTTTCTGTTGCGTCAACACAGCTAGCACAATGTTTGTTTTCAGTAGACCTTGTGGTTATTATTGGCCTCTCTTTACAATAATGTCCTGAACTGGATAGTTCTATTAGTTTATTTTGTTCAAGTTGTTATGGTAACTAGGGCTACAGGCGTTTCTGAGGGCAATTTTCAGTCACTTATAAGTAAGGAAGTGTGAAGTGATTGTTCTATCCTGCATTCTGGATATATAGTCCAGTCAATATCACTGGATATGTCCTGACACATGCAATGTATATAGGATAAAGGCAAGCTACCAATTGTGGCATCCAGCTCTACTGCTACTAATAGCTCCACTTCTGCATCCTCAGCAACTCCGCCCTCTAGTCTACCTCCAGCTCCTGTGACAACCACTGCTGTACCCACTGGCAATGGCCCTGCAGCCCCACCCACTTCTTCTCCCAGCTACCCTATCAGGCCACAAATGCCTATTCCAAGTAAGAATGATGTAGAATTATATATTTTTTTGTACGGGATTTTATCTTTTGTTAGCGAGCTATTTACTAACAAAGTGGACATTTAGTTATTATTTTAATAAATGGCTTTTAGGCATCAAACACTCTAACACTTAGTGAAGGGGTCGTCCTCATTCAAAACACTCTAGTTCACAATCCCTTTAAGAACTATGTTTTGATATCTGACATTAGCTACTGTTTGTTTAAATTGGGCAGCATGAATTAAATCCTTCACTCTAGTATGGACTTCATTCAAGTATAGAGGGTCTGGGGACATGGCTGTACCAAATTATTCTGGAGGAATTTGGAAGTGGTGAGTGCCCCACCTCCTTTATACCTGAATTTCTACCACAGATTAGCCATGATTGCTAAACCTAGCGTTGGAAAGGGTGGCTGACACGCACAGGAATTTCTATTTGTGGTTGAGGAGTGCTATTCCCGGTAATTTGCTAGCGGTAATTGACCGCCGCAATATCTGTGCGGCAGAACAAATTTGGTATGGCCATGTCCCCAGACCCATTACCAGCGTAGCGGTTCGGTAAAGGGTCTGGCTATGCCGGACTAATTCAAGTAGTGGTCAGGATACATGAGGGGTACCAATACCAGATTGACTATGTATTGTCAAGTCCCTCATTTCATTAAAAGCAGGTGCTCCTCCTGTTGTTCCTATTTGGTGGGCATTGCTTATTGCATTGTTTTTTGTTTGTTTGCCTCTTCTTCTAGCTCCGCACATCGGTGGTGTCCCTCGTCCCACCACATCCTTCTCTCCTCCTTTCCCAGGTGCTGCCCCTTTCCTAGTGAGCAGCCAGTCGTTTCCTTCCATGGACTTCCATCATCTGAACATGTTCCCTGTCTCGGCAGCTGCTGCTGCTGCGGCTAGCGGACCTAAATCTGTTATTCCTTTACCTACCATTCCCAGTGAGTTTTTGTCGGCTGGTTACTTATACGTAATTATATTGTCTGTGTTTGTATGTAATGTATTTTTCTAGCAGGTCTTTCTAATGGTCGCACACCAGTCTTACCGGCTACTCACCTTCCTCCTCCTACCATAGCCCGACCTTCTCCTCCTGTCCACAAACAGTAAGTCACATTAATCACTTGTGTATGTCTGTTTGGGTAACCTCCAGAGTTGGGTAATGGTCACTTTGTCTGGTGATATGACAGATTCACAGAGCAATTGCATAAATAAATAAATAAGATAAAAATCTAAAATACACACTAAACTTCTGACTGACTGTGTTATAAATGAAGCACTGGTAATTATCACTAGGTTTCGGCACAATGGAGTCCCAGGCTAAAATATTTCCTACCTGTGTCATGGGATACCAACAATCATATAGTCCAAGAACCTATTGTAGATATCTGATCTGGCATTAGAAGTAAAGCTACGAACTACATTGGGTTGGTTGCTTGCCATATTATAGTGGCAGTGTACAGATGTGGGTAGTGGTTGTTTGGGTTTTGTGACATTCTTTAATTACATTTTTAAGTGATATTCTTTAAAAGCATTTTTTCCCCTTCAGCGTGTATTCAGTTCGTGTTGGAACGGATGGTCAGGTGCATCCAGTAGAGTTCCCGTCAGATGCGGCCACTGCAGTGGGCTTGCCCCGAGGCATTCGTAACATCTGCACTCTGCACCACAATGAAGTTGTATGTGCTGTAGCAATTAGTAGCCCAACCAGGCATATCTACACTGGAGGAAAGGTGGGTGTGGCATCAGAGTTAAATATATATGGGGGGTAAATTTTTGCTGAATATTTTTATTTGCATTGTGTGTTGCATGTGTGCAGGGTTGTGTGAAGCTGTGGGACTTGCAGCATGCAATGCAGACTGGCACAGTCAAGTCTCCTCTTCATACTTTGGAATGTCTGGGAGAGAACTACATCAGGTCGTGCAAACTTCTTCCTGATGGCAGGACCATCATTGTTGGAGGAGAGACTAACACTCTATATCTGTGGGACCTGGGCCAGGTATGTGTGTGTGTGTGCACGCGTGTATTGTACACTTGAATTATGGTTTCATTCTTTATAGAGCACACCTCAAGTGAAAGCTCAGCTTCCATCTAATGCTACGGCTTGCTATGCTCTTGCAGTCAGTGCCGATGGGAAGGTAAAGTGTGGTCTTCCGTATCTACATCACATCCTATGTACATGTGTTGTGTAAATTGTTTTTTTAGGCATGCTTTAGTTGCTGTAGCGATGGCACTATTGCAGTGTGGGACCTGCACAACAAGACTTTGGTGAGGCAATTCCAAGGTCATACTGATGGTGCCAGCTGCATTGACATTTCACCTGATGGCACCAAGCTATGGACCGGTAGTCTTGACAACACAGTCAGATGCTGGGACCTCAGAGAGGTGAATTTATAATATTAATTTGTCCAGCAACATGGTGGTTTTATACAATGTCAATTTCAATTCTTTAGGACCAGCAAATTCAGCAATATGATTTTAATTCTCAAATATTCTCCCTTGGCTACTGCCCATCACCAGAGAAATGGCTAGCAGTTGGGTAAGTCGTTGCTGCTGCTGCTGTGACCATCAGAGCTTGGCCTGATATTTTGTGTGTGTTTCTGTTAGTATGGAGAGTAGCAATGTAGAGGTGCTCCAGATCAATGGTCCAGAGAAATACCAACTGCATCTTCACGAGTCCTGTGTGTTGTCATTAAAGTTTGCACATACTGGGAAATGGTTCATTACGACAGGCAAGGACAACCTCTTGAATGCCTGGAGGCCACCTTATGGAGCCAACCTCTTCCAGGTAATCATTAGAGTCACTCTTGTGGCCATTACTGTCTGTCCCCTAACATTCTTTTGAGTGGTAGTTTTAGTCACTTTGTTTATTAACAACTTAGTATAATTACACATGCTTTTATGCTGTACTTTTGGTTTGTTCAGGCAAATGAGACAAGCTCAGTTCTCAGCTGTGACATTTCTGCAGATGACAAGTTTGTAGTGACTGGCTCTGGTGATAAGAAAGCCACAGTGTATGATGTGGTCTTCTAACTGCTCTGTTTGATAATCAAATTTCCTAACTAATTTGCCTTTTTTCCCATTCCTTTTAAATACCTTCTTCTTTTTTGCTCCTTTTTTCATGCATTTTATAGAACTCTCTCATTCATTGCTACTTATGGACTTTCATTGAATATTGTACACTCTAATACAAATTATTGTTTTGTGCTTTTAAAGTTGTTGAATTGGGTGGGGCTTTCAGTTGTTTGCAACATCATATCAGATTATATTCTCCTTTACCCCAGAATATTAGGAAGTTAATATAGTACAATGCTAAGTTGAATTCTACGAGCAGCAAGATTATAAAATCATGCATGTCACCAAACACTGATCAGTGTAAATATATATATATATAATTATGTATACACTTTCATAAAAGGGTGTGGCTAAGTATACCAGTGTCCCCCACCCACCCGTAAAGAATCTCTCAGAAACCTGCATCAGTGGCATGTCAAAATAAAGACATTGATTGACTGAATATTGCAGTGATTTGAAAATAAAATTTAAAGAAAGAAATTACGTTCAAAAGTTAGTACAGGAAGAACTGAGATTCTTTTTCAAAGTTATTTCAACAACTTCAAATGACTTGGTGCGTTTTAGACTGGCATTGGATGTCTGTGAAGGAGTTAGTGTGAAAGGTGATGAGAGTTCTGTGCCGTCTTCTTTGGATTCATTTGGTATAGGTTCTTTTACTGGTATAAGTTTTTTGCCTTCTGCAAATTTAACTCTATGTGTTTCATTTTTTATCCCCCAACTTTCCAGATCCTAAAAAATAAAGAAATACAAATGTGTTTATAATTGTTTGATGAAGCTAATCATCGAAGCTACCCTTCCTCACTAAATATACTAAAATTGGTATTCTGGTATTGGTAGATAAGCCTACATGCCACACTACTATTTATACCCATAAGAGAGTCGGCAAAACTAGCTAAAAAATAACTTGGCAATAGTTTTTATGAAAATAACAATAAGTTGGCTAGTGGTTGATGAGTACAAAAATTGAAGGAAAACTGTTACAAAGTAAAATTATAATTGCTTTATTTTTTTATTATTATCTTACTTCACTGGTATTCTTGACACCTCTGTACAATTGAGTGCACACCACTAGCACTATGCGATAAGTTGTTTTTAAAAAATGTCAAGCTGTCTTGCAATAGTGTGAACTTGTGTTAGTGACTGTAGTCTAGGATGTTGCCATGAAATGAACACACCATCAGAGCAAACTCGAGGGGATACAGCACAGCTGGTAAGCATTTGCTGTGTAATTCGATAGTAAACGCGTATAATTATATAGAATATATACGCTCGCATTATATACGTATACTATGAATTGACTACCACAGCTCCCTTCTTTCTCAACTTACATCATCGGTCACACTGAACACCTGATACAGCTCACTAATGCCCTTCATAGTCAATAGCTTGGAATACTTGACCAATCCCAAATGAGATAACCACACCTCCAAACTGTCAATCTTGGGTGGCTGTAAAAAAAAATACACATTTTGTAATTCTTCCTCAAGCTTGATAGTTAAGAATTTCACTGGTTACATAATAACAGTGTTCGAATTGATTTCCACAATATTATAGAAATAATATAATTGTACAAGGAGTATTTACTCTTACTGTAGTTGTAGGCGTGTCTATGGGAGTGGCAGTGTCCAGAGAAGTAGGGACCTGATATGCCTTTTCCATCATTTGAACACACACTTTAACAAAAGGAAACACTTCCGGATAAGTCTGCAAACAAAATGGACACACAGAGGAGAACATTCAAACTAAGGGAGACGGTCTAGACCTGCTTGGAAACTACTTCTGTCTGTCTGTGAGTATGTCTGCTTAAAGCATTTTGAATCCATTCATACTAATCATATAATAATACACTTATGTGTCAGTAACAATGGTGATGCAAATGTGCATTCATGAATAATTCATTAACTGAGTTGGGTTGGTAAAGCATCGTTACAAACTGAATGGGTATAGCATCATCACTTTCAGTAGAAGCTATTACGTAAGGAAATAAAGACTATTGTATAAAAAGTAGGTGAAATAGGCAAGGAAATGACAGGAGGGCTTGACATAAAAAGCAGGTGAAATAGGCGAGGAAATGACAGGAGGGCTTGACAAGCGTAAGTCCACAATCATAGATAGGACAGAGAGACTGAGAACCATAAGAAATAGACATACGAGAAGTGAATCCATGACTCATTAAGAAATAGCTGAAGAGAGGAAAGGAGAAAGGGAGCACGAGAGGCAAACTGATGGAACTAAACCAAGTGGTAGAGGATAAAAAAAAAATGATGCTACTGCATTCCTAATTTGCACAAGTTACTACCTCAAGTGCCACTGTGTGGCGAGGACTTGCTAGTACACTTATTCCACCATGATCAATTACCTCAATGGTGTACTTCTGCCTCCTTGACAACCGACATACTTTAGCAGGAGGTAGCGTGCAAGTGGTTAGTTCTGTAGCTCCTGATAAAACAACAACAACAAAAAAATAAATAAATATTTTACACAAAAAATTGCAATCAGTGTTTCATACAGCCCTGGGATTACCCCACCACCTAAATTTTTTTGACTCAATTTTTCATGGGAAAGAAAAGAAAAAAAATCAGTACAAGTATGAAAAATTAATAGCTTTGTTGCTCTACAGCCAGTTTCCTTAAAAATGTCCAACACATCTTCCAAATCACGACTGTCTAGTTCTGGCCTTTATAATAGTTTGCCTAAGTCTCATCTGACAATGTTTCATAATCATGACTTCACCATTTTCATGTGGCTAAACGGTTTCAATTATAAACGACACTCTAACTTATGTCACATCACTAAATAGTTGATACTAATGGCAATTGCAAATCCTATACGTGTACCCTTAGTCCATAACTCACTTCGTTTCTTGGACTGCCTCACTGAATTTCCATCGACATCGTCCATTGTCTTTTTTTCATTAAATCTTTTCTCATCGTTGCCTTTGTCTCGTTGAATGGAAAAACATACTCTAACAGGCAAGGAACACCTCCCCACCATTGCACCACCACTAAATAAAGCAACAACACAACAACATCTAACTTTTCAACTTGTATAAAAATGCACCTATCTCTACCACACCTTACCATGTTTGCTTATTTCAGTGACTCAATTCATGTTATACCCAGTTTTAAGAAATTTGACAGAAGATAGAATACAACAAAGATTACACAGAGAAAGATTAACAGACCTCTCCAAAGTAAAGATCAGCTCAACTGCCTGAGCTGTTTTATTGAAGTCACTTGTGAAGCATGGGAATGAATAGGTTGAAGCATATTCCACTGAAGAACCTGCACGCAACACATTCACAAATACAGCTGCACTAAAATACAGTCTCTAGCTGACTCTTACACCAACCCACAACTTAAATTTAGTTTTTAAATTTCACTTAAAAAATTGTCACAGTATATTTACACTGTACTGCTCCATGTGACATGATATGAAATCATTGCATCTTAAGCTTCATATCCCACACATGTGAGATGAAAACAGGTTCAGAATCTATGCTGCATGTAAACTAATACTAATAATGAGTACTTTCCAATTTTAGGCTAAGAACTGAGGATACTAATATGTTATGGCATTCCAACCTGAGGACAGAACTATGACAAGAAAATAAACCCATCCATTTTAAATGAGATGCTCTCCTTATCGACCTTTTCACGACAACATCTGCTCATTACAAAACAGCAACTAACCCAATGAAACTTTCTTCAGAGTAGAAATAGGTGTGGCAATGGAATGGCGACCGCTCAAGTGACTACAAAACTGCTGTTGTGGCACATTATTTGCTGGTCTCACAAAATATTCAGGAAACAAAAAACCTAATGAGAAAAAGAGACCACAATAATGTTAGTCATACAACTGATGTAGTTATATAGCTATATAAGTATACTAAAATAACAAGTATTAAGATTTCACTACAGAAAACTACTATAGCAGCAGCATAATCTGAAATGCCAGGTTGAGTTTCAAATATATATTTATTAGCTGTATAAACAGAGAACACCATAACTATCATTTCAGCCCAGAATGACTGGATGTGCTCAGGTACCTTGAGAGAGAGTTGTTTGCTGAAAGTGTAAATAAAGTGATTAAGCTAATAATCTGAGAATTGTCGTTGGTGAATACGCACAGTGAAGCAAGATGTCTCAAAGGCATACATATGACTATACACATGTACACTCACATGATGTTCTATAAAAGTGCCTACATAAAGCGGATACATATAAGCGACTATGATACGATGTTACATTGTTAATAAAAAAACTCCAACATTTATATCCTCCAAAGCTAGCCAGTTCTGCATTGAAAAAGGCCTGCTGAAGGTCTCTTTTCATATTATAGTATTAATAGCAAAATGTTAAAACAAATTTGTATTTTACATCAGTGATTTAGGGATACAGAATCATCACATGGGGCAAGTCACCTTCCCTGTTTCCGCATTTTTTTACAGCTTTGCTATTTCCCATACTTTTTGAGCAACCCTAAATTCCCAATTTTTACATTTTTAATGTTTTTATTATTAGTTACTACTACTACGATGGGAAAGAGATAGAAATTACAACTTGACCTAGCATTTTGTCTAACTTGCCTTTCTTCTTGTTGGCATCTGTGTGCTTGGCACAGCAGATCAAGGGTTCTGAAATGTGTTCTGGTGATGAATGAATGCCCATTGCTCGAATCATGAAATATTCTGGAATATCATCTAAAGTAAAAAAACAACAACAAAAAAACAACAAAAAACAACAACATTAAGACATCCCTAAGTATTGCCAACCCTTACCATTTACTGTGAAGTGAAACGAAATAGGAGTGCCCATCTTGATGTAGGCTCTATTAGTGACATTGGAATACTAGCAGCAAGCATGACAACACAAATAGACACACGCACATACAAACCTAAACATACTGTAGATACATACACATAGTCATCCCTTACCCGAAAGCTCCCAGATGTTTCTTTCTAAAGTGAGTAACAACCGATCTCATGAAATATTGCCTACTTACTAATAATATTCTTACTGGTAATTGCAATTTGAAATCCAATCTTCCTGGAAAAGGTTCACTATAACACAACAATACATGAAATTCGTAATAGGAGTGGTACTGTATCACTAACTAAATGAACTGCTTTTACTCGGAAAGTAATTTATATCTAACTCAGGATTAAACAGTACTCGTATTGTCTGTCTGTCTAAAGTTGATCTTGATGACACCACCTTATTGAAAACTTTATGTATTTTGTGCCATTATCCCCCCCCCCCCCCCCAATTAATAGGTTTCACCATTCATCGATAATATTTCTTGAAATTAAGAGGAATCAGCTATTCCATTGGGACTGTCAAAACTCACTCGGTAAAGCTGCTAAAACTAAAATATATCTGGTGGAGTTCAAGGGAATTCTCCATTGAGCTCAAAGGTAACAGTTAATTAAGCTCAGTGCTTACATCCGCAAAGTTATATATGACATCAACTTGAATAAAAAATGTTAATAAAAATTTGATTCAAATAATCGTAGTCTAATGACAAAAAGAATTTTAAAAATTCAGAATATAAAGGCTAACATTTTCTCATCACTTTCTTCCATTTTCTGTTACTCTCTCCTTATTTCCTGCCTCTCTAAATCTTCAATTTCCTTCTTTCTTTTTTTACATGTTCTCTTTCCAACTCTGGCTCAATTATAGTTTCATTCAACTTTTCTGCTTAAATTTGTATCCTAACCATTGAAAAGGTTTCATAGTTAAGCAACTGCAACATTTAATGATCCCTTACCAGCCCATTGTCAAAATGTAACTGTAAATCGTATCCAAAGTGAGTGACAAGCAATAAAAGATAAGTCTAGGGTGACTAAAGTGAAGAAAGAGCAATATGGACATACACATCACAGGTTAATAAATCAAAATAAAATGTATGCACATGAATTATATATCTGTGCTTACTAACTTGAAAGGTATGCCACACCCATTTTCCAAAGTCCCAACTGGTGCTGGACTATACGGTGAGACTGTACTTGCTGGTGAAGATACACCACCATAGCCTCTAACCTCAGGAGGAGGAGGAGAAACACTTCCAGCATAATAATATGGTGGCAACAAACTCTAATATAAAAATATATAATGGAGTAATTAATCACAAAAGATGCATCCAGTTATTGGTTGGATGAATGACTCAATCGAACCTGAACAATATGCAATTGTCATGCTGAACTGATATGTCCTGTGTCCCCCCTTTCACACACACACACACACACACTACTCAAGAAAGTAGGAAGTACAAAACTCTGAAAATGCATATCATATACATTACCATGGTAACTACCTATTGTCTTACAGCAGATGTGTCAGTGGCCATGTTTGGCAATGCAGACCCAGAGACATTGGCTGGCAACCATGGCTGACTGCTGCCTCCCTGCAATTCAAAAAGCCATGTTCACATAGACACGTTCAATTGAATGTTATTTAATAAATTTAAATATTGTTAATGAATGTACACTCCAGTCAGTGGTGGGTTGGTGCAGGGAGTGCAGTCAAAAATTATTAGCGGGAAGATTAGTACTCTAATTGACGCACAGGCTTGTTTTGGAGAAGTCACCATAACCCTCAAGGGCACCACTCTCTGGAAGCAATGAGTTTCAGAACATCCCACCCACCACACCCCATACTCGACGTAGGTGATGGCTCGTCCTCCATCTTCCTAAGGGAAGGTGTGATGGTGCAAAGGTTATTAATTAGATGGGGTCACTCCCCAAGCACAACTACACCCCACACAGGAGAACAGCACCAAGATGAAAAACAATGCTCAGCATGGGACAGGCAAGTGCCTGGACCATCAAGAAAGTGCCAGCAGGCAAGCGCCTGGCACAAGATACTGCCAGACAAGCCACTGGCTCAGCACAGAGAAATCCAGAAGTACTTGGCCCTGCACAAATATCCAGGCAAGCACCTGGCTCAGCACAGACGTTCTGGCAAGCACCTGGCTTGGCATGGGTAAGTTGTACCCTGGCTTAATAGCATGAACCAGGGAGGTAAGTTCAGATTAGTTAGGAGCAGCTCATGATTTGCCCTTTGGCTGCTCAGCTAGGCGGAGGGGGCTATAAAATACCCCTTGCACTAACCCCAAAGAACTGACTGTGATAGTGACCCTCAGTGATATACTGCCTCCCGTGTGTAGCATAGAGTTAACCAAGTATTAAGTCCATGTTGTACTATTGGCCACACACTCCACTTATTAGACACACCTCATTTCCATGTACCTTGAACCACACAAATTTTTGGATTACATACATCATAACCGCCAACACATCATTTCCAACTTTCTGATGGTTGTGCATCTCACTACTCAATATTAGTCATGCACTTTGCACCGAACTGACCAAACCCTTTTCACCACAACCACACCTTCCTAACCACACACACACTACCTTACCAACTGTTCTTCGGAGTGGCTGAACACTGCCCGTCGAACTGATATGCTAGATGATTCTACACAAGAAAGAACCGATGTTATCAATGCAATTCCTGCTATTCATCTGTTCCGAAAATATATACCAATGGAGTGTAAATATAAAACTCCATTGGTGTAATCTCTAAGTTGTGCTGCACAACACATCCTATAGCATTCTTGCAACCTCAATTGTCTTCAATTAATCCTATATTGTTTTGTTTTGTTTTGCCTTGACTTTGAATCCATGATACTGTCTAAAGAATGTTTCAGTGAGGTTATATATCCCGCATCCATACTTCCATGTCAAAGTGTGTCTTGCCTCGTATATAATCCACTTACCAACCAGTGGCTCGTCACTGGTATCCTCCTCATGCTTATAACAACGTAACCTACAAACCATATAACATTTAAAGTTTGCACTCAATGATTATATCCAACAAATAAAAAAACTCATAGGAGACAACAACAACAACAAAAAAACAAAAACAGTTGACTTTATTTTTTATACCAAACTAAGCAATTTCTTAATTAGTCATAATAATTCTAGGTGTTTGTGATTGACTCCCTAAACTCCACTATTACTGGAGTCACCAGCTATATGAAAGGCTTTAGGCCAACTTAGCTAAAGTTTCATTCATTTACGTTTGCCTCCTACTAGCTCCCAACCTACATCTGTCCCATTCCTAATATTATAAAGTATGCATACGAATGGGACTAAAGTAAGGAGGATCTTGTGGAAAAGGCTGAAAAAAATTGTAATCACAAGAATATCTATTTCTCACATTGCTTTTGCCATATTAAACTTTGCAGATAGTATATACCAATGCAGATTATGGAACAACTACAGTGCATGCACTTGCAAGAGAAACTATATTCACACTCACAGAAATTATCAGATGTATTTTAGCGGCTAATTTACTAGCCTGGTCAACTTTATTATTTATAATTTTAGCTGCATTAGGATGCCCTTTGATGACTACTTAATCCTAGCCACGCCACTAACAAAATCGAATATATCCCACCGTAAACTAAACGGAAATACGCTTACATTTCACCAGTACTGCACGTCATCCCTACAGCTTCTAGCACCTGGTTCATAGCACCCTGGCTCAAATCAATGTCCGGTATTTCCTGAGACGATGGGAGATTCTCCATCGTCCCTATCTACCGCCACCCGCACCGAAAAACCGGATCTCCTCAGCAGCAAAACAGAAAGGACGACCACGTAAGCCCTGTCGTTTCCCCACGTGCACACGCCCCTAAACCAACACGTGGTATTCACGTGCGACATTATTGCCAAGGTTACGGTTTACATACACACAACGTACCCGGCTGTATATGAGATCTGAAAATGTTAAGGGTTCAGCGGCCAGCTTCTAGTGAAAGTGAACAAGATGTCAACAGTGCAGGTTCGATATATGTGACGTAGTACCTTGAAATTTTAATGTTACCTTTTCACAGCGAGGGAAGATCTTATAAAGTTAAAAAGACAATATAGAGTCAGGGATGTTAGCAGGAAGCAATATCATGAACAAGCAGACAATGCTCTGAAAAAGCAACAGTAAATCCATATTAAGTTCTAAAAAAAACATATTTAACTATTTATTCTTATCAGGGATATGATAGAAGTTTTGAGAGCAGAAAATGCTGATTTGATGACAGACCTTGGAGTGACTGGGAGCAAGCATAATGAAGACAAAGATAAATTTCTTACTGCAAAAATGGAAGAACTTATTCAGAAGCAAAGTATGTTATGTAACTAGTCAAGTAATATATATTACAAATCTTAACTACAGAGCAGTACAAGGCCAGTATTACTGAACGTGAAAAAGAAGTAGCTGAACTGGACAAATTCATCAGGGAAATGGAAGCAAAAATGGAAAGGCATCGCCAAAAATTGGGACGGTATATAAAAATGAGCTAGCTTGTGTATGCTATAAAATTAATTAAAAAAGGCTAATATATTTTAGCTAAAATATCTCATTTTTTTAAATACAGTGCACTTCAACACAAAGCAGATGAGGCCTTTGTTCAAAAACAGTTTCGAGTAAAAGAAAACAGATTAGACAAGGCAATGGTAAAGTTTAATGCATCTCTAGCATCTAACAGTGAACTTCGCAATATGATTGACCACTTTCGTAAAGAAAGGCATGTCTTTGAGGAAAAATATAAGAAGTTACAAAAGGTAAGACAAAGTGGTTAAATTTTTGGTCTTAATTCTATTTTACTATGCAGGAACTAGTGGATATTAAGAAAACAATGGGCCGAGTTATTGAAGTGTCTACTCAAGCTTATGAAATAAGGTGCTAGAAATGAAAGCTGACCTCCAGAACTTATCACAATGCTGTTGTACTTTTAGAGATGATGCCCAGAACAAAATGATGGCTCTGAAGGAGAAGGCTGAGAAAGAGTTGGCTCACTACAATATGGAACTTAAAGAGCTCATTCGAGTAATAGACCATGACCGAAAGCTGCGGGAGTTCATGGGACGTAAAGATCAAGAGCGAACAGAAGCCCATGAGGAGATGGAAGCCATGAAGAGAAAGAAAGAATATGAGAAGAGCAGTGAGAGGGACAGGACAGTCATGGTGAGTGACAAAATCGAACATACTTTAAGATTGCTGTACCTACAGATATTGAAATTCATATCGTTTATTAATTTTATTATTGTTTTTTTTTTGTTTTTTGTTTTTGTTGTTGTTGTTATTCTGATAGTCATATGAGCAAGCATTTGAACAAATTAAGGATGCCACAGGAATAACTGATATTGATCAACTGGTTAATAAATTCATTGAAGGTAAATTTGAAATATTTAGTTGGCTATGTGTTTGAACTTTGTTTTACATGCAATCTAATCTGCAGTTGAAGATCAAAACTTCGCCTTGTTCAACTATGTGAATGAATTAAATGGAGGCATAGAAACTCTGCAGGAACAGATCCAGCAGATTCATGCAGACATAGAACAGTTCAAGAGCCAGGGAGTGGAAATGGAGCAAAGAAGGGTAGATATTCTTAAGGGACTTGAAAAGGAACTGGATGGAATAAAAGAAGAGACAGTAACTACTGATTCTCGTTATGCAGAAGCTACTAAAGTATTAGATCAACTCAAATCTGGTAACTACTAAGTATTATCCTGCAATGGTGATATTTAGCAAAAAAAATTTTGTATTTTAGGTATTGAATCAGTTTTTACAAAGATCGGATGTGATAGCTCTGCCATCACCGACATGCTAGGAGGCCATGCTGGAGTGACTGATAACACAGTACTTCAGTACCTTGGTATAGTAGAACAAAGAACCAATGAACTATTGCAACTGCAAGCCTTTATACAGGCCAAGGTAGCTAAACAAAATATAAAATGTTCTTGCCATAAGTCGATATATTTCCCATGTTTTTTTTTTTTTTTTTTTTTTAGGAATCAGATGACAATGAAGCTATGAAGCGATTCTTAATGGGATTGGGACCAATCAATACACAGGCTAGTACTACCTTTATCCTTCCCAGTGCTTCGTAAGTCGCAAATGCTTTGGTTGCATAAAAAATAGCTTTGGTTAAATGATACTTTCTGTGGTCATAATTATCTCCAACAGTAAGGAATTAAATGATCATTCATATTGCAAGCCAGAGAATATACTTTATTTTTAATCTAAAATAGGAATTAATTTTGAGCAAAATACTTTTATTTTGGGCTGCAGCGATGAACTAGAGTCAGACACAGAAGCAGATGAGGATGGCAAGCCAATGACAACTGATGAGCTTAGGTCCAGAGCAGTCAAAGGGGTAAGATTAGCATCTCAGTAAATTACGTTATGAATTTAAAAAAAAAAAAGGATTTTAATTTCATCTTTCAATTCTGTTTATGTATGAATTTGGCTGTGTTCTGGTTCAGTTGAGTCGTCGTGAGGTAAAGAAAGGCACAACTCCTGGTGCAACAAAAACTGGTGGAATAAATCCAACAACAGCTCCTACCAGGACAAGAGGAACCACCGACAAAAAGAAGAGATCTGTGACTACTAGATAATACAAATGTATTACAACAACACCTTCATTTTGACTGTAAAATTAAATTAATTGGTGCTATTTTTGTGGTATTTGAAGAGATGAGTGGTTCACATTGTACTGATAGTATTGCTTTTGTTTTGGTCATGTCCGACAAAAATTAATAGGTTGAATCATTTCCACTTCCACTTCCACTGTCTGCATCAACATCGATTGTATCGTCCATGTCATCTCCACTCTCACCACTACCACTGCCACCTATAAAAACACATCCAAATACAGTATAAACTCCATTGCACATTGCTAAAAATACCCTTTCTTCCCGAGGCTTTGCTTTCTTAGATAGGGACTATTATCATAAAGGCATGAATTGCACTTACTCAATCTCATAGATACTGCTAACTAGTGGTGTGCTTCAGCACAAAAGGGCAAGTGAGCAATTGTGCACAAGTAATTCAAACAACAGGGTAGCTAAAAGCATTAAATTTATATCTTAAATGTTGATTTTAGCCATTAAAAATCTGTAAAAAAAAAGGCAACACTTTCTAGTTTATGTTCTAGCTCCTGTTCACCAAGTTTAGGAAGGCATCATTAGTCCATTCATTCCTAAAAATAGCTACAAGTATGTAGCTGTTGACCAAACAAATATGGAATTACTTTTTACCTCAATTTTCGAGTAGTGGTAGCTTCTCTAAAATAAGCCATTTTGGCTATCTAAATGACCAATAATTCCTGAAAAAGAAAAGGACTCCAGCTATTTAAAAAAAATCCTCTGAGTTTTTAATTTACGTATGGTAAAAAGTTTCAATGTTGTAGTAACCACTCGCTGAAACTGTTTGGAAAAAACAAAACAAAAAAACAACAACAAGGATAATACTTGTGTAGTAGCCCCAAAAACTGGGAAAAAGTTCAAAACAAAAGCTGTGTAAAGGCAACTAGTTCATTTGTTAATTAAAAGTTTAGTTTGAACAAATTTTTAAAAGTTATTTTAGATATATTATAGCAGTATGTAGTTGTAACAACAACACTTCCTCACACATTAACTGGATACCCCAACACAAGCCTTAACTTGTCAACCCTCAGTGCGCATGCAAGAGAGGGTTTAGTAGTCGCCCTGTCTGTCTGTTTGTCACACTCTGATTTTGGAGATTACTGACAATTAACTGCTGATTAAGGTATGAACTTACTCAGAACGACGATTTAAGACTTTTATTGTGCTATTTTGGGGGGGGAGGGGGGTTGATTTTTGAGGAAAAAGCAAGCTGTCAGCACCGCATAGTAGGTAACGTTTCCTGTCGTCATGTCAGAATCACATAAGCAAATAAATTTTTTTGCTTTATGCTGAAAAGTTAATGAGTGCTAGAATTCAGGAGTTTTACGTTAAAACTATAATTACTGGTGAGAGTCTCCTGCATGTTTAGCTACTTCTTTCAGACATCAATTAGCTACATCAACCATTTTAATTGCTTGAGCCATATTGATACCTGATTAAGATTAGCCAAATACATTATTTTTCGGTCCGAGAATTGATTTTGTTACAGCTAGCTAATGTACAGTAGTGCTGATGGTTCGCACCTTTGGTGCTTCATTTCTCTTCATGACTTAGACTATTTGGACAATGGATTTTTAAATATATCCACAATAACTTACCATCACCACTAATTCAAATAGAAAATTAACTCCTGTAGAGTTTGTAAGTTGTAAGACCTAACTGCACCAACAAAAATTGAGATATTATGTCCGAGACAATTCAAAGGGGCAAACAATTAAATTTTCTTGATGATGCTGATAAAGTAAAGATTAATAAACCAAAGGATTCTGTGTAGTGGAGTATGGGACAGCTTCGACTGCCAAGCGAACACAAAAACTCAAGGATCAAAGTACAAAATGACATACTTACATCCACACATTAAGTAAATATTCCCAATTTTCAACTGTGTTTCCAGATAATGTCTAGCTTGCTTTGCTCACTAATTACTTAATTCCGACCTAATTTGCTATTAGCTATATGCATAGCTATGAGTTTGCAATGCAAACATTATATATGTGAGAAATGTAATTTCACTTGCTTTCATATGGAATAGCAGGTGTAACAGTCACAGGTGATGGTGGCACTACTGGAGGTTCAGGTGGTGAAATCGGGGAACCAATTGGTGCAGCTGATGGAGGAATAATGGTAGTAACTTTAGGGTGAAGAACTATAAAAAAATATAATACAATCAGAATATTCTCGCATGGACACAACACTCCAAAATACAAGTTCATACAATAGCCTTCTACCCACTTCAAACCAATGTTGCCATGCTACCATACTACTAGGAAAAGTGATTGTCAATCGCTTTCATTGAATATCATAGGGATCAATATTATCTGCTCATTAAAAAGATAGTTTTAAATACATAAACTAAACAATGATTCAGTCATTCTCGGCTGAAATAATTATAATAATAGGAAATGTTTCTCTTTTTAACAGCCAATATTGAAGTTATAATTAAAAACATTGGCTAGTCCATACCTGGGCAGCATACTGCGTATAAGTTGTCCTCACTGTGACAGAAGTGGTGCATTGGGCAGCTGTCATTGACACCCTGACAGTTCACAAAACCCATCGAGGTATTGAGTGGCTCACCAAGTCCCATACATGGCGGCAACCCTGCACATTTCAATAGGAATAGCAAAGTATCATATTTCTAACAGTTGCCACTAACAGTATGCAATTTAAATTCTATTACCTGACCATCATAATAATTACAAATGGTGTGAAACCAAGCATAACTAACTATTGGTATTCTGGGCTGGAAGATAAAACACTAAAGAAGTTAGTGAGGTATTTAAATTTCAAACATGAGCATGAAAGAAACAGTTCTTATCTTGTCTAAAATTTAATTGGTCAAGCTGTCAATGATCTTCAGCCAACTAGTAATATGTCTCAACATACAGTTATATTAATCACTATGTATGAGATGAGGATATCACACAACAACTTCAGAGGGTTCATACTTTATTTATTTATTGACAGGAAGCTGCACTATAGACAATACAAGACCCAATTACCTAATTTGCACGGGCCATAGTAGAGTCGGTGTATAGAAATTTGCTGCATGCAGGATGCAAGTTTCATGTCACACTCCTTCTGATAGGTGATTCCATCTGACCCACAAAGAGTACGCTCTGCAGTGCCTTCACATTGTATGTGATCACATGTGCACTTGACTTCATCAGAGTTGGATTGACTGGAGCAGCGAGCGTTGTAGGAACATGAGGCACAATACAGACCAGATACTTCACCAGTTAGTGCTGAAAATTAGAAATAGTATTACAATGTTGAGGTTGAGCATTTAATATCCGTAATAAACTCCTCCAAAGTAATCACTTAGAAAGTTTTATCTCAGGTACACATCATGATTTGGATTGAGACGAATAAGATAGCAAGTAAGCCACCGGAAGGCGCATAAAGATCTCTTGATATAAATACTATACCTTTAAAAGGTTTTGCCGATAGTCCAGAGTAAGTGTCCTATGATTCCAGTTATATAATGTAACTCATTTCTCAATTTTAAATCCTGTGGTCCCAACCACTTAAAGATAAGTGGGTCAGACCTCCCCTAAAGATTGCCACTTGGCTACTCTTCCCCAAACTACTAAACTGATAAGAAACCACTTCCCATACCAACATTATCTCAACATCTTCTTAAGAAGGTAGCGCTGATCTGGTGACCTATGATTCATATTGGAAGCTTTCAACACTGTTAAGCAAACAAAACCCAAGCAAGACACTTAATTATGTTTTCTACCCCATAAAAGAAAAGATAATGTTTAATGCTTTTAACTTAGCAGACGCTAATCCACACCAGCTCATTTAATTACTAGTCATTAGTCTTCGCCTTTTTACTTCCAACCTTACGTTGACAATGTTGCTGTGTTGTGTTCCTATGGTATCCAGGCAAGCAAGTACATCTGTAGCTCTTTCCTTGGACTCCAGACACTAGAGCACTGCACGACCCTCCAGGTCCACACACAGAGGGAGAAGTCTCACATGGGTCAGGGTAAACTGCGCCTACAGTAAGGACGTAAAAATTAGAAACAGATAAATATGTGTGGCAGATGTAACATAAATGCTCTCATACCTAATTCAGATATCTTCATTGTTTCATCTGCAAGAACAACAAACAAGCGATATAAATGGCGGTTATTAAAAATAATAATAAAATAAAAAAGCCTTTTTTTGTGGCCTTGTCTTTACACAATATTTATTATCATCTAATCAGAATAAATCTGATGATTTCGCCTGACTAGAGCTGGAATTCAGTGATGCCTATCTGCCAGCCATTTTGGCTGCAATCGTAACCTCTACCATCCGAAGTGGTTGATAACATCTATCTTTGGAATAACTTTGGTCATAAGAGGGGTGGGGCTCATTACTTAACTTTAAACAATGTTTAAGAGGGAAAAAGTCAATGATATGAGGACCTTTCTTTATGTGTGTGGTGCTAGTGATGTTTGCTCCTACGTTTTGGACAGCTGAAGACTACAGAATACCTGCCCATAATAATAAACATGGCACAGGTCTACGAGCCAGGCAGGGGTGCCAGGGACATTACCTTTCAACCAATATTTTAAAATATGTGGCTAATTAGAGCTCATAAGGAACTTGAGGTAGCCTCCTTCTCTGGAACAATCCTAGTGCTGAATTGCTTACAGTATTGCACAATAGAACTCAGTCAAGTGAGAAACAGGAACACTGGCTCTTGGCCGGCAGTCTGATATGACCAATAACTACTGCTGATTAATTGACAGAAGTTTTGGGAAGATCAGTGTGGTTGTTTTAAAAAAAGATAAAAAAAAAGAAGAGAATAATAACGGTGAGCTCGTGCCTAAACTATTAGGATGTGGTAGCTACACAGTGTTCGGTGAAGTGAGTCTATCCAGCCATCAAGAGGCTATCACAACCACGACCAAGTGTTGCCTTGGCCTGTGACATTATTGACCTCTTTGATGTTTATAGATAAGAATTACAATAAAAAGAAAAGAAAAAAAAAATTGCACACTAGACAGTTGGAGTTTCGTCCCAATGGCAGTATACGAAAGGGGGAAGGCAATAAATGTAGCAATCCTTCTCAGTAGCAACTAGCATGTCATACATATGGAAATAATACTTTGTTATTGGTTATGTCTGGACTAGTGCAATTAGCCCTAGGGTGTGCCATAAGCGACTATAGCTTCAGACACCATGTTAAAATAATAGAATCTAACAAAAAACTATTGTTTAATGTGCAGATATACAGCAAATATCATCAATAATAATTATATAATCACTTAAAATATTAATAACTACATAATAATTACAATTTTTGCTTATTATCATTATTGTTATTATTACTATTATTAGTCCCCGTTGCTATATTGTTACTAGGTGTACTAACTTGGTAAGTGTGCACTATTTTTTGCCTTTAGCCATTTCTGCAAAAATGCTGATAAACAAAGTTGCTAGTGGAAACTGGGCATGCGTAAACGGGATCTAAAATAGTTAGAGCATGCGCGCTTATGCTCAAACTATTACTTATTAATTTTATTATTGTTATAATAATTATTATTAATATCTCAGTTGTTTTAACTTGAAGACCTATAAAGCTATCCTAGCAGTAAGTTAAAAAGTGGCCACATGATATTTGTGAGTGGACTAGAAATACCACTTCTCCTGCTCACAACCTTGTAGTCAGCTGAAGGGTTTGTTAGCTAGTGAAGGCATTTTAAAATTGATTTCATTGCCTCACAACTCTATATCATGTGATACACACCAACATGACCCTCTTCTATGACACCAGTTTCTAAAACAAAATGCAAAAGGACTAAAAAATGCTAAGATACATTACTGGTTCCCGAGATATAACATTATAGTTTACAACGACTCTTGGCAAGAAAGATTGCTACAAAGTCAGGCCAAGTGAGATAGTTGTAATCCAACTCATGAATATCATTGAATTTATAGTTCTGGGGGAGTATGAGATTTTTAGTGTGTAAAACCTGCATCGTCATAAGAGCACTTAGTGGATGCAACAGATCAAAGCCAGTCAATAAGTGTTGCTAATATTGGATGTGTTGATGGCCTCACGAGTCTGTCTGTCTGAGCCACTTTCAGTCTCTGCTGCCATTTCCTACCGGCTAGGCAACTTATTTCCCACTGGGATATTACACTGACCCACTACAGCTTCTCTTCTACAACAAAGTATAGTTTAGTTTTTTAACCAATAATTCCATAGCCAATCATTTTCAATACAAAAAAAGTGTGGTATTATTGTAACTATTTGATTGGTCATGGCAATCTCTCTGCAATCTCTAATCAACTAGGCAATATTGCGGCAAAACTCCTGGTCAACGCTATTTAGAAACAGTAAAAAAAGTATGAATAATAGTATAATTGGAGTGGGACGATTTGACAAAATACACAAAATTATGATTTCTTAACTGCAGAAATAAATTGCCTCGTGAAAAAAATTTTTTCGTGCCACTCTTGACATTATCTCCAAATACCACAGTTTTTTCTTACTATTTCCTAATATTATTAATAATCTAAGTGGGTTTCAAATATTCATAACTTTTTCAAGCTACAGTGGTAACGACCAACTTTTTTTTTGATAAAACATGTCTAAATAGCAAATACTAAGTTATAACCTTGAAACATAGTTTTGAAACAAATTGCAGCTAATATGCAGTTGACACCACTTATTACATGTAGCAAAAATTGTTTACTCAGAAAAATTATTGTATGCTAAGATACTTATGCTGAGTAATGATTCTTTATGCAATTTGATCTACAGTCCATCTATTGGTTGGATACTTATGCATTATAATTGAGAATAATGTTGTTTTATTGAGTCAAAAATAATCTTGCTAATATGAATAATATGTGCCCTTATTGATTGCCAGAATGGCTAGCTAATAGGCTGATGTCTGACTTATTGAATTGCTTGCTATGACTTAATACACATTAGATGTATTCTCTCTCTTTCACAGGCTTTTTTAAACAATACAGAATTAAAAATATTTGGTTGCCACCGGGAATCGAACCCACGACCGCTTGATAAAACATGTCTAAATAGCAAATACTAAGTTATAAGGTGGTAAACCAAATATTTTTTATTTCTGTATTGTTCAAAAGAGCCTGTGAAAGAGAGAATACATCTAATGAGTAAAAGAAGGCTGAGAAAGAAATTGTGAACTTAATACACATACGTAATCATCACATTGATGCTGCAATAGGAAATCATTGGATTTGACTATTCATAATCATCTGATGTAGTAACTTTTAACCCATTATAGTTGTAGCTTGTCAATTAACATAGTATTTTGCAAGAACACTAGCTCGACTAATTGACAAGACTTGTACTCACTTTCTGTTTTCATATTATAAGCAACTTGGGAAATAAATATGTGCAAAAAATTGTTCTTATGGGAAACATTGCACGAGGAGTAGACAGGTGTGATTTGAACTGCAAAGTTCACTTAATTGTATTTTAAATATGATTGCAATAATATAGATCACACTAAAATGTGTTGCACAATTATAACAATTTTAGAAAAATATACTACTTAATAATTAATCACTCACTTCTCCCAATTTGCTTTATGGCTTCAATTGTTTCCACCCTTAAAAGATCAATACTATTAGACATACAGAGAAGAGACAACTTCAGTGTGCTGGGCTGTCTCATCAGGAAGAACATGTTCAGTGTCCTCATTGCTGGAGGCTTGCTGAATCCCACTACTGAGGTATGATATGCTAGTCTTTTATAAACAAAGGCATCTGACTTCCATATAAAAAAATAAGTAATGTCTGCATTGAATTTTCCAAACTCGCCCCTCTCTGTTTTTCTCACACGCCCAGCCGTGACAACATCTGAGTAGCCTACGAGTTCGTTCAGAGTTAAGTCCATAAAGCCAGCTTCACCCATGGAACATTGCACTGGCACCCCTTGCAGCTGCACTTGGCTGCATTGAAGGAATAGGAGAATCAATACAGCAGAAAGCCGAGCTAAACCGATCATCTTGCACCGAAAAACCGAGCACTTGCACTTCGCAGCGGACACAGGAGGCGACTGTTTACATTGTGGTATCAGCTGGCGCAGATATAGCGATAATTAGCGGGAGGTTGGCGGGAGCTCCCACGTGGGCAATAAATAGTGTAACTTTTTTTTTCTTCCGCGGACATTATGGCACGCGCCGAGAGAGAACACCCTTTTCCCATTTCTTCCTTTCCTGGCGCGCGATTGGTTGAAGGTTCTCTTGTGTATCTTCAATCATCCCTCGTTCAGAAATGCCTCCAGTAAGTAGTCTTAAAATTTTGCGCTACACTACCCTGAATATAATTGTATTTAAATAGAAAACTCTAAAGAAGAAGGGAGGAAAGTCCAAATCAAGAAGGGTATTGAAGTTTTCTATCGACTGCTCTACTCCTGTTGAAGATGAAATCATGGATTCTGGGGCATTTGTAAGTGTGGTTGTACCCTAAGTCGAGTTGCTTCAATATTCTATATATTGTTAGTTTGGATGGTAAGTTTGTGAACGATGAAATCTATTTGGGTCAAGCAGATTGGGAGAGATTACTTATTATTGGGTTAAGTGAATTGGAATGGGAGATTGTTACTCCTACATTACTGTTTAACTGTTCTATAGGCTTACTTGATGTGTGTTGTATTGTGTTAACATCTTTATTAGTGGATGATTAAAATTGATATTTTTAACCCTCTGAGTGCATAGTCTCGCGGGCCAGACCCTTTACCCAATAAGAAGAGAAAGAAAGGGTCTGGTCAAGTTCACGTATGCGTTTGGTCTTGCATTGTCAGCACAAGTGTAACCACTGCGGTAATATAGCTTTGATTACGCGGTGATTTTAGCGCGCTGAAATTACTGTCGACATGGATGTAACTGCAGCAGTGGCGGAGAGTGCTCGAGTATTCGGACTTGCACTGAAGGAGAAGCAGTTGGAAGCAATCGGGATACATTACCAACAGGCTATGGAAAGTCCGTTGCAAGACGTTTCTGGCATAAGCAGCAATTCATTCCTACAGTTCCATAGAAACCAAGCTAAATTTGCGCGCGAACGTCTCTGTTTATATAGTGAGGTAACTGTCACTTAAAACCAATTACCGGTCCGAGAAATTCCAGGACCAGTGAGACCAAACGCATACGTGAACTTGACCAGACCCTTTCTTTCTCTTCATATTGGGTAAAGGGTCTGGCCCGCGAGACTACTGTGTGCATGCATGAATTTAGAATGACAATCTAAGACATTTTATTGTGCTACTTTTTAAACATTTCGGCTGATTTTGGAGAAAACGCGAAGCTTTTGTGGGTAATACCCCATATCGTCATGTCATAATCACGTGTGCAACTAACTTGTTGCGCCTGCGGTAGTTCTGCTTAGCCAAGTGCTGGAAGTGGAATTTTGTGTTGAATATATACGAGTGGCTCTGGCCAGTTTAGCTTCTCTTTTGAATACAATGTTTACATTTACCATTTTATTTGCTTGAACTATATTAATACCTGATTAGAATAGCCATCATTTTGTCTGAGATGATTTGATGATTAGTAGCGATGAGGGTTCGCACCTTTGGTGCTTCATTTATAGGTAGTGACCAGGTGATGCTCTATCCTGTCAACTAATTAATAATTTAGATTTGCTTGCTTTTGATAAAAGCAGCCACTTGAAAAAGTCGCAAGAATGAGTGAAAAAAAAATGCTGAGTTACTTGACAAGTGTACTAGTTCATCCTCCAAGTATGGGTAGTTAGATAGCAACATAACAAATGTCACATGAATGGTAGGAAATTGTAATGTATTTGTTCCAGTGCTATTTTTGGTAGAGTTAGAGAAAGTCCTCCACACTGTGTGGATGTGACTGTCGGTAAATGGAATCTCAATAACTCCCTCCTTCCCTTCCCTTCCACTTCCTTCCTTGGGACAGATGGTATTTGTCTTCCATTTTTGTACAGGAAGACTTCTTGCGAGGCAAGATCAAGGTGAACAAAAAGACTAGTGTGGGTGTAGGCCAACCTGGAGAAGGAAAAGAAGTCACTTTAGCCAGAGACAAAAATGAGATAAAAGTTGAGACTGACATTGCATTTTCGAAAAGGTAATTAACATAGTAGGTTGTTTTTGCTTTTGTAGAGGTAGCTGGGAGTGTTTGCCATTAGATTATTCTGTGATATACATCTGAATTGTAGAAGTAGCCTTGTAGGGGAATGTTAGGATTTTAGACTAAATCACCACCATTCTCATAGGTGTGCAATAATTGGAGCGCACTATTTGAAGCTGGTGTAATAGCCAAAGTGTTATTACAGCAATATTAAAAGTGCGATTGATGGACAAGTTTGCAAATAATGTTGAGCAAGAAACAGTGAAGTGCTCAAAAAAACAGAAATAAATGGTTAGATTAGGCAGAGGTGCACTTGCCCCTGCAATAAAGTGCATTTCTTTCCTTCACTGGTTGGAAGAATCCCTTGCGACAATGTTTCTTGTCATGATGACTTGATTTATTGTATTAGATATTTAAAATATTTGACCAAGAAGTTTTTGAAGAAAAACAACCTTCGTGACTACATCAGAGTGGTTGCCACCAGCAAGAGTGCTTATGAGTTGCGCTACTTCCAGATCAACACTCAAGATGATGAGGAATCTGGAGATGAAGACTAAAGAAATAGTTCATGATCATGTTTTGTATTTTGTCCTGTTGAGCATTATTTTCAGCAATATAAGTGGTGCATTTTAATCAGTATGGTTTGACGTGACAGGCAGGATACACTACATGGTTGGTTTCTAAGATGTATCCTTATTTTAGACTAGTTACATAATGTACAATAATAACCTGCAAAGGGTGTCCAGATAGTCTGCATATCTACCATTTACAGTGTGTAATAGTGTCTGGAAGCAGTGGCTAAAACCTGGGTTCAATTCCCCAGCGACAACTAAGCTTTTTCACTTTGTTTCAATCTAGTATTTTTTTTAAACAACCATTCAGATGTGATAATATGAACAAGAATGACCCTATTTAGATGGATCTTGCTTTGAGGATGATGAATCTGGTGTTGCATCAGCAGCTGGACTTGTGCTATCAGTTGCCACAGTAATCTTGGAGTTGGATGTTGCTCCAGATTCCTGTGAAAAAGAAACCTCGTCAGTTCAGACCAAATTATCCATGAAGAATACCTTTATAGGTTTCATATGAACAGTTGCAACTCTTCTGAAGTCGTGCTGGCAATTGGAAGATGCGTACCCAATACCTATTCCTGTTCCAAGAGCAATGGGCCACAGTTTCCCTACATCACAGCAGATGGCATGGGGAAAGTGTACAGTTAAATGGGTAAGGGGTCACTAGAGGTAGAAGCAGGGTGGAACATACAAAAAAAAATTATAAACACAAACAACACTGTGGAACCTCTCCAGAAAAACTATAGAAAATAACTCCTCAAATCAGCCAAACCCTCTATCGACTTTACCCAAAGCAATATTAATATAGACACATTAGAGTAGGGGAACCATTGAAAGGAAAGAGAAAAACAAAATGGTGGTACACACCCACCACAATATAAATCCAGTTCATCAATAAGTAAGTTGGAATTTTAATATTTGTCAAGACTTCCAATGAGAGCAGTATATAGATTAGGATATCTGAATGAGTGAATTTAAATTATAGCTTACTTTTGAAGAGAGCAAGGGAAAAGACAATTCCAACACCAGCACCAGCTCCTGAAGAAAACAAATAAACATGCGAATCACAATATTAAGGCAAACTGCATTAAAATAATTTTGAAAGTACTGCAGTGTAAGATGTCACTTAGTTTTATTCGTTGCACTCCACAGTGGAATAAAATTGTACAGTTGTTGTTGTTTTTTGTTTGTCCACAGGTAAGGGTCGCTTTACCATAATTTCTCAGATGGCATCAGAAAATGCCACCACACTCGCATCGTTATAATTGGGCGAGCCCCTCACAAATGAATCTCAATTGAGATTTTGGTGTGTATATATATGTATATGACCAAAGTTCAAAGAGGTCACATCTGTCTAACCCCAGAGGCTATTTTAAAGCGTTAACATTAGCACTGGCGCAATAAGTAATCAGGGGGAAAAGACGTCACCAGAAGAAAAAAAAGAAAAAAAGCTAAGGAGACAGATGAGGATTGATGTTTGCAGTTGAGTCTTACAAACTTAGTAAAATTCATTTACTATTCAGTTAGTGGAGGTTTTAAGTTAACTTGATTAATACACTGTTTGACATAGCTACACGCATTACACAACAGAATTGTTCTAACTTGAAAATCCATTGTCCAATAGTGAAGTCATGAAAGGAATACAACACAAGTCTTGTGCTGCTACTTCCCGTGTGCATATAGTTGCTAAAGAATAGTACGAAAATCTAAAACAAACATTTAACAAAGAAATGCAGTTAGCATTCAAATGAAAAAGTTAAATGTTGTCTTACTTCAGCTAAACCAGCTCGCTTGTGATTTGTGATCACTAATAAAATTATATATATATATTATAATATATATAATAATAATATACGTGTGTGTATATCTGTAAACAAAAAAAAAACTACAGAAAAGGAGCAGGAATTTATGGAAGAATTAGGGAATAAATAAATGTTTGCTTATGCCTCATACAGATTTCTTGATTTGTATTTTTTCTCTAGCAACTCTAATTGTTTTAGATTTATAAATGTTGCTTAATTTATAGGTTTTGGGAGTTTCACACACAAGTTCAACTAGCTACAAATTAATACATACATACATACCAATAGATCTTTTTAAAAACATACAATCTATTTGTATATTACCAATGTTCTAACTTCTAATCCACTCAAACTATTTATGTGCTAGAAACAAGAAAATCGTCCAATGACTTACACCAATCATAAGGAGCTACTCGAACTTAACTCGCCCACCTTGAACTACTAAAAAATTCATTGATAGACTGAAGTATTACCATAGCAATGTGAATGAGACAGAAAGTTTTATAGTACAGTATGGTTTTATAGTACAGTATGGTTTCATTAGCATAAGCATAGTTCGATTAATCATAAACTCCCAGTGATAATAGCGAAAACATGCCGGTTTGTATAATGGGTACCTGTTTTCACTATTAAGTCTGAAAAGCACCGATCCCATTTGCGTCCGACCTCGTCTTCACTGGGAGTTTGAGGGCCTTTTCCCACGCCTTCTCCTTCAGCTGACATGGTAACGCCAGCGCAACTTCAACAGATACTTCTCAAGTTGACGTTGCCACCAGTGGCCAAAACCTAAAGAATTAATGGTAAAGGGTGTCAGAAATTTAATTTGCGCGCGGGCAAACGTAAAATTACTTACATTTTTTTAATACGTTCATTTTTTTGTTGTGTTCATCCGATAGGTCCGAAAATACGGTTGCGACTATACTTAAAGTCACTCGCTGGTGGCGGCTGGCAGAATTTTTGTTAGTGGTAGCTGGACGAACGCTTGGCGGTGTGAAGTTGCATTACGCTTAGGTACGTAAACAATTGTTTAATTTATATCTGCCAGCGCAGATAAACTTTAGTAATAAGCTGCATACTTTCTTGCATGAATCACTAGGCTATATTGCGGTGTGCTAGTTATCAAGCTAAGGTCTGATTTTTGATGTTACAAAGACTAGAATATCTTGCAGTTGTAAGTTAAAATTCTCTTATGTGAAAGTGCATACTTAATTTTCTCTTTTGCTTTAACTAGTTTACACCTACCTGTCTTTTAGCATAATTAAACAAGATATACATCATGCTTTCAGGGATGGGTCTATTGTGAGAGAGCTGGTTGGGACAGAGATTGTCACATGGCATCTGTAGTGCAACAGGTTATAACCCACGCAAGAGTTAGAAGAGACTGTTATTTTGTATTGTAACTTACAGTATGTTGAGAAAACCTAATTAAACCTTCATCACTGTATAGCTGATAACTAGCTATATGATTAATACTTATTTTTCCACCCTCTAGGTTCCACCAGAAGATTATTATGGTGAGTCAATGATTTTACATTTATGTATTATGTGTGTGCGTGCGTGCGTGTGTGTCAAAGTATATAAATCAAATGATTTTTATTTCCTGATGAGTTTGAAGGTGGTCAGTTGAACATCACATTGGTCATTACATGTGCTTCACAGTGTTATCATAATGACTGACCTTAGCAACCTCTTAGTCTGGTTCTGCCAGTTATTATATGAGCCAAACTAGATGAAGCACAGTCGGTGCAATAGTGTTGAATTAGACGAGTTTCAGGCTTGCATTGGATACTCTTGTTAACAGTATGTTTCTAAGAAAAGACACTTTGCAACAAATATATTTCTAGAGCACTCAGAAGTATGCAAAGCAATCATGTAGAGCTTATGCAATCTGTATTGGTCCATTTGTTTAAAATAAGAGATTTAAGTAACACACTTCACTGTGTGAACTACATATTGTAGATGCACAGCCTCAAATAAGTCAATACCTTCTGGATTGTGTTGTATGACTATTAAATTGTACACATTATCTTATCCAGTCGGCCCTGAAGGTGCTGTGGAAATTCAATGCTAACAAAAAGCATCGTAACAATAAAAGTGCCAGTGTTTCTCTACCTTTGGAACGAAGCTCGAGCAACCAGCAGATCAAGCAATCCAGTACCAACACTGAAACTCCCCTTGAGGTCTCACAGTTTCGCAGAAGAGCAAAGACGTTTTCTGCGCCAAGTAAGTCATATTTTTGAGTTTAAAAAAATTTGTTATTATCACTACGAGTAATAGTATGTCGCGGTAACTATGGTCTTTGAATTTGCTGATACATTTACACACATGGTGATATTCATGTCTACAGCTGTTTTCAAGCCTCAGGGGAAAAGACGGCTGAGTAATACAGTCCAAGATATTAATGTTACGAAGCAAAAATCAGAAGAGATTGGTGATGATAGCTTTACTCACTTGGAGGACATGCAGCTAACTCTTACTTCTCCTCGACACTACTTACGTAGGAGAGCTCTCGTGCAGGAAGAACTACAGAATGATGTCAACTCATCTGCCGTCATTAGATCAGCCAATGTGAGTGTATCAACTCAGTTACCATAGCAGCAAGGCATCAGTAATTATATGTGGTGGATGGTGTCCGAATAGATGTTATTGATTATAAATAATTCAAGAATTTTTCTTGGTGACTCTGGGCTTTAAATAGAAAGGTCACATGAAATGGTAGGATCAAAATAATATAGTGGAACAAATGTGCATAAGCCAATGAGCGGATTCGATAGTGAAACCTGCAACTTGAGTAACTCGTGGACATCCTGTGAATTTTGTCTAGTATTTTACTAGCTACCTTACAACAGCATGTAAAAGAAGCATGTGAAAAAGGGAGGTGGAGTTTTATGTAGCGTAGAATTTGTGTTGATGGCTTAGAGATTGACTGTACAGTAGTTGCACATGTGTAGATGAATTGGTACTATCATGTAATAGTTGTTAATGGCTTAAATTAATGGCATCCATCACAATGGCTCTTTCCAATCTGTTGCTATACAAGTTGTTTACAGTCTTTGAATTCACACGTGCAAACACGTACTACTTAATCCTGTGTTTGTGTCAGTTAGAATTACCATGCATGTGTGTGTGTGTGTGTGCGTGTTCTTATACAGGGTTATGCAGATCCAAGTGTAGACGGCAGCAGCTGCAATTTCTTGACCATTCACTTGTTGGTGGAGGGACACAACATCAGAGAAATAGTTGAGACCAGACCATCTCACTCTGTGTTGTAAGTTGAATCTACTGATTCACAATATGGCCAGTTATACTTAGAGTGTGGGACCACACTAAATACACACTCATTGTGTTAATTAGTGTACAGAGGAATGAGCTATGAATTGCCTGAATTACATACTTAATTCCATAACTAAGTGGGCATGTAGCTTTGTTGCGAATACTCCATTGTCAGTGTGTAAAGTTACACCATCTAACGCTGCCTGCCGAGTCCAGCTCCCACACTGGCACCTCTGACTAGCCAGTGTCTTTCCCCCTGTATCCAGTGACAATGTTGCACCTATTCTGTTGCCGAATCAACAAACTCAAAAGATAGGATCATTTAAAAAACGTCTTGGAGGCTTCAAGGGTTGTTGTCTCTTGGAATTTGCTTCCTGGTTCTTATTTATCTTTTAATAATGAACTGATGGTTAGTGGGTCTTCCATTATGCTGCTAAATGAGGCGTTTAACAGTGTGTTTAGTGAATAAATGCTGTCATGTGAGACCAACAGAAGTTTTAATTATGTTGCTTCCATTCCCTCCCTCTGCCCCTCACCCAAGTATTTATCAGAGCTATTTTCATAACACAAAGTACAGTGTCATTCTATTTCCTTACCAGATACCTCTATGATGATATTGATGATATTAATGTGATAATGATCATGATTGTGTGTGTGTGTGCATGTTCTTTAGAGATCTGATGGACTTTTTGTTGGTTAAGCATGACATTGATTTGAAAGAGCCAGTTACTGACTACGTGATAGTAACCTCTCCATCCACTTCTCCCTCATCAGGTATGGTTGTAGTGGAAGTTGCTGGACCTCCTATTGCTCACAAATGTTGGATAATCACAGTTTGTATCTAGATAGCTCAGTCATAGCAACAGTTGCCATCTTGTAATTGGCCTAGTAGCCTTGGTGTCCTATGACATATCATCAAGTGGAAGCCTGAAGTAGCGTGAGATATGCTACCAATATAGTTTGAGGCCTTTAGTGAGGTCGTTTACTGTTTGATAACACTGCATGCTACATGGCTTACATCATTTGTTGAGACCTTTCATCTTGCTTACACTGTATCATCCTCTATGTTTTTTTTGTGTGTATATTTCTTTCCTTCTGCTCCCTCTTCTTGTTCCATTTCTTCACAGGTCACTCTGTATCGGTGTCCTTAAACAAGCCTAGCAGTGATTACGCCGGACATGTGTTGATTGTGAAAGACAAAAAGATTGCACAAATACCTCAAAAACCTTCTCAAAAACCTCAAAAAGTCTCGAGCAAAATTTTCACCAGAGAAGAAGAAAAACCACGGGTTAGAGTTAGGGATACAGTTGAAGCTCACTAGCAGATTCAACCCGTTTACTTGTGTGTGTGTGTGTGTGCGTGCAGGTCTTCCATACAGTACAAGACTGTCTAGACTATTTTGACGAACATGGTCTAGTGGAACTGCCCGTGCTCAGTGAGGATGAGTCTTACCAATTACCAAGGGTCACACCCCTGGAGCCAATTGTGCGAGATTGGGAGGAGCTACCCATAGATCCCCAGGCAAGGAATTGTCTGACTGACATAGCCATGGAGCAGCAGCGAGCAATCTGGGAGCTCATCTACAACGAGTATTCTCACCTCAAGACTTTGGAGACCATCATCAATGTAAGAAATATTATCAGCCACAAAGGGGCATGAAATATCATCCATTACTGAAGCTGCAAAAGATCTCGATATCTTTTTTAATGTCAATTGTTCTTTAGATCAGTATCAACCTAGAAATACAAATGTTTTCTTGTGTTACTTTCATTGCAGCTATATAGTTGCATATACAGTGTATCACAGAGTTTACACAGGAAGAGGGTTTCATCAAACCTGCCGAGTTTATTAGTCATCAATCAGCTCAAGAGAAAGCAGGTCAATCTCTTAATAGAAACACAACACTTTGTGAAATGCTGGCGTTCATGTAGCCTGAATTCTTGGCATCACATGAATATTAGTATGTAGAATAGGAAGTTCGGTGTATGGTGTGCTAAATAACCACACTCACATCACAACCATTGAACCAGCTTGAGTATCCTGGGGACCTATTTGTGTGAGTGTGTCCAATCTCAGCAACCTTACTTCCAAATATATTTTTAGCCAGGCCATGTTTGGTAGGTGCTTACCCCTTTTGTTTTCTGGCAAAATGGCTAGTGTGTGTTTTCCAATTACCAGACCAATATGGCAGGCCAGTATTCACAGGATGCCAGTTAATTGTATGTATATAGAAGGAGTGAGAATCATTCAATAAAGGCCAAATTCTGAGTCGTTTTGATGCTTGTCTTAGAGCAATATTAATGCTTGTCTTGTTGTAACACGTGCCACTATGAAGCTCTAAATCAAGCACGTGCCACTATGTGACATGAACTGCAAGCACGTGCTACTATGTGACATGAACTGCAAGCACGTGCCACTATGTGACATGAACTGCAAGCCCGTGCCACTATGTGACTTGGGTGGGTAGGCAATGGAATTATGTGACATGAAGCATCATATTCCAGCAATTGCTCACTGATTGTCGTACACATGTAGTAGCACGCACCATTGTGGTTGTCCAAGTAACATTGGAATTCATACAGTACAAATGAATTATACCATACACTGAAATTAAAATTTTGATCACAAGTGCAGCATCTAGGAGCGAATTTTTTAAAAAAATAGGCAATTTGTGTATAACACAATACCCACTAGAATGAGCAAGTTTAACTAAATCTGGAATAAGTGGTGCAGGATTTATTACACATGCCCTTATAACTACGCACTTCAACCATCCATAATAAATCCCCATTTGTTACCAATTATGTATTATTCTTATGTTGTCATAGCAACCAGTATTCTTCATAAGTTTATTGTATTGTTTGTAGGTATTTATGAGATGCCTGGAACTCATCCACAGAGCAAAAGTCTTTGCTGAGGTATTTGTTCCGTGTTTTACTCTGACATAGCTAGGCATACTAATTGCTTATATGCTGCACTAATAGGATAACTATCACAATATATTTGGATACATGGAGGACCTGTATCATGCTCATGATCAACTGTGGACCTACACCTTGGAGCCCTGTCTTACTAAGGTCAGTCTCACAGAACGCCAGAGATCTTCTCTCACGTGTAATGATATGTGCTTGCAGACATACGAGACGAAGCTTCCTTTAGACATCACTGAAATCCTGAATCGGTTTCCTGAGGTAAGGGAATGATTTCTGCTGGTCTTCCAGAATACCATTGACCGATGGTCAGAAAAAGATTAGATTGTTTACGACCAATGACCCGTTTAATATTATTAGAAATCTCCGTGGTAACCTTTAACATAAAAAGAATGAGGGGGTGTTGATGTTGAAGTATTTGCCACCAGATGCGACGTGTTATTTAATACCATATCTACTTCCCAAACCTTCTTTGCCTTCTGTTCTGGCAAACTCTAGGCACCATTGCAGCCAAAGTGAAATGGAGACACTTGTTTGACCCTGTCTCTGTCGGATCTCCTTCCTGCAGCATAGGAATACTTTAGGATTGAAGTCTAGTAATTAGTGGACAGAGTTACCAGTAAGGGTGTCTATCCATTGAGATGTTTGCACTAATGGGCCTCCAGTAACCAGATAGGCTGCCATTACATCATAGGGATAGAACTTCAAGAGTTATACATTCATAAACTTTATGATGCAATGAACTGTGACCTCACTAGCTACAACATTTACTCTCTACATCATATTATTATGTCGTTAATATGGTTATTAACATTTTTTGCTATGTTGTTGGTGTTGTATTCTATTGCAGTCATTTGGGCAGCATTTTGAAATCTATGAAGAACACTGCACTCTGGACAGTCTTAACATCAGTGCTCTACAGAAGGCTTCCAGCAATGCTGAGTTCAATGCATACCTGATTGTGAGTAGGGATATAGTAGCTGCATGTTAGTGTGTGCTATTGAAGCTGATGTGATGTGTCATTTAGTGGTGTGAGTCAAGGTCTGAATGCAACCGCCAGAAGTTGAAGGAGATGTTAGCAAAGCCAATGCAGCAGTTGACTAGATATCATTTGCTCATAAAAGCCATCAAGAAGAAGACTGTCAACAGAAAACACAGAGAAAAGCTGGATAAAATTGTGAGTTTATATTAATATTTTAAGAATTGAAAAGGAATTTATTTTTGCATGGTGAAGTCCTAAGGTTCATGTTTAAGTAGTTGTTATTCTCCCACCAACAATTTTTACAAGCTATGTGACCATAAACAATGGCGTTCTACAACTCTTGCAAACATATAAACAGTTATGGGTGCAGTACACTGTCAGGTAGCGACACATGAGCGACACATGTAGGACATCTTAAACCCACTCCTTATTGGGTGGCTCACTAATTGTATTATTAATTGTCTCCCAGTCACCTGACAAGTTTAGACCACACATGTAATATAAATTCTGAGCGTGTGAAGCATTTAACTTTCCCTTCAATATTAACATATACTCTATACTATAATGTCCGCACCTGTTGCTTAAAATAAAAAATGCTTGTTTTTCTCTTGTTGCCAGGTAGAGGAAGTGATGTCATTCGTGCACGTGGTTAACAACGGTCTTCGCATGCAGGAGGAGACGGAACGAGTGAAAAATGCCATGGCTAGAATAACTGCTTACAGTGTTGGAGACGTTCCTCATGAACTTAAGGAGGTCAGTCGAGCGATCTAAGCCAGTTTCACTCAGTGTTGCTGTATAGTATGTTTCATGCTACAAACTTTTTGTTTCTTACTTACTTTCAGTTTAGTACTAGCAGATCCTCAGAGGAACTGGTCATAGTTTATATATCAGATGGACATGCTCGAGTTGTAGTTGTTTGTTTGTTTGTTTGTTTGTTTGTTTTGTTAGTTGGTGCAGTCATACACTCACCTGGACCTGCTGGCACCCATGCCTGATGTTGAGGTGGACAAACCAAGAGTACTCATGTTAGAGGGAAGCCTACACTACCGGGACGGGGTCAAACCCAAGGTCAGCCACACCCATTTACATGCACACATAGCATGCAGCAGGTTTGAGGTGCTGTAGTTAGTATGTTTGATGTATGGGCTTGTGAGAATACAAGTTAACAATGAGTGCTAATTGTTCTGATTGGAGACATAATATCTGCTTTAACTGATCACATTCCAGGAATACTTCAATTAGAAACACAGACACACCCACTTGCACTAACGGAAGTCATTGATCATGCATGTACCACACCTTCCTCAACCCAGCAAGTAATAATGTATGTGTGTGTGTGTGTGTGTAGATGGCAGTGTATGTGTTCTTGTTCACGGACATGCTCCTCATCACTAAGGCTATTCGCAAGTCCTCAGCTGACAAGTACAAAGTCATTCACGCTGTGAGTTTGGGCACGTCCTCCAATTTCTAGCTATAACTAGAGAATAACCATCATTATGTTTCCATTCAAACAATGAAAAAATTAATTGGACTATTCTGTCTAATATTAGATGGGCCCCACTTCAAGTATTAATTTTGAGATTATTATTATTATTATTGGTGTTGTTGTTGTTATTATTATTATTATTATTATTATTATAATAGCCTCACAAGATTACATCACTCGTGGTCCATTCTCTCAGTTCAGGTAAACACTAATTATACTAGCATGGCACGGGCATCTGATATGATAATTACTCTATTGACGTGCAGAGTCCCTATTTTTCCTGGTTGTCAACGAGTACAATGTGTTGAGTTCTTGGTTCATTCTGAAGGCAAGCTCTGCCACTGTAGCCGAAGAGTGGCACGAGCAGATCACTGCTGCTCAGGTAAGCATTACTGAGCATGTGCAGTAGAGTCACCAGTATCTGTTTCAAGTTGTATTACATATTATAAGTGAACTCTCTGTTTGCAGTAAGGTAATAGGAGGCTATAGTTCAATCATTAGTAGTTCTATATGTGGCCTTTGATATGGTTTGAGTTTCTAGGACGACATGCACACGAATAGCTGTGGGGTAGAGTGTGGCTGTGCATGCACGAGTCATGTGTGTACAGTAATTGCTGATATGTAGTCTCAACCCATAACCATATTGACGAGTCATGTGATCAACCACACTTAGTCATGTGACATGACTGCTAGTACGTAGCCTGTATCGTAGTGAACCACCAACCACACATTGATGAGTCATGTGATCATCCACACTGAGTCATGTGACAGTAACTGCTGGAATGTAGTTTTTATCATTATAGTACCAATAAACTACAACAAGTCATGTGACAATAACTGCTACCATCTAGCTACGCCGAGTCATGTGACATAACTGCTGTACATAGTCTGGAAACCATTCCCAACTAATGTTTAAAAAATTACCAAATATAATGAAGCACCATAGGTGCATACCCTCAGCTAGCTATAATTATTTCTGAGACGAAAAGAATAGCGTATTTGGTAACATGGATGTGGATAAGGGGAAGAGGCTTAAGCTCCTATTTTTTTTTTTTGAGAGCAGGTTTTGTAATAAGTTGCAACAACAGCAGAACAACAACAAATATGATGTCATTGTTATGATTTTAAATGCTCCTAAATCTAGCAATCGAAACATTAGCGTGATAACATAACATAATCTTCATCTCTACACCTCATACATGTAGCTCGTGTGCAATAAAAACGGTAGATGTAAATTGTCTGCTGTTTTCATTAGTGAAGCTAACATGCAAGACACTCACTGGTGACACACTCACCGGTGGCACACTCACCGGTGGCACACTCACCGGTGGCACACTCACCGGTGCTGGCACACTCACCGGTAATGCACTCACCGGTGGCACACTCACCGGTAACACACTCACCGGTATTTTCAATGCAAAATTCCAAACAAAGTACCCAGTAACTACTTGGTGTAAAGCGGGAAGCAAAATATTATTAGTCATGTGATTATGAAGTGACAATATGGGGCACTACCCACAGAAGATAGTACCACTACAGAGCTGACTGATTCACGTTTCTCCAAAATTGGCCAGAAGAAGTAGCACAAAAGGATGTGAGCAAGTTTATACCTAATTCTATGGCTACTTGTCAGTAGTCTCAATCAGAGCTTGACTGACTAACAGACAGGACGACTGTGCATGCTCGCTGAGGGGTAACAGAACACCACACCCCCACATTGAGGGCAGGGATACTATACGTAGTGTCCTTTGTTAGGAGCAGCTGCTACATTCTAAATTAGTTAGGTATGCACTGTATATCGATTGGATTGCTAGGAATGGCATCATTTTGAAAAGTCATACCTGTAGCTGAAATAACTGGCATTGTTGAACTACCACGGTATCTTGGTAATATATGCTATATTACATGTTCATTGTCCAGCTATAGTTTATATGTTAATATAAAATTACTCTCTCTAAAGAGGAAGTTATGACAGATTTAAAAATGGTTTTCTTCTAATTATAGCAAAAATACAAACTACCTCATATACTATCACAAATACTATACGCAGTATAATATATACTTTCAAACATCTCGGAATAGATCATGTAGTTGTCAGCGAGAGCTTATTACACTCATGTGTGAACTATGAATAGATCATGTAGTTGTCAGCGAGAGCTTATTACACTCATGTGTGAACTATGAATAGATCATGTAGTTGTCAGCGAGAGCTTATTACACTCATGTGTGAACTATGAATAGATCATGTAGTTGTCAGCGAGAGCTTATTACACTCATGTGTGAACTATGAATAGATCATGTAGTTGTCAGCGAGAGCTTATTACACTCATGTGTGAACTATGAATAGATCATGTAGTTGTCAGCGAGAGCTTATTACACTCATGTGTGAACTATGAATAGATCATGTAGTTGTCAGCGAGAGCTTATTACACTCATGTGTGAACTATGAATAGATCATGTAGTTGTCAGCGAGAGCTTATTACACTCATGTGTGAACTATGAATAGATCATGTAGTTGTCAGCGAGAGCTTATTACACTCATGTGTGAACTATGAATAGATCAAGTTTAGCAAGTCAATAACAAAACCGGTTCCATCAAGATATTAATTTCTCAAGGGAAAAATATGTGTAAAATGATAAGCTTACTCAAAATTTCTTCCAAGCATGGCCACCAGCCGACATCAAGGATTAAGTGCACATTTTTTTGTAGCGAGTCAGATTTTTAAAATTGTGTGTGTGTGTGTGTGTGTGTGTGTGTGTGTGAGAGAGAGAGAGAGAGAGAGACTACTACAAGTTAATAGGTTCTTGTTCATATTGACTGAGACTAGAGCTTGGTATTATGAAAAACAAACACATGTATAAATAAACTCATACAAGAGCATGCCCAGCACCCACATGCACATGTATATACTCTAAGGTAGCCCCTATGTAATTACATCATTAGCTGGAGGCAGTCACGATAACATAAATAATTCCAGAAGTTAGATTACTTGATAATCATGTGATATCACTGTAAGAAAATATCTACACTTCCCCCTATTGGCCACTCCGCTGGTCCCCTCACCACTCCCCTAACCACACCCTTCATTTACCACTCCCCCTCACTGCTATTTCTACTTGACTCCATGTAGCAAAGTGGTGTTAAGAATTGTTGTATTACTGTTGTAGCAATTCTATCAAGACGCCATGAGTAAGAAAGCACAGACCTGGAAGCTGATGGAGAATCTGCGCAGTGAGAGGATATTGAATGGAGTGGAGAACTTGGACTCCTTGAGTGCTAGTCTCAGTCAGAGTCTATGGTCCCTCTCCAACAAGATAGGCGACCACGACCTGTCTCAGAGATCCTCCACTCCCTCCCTCCAGCAACATCAGCAATCTGCGGTCTCCAAGACTAACGACCATTCTGCCAGGACTTTGGGTGCCAAAGCAAAGAGGTCAAAGTACAAAAATTTCCGCTCTATGACTGGAGCCGTGGACTTCTCTAACTCAATGGCACTTCAGCGCACTACCAGTCTAGGGGGCATATTTCAAGGTAAACCCAGCAAACCCTCCAGCATCAGTGGACAAAATGGTAACCTGTCAAATTCCCAGTTGCTGGAGCACTACCGTTCGACCCATGCTGTCGGCGGCCTGAGGGGCAGTGGTGGTAGTCATGGATACATGCCTTCTCTGGACAAGGTCTCAATGTGCGATCCAGTGCATGACCACAGAGTGCAAAGGTCACCAGTGTCCGATTTAAGCAGCACCGAAGGAAGTGAAACTAATTTGTGGGATGACAGTGGAATGGGAATGAAGAATAAAAAGGGAATGAGGAATGGATATTTAGGGAGTACTCAGAAATCAGCGACTCTCCCTAGACAGAGCAGACCTAAGTATTCAGATCTACCTCTCAGCAAATCTTCGTCCCATTCTCCAGTGAACTTAAACGAACCTTTATACTTTGGAGATTCCAATACTTCCATCAACTCTCAGAGTTTGCCAGATTCAGGCAATAACCCCCTCTCCTCTTTGCTTCGCGTCTTCTCCACACAAAAAAGTAACATGAAAATTTTGCCTCTTTCTCGAACAAGAAGCCATGGAGAAGTTGAAGAGGCGAGATCCCGAGACCACTTGCTAACTCCATCACCGACTCCATCCGCGAATGTGTCAATCTCAACTTCACAACCATTAGAAGAAAAACAAGAGGAGAGTCCACCGAACAGGTTTACCAGAAAGAAATGCCACTCGGTCGGTTCTCTCGATGCCCCAGATGTTACACAGCTCATCCAACCTCCAAACAAAAATGGCTACAGAAAATCTCTGCCTTGCAGTATGGAACCGAACAAAACACTCTCTGATTCATTGACTCGTCCGCTGTCTTCATCCGAGGGATGTCTGTGGAACCCAACCTCTAGCGACTCTTACTTCAATGTACTGTACATCAGAGACAGCTACAGCAGGAGTCAGAAACCTAACGTGGAGACAGTGGATGAGGAGGAGGAAGGACTGACCAAAACCAAGAATGAGAGCCTGGAGGAAGGAGAGGAGGCAGATGTTTCTATGGCTTCCAGCAGCTGCACTGAAGTGCCACTTCACAAGTCCTCAGATGACCTGGATACAGAAACTGAGCATGTGCAGTCTTCTGACTATGCAGGAGCAGAAAATGACAATAACAAGAAGAACAAATCCTCACCAGGAAGCAACACTGATTCTGGAGTGGAGGAGTCCACCGACTCAGAGAAGACACAGTTCAGTGACTTTGACAAAACCCCCACCCACAAGTCTTTAGTACCAGTTCTGGAACGGTTTCCTGAAATAACTGGACTGAGTATTCGTGAGAAAGAGTCAAACCAACCAAACAGAAGGAGTAGCAGAGAGTCTGGTGCTAGTCATATCAAGTCGAGGAGAAGCATAAGATCTGAAAGCCATGACAACAGGGAAAGACAAGGGGCACCAAATGTGAAGGTTTTCGAAGAGGTGAGTGTGTCAGAGAACTCAAACATGGAAGTAAAGACTCCCAAAGAGCATGACAGTTCTGGGAACAGTGAACGGAACTTGTTGATCGAGCCTAAATGCATAAGCAAGTCTCCCGAAACTATTAAAAGGCATCACGAATCCGACCGAAAGGACTGCAGCAAAGTCAGTCGCAATTCCCGGGAAGATGCACCATTGGACAAGTCCAAGTTCTTGTTTATCATTCCTGAAATGGCCGTGAGTGATGTAGACTCCTTTGAACCAGAAGCAATGACTCCTCTTTCCCGAGCTAGGTACTTCTTCAAGGACATGAAGGAGATAAGCTCACTTAGCGAGACTGACAGTGACCTTGACGACCTCACCCCGAAAGAGAAGTTCACGCTGTTGCATGAGTGGAGTATCTCAGTGGAGTCAGATGATATGTGTAGCCCAACAAGTGTAGATGAACAAAAATTCAACATCGATGTAGGAAATAGAAATGATGTAGAAAAACATGTTTACGAAACTCCTACAGCATCACAAGATAGTGGGAGAGAAACACCAAGTAAAGAAATCTTATTGCAAACATCAGAAAGACCTTCTGTTTCTAATTTGGTTCTTCCAGTTTCTTCTACTAGTGGCAGCTCTAGTTGTGTGGATGCTCCGATAAATCAGGTGGACAAGTACGCGGCTTACTCACCTCTCATGAAAAGGAAGCAGCATATACCAGCCTCATCATCTGGCACGAATGAAGCCGACAAACTCAGAAGACCGCAATCTGAGGGAGAATTGAATTCCAAGAGCAAAGTTAGGCAACTCTCCGAAATGTTTGAGGTGAAGCATCAGACTACAGGAACCAGTGTGGGCAAAGGACGGGAGGACATCCGAAAGATGGACACTGTGAAAAGAGGGAGTCCTAGAATCAGGAGCAAAGTGGAATCAACTGGAGGAGCTGAGCCTACTAAAAGCAGAAAGGAATCCGTTTCTAGAATACCAGTTGCTGGAGACAAGAAAAAAAGCAGAAGTGTTCAGTCCAGAAAAGAAAATTTCAGTAAAAGTCCAGAGCCCTGTACCTTAGCAGCAGATAAGCTTCTCCCTTCCAAACCTACTTTCAGAAATCGACATGTACAAGCCACTGAAAGAAACACAAAACATGGACAAGTTGCAGATTGGGGAAGTAAACATTCCAAGTCAGTTGCCAGGGCAAGCAGTGCACCACAGCCCAAAATAAAGATCAAGCCTAGCAGTATCCAGGAAACGTCCTCAGCAATGGATAGCAACAAAGAATACAAACAAGACAAAACCTCCAGACCACACAGAACTTTAAGACCAAAACGTTCTACAGCAGAAACCCTGTTCAATCCAGCAGAAGACAGCTCTGAAGTAGGAAGACAGGCTGATTTGAATGACACAGAAGTACCAACAGCTGTCTGTGAAACCAGGGACTTGAGCATCATTGAAGATTCCAAACCAAAGCATATTAGCCAGGAAATTAAAGCGAAAAACAGCAGTCATGAACTCAAAACTAGAACCACCACCCTTCACCCAGAACCTAAACCCAAACCTAACAGTCATCACTACAGAGGTATGGAATCCAAATCTAAGACAAGTAACCCAGTCTCTAAATCTTCACCTACAAGAACACGTGAACCTAAAATTAAGAACTCTGGTTTGCATGAACCTACTAGAAGACTCGGCAATGCACCAGAACCTAAGCCTAAACCTAAAATTGGCTATAGTAGCAGAACCAAAGCAGCAAGCCCACAGTGGGAAGTTTTGGGGAGTAGGACCAGACCTGGTGCTAAATCTCCTAGCACTAAATCTCCTGCAGGAAGTCCAAATCTTCAGAGACTGAATGGTAACCGTTTCTACAACAAACAATCTGCCATGTCCAACTCTGCCAGAGGAGCCATTGATGTTCACTCAGGCGATAATAGCTCGGCAGTAGAAGAAACTAATAATAGTCTCAAAGTGATCCACGACACTACTGCCTTACATTGATGATACCTTACCTAGACTCCCCGGTCACCACCAGTTATGGCAGTTGTCCTAAAATACACATCGGTACTGTCTGTCTCCCTTCTATAAAAAGTACTGCAGCGAAGCAATTGACGCTTCATCCAGAGCAATATTTTAAGCCTGTTCTCTCTTTTTATATTTATGTCCATATATATTTGCACTCTCTATTTATGTCTTCACTGAATTGTTTCAGTTTTTAAAATTAATAATTAATGTACTGATAAAATCAATTTTCATTGCAAATGTCAAAAGATGATTACAAAAAGAAACTGAACAATTGAAACAAATACCTGTTAAAAAAATCACATGCAAAAGACGAGATGTACTTGTACGTTCAAAATGCATCTCCAGAGCCAAATATCCATTGCCGAGCTTTTCTAATCTTGTTGGTAAAACCTGCACCAACAAATATTTCATGATCATTAGTCGAGTTGAAGACTTATTAACCCCATCACCACAAGTTCATCCACATTTACTTAATCTTTGAACTTTGATGTTGTATTCAATCCTTAAAATCACTCCAAATCAACACATGATTCCTACACTATTAATATCATTAACTAAATAATTATTCCGGTTTCTTGGCAACAATGCAGCAATAAGAGTCCTTGTTGACTTAGTCAACTTAAAAACAAAAAACAAAAACGAGATGGCATATTATATAATATATTATATATATATAATATATATATATATATATAGTGCCACAGTTACTAGTCCTTGTTCACTCACTTCTCTCTCTAGTATGATCATGAGGATCAACCTTTCTTGTCACCAATCCCAAAGACAATAAGGACGCAAAGTACACAAAACTCATCAACATCTACAACATAACCATAACATATCAAAAACAACAAACATACGATAAAATAGTATAAGGTGTGAACCCTCAACATCACTATTTAGACTGAAACATGTAGATCCCTGCATATGTGCACATTACCAACCAGATACCCTTATATTAGTCCCACCATACCCCTCCATATGAACACCGACAACCATCACACACACGAGCACTGACAACCATCACACACACACACACACACACAAGCACTGACAACCATCACACACACACGCGCACACACGAAAACTGACAACCATCACACACACGCACACACACACACGAAAACTGACAACCATCACACATGAGCATGAAACCAATAATCTTGTAAAATATTTTGCTAGAAAATTAAAACAACTTTCAACACAATTTAAACTTCCTGAGATTAGATTTGTATTTAGCCTGAGGCATTCTATTCAGCTATTGACTTGGTCATCTCATCACTCTCATGCTAACACAATCATATTCTGTAGAAGACTGAAGTTGCCATACACAGAAATGTTAAAGTTCTTTTTTTGTAAATATTTAAGTCCAATAATATAATCAAATATTCCTGGAATACCCTTGGAAAAAAATGGGAATATCATGTGACAAATCAGTAATTACATGAAATATGCATTCTATATCACATGATATTGAGGAATCAAATTATGTATGTCTATTCTGACTTACCTGGAGTGAGACTGTGAGATTGGAGTACCAGTCAGCAGGCTCCACCTCTGATGTACCACATAGGGTTGCTGTGGACACGGAGAAATAGAGCATCCTCAGAAAAAGCAAGGTGGGACTCTTATCATGATATACAGAATGGAAACCTGTAGGCTATATACATAAAGTGGAATGACTAGCTTGAACTGTCAGCATGTGCTACTCACAACATAACTTATATAAATAGAATAAGTCTGGGCAATACTATAATACACTGCACTAATAAACTAAATTGTCTAAGACTGTATCAATCTATCACATAGTACTAGTGATGTGCTTCAGCACAAATGGCGAGCGAGCCTAAAACTATACTATTGTTAAATGATTGATTTTACTCAAGCTACTAAAAAAAAAAAAGGTCGAGTTTTTAAATTAAGTGTATATAGTAAAGGGGTTTCAATGCCATAGTAACCATTCGCTGCAACTGTTTGAATTGAAAACAAAACAAAAACAACAAAAGTAACTTATTTAAAGTTTTTATTTGTGATATTCTTGTAACACAATACTTTCACACAACTGGACATACCTACACAAGACTTACCTTCGTGGTTAGTCTAGTGGACAATGAACTTTCAAGTAAATACTGTTGCGTAGGGCCTTTAACTATGACAAATAGCGCGTTACCTTACCATCGCCACTAACTCAGAAATGGTACTCAGGTAAGTTTTTAAGTTTTAACTGCACCTGCAAAATAATTCAAAATGGTAAATAACTCAATTTCTAGGGTGATACGGGTAATGATCGATAAATCAGAGAATTCTGTTTAGTGAAGTTTGGGACGGGGTCGACCACCGAATTAACACAAAAATGATATACATACGTCCAAACATAATACAAACAAATATCCCCAATTTTCACCCCTGATAGTGTCTCGATCACTTCACTCGCTTGCCAACAACAACAATAATAATATACTGTAATAAACTGGCTTTATCACATTCACTGTCACCCTTTACCAAAAGTGCAGCTATTTTTTACAACAGGCACCATTTAACTACAACAGCCACCCTTTACCACAGGCACACACCCACCCCTTGCCATAGGTGCACAGTCACTTGGCACAATACAAAATAAGTACTTCAGCTGCTTTAAAGGAGGATAAACCCTGAAGCCCAACCCTTCAGTTATTTTAATCACAACCGCCATTATCAAGAGATTTAAGGAACAGTTCTATGGTCAAAAGCAATAATAGCATCTAGCCTTCAATCAGTGGTAGGAACTTCTCTGAAATTCTCATCAAAACAACAACACATACACACAAAGAATGCTAACAAATTATAGATCCAGTTGTTTGCACAGTGATAAACGTATTATAAACAATTTTCATGCCTCTCAAAGTTTGCTCCCAAGAAACTATAACATTACTAACACAATATACCAAAGCTAAAGCAAAATACAAAATACAATATACATAATATATATATAATACTTATTACATGAGTCAGAGTTTGATTTGGCGAAATATTTCATGAGCAGGCTAATTTATTTTCATGAGTCAGAGGGAGTGAAAATAAAGCCAGGTGAACTATCTAGCCAACTTACTATTTCTCTCATAGCAAGCTAAGTACATAACCAAAAAAAAAAAAAATATCAGTAGATTTACAAAAGATTATACTTTTTCATGATCTTTGTAACTCGTGAGGGGTTATTACCCCTGCCCCTAATTAAATTGTTTAATTGAAAAGTTCTGGTTATTTTTATATTATAATATTTATCTCAACAAAGTTTTAATTAAAATTTAAACCAATACTACCAATTGAAAGAGCATGGTTTTTCCTTCAGTTCGATACATAATGAAACATTTAGAAATAGGTAGCTACTACGTTAACTATTGTTACAGTCACGTTGTTATCTTGCTTTACAGTAAAAGTGATCAAAGAAGTATCTCTTTATCTCCAAAGAATTGGTTGAAGTTCATCACAATTGCTAGAAAATATGGTGGAATTAACGATTGACAATTTTATGATTTATTGAACTTTCATCAAAACACTCAGACTCTTGTTCATCACTAGATACTATATTTACATTCCATTCCAAGTCACCACTTTCACTAACCACTGAACGACCATGCTCACTATTGGATAAATACCTTTTACTGTTGAAAGTACATGTACCAGCTTCTATAGCTCCTGTAAAGCATGTCCATGGCTTAGCTCCTCTATTTCGCTATCATTGGAGTCCAAACAGTACGAATCTTCCCGTAAATCAGCGATAAAGTCGACAGCCACGGCCTTCTTTGCCGGCAATTTTCAACTTTTTCAAAAAAAGATTTTATTCTATTTAAATGAATGGAAACGCAATCATTACATACTTCGAAATATGGAGAAAATGATGGCGCTAGTAAAAATGTGCTAGCACCAGCGATCTCTAACCCAGTTGAGTATCTACACCAAGGAAGAGGTAGCTGTAAAACCAGGCGAAGTTGCTAGTTTGGCCAGTTGCTATAACTACAAGGGTAATGAGTTTGCCCACTACAGTGAAATATCATGAGTTAGAACATAGCTGATGTACCTTTTGTACTGTGACAGAAGTTCAAACTGCTTAGGTCCTTCAGAGAGGGACACTATTAACTTAGTGCCCCTGGCCTTGAGGGCAGGGACACTTAGTGTCTCTCCGATTGCTTGTTAGGAGCAGTCGCTAAGTTCTAAATCAGTTAGGTGCTGCACAGCCGTAGTGAACTATTGTTTTTAGAGTCCCTCAGGCCTTAAGTAGCGCCCTCACTGTGCTCGGGGATGCTATAGCCTAGGACCTTCGGGACCCTAAACACGGTAGTTCCCTCTGAGGCAGCGCCTAACTATTATTTATTTCACGGGTCATGTACCTAAAGATATCATTGTGAAGATATCTAGGGTGGAATATATATATATATATATAATAAGATAGAGTACAGGAAAACCAGGTACAACTTGGCCCTGTCAAAAATTACACGGTTGTCGGCATTGAGCTCTCCAAGTTTTATAGCAGCAGCTTCAACTGGTGCAGACCATACAAGACCTAACCAATTCAATCCACAGGCGCCTTAAAAGAAGTGTATCGATATTTCCAGAAGTTTACATGCGCAGCTTTGTGCCCCATTTTCCTGTGCGTGGTCACACACATATGTATTATACATATATTTAAGAAATTAATTAAAAATGATATCCTGAAAATGGCAGACAAGTAGCAGCGTAGAGATTTAGCTCACTGAGGAGTGCACTTCAGTCGCATGAGTCATCATTACTTTTGGGACGACAGTTGTTATGTCGTGAATTTCATTTTCAGTAATAAAAAACTGAAAAGAGAGTAGAATACATGCATGCTTTTTGAAAAAGTCAGTTGATGTGTATAAAATTGGTAAGAATTGCTACATAAGCAAATTATGTCGACAACCTATAACCACCCCTTACCATCACCACCCCTTACCATTGGTATCCCCTACCATCACCCTGCCCTTACCATCACCCCTTACCATCATCACCCCTTACCATCTGCACCCCTTACCATCACCATCCCTCACCGTCACCACTCTGGTGAGCACTCTACTAGTACAATGAATAAATAATTTGTTAGGTTACTACACAAATATATTGATAATCTTATTTTTTTACAGCCCATTTTAATTGTAGAAACATACTTACATTGAATCTATATTGGAGAGTGTAGAGACCGGCAAAAAGAAGGACCATAGACAAATAACTTTGAGCTAGCAGGGAACCAGAAGCAGAACGATGGAGAACTTGTTTGGCCAGTTTGACTACACGCACACACACACTTTTGGTTATATATATACTATGAAAGAACCCACTATACTTAACCCAACACCCAGTATCAAAGCCAGGAAAGAGGGGAAAAAATTACTAATACTTTCTTGCCATAAATAGAGAATGATTTAGCCAGTAACTGAATTCTTCTTATTCAAGCCTATTCTTATCACAAAGACCCTTTACCAAGAGTTATAGTACACTACTGAGTTCATGCTGAGCAGGATGGAGATAGTATGGCAACGTCCACAGCACTGCATGATTACCGATATTTCCTTATCATTGTTATAACAACCACACTATTCTAAAACTACAAGGAAAAGACTCCCTGAGCTAAACTGATGCTTACACATGATAAATTGATGCCTCCAGGCTACACACAAACAAAGCAGAAGCCAATAAGATAATTTTAAGGGCCTAAGGTGGGAAAGGTTAATTATAGCCTGCATTTACTCAATTAGGGCATGCAATCTAACTTGGTAATCTGGTGATTTATTATTATTACTATTATTATTATTATTATTATTATTATTAGTTGGTCTGTTAATAGAGAATGAACATAATACATTAAAACGTATTTTGTATTACAACAATAAAGATGTAATAATTAGTTTCTAGCATTTGTTTTGTGTCATGTCAGATGAATCCTAGTCTTATGACATACAGATAGTTTGAGGGGAGAGATAGCTCTGTACAGCAGTTGCCATAGCAATAGAGCAAGTTGGTTGAGAGGCAACTGATTATAATTACATGACAAGGAAACCCAGCAAAACAATCTCGGAGTGCTATATTACCCAATTACAATTAGCATGTGATTATGGTATAAAGTGGCACATTCAGTGGTGGTCATGCTGCGCTGTTTCCGTGAACTAATGAATGGAATCATTTCATCTTGTTCAGACTTGGAAAGTCACTTTTTAGATTTGGAATTGAGTTAAACAGTCTGTATATCAATGATACAACCACCAATATGGGTGCCATATCTTTCTGCCCCAGACAACTGCCTTACTTACGAGCTCAAGCACTAAATGTCTTAATGTTTTTTTTTCTCAAAGAGCGTGTTATCTTAATCCTGTTTAGGAGTAGTAATTGTCAGGAGATGGAGTACACATTGCAATTCATAGCAAGTAATGATATGTATCATGTGACTACTCACAGCTGACGAAGAACACCAGGAGAATATGAACAGCTTGAAATGCAGTCATGACGATGTTGCTCTGTAACCAACAACCATTAACACAACATGTTGATAGAACATGATACTACTTGAGATGTGACAAGAAGGAACAGTCTTCAAACAATAATACTAACTTCTACCTCGTGGTCATAAGTGGTGGACATAAAAACAAAAAAAATTCATCTCGATAACTTTATTTTCTGGTAATCAATATTTAATATTTCAACCTTGAATACCTTGTTGGTCACATTTAATACCTTCAAAACGTACTATATCTTTCAAATTCTATGACAGGTAAAAATTAAAAAACAAAAAACAAAACAAAACAAAAACAACAACAAAAAAAACAACAACTAAAAACAAAACAAAACAAAATAAAACAAAAAAAATGCTTCTTTTTTTTGTTACATGATATTGTACGTGTATGTGTTTTTGCACACGTCGTGTGTTTTATGTTTTATGTGCGGCACACGGGCTAGTATTCTCAAGCGATACCTCAGCTTCTATTTGTAAACAAGTTTTTGTTGAGTGAATGGTTTTCTAGTAAGTCAAGGAATTCCTCATGCTGACAGTACAGGAACCTGCCATTGTCCAAGGAAAGACAACACTGGACTATTGTGGCATTTCTCCTCATTCCCTTCATAGACTGGTCTAAATAACGAGGCAAAACAAACACACTAACTTCCAGTCTTCAATTGTGCAGATTCACCAGTCAAACCTCACACACATACATTCACAGGTTACACACAGATGATTCCAACCAGTTTTACAGTTGTAAATGTTAAACTTAGAGTGCATTCCAAACCAAAACATTTCTCTTTTCTATTCTCTTTTGTGTCCCTCTACATCCCAATGCACACAAGTTAGTGCCGCATACAAAGGATGCCACAATTCTTATCTTGGACAAGGCATGGCGGAAAGTGAAACACGTCACCTTCTTTGTATCCAGACTTGTGGGTAATAGACCAAAAGACAGAGGAAGAAGAAAGATTTTTTTTATTCTAGGCTAAAGTAACAAGAAATAGATACTAACTAAAACAACATACCAAAACATCAGAGAACAAAGCCCAACATATGGAGCAAAAAAACATTGGATGATATCAAAAACCTTGTGTGTGTGTGTTTGTGTGTCAACTCATATTATTGTCAGCAAAATAAAAATAGTACACTATTGGAAACAAAGCTCAGTTAGGTAAGGAAGAGTCAAATTCTAAACTACCTACAGCCAAATCCAGGTCTTTTTTTGTGTTGTTATCAGTCTTGACATGCTCAACAATCTCCAGGAAGCCAATGTTCAGAGTCTGAAAAACAACAAAGAAAAAAACACAACAGCCACAGTGCAAAAAAAAAAAAAAAAAAGTTTTAACAAGAACAATAAAAACCCAGATGTTGAACCTTCTCAAAGTTCACAACGTGACTGTCTAAGACTCACCATTTTAAAAACTAGAATACAAATGTGAATAATTAATGATAGTGAAAAACATAAAGGTAAGACCAACCACATAATACTGTAGAGGCCACTAATTCGATCAGCTGCATTTACTCAGCAAATTACAAAATATATTACCAACATTCAATCCCGCACAGGCAGAAATAAGTGATTCCTCTCACCTGCCAGATGAAGGTGATGAGTAGCAGATACTTAGTAACCCACTGAGGAATGAGTGGGCGGCGAGAAGAAGACCTACACAGAAAGAAACTGCAGTGAATATACACAATACAAGCACCTCATTGAATCTCTAAGGCTACATGGCTTTCTAAAAACCATACCTTAAAAGCTCTCACTCACTCACAACTGATTAGTAGCATCCATGGATTCTTTTCTAGTGTGATTGAGCTAATTCAATACAAATTATAAAAAAGTAATGCTTAGTCTCACAACTAGCAATAATGATTAGAAGTAATTTACTATTTTATTCATCAAAAAGGCGCAGTAAAGAATCTATTATCATTCAGAACATTTAAGTCCTTAGACTTTCTCTTGCTGTACAATAAAGATGACACAGTCATTAACTGATCAAACCAACTGGAAATTCAACTACATTACCATTGCTATAAACCAATAAACATATAATAGAACAGAAACAGAAGTAAGACTAGCAATCTGTTGAAAGAGAACAAGATTAGTTTCTAATGGCACACACACTCGCACCCACTCTGATGCACATGTGCACACACAAATGCACACCAAATAAAAACATTTCCGGAGTCTTGTGTGGATGTATTACAAATTGATTAGCTAACTATAGCTCATAGCTATCCTCCTAATCATTCAATACATATTCAATATGTGGTACATCCATACATAAACATGACAGTTGCAGTAACAGAGAAGAGAAGCAATCATAAAACAATCTCACAAGTATTCAAATCAATGCATGAGGATGGTTTAATTATCACATGCAATAAATAACAGCCGCAATAAGTCCAGTATATTACTAAGTATTACATTATAACAAAGTAAGAAAGTGTTCTAAAACCTTAGTTGCATTGCCTGCTTAAAGGAAGTGAGGAACTGCAAGAAATGCCTGCCAATTTCTTTCCCTACCAAATGAGCATTTTGAAAGGAGTATGGGTTGGAGTTTCTCGAGGTTAGTGCTGGAAAAGGGAGCCAACTACTTCAGAGCCCTCTTTTGGCTAGACAGGAGGGAGGAATGTCCCATGGCCCCTAGCTGGCATGTAGCTAATTGAAGCAAAAGCTGTTGGAATAATTACCATCCTCCACATAAAACAAATCAAAGGATGTATGTTACAAATTATCATGCAGAGTCACCACTCCCAGATACTTTGGCTTGGCCAGAGACTTTGGAATGAACCCAAAACCCATAGTTAGTTTCCTCCCCCAAACTAGACATGCAAGGTGGGTTAGTTTACTCAATACCCCTGGTTTTGTCACCTATGTGCTGTTGTTCGATTTATGGCTACCTAATAAGAATTGTGTGTAACTCTGATGCTAGAAACTAATGCACAAAGTTTTTTTTTACCACCTATGTTATCTCTGCTTTCTCCCTGACTCTCTTGAATATGATTTATCATATCTAACATAAGGTAGCAACTGTTGGCTTTAGAACTTGTTACTATATTGTACAAGTCAGCCTGGGTCCATGATGCATAGCTAATCATTAAAAAATTGAAAATGATTGCCTTATTTTTTACCTTGTGTTGCTGTGTACAAAATATTACAGCTGCTGACTAATTCAAATAACTGGTTGCTGGATTGTTAGACATCTTATGCTCCATTGCCCACTCAAATAAGTTATATCAAACAATGTTCTGCAGCACTATCTTACTATAGAAGCTACATACTGTAACTGTGTAATTGTTTCATACAATTACTATTGAGATTAATTCTAAAAATACTTAGACTCCAGCGAGAAGTATTAATATGCTTTACCTCTGAAGCCCTTTATAATTCAGCATGCTGATAGTCCCTCGACTCCATTCCCTTACTGCTGTATCAACTACCCACCCTTTTTGCACTTGCACACTTCACATAGAAATATAGAATATTCTTGCATGCCAGACTCTTCTGCCTTAGCTATTTCTGCCTCACTTTCTCTTTAGGCGTTCCTCTTGGCGTATGTAACCTTGAATCAGTGTTGAGGCTTTCTCCAGACTAACCAGTACATCTCGCAAGTTTTGTATGTCACCTTCATTGGCTACAGACGTCGTTAGAGTACCTCCAAACGACGTCACAGATACAGCATCTGAGGCCTGCCTAGTACGTCCGAAGTCTGATGCGCTTGCACCAGCTCCGTCTGCATTGAGGCTATAAGGAGCAGCAGGACCACCTATATAAAGAGTGCAGGATAGAACTATAGGGGCTCCCTTCTCTTCCTTGCCGCCTCTGCTCACCATTGTAATCCCGAGGAGCTCCTCCACGGATGAGTGAAGCTCTCTCATCCAGTTTTTCACGAGAAGTCATACTGAGAAATATCAGGCTAGAAAAGGTCACGTCCTAAGGCTAAGCCCCCCATGCGATGCAAGGTCAACATTTGCACGATCAGCAATATGTAAACCACCTGCAACTTATCTTACTACAGACGATTCCCTATCCTCATATCTATCTTCCCACACCAAAACAAGACAAATAAGTTCGACTAATCAATTCATTTTCCCTTCTTGATACAAATACAAGAATTAGAACATACTGTTGATCTTCAAAATATCAAGAATCATAACATAAATAAGGTTTTGATAACTCAATGATAAAAACACAGGAAAATTTAATGAACTGCTATGGCTAGAAATGTTCATGCACTTTTCTCTTGTGCAATATCTACAGACACAAAACAGAATACACATTTAAAATGTAATATAGACGTTATTAATATCTACATTACTTATATCCAGGGAACAACAACAACAAAAGCACTACATAAAACTCTTACCATCTTTTGTTGGAAGTGAATTTTTCTCCTCCGTCTTCACATTCTTAAGTTTGGTCTTGTCGAATGCTGTTACTGCAGATACGTCAGGCTTGTCACCCATGGCTACGATCTACCAAAATACACCAATAGTTGAGTCGGCGAACGTTCCGAGAGAATTGCAACTCACTTTTTTTCTTCGACTTTCGACAACTTCAACTACCACACTCAAGAAGAGCCCCGAAACTGACACAAAATGGTGAACTGCTGCAGTTAAATAGGGAAACTGGGCATGTGCGGTAACTTGGTTCCGGTCACAATTATTTGGATTTTGTGATTTGTGAATTGGGATTTTCGGAATTATGTTTTTTTTATTCCAGAACGAATTGGTTTAGGAGCGCGCCATTTTGAGTTGGCGGACACTTTGCATTGGTGAGCAGCTGCTGTCTCTAGAGTGAAAAATTGTTACACTCTTGCTTTAGCTGAGTTAGTCCGTTTTTCAACTGCTGCTGAAAAATGTCTGAGGCCCCCAACCTGAAGCGCGACAACACTATGGTAGTGACTGCTCAGGTAAAGTTTCTGTCTCTCGTTTCTGTTGTAGCACTCTCTCTCTCTCTCTCTCTCTCTATATATATATATAGTATAGCAATGTATTTACACACATTTTATACTGGTGTATAGTAATTTTAATTTTTCTTTTTGAGCTTTTATTTTGTTTGGTAAGGTGGTATAGTTATTTTGTTTTGTAAGGCTATTTTGTTTGGTAAAGTAATTTTGTTTGGTAAGTTTCTGTTAGTCTAAAATGACCTCAGTGTTTGGTTGGAGCACTCAGTTACTGGCAGTATGATTGCAACTATGTGTTATGCTAGCCTATAGCGATAACTGCTGTAATCGAATAACTACATATGGCTTTTGTATTTTTCATGAATGTATATCCTTGTGAATAAATGGTGACACCAATACTAGTGACTGTATACTTTTAGAGCTAGCTTGTGGTGAAGTCTTAGTGTCTGTGATATTTATTACATAGCCCTGTGCTGTAGAGTGCAATTTCGTAATCTACCCCATTTATTTGGCCTATTTACAATTAATTCTGGCATGTAATTAATGCTGTGAATAAGAGCAAAAAACAGCAAAAACAAAAAACAACAACAATAACAACAAACAAACAGAAAAACAACAGCAAACAAACTATTAAATCATTTGAATGACATCTATTTATAAGGTCTTGCTATACAGCCTCTTGCGCAATACTTCTGCTCTGCCTGTGTTACTCTTCTACAGTTTCTTTGTCTACTCATTTAATTCACACTGTTCACTAAACTCTATTTGTTGTGGCCGTTTTAAAAGAAATTGCTTCTATACCATTAAATATTGTTGAAAATTGGAAATGAAATTTGAGTGCATACACTCATCCTGCATGCAAAGTTACTTTGTATTGTGCCAAATTGCTTGTTTTAACTTCTTTCTGGTGTATGAACGGAGTATTATTTACTTTTTACACTGGAATACTCATTTATTTCACAGTACAGGATTCTACTTCAAGCCAAGGTTTAAATCAAAGTTTAATTTCTTTAGATTAAGAGAGTGGATACAGCACTTATTATACTATAGAATGCATAATAGCTAGCTCTATTTTGCACATGTACACATAATTTAGATGGGTATGTTCAGATGTTGTGTTCCACCCTCCTGTCTCAAAGCCTTGAAAGTGCTGAGGTTTCATAATACTGGCCACTCATTGGATGAATAGGCAATGCTTTTAGTGCTGGAAGTAAGTGGCATTGACACTATACAATAAGTGAGCAGCTGTGGAGACAATAGATTTTGGGTGGATTAGACACTACCTTAGAGAAAGACCTGCTAGATAGTAGAAGGGGTACACGTGTTGCTGTGATTAATGTGAATGTTGAATCAAACAAGTAATGGTGGTACCCTTTCTTACCTTATAATTCCCATTGGAGTGGCATAAATAAGGCATGCTTTTTTTTTCCATTGTGAAAGCAGAGGGAACTGTTTTTATATTCATGGCTATAATTTTATATATTGTGCTATTGACTTTTAGATGGAATAGTATTGTCTATGTAGACTTAAATGCAATTTACCAGTGACAATACTCGTAATTCACCTAAGTTTGTTTAGCAATTTGAGTCTACAAGAAAGTTTGTATTCTATTTTTTAGCTGCAGAAGTCGGTAGGAAAATGTAGTACATGCAGGTGTGAGTATCATCATTCATTTTGTGAGCTGAAGGTGAAGGAAAAACTCCAATTATCATTCCCATCCAACAAGACGTATTATGCTTGAGGTGTTGGACTATTTTAGCGTACAATGCACACTGTGACAATGCAAGGTAGTGACTGGTGTATAATATCTTAAAGATGATGTAGTGAGATTAATGTTTGCTAAATCTCTTATAAAATGAAACACCAAAGGTGTGAACCCTCAGTGCTGCTATACACTGGCTAGCTATTTACAAAGTCATCTCAGGCCAAAAGAATAATTTATTGGCTATTCTATTCTAATCAGGTATCAATATAGCTGGAGCAATGAAAATGGTAGATGTAAACACTGTTTTCATAAGAGAAGAAGCTAAACAGGCCAGGGATACTCACCGTTATATATTTTCAGCGTGAACCCTCACTTCTAGCACTCCGTTAACTCTCCGCATAAAGCAAAACTACTGTGGGCAGCAAAATTATTTGCTCATGTGATTACGGCGGTGACAGGGGGCATTACCCACAAACGCTAGTACCTACACGGAGCTGACAGGTTCGTGTTTTCTCAAAAATCAGCCTGAAAAAATAAAAGCACAATAAAAGATCTTAAATTGTCATCTGAGTAAGTCCATACATACCTAAATCATTGGTTAATTGTCAGTAATCTCCAAAATCAGAGCATGACAGCAAAGGTACAATGTAGTTCTACTCTTCAGTGCAACAATGATTAACAAATAATGTCTACTGTCTTTTCTACTAGTAGCTGTCATTTTGAGTTTATATGGTAGCATGAGTGTGTACATAATGATAGTATAATATTGTTAACCCTCAGCGCACAAATGCGAGAGGGTTACAGTATTCAGTTTGTCTTTCAGTCAGTCCGTCAGTCATTCTGTCACACAGCAAAAAGCTGATCTCGAAGATGGCAGCCTCCCGAAGATTGAAACAAATATCAAAATGTTGCACTGGACATATGAAGTCCCTTTAATGTACCAGAAATTTTCGTTTCGACTTAAGAAAAAGCTAGATATTTTAGGCAGTACAATCGTAAGCGATTATTGGAATGTCCCCTATAGTCATGCTGTATTCACTTACACAAATAATTTCTTTGTGCCTGCGGTAGTTTTGCAGTGACTATATTCTCAGTGGTTTACCGGAGTGCTTGGAGTTTCCCGTTGAAACTAGTGGTGATGTGAGTGTCGCTTGTATATTAAGCTTCTTTTATGAAGACATCTTTAACATCTACCATTTGATTGCATGAGTTGCATATTGATAAGCTCAAGCTGTACATATCGACTTGCATGGGCTACTTATTGGCATATTCATATTGATACTACTCCAAATATATTATTCTTTTGTTGGTCTTTGTAATGGCAAGCTAGTGTATAGTAACACTGAGGGTTCGCACCCTTAGTGCTTTATTAACCCTCAGCATGCATGCGCAAGAGGGTGATAGTTGTCCTGGTTGTCTGTCTGTCACGCTCTGATTTTGGAGATTACTGGCAATTAGCTGTTGATTTAAGTATGAACTTACTCAGAACGAAGATTTAGGACCATTCATTGTGCTACTTTTTAAAATTTCGGGCTAATTGTTTAGAAAACGCGCTCCATGTAGGTACCAGCTTTTGTGGGTAACACCCCTTAACGTCGCGTCATAATCACGTGAGCAAATAATTTCTTGCAGCCTGTGGTGTAGTTCGCTTTATGCTCAGGGAAGTAACAGAGTTGAAAGTCACATTGAAAATGTATACCGGTGAGTGTTTCTGGCCTGTTTAGCTTCTTCTCTTATGAAGACAGGTTTCCATGTACCATTTTCATTGCTCGAGCTATTGATGCCTGATTAAAATAGCGAATAGATTGTTTGTTCTTTTAGTCTGAGATTATATTGTAATAGCTAGAGTGTTTAGTAGCGCTGAGGGGTTCACACCTTTGTTGCTTCATTGTACTTGGTAATAGTCAGCAGTAGCCGAGTTATAAGATGTTCAGCTCTGTCTATCTAGTGTCAATTTAGTAGATAGCATTCTAAGATTGGTAGTGTCAAGCTCTATTCTGTCAAATACTCATATTGAGTGGTTGGGCATGTGTTCTCTTGTTGAATCTCATACTGCCAGAAAATTGCTCCTGCTGTTATAAGGAAATACAAAAACCTTAATATATTTGGGCTATTGATGCCTGATTAAAATAGCGAATAGATTGTTTGTTCTTTTAGTCTGAGATTATATTGTAATAGCTAGAGTGTTTAGTAGCGCTGAGGGTTCACACCTTTGTTGCTTCATTGTACTTGGTAATAGTCAGCAGTAGCCGAGTTATAAGACGTTCAGCTCTGTCTATCTAGTGTCAATTTAGTAGATAGCATTCTAAGATTGGTAGTGTCAAGCTCTATTCTGTCAAATACTCATATTGAGTGGTTGGGCATGTGTTCTCTTGTTGAATCTCATACTGCCAGAAAATTGCTCCTGCTGTTATAAGGAAATACAAAAACCTTAATATATTTGGGCTATTGATGCCTGATTAAAATAGCGAATAGATTGTTTGTTCTTTTAGTCTGAGATTATATTGTAATAGCTAGAGTGTTTAGTAGCGCTGAGGGGTTCACACCTTTTTTGCTTCATTGTACTTGGTAATAGTCGGCAGTAGCCGAGTTATAAGACGTTCAGCTCTGTCTATCTAGTGTCAATTTAGTAGATAACATTCTAAGATTGGTAGTGTCAAGCTCTATTCTGTCAAATACTCATATTGAGTGGTTGGGCATGTGTTCTCTTGTTGAATCTCATACTGCCAGAAAATTGCTCCTGCTGTTATAAGGAAATACAAAAACCTTAATATATTTGGGCTATTGATGCCTGATTAAAATAGCGAATAGATTGTTTGTTCTTTTAGTCTGAGATTATATTGTAATAGCTAGAGTGTTTAGTAGCGCTGAGGGGTTCACACCTTTTTTGCTTCATTGTACTTGGTAATAGTCGGCAGTAGCCGAGTTATAAGACGTTCAGCTCTGTCTATCTAGTGTCAATTTAGTAGATAACATTCTAAGATTGGTAGTGTCAAGCTCTATTCTGTCAAATACTCATATTGAGTGGTTGGGCATGTGTTCTCTTGTTGAATCTCATACTGCCAGAAAATTGCTCCTGCTGTTATAAGGAAATACAAAAACCTTAATATATTTGAAATAGAGTTAAAGTGTCAAGTTGTAGTTGAATTCTCTATTGTGCATACATGTAATTATTAGGAGACACATAGATTAGTTGTGTACACTTGACCATTATATTGTGCCTTTCACCTTTGTGCTATGTATTAATGACCTTTGCTTTTTTAAGCTGCCTCATGCTAGTCTGGCTACTAATGTGTTAGCACTGACTTGATGGTGTCCCTTTATGATCATTTCTATTTCCAGTCCGTGTTAGATCTTAGTTGTTATTTTGTGCAGGAATGTGGTTTTCCCTTGGGTTTAAACTTGTTGGTTATAGTGAAGCCAATACAGAAAGTAATGTATATAATTACATATTATTATGGAGATGTATACAGGGAGACATGAGAGCTATTCAAGTGTGTCATGGGGTTGGTGTAATCCTGCTGTCAGTTTATTTGTGGTAGTGTGGTTAGTCATGGGGTTTGTGTGATAGCCACTGGTGTGATTTGGTACCAAAATATGGGAGTGTTAAACTGCTGTGGAAGTGGAGTTATACGTAAGCTGTAGTAAGAGGATGTATTCTGGCTTCAGCTATCCTAAAGAATTTGTCAGTATAGGAGACTATCCCCTTCAATGCTCACCTCTTTTTGCTGTGGTGTAACAAAGTGAGCCCACTTTTGTGTCACTGGAGGTTTGACTCATCAGCTCATTAGTATTGTCATTAATTATGCATGTAGTATGTTGTGAACACACATAGAGCTTCAAAAGGATCTGTGCAATTCTAATGGTCCCACAAAGTATCTGTTGACATGTTAAAGAATCCTTTGTTATTAGACGTTTGTGCCAAATGTCTTTAAGTGTGGGTTGCACCTGGCTTAGAATGGTTCCCTCAAAGTAATAGTTCAACGTACTGATGTATCTTTTGGAAGTTTATATGTGAGCATGTTAGAGAACAATGTATTTCAAGTAACTGTAAGATATTTGCTAAGGGAAGTGTAGGTCATTGGCTGCACTAATGCATAAGGGTAAACTCTGAACTTAATTTTTTTTTACTGTGAGCAGTGAAACAGTAATATTTTTTTCCTTTCAGATAATATCTTTGATGTAAGAGCAAAGTATATAAATTATTAAATGTTATATGTTCCCTTAATCCTTTGTTTTCATGCTTTTTATGTTCGACTGAAATAGATTTCTAGAATGACATAGGTCAGTCACTCGTATTTGTTCCTTGTTAGGATTCCCTGAAAATGTTATCTGTATTACATTTCCTTTCTTTAATTAATGCATTGGTTATTGTGGTATTGCCCACACATGGGTATTAAATTGAGGGTAAGGGATTATTAGCTGGCTCTATGAAGCTGGTGGTGTTGACCTAATAGGTATGCTACCTCGAACCACGTAATTGTTTTTATTAACTATGTGGTCTTCCATAGGAAGCCAAGGAATGCCAGCTTTACTGTTGATTCCTAATAAGGGTACAAATGATAGAGTGCTGGTAATTTCACAGGAGATCAATTTCCTCTGCTTAGCAAGGTGGATGTGTGGGACACAAGTGGAATAACTATTTATGTATAATAATAGATATCCATAAAGGGCAGGTATGTTGGGGGAAGTGCTCACTTAGAATGAACTTATTTTATGGGTATCATTACTAGTAGATGATTGCTGTGTGTCTGTAGCAAAACACTGAAATGATTGTTCTACTATAATTAGTCTGTTCCATCAGTACATGCATGTGCAGCACACTTGCTTAGCTGCTCAACAAGACTTCCCAACTGAAAGCAAAAGCATTGAGAGAAGTTCCACTAACAACAGTTGTTGATAGGTTATCTGTTGTTTGCCCTCAACAACACTGATTCTATCTTTACTTTCTACACAGCTGCTCACACCGTGCAATGCAAGGCTCTATCAGAGATATCATAACCTTTGTTCTTATTACAGATAGTACAATGCATTTGTGAGAAAGGGGAAGAAACAAGCCCAATCTTGACAACAGAGGCAGAGATATGTTAGCAATTGAATTGAAGATTAACTCTTGAATTTAAACATTGATTTTTTACTTCATTTTTTTTTCATCGTAAAGCATGTAATTTGTAAACACACGCATACATATGTGTATTTTACAAATTGCATGCTTTATGGTATTACATGAAAAAATGAAGTAAATTGAAGATACAGAAACTAGGATGAACACAGTGATATAGGCACTCTCCTTGTCACACTGGCAGGGCATATGCTTCTGGAGCTTTGTTAAATCATAGTCCACTCAATTTTAAAATGTATATGTCATTCCATATCTTCCCCATTTATTTTTGATTATTTGCGCAAAATCCTAGAAGACTAAAGTTGATTCCCCCAGTTTAAGAAAGCTTCTTTTTTTTTTACATTACTCTCTCATAGCATTCACAGAGCATTAGTAGTTCTTAATAGAATACCGACTGTAGAATTGCATTAGACCCTGATGGGGGAAGAAATCAACATTAGTAAAGGTCTCCCAAGTGTATCTATTTATTGAGAGGCAGGAAGTTTGGTTTCTCTGTAGTGGAGGTTTACCAGATGGTCACTATGTGGGTTCTTTGATTGAATTAGGAATGCTGAGTTCAGCCTTGCACTGGTGCCATCAACTCTCTTCAAGCTCTTGTCTGTCTGTATCAGGAAATTTAATTCCCCTACTAATCACTCTTTCCCATGTCAGTTAAGAAAAGGTCCACCGTAATTTTTTTCTTTTCATCAAATTTGTAGTGAGTAAAAAAATTGTGTGAACTGACTCCTGCAGCTGTACTATATAGAAGTTCCAGATGTTTAGTATGTCTTTATTGTTTGCAACTACAAAAAACAAGAGAATCTGATGCAAAAACATCTGCTGTGATATATTTGAAACACTTGTACAGTTGTATTTGTCTAATTTTGGAATGTGAGAAAGTTTTTGGGATGTAAATAGCTGGATATGCTGAATGTCCTGTTGAAGTGGCTGTCCAGTGACAGGTAGTGATGTGTAGATTCAAATAGTTCACTCAGAGTAAAATGGTTTATTCAGACAACATGGTGTTGTCAATGGTCATGATGGTTTGTGATATCCCTGCCTAGTAGGTGTAGTATGTATTCATGTTGCCCTGCAGCATCTGTATCTATTATTCAGCGAGCGAGCGAAGCTGACTCTCAGTCGTGTTCAATTGAGATTTCAGATATATATATATATGTATGTATACGTACGTCAAAATATTTCGCCCGCGCTTCTAATTACGTAAGTTAGGTAAAGCGTTCACAGTTCCAGTATTTTTCAATTAACTGGTGCGGAGAATCCTTGTTTCAACCAAAAAGTTTATAGCTACTCTCTTCTTGAAACAATTGTGAAGTCTTCGTCAAGCTGCGCTTCTTTGCCACTGCTTTCGAAGTTTATTCAGGTAATTCTGTTAGTTTAGTCTGGGATCAAAGACTTTAGATTCTCTGATGATGGAAAGGGTTACAGTCTGTGCACTACAGTTAGATGTAATTTCTGTCCTATTTTTCTGTAAAAAGAGTCTGTTCGCTCGCCATGCATTTGCGCTATTCGAGCGCACTACTAGTATAGGAAGCTTATGTTCTGTAATAGCTCCCGGTTGAGGAAGTACAGTATAAATGTATGTATGTTGAAAGTAGCATCTGTTTATGCTGGTCTGATATTGAAATCTTGAGTAACTCAAAAGCTACTCTATGTCACCCAGTCAATGTGGTAGAAACTGAATTGTGTGGCTAACCATAACTTAAAACTGTTGTTGACCAGAGTCTCCAAGTAACACTATTAGAATCATAACCAGCAAGGAACCACACAGTGGGTTACTATTGACTTAAAGGAAGGTGCTGGTTTCCTTCTTTTCCCACATGCTTGTTGTTTGTCTCCCCATTGTTTGGTAACAATAACATGCTTGATAAGCATATGCATAATACATAATATTCCATTCTGGTTTTTATGCCCACACTGAGAGTGTGGTGGCATGTTATATATGCCAGGTTTACACAATCTTTGGTTGACATCAGTTGTGGTTTAATGAGGTTTCATATGGTGTGTATAGTAACTGGTGAAATTTAAAGTCAAAAGATATTACAGTGGTAGACAAATATTACAGCACGAAGCAAAGCTACACATAGAAAAGAATCATTTTTATAAAAGAGGGTTAACAGTCCTTTCTCCGGCTTGTCATTAGATTTGGATTCTCCTTGAAGTAAATGTATTAATCTGTTGCTAAGTGTGTTTGTGTAGGGTGGCAAAGGCAGGTCAAGTCTAGACCTGGAGGAGTGGGGAGGGCAGGATACAGAGCTGAGATAGTATGTTAGAATAGTGTAGCTATTGTATGCATGCAGAGCCTCAAACCCTGCACCACCACCCTCCACCCCAGAATTTTTGGAACAATTCTCTAGTAGTAAGATTGTAATAATCATGGATATGACCAAACACTGATCAGTGACAAAGTATACATTCTCATATGTGCATCAAAGTAGTAACTCTGTATGGGTTTAAAAAATGGGTGTGTCTAAGTACACATAGTGTCTCTACCCCCAGCAAATAATCCTGTATGAAACCCTGTATATATCCACACACATGCATACATGTATTATGTTACTAACTACAAAGTGGTGTTCCTTTAAGTATTTAAAATAAACTAACTATCCTTGTTCCTTTTCTTTTTTACAGGGCTAGTTGTATTGTACACATAAATTACAGAAACTTGCTGTTGTTTATGCCATTGACATCTATGTGTTTAACATTCTCTACATTCTTTAACACAATGAGTTAAAGGGACACTAGGCACTATTTTGTAACCTTTGTCATAGGTTTGTGAAAATAATTTTTTTGTTTCTTTTCTTTTTTTCTTTCTTTCTTTTTATTTTTTATTTTTTTATATTTTATTTTAACAGTTACTGCTTATTATAACATTGTAGTGGTTGGCAATGAAACCTTCTTCCTCATTATATTGTGTGTGTGGACTAACTTGATGTCATTATGTGCTCTTCAAGATTTCGTTTAGCAATTAGACTTGATTCTGCTCAGCCTACTGAATAGAATGGTCCTCAGAGCGCATGTGCAAGAGGGTTATAGTAGTCTTCCTGTCTGTCTCTGTCATGCTCTGGTTTTGGAGATTACTGACTTTTAACCATTGATTTAGGTATGAACTTACTCAGTACAACGATTTAAGACCTTTCATTGTGCTACTTTTTAAATTTCAGGCTGATTTTTGAGAAAACGAGAAGCTTTCAGCTCTGTGCAGGTACTAGCTTTTGTCAGTAACGCCCCCCTAACGTCATATCTTGATCACGGGAGCAAATCGTTTCTTGCTGCCCGCGGTAGTTTTTTAAAATCCTGTATGCTGGGAAGTTAATAGAGTGCTGGAAATGGAGTTTTGCGTTGATAATAAGACCGGTGAGTGTCTCTGGTCTGTTCAGATTCTTCTCAGTGTTTACATGTACCGTTTACATTGCTTGAGCTATATTGATGCAGGATGATAAGAATACCCTATAAATTATTCTTTTGGTCTCAGATGGTGCTGAGGGTTTGCACCTTTAGTGCATCACTTATTCCTCAATAAAATTGAATTCTAATTTTTTGTTAGTCAAGTTTGGATCTATGTTTTATCTTTATCGGTGCACAGTCAGTATAAATTTCGTTTGCAATTTGTTGGAAAATATATATTAGTATACATAGAAATATTAATTTATGAGCTAGCATTGCACTCTCAGGTCTTACCTAAGTTACAAATGCATACTTAACAAAATTTTTATTACTGGTACCAGATTGCTTCTACAGTTGACGATAACGAGGACTTGTAAACATTTTACTTCATTTGTAAAGCCACATAAAATGTGGATGTGCTTACAACTGGTTAACGATTGAGCACCCAATATGTTGACGGCCAATATTGTGTATATTTTGAATTAAATTTTGTTGCTTGGCTAATTCACTTGCCATCACTGTGCTATTAAGCACATCTGACTGGATTTCACATCTGAAAATATCTAAAAGGTAAATATTATATACCAATGTCTTTGAATCTAGAAAGGGAAGGAATTCCTGGAGAGTCACGGGATGACAGTGACTGATGATGATGTCAAGACTCGTGGCCAGAAAGAATTGCTGGATCAGATAGTGAGCTCCTCAGATGGCCAGGGCGAGCAGAATAATGAGGCCAAGAATGATAGTGAAGCTGAGAATAACAACAGCAATGAAGCTGAAAGCAACGATGTGAGCCAGAACGATGATGCTAATGTTCCCACCGATAATGGAGACTCTGGAACTGACCCTGTGCCCAAGATAGTTCGGGATGGCACTATGGTGGTCACTGCCAGGGTAAGTGTGATGTGAGATTCACTCCTGTGTGTGTGTGTGTGTGTGTGTGTGTGTGTGTGTGTGTGATGAAAATCATCTTGGATCCTTAATCTGTACGTGTACAGAATATAGGTCAGCACAGATCAAAAAAGAAAAGAAAAAAGTCACGGTGTATATGGTGTTGTATTGTGGTGCAGAAGGTTTGGTTGTGGTAGTGTAGCAGAGTATTGTGGGTGAGTTGGCTTGGCTGGAGGTGTAGATGTGTTGTAGTGAGATAGTGTTGATGAAGGGCCCTGAATAGCCTGGCTGGCAAAGGGGGAATGGGGTGATTTAATACATGGAGACTTACAATGGCTGCTTTGGCTGGGTGCAACCCATTCAGTGGACAATGGTGGTAATTGTGGGTGACCACTTTATTCTGATTTGTGGGGGCCTTGCTTTTAGAGTAATTATGAAATCACATTGTCCTTGAGATATGTTTAGTAGGTACAGGTGTGTATGTGGTATGGTATATTGTTGAACACCGTGTTTGAATCTGTTAAAGTTTATTAATTAGTAGAACCTTATATATACTGTAAACATATCTTGATATCAGTGCCATGTACTGAACTGTGAAGTGTTATGCTATCCATCTCTGTCATTGTGTGTATGTTTGTGCTCATGTTACTATTGCAGGAGGGCCAGGCTCTGCTGGATGGGGAAGAGTTGGAGAAGACTCGAGCACAGACTGCCTCTGCCAAGTCCCCAGTAACATCCCCTGGTTCAAAGATCAAGAGGACCACGACCATAGCTCAAACTACTCAGGTAATAAAAGACAAGCGGGCATTTTTTGGAAGTACTCAATTCTTATATAATTTTTCCTCCTAGTAAACAGAAGCTAATTGAAGTAGTGCAGTAGAATTTTAGTGGAATTAAAATAGTGGTTCCTGTTCACTGAAGTAGTTGATTCCAGTATTAGTATTAAAGTAGCCGTGAAGTCTGAAGTATGATGATGATACCATTTTTTCCCATGGGACTAGACAGTAAAATGTCAAGTCTGCATCCCCTTATCATCTGGGTACTCATTCTTAAACGCTTGAAGCCTGTTGCCATAAGTTTCTCTAATAGAGTAACTTGATTTTAAACACCTGAAGCCTATTGCCAGAAGTTTCTCAAATAGAAACTAGTGGGACATAGTTGATTTCTTTTTAATACGAGAAACAACAACAAGCAATTGATCATAATTTTGTAACCAATTCATAAATGAGTAAAAAAAAAAAGTTGTGTGGCAGTGGAGTCTGGCCTACCTCTTCCACTTTTTAAGATAATATAGTACTATATAATATAGTAGCTAAAGTAAGCATGTGTTTGCTGCCATCAAAGTGTTATCTATTCTCTTCAAGTCCTTTCTATACTTTTGTTTGTGTTTCAGGACAGCTCCAACATACTAGGACAGGAGGAGCGAGGAAGGACACGCTCTCAGACCAGGAAGATCTCAGAGAGTGGGGAGGAAGAAAAGAAGCCTGCTGTGAAGAGGGCCACTACTATAGAGCAGACTGTCAAGGTAAATTTAATTGTTGTTGTAATTGTTTAATACACTCTCATTTCATGTTTATTATGGAATATGTCACTATCATTTATGTAAATTGGTGTAACCGTAACCTGTTCCATTTTTTATTAGTTTTATTTCCAAGACCATAAGAAATTTGATACATTCATCATGCTCACATAACTCTAAACTACATTGCCCATCACTCTGATTTTTATCTTGTGTGTGCAACATGTTCAGACACCAGAAATTCTTAACCCTTTCGACGCCTACTTTCTTCAACACTTCGGGCGTCTTTTAGAATTCGAATTTGATTTTTTGAATTTATACCGCAAAGCAACCGCAAAAATCCACAAACATACAGCCAGGCGTATAAAGTAGGTAGCTATAACCTTATAACGAGCAAAATAAGCTTCTAAAAGCCTGAAAATGAACCAGAACCATTCCATCTTACAGCAGGCTTTGAGGAGACTCCGAGGAACGAGCCTAATTGATTGCTCTCTATGTCCGGTAGGAAAAACTTTATCCATATTCTTCCAAAATGCTGAGGAACTCTCTATAGGCTTCATACTTTCTATTCTGAGTGTTTGAAGTCTGTGGGCAACAAAAAAATTGGGCGCTCGGCGTCCTGAAAATTCTCGGTAAAAAAAAATTCTTGATTTCCATTTTCACTGTACGGGTTCAATATTTTTTAAAAAGGAAGTACAATGCCTATTTTACGTATAAAAAAGAAATAAAGATTTAATCTAAAATAGATTTATTTATTTTAATTCGGAGAACTCAGACCTGTTCTTGCCCGCATATATGCAGTTATGGCGTCGAAAGGGTTTAACCCAAGACAATTTTTAGACATGCTTGAATCTGGTAAAGTATCAAGGCTGGTGGTGACCACTGAAGTTATTTAGTTATTAATGGAATTTAATTAGCTGGGCTAGTGTACTTGCTATCATTGCACTGTTGTGCATCACTATTATACATGTGGCATTCACACAGACTAGAGCTTGGACGTGCACTATGTAGACCTCATTTAATAAGTTATTAGACCTCAGCGTGCATGCACAAGAGAGTTATCGTAGCTGTACTGTTTATCTCACTCTGATTTTTTGACAATTAATCGTTGATTTAGGTATGAACTAGAGAGTTATCGTAGCTGTAAAAGCTGTCAAAAGAGAAGCTGAATATGCACGTGACACTCGCCGATAGTTCCAAAGTGAAACTCCAACTCAAGCACTCAATTAGTTTCTAAGCATAAAAAAAATACCGCATACCACAAGAAATTATTTGTTAAAGTGGCGTGCAATAGGGGGCATTACTTACAAAAAGCAAGTGCCTGCGCAGAAAAAATGACCCTGTATTTTCTCAAAGCCCAAAGTTAAAAAAAAAAAAAGTAGCACAATAAAGTCTTTATTCATTATTCTGAGTAAGTTCATACCTAAATCAACTGTTAATTGTCAACAAACTAAAAAAAATCAGAGTGAGACAAACAGTACATTTACTGTTTTTTTATTGTGCGGCTATATTGATTTAGTGATTCTCGGCTGAAATAATTATAATGATAGCCAAATTTTCTCATTTTTAACAGCTTATATATGTTTAATTAAAACTAACCTGACATTACTACTTTTGCCAAATTGACCCCTGAGGAAGACTTCAGCAAGAAGTTAAATGGTTGGGTTCAGTTTTAATTAAAAAAATTGCTATCTATATGTGACAGTCTATGGGAAAAGGGGGCACTTCACGCAAAAATTGAAATTGAGATATAGGCTCCAGAAGTAAGTCGTAGGAAAAATTCTTTCTTTCTCCTATTTTTGTTTTTCGCAGAATTAGTCTTAGTGACCCTTACTCTAAGTCTACGCCAAATTTCAAATGCCGAAACAACTTAAAAGACCCCAAGCGTGCCGTGGAAAGACAAGCTACTTTTTATTCTCTTTCGTTCTCAAAGTACAATAAATGGGGAATGGGCGGAGTTTCAAACAAGCAGCTAAAAAAAAAAAACGGCATAGCTTTGAGAATAGTGCATGCAATCTACAGCTTACCTCTGGTTGAAAGTTTACCACTACATGGAGTAGAGTAGCCAAGGATTCCGACAAGACAGGCTGTGAGACGCTCTGAAAGCTAAAATGAACTCTACGCAAACTTAGTTAGTCGCCGTTAAAAAGCGGCTGTACGATTTAATTGCGTATGCGGAGTACGCCGTTAAGTATACGGAAACATTAATTATACCGGAAGTGGAAATTCAATTTATGTTTTGTCGATTTCTAGTTCAATTGCTTTGATACAGCCCAGTTCAACTGCCAGTTTCTCTGCACGTCGAAGGTTTTACCCTCCAGTATTTAGTTGAGATAAATTGTAGTTTTTTATTAGCATAAAAAACTCAATTTTTTTGGTTTGAGTGAAGTGCCCCCTTTTCCCATAAACGGTCACATATTGATTAGTCTGAGCTATAGCTATTATAGTGCTTTATTGAAGATTGTTGCCACTTGATGGTAGTCTGGCCCAGCCAGACCCTTTACCTAATCGCTACACGGAGAAAGGGTCTGGGGACAATCATGCACCTTGGCTGTTCTAGAGGAATGTGGTAGTGGTTGTCTAATTACTGTTACGGTTTGTTGGACGAGCTGACCTGAGTACAACCACAGAGTATTTGCGCAAGCGCAGCAACCACTAATACCACTTTGATAGTTCGGAACGTGGGCACCGTTATGTACACTTGTGGTAAGATGCCCACTCATTTCACAGAGGGCTGTCTAGGAAACGACCAAAAAAATGTTAACTAACCACAGCCCAAAATCTTGGTTGTAGAACAGCCAAGGTGCATGATTGTCCCCAGACCCTTACTCCACGTAGCGGTTAGGTAAAGGGTCTGGCTGCGCCAGACTAACTTGATGGTCAACAAATTCTGATGATACTTTACCATAATCATTTAGAGTACAGGACATTTGATGACCCTTTACCTTTTACATGTGTGCTCATAAATTGATCTAGTTTTTGTAATGTGGTTTACTAAAAAAAAAAAAAGTAAAAGTTGGTGGAGGGGTTAATTCTTAATACAATTAGCCTAGCATAGCTATTTTTTAATGGCTAATTGTATTGAAGAAATGAAGTTGGGTAATGCTGTTAAAATCTGAATGCACAAATCATTTTACCACATTATTCAACGCAAGCATTGCAGGTATCACTCAAATTCTCATTGAGAATTGAGATTTTAGGTGTGTGTGTGTTTGTGTGTTGTACATGAACTGGTGTCCTGCCTGCTCGTTTTGGAGTGGTGGGTTGTGCTGGTAACTACTGTACTTGAAACGGCTGTAGTCAACTCAGTTTCACAGAAGGAGAGTAGCCAACCCTGAGTAGAGATATTCTCTAACAACAACTCTTATGTGTGTGTGTATATATATACACACACACAATAATATGAAGTACAGATTGGTATTAGAAATTGCTTGTACCAACCATTAGATAAAATACATGTTATAATTTAGGCTAGATCCCTGAAGACAAAGTTTGGATTATACAAGTGAGACGAACGAGTGTGACAATAGTCACAATTCATTACTTGCGGGGAAAAAAAGATAGAAGAATAAACAGCAATTTAATAAAAATGTAATGTAATAATAGAAAATTTTCTCAGATTTAACAAACAAGCCTATGTTGAATTAGAAATTAACTTGACCAGGGTTTCATACAGGATTTTTTTCTGGGGGGGAGGTGGGAAAAGTTTAGGAAGGAGGGGGGGCACGCGGCGTTTGTTTGACCACACCCGTTTGATTTATAATCATCTCGGGTCTAGAGTTATTGACACCAATCTTGGAAGACTAATGCGTATTGCAATTGAAGGACATCAATTAACTGAAGTGAACCTTCATCAAATATTAGATATATACAAACAACAAAACTAAATCACAGAATACCATTATAAATCATAACCACAGAATACCAAAGTAGTAAATATTATTAATTTATTTCATGAAATTCTGGAGGGGGATCCCAGGGCGCCCCTACCTCCTCTGTATGAAACCCTGTCGACATTTCTAATTTCTTATTGTTGCCTGGAAAATATCAGAAAACGGGACAAAGCGAGAAGCCTTTCAGTTGATTAATTGGGCACTCTGAAAACGTATAGTTCCATTATTGAGCAGGCTATTCTGGAGCCATCAACAGTATCTTTGTTTGCTCTGTTTTCAACTTCTGAAAACGCCTACTGATCAGGTGAGGCAGATAGAGAGTCCAGACAGCTGGTACTTCCGGAGAGTGGAAAATGAATGGCAGAATGTTCGAGACATTTAGGGTGCACTTATTGGATTTGTAGGTAGATATGTTTTGCACTTATTTGAATAACCCTAACAGAGAGTTATATCAGCTGGAAACCAGACACCTTTACTATGGCTGTCAGTCCAGGCTGCACACAACGTTATTCCCCTCTGAAGGCACCAGGACCACAGTTACTTTATGAAGTGAGACAAAGTCTGGGATGTTACACCTCCCATATGATCAATACGATATGGCCAACTGATAGTTTATTTTTAGCTTGATATGAGCTTCCCTCACATTGTGAGCTTAGTCCTTCATGGCAAATGTCCAACTGAGAAGCTTGAGAAGATTGATATGTAGCATTATTTATACCTCCCATTGACAGGCCTTCTCAATGGGCTTCTCATCCCTATAGAATGATCTATCTCCATTTGGGAAGGCTGTTTTGGATTCCCTCCAGCTTGTTGGTAAGCAATGTGAAGTTTGGAATTTGTTAAGTTCACCAAAAACCCTAAAAAGTGAAGCCTCTGCTGGGTTTTTGGTACAGGCTTACCCCAGTTCCTGTCATATTGTACTAAACTAGTGGTGTGCTTCAGTACAAATGGCGAGCGAGCAAGCTAGCCGAGCTTTAAAGTGATAACTAACTATGAGCTATGACTTTTGGCATAATGTATATAGTTGTTAATTGAAATGTTCTTACTTGATCTACCCATTCAATGACGACGAAGAGAAAAATGTCCGCTATGCTTTTACAAAAGTTCAGGCTTTTAGGTCTGCTCCAAAGACTACATGTAGTTTGCTTTTCAAGGCCAGCAACTCGCATGGTCTATGGGTTCATTACTTTGTTGCTTTATCAAGACGCTTTACCAACTACATAATTAGTAGCGCAGGCGAAAAGGGGTCGCACATACCATATAAATAAACAAAATCTCAATTGTGTAACCCTTGAGTCTCGTTCTCCCTTAATACAATTCAATTGGAAAAAAAAAAGGTGCTCATATCACATCAAGATGTATACTTGTGTATATTTTAATGACATCTGATACCTGCAAGGAATTAGATGTATCATTTATATTTGCTACAGATTAAAAGCAGCATCAAACTCTGCCACAAGACGGGTTTGTTCACAGTTTCCGTTACACTTAACCCTTTTGTACGCCACTCGGTTAGCTAGCGCCAACTAGCTGGCCGTAAGACAGTGCCACTAGCCACCAGCGCACTTAGCATTACGCAGTTGACTGTAGTATAACGAATCGGAGGTAACCAACTCTTAACTCTGGCCAAAATTGTAATTGTAGAAAACAATAAAGTAGTTGTACAAGAGAGGTAAGTAACACACATGGCAAAATCACGTGAGTGATGATATATGACGTAAACAAATAAATTGAAGTTGTTATTGCCTTGGATGAAGTCCAGGGTGCCTTGCTCCATTAGCTTGCTGCAGGTTCTTTGACGCTGTAATGACAGGCCTGCGTTCTCCGGGTTTTAGAAAAATCTATTCAAGATTATTGCATTATTATATATAAATATAATATATTTATTCCACCCTAGATATCTTCACAATGATATTTTTAGGTACATGACCCGTGAAAGAACTCACGATATTTCATGCTGTTATTTCACGCTATACTGCTATACTATATAATTGTGAGTAAAAGATCAAGGAAGCTCTACACATACAGATGACACCTGACAATCAACAGTTTCTCCAATTCTTCTCTCACTTTCCCTCTCTCTGAGTGCCATGGGTACAGAATATGGTTGTTGCTGGACTGGAGCATGATCTCCAGTATCCACACTCAGTTTCACCACTTTGGTGTCACCTGGTTCAGTATCTTTGACTTTAGTAAGATGTGATCTTACATTATTATGCTAGTATAGACCAAGCAACACTTGATTGTGTACTTTCCAGAACGAAACAATAGAACGAATCCGTCCAATAGAAATATGTTCAGGAAATCTTCTATTTTCTAATTTCTAATTTCTACTAATACAAAAGCTCGCATTCTTACCTTATGATATTTTAAAAAGTATTTGAAATACAGATACAAATACTTCACTTTTTAAATCTTAATACAAATACTCCAAAAACGTATTTAAATACGGCTTAAATACAAATACTCATGTATTTGACCCCAACCCTGCTACCAACTTCAACCACTCAGAATAGAAAATATGAAGTCTATAGAGAGCCCCACAGCATTTCGGAAGAATATGGATTAAGTTTTTCCTACCGGACATTGCGAGCAATTGACTGGCCTAGTTCCTTGAAACCTGCTGTAAAATATGCTGATTGGTTCTTTTTCAGGCTGCTAGAAGCTTTGCTTGCTTGTTATAAGGTAGCTAGCTACTTACTTTGGATGCTTGACTGGTTTGTTTATGGTTTTTGCGTTAGAAATTAAAAAAAATTGAATTCTTAAAATGCCCCGTGGTAAAGAAAGTCAGCACTTGTATTGGGTGTAACTCGCATCATATGGTCTGCTAATAATTGCCACACTAACACATCTCACAGAATGGATTTTGCTTGATTCCCACTTCTTCCATTTTATCCTGGCTGCACTTGCCCACTTGAATGGATTTTGCTTTGATTCTCATTCTTCCATTTTATCCTGGCTGCTGTCTCACCACAAAGCAGCTGTGCAAGATATCCTTGTGGTGCCTTAGGTATCACCCCCCCCTAGTTGCACCCACTCATAAAGGCAATGGGTATAGTTTGTATATATCTTGTGTAGACCAGGGGGACCCTGTATCTCAAATAATAATAAAGGGGAAGAAAGTTTTGACTCTATGGAGAGCTGAATTCTTGCACTCTCACTGGATGAAATTATAAGTTTTTATAGCCATCAAAGCTTGCTACATGTAGTTGCACACTGGTAATTGTGTACTACAAGTTTAGGCTACTTATGTACTTATGTGCATGTGTGCACGCGCAGACAATGGCAGCTTAGTTTTATCCTACCAGTAAACTCAAAGTCTGACTTTATTAGAGTGTCATTCAGTGGTTAGAAGAAATAAAATTGCTATATCTTGGTGTTCTACTACACACAGCATTAAAGTTAGTGTGCATGTTTTTTTGTTTCCTTCTTTTTTTTAATGACAGGAAAGTGGCTAATATGAGACTGCAATCATTGCCCAGTTCAAGTTTACACTTCATTTAAGAGTTACTTATTAAGGGTGGCCGCACACCTCCTACACAATTTTTTTTTGATGGTTGCTGTGACAGATTACTACTATTGTATACTTACAGGGGCTTCTCCACTACAACACAAGGCAAGTACCTGCTGAAGGCGCCGCTCACTAATTTTAGAGCGAATCTGGAAGAAATATCGGGGCATGGTTATAAAACTTTGTAGCACTTTTTTGGAGCAGTGTGGTAAGTTGTAGCTCCGCAATTTGGTGCACTACTAGCCAAGCCAATACTCAACTGCAAGACAACGAGTTCTTTTCCATGTCAATATTACTTTATGATTTATTCGCAATTTTTTTCTATTTATAAGGTATTGAAAAATTCTCGTTGTGGTGCAGTTAATTTTTTTAGGTTTACCCGTGTGTAAAAAATTTACCGTTCTCATTATTAGATTCCAAGAAAAACTGATACAAAATTTGTAACTTTAATTCCACTCGCAATGCTTAAGAAATAGCCCCGCCCCCATGTCTCGTACTCCTTGTATGTGAGCAATTTTTTTTTCAATTGGTTTGTATTGGTTCTAAAAAGAGCCCGCCTATATCAAGAGTAAACAAACATCACTATAACAATAACAAGAGAGTCAGAAGAGAGGAACAGTTTCTTGGAGATAGTCCGAGGTGGAGGTATTAGGTCTGCGCAGCTTGGGAAGTCTTCGCTCCTCAGAAATCGAGCCTGCTGGATCCATCTGCTTGAGTTCAGGTGCGCAGAGCCTAGAGAACGGCTACAGGAGGAGAGGCAGCCTGGTGCACCTTGCCACATGAGTTCAGACGACATATGGAGAGTTGCTGTAAACGGCTATGAGACAACAAGAAGCTAAACTAAAATACCACAAATTCGCAAAGTATACTTCTGCTACTACCGCACGACTGTTTCTGCTCGCGTATTAATAAATGGTGGGGTATTGTCGGGGAATAAATTAATGTCTGGATCTACAGGCGGTGCGCGTTGCTATGTGCGGCCACCCTTAAAAAACCTTAAAATCTAACACTAGCAGACAGTTGTTGGCACGTAGCCTGAATATTATTTCCAGAGCTCAAATGAATTTAGGCCATACATATTATACTTTTGTTTCTGGTTGTAAAACTGTTGTCACATGAGAGTCAACATGTGAATCAGTTATGTTCTGGTATCTGTTTACCTACTTCTGGGGATTGTGAAATTCTTGTCACACACTGTGCCAAGCTAAGCATTTGTAATAGAAAGCAATTCGTGACAAACTGACTCTGTTGGCTTTGTTTGAGCTTTGTGGAAGTTTGTCTGTTCCCAGTGTGTGTGTGTGTGTGTGTGTGTGATGCTTACTGAAGCCCAGAGCAACTTTTTTTGTACTTATACAGTAGAAGACAAAAAAAAGTTTCGAATTCCGTTCCGTAGAACGGCCGTCGCACAATTAAAAAATGGGGGGAAAACGGTACACCGCTTGTTATAAAACGGCCGTTCCGTTCGACCACGTTACCGTTTTAATCCTTCTCGTTCACCATATGTCTCGCTCAAAGAAATATAAAAAATCGTTTATCCAATAAAATGTTCCGATTTTTTGTTTATAGGCTCCAGTGGCGGAGCTTTTCGGTTGAAGCCGTCCTATTCGAAGTTATCTCGCAAAAAATTGTTAGTTCGACCAACCGCACAGTATCGACGTTTTCTCGAAGTTAGGGCCTTCTCGGGCTTAGATTTTTTACTACTGGAGGTCCATCAGTAGCTAACAGAAGATCTACGAAGTGCTAGAAGAGTTTCTAGCTAGAAAATATCTGTGAATCGACGGAAATGCTTTACCGTTTTAGTAAACGGTGTCGGCCGTTTAGTCAAAACGGTACGGAACGCAACGATAAAAACTACAGTAAAAAAACTACCGTTTTACGGCCGTACTACGGAACGGAATTCAAAACTTTTTTTTGTCTCCTACTGTACATAAATGATAAATAAAAATACACCGAAAAACAAACAACCTTTGTGACCTGGCCAGGATCAGAAAGATTAGGTACTTGATGCAGAGATTTTACTTTTTTGTTGGGGCCATGAGAGCCATCTGTAGAATTTACTTTTGCCAACTTTGCTCAGAAATTCCACATACCAGTTCTGGGTTTTTACAGCTATATACCTTTCTATACAAAACAACAACAACAACAACAGAATCATCAGACCAGGTAGAAGCAGCTGCTATAATATCTCCTGGGGGTGTGAGGAGCCCCTGAACTAACACTCAGAAATGGTACAACCAACTTTGCCATGCACTGGCAGATGATATAACAAGATCATTCAATCTTAGGCTTTATTTTCACTCCCTGTGACTGGTGAAAATAAATTAGCCTGCTCATGAAATATCTCTACTTTATCACACTCTGACTTATTTAATAAGTATTATTGTATATATTATTGCCGAGCAAGCGAAGCGAGCGAGACACTATCAGAGGTAAACTTACAAAACCGGAGTTCTACTTTTAATTAGTGGAGTATATAGTATGTATACATACATATCAGGGTTTTATACAGAGGGACATGAGGTCCCTTTTAAGAAGTTTATACAGTACGTTAGTTGAAGTTGAATTCTATAAGTAGTAAGATTATGGAATCATGCATGCAACCAACCCAACCACTAATCAGTGTGTGAAGTACACTTTCATGTAGGCATGTGAATCAAAGCAATGTGTTTGTAAAATCAGTGTGGCTAAGTACACACTGGCCAAACCCCCCCCCCCCTCCCCCATCCCTTGTGAAAAATCCTGTAGAAACCCTAATATACAAGAACATTCAATTGTTTCCATACTAAACACTTCAACCACCCATGCGTGTGTAGCTGGACAACTGAATTTTTAGAATTATGCAGTGGTGCATATGGACAGACAACTTGTTGAAATGCTCAAGGAAAATAAATATATAATGTACAATAAACAATATTACACTCATCATGCATTACTGTACATTGACTCATGCAAGTATTGTATATTATAAATTAAAATACGTGTGTGCTTGTGATAATTTGTGGGTTTGCACCTACATGTGACTGAGTGATGAAATGCACCTAGGGTGTTACAATCACTAATTGGACTTCTTGTGGGCCAAACTTGATTGTCTTCAGGTGAATTATTTTGGTTTCAAGGATACTACACATTTCACATATTGATCTTTTCTGAGAGAAAAATGCATACTGTTTGAAATGTAAATTTTTGTTCCCCCCCCCCCCCCCCCCCCCCGTCATAAAAAATTCACTTCAATGATTGTGTAGGAGTCATAAAAGGCTCTATAACTAAATGTTTGTGTGTTACATGATCACATCCTAGTATTTGTGACAGCAAGTATTGTTCCCAATCCAATGATTTTAATTTTTGTTGTGTCTTGAGTATGGGCCAATGTAGACATCACTTTATGTGGTGTTTTTCTCATTTTCTTTTGGCCATTCCCAAGTTTTTGGTCAGAGATTATTAAGGCTACTATTCTCTTAATGTACTTAACTGCAAGATCTGTAGGTGATACAAACCCCTCGTTCCTCTCCTCCCAATGAAAAGAAAATTGAAAATGAAAATAAGTGATTACTACTTTAACAATAACTGATAAATAGTAGGAAAATCATGTATTTTATTAAATATAATATAATTTTGTGTGTAGGCCAGTGAAGACTATTTGGCTAATGAGTCAAAGAGGGCCAAATTGGATAGCAATAAGGATGCCATCCAAGAAGTTGATGAAACAGCAGAAACCACAGCTGAAGCTTGAACTTCTGTCAGATCTAAAACCTCAGTATTTGATCTGAAAAAATTAACTGCTTTTTTAGTTCCCCATACATGCATACCATCCTTCACTTTGTCTCTTCATTACCAATACTTGCTTGCTATTCAGAAAAATTACATTCAATGTTGTCTTCACGTGATCAGCACGCGTTATGCGTTTAGAAGCCACGCCTTGCCCAGAAAAATATATCGGGCAAGCCGCTTCATCTTCGGTGTTATTTTTATATTAGGTGAAATAAGGGCTGGGCAGATTTAGGTGCCACACAGTGTTGGTGAGGTTGATTCAGTTTTTGCCTTAGCGTTCTTATAGACGTCAAAGTGTACTGTACGCAGTCTCAGGGTGACTCAACTCCTCGGTGCCATCGCGCAGACTTGCCGCTTCTAATCTCGGTGTTCCCCGCAAGCACCCGCAGTCAAGATGTCGGATATTGACAAGTTGAGAGCTGAAGCCGAAAACCTTAGGAAAAAGATTAGGGTGAGTTTATTGTAGTTGTTTGGAGTGGTCTTAGTGCTGGCCAATGATAATGTAGTCAGACTAGTGCATGAAGTTCTCCACCCCTTTAGAAGTTAATACTGCTACTGGGGTATAGCCACTAAGGTGACACAAAATAGTAAAGAAAGCTTGAGTTAATTTACTGAAGGATATATAAGTACTAAGTTATCCATTAACAGTTAAAGGGTGAATGACTTTCAAGGTTTTGTGAGAAGCTGATATGTGTCTTGTGCATGGGTGTTCACTGTAGTAGTCAAATACACAGATGTTGCATGATGCTTGGATTATTTGAGATGTCATCCTGTGACAGATAATAAACAGAATGAGTTAGTCCGATAGGAGGGCTCATTTAAAGAATATTGTTGGTGTGGAATAGTGACCTCCAAAGTAAATTAGGTCACTGTAGTGTATGTGGCAGCATGAAGGACTTATATAGAAAATTGTGATACAACTTTGTATCATGAATACATACAGCAGAATGGCATGATATTCAGCGGTTGGTTCTCTTTGATTGTGATTATTTTAAGCCACTAATCTTGCTCATGAAAGTATAAAACGTTTTTACTGCTGTTCTATTTTTAGAACTTGTTGAGAATAGTAACAGTCAGTCTTTCCCAGGTCAAGTGCTGGAAGGTGGATGTAGTGCTTATCTTTTTGAGTTTGTTTAGGAGGGCATTAGTGTTGCAGAATAAATGTGAAGTAGCAATATTGCTTATTAATAGAAAGCCAGACCCAATTATTATATGGGCAGTTGATATGGCTGTTCTTATGTACTTGTATATGATAGTGTTGGTAGTTAGAAAGAAGAACATAAGAAATGAGCAAGAGTTTGGAAGTGGTAGGTTGGTTTATGGTAGTTGTAAGTAGTGAACGAGTGCTGTACAAGTGGTATTGAATTACTGTAGTATAAGTAGCAATCCAGTATTTGGGAAAGATGGTTGTGAGAGAAATTGGTTACTGTGATTACTTGTATTGTAGGATGCCCGTATGGCAGTTGCAGATGTGTCACTGTCTGAAGTGACTGCTGATGTGCCTCAAATCACGAGAATTAGTCTTAGAACCAGAAAGACTCTCAGAGGTCACCTGGCTAAGATCTACGCCATGCACTGGGCTTCAGATTCCAGGTGAGCTTTGCATGCTTGCACCAGCATGTGTATGCGTTGGATAGGTATGTCAGGAATCCCCTCCTGACATTTTTTTCGGGCTTCAATAGTTAGCACAAGCTATTGAATTCTGAATGGGATGTTAGTTGGAGAAAAGGGCTTGTTTTATGTTGTTGGCCCCAAAAAGGTAAGTATAGTACATGTTATTTATCGTGTGCCGACTTATATTTGTTTGGTTAGTGTTTGTTGTTGTAAATGAATGCAATGTCAGCAGAGAACACTAAGTGATCCACTCTATGGGATGGTGTCTGGTACTGTGTGGATGTAACTAGATACTTGACTAGAGATATTACTAGTGTGTATCATTTGAGGGGGGGGAGAGAGAGAGAAGATATTGGCACTTACTAAATGGTGATATTTAGGGTTTGTGTTGCAGTGTGTGGTTGTGTTGTACATTTGAAGGATAATATTATGTTTGTTGGGAGATAGTTGCTATTAGTTCAAGTAAGCTGAAAGGAGTACTATGTTGTGGCTCTACCCGTTGTGTCTAAAAGTACTCAGCAGTATATATATATATATATAATTTACATGTGCACTTGAGGACATTGTTATATGGAGTGATGTACATAGCAAATTGGGTCTTGGCAAAAGCTTTGTAAAATTTTATAGACTCATTTAGAGAATGTACATTTAATCAGGAATTACAACATGTAACGTTCATACTGGGTGGCACCGTCACAATGACTGTTACTTAGGTGTAGTGCACGGTGTCTTACAAAAGGTTAGGCAGTACATCATTGTGGAGAGCTGGCTGGGGGAGATATTACTTCCTCTAATTGTAATGTGCTCAGGAATAAGCTTGGTGTCTAGCTTACAGTGTATACATCAACATCATTATTGGCTATAGGAAAGGCGTGTACATTCCACTATAAGTTGCATTCATACTGGATAGTGGTTCACTGTTAGAAGTTAATGGTGCAGGCAATAGTTAGGACTTTGACAGCAATGAGAAGCTGATTAGGGTACTGAAAGAAGCCTATTTTGGGTTCAAGTTACAGTTATTTCAAGCTGTGTGCTCCATGTATGTCATAGTGTGAAAACCAATTCTTTGGCTTGCTCACATTTTTTTTAATGTTATTGGATAGTGATTTTTTAAATTTAATGTCAACTAGAGTAAATGTAATGTAGAAACTTGGTTTTGATTATTTTCCTTACTTTTTCCTGTTTTTAGAAACCTTGTGAGTGCCTCACAAGATGGCAAGCTGATTGTCTGGGATGGATACACCACCAACAAGGTGAGACACCATGGTCTTGCATGTGCTTACTGTTCCTAGAATACATGAGTAGTTCCTGGTGGGTTGTCATATGTGTACATCATCAAGGACTGGTGAGACAAACATAATGCAGACATTCTGAGGTGAAGTAAGCGTGTCTGTTTCGCTCTTGAAGCGTAACTGTCCCTCTGTAAGATTGTGCATTGTTAATGGAAGTCATGACGATGTTGTTCAGTGCACTTTAGGACTGTCTCAGCAGGCTATGATTTCAACTATTGGATGGTCAGTATGAATTTCATTGAAGGAATGGCTTTAGTACAGCTAGAGAATATATGTAAGGTGGGAAGTATGGCAGGTGTTGTGAATGCAATTATCGATATCTCAGTAGGATAGCACTTGTGCGTGGGTTATCACAGCCTAGTCATCATGTGGCCTAGTCTTAATGTGAGTGAAGTACCAACAATTTACACAATGAGCATCCATACAAGTACAACAATTTCTGTACCTCCCACCCCACCTCCCTCCCTCCCTGGCATAAGATTCAATGTTTTCTCTAGGAATGTGTGTGTGTGTGTGTGTGTGGGTAGGTGGGTGGGTGGTGAATGCTTCAATGTGAATGGAGTAAGGAACACACTGCATCACTGTGGTAGCTACAGTGGCAGCAAAAAGCTCTGATTATGTTGCTCATGCCACTTATTTTTCCTTTTATAGTAAAATAAAAATTCTCTGTTGGTGGAAGTTGATTATGGATGTGACTTCCTTCTGTGTTAAATCAGAACTTCATATTAGTCTCCTATCTTTTTTTGTTTTGTTCATATCTTAATATGATTTCAGTTACTTTTTTCAAGATGTGTTACAGTTTCAATCTGGTTGTTTTCCCCTCCTCCAGATTCATGCTATTCCCCTACGGTCCAGCTGGGTGATGACTTGTGCATATGCTCCTTCAAATAGCTTTGTTGCATGTGGTGGTCTGGACAATATCTGCTCCATCTACTCTCTCAAAACACGTGAGGGGAATGTGAGAGTGAGCAAAGAGCTGCAGGGACATTCTGGATACTTGTCCTTCTGTCGGTTCCTTGATGATTCACGTATTCTGACTTCTTCTGGAGACATGACCTGGTAATGTGTTACTGTTATTTAGTAGTATGATATTGCTTCTGGCTGTATTTGGTGTTTGGTTTCACTTTCACAGTATGCAGTGATGTTGTTTTTTGTTGTTTTTTATTTGGTGTTATTTTTATTATCTACTTCACTGCATCATTTTGTTTGGAATTAGCTTGTTTTTTTGTAGGTGTGTGAAGACATCACTAAGTTTTGCTTTAGTATGTTTTAGTGCCAAACAGGTCTTGTGTCACTGTGTTGATTTATATACAGTTGAGTAGAGATGCGAAAAAATGATATTACATGTGTGTTTGTATGGTTGCATCAGTCTGTGGGGCAATGGTTGATGTTATATTGTGTGTATGTGTTGTTTGCAGTGGTCTATGGGACATTGAGACTGGTCAGCAGACTCAATCCTTCACTGGACACACTGGTGATGTCATGAGCATCTCTCTGGGCCCAGACCTCAACTCCTTCGTGTCTGGAGCTTGTGATTCCACAGCGAAGGTCAGTTAATATGTTTATTATTATGGGAGATTCTGAGGATTTTTGAAGGAATGCTTTGTGTATATAACCAGGTGTGGGCTATGTGGGATTGTTTTTACTGTTCGTTACCATGTGTGTGTGCTTGGTGTGTTTGTGCTTATTGTCATATGCAGCTCTGGGATATTCGCTCAGCTACCTGCCGACAGTCCTTCACTGGGCATGAGAGTGATATCAATGCTGTCTCTGTAAGTCTAGACTGTGTTAAGGGGGGGGGGGTAACAATATTGCTAGTCGTGTGTAGTTGCTTATTATCATTATCATTTCATATAGTTTCCTCCTTTTGTGTGGAATATAGTTCTTCCCCAATGGACACGCTTTTGCCACAGGGTCTGATGATGCTACTTGCAGGCTTTTTGACATCAGGGCTGATCAGGTATGCATACATTAACCGTAGTAGTAGAGGTAATGGGTTCTGAGGAGGAGTTGCTAATGGTTTGTGAGTGATAAGAATATTTTCCTCTGGGATTCTTGAGGTGTTAAATACGAAATTTGTCAGGTTAATGGGTGCAAACTTGTTTAGTTTTAAGTGTACTATCTGTTGATAACTGATTCTTCCTTTCCTTGGTGTATGCATACAGTGTGTTGTGTGTTTTCTGACTTAAATCCAAACTATACTCTTAAATCTTGTAGCTGTCAATGCTGCACTTTTGGTTTGCAGCTCATGTGTACCTAAGCTGATCTTAGCTGTACTTCTTTTTGTCAGTAAAGAGTGGGTGTTTCATATAGCATTATATCAGGCTATGTTACAGGATACAAAGGTAAGATTAAACAAAAAGAAAACAACAAAAACACAGCTCTATATTCCTAATAGTGCACACCACCAAGCCTTTGCTGTGCTTGATGTTAGCCTCTTTACATGATTAAGCTTAGCTTGGGGTCCCCACTTCTTACCAATACTGACCTCTATTGGTTCTATTCACAGTAGTTTGTTTGTTTGTTTGTTTGTTTGTTTGTTTGTTTTTACAAAACATGCATATTTTTGGAGGCTTAGCTATTACATAATTATTGCAATTGTTAGGTGTGTTTTACTTGGCACCTTTTCTGTCAAGAACTTGGTGGCTGAATTGACTCTGTGTCACACATTTATTTGCTGTATCCCAGACCTATGTATAGTACTTTGGCTGACTATTTTTAAGCCTCACAGATACTGATGTTACAGTAGTGTATAACCACTGTGGCCATGACCTGATATCCTTTACATATATAAATTATGAGATGTTTATAAATAATATCGCTCTAGGCAACGATGAGAAAACTTTTCCTTCAGTGTTGTTCTTTACATTAAGGTATACTCTTTAAGGTTGAGATAATGTAAGTGATTTTGACTTGTAAGGCTTTTTGGACAAAATTGGGTACCTTTAAGTTCTCCTTATATAATAACAAATGTTGGGGCTTGAGATAGCTAATGAGTCTTTTATGTATTTCTCTTCACTCTTTCTTTTTGTTGTTTTTGTTATTTTAGGAGCTGATGATGTACTCCCATGACATGATTGTGTGTGGTATTACATCAGTTGCCTTCTCCAAGAGTGGCCGTCTATTGCTGGCTGGCTATGATGATTTTAACTGCAATGTGTGGGACACACTCAAGGGTGAGCGTGTGGGAGTGCTCACTGGACACGACAATAGGGTCAGCTGCTTGGGAGTCACTGATGATGGTGTTGCCATAGCCACAGGATCTTGGGATTCACTCCTGAAAATCTGGAATTAAACAATTAAAGACCATCAAACTTTTTTTTTCTTCAAACAGCTGATGTATTTACCCTTTGCTTGGGATACTTTGTCAAGTATTATATTATAAATTTATGATTGCTCCCCCAGCCCTTGCTAAATATTGTATGATAGTTCTTATTCCCCTTTGTTGTTGTTGTTGTTGATTTTTGTACTTTAATTTTGTGTGATTTTTTTTTCCCTAATTTTATTCTTTTTAGTTTACTATGCACATGTATGTCACTGTCATTTGACCTGTAAACACAGATAAATGAACATTAGAACTTTTCTGTTATTTCTCATTGACTATCAAAGGTTGTATGTCAATTTTAATAGTTTTATTTAAAAAGTAAATAATACAGTTCTAAAGTGCGCGCTAATTAGGATTATATAGATTGTGGCGGCCATGTCTCGTTTAAGCTCTTCTGGAGAAGTAAAGTTAGATGCGCTCCCTTACATAGACCAGGGTTACGATGAGCCTGGAATCAGGGAAGCTGTAAGTTACAAGTGTTGAATTAGAACAGCATTGCTGTTTAAGTAATGGGGGGTTGCAGGCAATGAAATTGGTGGAGGAAGAGACGAGAAGGTACAGGCAAACTAAAAATTACCTGGAGTACCTCCCCCAGCCCAAAACTAGTTTTGAGGTAATTTGTTGTAAAAATGTGATGCTTATGGGCACTACTGAAGATACTCCTTGTAGACTCCTATTCTGAGAGGTGAATTTGAGCGTCTCGCTGCTAGGCAACCCATGGAGACACTCAGCATGAAGCGGTAAGAGTTAATGGATTTGATGGGAAGAATGTGTTTGAAATTTGAGAGGGACTTCGTCACTCTATGATACCATAAGTGATGTGGAAGTGTGTCAAAGCGTTAGACAGATACGTAAATATGGTAGCTATGAATATTGATACAATATGTTGCAAGTCAAGGCAATTTGTATTTAGATATGAACTCCCACAGCCTAGTTCTGCTCAGAAGAATGATCTGTCTGCTTGGCAGGAGTGTGTGGCCAATTCTATGGCTCAGCTGGAGCATCAATCTTTGAGGTACTGCAAATCCCAAATACAAAGTTGTAGCATATCACTCTTAATCTAGCAAATAATAACAACAAGAAATTAGTCAACTAGCAAGACATGAACTTTCCATTCCTACCATGGATCAATCTACTTTATTTAGGAATCTGACAGAAAAGAAAGCTGTGCTCTTTTTTTTTTTTTTTTTGCATAAAATTAATAAGCACTTGCTCCCAGTCACACAGTAATGACGTTTTGCAACAGTTGTATTGTAGGCTGTAATGTAAGAGTGTAGTGGAGGTAACTGATGCTTGCGCAACTGCTCATGTAGCCTTTCTACTAGTTTCTGGCTTATGTGCAAAGTTGACTGGAAAGAATATATATATATTTATTGCAGCTTTGATATTTTTACTTGAATATTTCCGCATCACGCGAGCGTTCTGTATTCTCCCATATTGTACGGTTTATATTGTACGCTCCTTGTAGCGCGCGCGTAGCGAGTGAAATCAATGAAAATTGTATTGTAACCGGTTGAGAAAAATTTCAAAGAAGCAATAAATCACTTATCACACTCGTCGTACAATATGGGAATGATATTTTACTCTCACGCCACATTTTCACTCGCCTTTGGCTCGTGAAAATATTTTGCGTGCTCGTAAAATATTTTCCCATATTGTACTCTGACTCGTGCTATAAGTATTATATATATATATAGAGAGAGAGAGAGAGAGAGAAAGAGACTTTCTCAATATGGATAGTCTTTCTCAATATGGATAGTTTCATTTAGGGGGTACACTCTAGCCACTTTTAAATTAATCATTATTACTTTATTTAACATGCACATAGTACCCTTTCAGTTTTATTGGAATGGAAACTTTGTCGTTGCTATGAATTGTAGCTGTGGTAAAAGTAACATAGTTGCTGTGGTTACAGCCATGGATTAAAAATGTTATTCCCCAGTAAATTTCCCACTCATTGTATGCGGGATCGGGGTGGTTTTATCAGCGATAATTCGTAAATTTCGCAATGGTATAACATGGTTAAACCATATCAATTCTCGGATTATCACTGGATGACCGCCCTCTCACTTGCGCTTTGTCCTTGGGATCGGGACATTTACGTATCAGCAATTATTCTTTAAATGTATGGTTTAATTGGCGATCGAGCGAAGTGAGTGAGACTCCATACAGTGGTGTCAAATTGAGAATCGGGTATATTTATATATATATGTGCGTGGACGTACGTATGTCATTTGTACTTTGACCTGCATATATTTTTGTGTTAGCTCAGTGTTCGACCCCGTCCCAAACTTTACTAAACAGAATCCTCAGGATTATCGATTATTACCCGTATTATCCTAGAAATTGATTTTTTTACTGCTTTGAATTCTTTTGCGGGTGCAGTTAAAACTAAAAAACTTACCAGAGTTCCATTTCTATTCCAGTTTGTGGCGGTGGTAAGTTGATACGATATTTGTCATAATTATAAGCCCTAAGCAAAGTATTTACTTGAATTCATTGTCCACTAGACTAACCACGAAGGTAAATCTTGTGTAAGTATGTTCAGTTATGTGAAAGTATTGTGCATACTACTACTTAGCTAAAGAATATCACAGAAAAACTTTTAAATAACGCGACTTGTTTTTTTGTTGCTTTTTTTTTTCCCCTTCTTTTTTCTTTTTTCTCAATTCAAACAGTTGCGGGGAGTGGTTACTATGGCATTGAATCCCCTTTATCGTATATGCATAATTTAATAACTTGACTTTTTTTAGTAGCTTGAGTGTTAGAAGTTAAAATCAATCATTTAACAATAGTGTAGTTTTAGGCTCACTCGCCATTTGTGTTCAAGCACATCACTAGTTATTACTTGTATTGTATGTACTCATAGAATATTGAATCTGGAGCTATTGTCTAGTTACAGCAGCAATGAGTGGCGTCTTCATAACACGTGAGTGATAATAGCATTGGCATGCATGTGTATGTTTATTGTAAGACTGGGTGCAGCCACACTAGTGAGTCTTGCCGATGTGCATGCCTCATGAAGCCTTGTGTGGTGTCCTCACTGTGGGCGAGTGTTGATACAAATTGGCCAATATGCCTCATAACACATTCTTGTGAGGAATGCCATATGGTTTTAATTTGATATTTGTTAAGTTTTCCATTTTTGTGTATTTAGTCACTTAAGCATGTTTGTGTGCCATATGAAATCTTACCTGTATTTGAGGGTTTATTTTGGTCTTAGTCTCGGCTTCCTTTGATTAATGTTATTTTAGGTGGTCATAAATTTATAGAAGTTATTATGTATTTTTCCTTTGACATTAAGTATGCAGCTGACACATGGTTTCATATTCATATCAAGATTTGATCTGTAATTTTTTCTTTTCTTTTTATTTTGTTGTTTTTTTATTTTAAAGTTATTAAGTAAAGATATTGAGAGTAAAACCCCTTCACCATAGACATTTATCAGGCATTGGGCCTCAGTCTTTGGAGATAGAAGAATTTATTTTTCTGTCATCAAAGAAGTTGTGAGAACAATCTATTGTACAGTTTTTACTATATACACAACTATTGAATTAACTCTCGAGCTCTACTAGTATCTAAATGGCAACTGGAGAATTTACTAACAAAACTCTTCTTTCAGAGTAATTTATTAAAGAAGGAAGTAGAGCAGTAGTCAGTGATAAAATGGCGTGTACCTGTCGACACCATACTAAACAAAATATGCAGTAGGAATATGCAAAATTTGTTGTGGGTGCAACTAGAAGCTAGCCACTATAAAAATTCTTTAATTCAGCCAAGTTTTTTTTGCAAGTTTGTCTATATTTTTCTTTGATACCTCTCCCCCTCTCTCTTTCTCCACAAATTATATCTTTCCTTGGAAAGTAAGATGTTTCTGATTGATACCAAAGATGTGGTCTGCCTATTGAGCTCACTACTGGTGTCCTGTTGAAGTTGAGACTGCAGCCAACTGCACTAACATTATACAAGTAAAATATGGGAGGCTTGAAGTCATTACTTGTTGTACTTGTAACTAAGGAGCCAGAGCTCTGGTGGTAAGCCCGAGAGTCCTGGGTTTGAAGATTAGTTACAACGAGAGTCCTGGGTTTGAAGATTAGTTACAACGGAGCACTTTTTGTCTTTAGCTTTACCTCACATCCTTTGAATGTGATTATAATCCCAGTTTTTGGAGTTTGAGTTTTTAGATTTTTTGCTTCCAACCCACATCATTAATATGGAAAAGTCTGAGCTTAGTAATTACTAAAAAAAATTCCATTTTTTTTTTGTCTCCAAGACTCTAAAAAGTCCCAATGTACACATAATCAACATACAAGAGACCTGTTACATTCCTAGAGCATCACCACTGCCAAGAAGCACAGGTGCCATAACAAGACCTCATGGTTCTAATACTAGCTTGTGTGACAAGTTTACACTCTATAATGCAAATCTTTTTCAGAATTTCTTTCCCCTTCCTCTTTCTTGCATTAAATACATGGTCAGAAAGTCTCCATCCTGTGAATGTGATTAGTCATGCTAAAGGGCCAAGCTTTTGGCATCCGCACATCTCTAGCACAGGGGCCCTAGGATTACCACAGAACACATAACACACATCCTGCATTACTGCACAACCATTACCCTCTTGTGTAGCTAGCCTTTAGCCAACCTGGTTCTCTCCCAATTACTAGCTAAATAGTTGACCTATAGTTACATTAAGCTGTTGTGACCATAGTAGACTGGATACCGATCATAATGACTATTGTAGACTTGGGAATGTCTTTCTGTCATCACATGTAATTTGGGAATGAGTTTCTGTACCACATACATTTTAATGCATATTCTGAGTTCATTCAGCTGTTTACTGTCACAGCATTGTCAGTCCTTCACTCTTTATTCTATAATGTGACCTATAAATGACTTAAACATTCCCAAATGAACCACTGTGTAGTAGCTGTTAGGATTCATATAGTTTTGGAATGGATAAATAAATATTATGCATTATTTCTTACTCTTTAACTCAGCCACCTGTTGTTTGAATAGTCTTCATTAGCATATCTAATGATCAAAGGTGAACTAAAAACAGTCAGGGCTTGTTTCCAGTCCCAGTCAACACTCTCTATTCGTATATTTACTGTGCAAGTAATCTAACCAGCCACTTAATAAAATAATGCTGCTCACACTGCTAGCTAAAATGTATTTCTATTTCCAATCTGACTTCTTTTTTTTCTTTTCTTTTTTTTTAACCATAATTTTTGTAGAATAATAACACTGCCCATGTAAGAATTTCCACAGGATTTATTAGTTCTCTATGAAAACCAAAATTTGTGAAAGCTATCTCAGGTGGGCACAATGAACAATAAGCTTCTCTTTCAGTTGATTCCGCATTAGCTAATTCACTTAATCCTCATTGTTATTGTGCTAAATGACCACATTTATATGGCTATCTATCAATTTAGTGTTTAATGTAAAAAACAATAATATAGGGGGAAAAACGGATACAGGGTTGCTCACGATACAGGCATGAGAAAAGTCACTGGCCCATATGCTATGAACACTTCCATGTTTATGTTAGGATAATATTTAGAAGGAGAGTTCCCTGTAGTGTAGCTTAGTTAACCTTTGCAGACTGAGGGTTAATGATAACTGTTGATGCAATACGCTTCATTTTAGCCATTTTTGCACATACAGGCTGAGGACTAAAGATGGGTGGACCCTGCTGTTTGCTTTAGCATCATTCTTATTAGCTGTGGATGCTAATGCTAAGTTTATATGGCTCTTATTGAGACCTCACAACTTAGATTTACTAGAGTAGGAACATAATTAGAGTAGGAAAAGGGTTCAGCTGTGATACTGAATTGGTTAAACCCTGCAGTGTCCAGTGTTATGGACATACTGCATTCTTGGCAAGTAAAACTAGGACCAGAGGACCCTATCTAAGGCTAATGAAAATATGTTCTGTAACACAGGTAGTGTGAACTCTTGACATTATTGTGATGTTTAGTACTGGTGGTTATGCCACAAAACAGGACCTCCAACTAGGGCAGTTGTGGGACAATATGCCTTTGTTTTCCTTTGAAATGTCTTGTATTTCATGCTGGTTTTGTGCCAACATTATCTGCAAGTGTGGCAGTCAGTGTAATGATAACATAGAATTGAATAAAAGAACTGGATTCACTTCACACTTCTCTTCTTGGTCATTGTGATATAAACCAGCCAATCCAACTGCCTATATTTATCAGATTGGCACAAGTCCCGACACTAGTAGCACTAGTAGCACTCATGTCTAATGAAACTGGTGCTCTGATGAAGCATCTTTACAACTGATCAGAGTCTGATTAGTTGCAAAGATGCTTATGTCAGTAGATACTTTTACATAAATAAGCGGACTGGTCCCTTTGTGATCTAGGTGTGTTTGTTTGTTTGTTTGCAGGTCTTTGGCTCAGATGGTGGATCGTGAACAGAAGCAGCTCAAGTCTCTCAGGTAATTAGTACAGTATGTTTACAGCCCGTCCCAAATGATATCCCATAATATAAGCTACCATTATGATAGCTGGTATATTGTATTGTAATGCTGGTGTGTTTTCTATCTATATTTGACCATTTATTGGTTGTATTGTGCTCCAAGGTTGTAATGTAAGTCATGCTGTGTATGGCAGTGGCATTAGAACCTGAGCAGCCAGTTGCGGTATTGCGTATGTGCATATTTGCAATAGGTGTACGGGTCTCTGTGGAGAATCCATGGTTGCTAAGGAACCAAGCGGATGTGATTGCAGCGTTATGATGACATTATTTTGTAGAGAAAATGGCGGTGTTTGTTTGGACCATGTGTTTCTGTGTGTTTGTGTGAGGTTAACATTGCTGTTATTAGTATGCCTTTCAAATCGACTGTAGACTGAACAGGTCTGTGGATTAGGACCATTACTAATGAAGAAATAGGACTATAATGGTTTAATAAATCACTGAATGCTCAGTAACTGCTGCTCAACTTTAATAGCTCCAACTCCCTCCATTTCTATCTTGTAAATAGGCTATGTTTCATGCCACGTTGGATTCTTAAAACTGCTGTGACTTTACCAGCAGATAGATGTCTTGTGAGTCTAGGTATAAAGGTGAAAGTTCTTCTTCCACCCTTATATTGCCATCTTTGTTAAAGGTATGTGTTGTAGTAGTGGTAGTATGTACTTATTTCTAGTGTGTTATAAGTTTTACAACTTTAGAAACCCAGTGGTTACCTTGCTGGTAGTAAAGTAACCACTGGTTTCTTAAGTTGAAAGCTTGACCAGGCGTATCTTTACCACACTCCAACACTGGCCTTTATACAGATAACAATGCCTGTGGCACCAAGCACAATTTTGTGTGTATGTGTGTGTGTGTGAAGATATGTGTGGGCATATGCAAGCGTTTGTGTGTGTGTGTGTGTGTGGACATAGCAAGCTAATAGAGCAATCATAGCCAGCCCTTGGCTAGCAAACATAACGTTACATAAGATTGGCAAGCTGAATTCACTTGCCATAGCTCTGCTACTCAGCCTGTACTCCCATAGTAGTCCTGAAGGTTAGACTAACAGAAGAGCAGGAGAGCACTATTACTCGGCCAGACACTGAACTCTAGGGACTAAACATGGAAATTTACATGATAGTTTTTAGTGAGTGAGCGTTTTTTGGCGAGCAAGCGTAGCGAGCGAGACACTTACAGGGGTAACACAATCGAAAATCGGGGATGTTTGTTTATTTATTTATTTATTTATATATATGGACGTACGTATGTCATTTTGTACTTTGACCCTCGCGTTTTTGTGTTAGTTACGTGGTCGACCCGTCCCAAATTGCACTAAACAGAATCCTCTGGTTTATTGATCAGTACCCATATCACCCTAGAAATTGAATTGTTTACCCGTTTTGAATTATTTTGCGGGTGCAGTTAAAACTTAAAAACTTAAGGGACTTCCATTTCTATTCCAGTTAGTGGTGGTGGTAAGTCAATGCGCTCTTTGTCATGGTTATAAGCCGTGCGCAACAGTATTTACTTGAAAATACATTGTCCACTAGACTACTGCCAAGGTAAGTCTGTGTAGGTGCATGTCCATTGTGTGTTACAACCACTACTTAGCTAAAGAATATCACAAAGAAAACTTTTAAATAACGTGTATTGTTTTGTTGTTGTTTTTTTCCTTCCAAGCAGTTGCAGAGAGTTGTTACTATGGCACTGAAATCCCTTTACCCTGTATGCTAAATTTAAAAACTGGACCTTATTTTCAGTAGCTTCAGTGTTAGAAGTCAAAATCATTCATATAAAAATAGTATAGTCTTTAGGCTCGCTCGCCATTTGTGCTCAAGCACATCACTAGTTATTTTACATGGATATGTACAATAATGCAGTGTAATAATGCAGGTGGTACTTTTTCTCCTTATCAAAACAAATGATTTTTTTTTGTTTCTGGAGTAAATTCTGGTACTGTGACAGTAATGAGACCCTTTCTCCATGTATTACTTATCTCTCCAGGTACATAGCACAACGGCAGTGAACATTTCTTGTTATTATTGCCTTTTTTTCAAGCTACTTAATATTCTTTCTTGTTTCTTTGTAGGGCAATTTTCATTCTTCCTACTATTGTGTGTGTGTGTGTGTGTGTGTATGTAATAACTCTAACAACCAATCCTGAATAGCACAAGTTACCCAAGCTATCACCTGCTAATAGTTAGTCACTTGCACTCTAGCTACACTCACTATTCACTGGTTATCTCTGCACTCCCTCACTCACCATTCACTGATTATCTCTACACTCACCGTTCACTGATTATCTCTACACTCACCATTCACTGATTATCTCTACACTCACCGCTGATTATCTCTACACTCACCATTCACGGATTATCTCTACACTCACCATTCACTGATTATCTCTACACTCACCATTCACTGATTATCTCTACACTCACCATTCACTGATTATCTCTACACTCACCATTCACTGATTATCTCTACACTCACCATTCACTGATTATCTCTACACTCATCATTCACTGATTATCTCTACACTCACCATTCACTGATTATCTCTACACTCACCATTCACTGATTATCTCTACACTCATCATTCACTGATCATCTCTACACTCACCATTCACTGATCATCTCTACACTCACCATTCACTGATTATCTCTACACTCACCATTCACTGATCATCTCTACACTCACCATTCACTGATTATCTCTACACTCACCCTTCACTGATTATCTCTACACTCACCGTTCACTGATTATCTCTACACTCACCATTCACTGATTATCTCTACACTCACCATTCACTGATTATCTCTACACTCACCATTCACTGATTATCTCTACACTCACCATTCACTGATTATCTCTACACTCACTTCACTGATTATCTCTACACTCATCATTCACTGATTATCTCTGGATTTCAGGACTACCCAAGCTCTATAATTACTTCATCCTGGGTTTAATGATTTCATGTCCGGTATGTGGTCTATGCAGCTATGAGTTAACTCTCTATTACCACTGCTTCATGGGGAACATGCAAGAATAGCTCCTTATTTTAACAAGCTACCGAGCGGCTATCAAGCTTGCTGTGTACCTGTCAATGTCTGCATGCACATCTGTATATACGTACGGACAATTATTTTGATATAACATATTGTAAGTGTGAGTATGTAATCAGTGCTGAGGGTTCAATCCTCTTGATGTTTTAATGGCATATGAGGTCTCTCAGATACTACTCTACACTTTGTAGGTGGAGCTTGTGTGTGTATTATCATTGAGGTGTGTGTGTGTGTGTGTGCTGCAGAAATCAGATCCAGGAAACCAACTGGCTCAGAAAGACAGAGCAGGTAAAGATGTTGTCAATATTTCTTGCTATTGGGCTATAGATAGTGGTAGGAATGGTAGATAGCATGAAGTGGTATGTTGCTTAAATGTTGTCTCTATTCAAAATGAAATTCCTATATGAACGTTATGCTGTGAATACACTCATGGCTACCATGCTACTATAGCGTGATATTGCTTTACACCACGGGAATGTACGGGGTGTCACCTTCTGTGTAGAGCTTCAGATACATGACTCTTTTTTTCTAAGAAAGGAGGGATTGGATACATGAAATTGCTATGCAGTTTTCCAGATGAGTGCTTGCCATAGCCCTACCCCTCTTTAGTCACGCCAAAATGCGGAATTCTTACCAGTCCAGTTTGCAGAGGTATGTCAGTGGTGAGAAAGAGCTGTTCTTTTGTTTTCTTACGGTATTGGAGTTAGTTTTTTTTTTTTTTTACTGGAGTGTCTATAGGATAGCTCTAATGAATGCTGGGAGGAATTATTCTCTGGTAACCTAGTGCCACATTGGTGATTTGAGTGGAGCACTATTTGGTATTTTGTTAACACTTAATTTCATTTGATCATTGTACTAAATAGTGTGCCGATGAAAATTTAGGGTAAATTTGGTTTCTAATAAACTTTGAACGTAAAAGAAAAGGACTGTTTCCATGTTCCAGCAATAAATATCCACATAGAGTGAGTCAGGTGCCTGTAATCTCTGTTAGAACCTTGGTGGCTTAAGTATTGATTTCTACATCCACTGAAAAGAGTGTCCCCCAAATCTATAGAGTAAGTCATGCTTCTGTACTGTCTTGGTTATCATTTCTAGTGTCAAAAGCTACAAGAAGCTTCATATGTATTGTTATTCTATTACTCAAAACTAATCACGACTTCTAACAGTCCTCCCCTATTAACTAGATACGTCCACTTTTTGGTGTTTTCTAAACACTAGTTCCTCTCAATCTGTAGCCATCACTGTCAGTTCGACATCCAGTGATCCCAACATCAGACTTTGAAACCAGGATCTGTGCTTATACTTTATGGTTTGAGTAATTTAAAAGGAACATAATCAGCAGCATAATCTCACAATATGTCACCAGTCAGTGCTGGTACTCAAGTAGTACTGGTGTTGTTGATCCTAGTACTGACATGACAGACCTCAATTTAAGGGGGGAGGGTGAAGGGGGACATCCCCCCTCCCCTCATAGAAAAGCCTTTGCTCCTCTGATTAATTTGCTGATAAATTTGCTGATAAATTTGCTGATAAATAGCTGGGTCAGAAGAGAACTGAAAATCCATTAATAATTTTGCCACAATTTTGCTGCATCCTGAAGTTGAATTGGTGAAGCCCACAGCTTTTTTTCTGCATATGTTAGACCTACAGGCATCCTTGGAAACACACACAAAAGAAAGAAGCATCTCTCCACCATCTTTGTGCAAAATAGTCAAACTGGCTTATCTTTGAAAATTGTTTGCTTAAGTAGTTTCACTTGTTCCCTCAAATTATACCGTCTAATCAATTACTCAGTCAGAATAGAACACAACCTGGACCCACTAGTGCTGTCGGGTGCAGGAGGCTGTTTCCAATCCCTCCTCTAGCTATTTTCTTTACACTATGTATTATATCTAAAGAGTATATTTGATTTAATTTGACTTAAATGTGTGTAACATTTATTAGGATTGCGGTGCATAGTTGTGGTATTCCGCCTAGCCGCGTGCTGTGTCTGTGAGGCTGTACATGTGGTCACTGATGTTAGACAAGCACCACTAGTGCAAACCATTAATATTAATACTACTGTTAAATCCCCACCCCACACCCCCACCCCCGACTCCCCGGCCTGATTATTTGACAAGTGTGTGTGTAAGTGCATATTTCAAACCAACATTTACCAGTCCACTCCAACATTTACCAGTCCACTCCAAACATTAACTTGACCAACCAGTGAACTATGCTTGGCCAGAAGAATCTTTACAATTATTTTATCATTGCTGATCACAAAATCTACTGGTGCATTTGGTAGCTTAGTAATGGCAAGTGGATGTGCCTGTGATGAAATTTGAAAAATAATAATTATGGTATGGGTGAACTCACCTTTTTTGTGGTACTGAACCAGAAACCTATTTGCACGAAACATTACATTTATGAAGCCATAGAGCATTGTGCTAGTACACATGTACGATAGTGCATTCACTCTACTCTCTCCGAACCAGACTCAACCTTACACTTGTGATAATACCCTGGCACCTTACCAGTACAAAATGTGTCCTTTACTCCCTTTATCTCTGAAATTTCTTTGATAAAGACCTCTTTGGTAGGCTGGATGTGGCTTAGTAAAGGGATTACTACAGATGTTTTCGTTCATTTATTTAAAATTCTAGTCAAGTGCTTATACGAAATAACCTCAATTTATAAATTTGTATTTGGGTTGTCTGTTAATGTTTTTGTTTTGCTTTGTTTAATCATAATTGTTATTTGTTGGATTCAGACTAATGCTGGAGCTCAGTTGCAGTCACTGTCCAGTCAGTAAGTATTGGTAGACTAGTTGCAGTCACTGTCCAGTCAGTAAGTATTGGTAGACTAGTTGCAGTCACTGTCCAGTCAGTAAGTATTGGTAGACTAGTTGCAGTCACTGTCCAGTCAGTAAGTATTGGTAGACTAGTTGCAGTCACTGTCCAGTCAGTAAGTATTGGTAGACTAGTTGCAGTCACTGTCCAGTCAGTAAGTATTGGTAGACTATGTCAATTATCTGGAATTTTTCCTCAGTTGCATTACATGCAATTAAGAGAATCATGATTGTACCTCTCTTGGTTTTGCTCTGCAATGATAATAACAATGATGATATTTATAATAATAATAATAATGGTTTTTATTATTATTATTATTATTATTATTATTATTATTAAGGCTATTATTGTTTTAGTTGGGACCATCTTGTTCATAAGAACTTTGAGTTAGAGAAATTATGTATGGATGTCAAGAATGAAGTAGATTTGCTGAAGCAACAAGCTGAACTCAGGTATGTGTGTACACATGTTTTGTGTATGTGTGCACAAGTGTATTATTATTGTTGTTGTTGTTGTTATTTATGTTTATGGAGTGAATGTTATTTTTTTGTTATTTTATAGGGGCATTGTGGTGGACCAGGAATTCTGATCTGTTCCTGCACTCTTCAAAGTTTTCACACCAATTGTATTGTATGCTATTATGTGTGCTGTATTCAGTACAATATATCTTTACAGTGTCAAAGTGATTATGCATCAGAAAAAAAAAAAAAGCTTCACAAGAAAATATTTAATTAAACTAATCTTGGGGCATTGTGCTATTATGGACTGCAACAGGAATATTGTATATGCCAATGGGCAGCTTTTAAGCGACAGTATACTATTTCTAGTGTCTTTGCAATCTTGAATGGTCCAGTTGATAGTCTGGATCGTGCAAAGCTTGAGTCTTGCTCCCCAATGTCGCTGCAACTTCATATGAAACTAGCTATGTTGTTCCAGCATCCATTTTAGCACATTATAGATTGAACTAATGAATTAAGTGAACTAGTGGTCTCGGAGGTCTGGCCTGCGAGACTATTCTCATCAGAAGTACTCATTCTTCTGTCAACAACTACCTCAAGTAGTAGCTCCCTCCCTGACTATTCGAGATTCACCTAGTGAGACCCTTTACCTACCCGCTTGTCTACGCCAGAAAGTACATCTGCATTAATTTTTTCTAGCATGCAACAAATACTACAGCGCATGTAATAAAATGCTGGTTTATTATTAAAGGGTGTGGCTAGCAACCGCAATCTCAATTAGAAGGTATCGTTAGTTGTAATGGCCGAGCCGGCAGCTAAAAGACTGTGTGGAGCTGTCAAGAAAATAGCCATTGAAGGAAACATTGGTAAGTCCAACTGCTTTATACTTATCGATACTTTACCGAATGTGCATACGAATAAGATGGCAATCTATGTATTACTCTATAATTGTTATACTATATAAAAAAAATGCATCTTCAAAACCTTTTATCATGATTCACTAGTTGCACAGATGTAGCCTTCTGCAATGCTAATTGGCTTGATCCTTAAGATAATATCCTATTATGGCAATTCTTTCTATTAAACATAGTGACACTAACTATTATATCCTTATTATAACGACCCATTCCCTAGGATGGCCCACTTACCTAAATTTACTGTAACAGCTATACACCAACTTGATGACCCTTACCTCAGTTAATATGTAATGTGTGATATAGTAATATCATGTGCAAGGATCGATGTTTGCATGCTCTTAGCAGTTGATGAACATTTGAATGTCCATGTGACTAATGTTGTGTATTTTTGTAGCTGCTGGTAAATCTACTTTCTTAAGGCTTCTAGAAGAAGCAAGTCCTCTCTATCGAGTGGTGTCGGAACCCCTTACCAAGTGGTGTAATGTATCGTGCAATGAGGTGCGTCATCCTTAGTGAATGGACTTTATATAGTTTCAATGTATATCATTTTCACTGATCTGTTTCTCAATCCTCAATCTGTGAAGATGTGCTCCAATCTTTAAGATATGTTGTCATCCCTTATTCATAATGGTACTGCAAGCCAACTCTCAGATGTAAAGTAAGTCTATAAAACATAATAGACTTATTTTTAGGTTGGTTACTGCAGTGTCATTATGAATATTATATTATTATATTATTGGTTACTGCAGTATCATTATGAATATTATATTATTGTATTATTAGGATGCTTATTGGAACAAAAATGGTGAACAGAAATTTTTCACTTTTACATGCTTACACAATGTCATGGTTACTACCTCACCTCTAACTCATGTGCATTATACCTGGCTGTATAATTTCACCTTAGGCTACACCTACTGGTATTTGCATGCTCAGTGTATCTACATGTTGTACTCACTCGTACTCACTGGAATAAGTTCATTTATATCTCTAACTAGATCCTACACTACCAACTCCGCCAAGTAGGTGGGAATTTATATAACTCGCTCGCTCATACTTGTGTTTAGGAGGTGACAAGTTCCCAGCAACAAGGCGGCAACTTGCTGGACATGTTCTACAAGGATCAGCGTCGCTGGGCCTACACATTTCAGGTGAGATGTATTCATGAAGTATGTTACATGACGTGATGGTACTGTAGAGGATATTATGTGGTCATAGTATTGGGTCCATGTCAGGGTGGGTTTTATCAATTTAATAAATGCTTGTCTGTCAGTAATGACGACAGTGTTTGTATTCATGAATAATTCATTTGCTGAGCTGGGTTGGGCAAGCATCGTCAACAACAGGTGAGTAATGATGCCGATAGGTGTGGTGTGTGTATTCATATCCTGAATAAAGCTGAGTCAGGTTGGTAATGTATCGTCAGAAGACTACAGTGGTGTGCATTCATAAATACTTGGGTCAAGAAAAGTAAATGAGAAAAAAAAGCTGACTGATGTAACTAAACTAAACCAAAGAAACAATGGATGAAGGCTTTATGCAGCTGCAATCCCAATTTGCAAAAGTTAGTACATCATGCATAGTTGCCAAGTTGTCTGAGGAGGAGATCGGCACAAACATCACGAACAAGTCGTGCCAGAAATATTTTGGGTAATCATGCTCCTTTTAATTAATCACACCCCTTTTAATTGTCCACACCCCACAATATTTATAAATGGCAACTCTCCAATTTTCGCCATACAGCTGCATTCTCTAGACAGAGTTTGAGATATTATTGATGGGTGGAGCCTATTTAATGCATTTAAAAAAACAAAAACAACTAAATTGCTGTCAGGACTGAAATATCAGGACAATCGTTTAAATTTTTCTCTGTCGGGCGAGACTTGGCACATCGTTAGTGTCCCGACCAAATCGGGATGGCAGCTATGCTCAGTGCTGTGTGGTGGGGTATTGGCTAGTACAAGAAATATTTGGATTGAGAAATAAGTGAAGGTGCCACCTGTTTGCTTGAGGAATCTCGGAAAATTGTTATACATTAGATCTAAGGAATCGTGTTAATGTTGCAGAACACGATCTATTGGAGCATCCACCAGAAGCTTCATGTTCACTGAAATAAGTTGGGAAGTTTGAATACATTGTGTTGTGTTAGTTGATCTAGTACATTTATTATTGGCTATGAGTCAGTGTGCTTGTTGTAATAGACATATGCCTGTATCAGTCGAGTCAAGACTCAGTTGAAACCTCTTACCAACGTACAAGAAGGCACAGTACAGTTCTACGAGAGATCTGTTTATAGTGACAGGTAAGTTGCTTTGACCTCCATCACCTCTACTACATAGTGTACAGGTCAGCGAGTATGCAGTTGGTAAGGGAGTGAAGTCAGTCAGTCAGACACTGCATAACATGGTTGTAGTTATTTTTAATTGTAGTGTGATTGAGCACATGAAGAAAGAGCTAAAAAAAAGATTTTATTAGTCCTTAATTGAAAATTTCATAGGATAGAACTAGTACAGGCTATGTATAAATTACAGCAGAAGCTAGATTAAACAGACTCAAGAGGCAATGGTTTGCTTGCCACATTGTTCTATACTATACTACTAGGTTTATATACTACTAGGTTTATATACTACTAGGTTTATATACTACTAGGTTTATATACTACTAGGTTTATATACTACTAGGTTTATATACTACTAAGTTTATATACTACTAGGTTTATATACTACTAGGTTTATATACTACTAGGTTTATATACTACTAGGTTTATATACTACTAGGTTTATATACTACTAGGTTTATATACTACTAGGTTTATATACTACTAGGTTATATACTACTAGGTTTATACACTACTAGGTTTATACACTACTAGGTTTATACACTACTAGGTTTATACACTACTGGGTTTATACACTACTGGGTTTATACACTACTAGGTTTATACACTACTAGGTTTATACACTACTGGGTTTATACACTACTGGGTTTATACACTACTAGGTTTATACACTACTAGGTTTATACACTACTAGGTTTATACACTACTAGGTTTATACACTACTAGGTTTATACACTACTAGGTTTATACACTACTAGGTTTATACACTACTAGGTTTATACACTACTAGGTTTATATACTACTAGGTTTATATACTGAACACTTTAATGAGTTTAATTTTATATTTGACTATTTTTCTTTAGGTTTATTTTTGCGTACAACTGTTATAAAAATCAAGTGATGTCGGAGACAGAGTGGAAATTATATTGTGACTGGCATTCTTTCCTCGTAGACTCTCTTCCTATAGACTTGGACGGAATCATTTACCTTCGCACCAAACCAGAGGTACACACAAACCAGAGGTACACACAAACCAGAGGTACACACAAATAAATCTTACACACAAATAAATGCTTACACAACACATACAAACATAGGACATGGCTGAAGGCAATTAGCTGGCTAGAAACATGAAGACCCAGCTGTGCTGTGTGATACCATGTTACACTGCTCAATAATTTGATGACCCTGTACCAGATTAATGTCCATATGGACAACCTGTATAAATACATTAGTTTAGACAGTTTTCATTTTAGAGCAACTCTATTTTGTTTTGGTTTCCCTCTATTTTATAAGCTAGCCATGATTACATGTTAATGTGTCTTCAAGATTGATTCTTTCTTGGTCTGACATTTATACATGGCATTTAGAATGTGTGCTTATAAATTACATGTAACAAATTCCAATGCAAGTAAATGCTAGTGGGCTACTGGCAAGATTTGATGCAAATTATTATTTATGTGAGTTATTTACAAATGACTATAAAAGTACAATATAAAGGACACGCTTTCAAGTTTGTACGCAGTTAGTTCCAACTTCTTTCTCCCATGCAACTCTTCAGTCCTGCCTACTCTCCAGAGAGTGCAGTTTATTCATGAGTCCTTCTGGTGTAAGTTTCTTTACCTGCCTGTAGTAAGGAAATGGCACTGGTATAAGATCACATATTGAGTCAAGTTTCATCTGCAGACATTCTTGTCTGCACTTTGCGTAGTTAGAAGGATCGCAGTTTATGTTGAAGGACTGTAGAAGTTGCTGTTTTGCTTGCTGCAGTCTCACTGCCTCATCAGTGAGTGGCCAGGTTAGAGCAGCTGCCATCAGGGACTTGGTCCTCTTGCTGGAGTCCCACATGTCGCCATTGTCCCAGTTGGCCCAGGACGGTTGTCCGAAACTTGTGAGCCCGAACTTTGGTCTTCCTAAGCTGACACCGAAGCGTAGCTTTTGATTTCTAGCTGGAGCTGTGCAGCCTACTGCTAGGATTGCCATGACAACAGTTAGAGTCCGGGGTGCCATTGTCTTCTTGAAATGTCTCTAAAAGTGTGTGAGATACCGAACTTTTCTGTAGAACGTTCAGATAGCTAAAGTGTGGATTTTATCATTTATATAGGCTGTCTATTTGATAAATCGTTTGTTTAAGGAATTGTTTGTTTTTATAAGAGTTGATTTGTTTTTATTGCATTATACTATCTATAATGAAAGTTGTGTCAGCAACTTCTTGTCACTTACTTCTTGTCAATGTTGACTATTCTATTAGGCATTGATTAGTATTTATAATAATATATTGAAAATGTTTTCCCTCCTGTCATTAATTTATCTTGAGTGCACAAGCACTTGAGATTTGTATTTGCTTCATCATAGAAGCATCAGTTTCGATTTAGTTGATGCCGGACAACTTAAGTGAATAAATAGATCTATTTATTCACTTAAGTTGTCTTGTCATCAACTAAATTGAAACTGATGCTTATAAGCTTTCAAAGTTGTAATGAATTAGACCATTTAACAGGATAAGTACCTTTAATCTGCCCTTTCCCGTTTCTGTATTGTGCAAATTGGGATTTGTATGTGCAATCTCTACTTCATTCATATGAATGTATTTGTAATTGCTTGGGAGGAGTTTTATATGAAGTGATATCTGTAACTTGTGTCACTAGCTCTTGAGAGTTCTCTCAATTAGCTCTTAATTTATTAACAGTACAATGTTAGAGATGTGTTTTAGTGATGTGTTTTAGATATGTGTTTTTGAGATGTGTTTTTAGTGATGTGTTTTGTCATATTATTTAGAGGTTCTTTGTTATAATGTAGCCTTGCCCCCATCCTGTTCCAAGTGATTTTATTTGGGGAATTATTAGGTATGATTGTGTCTATTTATACAAAATGTCTATGGCATGTGGGAGCACTGCACAGGGGTACGTCGATAATCTGAACTAATTGGGGATTGGGGTGTTCGTAAAATCAAATTGTTCATATAATCAAATTAAATGCAATCAATGATAAGAAATTTTTGCAGCTATGGCTTACATATGAAGGACCCAAAATAGTGATGTGTTGTGGAAGTAAAGCTGTCAACTTTCCCTTACTTTCCTTGATGCCAGTGTGATAGTTTGAAAGTAGAGTATCAGCAGCTCTCTTTTTTCAAGAGCTTGTATATTCCAACCTTAGTCTTGATAGGAACATTTCTCTTCTTTTTAGCGATCTTTTTAGCCCTTTCAGTAATTTCCTCCGAAGAAAATCAGAAAGTAGCCACTTTTACAACAAAAAATGTGACCTAAATAACAGTCATAATGCATGTATGATATTTTTTCTTGTTCGGTTAATTGGCATTTCAGATGATTGCCATCTGGATATTCAACGTTCTACTGTACTTTGGTCTTGTGGAGAAACAAATATCTGTAAAAAAAATTCTTATTTCCACTCAATCTGGAGTGTTTCTTGTAATTTCTATTCTTAGGTTGGAGAAAACTACAACACAACACAATACAGTAATTTGTGTGTTTTTCTCTTACATTTGAGTGTCAGTAACTTTTACTTCCAGAACATTGAAGCCATTTCCCCTTTACCTCGCTAATAATAGCTGTACAATATTCTCTGAAGTAAAATTCCTAAACTATTATTACCCGCCTGTGTTTAAAAATGACAGCAAAACAACAACAACAATATAAAAAAAAGAATTGGATTTAGAATTTTTTTAAAAGAAGGCTACATTTTTTTAAGTTCAAACAATATAACAATACAAATTTGGGCAACTAACGTATGCATAATTTTAAAACTCTATTTGTAAGTTAACACGCGTATTTGTTCAGTTCAATTTTAAAGAAGTCACTGGATTCTTATTGCAGAATATATTCTACCACATCATGAAGTTGCTTCAAGATGTTGTTAGGTGTGAGATCCTGAGGATCCTCATTCTGAGATACCACTATCTTAATGGCATCACAGAAACTCTTGGACATCTGCTCCAGACATTTCTGCTTGCATTCCTCCATAGTTCTCGCCCTGCATGACCAAGATAGCTGATTGACTGCCATCTTGTTGTTGTCCTCATTCTGTGCAGCCCGAGGGTAGTTGTATGGGTAGTACGGAGGAGGCATGGCCTGGCGATAGGGGTAACGGCGAGGAGCTTGTGTGCCCCAAGGATAGTTGTATGAATGACGAGGTGGTGCAGTTGTTGGGCGGTAGTAGGGAGAAGGATATGGCTTTGGTGTTGCTGGCCACTTCCACTTCCACTGCTCATGTGCAGGGAAGTCTGAATCTTCTAGACTTCTATTAGGAGCTGTGATACCCACGGCTAGAATCACCATGAGAACAGTTATGTTCATGAGCATCATTGTTCTCTTGGCCTGAAGGGTTAATGCAAAAGATACTTTTGAAGGATAAAAAGGGAGCCTTTTATAACAAGTCTTATTTTGTGTTAGTGTATAGGGAATACAGAGTTTTCATAATGCTTTTTTGGAATTGTGAAGGTGAATGTGGAAAATTTAAAGAGAATATAAGTATTGTTCCCTTGGAGATTTCTAACAGAATAACATTGTTATAGTAGTTAGTGATAGTTGGTGAGCGAGCGAAGCAAGTGAGACACTATATAATGCAATATACACTATACAATGAGACACTATACAGTGAGACACTATACAGTGAGACACTATACAGTGAGACACTATACAGTGAGACACTATACAGTGAGACACTATACAGTGAGACACTATACAGTGAGACACTATACAGTGAGACACTATACAGTGAGACACTATACAGTGAGACTATACAGTGAGACACTATACAGTGAGACACTATACAATGAGACACTATACAATGGTGACACTATACAATGAGACACTATACAGTGAGACACTATATGAGACACTATACAGTGAGACACTATACAGTGAGACACTATACAATGAGACACTATACAGTGAAACACTATACAATGATGTCGAATTGAGAATCGGGGATATTTGTTTATATATGTGTGTGGATGTACGTATGCCATTTTGTACTTCGACCCTTGTGTATTTTTGTGTTAGCTCAGTGTTCGACCCCGTCCCAAACTTCACTGAACAGAATCCTCAGGTTTTGTGATCATTACCCATATCATCCCAGAAATTGAATTGTTTACCGCTTTGAGTTTTTTTGCGGTGCAATTAAAACTCTAAAACTTGCTGGAGTTCCATTTCTATTCGAGTTATTTTATTTATACTTATATTTATTATTTGTTTTTGCTGGCTAGGAAAAAATCATGCAATTACAAAAATAATGAAGCACCAGGAGGTGCGAACCCTCAGCGTATGTCCACCAGATAACCTCAATCGATTAAAACCCCTCTCCGTTGCAGAGATCAGCAGTAGAAGCGAACCTCTGTTAAAAATCATTTCAAACCTTTTGCATTTACACACAGACAATTGCTACTTACGACGATACAAAGAGAGAAGCAAGCAACAGAGCGAAGGGAACGCCTCTAGGTTAAAACAGATCAGCTCCGTGGTTGCAACAGCAGTACAAGCCGGCCAGCCACTCTCTAGCTGCAATTTTCAGCTCACGTGATTATAACGTGCGATAAAGGGGAGTTACCGGTAGCAAAATAGCACAACGATCGTACGTACGGCTAAAATGGACTGGCTTTTTCTTGAAAACTAAGTCGAAACAAAAAATTCTAGCACATTAAAGGGACTTAATTTGCAAATTTCTCTATCTCTACATCGTTTCAGAGCCCGGAAGGCTGTCGTCTTCGAGATCCGTTGTTGAATGACACACACACACACACACACACACACACACACACACACACACACACACAGTGACACACAGACAAAGTGACTACTGTAACCCTCTCGCGCATGCGCGCTGAGGGTTAATAAATATATAACATCAATAATAATAATAATAATAACAATATAATAGTCAAACAAAACAAGTAAATGAATAGTAAGGATTAGGTGGTGTTTGTTCCCAGGACAGAGGCACAGTTCCTCGCTGCACAGCCACTGAGAGATGCTAGGTGGTGTTTGTTCCCTGGACAGAGGCACAGTTCCTCGCTGCACAGCCACTGAGAGATGCTAGGTGGTGTTTGTTCCCTGGACAGAGGCACAGTTCCCTCGCTGCACAGCCACTGAGAGACGCAGGAAAAGATAGTCTGTAGCCCGTGTTATATATATATATATATATATAGAATCCATTTTTGTCACCACGAAATAAAAGAATCTTCAGGTAAATACATCATATAACAATATTGTAGTTTTATGCAGCCCAACAAGGCAGGCTCGCTCGCCATTTGTGCTGAAGCACACCACTAGTAGTCCTAACTTAGACAAGAATAATGGCAGTATGATTTATATGTAGCTACATGTACAACAGGTAGCATTTATACGTATTTAGAGTGGACCAAAATTTCTTACCATTTACACAGTGGTAACTGTTGTGTGCATGTTTCGCCGTGATTACTAGTTATTTAGAACATTGAACCTAATTCATTCATACTTATAGTTCAAATTAAATACAGCTGCTTATCTTGAGTCGTTTGCTTCACTGATAAAACTGCTAGTTTATTTGAAAATAAATAATTAAGACTGTAGTAGGCAATTAATATTTTATTCTGTCAAAAATATTTATATAACTCAGTTCATGAAATGTTTTACTCTCAAGTCTGGTAGAACAAGTTACACACTGGGGAAAAACAAAGACAATAAAAAACATAGAGGCTTCAATACTAACAGAAAACTACTCAATTACTTTATTTGTAATTTGCACTCATTTTGTTCAGTTCAGTAATGGAGATCACTGACTTCTCACTGCTGAAAATAGTCCATGACATCTTGAAGTTGCTTCAAGATGTTATTAGGTGTGAGATCCAGAGAATCCTCATTCTGAGATACCACTATCTTAATGGCATCACAGAAACTCTTGGACATCTGCTTCAGACATTTCTGCTTGCATTCCTCTGTTGTCCTTGCCCTGCATGACCAAGATAGTTGATTGACTGCCATCTTGTCATCATTCTCGTTCTGTGCGGCCCGAGAATAAGTAAATGGGCTTCGATAGGGAAAGTTAGTGTTTGAATGAAAGTATGGTGAAGATGTCGGAATCACGGATCTATCCCAGTAGTTACCAAATCCATTCTTGTAAGATGGAGTTCCGTAGCCATAGTTAGATGAAGGAGGGTTAGTGTAGGGACGGACATAAGGTGAAGATGTTGACAACACAGGCTTGCCCCAATTGTTATAAGAGTTACCAAATCCTTTAGGCGTACCAAATCCTTTAGGCGTACCAAATCCTTTAAGCGTACCAAATCCTTTAGGCGTACCAAATCCTTTAAGCGTACCAAATCCTTTAAGCGTACCAAATCCTTCAGACATACCGAATTCTTCAGATGAACTTTTGAACGCATTCTCCACTGGCCGTCCTAGTCCTATATTGAAACCTGTCTTTGGATTGCTCCATGTAAGTTCAATCTTCTGGGATTTGGCTGGTGCACAGTGGCCTGCAGCGAGCATGACTGCGAGCATGGCCAAGGTCATGGGGACTTGGAACATCTTGAAGTGTGTATCTGAGTAGGTGTGGCTAGTTGCTGTGGAGAGTGAGTTCTGATTATAGTTGATGAAGAAGTGCATATTTATAGTCTGCCATTTGATTTGGGAAAGTTAATGTTATATATTCTAATGATTTGTGTGTTGCCCAATCTTTTGGAAATAAGTAGTCGTTGTAAAGAAACTAAGTAAAATGCAGCTTCCGATTGGCTTCTCTGACTCGTTTGTTTGGTTTACATGTACACAGAAAAATATTGTATACCTATGCCTTGTTTACCTAAGCTTCATGGCCCAAGGGGGTTAGGGCAGAAATAATTTAATTGAGGTGTTAGGATTTTGTTTTCTATCAGTTATTGGGACAGTCTAAATTTGTCTGTAATTTTCATAAGTTCTCTGGTCTATTTAAATGTTGATTGGTTAATAAATTTCATTATTGAATTTGTAACTTACTACATGCGGAGTGCCTGCCACATAATAGTATTAATCAGCAGATCAAGCTAGCAATTGCTACTATTTTGTAAACACTGATATACTCTACTTACAAGTGGCCTGCTCACTCTGTGTTGCAAACTTTACAAACAAGAGAGTACTGTGTAATAACCTACGGGTCTATCCTGAAAGTTTATAGTCTCATAATATCTTTCAGTAAGAATTGGAGCCACTTTGTGCCAAGCTGGAGTTGTTTAACTTTTCTCCCCCCCCTCCCCTCCCCCCTCCCCCTTCCTTCTGTCCCCACCAACTGCAGAGGGTCCTGACATGTCGTGGCTTAGCAGGGCAGGGCTTAGACTTTATCAGAACTCCAATCATGAACTCAGCTAGAGTAGCCAGTTATGTATTGTTTTGGTGTGGTTTACAATGAAGTCACGCCTTCTGCCAGTGTGGTCCATACTACAATTCTTATCAGCATAAGCCTAAGCCATAGGGTCATCGGCTAGAGCCTCAAGGTCAATAGCTATTTTACAGTCACTAAACATGCCTTATTCTCCCCGGGCAGACCCTGTTCATCCATATAAATGTCCAGTTACTTAACACCCCATCTTTAAACTCTAACTGCTCATGATATAGCCAAAAAAAAAAAGCCCCCCCAAAAGGCAAGTACCTTTCTTTGTACAGTTACCTTCATGGAAGAAAAAAACAAACTTTTTTACTTCAAATTATCTTTGATAGTCAAGACCCTTTACCTTGTATAGCAATAAAATTGGCCATTTCCTAAATTTATACCTTTCACAATTTTCATACTTAATGTACATTTAACCTTTAACCTTTTTAAGATTTCTGATGCAGCACTTCCTCTTGTTGCTTTGGTTGACGAGTGCAATGTTTGGATTACTAATTCTCTAGTTTGAACATACATATGTAATTTTACTCTTTCATTCCTTATTTTTGTACAAGGCTATAAAATTATATTTCTAAATTAGACAATATCGTATATTGTTCTATAAATTGTATTGTAATATCACCGGCCCAGTACCCACTAAATCTGTGATGCACTTATATATTTTATCTATTAAATGGCATATTGCAAAATCTACAATAATTTGTATTTGGTTTTGTATATGAAATGCAAGTTAGTGAATTTTCAATACTAAAATATTTACTGTTCAATTTATGATATACTGAATTAATCACACTTTCATCTAAAAGTTTTGCTAATTGATGTCTCTTTTCTAAAAACCTTTTTAATTGTTCCATCACTCGATCCAGAATTCATTCTTCCATTGCACTCAGCAAGTGGTCAAAGAAAGCTGGATGGTCCCTCATATACAGTTGGAGTTGAGCCATGGCTTCCTCAATAACTTGTGGGGATTGTAAAGCAGCTGGTAGTGCGTTATTTCCATTGGGCCCCAATATTCTTGAGGCAAGGTTTCGTAGCACTGGTATTGTGGGAGGTTCTTGGTTCCATCTATCGAAGTTTCCAAAGTTTCTTAAGTCTACATTCGGTGCTAAGGCTTGATTTCTTCTGTTAAAGTTGTTCAAGTTTCTGGAGATGTCACTAGGAAAGTTAAGCTGGACCTTTCCTTTGCCCTCATATGTGGGAGAGAAGACGAGGCTTTGCTTCCCTGTGCCTATTTCGAAGGTCCTTTGTTGTCTGGTAGGAGCCGTAACACTGCTTGCAACGAGAGCATGGAGTATGATGAGACCTAAGATGCTTATGGCAGTCATCTCTTTGACTTGCTGGTTTAAAGTGGGTAGGAAGGATGGATTTCGAACTGATGTTTGAAGGTGCATGAAGCTTATTTTATAGGCAGGTCAAGTATGTATTGAATACCGTAGCTTAGTATTGAAAGGTAAGCTAGACTGAAAATATACAATTTGTATAAAGCAAAGAAAAATGTTTGCATCCTGAAGCTCCCATACATGTAATCTCAATACCACCCATACCACCACTACCCAATTAGGGATATATGAGTATTTAATTAACTCTTGTATTTCCCATAAATGCAAAGTGGTAGTACATTGCACATAGACTATTTTAATCACATGTAATGAATACATTTTATAATACAATCTACATGGTATTCAATGGAATGTTCTTTAATCAGTAAACTGTTTCTATTATAATGAAACGCTATAATATAAAATTCTGTTTCTCCGTATAGTTTAAAAAAAATTTTTTTACTTCGCCCTTATTCTTCGGTGTTGAGAAGAACTGTGTTCAGGTGAGTTTTGAGATCCTGTAGCATGTTGTCCCTGGTGATGGTAGTCTTCTTTGAATCATCTGGAGGAAATAATAACTTACAATATTCTTGCGGGTAATATAGACTGCACCGAAAGTTCTGCTGGCCTCTGGCACTAGGCTTCAACTTAGCTGAAGTGAGTGCAGTTTGTTTTGTCAGCCACCATGTTGAGGGATCGTAAGGGTTATACTGAGCTGAGGAGAAATGTCTATCTGTTATCGGATTCCTTAAGTTGAAGTTTAATGAGTTTAAATAGTCTTGATAGAACTGGGATTCTCCCTGAAGGGCATCATGAGTATTTTGTTTTTGAGCCCAGTTGTAGTAGTCAATGAGCCTCGGATGCTTGCCAAAGAAGTAGTCCTGAGATGTTAGTGCTGCAATCTGTGCCATTCTCATGTTCCTCTTCCAGTTTAATGCACGATTGACCAAGTTCCTCGCCGCTTTGGTTTGACTGTGGGATGATGCTGTAGGAGCACTGTTGGTTACTGTCACTATGGCAGTACCCATAGTGACCATAATGATGCCCATGTTGGAGCACTGTTGGTTACTGTCACTATGGCAGTACCCATAGTGACCATAATGATGCCCATGTTGTAAATCATGGTGTGCATAGCAGCTTAGGATGCTACTCTTGTAGAGTCAAGCAGTTGTGTAGTTCCCAATAGTATTGTGTATGACTGGTCCTTTTATACTCTAACTTTATTACTGCAACTTTTTTAAATAGTTTTCAGTTTTTCAGATTTTAAAATAAAAGTAAGCATTAATTAAAATTGATTAGTTGATATGTTACAATAAGCTAAGAAAACACATTCATGTGAAGTTTATAATATTGAAATAAGAACCAATGAAGTACTCAATAAAGTACTTTCATTTTTTTATTTGCATCACAATCTTGATTTGTCTCTAGTATAGAAGCCTACGAAGGATGACTGTTCCTTATGACTGTGCCAAGTTTATGATGTTTATAGAATTGTTAAACCTGCAGCTGCTTTATGATTCCTGTTTATTATTTTTGAAATAAAATGAAGCATCTGATAATTGCTGTACAGTGTTTTTTTTTTATAATCTATAGATTAATTTGCTATAATATCATTACATTTAATAAGACTGTAAAGAATACGTACACAAAACATTCATCTAAAAACACTGAAAATCGCACAAACAAATAAAATTGTACTATTATTTAAAGTCATATATATGAGGGATCATCAATGTGGGCTTGGTAAGGTACCGCATAGTTGTGGGACACTGGCAATGGACCTAGTGGTTGATATTCTTGAGGAGGGAAGTTATTTTCTTTTTCTTTGGAATCCTCTAATGATCTTTGTTCAAATGGTACACTTTCATCAATTTCTCTTGGAACATTTCTTTGTGGAGTGTTTCCGAAGTGAATTGGAATATATCCCATCAAAACAACCTGCAAGATAGTTTCAACAAGAATGAATGCTTAACTGCAACTAAGATGGGCTTTTGTTTTTCTGTTGCATTGTTTTTATAAATATGGCAGAGTTGTTTCAATTTAAATATAGGAGAAAAGGTAGACATACATAGTTATGAACATCTGGAGAAAACTTGAAGTATGCTTTGTTGATTTTCATAAGCCATTGTCAATACTATTATTAGTTTCATGTTTCTTGAAAATGTTTGTTAGAAGTGACCACCTGCTTATTTGGCTATTGTTATTTTAATCCAACTGGTACTACTGCCACAGTTGTTAGTTATATAGTGGATATTTCTACTAGTGTTCTTAAAAGTGCACAGATGGCCGATTATGCTAGTATCTACTGACTTGCAGAGTTGTTTAAAAACTTTAGACTTTCGTCAAATAACACAAAATAATGTCGTATATAGATTTTTATTGCTACTTTTAGAATCTTAATGTGATTTAGTATTAAATTTAATGCTATATAAGTATTAATTATTAAGAAGTTACACTCAGGACGGAAATATTGCATCAATTCAACTTTAATTAGATGCATTTACACATGCTTTATGGAAGTGGGCAGCTGCTTCACTGACTAAGTGATGTGTCAATAAACTGTGCATCACAAGTCAGTATGCATCTGTTGATCCTTACCAGACTGAGTAGGGATATGATAGCTCCAAGCAGTCTGAGTACAACGTCGTGGTCATTTGTATCGAACAGATTCTTGTCTATCAGAGATATGGTGCTCCAAAACATCTGAATGGATATCAGCATTGATAGGAATACACCAGATAACTGCGACTACACACATAGAATGGTTTCATGATAAACACCGAAGTCCTTATGTTGCCATTTTGTTGATAAAGGCAAGAAAAACCCAAACCTCTTATTTACAAGTAGTAATTATGATGGTAGTCTGTCACCAACTTGCTGGTTGATCATAGACCAATTTATATAATTTGTAAAAATTTAAGTGATTAATTTACTGTAATACTGTTTGAGCATGATGATAATGTATGTCTTTTTGTCAAGTGCACTTTTCCTGCTAACTGGTTGTTCCCTTATTCATTCACAAAGAATCAGTCAGCACATTGAGGAGTGTTGAGCCACAGGTTAAAAGATAACAATGAAGGCTAAGAAATGTGTAGCAGTTTCTCCATGCTAAGAATATAATGGAAGTTGGTAATGCAAGAGAGTAGAATGTTTACTACAATGTTATACAATGACATAGAAGCAAGTGTAGTCAGTTTGTTAAGGTTAAAAAATTGCATGGCTGTTCTACTAAATGTCGATTACTGTATTCTGTTCAGCTTTGTTGGTTTCCTGGATGTGAACAAGAGAAACAATTGTGATACCCACAGGCATCTTTTCCCCATGAAATTTGAGAGATTTCAGCTTTGACAATTCAGTTTATTATATTTGGCTGACAAACCAAGGAGTAGTCAGAGTGTAATAGGAGTAGTCAGAGTGTAATAGGAGTAGTCAGAGTGTAATAGGAGTAGTCAGAGTGTAATAGGAGTAGTCAGAGTGTAATAGGAGTAGTCAGAGTGTAATAGGTGGATTTATTGCGTATTGCTTACTGCGATATATTCTTTTAATACTAATTTGAGTAGCCTATAATTAGTTCCTCCTGGAGTAATTCTACTCACCACTATCCCAAGAATTCTGTAGCCCAGAGTGAGGTAGAAGCCAAGAGCAGCAAAGGCAAATGGAGCACCAATGGAGTACAGCCAAAATGGAAGGTTCAGTAGAGCATTCAATGTCTTGTTTTCTGGACTGCATCGTAAAAGTGACTCAATTAACACAAAATGGTGTGAAGCAAGACATGAATAACAGCTAAATTAAAGGAACACTGCTATAGTTGAAACATGAAACTCTTTAAAAGTTGCGTGTTATTTAATATTTATAGAGATAACATAGTGAAGACATGAAAGAGTTTATGGGAAAAAAGAGATGGGAATAGTAAATCTAAATCAGGGAATCATTGCCTATACTACCAGCTTTACCATTTATATGTGTTCGAATTTTTTAAAGCATAAAAACACAATACCATTACCTTATAATTGTCAGTCAAATTAGATTAGATTTGTTACCTGTGATCTAGTGGATGACTAATTCCAAATGATACCACAAACATTAGCCAGCCAATGAGAGCTCCTACCATAGGGGCCAGCATCACCTACAGGGAAGGAAGAACACATAATGCTTGGGGGGGGGGGGGGGGGGGGGGGGGGAGGATTGCCATGGTGATGGTGTTGACATGTGCAAAGTCATGTGGTGAAAGTTGAAATGGTGGTGGTACATAGATTCTGTGATACATTGCAAGTTGTAATAACTTTATAGTAATGATAATAGAATGAAAGTGTTTTTATAACGATCTTAACTGGCGACTTTTGAATAGAAAATAGAACTTAAAATCAGTTAGTTACTCTTTGATTGTGTTGATGTGGATTTAGCTATTCAAGAGGTTTACAATAATTCAGGCATTCTTTGCTGCAACTTATAATAATAACAATTTACTTTGTTTACGTTTACTGCCAATTTAACCCAATGGATTTGCTTCTTGCCAAAAAGGAAGGAAGAATTCTAAACATCAGATGAAGTTATGAATAGCTTAATCTGAGTTGCTGTTGTTGTTGTTTTTAGTCATTAATAACTTAACAAAAGTTCAAGCATTTAGGTCTACTCCAAGACTAGCTTGATTTTCAAGGCCCACAACTCATTGGCTATATTAAACAGAGAATACTCTTTTTATTAAGAGGGTTTTTTTTACAGATTGTATTTACAGTTTTTATTGGTGAAGAAAAGAAGGAAGAAAGACACTTACTGAGGTAACACAATCGAGGAAGAAAGACACTTACTGAGGTAACACAATCGAGATTCCATGGTGTATTTATTTTTTGCTTATTTATATGGTACATGCAAACCCTTTTTTCACCCACGCCACTACGTAAATTGGTAAAGCATTTGATAAGTAGTGAACCTGTCGACCATTCAGTGAGTTGTGGGCCTTGAAAAGCAGCTAGTCTTGGAGCAGACCTAAATGCTTGAACTTTTGTTTACTTCATAAAGCATAACGGACCCAACAGCACTATTTCATTTTGTCATTGAATGGGTAGAACATTTCAATTTTAATGACTATACAAATTACGCCAAAGGCTGAAGTGTTCTACAGATTGTGTTTATATATTGTATTCAACTGTGTATATATAACTGGCACTAAGTGTTGTCGTTAAGGAATCCTCTGGTGTGCACAACTTGGCCTATAGTGTATTACACTGCCATGTGGTCCCTTTTGCTGGTTTTAAACAACTTTGACACTATCCGTATCTGAAATTCTGTTATGGTAAAGCAAAGATTTGAATATCGACTGGTACAAATCTTGGATCCGTTTGTGCTGCATAAACACTAGTAGTTAAGGGACCTCACTGTATGACATGCTAATATATTTTTTTGCAAGAGTGGAGATTGCAGGATAGCTGCTTCCTGTGAAGTAGAGCATGTGCAGTAGGGTTAGTTTTTCTTTACTTGAAGTCAACAATTGACTATTAACCTTCAGTTTGTCTTTACTTTGTGAAGGACCTGACTACATACAGAAATGGTTGGTTTGATTGTCTGTGAAGGTCTCCAAAGTCACATTCATAGATATGAATGTACTTTATGAAGCTAAAACACTGACCTTTTGCATTACAGTCACAATATTACTCAAGTTTATAATAGAAGTCTAATAATACCATACAGATTTTGTATGTTGCTCAATTCTTGAGCTTATTAATGCTAGCTCTGTCAAATTCACCTTTACCTTTACCATCTTATACTAATTTACACTTCGTGATGCATAGACGTGTCAGAGTATCTTGGGTGATAGCTTTGACATGAGTAAAAGATGTCATACTTCAATGACTTATCTTCATCACATGAAGTTGTGCTTGGCAAAAGATGGCATTAGTGTAGCTCTTAATAATGGTCTTAGTAAACACTTTTCTCTGTACTTGTTCCATGCCATACATTGAGATCTTTATGTGCTAGCAACCAATTTAAACAGAGTGAGCATGAAATGATAAGGCATTTTCAGTTAGAGTGACTCAAAGCTATATTTGCACATACTAAGTACACAAGACAACTCACCAGAAATGGAGTTCTCTTGTAAAAGACTAGATCCATGGTTACTCAGTACTGTGATAATAGAAACAGTGCTACATTAATGTGAGCTTCTCTCCATCCACTGGTGAGTTGGCAAGTTTTAGTTACTCAGTATCCAGTTCAATACTAGTTTGTTTTTTATTGATAGTTTTGGGACTTATTGCGTGCCCTTGCTTTATTTTTTTTTTTACCAAAAGTAGTGTTTCTAAACTGACAACACCCTTGACAGTTTAGATCAGTTCATGTTTGTTATTGGGTAGTTTACTAATGCTAATCAAGTTCTATAACGGGAGATTTCAATTTACTTTTCATGGACTTCCCATGTGAACTTGGCATTCTAAATTAAGGTAACATTATACTAGTCTATAGGTTGAACTACTGCTGTCCATTATTAATTAGTGGTATTATTAGAGGTACTTCAAAGTTATATTTCAGTGTATGAAAATAATATCTCTTTGATTATCATTTTTTAATTTCAGTGACTATTCGTAATTTGTTTATTAATTTTTTGTGTGTTCTATTTGTTAGCAGGTTTGTTATGACAGGTTACAAAAAAGAAATCGCCCTGAGGAGGAGCCGGTTATGCAGGAATATCTTGAAGCTCTACATGAACGCCATGAAGAATGGCTGGTCAGAAAGTCTATTAGGTGAGCTAATGGTATTCATATGATTTTCTAGGGTTGTTATTTTGTTAACGTAAAATAGAAATTTCTTGTTTATGTTTTAGCAATTTTTTGGCACAAGCTTTCTTCCTTTGCTGTAGCATTGATGCATTGGGGGCACTTGTTACCTCATTGATTCGAGTTATATATATACATGTATATAGCTACGTATATATATATATATACACACTCTACCCCTTCTTAACCAGATGCCTCTATTGTGGGCATGCCTCTCTATCACACTCAATTTATCAATTCCTACTTGTGACTTCCTTAATTTGACAACTATTGCTGAGAGTAGAAGTGCACACGGTTAGTTTTAGAGTTATGGAGAAACTTATAAGTGAAAGAGGACAGTGCTAAAGATTTTTTTTAATGCCTAAAATGGGTTGTTTCAATGTGTAGTTGAAGAATACTATTGTCTTTCCCTATATATAAAATATTGCTTTTTGCATGAGTCAGCATACAATATGGGAAGATATTTTATGAGCATTTATGTATTTTGACGAGCCAGAGGTGAGTGAAAACACAAGCGTGTGAGGTAAATGTCATCCCCAAATGAAATATATTGTTGGCAAGCGAGCGTAGCGAGCGAGACGCTTACAGGAGTAACACAATTGAACATTTATATATATATGTTTGGACATGTCATTTTGTACTTTGACCTTCTCGTATTTTTGTGTTAGCTCGTTGTTCGACCCCATCCCAAACTTCACTAAACGGAATCCTCCGGTTTAGCGATCATTACCTGTATCATCCTAAAAATTGAATTGTTTACCGCTCTGAATTCTTAGTTAAAACTCAAAAACTTAACGGATTTCCATTTCTATTCCAGTTAGTGGGCGGTGGTAAGTTAATAAGCTATTTGTCACAGTTATAAGCTCTACTAAACAGTATTTGCTTGAAAATTATTCGTCCACTGGAGTAACTACAAAGGTAAGCCTTGTGTAGGTATGTTCAGTTGTGTGAAAGTATTGTGCCTTTACTTAGCTAAAAAATATCACAAAGAAAACGTGTAAATAATGCTACTTGTTTTTGTTGCTTTTTTTTTTTTTTCAATTTTAACTGTTGCAGGGAGTGGTTACTATGGCATTGAGTCCCCTTTACCGTATACACGTAATTTAAACTTGACTTTTTTTTAGTAGCTTGAGTGTTGAAGTTAAAATTAATCGTTTAACAATAGTTTAGTTTTAGGCTCGCTCTCCATTTGTGCTCAAGCACATCACTAGTTTACTATATATTGAATATTAGTGTGGAGAGGTAACTCCGCCATACTTTTAACAATTCAGTTGTCCAAAGCCACACACTGGCGCATTGGAATGTTCAGTGGGAAGTATTGAACACTAGTGTATGTGAAATACTCAAGCAAAATATCCAATATATGTATTTATTCCACCCTGGATATCTTCACAATGTTATTTTTAGGTACATGACCTTGAAATTTCTGGTGTTATTTCAAGCTGTATTGCACAAGCTCATTAACCTAGTAATTATAGCAACTTGCCTCTTACCAGTTTTCCTGGTTTTATAGCTACCTTCTTCTGGTAGGTGTAGCCTACCCAACTTGGTTAGAGCAGCTGCTAAAATACTAGCTGGAGTTTGGGGAGCCCCTACAGCCAATTATACAGAGAGTTACCAGTCATAGTACAAACTACAGCAGTGAAGATATCAGTGTAGAATAAATCACTTATTTGTCAGAGTGATATGGCAAGATATTTCACTCCTAGGCTTTTTTTTTTTCACTTTGCCTCTGCTGGCTCTGAAAATAAATTAGCCTGCTCGTGAAATATTTCACCACATCACACTCTGCCTCATGTAATAAGTTTTATGTATAAATGATTTGAGAAAGTTATAATTATATGATACAGAGTTTCATACGGGATTTTTTTTTAGTGTTGGGGGGGGGGGGGGGAGGAATTTTGAGTGTAAAAACTGAGTTACTTTTTTGTTTGTTTGATAAGAAACTAATCAAAAGAAATAAAAAAGGTTTTGGAGTCAAAGGGCTCCAAGCGGTCCTAGAAGAACAGAAAGGTTCTGTTGTCTTCAGTGGAGTGGCATTCTAGCTAACTGATAAATTTGGTATAGCTATAGCTAAGAGATTTTTTTTAATATTTAGATTACAAAATCAGCTAATAGAACAGAACATGGCATAGCTAAAGAATTGCCATTGAAGGTTTCAAAAATATAAATAATTTACTGAATTATAAGACAAATTCAAACAGAATAATCACTGAAACATGCTTTAATGTTACTGCAATGGTCACTTTTTTATTATAATTAATATTGTAGCTAATTTTAAGTAATTAACCCTCAGCGCTCATGCGCGAGAGGGTTGTAGTAGTCATCCTGTCTGTCTGTCACACTCTGATTTTGGAGATTACTGACAATTAACAGTTGATTTAGGTATGAACTTACTCAGAACGACCTTTCATTGTGCTACTTTTTTTTTTTTTTTCAGGCTGATTTTTGAGAAAATGTGAAGCTTTCAGCTCTGCATAGGTACTAGCTTTCTCCTATTGTCACGTGAGCAAATCATTTCTTGTGGCTGCAGTATTTGCTTTATGCTGCTGGGAAGAGTTAACAGTGAGTGTCTCTGGCCTGTTTAGCTTCTTCTCTTACGTATATCGTTTTCATTGCTCGAGCTATTTTGATGCCCGATTAAAACAGCCAATAAAATATTCTTTTGGTCTGAGATGATTTTGTAATAGCTAGCGCTGAGGGTTCGCACCTTTGGTGTTTCATTTATATTGAAAATTCTTTGGGGAGGAAACTTTCGCTTGGGGTGGGAATCCCAGGTCCCCCCCCCCCCCCCCTTCTCTATGAAACCATGTGATAAATATAAAAGTAAGACTCATCTAAATTGGTAATTATACGTACATTATACTATAGAACTTCTGTTATCCGAACTCCAATTATCCGAACATTTCAATTAACGAACACCTAAAGTCTAATAGTAGCATGTGCAGACATGAAGAATTGCTTGACTATGCCCCTTTAGTGTTTTATAATGCATTTTCTCTGGTGTTGAGTTATCTGAACCTTTCAGTTATTCGAACACCTCTCGGTCCCAACGTGTTCGGACAACTGAAGTTCTACTGTACTTTATAAATATATAGTTATTTTGTATACTTTTCAATTCGCATTACCCTTATCCCTCTTAGCATTCCGAAACAGCTGGAACATGTGCCAATTCTGACCATTAATTCAAGTCCGGAGTTTGAAAGTGATCCCAAGAGATCAAAGGAGATGATGAGTGAGGTATGGGCAAAAATTGTTTCGTGTTATGATGACTTGAGTAGCACTAACAAACTGTGTATCAGTATTGGCTGATGTGTCACCAATCAATACTGATGCTGTAAGCTAGTTTGGAATCCTTGCAGCTGCTTCTTGTTCTATTTGTTTGTTAGTTTTCTTCCCTTTATTATTTCATGTTTGTACTAAAACTAATAGCTGGGAGTAAGTCTAGGGTATGGTAATTATATTTAGCCAATTATCTCATACTGAAGTTAGTAGACTATTGGGCCGTGAACTGAATTCCCATAATCAACAACTCAATGGTAGTTCTGCCACCAGTTGATACTCAATTTTGTGAAAATAATTATCTTCATTAATGATTCATTATCACTACAGAAGTCCATACTTCACACAAAATAAATATGATTACAACTAAAGCATGTAACCAAGACAACGTTATAAATACTAGCTATGCAACTGACATCGCCGTACATTGACGATAAACTACAATAAAATATAAATGAATACACATGTCTACATATGGTTCTTAGTTCACTGCCGACTTTAATGTTCATGCACATAAGAACCAGTCCAGCATCTCCTCTGACAAGCTAATGACCATCCTCGGCCGTTGTTCTCGTCCATGCTTGCTTTAACACAGCATCAGCTTTTCCAATACTCCTTCCAGGCCTATATTTAATTGTAAAATCCAAGCCTTGCAATCGTAGTGCCCAGCGGCATAATCTCTTGTTTGCTGGAGTTGGTGATTTTAGATACTCCAATGCTCTTTGATCTGTTTGAATATTGAAATGACGACCATCAAGATAAAGTTCAAAGTGTCTAACACTCTCTATCACTGCCAAGCATTCCAGTGCTGTAGCTGAATATCTTGTCTCGACATCTCTCAGCTGACGTGAATAAAATGCCACAGGTTCTTCCACTCCATCCCTCTCCATACACCTCAACTGCACATCCCATAATATGAAGCATTCGTCTGAAAGTAAATATTCATCTTTAGTATTCAGTATATGCAGAGTACATGATTTATACAAAGCAGTGTACAAACTTTCAAAGCACTTCCTTCTCTACTCATTCTATTCAACATCTTTCTTTGTTGCTTCATTAAGAGACTTTGCTTGATCTGCAAATCCACTAATAAAAGGTCTATAATAACTTACCAATCCCAAAATGATCTCAACTCTACTGTCCTTATGTTTGAGGGACTTTGTAGTCTTTGAGCTTTCACTTATGCCTCAAGTACTTCAACTTTTCCATTCCCAACTAAATGTCCGAGATATTTCAAATTTACCTTTGCCCACCAATTTAGCCTGTGTCAATGCTGCAAATAATTCGTCTTCCTTATGTTTCTGATGTTCATCCCTAGTCATTGAAGAAATCAATATGTCATCAATATACAGTGATGCACACTCCAGTTGCCGTGCCAACACCACTTCCATTCTTCTCTGAAATGTGGCTGGGGAATTCCTCAGACCAAAAGGCATTCGAGTAAAATGGAATTTTACAAATGGAGTGACAAATGCTGTCTTCTTTTGAGCGGATGCTGCTAATGGAGCTTGATAAAATCATTTGCTCAGGTCAGTTTTTGATAAGAAGTTTGAATCACCCACTTGTTGGAGGAGCTCCTCAATACGTGGCATGAAATACGGATCAAGCACTGCAATCACATTCTTTCTTGAGAAACTGAGTCATCATTTTATTTAATTCATCTGGTGATATTATCTGCTGTTTGTCCTATTCCATAACTGCTGTTGAAATTTTGTTTGGGTTTTTGTTTGTCTGTCTTCTGTCTCAACACTACTCCTGTCACCTTCTCTATAATTCAGTCATCACTTCTTGATTGACAGAACTTTTCATCTTGTTGGCGTTGTATTGTTAGCCACTGGCCACTAAATGTTAGGCCATGAACTGAATTCCTGTAGTCCACAACTCAATGGTAGTTCTGCCACCAGTTGATGCTCAATTTTTGACTCTTTATTTGATTATCACAACAAAGTCAATATTTCACACAAACTAAATATGAATACACCTAAAGCACGTAACCAAGATAACGTTATAAATATTAGCCATGCAACAGACATCACTATAGATCGACGATAAACAACGATAAAATGTAAATGAATACACGTGTGTCATGCGTACATAGTTTTTTTTGTTCACTGCCCAACTTTAATGTTCATGCACAAGAGGACTAGTCCAGCATACACCTAGACAAGTATATTGTTCACTTAAGTTTTCGTCACATTCTTTAATTCTCTTTGGAATTATGAATGTTTAGTACAAGTGAAATGCACATTCACAGGCCTAAAAATAAATATCACCAAGATTAGCAGCTTTCCAAGTTGAACTTGTTTCTGAAGATTCACGAAGTCTATCTACTCCTACTACTGTAATCGAATTAATCATACATGCACAGCTAATAAGTGACTTTTGACCATCCCATGATGTGTGACCAAGTGTGAAATGGCAAATGTTCTATATATAAACTGCACTTTGTTACACAACTTGGAGAAAGTCTAGTTCATCAGCTACCCACAGCAAAGCCCTCTTCTCACCATCCCATAAACTTCCACCACTCCTTCCGGACATGTGTAAAGAAAGTATGACAATTACTACAATAAACGACAATTACTACATTTTAATCTGTGCATGTGAATGCAGCACGTGATCAACCAATAGCACAATACATTCCCAACTGGTCCACAACTGAATTCTCTGATGTAACCTTGTCAGTTACCTTTGGCATTAGGTCCTGAATATATTTGGTTTGAAAGTCTATTTGAGCCTTATGGGAAAGACTCCATTGACATAACATGTGTAAAGTCTCTATTTGAAGCCTAACATTTACTGAATATGATTTTTAAAACCCATTACAATGGCATAACCTCAGTGATGTGTTAATGCATTCATGATAGCATCATGTGAGTAATGAATTCAGTTAGTTCCTTTTGTTTGTTCTCCAGTATGATAGTGGTATCTATATTTGCATTGTTCTGTGCTCTGACTGTTGCTTCAGCTGCCACTAAACCCAACATTGTGTTTGTGTTGGTGGATGACTGGGGATATTCAGATGTCAGTTTCAGAAATCCCGCCATTTCTAGTCCACACTTCCAGAGTTTGAAAGACAATGGTCTGTTACTCAATAGGCACTATGTTTTCAAATATTGCTCACCTTCTCGTGCCTCTTTTCTCACTGGGCGATGGCCTCACCACGCCCATCAGTCCAACATGCCACTGGGTGCACAGATGGGCTTGAATATAAATATGACTACCATAGCATCCAAGCTGAAGACAGCTGGATACAAGACACACATGGTTGGCAAATGGCATGAAGGCTTCTTTGAGCCGAGGTACTTACCCATAAATCGTGGGTTTGATTCATCTTCAGGTTTTCTTAACGGCAACAGTGATCATGTGACTCAGCGATATCAATGTGCAATAGACTACTGGAAGAACAATGACGTGGACACTCGTAACGGCACATACGATGCTTTTAACTACATTAAAGACTTAAAAGATATTTTTAGCAATCATAATGCTGAAGATCCATTCTTTTTGTATCTCCCTCTCCACAATGTCCATGATCCTATCCAAGCTCCTGACGAGTGGATCAACTTGTATCCAGCCAACTCTACTTGCAAGTTCAGACGCACTTACCAGGCTATGGTCAGTGTAGCTGACAATGTCACTGGAGAGGTAGTGGAGGCTTTGAAGAGTAAGAAGATGTGGGACAACTCCATTATAGTCGTGTCTGCTGATAATGGTGGTGGCCCTTGCGAAGGAAGTAACTATCCATTGAAGGGTTCTAAATTTACTTTTTTTGAAGGAGGTGTGAGAGCTCTAGCCTTTGCCAGTGGTGGGTTAGTCCCTGAGAGTATGAGAGGAAAGTCTACTGATGGTTTCATTCACATAGCTGACTGGTACACTACGTTCTGTAACCTTGCTGGAGTGGACTCTAGTGACTCAGGGGACGGCAAGTTTCCAGTTGATGGTGAAGACGTGTGGCCCATAATTACAGGAGCCAGCACAACTTCCCCTCATGACCATATTATCCTAGGATATGATTTTGACAATCAAGGTGCAATCATATCGGGCAATTACAAGTTAATTGTGGGGGCTCAGTCTACTAGATGTGACAACTTGATGTGGTCTCCAATGGATTATCCTTGTCATGATGGACCCAAAGGAGACAACTGTAACCCTAACTGCCTCTATGACATAGTGAAGGACCCAACAGAGAAGAACGACCTCTCCCAAACTATGCCTGACACAGTAAAGCAACTTCTAGACAAATACAATGCCTATTCTAAGGAACCTCGCTCCATGCAAGATCAAGGAATTCATTCTAGTCGGGATATCCCCCAATTTTCAGGAGCTTGTCAGTACATGACGAGTAAAGGTGGATATTGGCGCCCTTGGAAGGAAGACCTGTAGTCTGAATTAGCTGTTTTTTCTTTCAAATTTATTCATGCATTCATTTTTGTAGAATAACGAGTTCAATTGAGTTAGCTATATATTATAAAAGAACTTGTAAGCCATTATATTTCTGTCTTACTTAAATATCTTACTTAGCTACTTGTGTCCTGGTAACTTGAGGTCAAGATTGTATGTTGTGATTGTGGAGTAGTGACTGACCTGCTTGAGAGTTAATACATGCATACATGCATACATTCATACATGCATACATACATACATACATACATACATACATGCATTTATACATACATACACATATTCATGGGTGATAAAGTGTTAGGTGCTAATGACATATGACAAACCAGTGAGTATAGTAGGCATTGCTTCTACTGCAAAAAAGTAATAATAAACCTCAAATACTTTTTATTGTGTTCTGTGTGTGTGTGTGTGTGTGTGTGTGTGTGTGTGTGTGTGTGTGTGTGTGTGTGTGTGTAGGTTAATACATTTGTGGAGGAACTGTAGCAGTCAGACAAGAAACATTAAAAACTTTCGGTTCTTGGTAACCAATTCATAGAATCTGCCATCTAATACATTGATTCACAAGTATTTATTAAATTACTAATTTTAATTATCATCGCAGGAAATTCATGCTCGTGTGAAGTTAATTTCTTATAATATCCATATGCAATAGTTTATAAGAAGCAATTGGTAATGACAGACTTGCAAGAATATTTAAATTAATAGTGCAGTTTAGTAGTTTAGATAAAGCTGCACTTTTCACTTCACATTCAGTGTTCTGTGTCTACTACACAACCATAAAGCAACTGCTGCTATGGGGTATTACCAATTGTCCCGAAAAACAAATGTATTAAGAAGTTTTCTTTAGCAGTTTTATCCAACCAACTAATAATATATGTAGTGAATCATGTTTTTGAGAAAATACTATTGAAGATACTAAGCTGGGCCTAAATCAGTTATTGTTGGCGAGCGAGCGAAGCGAGCGAGACACTATCAGGGGTAACTCAATTGAAAATCAGGGATATTTGTTTGTATATATGTTTGGATTACGTAAGACATTTTTGTACTTTGACCCTCGCGTTTTTGTGTTAGTTCGGTGGTCGACCCCGTCCCAAACCTCACTAAACAGAATCCTCTGGTTTATCGATCAGTACCCTTATCACCCTAGAAATTGAATTGTTTACCGTTTTGAATTCTTTTGCGGGTGCAGTTAAAACGTGAAAACTTACGGGACTTCCATTTCTATTTGAGTTAGTGGCGGAGGTAAGTCAATGCGCTCTTTGTCTTGGTTATAAGCCTACGCAACAGTATTTACTTTAAAAGCATTGTCCACTAGACTAACCAGGAAGGTAAGTCTCGTGTAGGTGTATGTCCAGTTCTGTCAAAGTATTGTGCTTTACAACCACTACTTAGCTAAATAATATCACAAAGAAAACGTTTACGTTTCACCATATCACACTCTGACTCATGTAATAAGTACTATATATTATTAGGATTATACATGACACAAAGGAGCACACAGTAGTCTATTACAAGTTGCTATGACTACACTTATATATTCATGATTCAGAATCATGTGAATATGAATTTATTTAATTAATTTGTTTAGCTTAGCATTGTGGTTGATACCTATACTTGCTTCAGCTGCCACTAAACCCAACATTGTGTTTGTGTTTGGTGGATGACTGGGAATATTCAGATGTCAGCTTCAGAAATCCCGCCATTTCTAGTCCATACTTCCAGAGTTTGAAAGACAATGGTCTGTTACTCAATAGGCACTATGTTTACAAATATTGCTCACCTTCTCGTGCCTCTTTTCTCACTGGGCGATGGCCTCACCACGCCCATCAGTCCAACATGCCACTGGGTGCACAGATGGGTATGAATATAAACATGACTACCATAGCCTCCAAGCTGAAGATAGCTGGATACAAGACACACATAGTTGGCAAATGGCATGAAGGCTTGTTTGAACCGAGATACTTGCCAGTAAACCGAGGTTTTGACACTGCATCAGGTTTTCTGAACGGTGCCTGTGATCATGTGACCCAGCAGTTTCACTGTGCTATTGATTCTTGGAAGAACAATGATATTGATCCACGCAATGGCACATATGATGCGTACACATACCGAGAAGACTTGGCTGGCATTTTTAACAGCCACAATACAGATGATCCTTTCTTCCTGTATTTGCCGCTACATAATGTTCATAAACCCATTCAGGCTCCTGAAGAGTGGTTGGATTTGTACCCTGTGCTGTGATTCGAGACGCACTTACCAGGCTATGGTCAGTGTAGCTGACAATGTCACTGGAGTTGTGGTTGAATATTTGAAGAAAAAGCAGATGTGGGATAATTCTCTCATAGTTGTCTCTGCAGACAATGGCAGTGCTCCATGCTTTGGAAGTAATCATCCCCTCAAGGGATCTAAGCTTACCTTTTTTGAAGGAGGTGTGAGAGCTCTAGCCTTTGCCAGTGGTGGGTTAGTCCCTGAGAGTATGAGAGGAAAGTCTACTGATGGTTTCATTCACATAGCTGACTGGTACACTATGTTCTGTAACCTTGCTGGAGTGGACTCTAGTGACTCAGGGGACGGCAAGTTTCCAGTTGATGGTGAAGATGTGTGGCCCATAATTACAGGAGCCAGCACAACTTCCCCTCATGACCATATTACCCTAGGATATGATTTTGACAATCAAGGTGCAATCATATCGGGCAATTACAAGTTAATTGTGGGGGCTCAGGCTGAACGATGTAATAGCTTGATGTGGTCTCCATTGGACTATCCTTGTCATGATGGAATCAATGGGACTGACTGTGATTCTTACTGTCTGTATGATATTCTAAATGATCCAACAGAGAAGAACGACCTTTCAAAAGCTCAACCAGATATACTGAAGGAGTTACTGGAAAAGTACAATGTTTATTCCAAGGAACCACGTTCTATGCAAGATCAGGGATATCACAAGTCTGGAGATGTGCCCAAGTTAAAGGATGCCTGTACTTATATGGCTGCAAATGGAGGATACTGGCGTCCATGGAAGAATGATCCAAAATAGTGATTTAGAATATCTCAATGATTAGCTTTTGTGTGTGTGTGTGTGTGTGTATATGTGTGTTTGCACTTTGAGATAAAGCACCAATTAAGCTAAGTTTATATGAGTATACATCTAATGAGTATAAAGTTGGTAATTCAATATTTTTAGCTTAGCTATTAGCATAAATTTTTTAAAATATAATTCACAAAACATTTCGGCTCGTAAGCCTTCTTCAGTTGTGAGGTGAGGTGTATATATGACCGTTAAAGTTGAGGACATTTTTTTACTTATACTGAAGTCTTTAGCATAAATATTTTTAGATTAAATTTGACATTGTCACTATAATTATCTTATCCATCAGTTTTGTGGCAGTGATCCTGTTTTTTGTGGTAAGCTCCACTTAGTCTCATAAAGAGCCATTAGTGCTGGCATAACCATGGAATAGTTTTTGCACTGGCAATTATGTGTGTGTGTGTGTGTGGCTGTGTGGTGAGTGGTTTGAGAAACCCCATACAGCCACATGAAATTCCTGCTGTTATTTCAAGGGTTCCCCCCCATACCATTCATATTATCTAGATTGAAAGGGGGTCTCAAGAGAAGTAAAGGTAAAAACCTCAACCCAGGACCCCTTGCTTTAGCTACCAGTGCTCTAGCCACTGAGCTCAATGTAGTTTTTATGAAGGATCAGAACTTGATAATTCATATTATCTGCAAGTCATATACTTCCTCAGTTGTTTTTGTGAATTTACATTCCACCAAGCTACTGCATTGCATCACCTTTAAATGAATTACTCTATCAGATGTAGCTACAGCCAGTAGTGTTGCGTGCCAGGCTTATTGCTGCAGCTACAATAAATAGTTGACATCTTTGTAGGAAGAAACATGGAAGCTTCCTGATGTTATGACGGAAGCGGCTAATGGGATCTAATTTGACACTTCTGGTTTACAGGTATTTCTAATTGACATTCTTTAATAAAACAAAACTAGCTACATTTTTATAACACAAACTATAAAGAAAATTGATATATCACCAAGATGAATAGTGAGGAAAGGATGTTTTACGACCAGAATCTAGGAGTGGTTCACGATAGATGGAATTCGAATGATCCACAACTGGCACAACTTCCTCTTCTAATACCTGATTCTGAGTAGAATGATATTTCTTTAAAATATATTTCACACAAAGAAAATTTGTCAAGGAATAGTTAAATCTGTTATACACATGGAAAGCCATAATCCCGCACAACTCCAAAAGCGCGACTCCAACACAAACACAGGATAAGGTGTACTGGTTCCCATGGTGCAACTTAACATGGTATGTTCCAGCACAAAGTACACACAAATTAAGAATATACATTATTTCTAGAAGATCCAGGTAAAACGTTTTATACAGTTTCAGATGAGAAGTAATTGATGCTAAAAATAGCACGCTAATAATAATCATAATGTTGTCAGCACACAATATGTAGCTAGAGAATAGGCCAATCCTCAAGAGCAGCATCAGTCCTGGCCAGTACCGAGTGCTCTTGTTATATGGAGCATAATAAGCATCCAGTAATGGAGTGAGTTTGTTAAACCAGCGAAAACCCTTTCGATTTGAATAAGCTTGAAGTCTATAACCAAATGTGAGCAAGAAAGTATAAGGAACCAGAACAAAGCTTATAACACAAATTCCTACAGTAGCAAGGATTATATGGTTCCAATTTTCAAAATATTCTATATTACCATCTGAAAGCCAAACTAGTCGTGTTCCATTCGATGTTTTTAACTGTGCATAGGCCAATCCATCAATTGTAGTTTGTAGAATCTTAGTGAAAGACATAAGAATAACTGTAGCAAGAACTGCCACTGGATTGGATCCTAATAGCTTTCTCATTGAAGATGAGTATTTGCAGCTAATAATGATGCATCCAGTTAAAAACCACAGATACACAGGAAAGGCATATTGCAGCCATGAATACTGATATGCATCGAGTCCGTCATATAAGCACAGCGGTATCCCAAAGTCTAAATTGAGCCATGAAATAACAACAGTCAAAGGGTTAAATTTATGATTACCTTTGTTCAGCATGAATAGATCTGCATGAACATTCAGTATATTGGCATACAAAATGACACCATTGATTGTTCCAGTAGCCACTGTCATGTGCAGAGCTAGCAGTAGTACTATTACTCCAACACCTGCCACAACAAATACCAACAGTAGGCCCAGAAATTTGTTTGCACACTGTGTGCACTCCAGGCTACTCACAGCTAAACTGAAGCCTTCCTCGCATGCTCCACACAGAACTCCAATACGATGAGCTCTGCACTGACTGTTACTGCCATCTGGGGAAGAGAAATTTACATGAGACGGATGCGTTTTGTTGTTGGTCCTGCAGAATCCTTTAGGACAGCTCTCATACCATACAAACCCAACATATGTGTTGTTACGGTAACTAGGACTGATCCAATAGGTGCCACTATTTTCAATTAATTCACTCTGGACATCACAGAAAACATCTAAATCTTGAAGCCCTTCTTCACACCCACAAGTATCCACCACAAGAGAAAAGCCATTGGGACACTCCTTCAAATGAATATAAATATAAATGAATCCAGGTGTGCACCCATTAGGATACAGTCTCCAAATAGGACGATGCAGCTTATCATCTAAAAATGAAAGGACTTGAAATGTAATATTGTTACATCCAACTGATACAGAGTTGTTGTTTAGCAGAACCAGTCTATCACGACTTCTATGTACAATTTTAATGCCTACATCTGCAGGCGTGCTATTAAATTGTCCCATTGCTGCCACAGATACATTGAACTTCTTTCCCGGTATCGTTTTAGTGAAAACAGGTTTTTTTGTACAGTCTGGAACATTACTTGTACAGAGGCAAAGATACAGTGGAGAGGAAGAAATAGTTTCATGATTAGAAATGGTGGACACATTTTTAAGGAATTGATAGCCAGTGGTATTTAGTAAAACGCCATTACTTCTAACTTTACACAACTGTAAGGTACCACCATACAACAAAGATCCTGCAACAGCGGTGTTGTCCTGGTAATCTATGTGAATATCTCCAGTTGACCTGGTCTTGTAGTTGAACTCTATAAAGCAAGATTGGTCAGGATCCGAAAATTGAGATATTCGACATGCAGTGAAATAAGCTAAATCACTATCCTCAACATACAATGCTCCACCAAATCCTGCTGCAGAGTTGTTTATAAATGATACATTCACTGGTGCTTGCAGTATCAATCTAGAATAGGAATCAAATCCTATTGCCCCCCCATTATCAGCCTGATTTCCAATGAAAATTAGCTCACCTGATGCTTCAAAAGTACTATTGTTAAGAGACATAGCTCCAGTAGGACCATTGTTAATGAAAGATGCCAATCCTAGCACAAGAATTAAAGAATCAACTGCTAATAATGCAGCTTGGCCAGCTGCTTTGTTGTCAGTGATAGACAAATTCTCATGAAATTCAATCCGAGATTTATATGAATAAACTGCACTTCCATATATTGATACATCATTTTTGTGGAATACCGTGTTTGTAAATTTGACTATACTCGATACTACATTTACAGAGCTATATAAAAAAGAACAGTCAGAAATATTTCCCTGACTTACTGAAAGGCCTAGATTTAAGCCTTTCTTAACTTCAAAGATAGAGTGAGATATGATAAATGTATTCGAATTTTCAAATATAATAGCATAGTTGTAGCTATCTTTTTGTATACAAATACCAATCAAATGAATTCCACGTGTGCTATGACAAGCTAGATTACCTTTTGATGACAAAACGATTGAAGCTCCACTTTCATCTGCCTTCAGAGTTAAATTTTCCTTGTAATTGAGATGCAGAGTGGTGTTCAAAAAATGTTGACCTGGCAAAAACAGAAATGTGCTATGGTTGGTGAAGTAGTGGCTGGTACTGTTGATGTAGTGTTGAAGAGTATAACACGGAGGAACGCGACATACTGCTCCATCTGGATATACTACGTAATCGAGAGCGGAAGCCAACCTGTAAAATATGAGTATTAATAGAACAGAAGAAAAAGCCATGAAAGCTACTGTTGCTCACGCCGAAAGAACTATTATATAAATGTATACACCCCAGCCAGTCTCAGTTAGTAGCTCGCTAACTTGAATTTCTGTTTTCGAGTGTAATCTAGCGTTAGTTAAATCCTTTACCAAAAGGGTCGCACTATTTGTGCAGGGTGTGTGCAGTGGCCGAACTTGCGCACACGCAATATAATATATATAATTTCAAATCAGCTGACACCGTCTAATGCTTATACTACTACTCCTAATTAGGTATGCTGCTATATTCAGCTTACTCAAAAATTTCCATATTAATATCTGTACATGTGTAAACCACAATTGTTACTATGGGATAAAAATACTCCATAGTACTCTGCCACTACTAATGTTGTAGATAACCCAAAATGAACAATGAAAAAAATTATTTTTACCATGCAACTGGTACTTCTTAATAATTTTTCATAGCTAGCTAATTAAATGATATAATGTATACAGGAAAAATAATGTGAAATATTATCTCCACGCTATCTATTTGCATGTTTCTAAAGAAATAGCTCACTGGAGTCACCCAAACCTAACTAATACAAACAAAAGTTTCAGTGCTCTTCAAATCACAAATAGCCAAGTTCTTTGTATCATGTTAAAGTACAATAAAAATGAATATTTAACAAAAACAAAACAAAAAAACAAACAAACAAACAAACAAACCAAAACAAACAAACAAACCAAAACAAACAAACAAACCAAAACAAACAAACAAACAAAAAAATTAAAGTTAGTTCAAAATAACACTATTTTGAGTACCCAGAAGAGGTTCACGATAATCTACACTACTACTATCTTCTAAAAGAGGCCTCACTTCTCTCTCTGTGGCTATATCTTGAGATTGGTAATGCAGGATTTTATACAAAAATGGCATTCTTGATATCACTTGCTTGCACTTGAGACGAATGCATACATGGAAGACCACGATGCCCACTAACTCCAATAAAGCCACTCCAGTGCATAAGTTGGACAACACTGATTGGTTACCATGATACTGCTGCACGTGATACGTTCCAACACACAAAACGCATAGATTGAGACCAAAAGAAGCTTCAAAAACCATTAGATAAAAATTCTTGTAGATTTTCCACTGCAGAGCTATGGTGGCTGTGAATATGGTACACACTATGACCATAAGATTGTCGTTGCTAATCATGTAACTCAGGAAGAGAACGATTCTCAGACCTAGCATCAGTCCTGGCCAGTACCGACCATTTTTGTTGAATGGAGCATAATGGGCATCTAGCAATGGAGTAAATTTATTAAACCAATGAAACCATTTTCGATTAGAAAATGCTTGAAGACTGTGGCCAAAGGAAAGCAATAAGGCATAAGGAAGAACAAAGAATGCGATGACGCTAATTGCTCCAGCAGCTAGAATGATGTGCTGCCAATCTTTGATATAAGCGAGGTTGCCATCATAAAGCCAAACCTTTGTGTATTGTCCTTCTGAAGTCTCCAAATTGGCAAACGCCAATGCTTCTACTGATGCTTGCAGACATTTATTGTAAGACATGAGGATGACTGTAGCCAGGACTGCCACTGGGTTAGAGCCCAACAGCCGTCTCATCTTGTATGAGTAATTGCTGCCAACAATGATGATTCCTGTTAGGATCCAAAGGTACAGAGGAAATGCGTATTGCAGCCAATAGTACTGGTAGGCATTCAGTCCATCATAGAAACACAGCGGAATTCCAAAGTCTAGGTTGAGCCATGATATGAAAACTTCTAGAGGTTTTACATCCGATGAATCTGCTTCCCTTGGGAAGAACACATCTCTGTGGACATTGACGATGTTAGCATACAGGATGAGGCCATTGAGTGTCCCAGAGGCCACAGTCATTTGCAGGAACAAGAGCAGCGCTATCAATCCCATACCAGCAACAGCAAACAGGACGATCAAACTGACAGTCTTGTTGCTGCAGTCTTTACACTCCAAAGTATTGAGAGTCAGACTGTAGCCAGTTGCACACGCTCCACACAGAGTTCCACAGCGATTCATGGCACACTGACTGTTGCTGCCATTTGGAGAAGAGAGGTCTATCTGAATAGGATGACCGCTACTTGATGAACTGCAGTATCCACGAGGACAGTATCGACACCATTTAACTCCACTGTATGTGTGATTATGGTAGTTGGGGCTTATCCAATATTTGCCACCATTTTCAATTAAACCATTTTGAACATTACAGTCAATATCGGGTAAACTTTGCAGCGTCTTCTCACACACACAAATATTGGTGTCTAACATAAACCCATTGGGACAATTACTGACAATGAGGTGAACCACTATATCTCCATAAGTACATTCGTATGGAAACACTACAAACCGAACGCTACGGTCTGACAAGTCTGAAAATACCTGAAAAGTGAGATTACTGCATCCAGGCATTATGAGTGCATTTGATTTCAATACAACTTTCAGTCCAGCTGAAATTACACCATCATAAAATGTATTTACACCAACGGTAGCAGTAGTAGAGTTCACCTCTCCCAGTGCAGTAACAGCCATATCAAAACTTCTACCAGGTATTATACGTTGAAAGATACTTGTGGGGCACTTTGGAAAAGAGCATAAGCAAACCTTTAATGGCTTTGAAGAAATGGTTTCATCCTGTGAAAATGTGGATATTTGTTGTAATAATGAATAGCCTTTGATGTTCTGTAATACTTTGTTTACTTTTACACGACATTGTTTTAAGATGCCACCATACACTGCCGAACCTGAGTCACCAGCTGTATTATTGATGAACTCAAAGTGCACATCATCAAACTGACTGCTTTCTGATTCAATTTCAAAGAAGCAAGCGTAATCTGTGTCCACATCATTTTTGCAAAGTTTCAAGTAGGTAATGTCACTATCTTCAATATGAACTGCAGCGCCAATTGTTTTAGCAGTGTTGTTCAGAAATGATACCATTACTGGTCCGCGTAGTACCAGACTTGACTTTTCAGCAGTGTACAAACCAACACCATGATCTCCTGCATTATTCTTACAAAGCAATAGCCCTGAAACTATCAATTGGCTTTTAAATAAGTGTATTGCTCGAAAATTATATTCAAATGTTGCATTCCCATCAATAGTAACTGTAGAAAAAGATGCAATCAGTGCAAATCTGAGTCCAGACATAATCAAACTATGGATAAAAGTAACATTAGACAGCCCACATTCTATTCCAAATGCTACATTACCACTAAAAAAAGCATCATAAAAGACAACTGTACTATTGCTTATATCAATTTCACTCAGTGAAAAAGAACAGTTAGAAATATATCCATTACTGCTTTCCAAGTTGATATCACTTAGATTATTGAACTGGGTATTAGATAAGACCAATTCATTAGAATTAGATATTTTAAATGGGAATTTTGTTACCTTTCCTTCGTATGTAATATCTAGACCATCCACAGTAAAGCCTAGGGAGTTGTTGCAAGTGAACACATTTGACATCCACAGGTAGGTTATTCCCATGGTTCCGGCAAGTGTGACATTTTCTAAGTTCTCCAAATTCAGAGTAGAATTTGTATAGTGAGAACCTGGTAAAAACAGGAAGAAGCTGTTGTCAGTGAAGTAATGGCTGGCATTGGTGAGGTACTGCTCAAGAGAGAGGCAAGGTGGAGAAGAACACCTTTCACCTTTAGGATACACTGTGTATTTAACAGCTGAAGCGCAGAAAACGAGAAGGCTCAACAACGTCAATCTGAAAACGGCCATAACTCCCAGTATAACTTGACTTTAGAGGGTGGGGGAGCTGAGCTTTATGTACTGACTACTGTTGTACATAGTGTATGTATAATAACAACCTGTCTCGCGTATAGTGCCGTTAAGGAAAGAAAGTTAGCCCGCTAGCGCGCGTGCCATAAATGCACGTTAAATCGCGCAGGCGATGATCATGCTCTTAAAAAGACTTGAAAATAACCTTTGAACCTTCCGGTTAGCACAGTAAGTATGGACAGGTCTACTTCACTGTGGAAGTCTGAAGAAATAACTAGTTGGAAGGCTCTATCTGGAGTGTTTGTGCGTGATCAAGAAGCTATACCACCAGGAATTACTAACATTGCAATGAATTGCTATGCCAATAGTGTTTTTCAGTGCTTATTAAACCATAATGGCTTTATAGCTCTTGTAAAAGACATTATAGAAGAACATGAGAGAGTAAAGTGTAACTACTGTCGCCAAATGCAAGGTATCTTATATAAATATTTAATAAAAAAGGAAAATTACTATTTGAAAAAATATAGGTTCCCAGTGCGCTCCTCAGGTACTTAAATATTTGTACAGTAGATATAAATATCAGAAGATGTCTGTATTGGATTCTCGCCCAATCATTAAATCCTTAAAAGGTATGTATGCACCTTGTTTACAATTAATTACAGTAGAATGTCAGTTATCCGGACACAATAAGTGAATATTCCGATAACTGAAGCTACTATTTTTAGCACTACATACAGTTCAATCCAATTAAAAAAATACTTACGTGTACATAATACATTTTAAATTGGTAATGCAGTGTGTTCTGTAATGGTTATCTGTGGAGAGGTTGACCTAAGTCAGTGTTGGGGGTAAGCCAATGTACATGTTTTACTAATACAGCTGCTGATATGGTTAAAAGCAGCCTCCAATAACTTTTTTTTGATAAGCGCATACTTCCAGCTTGTCCTTGCTTAGCACCACTCTTTTCCTCTTGCCAGTAGCCATTCTCTAGTACAGTACAGTATAACAGCAAAACTGGCAGGTGGGCTTTAAATTTTGATGTGACCGGATAACTGACATTCTACTGTACATCTCTAATATTAATAATAATATATATATATATTTATATACATAGCAATCAGTTCCTCATTTAACGCTGGACATCAACAAGATGCAGCAGAGTTCTACAGTGAATTAATGAGTAAAATTCTTGAGATGTCACCCAAGTACTAAATAAATACATTTTATTTGAAATACTGATTTAATCTTGCTCTATTGGTGTACATAGCACAAGAAGTAAAGTACATGACATGTGTTACTTCAATGAATTATCTACAGGTTGGCAAAAATTATTGGGTGAAAGACAATTTATTATCCAATTTAAAAATTTAGTTCAGTGCAAGAAGTGTGGTACAGTGAGCTACAATGAGACACTCAATCATACTTTGGAACTCTATATTGAGGTAGGAATTAAACGTATACCACTCCCACCCTCCCCCATCAAACCCTTTTGCTTATCCTCTAAAATAGGGAGGAAAAAAGATCCATTTACAAGATTTGGTGACAGATAATATGCCAAGCTCTATACAACTTCTGGATCTACAATGCACACAGTATGTAAATACTAAGATAATGAGAAATTTGAATCAAATTCATAAATTTTCTTCAATAGGTGCAAAGAAAGTGGAATGATGGAGAAGTCAGACATAATCAACCGGTTCCCCAAGTTACTCAGCATTCATCTGACAAAAATGGCAAATGAGTATGTTAGCTATTTGTTTTATATATTTTTATAATTTTTTTTAACTTAGTTTGACTTATTTTTCAGGACAGGGATACCTCAAGTTCAAATTCAGGTACAAAAAGTTAATTTCTTGAGAACACGCTACATTTATACCTCTTGTAGAAGTCTTGTTCAGGGGTTGCTAAGGGTGTGTAGAAATTATATATAATTTTATTTAGCTGACAAAATGACTGGATATTTATATGTGTATAGAAAACTACTTTGACTATTTCTGGTGGCAATAACGTGAGGTATAAACTAGTTGGAGTAATAAAATATATCAAATTGTCCGAAACTACGGGTCACTACACTGCATTTATTCGGTCACGTAGTGACCATAGTCAGTGGTTTCATGTAGATGACAACAAGGTATTTAAATTGTTACAAAATTTGACATCTGATAAATGATCAATCAAAACATTTTATAGGTGCTACCGGTCAGTGTTGCTAATGTAGCCATGCAAGACCCATTTATGGCTTTGTTTGAACTTGATGAAGGTAGACAAAGTATTGAACAAATGGATAGCATTATATACATTTATATACATAGGCCGCACATTGTACAGGAATCTACCTTTATATGCTGTCACAAATCTGCTCAGTAATGAGTGGTTAACAGATGAGGTAATGTTAACCTTATATTAGGATATACATATAACTTTATCAAAACTATATGTGTGAAGATTATAGAAGCATATTTTGAACTAGTAGCTACCACAGCTTCACGAGTAAGTGGTGATAATCTTAAAGTGTTTTTTTTTTAATTTTAAGCATTATATATTAAGGAAAACAAGAAAGTTTTGGTTTTAAGTTCTCAATTCTATTCCAAGTTGTGTTCACATGGTTATGAAGGAGTGAAGAGATGGCATCGAAAGGTAGATTCAATGCTATAAATATTATGTTATATGCTCACTACCAAGTCTTTACAGATTGATATATTGAATCAAGACCTACTTCTGTGTAGTATTAATTTAGGAGAGTCTCATTGGACCTTATTGGTAAGATTTTGTAATATATATATATATATATATATATACTGTATATATATACATATATATATATACTGTATATATATACATAATATTGTCCATCTTCTCTGTACCCTCAAAGTGATGTGCATTGCATAATGGTTACAGTAATCTGTTGGTCTTTGTCTGACAGTAATTTAATCATACTGTAGCTGATCTCTAACTGCTGCCACCAACGGCTTAAACATGACATCAAATTATTGTACTCCAATTTTGTTTCAACTTAATTTTATAGAAAAAGTGAGTAAAATTTGACCATGCGATTGTGTTGCTATAGCAGGCAAAGCCTCTTAAGAATAGCTAATCATGTGCATCATCATTTAGGCGGCAAAATAACATTAATAATTATCAGTTTCTATCTATCAGTTGTGTCCTTTTGAATGTCTTGTGGTTCTTGACTTTTGATAGGGAGCAGTGGTTTGAGTCCAGATATGTGAATCCTTTTATCTTGCTTTATAGTTTTTTTTAATGTTTTTTTCATTCTTTTTGTTTGTTTGTTAGTTTGGTTTTTTCTTCCTTTGTCTTTTTCTTACTGTTTAGCCTACTTTTTTTCCTATTTTTCCTTCTTATCTTTTTTTACTTCTTTATTGTCCTTCATTTTTCCCCTTCTTTATACTTTTTGCCCTTTTTTCTATTCTTCTATAGCTATTTCTTCATTTTTTGCTCTTTATTTCTTTCTTCTTTTTGTTCTTATTTTTTTATTTTTCTGATACTTGTATTTGTGATAGTATCTGAGAGTTGTGGTGTATACAGCTTGTTCCATTGGACACAAATTGACAAACAAAAACACACTTTCCGAAAGTTTTAGCTACTACTTGCTAAATTATAGCCATGGCTGGCTGACAACTAGTTTATTTGATTAGATATTATGCTTTAGTAAAGCTGATCTTGCTCATGCATCATTGGAGTGATAATAGGCTAATATAATTTTATGTTGAATTAAGTATGTTTTTAGCGAATAAATTCTATTTGGTGCATAACTAGGGCTGATAATTCACATCTTATGGATTTTTCATGTTAATACAGTTGTTGATATCAAAGGAAAATCTGCTGAATACTATGACTCATATAAAGGAAGTTATTTAATTGGATGGCATAACATTAGGTATCTAAAGTATGAATTACCCTTGTATTTATAATTAATGGGTAAAATATTTTAGATCCTTTTTAGAAGAAAGATGCCTAGAAAAGGGGATCCCAGTTCCGCATTGGAATGAGTGGCAATATGTTCATAGGACGGTAACAATGTTATATAGCTATAGCTATTATGTCAGCGATGAACTGTTCTTTTAATATTGTTTCAGGATCAACCACAGCAAATTAACACCTTTGATTGTGGAGTATTCTCATCTCAGGTAACTATTACTGTATCAACAAAATTATATGCTTATTATTGTTCTTGTTGTCAAGTATGCATTGTACAGAGTTATAGGATGGGAATGGAATTTTGACCAGGTATGTTATGTTCTACACATTATCACATCATATACATGAAATATGTTCATTAAACATTGCAGACACATATGGGACTGCTGAGAAAAGTTATGGTAGAGGAACTTTTAAATGGATGCTTGATGTAAGTTTCTATCTAGAGTAAATAAAACTTAGTCATAATTACTGAAACTGCAGGTCACTACGAAAGAGGTCAGCAATATTGCGTCTCACACGACCCCTAAATTTTGATTACAACCCTCAACACTTACTGGAACCAAATTGTGCAATGAAGTATCACTGCAAGATAGTCACAATTAATGATTCTTTCCTTTATAATTCTATGGTCCCTTCATCAAGCAATCAAATTTCTTTAGTTAGTTCCTTGCACAAGAAATCACAAATGCTTGAAAATTCATCTACCGTAAGTAGTATTTCACAGTGCTCCAAAAGTTCTGAAAGCCCAGGTGAATTAGCTACTTCAGTTTACCACCATTCTGATAACCCACATTCTTTAGCAATCTGTTCACATCAGAATTCATTGGACGCAGACACCTCAACCACTAAGAATTCTATAAATTCAAGTGCATTTGATTCTAATATGAATTCTCCCAGCTCTGCCTCAGAAAATTCTACACACCCATCTTGTTTAACCTGTTCTACTCCCCCCTTGAGGCCTAGAAGTGCATTGTCTTTAGGTCGTCACAATGTTTTTTCATGCAAATCTGTTTCTTCAAGCAGCAAAATTCACACAAGTTCAATTTTGCAAGGCAAATGTGGAGCTCTTCAGAGTGATATTGTGAACTCAATGTCACTTGACCATTCTACATGTATGGACTCTCCTAGCTCTGTCTCACATAATGCTACAGATTCTTCTTTAACCAGCTTTACTCCCTTGAGGCCTACAAGCTCATTGTCTTCAGCTCACAATTGTATTTCACAGAAATCGATTTCTTCAAACAGTAAAATTCACACAAGTTTAATTTCTCAAGACAAATGTGGAGTTCTTCAGAGTAAAAAGCAATTATGCCCCTACTGCAGTGAATGCTATTCTCATAAAAGTAGTCTTTCCAGACATGTCAAGAAAGTTCATGGAATGATTGGAGAAAAACACAGTATATTTTGTAGCATCTGTAGTGGAAGGTAAGTAATGTTCATACAGTACTGTGGACACTTGCCCATGTAGTAGTAGTAGTAGTAGTAGTAGTAGTAGTAGTAGTAAAGCCAAATTTAAAATACAATATTATAACTGGATAGGTATTCCAATTACAGACAATAGCATTACATTATCTACAAATTCAGACCTTCCCATAATTCCTTCCATAAAAGGATTTGTTGTGGGACAAGCCTCGTTTCCAAATAGAAACAAGCACAGAACTTCAAACAAGACATCACAAGCATACACTCTTTTAATATTCATCAGCCTAAAGCAAATCTAACTATTAATGTGTGTGTTATTATACAGCAGATTGAGCATGCTAATTTGGACTTTCTTGTTTAACCCAAACGCTTGTAGTGAACTGCCTCTGGAAACATATCCATTTCTGACATAGTATTGTTTATTATACATAGTTAACTTGAAATTGTCAGTATAGTGTTCCATTAGTTTACTTAAAATTAAACTGAAAACATAATTAGTTAGCAAATCTTCATAATTACAACTAGCAGTGAATTTGCTTTAAGGTTTCATCAATTATTATATTACTTTGGGTGTACACATTCATGCAGTTAGACAACACATGCTATTAGTTATGCTATACAAAGCATCATTAAATTTTAAATGCATTTAACACAAAGAAAACTTAATTTATTGTAAACTCACCTAGATACCATTACTTGCAGATTTAACACACTCCAGTCCTTAATAACACATATCAGAAATGACCATAACATCAAGGCAGATATTGAGACTTTACAGTTTGAAAACTTCAAATCCTTCTTGTCTTGGAAGGATAAGGAAGAATTTACTACTACATCACAGTATGTCCAGCAATGTTCTCCCATTTTATGCAAAGAAAAAATAATATGGTATTACTACTGCAATAGAGCTGGAAATTATAGGCCTAGAGGAGCACACCAGAGACAATTAAAATCTCAAGGGACAAGTAAGGTGGGCGGTCAGTGTACTGCACACATAAAGGCTATAGTTTGTCAACACAATGGACAAGTTGAAGTCAAGTATTGTTCTACTCATCATAATCATGAAGTAAAACTGACTTACTTAAGAATTCCTTCCCAAATACGAGTCCAAATTGCATCAAAATTACTGCAAGGAATTAGTATGGACCGCATTATGGATGATATTCGAGATACAATATTCAGCAAAATTAATAGACAGCATCTCATTAGTAAACAAGATTTACATAACATAAAAACTCAATTTAATATTGAAGGAATAGTTAAGCACAAGAATGATTTGATGAGTGTTAGTGCTTGGGTTGAAGAGCTCAAAAAAATGGACTATAATTCAGTGTTAGCATTTAAAAATCAAGGGGAAGACTACCATGAACATATTACCAGTACAACAAAAGACGACTTCTTATTGTGCTTGCAAACTGAATTCCAAAGAGATATGCTAAAAAAATTTGGGTCCAATGCTATCTGCATGGATTCCACTCATGGAACTAACTCTTATGATTTCCACTTAACCTCAATACTTGTAGTTGATGAGTATGGGGAAGGAATCCCTGTGGGGTGGATGATTAGCAACAGACAAGATTCATTGATTTTGATGGAATTTTTGAAAGCTATAAAAAGCAGAACTGGTGAAATAAATTCCAGATGGTTCATGAGCGATGATGCAGAACAGTTTTTCACAGCTTGGAGAGCTACATTTGGGGATGGGATCACCAGAAAGTTACTCTGTACATGGCATGTTGACAGAGCTTGGAGGAAAGCACTTCAACAGCATATTGTAGAAAAAGAAAAGCAAGTGGAAGTATATCATCAGCTCAGAGTTCTATTGATGGAGACTGAAGAAGCTAACTTTAGAGTGATGCTGCAAGACTTATTGACATATTTGAAAGAATTTTATGAGAGTTTTTATGATTACTTTATGAAGAATTACTGTAATAGACTGCAACAGTGGGCTTCTTGTTACAGAGTGAGGTCAACAGTAAACACAAACATGTTTCTTGAAGCTTTTCACAGAGTGTTAAAAATTGTGTATCTTTATCATAAAAAGAATAGAAGAATTGATTCTCTTATCACTGTTTTATTGAAAATTGCACGAGACAAAGCCTTTGAAAGATTTCGAAAGGTAGAAATGGGAAAATCTACCCATAGAGTTTGTGAGATACGCAAGAGACATAAGAAAGCGGAAGAAATGCAAGACAACTCTTCACATAACGTCACAAAAATTACTAGTGAAAAGTGGAAGGTTGAGTCTCAAGGTAACCCAGGTACACACTATATTATAGAGAAGCAGTTCAATTTATCTGAAAAATGTATGTGCAAGCTGATCTGCACTGAATGTAAAATATGTATACACAGTTTCTGTTGCACATGTTTAGATGCCTCTCTACACTCTACAATTTGTAAACATGTACACCTTGTGGCAATGAATTCCAATATGACATCTAATGACAGAATGAACTCGAACTCTAGCCAAATCAATGTTGCTGAAAACTCTGTTCCATACTTCAACAAATTACTGGCATCAGCAACAAATGAAACAAGTACCGTCTCCACTAAAAAAAGTTTGCTGCTTTCAATGATTGATGACCTCAGCAGTATGGTGGCACATTGTGAAGATGCGACTGCATTGACTGCAGCCAAGTCTCATATTGTCACAGCAATGACTGTGATAAAATCATTACCATGTGAAAAACTAGCTGTGCCTACTAAAAGAAAAATTCCACCTAATAGTAACAATCAAACACAGCTACAATTTTTTTCAACCAAAAAACAAAGAATTTCTCTCAACAAAACACTCTCCAAGCCATCCAGCAAAGAAATTTTGGAACAGAAAAGAAAGCTTAAAGATTTGGAGTCAAAGGTCTGTGGAGTTTGTTTGAAAGAAAATGACAGCAACGACCATGAATTTGTAGACTGGATTCAATGTGTTGTTTGTACCATGTGGATTCACTGTGCATGCACCAATCATAAAGAAATTCCAAAAGAATACATATGTCATTACTGCACATAATATCGAAAATGAGTTAGCTAGCTATTTCATTTGTAAAAAGAAAATGTATGGTTGATTTTTGTTGTATTTATTTAATATTAATATATGTATATTTGCTAATTACTGGCATATTTGAGCTTATCTGATTTTCATTAAAGTGTTGATGTTGATGCTAATTACTGGCATATTTGAGCTTATCTGATTTTCATTAAAGTGTTGATGCTTTGTCAAACTGTAAAAAGAGTGGTCATAAGTAGTATTATTTGGGTACTAGCTAGAACTAATAGTAGTTCAACATTTTAGTTAATTTTAACTAATTTAATCTCACAAAAACTAAAACTAAAACTAAAAGACAATCAGTCCATCTTAATAAAAAATGAAACAAAATATCTTCAAAACTAAAATGTTATGCTTACTGTAGCTATGAATGACAAGAATTTTTCTTAGCCTCATCAATTTTCATAAAATAAAATACTTGTAGCTAATGAAGAGATAAAAAGAAGTCTTGAATATATTATCTCTTAAATCTGAATCATTATACAATAAGCAAAACAAGAACTAAAATTGAGATATGAAATTTTGAATAACCAAAACCAAGACAAGGCTGAACTTTCAATAAACCAAGACTGAAAATGATATACTTTAGGTATAAAACTGTAACACTAAAATGAAAAGAGTTAAACAAATACAACACTACAGGTTGTGTATATAATATATATATATAATATATGTATGTATGTATGCATATATATATATATATATGTATGTATGCATGACAATATAATATATATATAATATATGTATGTATGTATGCATATATATATATATATGTATGTATGCATGACATTGGCCCTTATGCATAGTTCTAGCTAAAGCGCTTCCTCATCAATTCCCCAACTAGCCGCGCGCTGAAAACTCGCGGGTAATAGCCAACTCATGCATTTTGACCCCGGCTAACTTTCTCTCCCTAATGGTTTCTTCTCGCGTAGGCCAAACCCTTTACCCAATCGCTACGCTTCCCAGCGTGCCTGAGGCTGGGACTTTTCGGCTAATGAGACTCTGGCGTCGGTGTAATTAGTTCGTCTCACTCGGCGAGTTGGTTTCCTCCATAGTAGCCCAGGTGGTTACTTGAACCAGACTAAGTAGAGACTTGCGGTTTGCTTGCAACGGACGTTTCCCCCACGTGTAGGGGGATGAATAAATTATGCTGTGCTATGCTCTGATTCCTGATTTTTTTTTGTCCATCTTATAATCTGCTGCAGAGTAGACTTGAGAGGCCTTTGCCAAGTAACTTGATAGTCCCAGCTTGAGATGGAGTATATTAGTGGTATCTAAGAATGGAAATGCTTTTAGCTGATCTAAATCTACAGCAGTTGGTTGTATTTCATGACTTCGGATGGGTCAACCTTGCAGCTTTGAATGCAGCCAAATGCTTTTCTGTGTCATACTGTACAGCTAACTGCAGCTCAAGTACTGTGCATATATGTGTATGAGGCATGCCATTCATTATTTGGCTGTCTAGACTCTATAATCTGAAATGCATGGTGTGGTTTCATGTGGGGAATCACTTCAGACTCCAAAACCACAGCTCTATTCAGCTTCTTTGTATCAACTGTGGCTTTGGAGTTTTTCCTGTTGCAGGACTTTTGCAATCCACTGTGCTAGTGTACACCATTCCAATTGCAAGAGCTGGTAGCCTATTAACGTAGCCTGGAACAGTAGCCTATTATGCTCCAAAAAGGATTGTGCTCAAATGTAGTATTATGCTAAACTCATCCCTACCCACGTGCATGTATACACTATGGTGACAATACATTTATTTATTTTAATAGTATTTATCATCGACAATGAGAAGGCCATATTTGTAGATACCAACACAAAAAGACAGTTCAAAGCAACATACTTTTTGTATAATTGTAAGAGAGGTTCATGATAATTTTTGCTCCCAGTGTCTTCTAAAAGAGGCCTAATTTCTTTGTCTGTGGCTCTATTCTGAGATTAGTAATGCAGGATTTTATACAAAAATGGCATTCTTGATATCACTTGCTTGCACTTGAGACGAATGCATACATGGAAGACCACGATGCCCACTAACTCCAATAAAGCCACTCATCCGGTGCATAAGTTGGACAACACTGATTGGTTACCATGATACTGCTGCACGTGATACGTTCCAACACACAAAACGCATATGAGACCAAAAGAGGCTTCATAAACTATTACATAAAAATTCTTGTATATTTTCCACTGCAGAGCTATGGTGGCTGTGAATAATGGTACACACTATGACCATAAGATTGTCGCTGCTTATCATGTAACTCAGGAAGAGACCAATTCTCATATGTTTTACCTGTAGCTCCTGCCAAAGTGATATTCTCTAAGTTCTCTAAATTTAGAGGATTTAAATAGTGGATGCCTGGTAAAGACTGGAGATAGCTGTGGTCATTGAAGTATTGACCAAGTATTATTCTAGAGATATGCAAGGGCTAAATTCCAGCAGCCAGAAGAAAATAAATAAGTCAGGTACATTCAGTATGCTTAAGTATAATCGGAAGCCCTTTTTGCTCTGATTCATTTATCCATGGTGAGTTAGTTCTAATGATGGTAATGGTCGAAAGCGACTAATTTTGACGACCCGTTCACCTTAGAGATGTCGGTTGCTCCGGCCGATAAAGGTCATTCTCCGTTTCCTAGCCCGGAGAGAGCTTTCTATGGATTTGCTGGCTACTTGAGCTCGTATATTTTTTCAAGTAATAGAGAATGAACTACTTTATGACGCACTCGTACAAGTTCTGCAACTATGAAGTGATATAAACAAGTCTGAAGTTACAGAGGCTATCTCAATGAGTGTGGCTTACTTTTTTTTAAATTCAAATGTCCTTAATCAGAAGCTGATTTTATTTTTAATTTTAATGTTGGTCTCAAATTATTATTTGATGTAGTTGTGTACTTGGTGTGGGCGTTTCTACCTGATGAATATCTCCATGCCATTGGTTTCACTTATTTCCCTCAAAAGTGAGTAGTATCTGTGATACAAACAGCATGTAAGCACTATTGTATGTGTGTGAGAGTGTGTGTGTGTGGGGGGGGGGGGGGGGAGGGAGAGAGAAGGGGGGTATGAAGGTTCTGTAGGAAGATATTTTTGGTATGGGAGGATCCAGCCCTCGGAGCCACCCCCCTTCCTACGCCACTGATGTATATAGTGTTTAGAGGGGACATGGATGTTCTGTCTGAACTTTTTAGTATACTGACTGCTGTTTGCCTCATTTCATTTCAGTTGTTGTGTTGCCCTAGGTATTGGGCTCTTGCAGTGCCTGCCTATGGATGTGTGGCTTTTGTGGTCACCATGGCACTGTACTTTGGAGGCAATATGTTCATTGTACCTGATATTACAGACATTCGAAATATTACAGGTTAGCCAGGTGAGATTCACAAACTGCTGCTAGGCGGTCATGTGGGGGTGACGGATTACCACATCAAAGATTCTCGTTCCACCTGCGCTAGTGGGCGAGTGATAGTTCCTTGTATCAGTCAGGCGTAACTCTGATTGTTAGTTGCACCCTCGGAAATTTTAAGAAACACACATTGAGGGGACTACAAGGACAAAAAAAAAATAGCTGAAGACAAGATGTCTTTCACAAAAAGAAATAAAGAAAGGGGACTTACAGGATTCAAGCACAAAAAAAGGAGATAGATAACGATTACACAACAGACTGAAGTTGACAGTGTACACAGAAATGGAAAAAAAGAGTTCATGTTGAACAATCAGACAGTGCCGCCCGCCTTCATGGCAGCACATGGTCTGGTGGGGGGGAGCGAGAAAGACCGCTAATTGCATGAGAAAGATGTATGACTGTGCATAGGTGCAAATGGAGTGTGGTGTATGGTGTGTTCACAACAGTTCACAGTTTGTTTGGCAGGGCCCAAACAGTGAGCCATGCAAGCAAAGCTCCTGGAGCTGGGGCTAGGAACTTGCAGGAGAAAAGGCCTTTCCTCACAGCAAGTGGTGTGGGCACCGAAGTCCCACTTGGCCATTGCTGTTTCATGAGAAAAGGCCTTGAATTTGCATCCCAGCAAATACCAGGTCCCCCCCCCCCCCCCACCCCCCCCCCCCCCCCCCAATCACAGCTGGGTGGACTGGTGGGAGGCAGATGGAAGTTGAGCTTGACCATATGACCTCAGGCCCTGAGCCAAGGACACAACCACTGTACCACACACCACACACACACACACCACACACACACACACAGGATTGGGAGAAGAGTAATATTTTGAGTGAAAGAGATGAATGAATATGAACAGAGCAGGCTGAGTGGATAGCAGAATGAACACATGAGGACTAATTGATTGAAGCTTATCAATCATTTGTCATTTATACCTGATTTTTCTCATCTATTATAATTGCCCATGTTGTTTTTTGTTGTTGTTTTTTTGTTTATTTTTTATTTTTTTTAGATTCTCATGCGCTGCCTCCTCCCACTTCCAGCCAGTCTCATGGCTCATCCTTACCACCAGTTCATGATATTCCCATTGCACAAGTCAATGAAGCAATCTTTGGACAGCCACCCTCTCTTGAAAGAACAGTTATTGTGAACTCGTAGTTACATACTTTTTACTCATCTGGAAATACCATCCATTTTGTGTAATTAACATTACATTACATGTGGACTACAATAATTTTTTAAAAATATGTAACTGCACGACCATTATGTGCACACATACCACAGGAAATAATACATACGAATAATGAGGCTTGGTGTGTGTAGCGGCGCAAACTGTCCGTGCACATGCGCGTTAGATTCACGTGGAGAGTGCTGGGCCCCCGTGGTGTGTCCTAATCGCAACGTGTTCACGGTAAAGTGTCGCCCCACGTGGATAAAGTTAAAGCAAGGACAGGCGGTGTAGGAATGACTCAAACTATGGAGAAGGTTAGTGCTGTGCATGATTTTGTGATTTGAGTGACAGTAAATTGGTACGTAGGTTTCGCAAAAGATATCCAAGAAGAAAAAAATTGGCAAATACTCCAACGTACCTCCTCCAGCAGAAGATATGGAGGCGGACACCCCTACTCCGAAAAAGAGTGAGTGTATTTTAATGTTGGTGGTATGAGTTCAGTCTGCTGACTAAGTTTTATCATTTTTCCAATCACTAGTAGAATTATTTTTTTCACTCTGGTGGAGTAGTGTTTTCTTTTATGCTCCGTAGCAGTAGTTACAGCGAAAGTGAAGTAATTCACTAGATCACAATCTTGTACCCAGGCTCTTGTACTAGTGTGCAGGGAAAGAACAGAGCTTTAGCAGCAAGAGTAGGAGTGACTGAAGCAAGCTATGTTGTGAAAGCCTGTTAGGGGCCTGGCAGTAGTGCTAAAGCTGGACACAACAGTTAGCACTCAGCCACTCTAAAACCTTTGTACACATGAGCCTGAGTATGATGAATCTACGCGTGCAAGAAATAGATTAGACTATTGTTATATACGAGAATGACTTTTTATACATGGCCTTAATTAAATTGATCCCAAGTTTTGATTTGTGATTTGTTCAAGCACCTGGATATTTGAATGTTCATTTTTCAGCTAAGTCCAAGAAGGAGGTGAAAAAGCAAGCAGTAGTAAAGAAGTCTAAAAAAGCACCACCCAAACCTGCAGATGAGGACTCTTCGTCAGAAGAATCTAGTGAAGAAGATGCACCCCCTCCGACTAAGCCAAAGGCCGTTGCTAAGCAATCGGCACCTGCCAAAAAGTCGCAGAAAGCTCCATCTAAACCTGTAGATGATGGAGACTCATCATCAGAAGAATCTAGTGAGGAAGACACACCCCCTCCTGCTAAAGCAAAGAAAGTTGCTAAACAACCAGCATCTTCAAAGAAGCCCCAGAAAGCCCCGCCTAAGCCGGCAGATGATGATTCGTCGTCAGAAGAATCAAGCGAGGAAGACACGCCCCCTCCTGCCAAGGCAAAATCTGCCGCTAAGCAACCGATATCTGCTAAAAAGCCTCAGAAAGCCCCACCTAAACCGGCAGATGATGAAGAATCTTCATCAGAAGATTCGAGCGAGGAAGACACACCTCCAAAAGCAGCGAAGCAGTTGGCTTCTAAAAAACCTACCAAAGCTCCGCCCAAGCCAGCGGATGATGATGATTCATCAGAAGATGATTCTAGTGAGGAGGAAGATGCCCCACCTCCAAAAAAGAAGGTAAAGCAGCCTGTTGTAGCAAAGAAGGCTACCAAACCTCCTCCTTCAAAGGATGAGGAATCTTCATCAGAGGAAGAGAGTGAAGAGGAGCCTGTGAAGGTGAGAGATCATCTATTGTTTTAGTTTCTTTGTGTAGTGTTTAATATCTATTTATTAATTTTTAACTAACAAAATGGAAACACTGTGTTTGTGGATATACAAAGGCCAATGGTAAAAGAAAAGCAGAAGAGTCTGAGGATGATTCCTCAGAAGAGGATAGCGAGGAGGAGAAACAACCTCCTTCCAAGAAGATGAAGAAGAATGGTGAGTGAGTCTTTAGTTGTGTGGTTCAATGCAACAAGACGTGACATATAGCTTTTAAAAAAAAAAAAAAAAAAAAAAAAGGTGAATCAGTTAATCACTTTTTATATATATTTTTTAGTATGCTCTGTAGTGTACTGGATGATGGGTCCGGTCCATTCACAGATGTACACATTGTAATGATTAAAGGAGTTATATGAAGAAGGATGATGTTTAATTCCTCACCCTTTTAATAGTATACAACAACAGAATGTTAATGATAATTTCCTATTTAGTCATCCTGGCCTTGTGGTTAATCAATGAATTCCTGCAGCTATGGCGTTAGTTCAAGTTGTGTGTGTATTGCAGTAGAGGAGAGTGACGATGACTCTTCTAGCGAGGATGATGAAGAGGAAAAGTCTGTGGGGCTGGTGGGTCAGAAGAGGAAAGCTCCTCAGCAGAAAACGCCAACTGTAACTCCTGCCAAGAAGACCAAGATGGAGGACGAGACTAACGGAGAGAGTGAGGAATATTAGTTGGCTTTTAAGAGTATGGCTGCATTGTATGCGTGTGTGTTAGGTGCCACATTGTTTGTGGGAAATTTGTCTTTCAATGTTGGCGAAGATGAGTTGATGGATTTCTTCTCGACGGCAGGACACAACCCCACATCTGTGCGTGTGGTCACCAGAGACGGAGCTCCGAGAGGGTAAGTTATAACGTCTACATGCATAATTGCTAGTGGCATAATTGACTTGTCTGGAAATGTTGAGGCATTGATGTTTGCTGTCTTGCCATGTAGTTTTGGCTATGCCGAGTTTTCATCTTCTAAAGAAGCTAACAAGGCTATGAAAGAAATTTCTGGGAATGACTTGGATGGCAGAGATGTCAGACTGGACATAGCGCAGCCGAGGGCTGGGGGAGGTGGCGGTGGTCGAACGCCCAGAGGTGGACGAGGAGGAACTCCAAGAGGAGGAGGCAGGGGAGGTGTGTGGAATTTAGTTGTCAGTCTGGAAGAAACATAGTTGTGTGAATAGATCAGGAAGGCTATCAATGGTTGAATTTTAGTTTCAATGAGAAATTGAAGAGGTGTGGGTTTCATTGGGTAAAGATTCAAAGTGATAAGACATTTGCAAGTTCGTTACTTTGATTGAGTGCAGACATTGCTGTTGTGTTAAAAGTGGGTTTTCGTTTTATCAGTGGTGTTGTAGATACAAGGCATTATTATTTGTGATGTGTATCACTTGTTGCTAGGTAGAGGAGGAGACTCCACCCCCGGTCCTAGCCACAAGTTGTTTATGTCTAACTTGAACTACAGCACGGAAGTACCAACCTTGCAGGAGCTCTTCCCTGAGGCCAATGATGTGTTCCTGCCCAAGAACAGAGAGACTGGGGAAAAGAGAGGGTCAGTGTAGATTATGTTGTATGTGGTTTCCCTAGACAACCTGTACTTTGTGGTACTGACGAGTGCCAAGTAGTACATTTCTTTGGTTACTTGCAGGCTTGCAATGATGTATTGAATTTCTTCGTCTGACACTCATGGAGTAGTGTTGATTCAAAAACGAGCTTTTTAAATCTGAGCAAGCTGTGAAGAGTTTGTGGTACTCATCAGTTGGCAACAAAAGCATGTTCAATGTTGTTTTTTGTTTTTTGTTTTCCCTTGCAGGATTTTATTATTACTTTATTTAATTATTTTTTATTCCCCTTATGATTAAATAGATGTACATTATTGAAGTAGATATTGCTGGACCACATGGATAATGGGTTTGATAGATCCTCTGAGTGGTTTAAGGGTGGCTGCACATAGCAACGCGCACCGCCTATAGATCCGGACATTAATTTATTCCCCGCCAATACCCCACCATTCGATAACATGCGAGCAGAAACTATCGCGCAGAAGTATACTTTGCGAAGTTGTGGTGTTTTAGTTTAGCTTCTTGTTGTCTCATCCGTTTACAGCAACTCTACATACATCGTCTGAGCTCACGCGGCAAGGTGCACCAGGCTGCCTCTCCTCCTGTAGCCGTTTCTCCGGGCTCTGCGCACCTGAACTCAAGCGGATGGATCCACCAGGCTCGATTTCTGCGGAGCGAAGACTTCCCAAGCTGCGCAGACCTAATACCTTCACCTATGGCTATCTCCAATAAACTGCTCTCTCTTCCGACTCTCTTGTTATTGTTGTATTGACTCTTGATATAGGCGGGCTCTTTTTAGAACCAATACAAACCAATTGAAAAAAAATTGCTCGCATACAGGGAGTATGAGACATGGGGGCAGGGCTATTTCTTAAGCATTGCGAGTGTAATTAAAGTTCCAAATTTTGTATCAGTTTTTCTTGGAATCTAATAATGAGAACGACAAAAAAAAATTACACACGGGTAAACCTAAGAAAAAAAGAACTGCACCACAACGAGAATTTTTCATTATCTTATAAATAGAAAAAAATTGCGAATAAATCAAAGTAATATTGAAATGGAGAAGAACTCGTCTTGTAGTAGAGTATCGACTCGGCTAGTAGTGCACCAAATTGCGGAGCTCCAACTTACCGCACCGCTCCAAAAAAGATCGACTCGGCTAGTAGTGCACCAAATTGCGGAGCTCCAACTTACCGCACCGCTCCAAAAAAGTGCTACAAAGTTTTATAACCATGCCCCGATATTTCCTCCAGACTCGCTCTAAAATTAATGAGCGGCGCTTTCGGCAGTACTTCGTCCTTGTGTTGTAATGGAGATGCCCCTGTAAGTATACAATAGTAGTAGTAATCATGCATAGCAACCATCAACAAAAAATGTAGTTAAGTTGTAATAGTTGAAAATGCTAATTGTTTAATAGTGCAAAACTAAATAGTGCAAAACTAAGCAAGCCTAAGTACAAGCAAGCAACAAAAACAAGTGTCTGCTAAACCCTTTGATACGCAGTAGTGTTGAGATGCAAGGACAGATCAATTGACCTAAATATGCCTCAATGCCTAGCTTATTGGAATCAAGCTCACTTGCTTTTTGTGCACACAAGTATTTTAATTCATACATTTGTTAGCATTGCTGGTTGTTGTTGGTCAATCTTTCCGAGATCTCCCATTGTGTGGTATTTGCAGTGATGTTTGAATTTCTTCGTCTGACACCGCAACATGTGGATCAAACCAGGACTTTTCCATCTGAGCAAATGCCACATTTCCTCCCACTTTATCTTGTGATGTGTACCAGGTTATCATACCTTACCAAGTTTGGTGTGCATTTTTTGTTCTTGTAGATTTGGTTTTCTTACGTTTGATGATGTGGCAACCGCAAAGAAAGCCATGGAGGAATATGATGGAACTGAAGTGGATGGCAAGTATATAGGACTGAGGTTTGCAGAGGACAGGCCACGTGATGGAGGGTCCAGCGGCGGCAGAGGTGGTGGGCGTGGCCGAGGAGGAGGCAGAGGTGGGTGTTAATAGGAGCAGTTATGCTAGTAAATATTTTCTACTTAGTTTGAGTATATTGCTAGGTAACCAGTTTGTTTGTTTTTCCTAGTAAATATGTGAAAGAGTTTTCTTTTATTAGGAGGGCGTGGTGGACGTGGTAGAGGAGGTGGGACCCCAACTTTTAGGAAGGGTATTCAGGCTTACCAAGGACAGAAGATGACTTTTGACGATTAACTATGCATTGATAGCATTTTCTAATTTTCTGTTTAGTTGCACAATCACTTCAAATGCACTTCATTTTGAATGGATTTGTTATGGCAACAATTTATTTAATGCCCACCTATGTTGTTATACATGAATGCTCATTTACAAGATGATTATTACATGTCCTGCAAGTCTGAGGCTACAGGTGTCTTCATGCAAATTAGTGACCTATGCCATCTTCATTGTTGCACACAAATACTCAAGTGCACTTGTCTCTCCTGTCACCCTGCCCATACTAGGGCTCAGTAAATTGAGCTCGTTTTTTAGGTGTTGAAAATAATGCTGCGTTATAGGTTGAAATTCGCGGATTTTGAGCGATTGATTTCCACTGAGCTATGACTTGGTGCATATGTACTGTCACAATTTGCACAAATAGCCTGTATAATTGAGAGGAAGTGATTTGAGGCCAGCTAAACATGGCAATGGTAAAAGCTTTCAAAATATAAGGACTAATATCGCCCAATCTGAGTGTCCTTATTGCTAGTGTTGAAGTAGTGTGATCATTGACTTCAGGCATTATAAATTAACGTTAACAGCTTTTTAGGTGAAATTATGAGAATTGTATTATGCATAGAGAAAAGACACAGCACAATTTACCAAGCCCTACCGCCCACATCACCTCAAAAACATTTTATTTATGACTGAGTGGGTTGGCTGTGTGTGCAGACTTCCCAGAAACTTCTGTACTTTCTGTACCTTCTGTGCTCACACTCAGTCAGCTAATTCAGAATAAAATGATCTAACTTTAAAAATCTGCATATTCTCTCATTTTATTTCATGCAATCAATCACCACAAAGATAGATAGAGAAAATGAAACTTAGCTGGCACACCAAAAAAGGAAAAAAAACAAAAACACACACACAGTAGATAGAGCATATTATTAATTGCATGTATTAAATGGTTCACAACTGTTCAGTAATTTATGATAAATGTTGAATTGTTACCAGAAGGGACACCAGCCAATGTAGCACTGGCACAGGTTCTCATGACTGGTGGCCTGCTCTACCAGGAGCTGAACCTGCTTGTCTACAGGCAGCGTGCTCTCATTAGGGAAGTCATTGCCTAAACACAACATTTACACACACAGTAGAAACAACATATTTGAACACTAATAATATTACATGGAAGAGTGATTATAAACATTTCTAACATATTGAACTACTTGCCTGTGAGCTTTTGCTTGACCCTTTGAGTGATGGCTACTGCTTTCTTGTTCAGTTCCTCAGGTTGATATCCTTGAGACTCACCGTCTGCCAGAAGTCATAGAACATATTGTTATCCATGATATGTGCAACACAAGCAGCAACTGTGTATCTCCTCCACATGCCATTCACTCACCTCGATCACTAACACTGCGAGACGGAGGAGAGAAGGCTACTGCGGCATCCTGAATGCGACCTCTGCGCCCGTCTGCATTGGGCATTGACTTAGCCTTAGCCTTGGAGGTTTCTAGTGAAGACAAAAATATAATGACTTGTACTCTCTCTCTTTCTCTCTAACACAAACTAACAGCCAATTCATAACAGTCACACAGAATTCAGCTCACCATCAATGAGTCTCCAATTGAGTAATGGGTCATAGACAAAGGCCTCCAGGACGGCCATTACACTGTCCTTGTTCTCCCGCAACACACGCATGACATTGTTGCAGGTTTCTCGGAAATTGCCTTCAATACCCGTTACCTGAAAAAATAACAAACAAACAAAAAAAACACTGATACTCATAGCATAGTGTTCTTAGTGTCATGTTTAGTAGACGCCATTATAGCATGTATAGTTGCACCAACATTTAAATATTGAATGTTCTCTCTAGTGAGACATTGTCCTGGTTACCTCCATAGCATTGGTGAGCATCCTGGTGAGTCTGAAGGGAATCTTCTCAGGGAACTTCTCTCTAGTCATGGCCACTTCGAAGCAGTCTCCGAAGTCAATGTGCAGTATCCTTCCAGTCAGTCGGTCCAACATCAAGTTGGATGGATGCCTACACACGAGATAAAGTTAGTGATGACTAACACATTAGACTGACAATAAAAACACCATCTAGTCCTGACTAGATGAGGGTAGAGTGATATCACATCTTTTTAAACTCGAAGGATGGCTCACCTGGCGATGCTGAAGTCATTTAATGTACTGTTATTCTAACATTGCAATTTAGGGCCTCAATTTTGATAGAATCGTACTACTGTACATTTTAGTGGCTACAAAAGTGATGGGTTAGTAGCAGGCAGGGAGGGCAGTTGCTATTCTAACTATACCAGGATTAATCACGCAGTCATGGAATCAGTGATGTCGACAATGCCATAGGGCGAGTGAGGTATCCTAGCTAACTGAATTAATAGATACACATGCAGCACATGTGTATGTACTTAATCATTACAAATTTCAAATCACACATTATTATTAACCCCCAACACGCATGTGCGAGAGGGTTATAGTAGTGGGTCTGTCTGTCTGTCTGTCAGCATTTGATTTCATGAATAGCTGAGAACTAACCTTTAAAACATCTATGACCTGACACAGTAGGAGAATTTAAGTCCCTTAAATTGACCACTTTCAAATTTCGAGCCAGTTTCAATGTGGAGAAACTTCAGCTCCAAACAAGCACAAGCTATAGATGCAACGACCCTTACCTTTCACGTACATTGGTTTACATCATACCGCAGTCACGTGATCACTTATAGTTCATGTATTTTCTCTTAACTACATGTAATCCGAAGAAATCTTAGTTTTGTAATAATTCCCTGAGGGTTCGCACCCTGGGTGCTCTAGTTAGTATTATTATTATTATTATTATTATTATTTAACCCTTAGCATGCACGGCACGAGAGGGTTATACTAGTCTGTTTGTTTGTCATGCTCTGATTTTGGAGATTAGTGACAATTAACCCTTTGATTTAGCTATGAACTTACTCAGAACGACCTTTTATAGTGCTACTTTTTTAAATTTTGGGCTCATTTTTGAGAAAATGTGAAGCTGTCAGGTCTGCGTAAGCATTAGCTTTTGTGGGAAATGCCCTCTATCGTCACGTTGCAATCACATGATCTAATAATTCTTGCTGCCTATGATAGTTTTGCTTTATGCTGGGAAGTTAACCAAGTGCTGAACTGAAGTTTAGTGTTGAAAATATAAACCAGTGAGTGACTCTGGCCTGTTAGCTTCTTCTCTTATGAAAATATAAACCAGTGAGTGACTCTGGCCTGTTAGCTTCTTCTCTTATGAAGACAGTGTTTACATCTACCATTTTCATTGCTCCAGCTATATTAATACCAGATTAGAATAGAATTACCAATAAATTATTCTTTTGGACTGAGATAATTTTTGTAATTTCTAGCGAGTGTATAGTAGCGATGAAGCTTCGACTTTAATGCTTCATTATTATTATTATTATTATTGTTGTTGCTGTTGTTGTTGTTGTCTAAAATTTGCTCACTTGCTCACATAGTGAAGTGTTTAGTTGAGTTTATATAAGTCCTTCTAAAATTTGACTGTCACTAACCTGTCTCCTAGTCCCAATATATATCCCACCATAGACATGACGGCCAGGGAGCGTGTGTAGTTGGTACGGCGATCAAACCACACCTCTGAGCTGGGGCTCTTGAGCCACAGAACCTTGGCCAGGTCATCTCCACTCGTGCTGTCGATGGCTTGTTCAAACACTTCCACCTTCTGCATCAACATCAGGTGATCGTAATCCTGGGACGTCTGCAAAGTCAAATAAAAGCAGTTAAATGCAGTACAAAATAGTAAAAAATAATAATTTTGCTAATTTAATAACCATTTTCATCATCATCATCATCAATTTTATAAGCAGAAATTTATTTCACTGAACAAGTGTGTGTTGAACAAGTGATTAACTTTATATCACTTGAACACCAGCTCTCTAGTAATGGCTTAGTTAGTTAGTTTAGTTAGTTTAGTTAGTTAGTTAGTTAGTTAGTTAGTTAGTTTAGTTAGTTAGTTAGTTTGTTAGCTAGTTAGTTAGTTAGTTAGTTAGTTATTTAGTTAGTTAGTTTAGTTAGTTAGTTTAGTAGTTAGTTAGTTAGTTAGTTAGTTTAGTAGTTAGTTAGTTAGTTAGTTAGTTAGCTAGTTAGTTAGTTAGTTTGTTAGTTTGTTAGTTTGTTAGCTAGTTAGTTAGTTAGTTAGTTAGTTTAGTTAGTTAGTTAGTTAGTTAGTTTAGTAGTTAGTTAGTTAGTTAGTCAGTTAGTTAGTTTAGTAGTTAGTTAGTTAGTTAGTTTAGTAGTTAGTTAGTTTAGTAGTTAGTTAGTTAGCTAGTTAGTTAGTTTAGTTAGTTTAGTTAGTTAGTTAGTTAGTTAGTTAGTTAGTTAGTTAGCTAGTTAGTTAGTTAGTTTGTTAGCTAGTTAGTTAGTTAGTTACTTAGTTATTTAGTTAGTTAGTTTAGTTAGTTAGTTTAGTAGTTAGTTAGTTAGTTTAGTAGTTAGTTAGTTAGTTAGCTAGTTAGTTAGTTTGTTAGTTTGTTAGTTTGTTAGCTAGTTAGTTAGTTAGTTAGTCAGTTTAGTAGTTAGTTAGTTAGTTAGTTTAGTAGTTAGTTAGTCAGTTAGTTTAGTAGTTAGTTAGTTAGTTAGTTAGTTAGTTTAGTAGTTAGTTAGTTAGTTAGTTAGTTAGTTTAGTAGTTAGTTAGCTAGTTAGTTAGTTAGTTAGTTAGTTAGTTAGTTAGCTAGTTAGTTAGCTAGCTAGTTAGTTAGTTAGTTTGTTAGTTAGTTAGTTAGTTAGCTAGCTAGTTTGTTAGTTAGTTAGCTAGTTAGCTAGTTAGTTAGTTAGTTAGTTAGTTAGCTAGCTAGCTAGTTAGTTAGTTAGTTAGCTAGCTAGTTAGTTTGTTAGTTAGTTTGTTAGTTAGTTAGTTTGTTAGTTAGTTTGTTTGTTTGTTAGTTAGTTAGTTAGTTAGCTAGTTAGTTAGTTAGTTAGTTAGTTAGTTTGTTAGTTAGTTAGTTTGTTAGTTAGCTAGTTAGTTAGTTAGTTAGTTAGTTAATTAGTTAGTTAGTTAGTTAGTTTGTTTGTTTGCTGTTGTTGTTGTTTTTTAGCTCAATCACTCAAATAATCAATACAGTAGAACTTAGAATCCCCAACTATTTAAGAGTTGCAGTCATTTTGGTTCCTATTCCTATTCTTGTATTGCAAAAGCAGCTACCTTCAGATTGCTAATGGCTGTAAAGGAATGAAGTGAAAAAAATAAGGGAAAAAATGGTTTCTACATATGTGACCGTCTCGCCGCGTTGTGCCCGGTTTTCCCGTAGACGGTCACATATAGAGGCTTAACTGAAATATGCAAGCATTTGATGAAGGAAATTACTGCTGCTGAAGAATTAGACCTTCAGCACGTCCACCATTATATTTATTTTCATGTACAGATTCATTGTACTTCATACACTCTCTCACACCACACACACACACACACACACACACACACACACCTGTAGCATGAGCCTGTGTTCTATGTTGAGCATGATTTTCTTCTTGTCTCTATAGTCTCTGATGAGAGAATGGATGGTGTCACAGTGAGGCACCCAGCCAATCAGACCAGAGTTAGGAGACAGCGGGATCACAGAGTAGCGCTCAATACTGCACACAAATACACACACAGAACACACTATAGTCAGAGGAGTACTATAATATGGATATACTATAATAGTAAATAATTGTGTGTAAATTTAAGAATAGGAAGACCTACAAGCATATTATAGCACATAGTACAACTTGCCTCAGGTGCCTTTTGAATGTCTCAGGGTCGTTGCTCAGGAGAGTGTTGACAAGACCAAAGAGTTGCATCACTCTCTCGTCTTGTCTCAAGTCTTCATGTCCCTTCAGGAGGAACATGAAGTCACGACCATTGCTACCTACACACACACACACACACACACACACACACACACACACACACACACACACACACACACACACAGTATTGAAGTTGCATTGCTGGGTCATATGGTGAAGTTACATAAATGTCTTCAACTTAAATAAGTTACATGTACATTCTTCCCGGACATTTTAAACATACAATTCAATACATAAATCAATGCCAGAGGATAATTATTTGGTCAATGCACTTATAATCATTCCAAAGAAATGCTCATGTTTGTTGCTTACCTTGTATGACTAGTTTCCTGGGTCTCTGTTTAGATGTGATGACAGAGAGAGAAGGAGACACCTTCTTGATGTGGATGATCTCCTGGTTGGGTTCGTACGTGCCAGGCACTGCGAGCTCCAAGTCCTCACAGGCCAGGAGATTGGGAGACACATACTGCAGCTCTAGGGTAGTGAGCTGAAATGTAGGGGTCACATAAAATCAGATTTTAGTACAAAGAAGTGAGAATTGTCCCATATAAAAATGGATACATGCGGCATCAGTGCTGCACCTATTGCATTAATGGCAGCATGTGTGTGTGTGTGTGTGTGTGTGTTACTCTGTGTGCTGCTTGTTTGTGTAATGAATGAGAGCTACAGGCACACATGTAAGTTGTATCTACCTGGGGTAGTTGCTTGGATATTCTCCTGAAGACGTGATAGTAGAGCTCCCAGGCTTGAGTCAGGTCCTTCACATTGTTAGTATCCATGTACTTCTTGCACCATTCATGAGCATCTGCCAGGTCTCTACCATATGCCTTGTGGAAAAATAAATTAATAAAAATAAATAAAATAAAATAACAAACAAACAAACAAACAAAAAAAAAACAGCAAGATTTTAGTTTAAAATTTTAGACATAGGGACTTACATGGTTGAATGATATCTCTTTGAGAGTCTCTGCTCCTTTCTCCATCTTAGCATGAAGAGGCTGCAGGACTGCCAGCATACCCGGTATGTTGTGCTCACCAAAGTGGAGTCTAAACAACAACAACAAAAAAAGTAAAAAAACAACAACAACAACAGACTAACAAAAAACAACAACAACAAACGAAGTGACTTTTTCACAGAGTAACTGATACTGCTTCATGTTGAAGTGTTTATTTTTAATATTGAAATACTTCAATGTGGCAATCTATTGTAATGATCCCACTCAATCGACCACACCCACCTGGAAGCATCCTCCAGTCCTTCATGCCACTGTTCATGCCAGAGAATGGCCACCCTGATGAGCTCCTCAGATACCATAATGGCCTGCTGCACCAGAGCACTGCTGTGCTCCCTCATGTTCTGCAGGATCTTCTCGGCAGCTGCTTTCCTGCGCTCATCCTGACTCTTAGTGGCCACAGTCAGAGCATAGATCAGAGCCTGAGGAAAAACAAGTTAGAGCAATCCAGTCTGTAAGCTACACACGGTCAGCTACATAGTATTAGCACTTAATGAAAACAACAACCTGTTTTCGGATTGTTTCGTGGTTGCTTTTTTCCTACAAATAGAGTACCACTTGTGTTTCTTTGCTTAGAAGAAAATATCACTTTCCTACAAGCTACTGTATTTATGAATTCCACTCAACCTCTTGAGTTCATTAGTACCAACACTGTTGATTTTGTTTTTGTTAATTATTAAGTGTTATAAACATATATAAGATATTCCTGTATTTGTTTGACTAGGTATAGACAACCTTATTATTAAAGTTTAAACCACTAGTCATAAATGTTTTATTAATCGAACGTTTTGGCTGCTATTCAGCTAGCCATCATCAGTGAAACATAAATAGTAACTGATAGAACTGATGCTGTAGCTATGGTAATGCTATGAATATGTTTGGTGAGTGTTGCTAGTACAACCAAACATATTTATAGCATTACCATAGCTACAGCACCATGTTTCACTGATGAAGGCTAGCTGAATAGCAGCTGAAATGTTTGATAAATAAAACATTTATGACTAGCGGTTTAAACTTTAATAATCAAGGATATAATATATTCATCACCTAGACAGTGTTGCGTCTATCATTAGTTATAAAATATATAGGATCACTGTGTTCCTTCCAGCTATAGCAATGAAAACTGCTGGTTATTGTCTCTCTCTGTCTCCCTCTCTCTGTCTGTCTCTCACCTGTGGATGTTGCTTTCCCACTTCAGTGAGGAGGTTATGGATGAGTTTGCTAACTAGGCCTCTGGGGTGGTCTATCCTGGCGATGAGCTGTGGGATGACCTGCAGCCATGTGTCCAAGTCTATGGTCCTGATGCCCTCTGATAGAGCCTTGTTCACATCCTCAAAATGGCCGTAGTCAAACCACAAAGTGAGTAATCTGTAGAACAAGAAAACTTCCAGTCAATGATAAGACATAGTACAATCTCTTCCGTTTACAGAGATGGTTATTTAAAAACTTATTTAGTATAATAAATTTTTACGTACACTTACTTTAGTAGTTTTATATTCAATGCACTATTTCAATCATCAGCTTAATAAGTTGTATATGCCAGACAATGCCCTCTTGTGTGTGTGTGTGTGTTTGTGTGTGTGTTTGTGTGTGTGTGTATGTGTATGTGTTTGAGTGTGTGTGTGTGTGTGTGTGTGTGTGTGTGTGTGTGTGTGTGTGTGTGTGTGTGTGTGATGAGAAGATGTGGTATGGGTGACACTTGCCAGCAAACCTTCCAGAGGAACCAGGACTTTACCAGACATAAATGTGTTATGATGCGTCCCAAAGGACGAGTGCTGACTGGGCCACTATGAGTCCATGTGCTGACTGGGCCACTATGAGTCCATGTGATGACCATTTCTGCCAAGTCTACATGTATGCAGAGGAACATCACTTTGCTGGGTGGCCCCCTTTCAAGTTTAAGTGTGTGCGTGCAAATTCAAGGCCTTTTATCATGAAACAGCAATGGTCTAGGTGGGACTTCAGGTGCCCACACCACTTGCTGTAAGAAAAGGTCTGTTCTCCTGTGAGTTCTTAGCCCGGCTCCAGGAGTTTTTCTTGCACGGCTCACAGTGCCTGCTTAGTGCACAGGCATCCTGGCTCTGCCAGGTATGTATGTGTGACCCGCTAGTAGTAGCAAGAGAATTTTGTATTTTTACATTTTGCATTTGTGTGTTGTTACAATAGCCCCTTATCACCACAATAAGGCATAACCCTTACCTAAGAGTGTCTTGCAATGAGTTCTCCACAGATAGAGCTATAGATCTGAAGAATCCATGGACAGCAGAGCAAGCGTATATGTTGGCTGAGACCTCTGCCCCACGCACTGACAGAGAGGACATTGTTTCTTCACCTGGTACCCCACTCATCTCCTCCATGGATGCCACCTTCTGGACACCTGCAAGTTGACAAGACAGGACACTCACGGCAATATCTCAGGAATAGAACACTGCTACGTCAAATATCTCAGGAATAGAACACTGCTACGTCAAATATCTCAGGAATAGAACACTGCTACGTCAAATATCTCAGGAATAGAATACTGCTACGTCAAATATCTCAGGAATAGAACACTGCTACGTCAAATATCTCAGGAATATAATACTGCTACGTCAAATATCGCAGGAATAGAATACTGCTACGTCAAATATCTCAGGAATAGAACACTGCTACGTCAAATATCTCAGGAATATAATACTGCTACGTCAAATATCGCAGGAATAGAACACTGCTACATCAAATATCTCAGGAATAGAACACTGCTACGTCAAAGATCTCAGGAATAGAACACTGCTACGTCAAATATCTCAGGAATAGAACACTGCTACGTCAAATATCTCAGGAATAGAACACTGCTACGTCAAATATCTCAGGAATAGAACACTGCTACGTCAAATTCAAATTTGAATGGTTTAAAGAAAACTGTACACCAGCAATTGAAAACTATTGTCAACATCTTGCTTCAAATCTGAATATTTTGTTATAGCAGTATACACACTACCAGTCAGCGGTATTAATAGATGAGTGCTAAAACACAGGCATATAAGACCGCTGCATAGCACCAAAGGTGTGAACCCTCAGCGTTATTATACGCTAGCTAGCTATTACAAAGATAATTTACAAAGACCAAAAAGAATAATTTACTTGGCGTAGTATCAACATGAATATGTCACTATGTAGCTTGTGCGAGACATTATTGCTGTCTTCATAAGAGAAGCAAGAGACACTCACCTCATCAGTAGTTTCAATGGGAACTACCACTCCAGCATTTCAGTAAAACGCTGAAAACGGCTAAATTACCACACAGCAAGGAAATTATTCGCTCATGTAATTACGGCGTGACCATAGGTAACCGTAAGGCAAAAAAAAAAATTAGCTTTTTCTTAAAAAATAATCCGAAACAAAAAAAAATCTGACTCATATAAGAGACTTAAACCATCCAGTACAACATTTTGATGCCTTCTTCAATCTTAGGGAGGCCGCAGTTTTCGAGATTCGCTATTTGTTGTGTAACAGAATGACTGACTGATAGACTGAGTACTAGAACTCTCTCATGCATGCACGCTGAGGGTCAACTAGTGGCTGAAACAAGTAAGCTTGACGAGAGCAAAAATGCTGTGCCAAGAGTGAAGTAGTTCATTGTACTCATCTGACTATCATTGGCTGCATATTCATTAGTTCTAAACAGCACACACTTATTTGTGTGCGGTGTTCAATAGCCATGAATCACATTATCAATGCCAGTTTAGCATTTTTGAAACAATTGTTTCAAAAACAATTATTCATGGTTACAGGTTACACATTTCAAAGAGCATTGTTTGAAATCTTTCAAGGGCTGTACAACTTTTCCTTATATGGATTACAAAGTGCAAGTGAGACGTTGGATATCATATCTGCTGTATTTTCTTAGAATTTGGTTGAAATATTAACTGTTTTCCCTTTCTTCCATAACCTCCTTATAAACTAGAGACCTTTTCATTACCTCTCATTAATTTTTTATTTAAATTACAATAGTTTGTGAAACAAAAACTGCAAATTTAGAAATAATGAACTCAACAAAATGAAGTGACAATGAGGAAATATTGTAGGGTACTAGAACACAAAATATCAGGTAAATGGACATTTATGAACACAATCTGTGTACTACACTTATGAAATAGTGAGTTCAAGCCAAAACTTTGAAGATTCTCAGTTGAGACCACCACTATGGTAGTTGCAGCATCTAGACATAAGCACATCGACATCAACCCTCTTGTCTGAGTCATTCTTCTTTCCTCTGCTTATAAAAATTTCCCTAATCCTAAGTCGATAGACATCCAGGTCCTGTTCCACTTGACGTGGTGATTTACTATCTTTATCATCATACTTGACAAAGTAGGTTTTTTTACCAATTTTTTCTGTCGTCACGTCTCCAAAATTAGCCACAACCTTAGAATAAGGAAAGTCATCACCAGGAAAGAGTTCTTCTAGACTGATTGAAAAGAGATCCTTCCAATCAAGACTCTCTCCCTTGACTTCAACTTGAAATAAGAAGTAAGGAATATGATCCTGCCCACATCTCTCATCCAATATTTCTCCAATATCCTTCTTTAGTACGGTTTTAAGGTCCTCAGCCTTCCCACACTTCTCTTCCAGTAACTCTCCAATTTCCTTCTTTAGTTCCTCTGTCTTCCCATACCTGTCATCCAGTAATTTTCCAATATCCCTCCTTAGAATGGTCTCATTCTCAGTGGCCATAATAGTGATATTTTTGTTATCCCAACAGCTTAATTTTACTCTGATCAACTTGAGACTGCTGCCTTTTATATAGATCCTGTCAACTATAAGTACATTCACGACCAGCGCATGTCAGAGTTCAAAAATGTGTGGGAAAAATCGCTGTTCAATTGAAATCTACGGTTGACCTTCTGCTGATCCTTTTGCTACTACATAAACCGATGAGGGCATTGGGCAAAGTACAAACTCTACTGTTGTATATGTGTCAGTTCCGTAAACAACCTGAAAGTGAAACTAATTGAAATCGGTAACTAAGCGGAAACTAAGTAAATTACCTCGGTAGCTTAGTGAAATAGTACGGGTAAGTGCGCACGCGTGCAGTGTTAACCTTGGAAACATACAGTTCGAGTAGTTTTTAGTTGGAGACAATGTCCTTCGTTACCACAGAACCGTATTAGACGGAATGTTTTTCAACAGATTAGGAGTCACACGTTGAAAAGAAAGTTCCAGCGAAAGCTAATCCTGAAATAAGGAGATAGTGAGTGAACGATATAATATAGCTACAATTGCAAATGACTTTTTAAAAGCTGGCCTACTATTAGCGAGTGATAGCGCGGGTAACCTGTACTATTAGGGGTCAATAGCACTTGTAAAGCAATTGAAATAGCACTCGGCTTCGCCTCGTACTATTTCAATCACGTTACTCGTACTATTAATCCCGAATAGCACGGTTACCTGTGCTATTACTCATACAAACATAAATTAGTCATAATTGCCTGTGAGGAGAGGGGCAAGCTGTCGTCCCAAGGCAGTTGTCGATCGAGTGTTAATAGGTGCGAACATTAATAACAATTAACCATAATTATCTACTCCCATTCACCTCCTGCCTGACTACCGTTTACCCTAACAACCCTTTCAGTATCAGTGACTTAGTTTGAATTTTAAATTTGAGTTGTAAGAATAACTGTTATGTCAGCACCTTATTCAAACTTGAATTTGTTTATAGTATACATATAACTGGTCCACAGTACTTATACTATGCACTACTCAAGAGCTAACAGTGCTGTCCTATGAGGATGTACTTCTATAGCTACAGTCACTGTGGTGAGTGTGCTGCTTAACTCTCTCCTGTACCTTGAACCTATAACAGAACACCAACCAGTACCAGCTTTATCAGTTCAGACAGATTAAGTTACAAGCCAAAGAAAGAATTGTCCCCGAATAGTGAGGCCATGAATAATTGTCAAAAATGCCACACTGGCATAATAAATGTTTTCCGTGATTCATGATTGTAGTTATTTCTACTAGTTAAAACAAATATTTCAAAAATTGATTGTTCTTGGAATACACAACTGACAGACATGAACAGATGAATACCAGCAAATGACAATGTTTATTGGAGGAGCACACGGACCAGACGAGTACAACGGGTGCACTAAATTATAGAACAGTACACTCTGCAGTTATTATGTTCTAATCAATTAATGCCACCATTGAAGTAGTTACAACATCTTGACATCAGTACATAGACATCCTCACTCCCAGGTTTAGCAAGAAAAAACTCTCTAATCCAAAGCCTATGGCCATCCAGGACTTGTTCTACTTCTCTAGGTGGACGATTATCATTAAGCTTGACAAAGTAGGTCATTTTACAGACCTCTTCATGGTCAACATTTCCAAAATTTTCCACAATGCAAGCTTTTCCAAAGTGTTTATCACGTGGAAAGAGTTCATCTACACGGTTTGCAAAGAGGTTATATTCAGTGAGATTATTTCCTCTGACTTCAACTTGGAAGTAGAAGTAAGGAATATGATCCTCTTGGACACTGTCAGTGGGATACTCTTTATTCAATAGTTCTCCAATCCCTCTCCTGCTTATAGTGTGACTCTCACTGGCCATTTCTAACTGACTTAGAATGGTTAGTTCCAGTGTTTATAGCAACTAGTCCTTTCCCAACTGAAGATTATACAGATTTATGTATTATATATAATATGATCCCTGAGTCAGTTTATGTAGTCATAACAGTAATGTGTACAGCATAGGATGTGAGATGGTACCGCAAAAGCTGCACGTGTAAGAGAAGCATTATTGTTGGCAATCTGCCAAGCAATGAAAGTATTGTCCCCAAATAACGAGACCATGAATAATTGTCAAACTTTACCCTTTCGACGCCGACTTTCTTCAACAATTCGGGCATTTTTTAGAATTAGAATTTGATTTTATGAAATTCTACCACAAAGCAACCGAAAAAATCCACAAACGGCAAGGCATTAGGCAACAAAAAAAATTGGGCACTCAGCGTCCTGAAAATTCTTGGTCAAAAAAAAGTTCTTGATCTCCATTTTCAGACAATTAAAAAAAAACAAAAAACATAACTTCCCATTTGGGTTCCGCCTAATTTACGTATAAAAGAGAAACGGCGATTTAATCTAAAATATATATTTTTTAAATTTGGAGAACACGGATCTGTTCTCACCCGCATATATGTGGTTATGGCGTCGAAAGGGTTAAAAATGCCACATTGGCATCAATGAATATTTTATGCAATTCATGATAGTTATTTTAATAGCAATTCAAATGTTTCAAAATTTATAGTTCTTGGAACACCACACACAAATAACAGATGAATACCAACAAATGACAAAGTTTATCGAGCAGCACACGGATCAGACGAGTACAACGGGTGCACTAAATTATAGAACAGTACATTCTGCAGTTATTATGTTCTAATCAATTAATGCCACCATTAAAGTAGTTGCAGCATCTTGACATCAGTACATAGACATCCTCACTCCCAGGTTTAGCAAGAAAAAACTTTTTAATCCAAAGCCTATGGTCATCCAGGACTTGTTCTACTTCTCTAGGTGGACTATTATCATTATACTTGACAAAGTAGGTTATTTTACAGACCTCTTCATGGTCAACACTTCCAAAATTTTCCACAGTGTAAGCATTTCCAAAGTGTTTGTGAGATTCTTTCCTCTGACTTCAACTTGGAAGTACAGTCGAACCTCTCTACAACAGCCAAGCATGGGGACAAGCGTGTTGGCCTTTGTAGAGAGTTTGACCTTATTTCGGAGTTTTTCTTTTTTTCTTCAAAATTTCATAAACTAATTATATATTAAATGAATGGTATATGAAAATGATGAACAAAAGTTTCAATGTCATTGTTCTTGCATATGAAATCATGTAATATTTGGAGCTTTTCCTTTTATTTTAAAAATTGCAACAACTAATTATGTTTATAAAGAGTGGTATATGAAATGATGAACAAAAATGTTTCAATGTCATTGTTCTTTGCAAAAGAAGTCATACAATGTCTTCTGTTTCATTGATGCGATGTGCAATGTAGCCAGTGAGTCTACAGCTATACCGAGTTTAGCTGAATCTTCAAGGTGGCCTCGACTGTCCAGAAAAGTCTGTACATCTTCTAAAGCTACTATAGCGTCCTTATAAGTTTTCACCCTTGAAACTGTCAACTGCGCTGTATCCTCTTCCTCACCTTCATCGCTTTCTTCACTTCGATCTTCTTGCAGGAGCTGATGCATGAAGTCTTCTTCCCACGTCAAGCTATCCAAATCGTTGCAAATAGGTAAGGAATCTTCTCCATTGACATATTCCTCTGGACTACAGCAGTTGGGTACCACATCCTTCATTAAGCTGACAAGGTCGGCTTCTGCAAATGGGTCATCCTCTATGCTACAAGAAACAATCTCCAACTCAGAGTTAAGGACACCTGCTTTCTTAAAACACTTGGCTATGGTCTCACCTGTCACCATGGCCCATGCCTGGGCAACCCATCGAATAGCTATTAGAATGTTAATGGACTTAGCCACTTCAAATGCACTTTGGCATTCATCAATTTTTGTTAGTACATACCGTAACAAAAAATGTTTGTAATGTACTTTAAAATTTTGAATAATGCCAAGGTCGAGAGGTTGCAATTTTGAAGTTGTATTAGCAGGCAAGAATATTATTTTAATGTTAGTAAGTTTTGATTCCAGATTGCTAGGGTGGCATTTAGCATTGTCCATCAATAATAAAATGGAACGTTGCCTATGAACCAACCTGCTATTTAACTTAGTTAGAACTGATTCCATTATATCTCCCGTCATCCATGCTTTTTTTTGATCATAATAATTAACAGGCAAGACACTTTTGTCAAACCGCTTTAAGCATCTAGGATTTGCTGAAGTCCATATGACAATTGGCTTTTCCTTACCCCCTGCTGCATTAACAAAAAAAGCCACTGTAATTCTCTGCTTACTTCTTTTGCCTCCTTTGCACTCCTTCCCCTTCTGTCCAAAGCCACTATCAGGTAAAGCACGCCAAAACACCCCAGTCTCGTCCATGTTCCAAACATTTTCTTTTGTGTAGCACCCTATTAGCTCTGGTAACCTTTCTTTCCAAGAATCTACAGTTGCTCCCTGTACATCTCCAGACTCCCCACAAATCTTAAACCGTTTAACATTGTACCTAGCCTTCCATTTCCCTAACCAGCCATTGGATCCCTTGAAATTTTCTATGCCCAATTGCTCAGCAATTACTTTGGCCTTTTCGATAAGCTGGGGACCACCAGGGTAAATATTTTTGGAACAAGCAAGCAGATACCATTCGTATAAGGCTTTATTTACCTCCTCAAATTCACACACACGTGACACTTTAAAAGAATGAATTTTGCTTCCTGAGGCATTAGCACTGAACATTGCCATAATGGACTCCTTATTTTTTATTATTTGAGCTACCTGAGTCCTGCCACATTCAAACCTTTCTGCTAAAGCACGATGACTAAGCCCATGATCCTTCTCAATTGCCTTGATAACCTCAACTTTCTTCTTTAGTGGTAGATAATTCCTCTTCTGCTTCACAACCGGCAATGAAGCCATGCTAATGCTACAACGCGGGGACCTCAGGTAAAGCCCACCACAAAGGAGGTGTGTCCGTCATAACTATGGCTAGCCAGGTCGTTACTGCTACTGAACTTCAAGTACTGGAAATAGACTCTTACATTAGGGGCTACCACGCATATACTGATGTATGGGTACCTATGGTAGGGGAATCACTATTGGTAAAGCCAGAGCCTGCAAATGCCAAAGATAAGAAAGCAGTGGCTATTTTGAAGGAGACTACTATTGTAGGTCATGTACCACAAAACCTGGCTCCACGGCTTTTCCAGTTTTTGAGAAGAGACGTCAACAAAGCATTTGCCGTGATACGAGGGGACAAAGTGAACAGAGGCGCTGGTTACGGTCTGGAAGTGCCGTGCATCTACCGCCTATACGGCCCTCCAGCCTATATCAATAAAATGAGGGAGCTGGTAAATGATCTGATTGCTGCTGGACATTTGTAATTCTGACTTGCTCTATATTCGAGTTTAAAATGACTAAATTGTTGTGCAAGCTATGCATGGGTGTGGCTAACTGGCCGTTGTGGGAGATAATTTTGTATTGCAATTTCACTGTGGGGTCCGGTAATATGACCGTTGTTCGGAGTTGGGAGTCAACCGTTTCTCAGAGTTTAAAATCTATTACAGACATGCGGATGGAGCTCCGTTCCCAGCGGAATGACCGTCGTTGAGAGTCTGACCGCTTTTCGGAGTCCCGTTGTAGAGAGGTTCGACTGTAGAAGTAAGGAATATGATCCTCTTGGACACTGTCAGTGGGATACTCTTTATTCAATAGTTCTCCAATCCCTCTCCTGCTTATAGTGTGCCTCTCACTGGCCATTTCTAACTGACTTAGAATGGTTAGTTCCAGTGTTTATAGCAACTAGTCCTTTTCCAACTGAAGATTTATATACATACACATAATATATGTATATTCATTGGAATTCATGAAAATTCCCATTGGTGTACGGTTACATTCTAATGTTGTCATAGTTGAGCATAAAAGGACCTGATACTAGATGGAGTGTGGGTCTTGTTTAAGGTGCTTATTAACTCGAGCACCTTAAATAAGACCCACACTCCATCTAGCGTTGGGTCCCTTTCAAACTTGACCACATCCTAAACACAGTTAAGCGTGGAACTGCCCCATTGTCTACGGTGACCATCTTCATTTCTTGTAGACTTGGATATTATCCTGCATTACAACAACAGGACCTAGCCGCTGCTAGTGACTGCAGTGAGTCAGTGAGTTGGAATGACTAGGCAGTACCAAGTACTACACAGAATGCCACAAACTACTAATTATTCTGCTCTTTCTGCATCATTGTATCATTGCATTGAATATGGCTAGAGGCAATTTAACGGCACTCACCTGGCTGCACTATCTTGAGCAGGTCTATATCACTGGTTTAGCTACATACCTATATACCTATACTATCTACTTGTATAATACAGAGGTTCATGTGTAGCTCAAATCTTAAAATCACACAATAATTCAAAGCATGCAGATTGCTTGAACCGTATAATCCCTTCCATTAGCACAGAATCATAAAGTTAAAAACCATTGTATGCTGTTAAATTAGTTTGGTGATCACGCTTAGCATTATCCGGTATAGGTCATCAAAGCGTGTATCAAAACAAGTTGCAGCGAGGTATTGTTACAAAAAACACAAAGCAAAAAAAATCTGACTCATATAAGAGACTTAAACCATCCAGTACAACATTTTGATGCCTTCTTCAATCTTAGGGAGGCCGCAGTTTTCGAGATTCGCTATTTGTTGTGTAACAGAATGACTGACTGATAGACTGAGTACTAGAACTCTCTCATGCATGCACGCTGAGGGTCAACTAGTGGCTGAAACAAGTAAGCTTGACGAGAGCAAAAATGCTGTGCCAAGAGTGAAGTAGTTCATTGTACTCATCTGACTATCATTGGCTGCATATTCATTAGTTCTAAACAGCACACACTTATTTGTGTGCAGTGTTCAATAGCCATGAATCACATTATCAATGCCAGTTTAGCATTTTTGAAACAATTGTTTCAAAAACAAAATTATTCATGGTTACACATTTCAAAGAGCAATTGTTGAAATCTTTCAAGGGCTGTACAACTTTTCCTTATATGGATTACAAAGTGCAAGTGAGACGTTGGATATCATATCCGACAGATGCTCACCTTTTACAGTAGAACCTTTGAACTGAGAATAACTTGGGACTGGGGCTTTTAGTACACAATTCAGAGGTTGTTTGCGTCGAGAGGTTTTACATAATACATTTTCTATTGGAGGGGCTAAGTGGAAAGTTCACAAAGTAGAGTAATTTGCTAATTAGTTCATTATCAGAGGTTCCACTCTACTGTATTTTCTTAGAATTTGGTTGAAATATTAATTGTTTTCCCTTTCTTCCATAACCTCCTTATAAACTAGAGACCTTTTCATTACCTCTCATTAATTTTTTATTTAAATTACAATAGTTTGTGAAATAAAAACTGCAAATTTAGAAATAACAAACTCAACAAAATGAAGTGACAATAAGTGACAATGAGGAAATATTGTAGGGTACTAGAACACAAAATAAATTACAAATATTAAAATATCAGGTAAATGGACATTTACGAACACAATCTGTGTACTACACTATGAAATAGTCAGTGAGTTCAAGCCAAAACTTTGAAGATTCTCAGTTGTGACCACCACTATGGTAGTTGCAGCATCTAGACATAAGCACATCGACATCAACACTCTTGTCTGAGTCATCCTTCTTTCCTCTGCTTATAAAAATTTCCCTAATCCTAAGTCGATAGACATCCAGGTCCTGTTCCACTTGACGTGGTGATTTACTATCTTTATCATCATACTTGACAAAGTAGGTTTTTTTACCAATTTTTTCTGTCGTCACGTCTCCAAAATTAGCCACAACCTTAGAATAAGGAAAGTCATCACCAGGAAAGAGTTCTTCTAGACTGATTGAAAAGAGCTCCTTACAATCAAGACTCTCTCCCTTGACTTCAACTTGAAAGTAGAAGTAAGGAATATGATCCTGCCCACATCTCTCATCCAATATTTCTCCAATATCCTTCTTTAGTACGGTTTTAAGGTCCTCAGCCTTCCCACACTTCTCTTCCAGTAACTCTCCAATTTCCCTCGTTAGTTCCTCTGTCTTCCCATACCTGTCATCCAGTAATTTTCCAATTGCCCTCCTTAGAATCTCATTCTCAGTGGCCATAATAGTGATATTTTTGTTATCCCAACAGCTTAATTTTACTCTGATCAACTTGAGACTGTTGCCTTTTATATAGATCCTGTTAACTATAAGTACATTCACGACTAGCTCATGTCAGAGTTCAAAAATGTATGGGAAAAATTGCTGTTCAATTGAAATCTACGGTTGACCGTCTGCTGATCCTTTTGCTACTACATAAACCGATGAGGGCATTGATCAAGGTGCAAACTCTACTGTTGTATATGTGTCAGTTCCGTAAACAACGTGAAAGTGAAACTAATTGAAATCGGTAACTAAGCGGAAACTAAGTAAATTACCTCGGTTGCTAGGTGAAATAGTACGGGTAAGTGTGCTCACGTGCAGTGTTAACCTTGGAAACATACAGTTCGAGTAGTTTTTAGTTGGAGACAATGTCCTTCGTTACCACAGAACCGTATTAGACGGAATGTTTTTCAACAGATTAGGAGTCACACGTTGAAAAGAAAGTTCCAGCGGAAGCTAATCCTGAAATAAGGAGATAGTGAGTGAACGATATAATATAGCTACAATTGCAAATGAGTTTTAAAAGCTGGCCTACTATTAGCGAGTGATAGCACGGGTAACCTGTGCTATTAGGGATCTCATACAAACATAAATTGTTCATAATTGCCTGTGAGGAGAGGGGCAAGCTGTCGTCCTAAGGCAGTTGTCCATCGAGTGCTAATAGGTGCGAACATTAATAACAATTAAATCTAATTATCTACTCCCATTCACCTCCTGCCTCGTTTACCCTAACAACCCTTTCAGTATCAGTGACTTAGTTTGAATTTTAAATTTGAGTTGTAAGAAAAACTGTTATGTCAGCAACTGGAAACTGTTATGTCAGCACCCTATTCAAACTTGAATTTGTTTATCTAAATTTATAGTATACATAAACAGGTCCACAGTACTTATAGATTACATGACTATGCACTACTCAGTAAGAAAACTTGACAAGAGCTAACAGTGCTGTCCTGTGGTGAGTGTTGCTGCTTAACTCTCTCCTGTACCTTGAACCTGGGAATAACAGAACACCAACCAGTACCAGCTTTATCAGTACAAGCCAAAGAAAAGAATTGTCCCCGAATAGTGAGGCCATGAATAATTGTCAAAAATGCCACACTGGCATAATAAATGTTTTCCGTGATTCATGATAGTTATTTCTACTAGTTAAAACAAATATTTCAAAAATTTATTGTTCTTGGAATACACAACTGACAGACATGAACAGATGAATACCAGCAAATGACAATTTTTATTGGAGGAGCACATGGACCAGACGAGTACAACGGGTGCACTAAATTATAGAACAGTACATTCTGCAGTTATTATGTTCTAATCAATTAATGCCACCATTGAAGTAGTTGCAGCATCTTGACACCAGTACATAGACATCCTCACTCCCAGGTTTAGCAAGAAAAAACTCTCTAATCCAAAGCCTATGGCCATCCAGGACTTGTTCTACTTCTCTAGGTGGACGATTATCATTAAGCTTGACAAAGTAGGTCATTTTACAGACCTCTTCATGGTCAACATTTCCAAAATTTTCCACAATGCAAGCTTTTCCAAAGTGTTTATCACGTGGAAAGAGTTCATCTACACGGTTTGCAAAGAGGTTATATTCAGTGAGATTATTTCCTCTGACTTCAACTTGGAAGTAGAAGTAAGGAATATGATCCTCTTGGACACTGTCAGTGGGATACTCTTTATTCAATAGTTCTCCAATCCCTCTCCTGCTTATAGTGTGACTCTCACTGGCCATTTCTAACTGACTTAGAATGGTTAGTTCCAGTGTTTATAGCAACTAGTCCTTTCCCAACTGAAGATTATACAGATTTATGTATTATATATAATATGATCCCTGAGTCAGCAATGTAAACACTGTGTACAACATAGGGAAACAAGTACATGAGCACAATACAGGATGTGAGATGGTACCACAAAAGCTGCACGTGCAAGAGAAGCATTATTGTTGGCAATCTGCCAAGCAATGAAAGTATTGTCCCCAAATGTGACAGGCTGTAGGAAAACAGACCACTTCACGCACAAAATCATTTCAAGATACAGACCCATAAAGCAGTTCAAGTCAAGTTTTGTGTTTTTCTTTTTTTTTTTAGTATCAGTATTTATAGATCTTAACTTACGCTTGTACCAAGTTCAGCTCCCAATACAGTTATCTTCAAAGCCTGCGCACCGCTGAAGTTCACAAACCTTTTTAGTATCTCTCAGTTTACGGCGTAACTTTTCAATTGTTACCGCGTACGCGCGGGTATTTCCCTTACCTGTGAGGGTAATTCCCAGTTACTTGGCAATTAACGAAGCAGCTAAGATACCACGCCCTTGGGCACCACGTGGCAGTTCGCGCGAAACTACTAAGTGATGCGGAGATAACTTTAGAATACGGAAACCTACCTCAAAAATTTAAAGTGCCGTTTTCTCCAATAACGCTTACTTGGGCTATCCTCTTCTGGCGTTCATAACTCACCCTAGGAAGCGATTTAAAATATGATTTAAGGACCATTTAAATGGAAATTTTTTGTACTTTTCAAAAATAATAATAACTCATTTTTCAATTTTTGAGTGAAGTGGTCTGTTTTCCTATAGCCTGTCACAAATAACGAGACCATGAATAATTGTCAAACTATAACCCTTTTGACGCCGACTTTCTTCAACAATTTTCAACAATTCGGGCGTTTTTTTTTAGAATTAGAATTTGATTTTATGAAATTCTACCACAAAGCAACTGAAAAAATCCACAAACGGCAAGGCATTAGGCAACAAAAAAAATTGGACACTCAGCGTCCTGAAAATTCTTGGTCAAAAAAATTTCTTGATCTCCGTTTTCAGACAATTAAAAAAAATAAATTAAAAAAATACACAACTGCCCATTTGGGTTCAGTTTTTTTTAAAAAGAAAGTACAACGCCTAATTTACATATTAAAGAGAAACGGCGGTTTAATCTAAAATATATATTTTGTAAATTTGGGAAACGCGGATCTGTTCTCACCCGCATATATGTGGTTATGGCGTCGATAGGGTTAAAAATGCCACATTGGCATCAATGAATATTTTATGTGATTCATGATAGTTATTTTAATAGCAATTCAAATGTTTCAAAATTTATAGTTCTTGGAATACCACACACAAATAACAGATGAATACCAACAAATGACAATGTTTATTGGAGGAGCACACGGACCAGACGAGTACAACATGCACTAAATTATAGAACAGTACATTCTGCAGTTATTATGTTCTAATCAATTAATGCCACCATTGAAGTAGTTGCAGCATCTTGACATCAGTACATAGACATCCTCACTCCCACATTCAGCATGAAAAAACTCTCTAATCCAAAGCCTATGGCCATCCAGGACTTGTTCTACATCTCTAGGTGGACTATTATCATTATACTTGACAAAGTAGGTTATTTTAAAGACCTCTTCGTGGTTAACATTTCCGAAATTTTCCACAATGTAAGCATTTCCAAAGTGTTTATCACGTGGAAAGAGTTCATCTACACGGTTTGCAAAGAGGTTATATTCAGTGAGATTATTTCCTCTGACTTCAACTTGGAAGTAGAAGTAAGGAATATGATCCTCTTTGACTCTGTCAGTGGGATACTCTTTATTCAATAGTTCTCCAATCCCTCTCCTGCTTATAGTGTTCCCCTCACCGGCCATTTCTAACTGACTTAGAATGGTTAGTTCCAGTGTTATAGCAACTAGTCCTTTTACAACTGAAGATTTATATACATACACACATATGTATATTTATTGGAATTCCCATTGGTGTACGGTTACATTCTAATGTCGTCATAGTCGAGCATAAAAGGACCTGATACTAGATGGAGTGTGGGTCTTATTTAAGGTGCTTATTAACTCGAGCACCTTAAATAAGACACCCACACTCCATCTAGCGTCGGGTCCCTTTCATGCTTGACCACACCCTAAACACAGTTAAGTGTGGAACTGCCCCATTGTCTACGGTGACCATCTTCATTTCTTGTAGACTTGGATATTATCCTGCATTACAACAACAGGACCTAGCCGCTGCTAGTGACTGCAGTGAGTCAGTGAGTTGGAATGACTAGGCAGTACCAAGTACTACACAGAATGCCACAAACTACTAATTATTCTTTTATTTCTGCATCATTGTATCATTGCATTGAACATGGCTAGAGGCATTCGACGGCACTCACCTGGCTATGATATATCTCAGTGTGCACTATCTTGAGCAGGTCTATATTACTGGTTTAGCTACATACCTATATACCTATACTATCTACTTGTATAATACAGAGGTTCATGTGTAGCTCAAATCTTATAATCACACAACAATTCAAAGCATGCAGATTGCTTGAACCGTATAATCCCTTCCATTAGCACAAAAATCATAAAGTTAAAAACCATTGTATGCTGTTAAATTAGTTTGGTGATCACGCCTAGCATTATCCGGTATAGGTCATCAAAGTGTGAATCAAAACAAGTTGCAGCGAGGTATTGTTATATTAAAATTGATTATCAACAACAAGACACCAATTACAACTCCAGTGCACTGTTTGGGCATGCTCTAATGATTAAACCTTGTTCAAGTAAGCCAAGCAGTCCTGGGTAAAATGTCGGATGTCAGAATTAGTTTTTATGTTTGATAACTGAGGGCATACAACATTAATGGCGAGTGAGTGGGTGAGCAGAGTGAGCGAGACACTAGTAGGAGTGGTCAATTGAAGTCTGGTATACACATAGAACCTCCTGGAATTTACACCCAATTAGTTAGTTACCGTACTTCTAGATACTTCTCTAGTTGTCTTGCAACAATAGAGACAGCCAATAAGTCATCACTAATTGCTGCAACAAGTCACAGAGTCTGACTCCTGATAATTGGCGAGCGAGCGTAGCGAGCGAGACACTTACAGGGGTAACACAATCGAAAATCGGGGATGTTTGTTTGTATATATGTTTGGACGTACGTATGTCATTTTGTACTTTGACCCTCGCGTTTTTGTGTTAGTTATGTGGTCGACCCCGTCCCAAATTGCACTAAACAGAATCCTCTGGTTTATCGATCAGTACCCGTATCACCCTAGAAATTGAATTGTTTACCGTTTTGAATTCTTTTACGGGTGCAGTTAAAACTTGAAAACTTAAGGGACTTCCATTTCTATTCGAGTTAGTGGCGGTGGTAAGTCAATACGCTCTTTGTCATGGTTATAAGCCGTGCGCAACAGTATTTACTAGAAAATACATTGTCCACTTACTGCAAGGTAAGTCTGTGTAGGTGCATGCCCTGTTGTGTCAAAGCATTGTGTGTTACAACCACTACTTAGCTAAACAATGTCACAGAGAAAACTTTTAAATAACGTGTACTGTTTTGTTGTTGTTTTTTACCTTCAATTCAAGCAGTTGCAGAGAGTTGATGGCACTGAAATCCCTTTACCGTGTATGCTAAATTAAAAAACTGGACCTTATTTTCAGTAGCTTCAGTGTTAGAAGTCAAAATCATTCATATAAAAATAGTATAGTCTTTAGGCTCGCTCGCCATTTGTGCTCAAGCACATCACTAGTATAGTAGATAATTGGCGAGCGAGTGTAGAGCGAGCCACTATCAGGGGTAACACAATTGAGAATCGGGATATTTATTTGTTTATATGTGGACATTATGCATGCCATTTTGTGACCCTTGCATTTTTTGTACTCGCTCAGAGGTCGATTCCACCCCCATACTTCACTAAACTGAATCCTTTCATTTATCGATCTTTACCTGTATTATCCAAAGAAACTCAACATTTACCTTGTGAATTTGGTTGTCTCAGACACATTTGATTTTTTGCGGACACAATAAAGTTTTACAAACTCACGGGAGTTCATTTTCTAATCAAATTATTGGCGATGTTAACTTAATTACTGCACAGTTTGTCATGTCATAGGAATACCCCTACCAGCAGAATTGCTTTTACTTGAAAATTCATGGTTCATTAGTCAATTCACAAAGGTAAGTTTTGCTGATATATCCAGTGAACAAGTGTATGTGAAAGTAATGTTTTACAGCAGCTGCTTAGCTAAAGAATAGCATAAAGTAAACATTAAATAGTGTTTTTGTCAGGAACTACTGATCATTCAGACAGTCATTTTTTACTGCGGAATCTACATATCACTACTTGAGAAAATTGAGGCAAGCTTCAGGGAACGCTGTGTACAGATTTTGTAAAAAAATTAGCCTATCAGATTCTACATTGTCAGGTCTTGTACACAATGGCTTGCTCGCCATTTGTGCTCAAGCATACCATGAAGACACTTCTGCCAGAATTATAGAATTAAAGACTGTGTTTAAATTTAACCAATAAACTGCAGCTCAGCAACACTGTGATACTAGTACTAAGCCATGATCACATCACCACCTCTCTCTCTCTCCCTCTCCCTCTTTCTCTCTTTACGTTCTGACTTTACCTGATACTGTAGAGACTTGTTTTTGCTCCAGCAATGCCTGGAAGTTCATGAAGGCCCAAGAGTGCCAGGCCTTGTACCAAGAGCTGTCCAGCCTGGTGGCCTTCTCGAAGTACTGCAGCGAGCGAGCAATGGTGGTGCCTGTCACATGGTGCTCGTCCATCTGAGTGCGCCAATCCCCCAGCTTCAAATAACACCTGATAAAAATCAACGAATAAACGAGGTTGGTTTAACTAACAAAACAGAAACAATGTAAAAGGACAGGTGGATATCATTTATACTAACTTCCTCTCTTCAATAGTTTGTTGATACAAAATAAATATGTGTATGGGTTACACTATAATGTGGGGTTGGTATGGGATTTACTGGATGGTTTACTTATAGACCTCCTAGGAGGTGGGTATGAAATTTATTCACCACGAATGGAACAATCTGATTGGACAGTTTGAACGTGCCATAGTACAAGTAGTATTATATATTGGAAATCAGGCAGAAAAGCCAAACAACATAGGAAAGTATATCAGTTTTGCTTACAGAGCGATATTTGCAAGACAATAAAGTTGTGCATGATTCCCTTTATTTAAAAATAATCCTTTTATGTCTAGAAAAATGTGATATTAGCGATTTCCCATTCCAAGTTACCAACTACAAGTATTTAGTACCATCAATGAACTGCAGCTGTTATTTTCTCACTACCTCTACTGCTATAGCAACACCAGCATTGCTGACTGACCTGGCCAGCAGTTTGTCATTCTCTACTGTGTCTGGAGCCAAGTCCGAGCCCAGTCCGTTCATACTGGCGGCTGAGTAGGCAGAGCCTACTTGAGCTTGCAGAGTCACAAAATGACTGAGTGTGTCAAATGCCGTCGACTTCTTGCCTGCCTGCCATAAGTGCTTCATGTATGCAAAAGTTACCTGTATATAACGTCAACCAACCAATCAATCACTCAATCAATTTACTCAACCAATCAATTAACTAACCAATCAATCAATATCAATCAGTCAGTCTTGATTCATTGATCAATCAGTCAATTAACTGATCAATCAATCAATCAGTCAATCAATCAAAGTCATATACAGAAGATCTCAATGGCTACACAATTAGCTTAATGGGAGGAATTCCATTTAACACATTTTAAAATACAAATCAATGTCTGCAACCTCTTCCAGTAGACAAACATACCCTAACTTGAACTTCTGGATTATAAAAGATGTACTGCACCTATTTATTACCTGAGGGTACTTGAGAGAGACCAGGTTCTCGTATTGGTTGAACCTGGGGTCATCCTTGAGCAAACATAGCAAAGTTTTCTCAGACATGGCCATCTTGCCAGACTTGCGACAGATGGAGGCATATTTCACCCAAGCATCTATCTCCTCCTGCCATCACACACAACACAGAGTAGGTAAAGATGGAAGACAACTGTAATCCATAATACACTTGTCTATCAGTAACAACTATGATGGTGTGTGCATTAGCTGGTAAAGTGTCACTAACAATGATGATGGTGTATGTATTCATAACTAAAGCAGAGGTGGGTTGGTAAAGCATCGTCAGTACTGCTTACTACGATGGTGGTATTTGCATTTATATGAATACATGGGCCAAGAAAAGTAAGGGAGAAAATGCGGACAGATGCAACTAAACCAAATAATAACAATGGATAAAAATACCTTATGCTACTGCATTCCTAATTCACAATAATTCAGTCTTCTTCAAGCACCATTGTGTGACGAGGTAGCTATAATTATGTCTGTAGTAATAATGTGGCTAGAATGAATGTTGAGTTATTCAGGACTCTAGCTCAGCCCTTACACACAAACAAAACAAACTACAGAACCCACCACCCATTGCAATATGGCCGCCAACAATCTAAGCTTTAAGGTAATTTTACAAGCATAAATATTCAGCCCAACCCAATATCCTGTCCAAGCTATTACATATGAAAAATTAGTTGCACTCTACATTCTATAAAATAAATTATAAATTTGATAAAAAAACAAAAAACAAAAAAATAACGAGGGTTTGAGCAGGCAAAGTATTACTAGAGTCCAGCATGTACAGCATTAATTAGTGTAGTTATGATGGGAGCAACTTACCTGTTCTGTTAGGACTAACGAGCGAACTTGTAGGATCTTCTGCCAGTCCTCCACATTCCTCTGACATCCCTGTACCATAAATTATCATAACATGCAACAATTTAACCACATACACTGGACTAAAGAAGCTCATTACACACACACACACACACACACACACACACAAATGATTAAAAATAATGCTATGGACCCAATTAAGCACAATGAAGGTAAACGAGCTGCCAGAGGAAGCAAATAATATAAATAATTTATAAAAATAATAGCAGTTTCTCTATTTATACAGCAAATACTGCTAACTGAAAACTGCTATTATTATTTCTATTATTCAACCGAGATGACTGAATTAGCTCATGACAAAATGCAAAACAAAACAAAACAAAACAAAAACAACAACCAAAAAAACAAAACAAAAAAAAACAACAACAACCCAACCATAATGCCAGTTACAATATACTTATGGATCATGTACATATAGAGAAGTGTGAGCAGATGTGTATGTACACACGTGTGTGTGCATGTGTATGTATGTGTGTGAAGTGAGTACAACTGACCAGCAGTCTGTCCCACCAGATCTTGCGTAACTGTGACTTCCCATTGGGGTTGGTGAGGCAGCGACAGATCTCCTCCATCTCCGCCAGTTGTTGGATGTTCACCATAACTCCGTAGGCTCGACTGTAGCTCTCTCCCACTAGACCCGTCAGCTCTGTGTCCAGAATGTTCCGAGTCTCATTAATGTACTGCAAAAAACACAACAGACACAAAAATAATAATTACAACTCCACCAAAAAACAAAAACAAAAATAAACAAACAAAAAACAACAACAAAAAACAAAAAACAACAACAAGAAAACGGTTCCAAATATATCCTACCATCCTAGTTGGAGCTAAGTATACAGTTCACAGTGTCGTCTATTGTGTGCCATACTATGAGAGTCTAACTAAATGGAATTACACAGCATATATATCCTCATATTCCATACAGTCCACTACGTCTATATTGTAAGCTTATAGTTGATACCTGAACAGACAGCGGTAGTCACACAGAAATGCAAATAACACTAGCAAAGAACAATCTACCATTTATTAGATTTATATATTTTTTAAATAGCTTAAAAAGGACTCGTACCCTTAACCACCTCGTACCCAATCTCCCTTCCCACTGTTTGGTCCCTCCAATCAGTAGATCGTCTAGAATTTGAAACTGGTTCTTCGTTCCAGTGTGTGCTATTAATGACTCACCACTTGTGCCTCGTGGAACTGATGGCGGTGAATGTGCAGGACGCTCTGGAAGAAGGAGTGAAACATGGTGCCGGTGTTGGGGATGGAATGGACGTACTCCTCCATGTTGTCCCAGTCTCCCAGACCCCAAGCTGCTTGTGACGCCATCAGAGACATGCGCTGGCGCATCTGGTCATTGCCCGTGCCCCAATTCTCGCTGGCCAACTCACACAACTTGTTCCTGCAAACAATTCACACGAGCGAGAAATGATATATTAACAGTGCCCCCATAATTATATCACCAATATAAAGTGACTAAAGAAATTTCCAATCAACAACTTCACTTTAGAATGTTTACAATATACCTGAGCAACAACAACAAACAACAAACAACATCTTGTAACAGAATTTTAACTGTTGGAGGCAGAATAAATTACTGTTGGTGACATCAAATTTCATATATATATTTATTCCACCCTAGATATCTTCACAATGATATTTTTAGGTACGTGACCTGTGAAATAACTCACGATATTTCACGCTGTACTGCGCAAGCCCATTACCCTTGTAGTTATAGCAACCGGCCAAACTTTTCAATTTTCTCGCTACCTTCTCAGGTTTTTACAGCTACTGTTCGGATCGAACCCTTAACTATATCAATACGTTTTATTTCATTATTAGTATTATTTATTCATGTATGCTCTTTTATTCTTTTTCGTCGATCGTCGCTCTTTCATTTTGTTTGTATACATCACCTAGATCACTGTCATTCACCTTAGTTACAAGTTTTATCTCTTACTGTGCATACCACCTGTTGGTCAAGTAATAGTATTCTACCTACTTGGTAATATTAAATATCGGGTCTGTCTCTTAGCTAGTGGACAGCCTATATTCAGAGGATCCAGTCAATGGGAGAATGAGGAGAGATTTGACCTCTGTCTCTATTCTCTCTGTATAGAATTCTTCTGATGGAGTCAGGTCGTTGAGTAGATTTTCTTTCTGGAGCTCTGAAGTTTCCATACCCACTACCAGGGATCAAATCCTCAACCAGCTACCTTCCCCCTGTGTACCCAGCTCAACAGGGTTAGAGCAGCTGTTAAAATATCAGCTGGGGGTGTGGGCAGCCCCTACAAGCTTTATGCTGTGAGTTACCCTTCCTCTAGTACTACTAACTACAGCAGTGAAGGTATCTAGTGTGGAATAAACAACTTATTACACTTGTCAGAGTGATATGGCGAGATATTTCACTCTCAGGCTTTATTTTCACTCGCCCCTGGCTCGTGAAAATAAATTAGCCTATGAAATATACACATATCACACTCTGACTCATGTAATAAGTTTATATACATATATATTTTTTTAAGTTGAACTATATAGCTAAAAATAGCAAAATAAATAAATAAATAAAATTAAGTAATAATAATAAGTAAATAAGTATAATTAACCAACTGTATAAGCAATACATGTAGCCTGAAGCGAACATAGCCAAGAATAAATGCACATGACCACACTTTACCATTCTCCCATGGAAGCTAGACACCTCATCTTGCCAAGTGTCAGCTTGGGGTCATCTGGATGCATGTAGGACTTCTTCTGGTATAGCTTGTAGGCCTCATCCCAGTTATGAAGACTCTCATACCACTCTTCCTGTACCTTCTACACATACACACACATACACACACATACACACACATACACACACACACTGTCTTCAGTTTCATATTTTTAATTAAGTAGTAGTTGGGGATGCTTAATTCACAGGAAAAGGACATTCATTTTAAAATGGAGGCAAGTAGTCCCAAATAATTCTTAGACACAACAATAATGCTCTATTCCAACATAAAACAGTAGCCCAACTATAGCAGTGAGTTGTTAACTATACTGCTACTCCCAGAGTAGGACTCTCTAATTTGTTTCATTGTAGTACAATAGATAGTTTATGCATCTGAAGCTGAAGCTTGATATTGGGGAATTATCCACAGAAACTACTTCCTGCTTACTTGGGAGTAGCAGTAGAGTGACACTCATGCTATCGTTGGGCTACTGTTTTATGCTTGGAATAGAGCATTAGGTGTGTCTAAGAATATTTGGGACTACTTGCCTCCATTTTTAAAAGAATGTCCTTTTGCTGTGACTTAAGCATCCCCCAACTACCGAATAAGTACTAAAAAAATGAAAACGTGAGACAGTGTGTGTGTGTAGTGTGTGTATGTGTGTGTAGTGTGGTATGTGTAGAAGGTACAGGAAGAGTGGTATGAGAGTCTTTCATAAATGGGATGAGCGACAAGCTATACAGAAGAAAAGTTCCTCATGCATCCAGTGACCCCCCAAGTGAACACCCCTGGCCAGATGAGGTGTCTAGCTCACCATGGAGACTGGTTAAAGTGTGGCATGTGCAGTTATTCTTGGCATGTTCGCTCAGGCTACAGTATTGCTATACAGTGGTTAATTATACTTATTTACTTATGTATTATTACTTATTTTAGTATTATTATTTGCTATTGTTTAGCTATATAGTTCAACTAAAAATATATATTGTATATAACACTTATTACATGGTCAGAGTGTGAGTGTGTATAGTTCATTAGGTAATTTTTTTCACGAGCCAGGGCGAGTGAAAATAAAGCTGAGAGTGAAATATCTCGACATACATCTGAACAAGGTACTAAGTTGTTATTCCACACTAGATAACCTTCACTGCTGTAGTTAGTAGTATAGAGGAAGGGTAACTAACAGCAAAAAGCTGTAGGGGCTGCACACCCCCAGCTGATATTTTAACAGCTGCTCTAACCCTGTTGAGCTGGGTACACAGGGGGAAGGTAGCTGGTTGAGGATTTGATCCCTGGTAGTGGGTATGGAAACTTCAGAGCTCCAGAAAGAAAATCTACTCAACGACCTGACTCCATCAGAAGAATTCTATACAGAGAGAATAGAGACAGAGGTCAAATCTCTC